>Ga0209467_1000006_pt1 | contig 635694 bp, 529 predicted proteins | sample Higcelwee11metaG_FD_187175 | JGI IMG/M metagenome (GOLD analysis project Ga0209467, IMG submission 187175) | Freshwater pond sediment microbial communities from the University of Edinburgh, under environmental carbon perturbations - High... | ecosystem: Environmental > Aquatic > Freshwater >... | reverse complement strand
AGTATATTTAGAGTAATAAACAAGTGAGTTTTATCTTGTTGTTTGCACACATATGAATCGGAACTTCGCTTTATTTACTCATTTATTCTTGGGCCCGAAGGGTCAACCTAACATTTGCTTAACCTGCAAAGCCACGTGCAACTTCGTGTCGTAGAGACATAACAATATTTAGTTACAATCTGCTTTGTCCAGGTTGAAGCAGTTGTTAGCCCTTTATTTTTTTCGATTGAATCATTTACAATGTTTGTAATCTTTATTACGTATTATACGAATTAGTCAATCCACTAAGAAATACACATCTATAATTGATTAAACAATTTGTAATTCTTTTCTTTGACTAATTCATTTGTTTTTGTACAAACTGAATAACCAATGAAATCTACGTTTAGTTCAAATCAAATGGACATTGTATTGATATAATGATTATGGATTAATGAATAACTACCTTTAACAACACATAAATCACGCGTGTAATAAATGAAAAGATGTAAATCACTTACATGAAGCCGTACTAAATTTGATAAACACTGTGAAATTATTAATATTGGAATCTTACATTGAGTTCTGCAATAATCAATTTAGAACACAGTATTTTCTCTTTTCCGATTAATTGATCTCTAGAATACTTGTGAATCAACAATTAGCTGAGCGTCTCTCTTTTCTTCGGCGCCGTAGGCGTCGGGCTAACATTTGCTTAACCTGTAATTCCGGCCCGAAGGGATTGGCGTGAAAATTGCCCAAAGGAGCGAAGCGACGACTGCAATTTTCATGACAAAAGGAATTATCAGGTTGAAGCAGTTGTTCGACGCTAGTCTTTTCTTAAATTTAAATCCTTTATACAATTAATAAAGAAAATAAAAGGCCATAAAACAAGAGCTAAGAAAACTAATCTAGAATTAAAGATATCATGCTTTATTTCCGTTGTATTATTTTCCTGCCACAAACCATATCCTAGTACAAAACAAAATATAAATATTATTGGTTCAAAAATAAGAAACAGTTTATATCCAGATGACATTAACAATATTGAAATTAAACAAGCTATTATAATAAGTATAGAAGTCGAAATAATTAGTTTGATAATTTTCATTTTTTTATTGACATTAATTCAAAGAATATTAGGTAAAATATTTCCACCAATATTTACTTTTATTTAAGATAAAATCTCTATTTTCTGGTGTTATTAGTTTCTGTATATTATCTATAATAATTTGATAACGTTCAACTAATCCAAATACATTTCTTAAATCATCTTCATCAGGATTCTCAGATATTTCTATTATTATCTTAGAACCATTCATTTCAATATTTTGACTTATTGCTTTGAGGTAATCGAGAAAAGCAAATTCATCTTGTTTTGAATAAAAAATTATTCCATTTAATTCTAATTTCATAATCCTCCGCCCGAAGGGTCCGTCGAACATTTGCTTAACCTGCAAAGCCACGTGCAACTTCGTGTAGCAGCGGCATAACAATATTTAGTTACAATCTACTTTGTCCAGGTTGAAGCAGTTGTTAGAGCCCGGACATGAATTATAAAAACAACTCAACAATAAAGCTAACAATCTTACCAATTGGTAAAATACTGATCTTGAAAACACTCTCGATTAATAGAATAATGATCAAAATATACGAACCATACTTCGTATATTTGGCTTGAGTTTCAACAGAAATGCTAATACCACTAAAAAAAATATGGCTACCATCAAGTGGTGGTAAGGGCAAGATATTAAAAATAAATAATCCTAAATTGATATAAATTATGGAAAGAAGAAAGTAAAGAATAACTTCATATTGTGCTTCTGATAAGTAAACGGCAATATGTAGAAATATTTTAATGAATAAAATAAAAACAATACCAATAAGCAGATTGGAAACTGGACCCGCTAGAGCTATCAGTACTTTATCTCTTCTTGGAGATTTCATCTTTTTGGGATTAAACTGAACAGGTTTTGCCCATCCGAATCCTGCTACTATTAAAAATAATAAGCCAAAAATATCAATGTGCCGCATCGGATTTAGTGTTAACCGTCCGTGATCTTTCGCTGTGGTATCACCTAACTTATTTGCCATAAATGCATGTGAAAATTCATGTATGGTTAAACCGATAATCACAGCTGGTAAAGAGTAGAGCATGTTGTATACATCAAATTTCATATGCGTATCATTCCTTGAGATGAAGTATTTTATCTTCCGCGCTGCGCTAGCGGCGTCGCTCTAACATTACTTGGACCTTTCCATCATTGTTTGCATATTCTGTAGTAAAGCCTATATAAGCTGGTTGGACTATTTATAGGCATCTCTTGTTTGGGTATCGGTTTATAACTCGGAGAAAGAGATGAAAAAGGGGGCTTATACTGATCAATAAATGGGGGTGAATTGGGCGTGGTTTTTGGGAGGGGCTGATTATGGGGGCTTGGACATAGATAGTGGTTTTCAGGCGCGGGGCTTGAAAATGGGAAAGGGGGGAATGAGGGAAGCAGTTACTGGTCCGAGCCGAAACACCGTGGCCAATTAGTCAGGATGGTACAGTTTTGTTCTTTCCTACTGCCTCTATGTAATTACGGTCTTTTATTAGTGTATCATTGTTTTTTGCTTTTTCCGTAGTGGAATTTATAGGATTCTCGATCATACTGTTTTTTTACAAAGTCTGCGGGAATTTGGGGCTCGTTCACAGGTTGTCCAGGGGACTGCGGACTCCGGACGGTCCCTTGTTCAGTACATGGGTGTAGATCATGGTCGTTTTTACGTCGCTGTGGCCGAGCAGTTCCTGGACGGTTCGGATGTCGTAGCCGCTTTCTATGAGGTGCGTCGCGAAGGAGTGGCGGAAGGTGTGGCAGGAGGCCCGTTTGGCGAGACCGGCCTTCAGGACGGCTTCGTGGACGGAGCGTTGGAGCACGGTTTCATCCATATGATAACGGCCTTCCTCGCCGGTTTCGAGGTTTTTCCAGCGACGGCTTTGGGGAAAGACCCATTGCCAGCACCAATCGGTTGAACCGTTGGTTAGTTTGCGGTCCAGGGCGCCGGGAAGGGGGACGCGGCCCCAACCTTCCTTGATATCGGTCTGGTGTAGGGTTTTTACCCGTTCAAGGTGTTCCTGGAGGGGGTTTTTCAGGGTTTCCGGGAGCATGGTTACGCGATCTTTGGCTCCCTTGCCGTTGCGGACGAGGATTTCGTTGCGTTCGAAGTCTATATCCTGGATACGGAGGTTGAGGCACTCCATCAGCCTAAGGCCGGTTCCGTACATGAGGCGGGATGCGAGCCATTTGTCCCCGCGAAGTTGGGCTAATACGGCCTTCACCTCGTTTCGGCTCATGACGACGGGAAGGCGAGTCGGCTTTTTGGCGCGGACCACGTCGCCGAGGTCGCGGACGTCGTGTTGGGCGATAAATCTAAAGAAAAAGAGGACGGCTGCGAGAGCCTGGTTTTGGGTGGAGGCGCTTACCTTTTCGCTGACGGCAAGCGAGGTCAGGAAGGCGTTGATATCCTTCTCCTCGAGAGCGAGGAGGTTTTTGCCTTTGTGGTATATGGCGAATTTATCCATCCATTTCAGGTAGGTTTCAGAGGTACGCGGGCTGTAATGGCGGGTTTCGAGGGCTTCGGTGTACCGCTCGAAGAGGTGGCTGTTCAGGGGGTCACGGATGGAGGATTTGGCGGCAGGCCGTCCGGTGTCCGGGCGTTTGGAGTTCGCGGGGCCGGCGGAAAGGGCGGAATACGCGTCGGCAGAAGTTTTTGAGGTTAAAGCACGCTGGATTTGTTCTTTTCCGTCGTTGTTCAGGGAGGGAGACTGGGTTTTATTGACGATCTCGATATCCCCCATGGAGGAGAAAAGGCCGGTTTTGAAGAGGGCGGAAACGAGGCTTTTCTCATGATGGAGGGTATCCGGGAAGAACCATTCTCTGGTATCAGGATCCCACATATGTCCCGGAACGGCTTTGAGAGCATCAACAATTTCCTTCGCATAAGGAACCGAGATTGTGAGAGATCCTTTACCGCTCCTGACAATCGACACCTTCATGTGAACACAGTACGTCCCGGAATACGCGCTGTCAATGAAAATTTTCACCATATATCCAAGGGGAAAAAACCACGTAAAACGGGATGCGGGAGGGCCTCCGGAAGCCCTTGCGGGCATCGTCAGTGTGGTTTATTGGGTCTATCATTCAGGTTCTTTGGGTCTATCATTCTGTTCTATTGGGTTTATCGGCAGGGGTCGTTCAGTTGAATCTCGGGGGCCTTTCGGGTATTCTGTCCGTCTATGACCGAGCTTATCGAGGAAATCCACAAGCGGCTGACGTTCGCGATCATTTCGCACCCGGACGCGGGAAAGACGACTATCACCGAGAAACTGCTCCTCTTCGGAGGGGCCATTCATATCGCCGGGGCCGTCAAGTCCGGCAAAACGAGCAGGACGGCGGTTTCCGACTTCATGAAGATGGAGCAGGAACGCGGTATCTCCATCAGTACGTCGGTGATGGGGTTCTCCTATGACGGGCGGAAGATCAATCTTTTGGACACGCCGGGGCACGCGGACTTCTCCGAGGACACGTATCGGGGGCTTTCGGCGGTCGACAGCGCGCTGATGGTGATCGATTCGGTGAAGGGCGTCGAGGAGCGCACGAGGCAGCTCTGCGTGGTGTGCCGCATGCGCGCGACGCCGATCATGACGTTCGTGAACAAGCTGGACCGCGAGGGCAAGGATCCGATGGAATTGCTCGACGAGATCGAGCGGGAGCTCGCGGTTCAGGTGAGGCCGATTACCTGGCCGGTCGGTCAGGGTCGGCTCTTCAAGGGCGTCTACAATCTCGTGGAGAACAAGCTCTATCTCTTCCGCCCGGGGGAGGATCAGCTTCCCTCCGATATCGTCGCGATCAACGGCGTTGACGACCCGCTCCTGGACGAGAAGATTGGCGCCTCTCTCGCGCGCAAGCTGAGGGAAGACGTCGCGATGATAACCGGGGTATATCCCACATTTGACCGGGAGGAGTACGTCGCGGGGCGCGCGACGCCGGTCTTCTTCGGTTCGGCCCTCAACAATTTCGGGGTAAGGGAGCTTCTCGAGAATCTCGTGGAGATGGCGCCATACCCGACTCCCAAGCAGGCGGAGGAGCGCGAGGTCGCCCCTGAAGAACAGAAATTCACCGGATTCGTATTCAAGATCCACGCGAACATGAATCCGAAGCATCGCGACCGGATCGCCTTCCTGCGGGTCGTGTCGGGTAAGTTCGAGAGGAACAAGATGTACTGGCACGTGCGCTCGGGAAAGAGTTTCCGCACGGCGAATCCAACGGCCTTCATGAGCCAGGACCGGGAGATTATCGACGAGGCCTGGCCCGGGGACATCATCGGGCTTCACGACACGGGGGCCTTCAAGATCGGGGACACGCTTACCGAGGGCGAGTGCGTCAACTTCAAGGGGATACCGAGTTTCGCGCCGCAGATATTCCGCACGATCATGAACGCCGATCCCCTCAAGGAAAAGCAATATCACAAGGGTCTCGATCAGCTCGCGGAGGAAGGCGTCGTCCAGATCTTCTCGAAGATCCATCAGCCGAACGCTCGCGTTCTGGGCGTCGTTGGTCAGCTTCAGCTCGAGGTTCTCAAGAGCCGGCTCGAGGACGAGTACAACGCTGACTGCAAGTACGAGCCGATCGATCTGACGATCGCGCACTGGATCACCTCGGACGATACGAAGGCCCTGAGGGCGTTTGTCGACGCGAATACGCGGCACGTTCTTGTCGATATCCGCGGTTCGTTCGTCTTCGTGTCGGAGTCGGAATGGAGCCTGAACAGGGTCAAGCAGAACAATCCGCAGATACGCTTTTTCTCCACGTCGGAGATGGTCGACAAGCGGGCGTAAGGATCGCGGGCGAATACCGGGCAAGGCGCGAGATATCGCGTATATGTATCCGGGAATCCCGATGGCCGGCGGCTCCACGAGGTTTATCAACCCATGTCCGGCCTTGGTCCCGATCACGCTTAATTAAAGGCGGATTATGATGTATCATGACCGCATGTCCCCTTCCGTGACGCCGGCGCGACCGACTACCCATGAAACCCCCGACTCCATCCTGAAGTCCGTCTTCGGTTATGATTCCTTTCGGCCTCTCCAGGAGGAGATCATCTCCGGGATCCTGGCGGGGCGCGATACCCTCGCGGTAATGCCGACGGGAGGGGGCAAGTCGCTTTGCTATCAGGTGCCGGCGCTCCTGTTCCCGGGGCTCACGATCGTCGTGACGCCGCTCATCGCGCTGATGCAGGATCAGGTGGCGGCGCTCGAGAGCTCGGGGGTCGAGGCCCTCTTCCTGAACAGCTCGCTCGACCGGGAGTCGTACCGCGAGAACGTCGCGCGGATCAGGGGCGGCAAGGTAAAGCTTCTCTACGCGGCGCCGGAGAGCCTCGCGACCGAACGGGTACAGGAGCTCCTTTCGTCGGTCCGCGTTGACTGCATCACGATCGACGAGGCCCATTGCATCTCCGACTGGGGTCACGACTTCCGCCCCGAGTACCGGCAGATCGCCGGCATACGCGATCTCTTTCCCGGCGCGGTTTGCCTCGCGCTGACCGCGACGGCGACCTCGCGCGTGAGGGGCGACATCAAGAAAAACCTCAAGCTCGACCATCCCGCGGAATTCGTCGCGAGCTTCAACCGCAAGAATATCTTCCTCGAGGTTATCCCGAAGAAAAATCCCGTCCACCAGATACTCGCCTTCCTCGAGGGGCGCGGCGAGGAAAGCGGGATTATCTACTGCTTTTCGCGCAAGCAGGTTGACGACCTCGCCGTCGAGCTTTCGTCGAGGGGACACAAGGCCCTGCCCTACCACGCGGGCCTCGCGGACGGGGTCCGTATGGAAAACCAGGCGGCCTTTCTCCGCGACGAGGCCCTCATCATGGTCGCCACGATCGCCTTCGGCATGGGTATCAACAAACCGAACGTACGGTTCGTCATCCACTTCGATCTCCCGAAAAGCCCGGAGCAGTACTACCAGGAGATAGGGCGGGCGGGGCGCGACGGCGAACCCGCGCGGGCTATCCTCCTCTACAACTACGGCGACACGAGAAAGATCCGCTTTTTCATGGAAGATAAATCGGCCAAGGACACGAAGCGCGCCGAGGAGCACCTCAAGGCGATCACTGCCTACGCGGAGGCCAGGACCTGCCGGCGGAAGATCCTGCTCGCCTGGTTCGGCGAGGACTATACTCCGCCGGAAGTGGCGGACGGAACGCGCTCGCAGAACCCGGGCGAGTCGGTCGACTTTCCCTGCTGCGATGCGTGCTCGTCTCCCGCGAGGCCCGACGTCGACGTCACGATCCAGGCGCAAAAATTCCTTTCATGTGTCGTGCGCACGGGAGAGCGGTACGGGGCGGCCTACGTCATCGACGTGCTGATGGGCTCGCGCCAAAAGCGCATCGTCGACAACGGTCACCATCGGCTTTCGACCTGGGGTATCGGCAAGGAGATGGACAAGGACGACTGGTTCGAGCTCGCGCGGCTCCTCGTCGCCGGCGGCTACCTCCGCAAGGAAGCGGAGTACGGGGTCCTCTCTCTGACGGCCGACGCCCGCGACGCCCTTTCGGAGAGAACGGAGATCCTTCTTCCGTTTTTCCTTGCGGGTGGGACAGGGTCGGCGGGGGCGACGGGTTCGTCGCCCGTGGCGGGCTTGGACCATGCGGATGCGGCGGATACACCCGGAGGCCCGACGGCGGCAAGGCCCCGTTCCGCCGGGCGGCAGGGCACTCTCAAGTTCCCCAAGAAAACGGGGACGGGGGTAGACCCACTGGACAGGGACGGGCTCAGGCGTCTTTCGGCGCTCAAGAATCTTCGCAGGGGCCTCGCGGAAGCGGCCTCGGTCCCGCCCTATGTCATCTTCTCGGACCGGACGCTCGAGGATATCGTCGCGAAGAATCCCTCGGCGGTCGACGACCTCCTCGGCGTATACGGGATCGGTGCGGTCAAGGCCGAGCGTTACGGGGAGTTCATCATGAGGGCGCTCCGGGACGAAGATTGATATTGATATTTTTTTCACGATATACTATGTTTGAGTAGTACCACCTGAGGTCAGGATGGAGGAACGGCCCTTGCCGATCGGCGAGCTCGTGTTCCGGAAGTCTGAAGCCAAGGGCCGGGATGTTTTTCCTTCCGTCACGGCAAGCGCCCATAACCCCCGGGCATCATGTCGATACGTCCGGAAACCCCCGCCCCTGGCTCACCTAAGGTGGACGCAAGGAGGCAACGGGATGGAAAACCGGGCTGTGGGCGTAATCGCCATCATCGTCAAAAACAGGGCTGAATCCGCGCTCCAGGTCAACGAGGCCCTTGCCCCGTATGGCGACATGGTCATCGGGCGCATGGGACTTCCGTATCACGAACGAGGCCTCAACATCATCACCTTGATCGTGGACGCGTCGACGGACCGCATCGGCGCCCTGACGGGCAAGCTGGGCATGATAGCGGACGTGACCGTCAAGTCGACGCTGGCGAAAATCTGAAGAAGGAAGGAAGCATGAAAGACGCAACGACGGGAAGGACTCAGTCCGTGGCGGACTGGCAGAAGGCAATCATCAAACAGGACGAGATCGACCGGTACCTCAGGGACGGGAAGGATTTTATAGACGACGAGGCTATCGAGGCGGAGCTCGCGGCGAACGCCAAGGCCTCTCCGGAGCGCGTCCGCGCGATCATCAAGAAAGCTTACGATATCAAGCTGATGCCCTCGACGGACGTCGCGGCCCTCGTGAACGTCACCGATCCCGACCTCAGGAAGGAAGTCTTCAAGGCGGCGGCCGAGATAAAGACCAAGGTCTACGATAACCGCATCGTCACCTTCGCCCCGCTCTATTGCGGAAGCAAGTGCGTCAATAAGTGCAAGTATTGCGGCTTCCGCTGCGACAACGAGGCGATCGAGCGTCGGGTGCTTACCATGGACGAGGTCGAGGCCGAGGCGAGGATTCTCGCGAGCCAGATCGGGCACAAGAGGCTGGTCATCGTCTTCGGGGAACATCCCGACACCGACGCCGATTACATCGCAGCGTGCATGAAGCGCATCTACGCGATCAAGGACAAGGTACGCAACGGAGTCGGCGAGATCAGGCGGGTCAACGTGAACGCGGCGCCCCTGCCGATCGACGAATTGAAGAAGCTCCACGAGGCCGGCATCGGAACCTTCCAGGTTTTCCAGGAGACCTACAACAAGAAGGTCTATCGCGAGGTTCACCCCGAGAAGTCGCTCAAGGGCAATTACCCCTGGAGGCTCTATGCACTCCATCGCGCGATGGACGCGGGAATCGACGACGTCGCGATCGGCGCCCTCTTCGGCCTCGCGGACTGGCGGTTCGAGCTGATGGGCATGGTCGCCCACGCGCGCGACCTGGAAGCCCGCTTCGGGCTCGGACCGCACACTGTCTCCGTGCCGCGCCTCGAGCCGGCGGCCGACACCGATTTCTCCTGGGTCAAGAACTGGGTGAGCGACGAGGACTTCCGCTATCTCGTGGCGTGCATCCGCCTCGCGATCCCCTACGCCGGCCTCATCGTGACGAACCGCGAGAAGCCGGCGATGATCGAGTCGCTCCTCGACATCATCACCCAGCGCGACGCGGATTCCCGGGTAGGCATCGGCGCGTATACCGAAGCCTTCAACGCCGACGACCAGAGAGAGAAGACACAGCAGTTTATCCTCGGCGACACGAGAAGCCTCGACGCGATCGTCCGGGAGCTTGCGGCCCATGGGCATATCGTGTCCTTTTGCACCGCGGGCTATCGCTGCGGGAGAACGGGCAAGAAGATCATGGACGCCCTTGAGTCGGGCCGCGAGGGCTGCTTCTGCAAGCTCAACGCCGTCCTCACCTTCCAGGAATGGCTCGAGGACTTCGGCTCTCCCGAGACGAAAAAAATCGGCGACGAGATCATCAGGAAAGAACTCGAGGAGGTAAAGGCGCGGGTTCCCGCGGACTTCCCCCCACAGGTATACGAGCACTTCATCAAGGCGCACGAGCGCATCCTGAAGGGCGAGCGCGACCTGTATTTCTGACGGACTGACGACGGAGGCCCCATGGAAGGAATGACCGCATCATCGACGAGAATCGAGCACGATCTCCTCGGGGACATGGAGATCGACGCCGCGGACCTGAGGGGGATTCATACCCTCCGCGCGGCGGCGAATTTTTCCCTGTCCGGGCGCCCCGTCAGCCTCAGTCTGATCCGCTCGTATGCCCGGGTGAAAAAGGCCTGCGCGCGGGTAAACGGGGAACTCGGCTATCTCGATGGCAGGAGGGCCGAGGCTATCAAGGCGGCCTGCGACGAGATCGCCGAAGGAAAGCATGATTCATGCTTTACCCTCGATGCCCTGCAGGGCGGGGCGGGAACCTCGACGAACATGAACCTCAACGAGGTTATCGCGAATCGGGCAAACGTCCTCCTTGGCTTGCGGCCGGGGAACTATTGCGACGAGGGGGTTCATCCCCTCGATCACGTCAACCTCCATCAATCGACGAACGACACCTATCCAACCGCGCTCCGGGTATGCCTGATCGCCCTTGTCCGGGAGGCGGCGGGCGCGGCAGCGGAGCTTCAGGGCGCCCTCCAGAAGAAGGAGCGAGAGTTCGCGCCGATCGTTACCATCGGGAGAACCGAGTTGCGCGACGCGGTGCCGATGACCCTTGGATCCGTCTTCTCGGCCTTCGCCGAATGCGTCGGCCGCGACCGGTGGAGGACATTCAAATGCGAGGAACGACTCCGGGTCGTCAACCTCGGCGGGACGGCCGTCGGCACCGGGCTTACCGCCCCGCGCTCCTACATCTTCCGCGTCACTGACGCGCTCAGGGAGGAAACGGGATTCAACCTCGCGAGAGCCGAGAATCTCGTCGACGCGACCGCGAACATCGATCCGCTCGTGGAGGTTTCTGGCATCCTTTCGGCCTTCGCCTCGAACCTCATCAAGATATCGCGCGACTTGCGTTTCCTGTCGCAAACGGGAGAAATTCGATTGCCCGCCGTGCAGGCCGGCTCGTCCATCATGCCCGGGAAGGTTAACCCGGTCGTCTGCGAGGCCGTCATCCAGGCCGGGATGCGCTCGCGCGCCGACGGGGCCCTGATCTCCGAGGCCGCCGCCTCGGGAACGCTGCAGATCAACGAGTTCCTCCCCCTCGTAGCGGACGCGATGATCTCGTCACTCGAGCTTCTCGCTTCCTCGGCGCGATTACTGGCCCGCCACGTCGACGGTATCTCGGCGGACGCGAGGGCTTGCGCGGCCTACCTCGACGCGAACCCGATGATCGTCACGGCATTCCTCCCGCTTATCGGGTATGGGCGAGCGCAGGAACTTCTCGGGGAATACAGCAACGAAGGACCCCGGCAGAGCTTCCGCGAATTCCTGGCCGACCGACTCGGGGCAGAAATGGTCGACCGCGTACTCTCGCCTGAATCGCTTTCATCGCTGGGCTACAAGGAGAAACAATGACCGGGACGCCAAAATCGCTTCGCCTGCGCGTCGGGTTGTTCGGAAGGACGAACACCGGCAAGTCGAGTCTTCTCAATCTGATTACCGGCCAGGAGGCGGCCATCGTCTCTCCGGTCGCGGGGACGACGACGGACGTCGTCGAGAAAAGCATGGAACTGTTACCGATCGGCCCCGTCACCTTTCTCGACACGGCGGGCGTCGACGACTCCTCGGAGCTTGGCGCGCTCCGGATGGCGAAAACCGACAAGGCCCTCGCTTCCGCGGACGTATGCATACTCGTGACCGAGGCCGGCTCATGGACCCCCTACGAGGAGGGCGTCGCCGGGGAATGCGCGCGCCAGAAGAAGCCGGTTATCATAGCGATCAACAAGACGGATATCGCGACGGCAAACGGGGACTGGATCGCGGGACTCAAGGAAGTATCCAAACACGTGATCGAGGTTTCCTCCACGAAGGCATTGACCGACAGGGCTGCTCGCGAGGCCTTCATGCGCGACCTCAAGCGCATGCTCATCGAATCATGTCCCGACGATTTCCTCGATCCGCCCGCGATCCTCGGCGACCTTCTGCCCTCGGGCGGCGGCTTGCCGCTCGTCGTGCTCGTGGTGCCGATAGACCTGCAGGCGCCCAAGGGCCGCCTGATCCTTCCGCAAGTGCAATCCATCAGGGACTGTCTCGATTCGGACGCCGCCGTTACGGTCGTTAAGGACCGCGAGTACGCGGCCTTTCTCCGGCGACTCTCAGCGCCGCCGGACCTCGTCGTATGCGATTCGCAGGCGGTATTGAAGACGATCGCCGACACGCCTGCGGGGATACCCTGCACGACCTTCTCGATCCTCTTTTCGCGCTACAAGGGAAACATCGTCTCGATGGCGCGGGGAGCCGCCGTACTTTCTCGCCTCGAGCCGGGAGACCGCGTACTGATCGCGGAGGCCTGCACGCACCATGCCCTCGAGGACGACATAGGTCGGGTAAAGATCCCGCGATGGCTCCGCCAATTCACGGGATCCGACATCGAGATCGTCCACAGCGCGGGGAAGGACTATCCCGAAAACCTGGCCGACTTCAAGCTGGTCATCCATTGCGGGGCCTGCACGCTGACGCGACGGGAGATGCTCTGGCGGATCGAGCGGGCCGAGGCGGCCGGGGTCGCGGTTACGAACTACGGAATGGCCATCTCGGCCCTGCAGGGCGTCATTGAACGCGCCCTCGGTCCCTTCCCGGCGGCCCTCGAGGCTTGGCGGGAAGCCTCGGGCGAAAAAGGGTAGGGGCACTCAATGATACGACGGGATTTTATTGAAGCCCTTGAGCGAATACGGGCGTACGGGATAGAGGCGACTGAGGCGCGGATCGCGTCGGGAGCGCATGGTTCGGCCGCCGGGGCGCGAGATGCGGGATCGCCCGTCGCATCTGAACGGGCCGCGCTGATCGCGACGCTCGAATCGCTTCTCGCGAGCGAGGATCCCCAGGAGACAGGGCTGCTCTACTCGGCGGCGGCGCTCGTTCGCGACGAGTGCTGCGGCAGGCGCATGGTACTTCGCGGCCTCGTCGAGTTCTCGAGCTATTGCGGTAACAGCTGTCTTTACTGCGGGCTCAACCGAACGAACGGAAAGGCCGAAAGATACAAGCTCTCGGCGCAGGAGATACTCGAGTCCGCGGCCCTTATCGACAAGGCGGGCATCAAGACGATAGTCCTCCAATCGGGAGAGGACGGCTGCGGGGCCGAATGGCTGGCCGAGGTCATTCGCGAGATCAAGTCTCGGTACGGAATGGCGATCACCCTTTCGGTCGGCGAGCGGACGCGCGCGGACTACGCGCTCTGGAAGGATGCCGGGGCGGACCGCTATCTTCTCCGCGTCGAAAGCTCCGACCCCGCCCTCTATGCCTCGCTTCATCGCGACAGGAGCCTCGCCACGCGGCTTCGCTGTCTCGACGATCTCAGGTCGCTCGGCTATCAGGTGGGAAGCGGGATCATGGTAGGACCGCCCGGCCAGACGCCCGCCCACATCGCAAAGGACATCCTCTTTTTCTCCTCGAGGGACTTTGACATGATCGGGCTCGGCCCCTTCATCCCGCACCCCGAGACGCCCTTCGCCGGCGCCGCTTCAGGCTCGGTGCGCCTCACCCTGAACGCGATCGCCCTGACGCGGCTCGTGACCCGGAACGCCTGGCTTCCGGCGACGACCGCCCTCGGGAGCATGGACAGGGACTATCGCGTCGAGGCCCTCAACGCGGGAGCCAATGTCCTTATGCCGAATTTTTCGCCTGTTGAGGTAAAGAAAAAATACGAGATTTATCCGGGAAAGCGATGCGTAAACGAAAACGCGGGAGCTTGCGCGATCTGTATGCCCGCGCTCGCGATGCAGGCTGGGCTCGAAACCGACTGGTCGCGGGCGGACACGTTGAAGGTTCGCGCGTAAGCGTCCTGATCCGACAGTCGCCACACAAGGCACGCGCAAGCGAACCAATCTGAAAGCATCACACCCTATCGGCGCGCAAGCGAACCAATCTGAATGTATTGTGCGCTTCAGCGCGCAAGCGAACTCTACATCACCTTGACGAAGAAACGCCGCGATCGGGGGCCGTCGAACTCGCAGAAGTAAATCCCCTGCCAGGTCCCGAGAAGCGGCCTCCCGGCAGAAACAATAACGTAGACGCTCGACCCGATTGCGCTTGCCTTGAGGTGGGCGGAGGAGTTTCCCTCCGAGTGGAGGAACTCGGGGCGGTCGGGAAAGGCGCGCTCGAGGCCGATGAGCATGTCGCGCACGACGTCGGGATCGGCGTTCTCGTTGATCGTGATCCCGGCCGTCGTGTGGGGACAGTATACCAGGCAGACGCCGTCGGCGACGCCGCTCTCGCGAACGGCGCCGGCAACCGTCTCCGTTATGTTTATAAATCCCTCGCGGGGCGTTTTAAGTGAAAACTCGCGGGCCATGATCAGTCGATCTGGTCCTTCTCGTCGCCCGCGAGGTAGTCGTTGATGCTCGCCGCGGCCTTGCGTCCCTCACCCATTGCCAGGATGACGGTCGCGGCTCCGAGGACGATGTCGCCGCCGGCCCATACGCGCTTGAGACTCGTGCGCTGACTCTCGTCGACGATGATGTTGCCGCGCTTGGTGACATCGAGCCCTTCAGTCGTCTGAGCCATGAGCGGATTCGACTCGTTTCCGAGGGCCACGATGACGGCGTCAACCACGATCTCGTGCTCGGTGCCGGCCTTCGCGACGGGGCTTCGGCGCCCGGACGCGTCCGGCTCCCCGAGCTCGTAGTCGAGCACCTCGACGGCGCGTACGCGGCCCGTCTCGTTGGCCAGAATCCTGGTCGGGTTCTGCAGGAAGAGAAACTCGACGCCCTCTTCCTCGGCATGGATAACCTCTTCCCCGCGCGCGGGCATCTCGACCCTGGTCCTGCGATAGATGCAGTACACCTTCTCGGCGCCGAGGCGGAAGGCCATGCGGGCGGAGTCCATCGCGACGTTACCGCCGCCGATGACGGCCACGGTCTTAGCCTCGTAGAGCGGGGTGGCCGCGCGGTCTGCGTCGTAAGCCTTCATGAGGTTTGCCCGGGTGAGGTACTCGTTCGCGCTGAACACGCCGATCAGGTTCTCGCCCTCGATATCCATGAACTTCGGGAGCCCGGCGCCAGTGCCGATGAACGCGGCCGCGAAGCCCTCGCGGTCGAGCAGGTCGTACAGGGTCTCGGTGCGGCCGACGAGGAAATTCGTGCGGAAGGTAACGCCCATCGCCTTGAGGGTCTCGACCTCCTTGGCGACGATCGCCTTGGGAAGGCGGAACTCGGGGATACCGTACACCATGACCCCTCCCGTTTTATGGAAGGCCTCGAAGACGGTCACGTCATGCCCGGCGCGGCGAACGTCGGCGGCGACGGTCAGGCCCGCGGGGCCCGATCCGATGACAGCTACCTTCTTGCCGGTCCCGGCGGCGACGGCGGCCGGGGTTATCATGTTATTCTCACGCTCCCAGTCGGCGACGAAGCGCTCGAGGCGACCGATGGCGACGGCCTTGTCGACGCTCTTGAGCGACTTGCCGAGGGTGCACTGGCTCTGGCACTGTTTCTCCTGCGGGCACACGCGGCCGCAAATGGCCGGGAGCAGGTTGGTCGTCTTGATCGTGTCGACGGCCTTCTTGTAATCGCCGCCCTGAACGCAGGCGATGAACTCCGGGATCGGGACGCCGACCGGGCAGGCGCTCACGCAGGGGCGGTTCTTGCAGCCGAGACATCGGCTCGCCTCGAGAAGCGCCTGATCCTCCGTATAGCCGAGGGAAACCTCGCTCATCTCGCGGGCCCTGACGGCCGGCTCGCCGGTCGCCATCTCCTGCGCCGGGATCGCCATGCGGTCCTTCGGCCCGAGGGCCTTGCCCTTCAACGACGCCCAGGCGACGGACGCGTCTCTCGATATATCTTCCCTTGTCTTGTGGCTCATTTCGCTGCTCCTGATTCGGAAGCCCCTGACGCTTCCAGTTTTTTCGCCTCCATCTCCATGTGGCACTTGTGATGGTCGGCTTCCTCGCGCGGCTTGTACGCCTTCATGCGCATCATCATGTTATCGAAGTCCACCTGGTGGCCGTCGAACTCGGGGCCGTCGACGCAGACGAACTTCGTCTTGCCGCCGACCGTGACGCGGCAGCCTCCGCACATCCCGGTCCCGTCGATCATGATCGTGTTGAGGGAGACCATGGTATGGACGCCGTATGGCCTCGTCGTCGCGGCGCAGAATTTCATCATGATGGGCGGCCCGATGGCGATCGCCTCCTTGGGCGGCGTCGCGGACTCGCAGAGCTCCTTGAGCGGCTCGGTCACGAGGCCCTTGCGGCCGTAGGAGCCGTCGTCGGTTACCACGATCAGCTCGTCGCAGGCGGCCCTCATCTCCTTCTCGAAGATCACGAGATCCTTGGTGCGCGCGCCGATGATCACGATGACCTTGTTGCCCGCTTCCTTGTAAGCCTTCACGATGGGATACAGGGGCGCTACCCCGATCCCGCCGCCGACGCACACGACGGTCCCGAGCTTCTCTATGTGGGTGGGCCGCCCGAGCGGGCCGAGGATGGCCGCGATCTTGTCGCCCGGTTTCTTGAGGGCGAGCTTGTGGGTCGTCGCCCCGACGGTCTGGAAGACGAGGGCGATCCATCCCTCGTCCGCGTTCGCGTCGGCTATGGTCAGGGGGATCCGTTCCCCGAATTCAATGTCTATCTGTACGAGAACGAACTGTCCTGCCTTGCGGTTTCGGGCGATCTCGGGCGCGGTGACGCGGAGGTAAAACACCTCTTCCGAGAATTGCCTCTTTTCAAGAATGGTATGCATATGTGCGGTCCCCTTTTGCATGCGCAAGAAATTTCCTGGAGTAATACTACAGTTTTCCGCGTATTTATACCACGCAACTGCGCGCAGAAACAAGGTAATCACGGGGATATTACGGACCAAAAAGAGGCAGGGGGCGAAACGAGGCGCGAGGGTCCTACTTCGGAGCCCCCTCAGGCGAACGAATCACGAACGGAGCTTCCGACGTTCCCCCCGGCGGACAGAAGGCCGACGAGCTCGACGCTGTACCCGTGGCCCCTCGCGATCGCGAGGGCGTCCTTCCCGGCCTTGTTCGCGGACGAAAGGGTGGCTCCCCCCTCGATCAGGGCCCTGGCGCACGAGACGTACACCCCGGGCCGGAACAGGTTGCAGGCGGCGACGGCGTGCATGAGCGCGGTGTTGCCGTTGGCGTCGACCGCGTTGACCTCCGCCCCCGCGTCGAGAAGCATCGCGAGCGCCTCCTCGCAGCCGACGTCGGCGGCGTGCATCAGGGGCGTCACCCCCTCGGGGTTCGCGGCGCGGACGTCGGCGCCCGCCTTGATCAGCATGGATATTCCTTCCTCGTTCTTCGAACGGACCGCCGACATGAGCAATGTATTGCCCTTGGTGTTCGTGATCTCCAGGTGCCGCGTTCCTTCCGACGAATGATCGCTGATGTATCGTTCCAGCAGCGGAAGCCTGTCTTTTTCATATTCATCGAATATGGAAAAGAGGTCTGTTTCCTCTTTCGTCATGGGATTCTCCTCGAGTGCCGATACTTGTTTACCTTGTAACAGGATAGGCTCATCTTCGCCCCGGCCGGGGAATTTGTCAACGGCAAACAGCGCCGGAAGCCATATTCGACGGGGGTTTCAGCGATTTTCCCCTCCCTTTCCCCCGCGCATCCCCATTTTTCCGGTTCTCCAACTTCCCTCTATCTGCTATAGTCTCCCCATGACCAACGAGCAATGGCATGCCTTCGCGGCCTTCAGGGACGCCTTCCGTTCGCGGTGCGAGGCATGGGAGCGGGACGCGGGCGGCCCGACGGGCTGGCTCGCCGCCCTCCAGCGCGAGGCGGCGGCGCGTGACGGAACGCCGGCCTACCCCCTGCAAACCCCGATCGTGTACAACCGCGCCCTCGATGACGTCGGACGGGAGGGCATCGTCTCGCTCATCGTCGTCGGCGACAATCCGGGCAAGGACGAGCAACTCGAGAAAAACCGCCGCTACCTCGTCGGTCAGGCGGGCAAGCTGGGCGACGGGTTTTTCCGGCGCAACCCGGGCCTTGGCGTCGACTTCAGGAAGAACGTGATCATCCTGAACAAGACGCCCATCCACTCGGCCAAGACGAAACAGCTTGCCTTCCTTCGCCGCGAGGGCGGCGAGCGCTTTGACGCCCTCTTCGACGGGAGCCAGCGATGGATGGCCCGGGAAACCGCCGCGCTCCAGAAGGACCTCGGCTGCGGGCTCTGGCTCGTCGGCTACGGGGAACTTCGGGAGAAGGGCCTCTTCGCCTCGTACGCGCAGGAGCTCGGGCGCGAATACGCGGGGGCTGTCGGAGCGGCCAACGGGGAGGCCGGAACCCGGGATGACGTCCGCCTGTATCAGCATTTTTCGATGAACCGCTTTACCATCGACCTCGGGGAACGGGGGAATCCCTCCCTGAGCCTCGGGGAAAACCTTCGGGTTATTGGGCTCGCGCATCGGGCCGAGATCCTGGGATGGTAGCGAACGCGCGAGCGGAAGGAGAAAGGATTACGGCAATGAAGACAACCCGATACTACATCCTGGCCCTGCTTACCGTAGTGGTATGGAGCTCGACCTTCATATCCACCAAGGTCCTTCTCGGGGTCTTTACCCCTCTCGAGATCCTGGTGTACCGCTTCGCCCTCGCCTGGGTCTTCATGTTCTTCCTGCACCCGAGGTTTCACGCCCCGGAAAGCCTCCGCTCCGAGGCGGGACTCTTCCTCGCCGGCCTCACGGGAGGCTCGATCTACTTCGTCGCGGAAAACTACGCCCTCCGCTTCTCCCTCGCCTCAAACGTCTCGCTCCTCGTCTCGACGGCGCCCATCCTGACGGCCATCGCTGCCCGTTTCCTGCTCAAGGGGGAACGAATCTCCAGGAGGACGATCGGCGGAGCCCTCGTCGCCTTCGCCGGCGCGGCCCTCGTCATCCTGAACGGGAAGTTCGTCCTCAAGCTGAATCCCGCGGGGGACATCCTCGCCCTCACCTCGGCCCTCTCGTGGGCCCTGTACTCGATCATCATCAAAAAAAACGCGAGCAGGCTCCCTGCCTTCTACATAACAAGAAAGATCTTTTTCTATACCCTGCTCACGGTCGCGCCGGTCCTCTTCCTTTCGCCCCTCCGACTCGACTTCTCCCCTCTCCTCGATCCCAAGATGGCGGGCAACCTGCTCTTCCTCACGCTCTTCGCCTCCTGCGGGGCCTACGTCGTCTGGAACCGCGTGATCCAGGCGCTCGGACCGACGAGGGCCAACAACTTCATCTACTTCATCCCCCTGCTCACCCTCGTGGAATCCGCCGTACTGCTCGGCGAGCCCCTTACCCGCTTCGCCCTGGCGGGCGCCGCGCTCATCTTCGTCGGCGTGTACCTGACCGCGCGAAAGGGGAAAGCGGCCGACCGGGACGCTTCAACAGGAGACAAGCAATAGCATGATTCCCAAAAGCCTCAGGCCCGGACGCGGTTTTTACACCGGGCTTTTTACCCTTGCCCTGCCCATCATGGTCCAGAACCTGATCCTCTCGATGGTCAACATGGTCGACACCCTGATGGTCGGCCAACTCGGGACGGTCGAGATCGCCGCGGTCGGCCTCGGCAATCAGGTCTTCTTCCTTCTCACCATGATCCTATTCGGGGTATCCTCCGGGGGCGCCGTCTTTACCGCCCAGTACTGGGGCAAAAAGGACGTCGCGGGCATCCGGAGGACGACGGGATTCTGCCTCGCGATAGCCCTGGGCACCTCGAGCCTCTTCACCATCGTATGCATGACGGCTCCCGCCTTCGTTATCGGCCTCTACTCGACCGATCCGGCCGTAATCGAGACGGGGGCGCAATACCTGAGGACCGTCGCCCCCTGCTTCCTGCCCTTCTCCGTCGGCATGGTGTATACCCTGGTCCTGCGGACGGTCGAGAAGGTTCGCCTCGCGATGACCGCGACCGTCATCGCGCTCCTGACGAACGTGATCCTCAACTATATCCTGATCTTCGGGATGGGCCCGATCCCCGCGATGGGCGTCACGGGCGCGGCGATAGCGACAGTCATCGCGCGCTTCCTGGAGGTGGGTATCCTTGTTTCAGTCTCGTACCTGAGGCGGTATCCGCACGCGGGAACCTTCCGCGAACTGACGGGTTTCAACCCGAGCTTCATCGGGAAATTCTCGGGGATCGCCGCCCCGGTCATCCTCAACGAGCTGTTGTGGGGTCTGGGCATAACCTCGCAGAACGCGATCTTCGCCCGAACGGGGACCGAAGCGGTCGCCGCCTTCAACATCGTCACGACGGTCTCGAATCTTGTGTGGGTTTTCTACATAGGGCTCGCGAACGGGGCCGCTATCCTGATCGGCAAGAAGATCGGTGAGGGAGAAACGGGCCTTGCGCGCTCATACGCCCGGGGCATCACGGGCTTCTCGGTGCTTACGGCCCCCGTCGTCGCGCTGGCCCTCCTGGGCCTTCACGCGATCCTGCCCTCGCTCTTCAACGTTCCGGAATCGGTTCTGGATTTGATGGGGATCATGTTTATATTCCTGGCCCTGGCTTATCCCTTCAGGGCCTTCAACATCTCGATGGTTATCGGTGTGTGCAGGGCCGGCGGGGACACGCGCTTTTGCGTCGTCTACGACCTGGTCTTCATGTGGCTGGTCTCCCTGCCCGCGGCGGCGATCGCGGCATTCGCGTTCCACGCCCCGGTCGCCGTCATCTATTGCTGCGTGATCAGCGAGGAATTCCTGAAGGTTTTGCTGGGCTACCTGCGGCTCAGGAGCGGCAAGTGGCTCCACGACGTGACCTGATGTAAGTGCTCTCAATTTTGTTGGTAACTGATATCAGAAAAAGAAAGCCTTTCGAGTACATGATTTGTTGAACTTATTGTTCATCTCTTGCTAGCCATACGTAACCCTTAAGCCCGCAAATGCCCCGCAACCCATCCCATCCCTGGCTGACACCGGGCAAGAGTCCCTTTCGCCGTCAATAAGGGTGGATTCTTTCCCTTCAACTGCCAGATATCCTCCATCCACCTCGCCTTGTTCACCTGGTGATCCCAAAGGTGCCGGTGAGTATAAAGCCGTTCGAAACTTCGTCGTGCCTCTCTTGAGCCAAGAAGGCCCGCCTGGTCCGCATGGGTCGGCTTGTCATCAACATGTACTTTATTGTCAATTCTGAAAGGCTTCCGGAAAGTATGATACCCGATAAGAATCGCCATTCGCGAAGTGGTCATATTCACTTCCCGATCGAAGCGGACGCTCTCGCGAACGTGCGCGGCCGAGTTTTTGCGGATCTCGCGGTCGAGGTAGTTGACCGGAAAGAGCGGATTGCGTCTCGTCCGTGCCGCGCGCGAACTGACTGTCCGATGGCGAAGGACCTTAATCTCGCCGAGGTGGCGCGCCTCAGTGAGAGTGGAAAGCGCACGCACATACTCCTTCTTCTCATCGGTATACAGGGTGAAAGGCGTCAATGTATTCCTGTTGAGATAGAGCGACAGGAGATCACGAAAGGCGACCTTACAACGATTGACGAGCTCGCCTCGCTCGAGACGCCAGTAGCAGTCGAGAATCGCCCGGCGCTTCTTTTGCCCGTCGGTCATCCTGCCCTTGCGTCGAAAGAGCGCCAGGGTAAAGAGATAGGGTATGCGCGATTGGGTACCGACGGCGATGTTGAAATTGTCAATAACGTACTGACTACCAACAAACGATTCGAAGCCGTCGAAGGCGATATCCTCGGCGAGTGGATAATTGGCGAGGGAGATGTCAAAGAGATTGAGATAATTTCGGGCGAGCCGGAGAACGCGGTTCTTGATAAGTGAGTAGGACAAACGATGGGCACGTCCGATTTGACGATAGCCCGAACAAGCGTTTAGGCGATCGTCGAGCGTCTTAAAATCGATAGTACGGTGCGTCCAGTAGTGAATTGAGAAGGTCTGTGTTGAGCAGGTTTTTCCGCATTGCTTGCAGATAAATCTGCGAATGGTTCCCCGAGCTTGGGTCTGGAAGGAGCCATACTTGATAAACCAACGGGAAGATCGTGCGACCTTCCCGTTATGGTATAGACAGTCGGGGTTGGGGCAGAACTCGGGTCGTTTATCGCGAAATACGCGAGAAGCGGGTGTTGCCGTGAAGGGCCTCCTCGGGAAAAGAGAAGACTTTCCCGAGAAGATATATCATTCATAATTCAGCTAGTGGCTTGGTTTCCCGTGATGCTAAGATCAAAACACCAACAATATTGAGAGCACTAATTATACCTTTCCGCAGCAGTGTTTGAATTTCTTTCCGCTCCCGCAGGGGCAGGGATCGTTCCTTCCGACCTTGGGGGATGAGCGGACGATGGTCGTCGAGGCGATCTCGCCCTCGGAGTACATCCAGGCGCCGTCGACCTTCTTGAACGAGGCCAATTCACGATGCTCGTCCTTGAGTCCGTTCCGGGCGTAGAGGGCCGAGAATTCAACCTTGCCCTCCTCGTCGCCGGAAAGCCCGCCCTTGACCGAGTGAATCTTGAGCCCGAGCCACTCGGATTCCTCACTCCAGCGACGGGTTTCGTCGAGGTCTATATCGTTATCGCCTTCGCGGCGCAAGCAGGACTTGGCGATGAAATCGATCTCGTGCTTGACGTACGCGCTATAGCGGGCGCGCATCAGGGCCTCGGCGGTGGGCGCCTTGGCCTTCCCCTTGATAATCGGCTGACAGCAGTCGGCCCAGGCCTTTCCGGACCCACAGGGACAGGTTTTTGCATCCATACGTGAACAACGCTCCTTAAGGATTACGGTATATCACAATCCCCGGCAATGGTAAATCTGAGGGAAAATACATTATCCTGAAATAGGGCGCATTATCTGCTATAATGAACGCCCAGAGGCCGGATGGCCGATAATCGGGGCCGAAAGGGGATCGCTTGACCTTCCGGGCATAATCCTGCTATACTCCCACTACCTCGGGGGTGTAGCTCAGTTGGCTAGAGCGCTTGCATGGCATGCAAGAGGTCAGGGGTTCAATTCCCCTCACCTCCACGAGTCCCTCCTGTCCAACTACATCACTTAAAAGAAGATGGCTGATTATGGACGATCTTGGTCTTGATCCCGAGCTGGCGGCGCTCCTTGACGATACGCCCGTCGCGTATACCCCCGGTCTGAAAAAAGAATCCCTGTTGTCGAATTCGCTCGAGGCGAGCGGAGGCGGACCGAAAGGCCCCGCCGACGTCGACCTGACTTGTAAATCCTTCACCAAGATCGACAAACCCCTCTCACAGACGCCGAACCCCATCTTCAGCGACGCGGCCTACTACAAGAAGGTCCTCGGCAACGAGAACGAGACCGCCCAGCGCCTTCATACCCTGCTTTCCAAATACCTTACCTGCCAGGACCCCAAGGACCGGAGCGTATACCGCCAGCAGATCATCACATCCTATTGGGATTTCATGTCGAATCTCGCCCTGCGGGCCGGGGCCAGGACGGCCGAACCGGCGAAGAAATTCGCCCTCCGCTTCGGCCTTGTCCTGCCAACCCTGCTCACCCCGGAGCAACGCGACCTTTTCTCGCGAATCATCGAAGACAACATCTACGGGGAACCCGTATACTACATGGACGAATGGCTGGCGGCCATCGGCTCGGGCAAGATAGGGCCGTCGAGCACGGACGAGGCAAAAACCAACAGATCGGACGAGTCCGCCCGCTTTCAGCAACTCCTGAGCAAGGCAGAGGGGAAGCTCCAGAGCGCGGAAAACCTCGTGCGGGCGAAGTCCGAGGAGCGCCTCAGGGCAGAGGACGATTTCAAGGGACGTATCGAGACCGTCTTCCTCCACGAAAGCCTCGGGGGTTTCTCGGGGGTCAAGGCGCCTTTCAACGAACAGCAAAAAAGGACCCTCGGCGAGACAACCGAGCTGATACGGCGGATTCTCGCCCTGGACAAGGAGCTCAACTCCTTCATCAACGACTACGAAACGGCCGAGGCCGACGTGCGGAGCCTTCATCAGAAGGTCGACGCGACGGGCGGGGGAACGACCAACTCATCCGGAGTCAGCGCGGAATTCGACACCCTCAGGCAGATGGCCAAGATGACCTGCGGAAGGCAGGGAAACCACTTCCCCATCCTGTCCCGGGAGTTTTTCCATTCGTCCTCGCGGGAAATCGGCATCCGCGAAAACGTGATCGAGACCCTCCGCTGGATCGAGTCGATCGATCCCGAGGCCTACTGCCGCCAGTACAAGACGCAGCTCAACCGCATCCCGCCCTTCATCATCCTGATTCCCTCATACGGGGATTACGGTTTTTGCTGGGAACCCTTCGATCGCTACAACCGCGTGACCAGCCGAGGGCGTATCGCGGTCCCCATGTACGGGAAGAATCTCCAGATCGCGGTCCTGACGGCCGTGGCGGACCTGCGCTGGCAGGTCGCGAAGGAAAAGGCCTCGTACTACTGGATGGAAGAGGGCCTTACCGGAAACTACTATCAGTGGTTCCAGGCGCAGAAGCTTAAGGGTGACGTCAAGGAATACTTCATCAACGACTATCTATTGTGGATGCTCAAGGAAAGCGAGGGTATCCAGAAACTTGAAAAGGAAGTCCGCGGCGTTTTCTGGCGGTACATGCCCTTCTCTCCCGAGATCAAGGCGAAACTCAAACCACGGGCCCTGGTCTACCAGGAACTTTGCCAGCGCGACATGAACCGCGAGCTGTCGGACGGGTACTGAGCCGGGCGAGGCGCGAGGCATGCCGTACAGGACAGACGCATGCCCTCCCGGCTACAGCAAATCCCTGAAGTATCGCTCGAACACGGCGTCGATGCCGTCGGCGGAATTATCGATCACCCATTCCTTCCGGATATATTCGGACTCCAGACACGAAAGCTGCTGCTTCGCGTATGCCCGCTGCGCCTGCTCGTCCCGATCCCAGGGTCGACCCCGGACTTGCTTTCTCTTCCAGATGCAGTCTTCGCTCGGCTTCAATAATCGGATATACACGGTAACGCCGCGCTTTTCCAGCTCGTCCCGATAGAAGATGATCGGCGTCGGGGGGTTTTGATACAGAATGAACTCGAGAACGACGTTGTCGCCTTCCGCAAAGGCGGCAAGCGCTTTTTCCAGGGTCTTTCGTTGAACGACGATCTCTTCATCGGGAGTCCGCATCTCCCCTTCGGGACGGCCCCTCTTGATCTCGACCCAGAACTCGTCCTCGGAAACGACGCGCCATCCCCCGTCTCTGGCGACCCTCAGGGCCGTCGTCGTCTTGCCGCTTCCGGCCGGACCCGAGACGATGATGGCCTTTTGCCCCGGGCGGCGCCCGTCGGGAGAGAGGTTACCAGTCTTCAATGGAGAAGGTCCCGTTCTTCCAGCTAAAAACGCTGTCCTTGTTGAACCGGTTGCCCCAGCCTTCCTCGGGCTCGGGGTAGGCCTTGTAGGCGAACAGGGTATCGATAAAGGCCCTGGCCCTCTCTATCGTCGGATCGGCGAGCAATCCGCACATGTCCTCGTAGAAGCGCGCGGGCTTGTCGCTAATTCTCTGGATCTCCCGCGAATACCATTTTCGGTTGGGGTACAGCACGCGATTGTCGGCCAGGACGAGCCGTCCGGCGAAAAGGGCGATCTTCGCGGCCGTCTCATGGAGAAGATAGGCGTTTTTGCTGTACTCGGCCAACTGCAGGTACGCGAAGTGCATCCTGATCTGGCTGACGAAGCTTTCCATGTTGTACTGTCGCCGGGACTCGGGATATACCGGGATCTGCCTAATGAGCCCCTCGATCTCGCCGTCGGTCGTATAGAGAACCTTCGCGCTCGTGTACGACCAGCGGGTGAGCTCGTTCCCGCGCTCGATGGTGAACCTCAGGTCGTCCTTGGTGACGTCGCAGGGTTCCCTTCGTTCCTTGACCACGAGATTAAAGTCGACGTCCGAGCCTTCGCGCGCGTCGCCTCGGGCGAGAGACCCGATCAGTATTATCGCGACGACGTTCCCGTCCTTACTGTGCAGGTCGACGACCTCGTCAATCTGCCTCTGCTGCTCTTCGGTCATGCTAATTCCTTTTCGTTAATCCATTTTTTGGTTGCGATGATATCCGTTCCTGAGTCTAGCTATTGCCCGCGGCCTTCGCTAATCCTTTTTCGGCGGGTCCTTGCGGGACGGAAAGAGGGTCGTGAGCTTGTCGGCGAGTTTGAACCGGTCGACGACCCACCTCGTCAGGCGCTGATAGACGATCATGGCGATGATGATGCCGCCGATCAGGGCAAGAGGGATCATGGACCGGAGGTTTGGCCCGAAGAGCACGACCAGCCAATGGACCGCGACGAGAAGGGTCACGATGCAGACGATGGCGAGCAGAAGGTTTACCACCGTGCCGCAGAGTATGAATAGAACCGTATTTATCTTTTTATTTTTCATCCCCGCCCTCCTCGGCCGACTCGCCGCCTTTTCGCATGGCACGAACCATCGAGAGTATCAACAAACAGCCGCACACGACGACGGACGAGTCCGCGACGTTAAACGTGGGCCACCGCTCGAATCCCAAAAGGCCGTAGAACTTGACGTCGAGAAAGTCGAGTACGCCCTCCGGCCGGAAAAAACGGTCGATGAGGTTTCCCAGGCCGCCGCCAATAATGCCCGCGATGCACCAGCGCTGGAATTTGGTAAGGTCGTCGCTGCGGAGATAGACCCAGACCACGACCGCGATGACGGCGAGGGGCATCAGCCCGAAGAGGAGTCCCCGGACGTTCCCCGAGAGGGCGGTGCCGATGCTGAAGGCGATGCCCGGATTGTACACGCGGACGATGCGGAAAAAATCCCCGAAAAAGGACGCGCCAACGGACCAGGGCCGCACGGTCATGGCCACGATCAGCTTGGTGATCTGGTCAAGCGCGATAACCGCGAGGGTAAGCGAAAACGGCCACAGCCGCTCAATGGTTTTTTTCTCCATCCGGAATCCTCTTCTTTGTCGCCGCGACCCGGGAGGGGCGCCGGCGTATACGTCACATAATACCTATAAACCGGTCGGCGCGTCTATAAAAAGGGTTTCGATGCCGGTTTCGCGGCCAAGGGCGGCCGAAAGGTTTTTGACGCCGACCGTTTCGGAGCGGTAATGGCCGAGCGATATGACGGACATGCGGCCCTCGAGGGCATGATGGTATTCCTCGTGGCCGATCTCTCCCGTGACGAAGAGATCCGTATGCCCGTCCAGGGCCTGATACAGCTCATTGGACCCGGAGCCGGAGACGACGGCCACGGTGGATATCCTGTCGGGCCCGAAGGGAAGGAGGCCCAGGAGGGGCGCGCCGTCGGGGCAGAGGAGCTCGATCGCCCGGTCGAGGGAAACGGGCTCCGGGAAGCGGCCCCGGACGCCGACGGTACAGCCCTTCCACTCCCCGAAGGGCCCAAGGTCGACCAGGGCGAGCCTCGCCGCGAGAGTCGCGTTGTTTCCCAGGGCGGGGTGGGCGTCGAGGGGAAGGTGGCAGGCGTAGAGGGCGACGTTGGCGTCGAGCAGGGCCTTAAGGCGCCGATAGTGATTGCCGACCGCGCGCTCGGGATCGCGCCAGAAGAGGCCGTGATGCACGACGAGCATCCCCGCCCCGGCGGCCGCGGCCCGCTCTATCGTCTGGAGACAGGCGTCAACCGCGAAGGCGACGCGGGAAAGGACGGCTCCGTCGTTTTCGACCTGAAGCCCGTTTTGCGAGGAGTCGAGACCCTCGAATCGCGGGACGTCGAGGAGCCGGTCAAACCAGGAGGAAAGTTCTTTTGCGTTCATCGCGGGGCCTCCCGGAAAAGATACGCTTCCCTGAGGGAAAACCAGCTCGCGAGTCGTCTCGCGGTCAGCTCCGCTCCCTTTCGCCCCGAATCCCGGCCGTAGCCGAAAAGCCGCGCGGCAAGGACGTCGTCGCAAGCCAACTCTCCCGGGATCGCTTTCGCGTCGCCGGGGGTCGAGAAGACAAGCAGGGAGGCGCGCTCGGCCCCGCCGGGCATGATCTCGGACGGCGACGCGTAAGAGACGGCGTCGGCGGGCCAGCGGCCCGCGAGACTCGCCTGAATCTCGGCGACCCCTGATCCGGAGGCGAGGCACACGGTCCCCGAGACGGGCAGGCGGAGAAAATCCCTGAGGGCCAAAACGGGGGCGACTGAATCCCCCTCGATGACAAGGAATAGGGGAAACCGGGAGGACACGGACTCTGCGACGGGCGCGGCGGGCGCGACGGGCGCGACGCTTGCCTCGGGGGAGGAAACGGCGCGGCCTTCCGGGAGGAACCTCGGATACGCCTGGGCGAGACGGGCGAAATCAAGCTGATGAACCTCGGCTATCTCGGCCTCATCCGTCATGAACGGCGTGCCCCGAAGGGCTCGGCCGAGAAGAACGCTGAAGCGCCTGACGGGTGGGCTCGACATGAGGGGATTCCTGAAATCATAGAGGGCGTTGAAGTCGGCCGCGAGCACGAGATAGCCGTTTTCCGCCAGGACGGCGGCGGCCGTCGGCCGGCCTTCGGCGCCAGAGCCCATGTCGCCCGCGTACAGGACAAGGCCGCGCGGGGCGGCCCGAAACGAAGAACCCTCGCCAGGCCCCCAGAGCGCGAAGCGACCCCTCGCGCCGCGGGCCACGCGAACCGATTCGACCCGCCGCTCGACGGGGGCCGAACTCACGTAGCGGTTTTCCGCCGCGAAGATAAAGGCAAAGGTCGCGACCGCCGTGAGGACGGCGAGAAAAAGGCCGTTGACGACCGTCGTCGGGAAGCCGTACCAGTCGGTGGGCAGGCCCCTGAAGAGATTGACGAGACGGGGCAGGTTGTGCACAAAGGCGACGAACACCAGGAGCAAAACGGGCGCGAGGGAAACGGGAAGCCCGATGCCGGCCACGAGACCCGCGGAAAGGAGAAGCGCGAGGAGCGGTAAAAGGGGAATCCCCTGTATCCACTGCAAGCCCCGGATAAAGGGCCGGAGAAAAACGGGGAGAAGCAGGACAAGGACGAGCATTTCCCCTATAAACAGGTCGGACATGGTAACCTCTTCGCGGTTTTTGCGGTATACTGAACACTGCACGCAAAGGAGCGGACAATGCAGGGAAACATGCTGGAACTCAGCGCAAGCCAGATCAACTTCTCCATATCTGAAGAAACAGTCCGACGTCTGCGCGCAAGCGGGGAGCGGAGATCCATCATCGGGCAGGACAGGGCCATCGGCGCCCTCGAGCTCGGGCTCGGCATCAAGGCCGACGGCTACAACATCTTCATCATGGGGGCCTCCGGAACCGGAAGGCGAACCGTGCTGACCTCGCTTCTGGAAAACTATAAAGCAAATCCCTCCGAGCTACAAGATATTGCGTACGTCTGCAATTTCTCGAGGCCGCTCGAGCCGAAAGCCCTGACCTTCCCGGCGGGCACCGGCTCCTACTTCCGCAAAACCCTCAAATCCGCGATCGAGTCCATCAGGAAACAGTCCCTCCAGATCACTAAAAGCGAGGTCTTCTCCGCGGCGAGCAAGAGGATCACCTCGGCCTCGGACATCGAGGAAAACCGCCTGCTGTCGGCGTTCGAGACGGAGATGGCCCGGGAAGGCTTCAAGCTGATCCAGATAAAGGACGACGAAGCCCGCTCGATGGATTTGATCCCGACGATTCGCGGCAAGCCCGTCTCCTTCGATGAGCTCCAGGAGCGCGCCGCGGCGGGGAGGTTCCCGCCGGAACGCCTGAACGCCATCCGCGAGGCCTACTACCGCGGGCTCGACCGGATGACCGAGCTCTTCGCCGTCATCAGGGAGGGCCGACGGGGGATCGACAAGAAGATCAGGGCCCTCAAGGCGGAATCGGCAGCGCCCATCATAGAGAACGAGTTGGCCGTCCTGCGCAGCCTCTGCGGAAACGGCGAGGTAAACAAGGCGGCGCTCGAGTACCTCGACGCGCTCAAGGCGGACCTCCTCGCGCGGGTGCAGATATACACCGAGCCGTTCAAGTCGCCGGCACACAAGCGGAAATTCTTCGGCCGCTACGCCGTCAATCTCGTGTGCGAGCACGCCCCCGACAAGAACTACGTGGTCCAGGAGGAGGTCCCGACCTTCGCGAACCTCTTCGGAAGCATCGAGCCCGCGGGCCCCAACGACGACTTCACGATCAACGGCCACCTCAGGCTGAGGCCAGGGGCCGTGCATCGCGCCTTCGGCGGCTTCCTCGTCCTTCGCCTCCAGGACCTCCTGATGGAAGAGGGCGCCTGGCCCTACCTCAAGCGCGTCCTCCAGTCGGGGAAGATCGAGATCCAGACCCCGCCGACGGGCAACCACCTCCCGAGCGTGCTCAAGCCCCAGCAGATCCCGGCCAGGCTCAAAGTCGTGATCATCGGCGGCGAGCATTCCTACGATTTTCTCTACCAGGAAGACCCGGATTTCCAGAAGCTGTTCAAGGTGTGCGCGGAATTCGATTCCGTCATGCCCGCGACCGACGAGAACATGGCCAGCTTTATCGCCTTCGTCTCGGACTTCGGCGCGAAGCAGGGAACCCTGCCCGTCGATGACTCGGGCCTCGCGCGGATCATGAGCTACGCCGCGCGCCTTTCGGATTACCGGACCATGATGACCACGCGCTTCACCCAGATATCGGACCTCATCATTGAGGCCGACTACCAGGCGCGCAAGTTGCAGGCCCCCGTCATCACGGGAGACGTCATCTCGCGCACGATCGAATACCGCAGATATCTCCAAAAACTCCCTGAGGAAAAGTACGCCGAGATGATAAAGAGCCGCGAGATGGTCCTCGACGTCACTGGAAACATGATCGGCAAGGTAAACGGACTCGCGGTCCTCGATCGCGGCTACCTTTCCTTCGGCATCCCGGTAGCCGTGACGGCCCAGGCCGCCCCGGGAAACAAGGGCGTCATCAACATCGAGGGGGAGTCTGGGCTTTCCGGCGAGATCTACGACAAGGCGCACCTCATCATCCAGGGCCTGCTGCACCGCAAATACGCCCACGACATACCGCTCGCCCTCACCGCGAGCATCTGCTTCGAGCAGTCGTACACGGAGGTCGACGGAGACTCGGCCTCCTGCGCGGAATTCTTCGCCCTGGTGTCGGCCATCGCCCAGATCCCGCTGCGCCAGGATATCGCCGTGACCGGAAGCCTTAACCAGCTCGGGGACGTACAACCCGTCGGCGGGATCCCGGAGAAGATCGAGGGATTCTTCGACACGTGCTCGATCCTCGGCCTTACCGGGACGCAGGGAGTCATCATACCCAGGAGGAACATCAACAACGTTCTTCCCTCGGACAGGCTCCAGGCCGCGATCAGCGACGGACTTTTCCACATCTGGGCGATCGAAACGGCGGACGAGGGCCTTTCCATCCTTTCCGGCATCCCGCCGGAGGAATTCGGGAAGAAGGTGCGCGCCACGCTTCAGGCCCACACCGCGTTTATCCACGATTTTATGAAATAGGATGGATTACACTGGAAAAAACTAAACCGGTACTGTAAACTGACAGAGCAATGGAAACAAAAAGTAAATCTCAGGTAGATGTTGAAAAAATTCGTAAAGCCACTCGCATGGGAATCCCGCTTTCCATCACGACGTATACCCTTCCCCACGAGATAGAAATATACATCGGGGAGATCCTCAACCTTTTCCTCGCGGAGCTCAATCAGGAGCGGCTCAAGGATTACCTTGGGTATTGCATCAACGAATTGACCACCAACGCGAAGAAGGCGAACACGAAGCGCGTCTACTTCGCGGAGAAAGAGCTCGACATCAACAATCCCCACGATTACGAGGTGGGGATGCGGACGTTCAAGGAAGAGACCCTTTCCAATATTGACCATTATCTCCAACTGCAAAAAGAGGCCGGACTCTACGTCAAGGTCCTCATGCAGGTAAAAAACCAAAGCATCATGCTCGAGATCCGCAACAACTCAGAGATGAACAAGTCCGAGTTCAAGCGGGTATTCGACAAGATAGCGCGCTCGCGCCAGTTCGCCAGCCTCGAGGAGGCATTCTCCCAGGTCATGGACGACACGGAGGGCGCGGGCCTCGGCCTCGTCATCATGATCCTGATGCTCAAGAAGGTCGGGCTCAACGACGACAACTACGAGGTTTTCGTCGAGAAGGGCGAAACGATCACGCGCATCGTCATGCCGATGGACGTCGAGACCCAGGCCCACATCTCGGAACTGACGAGCGGCATCGTCCAGTACATCACGACCCTTCCGCAGTTCCCGGAAAATATCGCCCAGATCGAAAAACTCCTCAACGATCCCGACTCGAAGCTTTCTACCATCGCCGCGCATATCAGCAACGACGTCGCGTTGACGACGGACCTTCTCAAGCTGGTCAACTCCGCCGCGTTCTCGCTCGCCAAAAAATGCACGAGCATCCTGGAGGCGGTCAAGCTGGTCGGCATCAGGGGGATCAAAAATCTCCTCTATTCCATCGGCACGATGCAGATACTCGGGATAGCGACCGATGAACAGAAAAAACTCTGGGAGCACTCGTACAAGGCGGGTTTCTATTCATACAACCTCGCGCGCAACTTCCTGCGGAACAGGGGCGTCACCGAGGACGCCTACGTCTGCGGCCTTCTCCACGACCTGGGGAAGATCGTGTTCAGCACCCTGTACCCCGAGCTGCTGGAAAAGATCCAGAAGCTGAAAACCGAGCGGCACATCCCGGACAAGGTGTACGAGGCCCTGCTCGCCGGCGTTAACCATCCCGAAATCGGCGCGGCCCTCGCCGAGAAGTGGAATTTCCCCCCGTCGCTCACGATGGCCCTGCGCTACCACCACTCGGTCGATTCGGCCCCGGAGGAATTCCGCGACATCGCCGCGAACGTATGCCTCGCGGACCTCATGATCCACTATCAGGAAGAGACGATTGAGTTCTATCAGATAGACGCGAAGCTCCTTGAGCACTTCGGCATCAAGAGCGAGGCCCAACTCCAGAAGATCTGCGCGAGCTTTCAGCGCGGTTTTGAGTCCGAACAGGGCAAATAAGCCGTCCAGGCCTGCATCAGAATCCCGAAAGCAACCCCGACGTTCAGCGACGCCTTGATCCCGGTCATCGGGATGCTTACGCGCCCGTAACTCGCCCGCTTGAGCCCCTCAGGGCTTATCCCCAACTCCTCCGACCCCACGATGACGACCCCCCGCTCGGGGAAATCGAACTCGCCTATAGGCGTTCCCCCCGTTTCAAGGGCGAACATCGGCACATCGGCCGGGATCTCGTCCAACGACAGCCGTTGCCAGGGGATATACTCGACGCAGCCCATGGCGGAACGGACCGCGCGCGGATGGTCGGGCGGGACGCACTGCGGGGACACGAAGACCCGCTCGGCGCCGAAGGCCTCGGCCGTCCGGAACAGGGAGCCCAGGTTGAAGGGAGAGCGGATGTCCTCCGCATAGAGGCAGACCCCCGGATAAAAGGGGCGCCCGGACGGCGACGCCCCCGGTTCGGCCAGGGAAACAGGCGGTTCGGCCGAGCCCTTGCCCGGGATTATCAAGTCCCATTCCGCGGGCGGGGAGCCGGCGGCCAGGATCAGGGCATGACGCGCATGGTTGCAGAGTCGGTAGAGGTCGCCGGGCTTCGCGCCGGGCAATGAGCCCGCGGGCGCGCCGGAATAATCGGCGGCATACCCGCCCGCCTCCGCCCGAGCGAGGGTCTCGCGGTCGGCCGCCGTCAGGATGAGGGGATCGACCTTGGGATCATCGAGGACGAGGCGGGCGAGGCCCGCGAGGTAGGAGGGGTCAAGGGGGAGTCCGGTCACCGGATCGACGGGGGAATCGCCCGCAAACAGGCGTTCAAGGGAAGCGAGAAGCAGGATCGTCTTTCGACGCCGCTGTCCGGCAGGAAGCCGCTGAAGCTTGAAAAGGGGGATCATCGCCGGATCTTAATACGCCTGTTTGATAAGGTCAAACAGGTCATCGCTGGACATCGCCCGGGGAATATAGTTCATCAGGTCGAGGGCCGCCGCGTCCTCGGCGGCGGGAACCAGCTGGTCTATGGAAAGGCCGAGATCCTTGAGGCGGGTCGGAAGCCCGGCAAGGGCAAGGCGGCGGCGTATGTCGTCGATCGCGGCGCGCGCGATCTCGCTCGCGTCGAGGCCAACCCCGGAAACCCCGAGCATCTTCCCTATCGTCACGATGCGGTCAACCTTGGCTCGCGAGGCGTCTTCCATGATGTACGGCAAGAGGACGGCGCAAACCAGGGAGGTCGAGGTTTTGTACCGGGCGTTGCAGGCGAGGGATATGGCCGTGGCCACGCCGGGGGAGGCGACGGCGACGCCCATCGAGGCCATGCAGCCGCCCTGGGCGACGAGCATCTCCTGCGGGGTGCCGACGAGCTTGCTCTGCTCGGGATCGAGGGCCAAAAGGAGCATCTCGATCGCCTTCCCGAGGATGGTTTCGGAAAAGAAATTGGATTTGGTCGAGACATAGCCCTCGACGGCCAGGGATATCGCGTGGAATATCATCGAGGCGGCCGTATTCGGCGACATGTGCATGTAGAGGTTGGGATCGATGACGACGGCCTTGCAGACGGCCGGCTGGGTCTTGAGAAGCTTGATCTGCCTGTTCCTGGCGTCGACGACCGGGGTCCGGTCCATGAACACGAAGGCGTCGCGGCAGGTCGAGGGGACCTCGATGAATGGGAGGGCCCCGCTGTAGGGCTGGGCCCCCGCGAGGTATTCGTACACCTCGTGGTTCTCGTTGAACAAGGAGGCCACGGCCCGGCCCAGGGATGCCGTCTTGATCCCGCCGAAGGAGATGACCCCGTGTATATGGGCGCCCCGCGCGAGAGACAGGGCTTGCCCCAGGGTAGTGGACGTCGCGGCGGCGGGGACATCGTCGAAAACGAAGACCGAGATGCCCTTATCCTCAAGGGCCGTCACGACCTTGTCGATCAGGTCGAATTCCTTGAGAATGGGGTCGGCTATCAGCATGTATTTGGTTCCCCAAGTCGCCGCAATCTGTCCCAGACGAGCCATGGTATAGGGGCCCAGAACGACGTTGGGGGATATCTTGAAAACAAAGTCAGCCATATGTACCTCTCGATCCAATGGAGCATAAGTGTAGCATATTCGGGCCAAAAAAAAAGGCGGAACCCCTGGGGTCCGCCTTCTTCTCACCGGAACCGTTACTCAAGGGAGCCGGATTCCGGTATTCCGGGCTCACAACCCATATACGTCCATGAGCCGGTCTGCGACCAGGTCTACCACGGACTTGTTTATATAGTTGGGATCCTTGATCTTTTCCATAACCTCGGCGATGCGTTCGGAACGCACATCGGGGGCAGAACCGGCGGCTTCCATCGCATAATAAACCTCTGAAAGCTCTTTCGCCTCCGCCGACACGCTGATCGAATCAGGCTGAGCGGCTTTGTTCGCCTTGTTGGCCTTGTGGGTATTCTGTACATTGTTCAGGGGATCAATTCCCCCCAAGCGGTCAATCATCATACTTTCCTGCCTTCATCTCTATATCGGTCAATCTTCCCCGGAAATTGAGCGTTTTTTTCCAGTTATGAATACGGAAAATTCGCCCAAAATCTTCTCTCTGGCGGCAAAGTCCCGATACACCTCGCCGGCGGCGCCACAAACGATCTCCTCATGGAGCTTCGTCAGCTCCCGACCCACCGTTATCGTCCTTTCACCGTCAATTTCGGCAATATCGGCCAAAAGCTTGACTATTCGGAACGGAGATTCATACACAATCGCGGCGGAACCGCCGCCCATGAGCTCCGCGAGGCGCGACTTCCGTCGCCCGGCCCTCGGTGACAGAAAACCCTCGAAGGTGACGGTCTTGTCGTTTCCCCCCGCCACGCTCAACAGGGTCGCGAATGCCGAAGCCCCGGGAATCGGAACGACCGTATACCCTTCCGCCCTTACCAGCCGTACCAGAACGGCGCCGGGGTCGCTGAGGGCCGGGGTACCCGCGTCGCTCGCGTAGGCCACGCTCTGACCCTTCCCGAGAACGTCCAGGATCTTCCTGGCGGCGTCTTCCTCGTTACGGGCGCGGCAGGACAGCAGGGGCTTCCTGATCCCGAAGTGCGTCAGAAGCTGGAGGGTATGCCGGGTGTCCTCGCAGGCTATCACGTCGACCGACTTGAAGGTTTCTAGGGCCCTGAAGGTGATATCGCCAAGATTGCCGATCGGGGTCGCCACAACATACAATACTGCCACAAATAAATGATAAACCACTTTATTGATTGCGGCAAGGTGAATTCTGGTGCATTATGGAACCCATGATGCCATTCCCGATTTATTCCTTCTTTCTTGTCTTTCTCGCCCTGCTTCTCTTCTTTTTCGCCTTCGGGCTCTTCACCTCGCGCTCGAAGAAGCGCAGGCCGGACAGGGACAGGAAGGGTATCGTCGGGGAAAAGGGCGTCTGCCCGCTGTGCACGACCATCCTCGCGCGCGGCGAGCAGCTGAAATCCGCCGTCTATCCGGGGGATGACGACCGAATTTGCCATATCTTCGGATGCCCCCACTGTCATCCTTATATGGAAGATTCACTCGTTCGCCGATGTCCCGTCTGCAAAAAAAAGGTTCCCCAGGAAGGCTATCTTATAGCCCGGATGTTCGACAGGCCCGGTGGCCGCAAGCACGTGCATATCCTCGGGTGTACTGAATGCCGGATGCCCGGCTCCCGCAAGCAAGAATAGTCCTTCAAACACATTTCAGAATTTCCCCTCAAGACTTATTGGAGTTCTCCGATATTGAAAGTACGCGCGAGGAACGTCCGGTTCAGGTACCGGCCGGGAATCGCGCTCCGTCCCCTGCGCGGGAGTCGTCAGAGGATCCGGGATTTATGTATTGACAGATCGGCAGGGATGCCGCGAGCGACATAGCAATAAGTCCTCGAAAACCACCAAAGGAGTAGCAAATGATCATCAATCACAACCTGAGCGCTATGTTTTCGCAGAGGACTCTCGGTGAAACCGGGTTGGCCAACACAAAAAACATAGAGAAACTTTCATCCGGAATGCGCATCAATCGCGCCGGGGACGATGCCTCCGGGCTCGCCGTATCAGAAAAGATGCGGAGCCAGGTACGCGGCTTGAATCAGGCAAACCAGAACGCACAGAACGGTATTTCCTTCATTCAGGCCACCGAGGGTTACCTTCAGGAAACCCAGGACATCCTTCAGCGCATCCGCGAGTTGAGCGTACAGTCTTCCAACGGGGTTTATTCCTCGGAAGACCGCATGCAGATCCAGGTCGAGGTATCTCAGCTTGTAGCCGAGGTCGACAGGATCGCGAGCCACGCCCAGTTCAACGGTATGAATATGCTTACCGGACGTTTCGCGAGGGAAACCGGAGAAAACACAGTGACGGGGTCCATGTGGTTCCATATCGGCGCCAACATGGATCAGAGAACGCGCGCATACATCGGCACCATGACGGCTTCGGCCCTTGGCGTCCGGAACATCGCGGACGAGAGGATCCTTACTCTCGAGAACGCGGACAGTGCGAACCGTGCAATCGGAACCATTGACGAGGCACTGAAGAAGGTAAACAAGCAGAGGGCAGACCTCGGCGCTTACCAGAATCGCCTTGAGTACACCATGAAAGGTCTGGGCGTTGGAGCCGAAAATCTCCAGGCCGCAGAGTCGCGCATCCGCGACACCGACATGGCGAGGGAGATGGTCGACTTTACCAAGAACCAGATCCTTACCCAGGCAGGTACGGCAATGCTCGCCCAGGCGAACCAGACTTCGCAGAGCGTGCTCAGCCTTCTGAAGTAAACCCCCGCACGGCAGGACGGTTAAGGGTTGATTTCCGGTATCCACTGGGAATTAACCCTTTTTTTATGTATACTCCCTGGCGATATGCGCACACCGTCTGATATACAGCTGAGGATATTGAGGGAAGAATTTCCCGCGATTGGCCTGGATAGCGACCATGACGTCGAACACTACTTCGACCTGAGGTCCAGCGGCCGACAGGCCGACGCGCTTGCCCTCTATAACACCAAACTAAAGCGAAAATACCCGGACGACGAGAGACGCGCGAACCTCCTGAAAAGCTATCGTCTCCGCGACGGCCGCTACCGGGGACTGTACCGCGAAAGCCTCGTGATCCTGGCCGACAAGATGACCGATCGGGTCTATTCCGTCATCGATTTCCTGACGAAGGACATCGAGTCCGTCAACCTGAAGGACGCGTACTCGGTCATCAAGCTGGCCGAGGGACTCCTTTCGGTCATCTCGCCGGAACGGTACGCGGCGATCGCCTTTACCGAGCGCTACGCCCGCTACGCCGCGATCCTTTCCCACCGGGAAAGGGAGATGCAGGAAACGGCCGAGCTGATTCGCCTGTACGTGACGGAGACCATCGACTCGGTCGAGGAGCTCAAGCGGGAGCGGACGGAACGCATGAGGCGCCAGAAGGCGCGGCGGCAGGCGGGCCAGGCCAGGGTAAACTTCGATCTTTCGAAGATCCATTTCTCGGACGAGGACGTCCGGGAGATCCTGATCCCGGAATCGATCACCCGCACCGAGGACGCCGTCATCGCCTACTGCCTGAAATACTGGAACCGCGTTAACGACGCGGCCTTCGAGAAAACCGTCTTCCTCTACGGCAAAAAATACCGGACCCGGCACGGCGACATCTTCCAGGCGATAAAGAACGGCCGCACGCACGGCTGGAAGGACGAGGAGATTTTAAACGCGGTTCTCGCGAATATCGTCTCGGGCTACTACTACAGCATCAGCGGGGATAAATACCTTCAGCAGGCCTGGGCGCGGTACAAACTCTCCCTCGCCCCGACGGCCGCGCCCGCGGTGGGGGTGCCTGGACCCTTCCCGCCGCAGGTGACATCCCCGAGGGCGCGCGCCTTCGCAGCTTCGAGGCGAACCGTGACGCCGTTCGTCCCGGAAAAGAAAACCGGTGGCAAACCGGCCCCTGCGCGTCCGCCGATAAAGGCGACATCCGAGGCAAAGTCGCGGCCCTCAATACAGGCACAGTCCGCGGCAAAGGCGCGACCCCCGGTCAAGTCGCAACCCGGATCGCCGTCGCGGGGATTCGTCCCCAATTCGATAGCTGACATGATCAGGAAGATGACGGGCAAAACCTATACGGTATACGAGGATTTATTCTTCCAGAGCGTCAGGCCGTCGATACGAAAGGTGCTCGCGGACGCGGGGGAGAAGCGGGGGGGAATTTTCGGGACGCGCCAAAACCAGGCGGAGGAGATCATCTTCGTTTTTCTCGAGGAGCACTACAACGATCCCTACCAGGACTGGGACGCGAGCGCGGAACGGAAAAGCCTTGCGGAACTCGGCTACTTTCTCGCGAATCTCGAGCCTATCATCGAAAGCTGGATTCGGGACAACCGTTAGAACGACGAGCGGCCCCGGAAGCTTCGGGCCAGGGTGAGCCGATCCGCGTACTCGAGATCGCCGCCGACGGGAAGGCCGGAGGCGAGGCGCGTGACGGTTACCCCCAGGGGCCTCAGCATACGCTGGATATAGAGGGCAGTCGTGTCGCCCTCTACGGTTGGATTCGTCGCGAGGATCACCTCTCCTATCCCCTCCTGAACGCGGCCCACGAGCTCGGTCATCCTGAGTTGGTCGGGACCGATGCCCTCAAGCGGGGCGATCACCCCGCCGAGCACGTGAAACACCCCGTTATATTCCTTCACCGCCTCGATCGTCTGCACGTCCTGAGGCTGTTCCACCACGCACAGCAGGTGATGGTCCCGCCCCGGATCGGAACAGACGCGGCATACCTCGTCCTCTGTGTAGGCCCCGCAGACGCTGCAGGTCCGGATGCGGTCATGAAGCACGGAGACGTCGGCGGCGAGGCGCTCGCAGATCGAACGGTCGGACTTGAGCAGGAAGAACGCGATGCGCGTCGCGCTTTTCTTGCCGATGCCCGGAAGGCGCGAAAGGCTTTCGATCACGTCGTCGAGGGCGTTCATAGTCCGGGGATCCCCGAGGCGAGGGGGCCCATCTTGGCCTTGACGAGTTCCTTGACCTTCTCGGTCGCGTCGGCGTGGGCCGAGACGATGAGGTCTTGGAGCATGGGGATGTCCCTCGGGTCGACGGCGACGGGATCGAGGGCGACGCCGGTAAGCTCGAACTGACCGTTCATCGTGACCTTGACGATCCCTCCCCCCGACGAGCCGGTGACGGAAACCCCGGCCAGTTCCTCCTGAAGGCGCGAAACCTGTTCCTGTATCGATTTCGCGTTTTTGAGTATGTCAAACGGATTCATGTTTATCTCCCCTCCCCTACCAGCGTTCCCCTGAACATCTGGCGCAAAGCCTCGACCATGGGAGGGATTTCGTTTTTATCCCCGTCCGGGCCGGCCTCTTCGTTTTCCTTGAGCGAGATGGAAATATCAACCTGTCGCCCCATGAGGCGGGACGCGGCTACGGCTATCGTCTTGCGTTCCTGCTCGAGATAGTTGTACGTAAACGGCGTGCCCACCGTAAAGCCCACGACGGCGCCCCCGTCCATCCAGTTCGCGGTTTGCGAGAGGGCGACCGCGAGCATGTTCTTGGTCTCCTCGAAACCGGAAACGAGCGATTGCCGCAAGGCTTCCATATCGACGGGCGTGGCCGGCGGTACCAAAGCCGTCGGAGACTCTGCGGGCGCGGAGACAGCCGGCACAGCTTGCTGCGCGGACGTCGGGCTCGCGGACACAGCGGGCATTACAGGCGTAGCGGGCGCAGGGCTCGCGGGAGCCGGTTGCGCGTTTACCGTCGCCGCCGGTTGCTTAAGGGACCGCCCGCTCATGCGCTCCTTGAGGGCTGCGAAGGGGTCCTGTACCAGGGGCTCGTCATCCCCCCGGTTGTCACCGGCGTCCGGTTTCGTCGGACGAAGGCCGGAATCCACATTCGGGGCGCGTCCGGTGGCTTGAGCCGACGCTCCGGCTTGGGGCGACGCTCCTGTTTGGGGCGACGCTCCGGCAAGGGAAGCTGCTCCGGCTTGGGTGGCGTCGGGGGCCGCAAGGCCCTGACCTGAGGGGCGGACCGTCACGGCGGCTCTCGGGCCGGTGGGGCGATCCGCCTCAACGAAAGGGCCGGCACCCCTTTGCCCGGGAGTGGGCGCGCCCTGCAAGAGGGCCTGGGCCCTCGATATGGCGTCCTTCAGCTCGGGGGCCGACACGTAGTCGGCTATCCAGGCGAGGCGCGAGACGGCGAGCTCGAGCTCGTAGCGGGGCTCAAGGGTATAGCGAATGTCGCGGTAGAGCTGGAACGTCAGGCCAAGGGCCCTCTCTATATGCACGGCGGACCAGGAGGAAACGACCTCCGCCGGGTAGCGGTCGGGGCTCTGTCCGAGAAGGGAATCCCTCGTCACCCCGCTCTTGAGAAGTAAAAGGCCCCTGAGATAATCGGCGAGGTCCACGGTGAACTGCTCGACCGAGACGCCCCCGTCGAGTATCTCGTCGAGGGCCGAAAGGGCCTCCTTGGCGTCCCTGGCCGCGCAGGCGCTGACGACGCGATTGATGCGATCGATCCCGACGAGGCCAAGCTTGTCCTCGATTTTTTCGAAGGTGATGTGCCCGTCGGAAAAGGCGGCGACCTGGTCGAAAAGGGTGTAAGCGTCCCGGACGCTGCCGGTCGCCTCCCTCGCTATCCAGTACAGTGCGTCGTCGTCGGCCTTGATCCCGGTCTCCGAGGCGGCCGCCGCGAGGGACTCCTTCAAAAGCTCGACGGGCACGAGGCGGAAATTGAACTGCTGGCACCGGCTCTTGATGGTGGCGGGAACCTTGTGGAGCTCCGTTGTCGCGAAGATGAATATGACGTAGGGAGGAGGCTCCTCGATCGTCTTGAGCAGGGCGTTGAACGCGCTCGACGAGAGCATGTGCACCTCGTCGATGATATACACCTTGTAGCGGCAGGAATTCGGGGGGAACTGAACCTCGTCCTTAATCTGCCGGACGTCGTTCACGCTCGTGTTCGAGGCGCCGTCGATCTCTATCACGTCCATACTCGACCCGCGCGCGATGGCGAGGCAGGATGGGCACACGCCGCAGGGACTCGGGCCGGGGCCCTTGTCGCAGTTGAGGGCGCGCGCGAGGATGCGCGCCGAGCTCGTCTTGCCGCAGCCACGGGGGCCCGAAAAGAGGTACGCGTGCGCAATCTTTCCCGCCGCGATGGATTTCTGCAGGGTGGCCACCACGAATTCCTGGCCGATCAGGTCCTCGAATCGCCCGGGACGGCGACGCGTCGCTGTAACTTCATACGCCATGGGGGAAGGATACCACAAAAAGGGTGCCTTTGAAAGTGCGGATCAGGGACGGGCGCGGCGAACAAGACGACTGCCCGCAGCGAGCAGGATAGCCGAGGCGGCGGCCGCGAAGGCGAGGGCGCCGATAGCGGCGGGATTTATGGGGAACCCGTCAGCCATGGCTTGACCCGGGCCCGCGAACCCCGAGCCCACCCCCGCGATGACGAAATAGAGGGCCAGATTATGCAGAAGATGCATCAGTACCGGCAGGATGAGCGAAGAGGTTTCGACGGCGACCCAGGCGATGACAAGCCCGGCGGCGAAGGTAAAGGGCACGCTGAGCGGCTCCATGTGCAGAAGGGCAAACATGAGGCTGCACAGGGCAATGGAGGGCCAGCGGGACAGGGAGCGCCTGAGGCCGGACAGTATGAGCCCCCGGCACAAGAGCTCCTCGGAGAGGGCCGGTAACAGACCGACGAAAAGGAGATTATACGGAAGGCCGGCGGAAAGAAGCCGCTCCGCCGAGTCCCCGGACGTCCCGCCAAAATCGGGGAAAAACGCCGTGAGAAGGAATGATACGAAAATAAAGCCGCACAGGGTTCCGACTGACATGAGAAGGGCCCCAATGGTCTGCCGGGGGGCCGGGACCGAAAGGGGAAAGGCACGGGACGGGGCAATACCCCGGAGCCGCGCGAAGGCAAGGGGTATCGCGCCGATGCCAACAGGGAACACAAGGTCAAGCCAGCGGTTCGCGGCCTGCCGAAGGAGAAACCCGACGCCGACGACGTAGAGTATGGCAATGAGGTAGACAATAAGGGCGTCGACGGGACCAGGGTCCCCGTCGGGCGTTTCGTTCGTCATATACCGGGAGTATACCATAAGGGGACGACATTCGGGCGAGGGACCTCGGGCTCCCCACCCGGACAGACCCAGGTCAAGCCCACTCCTCATAGAGGCGGTCTATCCTCCTTCCAAGCTCGGAAAGGCGATTCCCGAGGTCGCGAGCCCTGCCAAGATTCCCTTTCCCGCGCTCGGCCGCCATCTCCCGCTCGAGGGCATCCCGCTCAGCCTCCAGGGCGACTATCCGCGCCTCGACCCCCGCGGCCCCGGGCGCTTGCCCCTTCGCCGCCTCGAGACTTCGACCCCGGCCTTCGAGCGTCGCCATCCCCGAGCCTCCCGAGCCGCCCGCGCTTCCCGAGCGGAACCGCGGCCTCACGGAGGCGCCATACCTGCGATACCAGAACTCGGAGAAATTCCCGTCGTACTCGACGAAGTCTCCGCCGTCGATCTCGACGATGCGGGTCGCGATGCGATCGAGGAAATAGCGGTCATGCGAAACGACAAGGACGGTTCCCGCGAAATCGACGAGGGCATCCTCGACAGCCTCGCAGGAGGCGATATCGAGATGGTTCGTCGGCTCGTCCAGGATCAGGAAGTTCGCGCCGGCGATCACGGCGAGGGCAAGCTGAAAGCGGTTGAGCTCCCCGCCGGAAAGACTGCCGATCGACCTTCCGAGCGCTTCGCGTTCGAAAAGAAACCGGGAGAGGATCTTCCAGGCCGCGTCCTCGTTGAGGGCTCCCGCCCTGACGCACTCGTCGAATAAGGTATGGGACCGGTCAAGGCCATCGCCGTGTTGGGAACAGTAGGAGACCTTCATGCTCGGGCCCAAGCGTATCGCGGCCCCGTCCGGCGAGCCCTCTCTCATGACGGCGTTGAGGAAGGTCGTCTTGCCGCACCCGTTGGGCCCGACGAGGGCGACGCGCTCCCCCGTCTCAACCAACAGCGACACGTCCTCGAGCAGGCTTCGTTCCCCGAAGCCGCAGGAAAAGCCCGTGACCTTGAGGGCAATCCGGGCCCTCGAGGCCTCGGCCCCGAGCTTGATCTCGAAGCCCTGATCCGTCGGGGCGGGCCTGTCGGAGGCCTGTTCCCTGGTTTTCTCGAGATGCGTCCGCCGCGCGCGGAGACGCCGACCCCAGGCGGGGTCGGGGTGAGCGCTGGCGATCTGCTCGAACCTCCGCACGAGCTCCTCGAGCCGCTCGATCTTCTTGCGGTCAGCCTTCCATGCCATCTCTCCGGCGACGGCCTTGCGGAGGCATTCCCCCCGATACGCGGAATAATTCCCGGAGAACCCGTTCAGCCTAGCGTCCGCGATCTCGACGATCCGGCTGACGGTCCTGTCGAGCAGATAGCGGTTGTGCGACACGACCAGAACCGCGCCCCGGTAATCGCGGATAAAGGACTCGAGCCACGCGAGGCCCCAAATATCCAGATGATTCCCGGGCTCGTCCAGAACGAGAACGTCCGGGCGCTCGAGGAGAACGCGGGCGAGGGCAAGGACGTTCTTTTCCCCGCCCGAAAGAACGGATACCGGCTGATCGCCGCGTCCGCCGAGGCCCGCGCCCTCGAGATAGCGAAGCGCGCGTTCCTCGGCCCCGTCCCCGTCCATACCGTCGTACCCGCTCCTCAGCTCTCCGTACCTCTCGAGGACGCGCTCGAGCTCGCGGCCCTCCGACCGGGCCATGGCCGACTCAAGCGCGCCTATCTCCCGCCTCATTTCCGAAAACGAGGCGACGACGTACTCGAGAACGGTTCCCGAAAACTCCGGAAAAACCTGGGGGACAAAGCCGACCGAGACGCCCGCCGCGCGGGATACCTTCCCCGAAAAATCGGCGTCCCTCCCGGTCAGGATATTGAGCAGGGTCGTTTTGCCCGCCCCGTTCCTGCCGATGATACCGGTCTTTTCGCCGGGACCAAACCGTACGGAAACCCCGTCAAGGATAGCCGTCCCCGTATATGCCTTGCGTATTCCATTCAACGTCAACATGCGCTCACTCCTTTGATGTCCGGCAAGGACCTCGGGGAAACTGCCCGCGATTCGCCGCAAAGGGCATAAAAAAACCGCGGGCCCCCTTTTCGAGAGGCGTCCGCGGCTATGACAACCGGCGTTCCGTTCCGTCTATCGGATGGAACGATCCCGGTCAAAAATCACCGCGCAGGGCACACCTCTCCCGTAATCGTTCACAGTACCAGCGGTTCTGTATGTCAGATACGGATTTCGGGTGTCCATTGCCGGATAAACTCCACGTACTTTGTATCGCGGGTCCCGGGGGATCCGCGCGAGGTAATGATATCCCGAAGGATTTCCGCTCGTCAAGTGCGCGATCAGGTTGTATACTGCCCCTTATGAAGAGAAACACACACAACACAGCGACCCGGGGACTCGTATCCCTGGCGCTCGCCGCGTTCTTGGCCGTATGCCTTTCATGTGAGGAACAGGAAGAGCCCCTCTCGTCCAGGGGGTTGATACTTTCGCCGGACGTCACGTCGTTCACGGTGAGCCTCGGCGGCAGAGACCGGGGAGGCTCCTTGTATGTACCCGCATCCTACAACGGAACGCGGCCCTACTCCCTCGTATTCTGCCTTCATGGCGCCGGCGGTAACGGAATGGGCTGCCTGCCCTGGGGCTTCAACCAGTTGGCCGAAGAGATGGACTTTATCATGGTCTATCCCGACGGCGCGGGGCTCAGGTGGGACTCCCCGGACGACATCCCCTTTTTCATGATGATGCTCGTCGAGTTCAAGAAGCACTTCGTCATCGACCCCGCGCGCGTGTACGTGACGGGCCACTCGGCGGGCGCGATACAGGCTTACGAAATGGCCGCGGCCCTCCCCAGGCAGTTCGCGGCGATTGCCCCGGTGGCGGGGGCCGTGCTGACGGGAAACATCTTCGAGGGGACGCAGCCCGTATCCGTCCTTCATATCCACGCGATCGACGACGCGGAGGTCCCGTACGACGGCGCGAGCGAGTGGGGCATACTGTCGGCCCCCGATTCCGTCGCGTACTGGCGGAAGGTCAACGAGGCGGGACTGAAGGAGCCGGCGAAAGGAGAGGTCTTCTGCGACTCGCACGGGATTATGGGCATGCTCTGGCACGGCTCCTCGGGTGCCGACACCGCGGCGCTTTTCTACAAGACCGGGGGACACACCTGGCTTCCCATGGCGACGGAGTACGTCGCGGACTTTCTCTATAACCACCCCCCGCGCAAAGCCTCGATACGCATCGACAGGGATCGGCTTCCTTTTTTCCTCAAGACCGATGGAAGCGTGACCATTGCGAGCAAGTTGTCCGACCCCGGCACGACGAAGCGGGTCGAGTACTTCGCGAACGGCAAGAAAATCGGCGAATCCGCGACGGCTCCCTTTACCCTTGACTGGGAGAGGCCGGGCAGCGGGCTGTTCACCATCTCGGCCCGCGCCGAGATGGTCGACGGAACGCGAATTCCCTCAACCCTGAACCCGACGGTCCTCGCGGCTCCCCCCGCCCTCGGGCCGGAGGGCCTTACCGCAATCTCGTCGTCCAACGAGGCCGAGGCCCTGAGGCCCGAGTACGCGATAGACGGCGACCTTTTTACCCGATGGTCAAGCGCCTGGTCCGACCCGCAGACGCTCACCATAGACCTTGGCTCAAGCCGCGCGATCGGGGGCGTAACCCTCTACTGGGAACAGGCCTTCGCGCGGGTCTACCGAATCCTGGTTTCCGAAACCGGGGCATCCTGGACGCCGGTCGTCTCCGAGGAAAAAGGCAAGGGCGGGATCGTCTTCCACTCCTTCGCGCCAACCCGGGCCCGCTATGTCAGGTTCGAGGGCCTTACCCGCGAAACCGAATGGGGCCATTCGCTCTGGGAGGTTCTGGTGCACCCGAGCGCGGAATAACGGCCGCGACGGCGACGAACGGCCTTCGCGAGCAATTTACACAATTTTGTCAGCAGTAATCAGGCATTTCCCGGATTCAAGTCCAGTTCGAGCTGTCCGTCCGGGTGGATCGAAGAGATGATCGCGTCCGCGTCGAACCCGGCCGCATAGCCGGCGGACCTCGCGAGGGGCAAAAGCTGGGTCGACGCGTACCAGGCATAATCGATGCGCGCCGAGATCATGGACAGGGCCTGGGGTCCCGCATCCGTCATGACGTACTCGACCGTACCGCGCCGGTGGCTCCAGCCCAGGGCGCGGGCGACCTTGATGTGCGGGGGAGTCGAGGCAGTATACGATTCCGGCTCGCGCCTGAGCTTTTTCCTGAACACGAGCTCGCCGTCGAGCTCTCCCCTGAAAAGTCTCTGCGTCTCGCCCCGGATGTATTCCTCGGCGGAGACGGTGTCGCTCGCGCGGAACAGCCGGTCGAGAAGCTCCCGCTGGAATCGCCGCGCAAGGGGGGTGTAGTCGCTTCTCGCAGCCTCCATCCCCTTTATCTCGACCTCGCTCGATCCGTCCTCCCGGAGCGCGAGCCCCGCGTAACCCTTGGCCCTCCCGCGCTCGCCATCCCCGACCGGGACATCTGAAAGGCCCGCGATCCGATACAGGGCGCCGGCATCCTCGGCCTCATCCGCTTCGGCCGCGTGGGAGGCGCGCAGGGTATCGGGCCCCCTCAGTCTCGGGATAAAAAACCTCCGGTACATCTTCTCGAACCTGATATTGATGAACGACTCGAGGCGCCAGTCATCCCGGATACGGTCGGCGAGGGCCGCGTTCAGCCCAACCGCGAGCTCGGCGCAACGGGCAAGCGCCGAGGCGTCGGAGGCGCCCATCTCCACGAAGACTGAGTCCGTGTCGCCGTACAGGACCCTGAAGCCGCGCGACACGAAGAAATCGCGCGCGAAATGGAGGCAGAGCTTCCCGAAGGAGGTGATGGCCCCCGCGAGCTCGGTCCGCGCGTAGCGACAGCGACCCGAGCCGAGAACGCCGTAGAACGAGTTCATCAATATCTTGTAGACGTAGGCCGACGAGTCGTCCCCGCGGTCTATCGCCGCGAGCCGCTCCGCGAAGTACTCCGCGATAAGGGCGGGAAGGATACCGCCTTCGCGCGAGAAGGCCGCCCCGTTGGGCGCGACGATGGGATCGCCCCCTGGATTCGCCCGCGCTGACTCATGGGCAAGGGGGTCGATATTGAAGGTGCGGATGATGCTCGGGTACAGACTGCGGAAATCGAAGACGGCGACGTCACCGAAGATACCGGCGACCGGCTCGAGCACCGTGCCCCCGGCCGCCCCGGAAACCGGTCGGTCCGTCAACTCGGGCTCGAGAAAGCCGCGCTCCCACAACTCGAGCGCGTACACCCGCTCGAAGGAAGCGACGCTCGTCCAGGCCTTGTCGATCCCGGCGCCGGTAAGGGCCGCGCGCTCGACGGTGTGGCGGATCACGTCTTTCTTCTCCAGGATATCGATGACGAGGTCTGCGTCGTTCAGGCAGTAGCGGCAGAACGATAGCGGATCGTCGCGGTAGAGCCGGTCAAGCTCGGCGAGCTTCTCCCCGTCGCCTGCCGATACGGTCTTGCCCCTGCCGAGAACCTCTCGGGCGACGGCGTCGAGGGCGTAGGAATCGAAGGAATCTCCCCCCGATCGGATAAGCCTCAGGCCGTCGAGAACCTGCCTGCCGGGGAGGAAGACCGAGGCTGAGCGCTTACCCAGAAAGTCCCCGTCGTCGTCCCTCTCCGCGGGAAAAAAGACCCCGGCCTCGATCGACCGTCCCAGGGTAAAGGGGATTCGATGGCGCGCGAAGGCGGAGGCGAGGCGTGGAAAATCGAAATCGATGATGTTCCATCCCGTGATGATGTCGGGATCGAGTTCCCGTACCCGCTCGGCGAGGAGCCTGAGGAGCCCGGCCTCGTCGGCTACGACGGTCATGCAGGGATCTGGAGGCTCGGCCGCGTTCCATGGTCCCGCGAATATGACGCGCCGATCGCGGGCGCCACCTGGCGCGCCTGCCGCGAGGGTCAGGGCGACGCACCGGATTATACCCGAAGGCTCGGCGGTTTCTATATCGAAGGAGAGGACGGTAAGCGGCGCCCGCGCGCCGTGGAGCGGCTCGATCACGGCGTCCGGAAAGACGGCGTCCACGCCCCTGCCCGCCCGCGCCTCCCCGCGTATGCGGATGCCGGCGCGGATGCCGTTCCTGACGAGAAAGTCCCGCGCGCCCTTCGAGTCGAGGCCAAAGACCGGGATACCCGCCGTCCGCGCTATCCCCGCGAGGCGGCTACGGTCCCGCGCGGAGGAAAGGGAAAGCTCGAGGCACTCGGAGCCGTCGAAGGCCCTGAGCGAGGTTTCCTCCGCCTCCAGGCGCAATCCCTCCGCAAGGCACCGGGTCTCAAGGCGGGGAAAATCAGCGGCGCGGACGCAGGGCCGGCTTTCGGGAACGGGCTTGCTCGCGGCGAAGCTTCGCCCGTCGGCGAGCCGGCCCAGGACGTGAACCTTGCCCCGGCGGGAATCGGCGTAACAGTGGACGATAAAGCCCTCGCGCTCGGTCATGGGCGCGATATGCCCCGCAGCTGCCCCAGATGGCTTTCCACGAGATCGTTCACGACGGCCATGCGGTCGAGGACGCGCTTCACCAGCCGGTCCAGCTCCCTGCCTTCCGAGTAATCGGCGCTCGCGAGAAAATCGACCCGCTGATGCAACAGCAAGTCCTCGACGGCGGCCTTGCGTCCCTTTTGATGAACCGCGATCGAGTGTCCCCCGTTGGCCTTCACGAGCTTCATGCAGGGAACGTCCGTCATCCCGTCCCCGATATAGATCATGTTGCGGAAGGGCACGGGCCGCTCGTCGTCCGGGACGAAGCGGTTAAGTCCCTCGTTATCCGTTCCGTCGAGAACGCCCTTGTTGATGCGGAACAGGAACTGCGTCTTGGTCGTGAAGTTCACCGACACGAGCGGCCAGTCCGCGACCCCGTTCGCGTCGTAGTGGAACTCGCAGGCGTAGATCTTCCTGAACCGGTCGCGTATCTCCGAGCCCTCGATGATCTCCTTCAGCCCGGAGGAGATAATGAAGTGCTCGACCGCGATGCCCCGCTCTCCCCCGTACGCGGCAATCCTGTCAAACCATTTGGCTACGCCGGGGAAGAAATCGATATTGCGGCCCATCGAGACGAAATTCTCGCGGCGGATCGGGCGGTCGGCCTCGCGGGCCTTCTTGAGCATCAGGTACATGTACGCGAGGATCGGGTCCATACCCGAGGCCGAAAGCCTGCCAGCCTCGCTCCAAAATGCCGAGGCCGAAATACCGAGGTCGGGGATGAAGCTGTATTCCTGCATGTCGCGCGTGCAGAGCGTCTTGTCGAAATCGTACATGATGGCGGCGACTGGGCGCCTCGTTGCTCGTGTCATGCCAACAGGATACGCCCCCGGGGGACGAAAAGCAAGAAGCGGTGTATAATCGGCGTCGATCATGAAACAGCGAATCGAACGGATCGCCGTCAAGGGCGACCTCTACCAGATACTCGAAGCCCTCAAGACGAACCGGAAAAAGCGCTCGGAACTCGGGGAACTCTTCGTCGAGGGAATCGAATCGATCAAGCAGGCCGACCGCGCGGGCGTTCCGGTGAGCCGCGTGCTCTGCGCCGACGCGGAGAAGCTTTCGGACTGGGCGAGGGATTTCATCGCCCGACGCCCGGACGCGCCCGTCATCGAATTGACGAACGGACTCTACGCGGAGCTGTCGGATCGCGACGAGCCCTCGGAGCTGATGATAACCACCCGCTTCAGAAGAATGGCGCTCGAAGACGCGGTCCTCCCGGAGAGACCCCTCATCCTGATCTTCGACCGCCCGAGCGACCACGGAAACCTCGGCTCGATCGTCCGCTCGGCGAACGCCTTCGGCGCCGACTGCGTCGTGATCACGGGCCACGCGGTCGACAGCCGGGACCCCAAGGTAATCCGCTCGAGCCTCGGCGCCGTGTTCCATACCCCGGTGATACAGGCCGAATCCTTTGAGGAACTGGAGATTTGGCTTTCCGGACTCAGGGCGCGAACGGGCCTTCGGGTCGTCGGAACCGACTCGACCGGGGCGACGCCCCTCCAGAATGCCGGACTTCGCAGACCCCTCGCGCTGGTCCTCGGCAACGAGGCCAAGGGGATGAGCGTCCGCCTCAAGGGCCTCGTCGACGAGATGGTCTCGATCCCGATGCGGGGCGAGGTAAACTCCCTCAACGTCGCCTGCGCAGCGACGGCCCTGCTCTGGCAGGTCCAGGCAGACAGTCTGGGTTCTTTATAAAGAAGAGGCAGAAGGCGCCACGGGGGTAGAAAGACCCTCTTCGGAGCCCCCTCACCCGAACGAATCACGATCGGCGCGCTCGTCATCCCCTGTCCCGCGCGAAACCGCCGTTTTACACAGTATTGACATCAGTATAAATAGATTGCGCCGGACGACATACCGGTTTATACTGACAGGTGATCAAGCTGCTACCGCATCAAGCCCCGCCAACCGTACACCGCTTCAACGTTTTACTTCATGAAACAGCCGAAACCCGCGATCGCACCATCTATGGAAGCGATGTTTATGTATTTCAGATTTCTCGCGGCCGTAGGGCTCGCGACCATCAATATTTTTCGGATTCGCTCGCGAACCCGGTCAAGGAGATGAAATGAAAAAGTCAAGCGTATGCTGGATTGGGCTTGTAACGGCGATTCTCTTCCTGTTTTCCTTCGCCGGCTGCGACACTGAATCGGAAGGCAGCGACATCCCGGACGACGTCGCGGAATTGGGGGGCGGTGCCATAGAGCTGGTGGGCGAAGTAATCAGCATTGCGCTGGATTACGGAGATTACACAACCACCGGGATGACGATCACGAGTTCGGATTCCGGCGGCACGGCTATCCTGACGAATTACCGACCCTACTACGAAAGCCCCATCACGGTTACCGGAACGATCGTCGTGACCGTTCTGAGCACCAACCCCATCAAGCTTCAAATAGCCGGCAATTGCACCCTGGGCAACTCGGATTTCTCAACCCTCTCGATAACCGGAACGGCCACTTGGGCAAAGGGAGACGACATGGACGACGAGCCCCAATCCTATTCAGGCTCCATCACGATCGACGGAACCAAGTATTCGATCGACGATATGATGGATGCCGTGGAAGACCTCGAGGACGACTGACGGGCTCAAGCGGGTTTATTCGAATCCCCTTTTCTGATACAGTCGGAGAAGGGGATTTTTTATCTTGATAGAGATTCTGTTAATCGCGGTCAGCCTCTCGCTTGACGCATTCGCCGTCTCGGTTTCGGCCGCCGCGTGCTCGGCGAACCTTCGCCGCCTTCATATGCTTCGCGCCGCGGGGGCCTTCGGGCTCTTCCAGTTCCTCATGCCGGTCGCGGGCGCCCTCGCCGGATCTTCCTTCAGCGGATACATCGGTTCGTGCGATCACTGGATCGCCTTTATTCTCCTCGCCCTCGTCGGCGGTCACATGATAGTCGAGGTGTCGCGGGAATGGCGAAAGGACCCCGAGGGATCGGCCTGCCCCGTGGGCGAGGAGGCCCGCAAGCGAGACCTGTCGAGCAAGCGCGTAGTCCTCGCCCTCGCCGTGGCGACGAGCCTCGACGCCCTCGCGGTCGGCATGAGCTTCGCGGTCGTCAACCGTCCCGCCCTCGGGCCATCGGCCATCATCGGCATTGTAACCTTCGCGCTCTGCCTGTTCGGCTTCGCCTCGGGCAAGCGGATCGGCCAGGCCTTTGGCCGCTGGGCCCAGCTTTGCGGCGGGCTCGTCCTCATCGGCATCGGCGCGAGGATACTCGTCTCGCACGCGGCGACGGGCGTCTAGACCAGGAAGCACCTGACCCGGTGTCCGTCCGCGACCTCGCGGTATTCGGGCCGCTCCGCGCGGCAGCTCTCCTGGGCGAGAGGACACCGATCCGCGAAGGCGCAGCCATTGGCGGCCGTGACGGGGGTACGAAGCTCGCCGGAATCGGCCGGTGACGGCGCGGTTTCCACGGGAGTTCCCGCGACGCTCGAGAAAAGAAGCTTGGTATACGGATGGAGCGCCGACCTGAACAGGTCCCTCGCGGGGGCCTCTTCCATCATCTCGCCCCGGTACATCACCCCGATGCGGTCGCAGAAATAACAGGCTACCTTCAGGTCGTGCGCGATGAACAGGATCGAAAGCCCCCGGCGCTCGCGGATGTCGAGGAGAAGGTTGAGTATCTGTCCCTGAATGGATACGTCGAGGGCGGACACCACCTCGTCGCAAATGAGCAGGTCCGGCTTCATGATCAAGCCGCGCGCGATCGATATGCGTTGCCTCTGGCCGCCCGAAAAATCCGCCGGCCTGCGATCGAGATCCCCGGCGGAAAGCCCCACCTCTTCCATCATGGCCTCGGCCTCGGCCCGCGCCCGTTTCCTTCCCGGCCACGAGGATGCCCAGCGATAACCGGAGACGAGCACGTCGAAGACGGTGAGCCGGGGGTTGAGCGACCGCGCGGGATCCTGGAAGACGTACTTTACCCTCTCGCGGTAACGGCGCAGGTCCTTCCCCCGGAGCGCGCGCACGTCCGTCGACTCGCGCAGGACAATCTCGCCCCCGTCCGCCTCGTACATGCGCACGAGGAGCCGCGCCGTCGTCGTCTTTCCGCAGCCCGACTCGCCGACGAGTCCGTAGGTCTCGCCCTCGCCGATCGAGAACGACACGTCGTTCACGGCATAGACGAATCGCCCGAAGCGAGCGAAGAATCCCGCCTCCAGGTTGAATCTTTTTTTCAGGCCCCTGACTTCAAGGATCTTCATTGTACGGCCTCCGGGTCAAGGATGCATCGCCAGGAAACGGGGCCGCGCGCCCGAAGCTTCGGTATCGCGACCGAGCAGGCCGCCGCCGCATGGGGACATCTCGGAGCGAAGGGACAGCCGCTTCCGGGATCGGCGGGATCGGGAACCCTGCCCGGGATCGACAGGAGGCGGGTGCGCGAATAATGGCTCTCGAACTGCGGCGCGGCCGCGAGCAGGGCCCTCGTGTAGGGATGGGCCGGCGAGCGAAGAACCGTCAGCGTCGGGCCTTCCTCCATCACGAGCCCGCCGTACATCACCATCAGCCGGTCGGATATACCGGCGACGAGATCGATATTGTGGCTGATGAACACGATCGCGATATCGCGTTCCTCCCGGATCTTCCTGAGCAGGGCGACGATCTGAGCCTGTATGGTCACGTCGAGGGCAGTCGTCGGCTCGTCCGCGATAAGAAGGTCGCAGCCCTGCGCGAGGGCCAGGGCTATCCCGATGCGCTGAAGCTGGCCGCCGGAAAACTGGTGCGGGAAGTTGCCTAGCCGGGACGCGGGATCGGGAAGCCCGACCTCCGACAGAAGCTTGACGGCGCGACGCGCGGACTCGGCTTTCCCGATGCCGGGCTCGGAGTTGCGGAAGGTTTCGTGAAAGACGCTCGCGATATTCTGGAGGGGATCGTACGACCTTCCCGGTTCCTGAAAAATCATCCCGATCTTTCTCCCCCGGTATGCGTACAGCTCCCTTACGGGAAGGCCGAGCAATTCGGCGCCCTCGTACCTGACGGAGCCCGTCACGATGGCGTGTGGCGGCAGAAGCCCCGGTATGGCCGAGGTCGAGACGCTCTTTCCCGAGCCGGACTCCCCGACGACGCCGAGAATCTCCCCGCGCTCAAGGCCATACGACACACCGCGGACGGCCTGAATGCCAGGGGAATCCTTCCTCGACGGGATGGGGAAGGTGACGCGAAGGTCCTTGACCTCTATGAATCGCCCGCTCATCTGTCTGCCTCCGACTGCGCCGCGCCATCTGCGGCACTCGCTTCAGCCGCGCCGCCGAAGCGGCGAGCCAATCTCCGGCGCAGGCCCTTCAGGCGGAAGCGCGGGAAGACGGCCTGATACGGATCGAAGAAGTCGCGAAGCACGTCGCCAAGGAAATTGAAGGCGAGGGTGACCGCGAGAAGCATCCACACCGGGCTTAATAGCCAGGGGTAATTACGGAGATTGCCGACGGTCGAGATGTCGCGCTTGATGAGCGAGCCCCAGCTGACCGCGGGATCGACGATGCCGAGGCCGAGGTACGAGAGGGTCGTCTCGCTCATGATAAACCCGGGAACGCTCAGCGCTATGCTCACGATGAGGAGGCTCGCGATCTGCGGGATGATATGGCGGAAGATGATGATGACCGGAGGGATCCCCTCGAGCTGGGCGTTCAGCACGAACTCCTCCCGCTTGATCGAGTGCACGAGCCCGCGCACCGTGCGCGCGGAACCCGGCCAGCCGACGAGCGACAGGATCACGGTTATCACCATGTACGATTGCCCGGAATCCATCGACGAGGAAAGAAGGGACCGCAAGAAGAGAATGAGGTAGAGTCCCGGGATGAGCATGAAGAACTCCGAGAACCTCATGATCGCCCAATCCGCGAGCCCGCCGAAATAGCCGGCGAGCCCGCCGAAGAGGATCGCGAGGAAGAGGGATATCGCGGTCGCGATGAAGCCGATCGTCAGCGAGATGCGGCTCCCGTGCACGATCCTCGAGAAGAGGTCGCGGCCGAGGTTGTCGGCGCCCATGAGGAAGAGAGGATACGAAGCGTCCTTCGTCCCGAAGAGGTGACGGTCGGCGGGGACGAGGCCGAGCAGCCGGTAGGGCTCTCCCTTCACGAAAAAGCCGACGCGGTGATGGAGGCCCTTTACCATGACGTACTTCCAGGTAACGGGATTGATGACGCGGGCCTCCTGGGCGGTCAGGCGCAAGCCCGAGACCCTCGCGTTCGGCGGATGGTAGGACATTCCGTCGAACGAAGCCGTCGCACCGTAAGGCGCGATAAACTCCGCGAAGGCCATCGCGAGATACATGATCGCCAGGACCGAGACGGAGGCGACGCCGAGCGGCTTGCCTTTCAGAAACCCGATGAAGCGTTTCATTCTTTACCGTACCTTATCCTGGGATCGACGAGGGCCAGGATGATATCGGCAATCACCATGCCGACGAGCACGAGGAACGAGATGAACATGATGTTCGCGAGGACGAGATTGATATCCTCCTGGAACACGGCCTCGTACATGAGCCGCCCGATGCCCGGGTACGCGAAGATGATCTCGAGCACGAGCGAGCCGGAGAACAACCCGGCGAGCAGATTGGCGCTCCCGGTTATATAGGGATTCATGGTGTTGCGAAAGGCGTGGTTGAAGTACACCCGCCGCTCCGGGATGCCGCGCGCCCTGAGGCTCGCGATGTACGGCTGGCCGAGCTGATCTAGCATGGTCGCGCGTATCATCCGCATCGTGCCGCCGACCCCGCCGAGAAAGGCCGCGAGCAGGGGCAGGAACACGTGATGCGCATAGCTGAAGACGAACCGCCCGGGATTCTCCGAGAAGGGAAAGCCCGGGTACCCCGTGACCGGAAAGAGGGCGGTCGCCGAGGCGAAGAGCTGAAGCAGGATCAAGAGCAGGATGCCCGGAAAGGCGTGAAGCACGAGGGCGAAGAAGGTCGCCGCGAGATCCGTCGCAGTTCCGGCCTTCGACGAGAACCATACACCGAGAGCGAAGGACACCGTCGTGATCAACACGAGGGAAATCAAGTTGAGCAACACCGAGTTCGCGAGGCGCGATCCGATCAGGAAAAAGACCGGCGCGCGGGATATGAGACTGACGCCGAGATCCTGATGCACGATCACCCGTTCGAGCCACCGGAAGTACTGGGCGTAAAAAGGCTTGTCGAGGCCGAGGTCCGCGCGCGTCGCCTCAAGCTGACCCTCGGCGATAACCTTCTCGCCACGGCCCGCTTTCGAGTCGGCGGACATCAATTGCTGGATCATCAATTGGTTGACGATGTCCCCCGGCGCGAGCTCCATGAGGCCGAAAATCGCGAAGCCGAGCACGAACAGAATAGCGGCCATGGTCGCAAGGCGCCCAACGATAAAGGAAACAAGCGGAAACTTTCGCCTGAATCGGCGCAAGGGAGAAAAAACGGACCCCAACAAGCCCATCACGCTCATCCTCATCGTCCAGCTCCTTCCAGCCTCAGCCAGATATCGTCGGCCCTGAGCCCGCCGACGTTGTCGTAGTACACGTTCGAGAAATCCCATCGGTTACGGAGGGCCAGGAAACTCCGAGGCCTGACCAGGTAGACGATCGGGCACTCCTCCAGGATCAGGGCCTGGTATTCGTCCCATATCGCCTTCGCGCGCGCGCGGTCTATTGTGTAGCTACCCTCGTTGTACAGGTAATCGATACGGGCTTCCCAATCGGTGGCCGGCGTCTCCTGCAGGGGATACCAGAGATGGAGATTGCCGTTCGAGAGCCACACGTTCGGGCCCTGTGTCGGCCAATAGTTGGAGCCAAGCCCGATGATGAGCGACTGCCAATCGTAGGTGGCCGTCAACTGCTCGACGACCTTCTGGAAGTCGACGGAGCGGACCCTGACCGTAACGCCGACGCGCTCGCATTCGTCCACGATGATCGAGGCCATGTCGTTCGCGATCGTGTTATCCGCGGGGATCGTCACGTCGAACTCGACGGGCCGGCCCTTGACGTCGCGCATGACGCCGGAGGAATCCTTCCCCATGCCGATCGACGCGAGCAGGGCTACTGCCCTCGCGGGGTCGAAGAGGTACTGCAGCCTGATGTCCGGATCGTAAAAGGGATTCGGCTCGGCGAAAAAGGTCAGCTTCGGTTCCGCGAGACCGCGGAAGGTTTGCGCGATGATACGCTCGCGGTTCAGGAGACAGCTCATCGCCTGGCGGAATTCTTTCTTGGTGAACCACTCGTACTGCGGGGTATCGGCGCCCTTGGGGTTCTGGTTGAACGACCAGAGGGAAGCGCCGAGCGAGCCTTCGGCGTTGAACACGGTATAGTCGGGGCCTTCGCGGCTGACCAGCTCCTCGAGATCCTCCGGGCGCAGGCTATACGACTCTTCCTTGCCTTGCTTGAAGAGCAGGAACCTGGTGTTGTCGTCGGCCACTATCTGGACGATCCTTCGGTCGGGATAGGGAACGCTTACGCCGTTCGCGTCTCGCCGCCAGTAATCGGGATTCCGCGCGAACACGAGTCGCTGGCCGGGGGTGTATTCGGAAAGGAACCACATTCCCATCGACGGAATCTCGCGGGGGTCCGTGGCCACGCTGAAGAGATCGAGGACGCCCTGAACCCCGCCCTCGCGCTTCGCCTTCTCGTAGAGAAAGCGCGGCCCGAAGTTGCGGTTGGTGGAAAGAAGGGGGTTGGAATCTATGCGGGGGAAATCGAAGGCGAAGCGAAGCTCGTCGATCTTCCGTATCGTGACGCGAGCCTCACTCCCGTCCTTCATCGTGACGAACTGGCTGTTATAGGCGGAGCTCCTGAACTCGGGATCGCCCTCGATCTCGTCGTACCAGAAGATCACGTCGTCGGAGGTTACCTTTACCCGGCGGTCCGAGCCGTAGAAAGACCACCAGAGATCGTCGCGCAGGGTATAGACCACCGAAAGGGTCTCGCTCCCTTCGTCGGTCACGATCTCGGCGGAGGCGCAGTTGGGCATGAACTCGTGGCGCACGTAATCGTAGTCGAGGAGATACTCGTGCATATGATCAACGATGGCCGCGGTCGAGCCGTCGCGCTCGGCGACGAGCAGGTTAAAACTCTTCGGGTCCGCGTCCACGCTCGTCAGCCAGTCGCCGCCCCGGACCCCGGGGACGCGAGCCTCGCCGCGCCAGGGCTTGCTGACGGTCTTCGAGAGGAGGGCGTTCTGCCCCGACGAGAGAAGCGCCTCGATTTCGTCGAGGGTCATCTCCCCGGTTCTGGCGCAGGACGCGAGGACACCGGCGATCACGCACAGAAGGACCGCCGCGACGACCGAAGACGCCTCTCGCCTCATACGGTAAACTTTCCCATCATATCGGATACCGCCTCGATACTCTTGCCGTTTTCCTCGGTCGCGCCGAGAACGTGGTCGGCGATCTCTTGCAGCTTCGCGATCCTTGCCCGGGTACTCTCCGTCCGGGCGAGAATCTCGTCCGCGGAGGCTTTGAGCTCCCGGATGCTTTGCGAAAGGACGCGCGACTCTTCCTTGCTTCTCGTAGAGTCGTCGGTAACGGCCTTGCAGCTCGACTTGATCACGCTTATCGTCTCGAGCAATTCCCGCGAGCCGGCGTTCTGCTCGGACATCGCGTTCCTCAGCTCGGACACCATTGCGCCGATATCCCCGATCTTCCCGCTGATGCCGTTGAAATTGTCGAGGGAGTTTTTCGAGGCGCCGACGATACCGACGACGTTTCCCTGGATATCGGACAGCACCTTGTGTATCGACGCGGATTGATCGAGGGATGTGGCCGCGAGCTTCCTGATCTCGTCGGCGACCACGGCGAAACCCTTCCCCGCGGCGCCGGCGTGCGCGGCCTCAATCGCCGCGTTCATCGCCAGGAGGTTTGTTTGGTCCGCGATGGCCTTGATCAGGGTGTTCGCCTCGGAGAGATTCTCGGATTGGGTCTTGATGTTCGATATCCTCATGGCGACGTCATCCTGCATCCCGCGCCCGCGATCCGCGTCCTCGACGAGGGATCGGTACTGATCGGCGATCTTCTCGATCGTCGCGTTGACGGCGGAGATATTCGCCGTCATCTCCTCGATGGCCGCGAAGGAACGCCCGAGCTCGTTCGACTGCGACATGACGACATCGTCGAGCGAGGCGAGCCTTTCGTCCAGGGACGAAATACCCTTGAAGGTTTCGGCGGACATCGCTTCCTGACGGTCGGCGAGGGCGCGGATGCTGTCCATGTCCCCGCTGAGGGAGGAAACCGCCTGCCCGCTTTCGCGCGTCTTGCTCACGAGGGTCTCGCCGATCCCGGCGAGCCGCTCGACGGATTCGCGCGAGCGGATGACGATCTCCCTGAGCTTCGCGAGGAAGCGGTTGAAGTCCTCCGCGACCGATGATATCTCGTTTTTCGACCCGACCAGGATCTTGATCGACAGATTGCCCGAGCCCTCCGCTATCTGCTCCATGGGGACGGCCATCGCGCGAATCGGCCGGAACACGAGCCCGGTCAGGAGGAACAAAAGGACGATACCCATAGCGACGCAGGCGCAGGCGACAAGAACCTGGCGAAATACGAGACTTCGTATCTGGAGCCTGAGGGCAAGCGCGTTGAAATCGCAACCGACCACGCCGATGACCTCCCCCGCGCGATCCAGTATCGGCACGTATACCGAGATAAGCCACCCCCACCCTTCCTGGAACTCAAGACCGGAGGCGCTCTCGACCCCTTCGGCGTAGGCTTTCATGAAGGATGGCCCGAAGGAAGAGACGTCCTCTTCCATCCCGAGCGGAGAGAAATTCTCCGAATCGTCCATAGGGGCGCTTCCGTCGATGACATACACGAACCGCCCGTCGGCGGTCCGGGACATGGTATAGAGAAAGGCGCAATCGGCCTTCGTTTTCGCGCCCAGCATCCACTCCCGGGTCGACTCATAATACGGTTCATCGGGATCAAGGGTCGCGACGACGCGCGCGTATTGATCGGGGTCTATATTCGCGACCACGGCCCTGGCAAGGGGCATACCCTTTTCGGTAAACATCCCCGTGGCCAGACCGATCATGGCGTTGATCGACAACCAGCCGGAAATACCGAATAAAACCGCGATAAAGAAAGAAAAAACGGCGAGAATACGAAATCGTAACGTCTGATAAAACGGCATCAGTACAGTCTCCTCCCGGATTTCGGGTTTTTGCACAATATGTATGGTAAGCGAGTTACCCGGATGAATCCCGGATTCGCCCGATTGCCTCGATCCACGAAGACTTTTTTACAGGAATTATTTACGCGCTATGCACACATCCACCTCGAACGGCCCGGAAGGCGTCGTGAACGGAATGGCCACGACCGGCATGGTACGGGGCCAGGCGATCTGATGATTCTCCCCCCTAACCACGACGGGCGGGGAAATATCGATCGTCGCGGTATCGATGGCCGATGAGGCGTTCCCCGCGATGATATTGGTCATCTCGCCGATCATCCCGTACACGGTGTCGAGTCGCTCAGCCTCGCCCTTGGTCACGATCCCGGACTTCTGGAGCATCTTGTCCCCCAAAAGCCTCGGCAGCCGAAAACCGACCAGGCCCTGATAGTCGCCGGTAAGGCCGAGAAGCCCCGAAATCTCCCAGCGATGCTTGATCTCCCCCTCGAGCAGGTACGGGGTCCCGGGCGTCGCGTCAAGCTCGAACATATTCTTGAACAGATTGATCGTCGCCGTGAGAAACGGATTAACAATGGAAACGTCCATGCAGTGCTCCTGTTTACGAACAGTATATTACAAGATAATGCATCGCGGTAGCTTTTCTTTGTCTCCAGGCCCAGGATATATGAAGAGAATTCCCCGTGGCCCCTTGTCGGGATCGAAGGTAAACTCCTCGAATTCGGTGCGGGAATACACCGACCTGCGCGACGGGGCGTACGCGCCCTCGCCGGGCGAAAGAAACCCTTCCCGAACGAGGGCCGCATCGTGGGCCTCGCGGGAATACCGGCGCGGAAGCCAGCCCGGCATGGCCCCGGGTTTCCCCTGAAGGAAGTAATCGTACTTGAGATACTCGAGGGCGGCCCGGTCGCCGTCCCTCCGCCCCGCGATAAACCCGGCGAGACACTCGAATACGAAGGCCGGCCGCCGAGGGAGATACAAATCCCCGTCGGGAAACCATTCGCGGACAAAGGACGCAAGCTCCATAAAGAGCGAGAAGGCCGAAGAATCCGGCCCGGCGGCAAGCCGGGCTAGGGCATGGCACGCCAGCCCCGAGTTGAACCACCCGTCTACCAGATGCTCGACGTCCTTCAGCACGCAAAGATCGCGGTACGGGAGCGCGGGTGACTGCAACACCTCATACGGCGGCGCCTCCGACCAACGATAGCCGGACAGCTCCCGCGCGATCTCCTCCATCGGCGCGCCCGGCAAGATCTTGAGAAACCCGAGTTGCAGCATGTCCGCGCCGAGAGCCCAGGCGTAATCAAAGGACCGCGCGAAACTCGCGAGATCCTCGCGCGGCAGTCCCGCGATAAGATCGACATGCCGGTGAATCGACGCCGGGATCGCGTGAATCGCCCCCGAAAGCCGGTCCAGGTTCGCAGGCCGCCCTACAGCCCGAAGCGTATCCGCGTTGACGCTCTGAATCCCGATCTCGAACTGCACCGCGCCCTTCGGCATGGTTTCCAAAAGCTCAAACGCCTCGCGCGACAGCGACTCGGCGGAAATCTCAAAATGAAAGGTGGTAATCCCGTTATGGTTGTCGCGGATATATCGCCAGATGGCGAGATACCGCGAGGGATCGAGGTTGAACGTCCGGTCCACGAACTTGACCAGCGGAAACCGCCGTTCCAGAAACCAGGAGATGTCGGCCAACACGCGATCGAGCGACAGGTACCGCACGGACGTTTCCCGCGCGGAAAGACAGTAGGCGCACGAAAAGGGACAGCCCCGGCTCGCCTCGTAGTAGACGATCCGCGTCGCCTCGTCCGTCGGGATCTTGGGGTTGTTGTAGACGAAGGGAATCTCGTCGAGGCGTTCAAGCACCCGCGCCGGCCCCCCGTCGACAAGCCCTTCCCCGTCCCGCGCAAACACGCCGGGAATTCCCGCAAGGGGCTCGCCGTCAGCAAGACGCCTTACAAGCTCGACGAACGCCAGCTCCCCTTCCCCGCAGAATATCAGGTCAAGCTCGGGATGCTCGCGCAAATCCCTCTCCGCCGTCCACGAGACCTCGGGCCCGCCAGCCCCGATGAACGCGCCGGGCAAGATCTTCCGCACGTCGCTCATCACCCGGAACGTCATCTCCCGGTTCCAGACGTAGACGGAAAACAACACGGCGTCCGGCTCCCGTTCCATGATCCCCCGCACGATCTGCCCCGCAGGCTCGTTGACGTTCCATTCACCGAGCTCGACGCAAACCCTCCCGTCTGCCACCTCTGGCGCCGCGCGCTCCGCGTACGCGGCAAGCAACCTGATGGCGAGGTTGGACTGAATGTATTTCGCGTTAATGCCGACAAGCAGGATTTTCACGAGCTGTATGATAGCACAAAGCCAGTGCGGGAGGTAGGGTAAAGACTGAGGCAGGGGGAAGGAACCGGCGCGCACTGGCCACCCTCACAGCCGTTCGAAGAAGGAGCCACGAGGGGAGAGGGGGGGGGCACCCACCCCTTCGCCCCCCCCAAAAACAAGCGGCCCGGAGTGGACCGCTTGAGATTAACGGTTTCTCATTTTGCTCGTACCGTCAATTGGCCGTCCTGCAAAGGCGAAAGCCGATGTCGCCGCTGTAGCTCGACGGAGAGCTGCTTAACCGGTAGGCGCAAAGCAGGAAGAGCGCCGAACCGCCCCAGCGACCGCCACGGAGCACACGGCCTTTGCTGGTTGTCGGGCCGGTGGGGTCTTCTTCTGAAACGCCGCTATACGCTGCATCCCAGTCATAACACCACTCCCACACGTTTCCGCTCATGTCCCGTAAGCCCAGGACATTCGACGCTTTCTGGCCTACGTCCTTGCTGCCATATTCCGATGTGCCTGACGCTCCATTATTCCCGTCGTACCAGGCGTAATCTCCTACTACTGTGGAGGTAGTATAGTCTGCACTGGTATCGCCGCTTACATGATCTCCGCCGTTCCAGTTCGTTCCGTCTATGTATCGCGCCGCGTACTCCCATTCCGCCTCAGTGGGTAATCGATAGCCTTTCTTGCTCAGGTCTGCATAGACATCCGTTCCGCTCGTATAGGGGGTTTTACACTCGGCATCCGAATAGTACACCTGCTCACTGTCGGCAATACTATCATCTGCAATCGTTAGCTTGTTGCAGAACGCTACCGTGTCATACCAGCTCACAAAGTAGGCGGGTTTATTGTCACCATCACCATAATCACTCGAGGGCGCATCTCCCGGCCAGGTGGTGCCCCATACTGCTTCCCACAAGCCCTGGGTTACCTCGGTCTCTCCCATCCAGAAGTTTTTTGTCAGGGTTACTATTTGCGTAGGTGATTCCACAGATTGACCCATGGTGAAGGTGCCGCCGGAAGGGGTGTAGTGTGTATCGAATGTTTCCCCATTAACCGTATGCGATTGCGCGTCCCCGGCAGAGAGGTCACTAAACGTTGCGGAGACCGTCACCGCATTGGCCGGCATAATGAAGGGGGCTGTGTCTCCGCTGGTGCTGATCGTAGAAGGCGTTATTACAACACCGTCGGCGCTTAACGCCACACGACGACCGGCGCCGAGGGTAGCGATCAGTGTAATAGTCGTGCCTTGCGCGGCAGTGGCCACACTCGCGGTTACTTCCTCAGAGCCGGTCGCGCCGGTTGGGGTTATGGTTATCGGATAGAGAATGTCACTAAAGGTCGCGACTACTTCCACCGCGTTGCCTGGCATTGTGAAGGTCGCTGTGCCGTCGTCGGCGCTGATAGTCGACGGGTTAATCGTAATACCGTCCGCGCTCAGGGCCACACGGCGACCGGCACCGAGGGAAGCCGTCAAGGTTATGGTCGCGCCTTCGGCGGCTTCGATTACGCTTGCCGTCACAGACTCGGAGCCGGTCGCACCTGTCGGGGTTATCGTAATCGCGTACACTGTAGGCGGAATATCGCTGAAGGTCGCCGTGACAACAACCGCCTTGCCTGGCATCGTAAAGGTTGCCGTGCCATCATTGACGCTGATCGTTGCTGGCGTTATTGCGACACCGTCAGCGCTCAATGCCACGCGCCGCCCGGCGCCGAGGGAGGCAGTCAGGGTAATGGTCGCGTCCTTTGCTGCTTTCGCGACATTGGCGGTAACCACATCTCCGTTTGCTGCCCCGTCAGGTAGTATTGTTATCGTAAAAGTGTTCGGCTTGTCGTCAGAACCACTGGACCCCGTTGAACAGGAAAAGATTAGCGTCAAGGCCAACGCTACTACCAATGATACAAGAAAAAAAACAGAATTCCTTTTCATGACGCACGACCTTTTGTTGTTCCACAATCACGATGATATTATACCCGAGTTTTTGAGAAAGCAAGACTGGGTAATGTAAACATTGTTCCGGTGTTATCATTGGCCCGACGGCGCTCATGTTACTCTGTAACAGGAATAAAAAACCTTCCCGGATCTGGCGGGGTTGGGAAGATATCCCTTGCATAGGACCTGGGCTACTCGAATTGAATTCTTCTACACCGGTGCCTACGGCAATCAACATGAGATAAATACTATTGCCTTGATTTTCATCGCGCATGTCCTTCTTCGTTTTAGGTGTCATCTAGTACACCCCAGGATTTCGGGAAAAGACAAACAAGTATAAAAATTACCAGAAGACGAAATAAGACGCCAGTATAGTCAACACTGGTGTATTAAAACGAATTCCCGATTTGGAGACTGATAACTGGAGTTAAAAAAGCGCTTTACTATGCGTACTCCCCGGACCAAAGTCGTTCCAGGAATTCCTTGACGGGGAGAATCAACACGCCATCGTCGGTTAAGCGGGGAACCGGTTCGCGGCATACGAGGATTCTCGCCTTCCAGACATTCTCGTTGGCAATATCACGCAAACCTTTCAGATCACGATCCACAATAGTTATGGTAGAATTTCCGATAATCCGCAACACTGTTGCGGGTTTTCGTCAAAATTCCGCAACAGTGCTGCGGATTATATTACGTAAACCTGAAGTCCCTTCATACGCTTAATCCAACAATTTTGATAGCAGTTAATAAAAAAACCCTTTCGAGAAGCCCAGGTACACTACGGCACAGAAACCATCTTCTTGCCGTTGCTTCCTTCCGGATCTGGCGGGGTTGGGAAGATATCCCTTGCATAGGACCTGGGCTATTCGAAAGGGTCAGAAACTACGGAGAGAGAGGGGTTCGCCCCTGCGGGGCCGCCTCCGCCCTCCTTACTCCTCGCATTCGCTCGGCGGAGGGCTCCGGTTCGAACCCCTCTAGCGAGCGCTTTTAAGGGATCTCAGTACATGAAAGCTGTATAACTTTCACTAATGAACTACGGAGAGAGAGGGGTTCGAACCCTCGGTACTCTTTCGAGCACACACGCTTTCCAAGCGTGTACCTTCGACCACTCGGACATCTCTCCAAAAAAACCAAAACCAGAACAACGGAGAGAGGGGGATTCGGCTCTCGTCCGAATCTCCTTCCGGCGGTATCCTGCCGCCTCACCCTCCCTGCGGTCGGCGGAGATTCGGTTTCGAATCCCCCCTTCGATCAAGAAAGGTTTACACCTAGCGGAGAGAGGGGGATTCGCCCTGCGGGCCGCCTCCGCTCCCCTTGAACCTCGCATTCGCTCGGCGGGGAGCTCCGGTTCGAATCCCCCGATCAAGCGCTTTTCAAACGACTGCCGTCCGTACAAGACTTCAGGCATTCCTATGAAAAACGGAGAGAGGGGGATTCGAACCCCCGGAACCTTGCGGTTCAGCGGTTTTCGAGACCGTCCGATTCAACCACTCTCGCATCTCTCCAGTTTGGAAACTTTCGCTTCCTGTCAAAAAAGGGCTGCCTTCACAGACAGCCCGTATGAGACTAAGTGGGTTCGAACCACCGGCCTTCAGATCCGCAATCTGACGCTCTATCCAGCTGAGCTATAGTCTCGTATCCATTTGGCTTTCACCGCTACGTGTAAGCAAATACGGAGCAGGGGGGATTCGCCCCTTCGGGGCCACCCTCGCGCGGAAGCTGCGCTAGCTCGCTTCCGTGCTCACGATCGAATCCCCCATCTGGCAGGATTCTATCTGCTTTCACCCTAAAGTGTAAGCAAAATACGGAGCAGGGGGGATTCGGTTTTCGCCTCGGACGTCCTGTCCTCGGCTCAAACCCGCCTGCGCCTTCTGACGGCGGCATCAGCCGCCTTTTCTTCCCTTCGGTCAGCGAAGGCTCCGGTTCGAATCCCCGGTTCCACCGTCCCTCTTGCGAGGTTTCGACCATCAAGAATAAACGCGTTACCGCCATCAATACGGAGCAGGGGGGATTCGAACCCCCGAAACCCTTTTGGGGTTTAACTCCTTAGCAGGGAGCCCGATTCGGCCTCTCTCGCACCGCTCCAAGGTATATATTTTTCCGAAAAGCGGTTTGCAAACCCGCCCGGTTCAGCGAACCGCTCGGTTTACGGAGCAGGGGGGATTCGAACCCCCGGAACCTTTCGGCTCAACGGTTTTCAAGACCGCCTCCTTAAACCACTCGGACACCGCTCCAAAAATGTTCTTAACAATACCGCAATCAAAGGGGCGATGTCAAGACTTGAGAAGATAGGGCGGGCCGTGTATACTCGCCACATGGCACATTGTACAGTTCCCGCTGCTGAAGCATTATTGGACAGGGAAATCCCCGTTCTGGACAAGGGCTTTGTCCGCCTCGTGGATTACATGGGCGGGGACTCCCGCATCGTCCAGTCCGCGCGCGTCTCCTATGGCGACGGCACCAAAACGGTCAGGGAGGACGGGGCCCTCATCGACTATCTGCTCCGCCACCAGCATACCTCGCCCTTTGAGCAGGTAATACTGACCTTTCACGTCAAACTCCCCATCTTCGTCGCGAGGCAGTGGATCAGGCACCGGATGGCCCGGGTCAACGAGATATCGGGCCGGTATTCGATCATGAGGGACGAGTGCTACGTCCCCGCGGCGGAAGACGTCGCCTTCCAGAGCACGGACAACAAGCAGGGACGCTCGGAGGCGGAAGTTCCGGCGGACGTCGTCGCCTCGGTCCGCGAGGCCCTCGAGAGCCAGCAAAAGACCGCCTTCAAGGGATACGGGGAACTGATCGACCAGGGAATCGCGAAGGAACTCGCGCGCATCAACCTGCCCCTGTCGACCTATACCGAATGGTACTGGCAGATAGACCTGCACAACCTCTTCCACTTCCTCCGCCTCCGCTGCGATTCCCACGCGCAGAAGGAGATACGCGATTACGCGAACGCCATGCTCGAGATATGCCGCGCGGTCGCGCCCCTCGCGACGGCCTCGTTCGAGAAGAACCAGATGAACGGCGTTTCCTTCAACGAAGACGAACTGCGCGCGCTCCGCGACATGGTCGCCGGCAAGCCCGCCGGGCTCGAGGGAAAGGCCCTCCAGAGGCTCGAGGAAAAACTCAAAACGGGAAAGCAGCTCTGACGGGAAGGCGGGCGGTTACAGGCCCGCTTCGCCCATTCGCCGCTTCAGGAATTTCTGGAAGATGGCGTCCACATCCGTACGGGGCTTGACCCCCAGGGCGGGAACCGCGCTTCCGGCCTCGACGACCCGGTACAGGAAGTCCGGGGGCTCGCGATAAGCCCAGCTTTCCTTGCTGTTGATCCACCAATCAAGCACATCGAGAATCGACAGGGTATACCTGATAAGCAGGGCGTTCGTCCTTGCGTGGGATTGCTTGCCCATGAACAGGGCGTCCAGGCGCTTTGAGACTGAATTCGCGATGTCGAATTTGTAGGGACTCCACGGATTGAGTATCCACGGCACCCGACCCTCGGGATCCTGCTCGCTTCCGGGCGGGGCGGCCTCTATCGAGGCGTGATAACGGGTCAGAAGGCGCTTCAGGCGGGCGACGCGGATAAACAGCGGGGGCAAGCGGTCATCCTTCACGGCCCTCGTCGTCCCGTACATCTGAATGTCAAAGTATGGAAGAAAGCTCGCCTTGATCAAGGTGTACATGCTCGAAAGCAGCTTTCTGCCGTAGGGACTCTTGTTGAAATCCGGCTGCGTGTAGATCTGGTGGGTATATGCCTTCAGCTCCACGCTGAAGCTCTTGTCGAAAAGGGTCTCCTGGTAGAGTATCCAGTCCTCCAGGATATGGTTGATATCCTCGACATCATCGCGCAGGGAGAGGGGCGGAAGGGCCTCGAACTTTATCAGCCTGAGCCCCTGGAAAAGCTCCTCGAGTATCCAGAACAGGATCATGGTCTGATGAAGCGGGTTATCGGGCGCGATTTGGGTAAAGGCGTCCTGAAACTGCAGAATCGGCTGAAAGTAGGCGCAAAAGTCGGGCAGGCTTTCGAGATCCATCCACCCGGCCTCGGGGAAAAGCTCGTCGAGGATCTCGAGCCCGGCGCTCACCTCCTCGGGAATGGCCGGCTCGACGACCGTCGGCTCGACGGGCTTCGACTTCGCCTTCAGATCCTCCTCGACGTGATCCATCTCGCTTTCCTTCATAAAGAGAACCTCGTCGGCCGACACCCCCAGCCAGGAAAGAAGGCGGGAACCATTCTCGTAGAACAGCTGGTGCATGGAGACCAGGGAGGGACTCGTCATCCTGACGAGAAGCGGATAGAGCCCGGTGCACAGTTGATCCAGGATGTATCTCCATTCGCTCGAGGCGGTCGTGGCGTGAAGCTTGAGGGCCTCCGGGTCGGCCGGGACGAGGGTTTTCATGGTATAGGAATAGACGGAGCGGTACACTCGGGAAAGACCCTTATCCCCCAGGTAATATACCCGGATCAGGAATGTGAACAGATGGCGCAAAAAGGGGATCAACTGGGCGACGCTTACGTCCCGGGGCATCGCCTGCAGGCGAAGGAGGATCGTCCCGAGCTGGCGTATGTCGAAGGTCGTGACGATCGACATAACCTTGAAGCCGAGGGGATTGTGCTCGGCGAGCCCGTCGTAAAAGGACTGATTGTCATCGTAGGGGAGCATCTTCCTCGTCTCGGCGACGCACGTCTGGACGTGGCCAAGGTAATCGTTGAGAATGTACAGGACGAATTCCTGGCTTACCCGGTCGGTCCTGTCCGCCTTGAAGAGGGGCCCGGGCGCCTGTTTGATGCGAAAGCGCTTGTCGCACATCAAGGCGTTCATGGCCTGCAGTTCCTTGTCGGATGCGGGAGGCAGGCTGTTTAATCCAGTCGTTTGATACTCTGACACTGTTTTACCTCGACGGTCCGCTTTTTTGGATATCTTCCCGGACCCGTCAAATTCTTAATAATATCTTTTTCCCGATCCCGGGATAGCCCCTCAGGACGATTTTCTCGCCGTCCCCGGTCAACAGGGCGCCTTCGAAGGTTCCGTACACCGTATGGTAACTGGTACGGAGCACGAACGCGCTCAGTTTCCGGGGGCTGTCCGAGATCGGGGTAAACACGAGATCGACCATGCTTTCGGTATCCTGGATAATCCAGTCGCCGTCAACCCCGAAGGGCCGGGTGATCTTCACCGGGGGCAGGGGCCAGGCCTTCCCGTCGACGAACAGCACGTTGTCGTTATACTGATAATCCTCGCGCGTCACGGAATTCCCGAGCTGAAACGAGACGATCCTCCCGTCAACCCTGCCAAGTCCGATCATGACGCTTTTCTTGGTACGAAGCGAAAAATACGCCTTCCGTATGTCGAAATACCCCACGCCGGACGACTCCGGGATGTGATGGTCGTCGTACCCCGTGCCGATCCAGCCGTGGAGGGCCGAGGTTTGCTGGAATGACGCCTGACAGCGGCGGCGCACCCCGTAGGGGATGACGGCGGACAGGTCGGCGGCGCCCGGCGCGGCGAGGTTCATCTCGAACCGGCCCTCGCAGGGAGGTCGCGCCCCGGAGCCAAGGAAATCGAAATCGGCGTGGATGAGCCCCTTCTGGAGACGGGTATGGATACGCGTAAACCGGGCATGGGACCGGCAGGCCGTCACGCTGTTGCCGAATTCGAGGGGCATCTTCAAAAGCCCCGGAAGGATAATTCGCCGATAGGCAATCCGGCGCTTGGTAAGCCGGTTCCAGAGCGTGGTCTCCATAAACGAAAAATAACCCGCGTCGAAGAGCTCGATCTCGCCGATGTTGCCCTCGTCGCAAAAGATGAAACGCATGATACCCATGATGCGCCGGTTGGAAATCACCTCCGGAATGGGTAAATTCCCGAAGGGTCGCTTCATGCCGCGGATATCAAAATGCCCGAACGGCCCCCGAAACGTCCCGAACGCCGGCTTGCCCGCCAAAACCGGGTGTTCCGGCGCCGGCGCGATCTCCCTTGTATACAAAAACCACCTCGCCCCGCCAGTATACCACCGTTTGCGCTTGCAGAACAGCATCATAACGTCTATCATTTTTCCATGAGCATCTCCCTTTATTCCCTCGGGGCCGCCGAAGAGGTCACGGGCTCCAAACACGTACTCGAGATCGACGGCAGGATCATCCTGATAGACTGCGGGGCCTTCCAGGGCCGAAGGGCCGAGGCGGACCGTAAAAACCGGGACTTCGGGGTTCCGGCGGACAAACTCGAGGCCGTCGTCCTGACGCACGCCCACTATGACCATTCCGGGCTCCTGCCACTGCTCGGGATCAACGGATTCACCGGGAATATCTACGCGACCCCCGCGACGCGGGATCTCGCGAACATCATCATGATGGACTCTGCCCGCATCCAGGCCCACGACGCCGAGTATCTCTCGTTCCGCGCGAAGAAAAAGGGCGAGACCTTCAACTGGCAACCCCTGTTCACCGAAACGGACGCGATCAACACGACGAACCAGATCGTGACGGTTTCCTATAACCGCCCCGTCTGGATAACGCAAAACGTCAAGCTTGAATTCTTCGACGCCGGCCACATCCTCGGTTCGTCGATGGCCCTGATAACGGCTACGGACAAGGACGGAAAGGCCGTTCGCATCGCCTATACCGGCGACCTCGGGCGCAAGGGCAAGGCGATTATCCGCGACCCCGCGATCCTCCCGCCCGTCGACTTCATGCTACTGGAAAGCACCTATGGCGACCGTCTCCACGAGAGCACGGACGACGCCCTCGCCATGCTCGCCGAGGTCGTCAAGAAGGCGGTCAAGACGAACGGTAAGATCATCATCCCGGCCTTCGCGATCGAGCGCACCCAGGAACTGGTGTACTACATGCATACCCTCGTGGACCGGAAGGTTATCCCGGAGATCCCGATCTACGTCGACTCGCCGATGGCCGTGAACGCGACCAGCATCTTCCAGATCCACCCCGAGTGCTATGACCAGGAAACCCACGAGGCCTTCATCAAGCACCACAAGAATCCCTTCGGCTTCAACAAACTCCGCTTTGTCACAAGCGTCGACGAATCAAAGGCCCTCAACAACATGGACGGGCCGATGATGATCATCAGCGCGGACGGCATGTGCGAGGCAGGGCGCATCCTGCACCATCTCGCGAACAATATCGGGGACGCGCGCAACCAGATCCTGCTGGTCGGGTTTATGGCCGACCATACCCTCGGGCGACGGTTACAGCGCCGCGAACTCGAAGTCAAGATCATGGGCGAATGGCACGCCGTCAGGGCGGAGATTACCCAGATCAACGCGTTCAGCGCCCATGCCGACTACGCGGAGGCGACGGCCTGGCTCAAGTCCATGGACACGAGCGAGCTCAAGAAGATCTATCTGGTCCATGGAGAGCCTGACGTGCAGGTCGTCTTCAAGGATCATCTCGAGACGAGCGGATTCCCCAACGTCCAGATAGTCAAATACGGCGAGACATACGAATTATGAGAATAATAACCGGTTTTCACGCGATCGAAGAAGAATTGAAGGCATTGTCCGCAGGAACAACTACGCCGGCAGGGTCGGCCAAGGCGCCAAGGCCCGCCGATCCCTCAAAAATCGCCGGAATTCGCCTTCTGTATACCAAGCCCGGACCGCGCGTCAAGAAGATCCTGGCCGAGGCCGAGATTCTCGGCGTACCGGCGCAGAAGTCGACCGACGCCGAACTGGACAGGCTCGCCGCGACGCTCCAGGAAACGGCCCGGGATCACCGGGGCATCATCATGGTTCAGGAGAACGCCGAGGCGACGGCCCCCCTCAGGCTTGAGGATTGCGTTCGCCAACTCGCGACCCGCGAGGGCGCGCTCGTCCTTGTCCTCGACTCGATAACGGACCCCCACAACACGGGAGCGATCATCCGAAGCGCGGATCAATTCGGGGTTGACCTCGTCATCCTGCCGGAACACCGAGGCGCGACCGATTTCGAGGTTATCTCGCGGACAAGCGCCGGGGCCTCATCCTGGGTGCCCATAGTCACGACGACGAACCTCGTCAGGGCCGTGGAACAGCTGAAGGAAGCGGGTTTTTGGGTGTACGGCGCGGACGCTGGCGGGACCCCCGTCCCGGAGATGAAGGTCGCCGCGAAGTCCGTCCTGGTCATGGGAAGCGAGGGCTCGGGCATCGCCCGCCTGCTCCGCGAGAAGTGCGACCTCATCGTCTCGATCCCGACGAAGGGAAGGCTGGACAGCTTGAACGTGTCCGTCGCGGCGGGGATTTTACTCTACGCGTTCCGCGGATAGAGAGCGCAAGGTCAAACGGGGTTTGCAACCTTTCCCGCGCAGGAAGCGTCTATGAGTGATAAGGAAGTACACCCCCATGACACACAAACTACCCAAGCCCTATAGACTGTGCGAAGAAGTCGCCAACGCGATCACGCACGGGATCGGGGCCTTGCTCTCGATAGTCGGCCTCGTGATTCTCATCGTTCACGCAATACTCTACGCGCCCGAAGGGCAGACCGCCATCTACGTAATCGCGTTCTCGGTATTCGGCTTTTCGATGACTTTCCTCTATCTGATGAGCACCCTCTACCACTCCCTCCTGCGGACCCGGGCGTACCCCGTCTTCGAGCGCCTCGACCATTCCGCCATCTACGTACTGATAGCGGGAACCTATACCGCGTATTGCCTCACGGTGCTTCGCGGAAGCGTCGGCTGGTGGATGTTCGGTATTATCTGGGGCCTTGCGATCGCGGGCGTCGCGTGCTACGCGGTTTTCGGGAGCAGGCTCCGCGTTATCTCCCTGCTCACCTACATCCCCATGGGATGGCTCATCGTCTTCGCCGCCGATCCGCTGAGGGCAGAAATCTCGCAAACGAGCTGGGTTCTTTTGATATCGGGCGGGGTCGTCTACACGGTCGGCGCCGTCGTGTACGCGCTCAGGAAGATAAAGTGGACCCACCCGGTGTGGCACCTCTTCGTCATGGGCGGGACCATGCTCCACTTCTTCTCGATTCTCGACATCATCAAATAGGCAAAACCTGATGACGGTCGCGACCGTCATCAGGTCTCCGCGACAACCGTCCTGTTCTTGCCGTTTCGCTTGCCCTCATACAGGGCCTCGTCGGCGTGGATAATCAGGGAGTCGATCGGTCCGCCCTTATACTCGCACATCCCGATGGTGACGGTGACAGTGATGCTGATGGCGCTGTCGCTTATCGGGGTATCCGATATCACGCGCCTTATCTTCTCGGCGATCGCGCGCCCGCGCACAAGGTCGCAATTGCGCACCACGACGAGGAATTCCTCGCCGCCCCACCTGAACAGCAAATCGTCCACGCGAAGGATGGAAACCGTGCGCGCGGCGATCTCGCGAAGGACGACGTCGCCGAACACGTGTCCGTAGGTGTCGTTGACCTTCTTGAAGTCGTCGATGTCGAACAGCCCGATGACGAAACCCTGATGGTTCTCCTCGAAATCCGGGATGAAGTTACGCATGCGGCTCAGCATGCTTCGGCGGTTCAAGAGCCCCGTCAGCGGGTCGGTTTCGGAGATGACGAGAAGCTCGTTCCGCTCCTTCTCTGTCGCGGCGGTCTCGCGGGAGATGAAGAAGAATATCACGGCCGCGGCCGTCATCGTGCATACAACGATAATCACGATACCGATAATGTATTTCCTGAGAAGCGCGAAAAGCTCCGCCGTTTCCTGCTCGACCACGATATACCAGTTCGTTTGCGGCACGGCGAGACAGGTTGCAAGGACGTTTTTCCCCGATTCGGGCAAGCGATACACCCCGGGATTGAACCGTCCCTGCAGGACGTCCTCGATCATGGGCTTGGAAAGAAAACTCCGGAGAGACCAGGAGCGGTTCCCTTCCTCGTCGAGGGTCTCCACGCTGGGAGGTATAAAGGGGTGAGCGAGAAGGTTTCCCCTGGAGTCAACCAGATATACCCGGCCCGTTTCCCCGAAGGAAAGACTTCTCACGAAATCCGCGAGCCGATCCAGAATCATGTTCCCGAGGAGAATACCCACCTTTTCACCTTTCGAATCCTGAACGACGGTGGAGATCGTAATACCGGGAACCATGCCCGGATCGGCCAGAAAAGCGTCCGAAACGTGCACGGGCACCCTTCCCTCCCGGTCCCATTGGTCAAACTTGGCAAGGGTTGATTGGGCCCATTCCCGGTGGGCATATCCCCGGTTGAATTGTTCCCGGGTCAGCTGGAGTTGGGAACTGAAGGGGCAGAGAAAAACAGGCTGGATCTTGTCGGCCGTAAAGAACGCGAAATACCTGAACGACGGATAATGGATCAGGATATCGGTGAAGTAACTGCCAAGAACCGGCATCTCGTTTTCCTCAAGCCCGTGAACCTCGGGATTCACGAGGTCAAATCCGGTAAAATCCCGCAGAAAAACGCTCTTTGCCGCCAAGGCCACGATGTTACTGTTCTCGTCGATCATCCCGGTAACGACCATTCGCGCCGTCAGCGCCGTAATCATCTGCTGATGCAGGTACACGCTCTTCATGGCAAAGAAGAAAAACACGGGAAAGGCGATCCCCAGGATAATGGTCATCAGGGCCACTTGCCAAATCAGGGCAATAACCAGGCTCATGATGCGTTCGTTCTTTTTGCGCTTTTCCTCTTCGGGCATGACAGAAGTATAGTGCACGAACTCGTTACAATGCAAAAAGCCGCGACTCTTGCCATTGCGGGATCGTTGTCGATATACTGGGCGGCATGGAAACCATGAAACGGACCGTCACCTGCGGGGATCTCCGCAAGGCAGACACGGGAAAAACGGTAATATTGAACGGTTGGGTGCACCGCAAGCGCGACCACGGCGGAATTTCATTTATCAACCTGAGGGACCGGTACGGCCTTACCCAGGTCGTCGTCGACGCGGACGCGAGCGCCGAACTGGCCACGACGGCCGCCGACCTCAAGATGGAATACTGCGTCGCGATCGAGGGCATCGTCCGCTCGCGCCCGGATTCGATGGTCAACCGGGACATGGATACCGGGGAGATCGAGGTGTGCGCCAAGAGCGTCGTCATCCTCTCGAAGTCCGAGGTTCTCCCCTTCGTCATCGACGACAAGACCAACGCGAGCGAAGAGCTTCGCCTCAAATACCGCTACTTGGACCTTCGCTCGGCCGTCATGCAAAAGCACCTCGCCCTGCGGTCCAGGGTTGCCTTCGAGACCCGCCGGTTCCTGACGGACCGGGGGTTTTACGAACTCGAAACCCCGACCTTCATCGCGTCCACCCCCGAGGGCGCGCGCGACTACCTCGTGCCGTCGCGCCTCTATCCCGGGAAATTCTACGCCCTCCCCCAGTCGCCCCAGCTCTACAAACAGCTCCTGATGGTCTCGGGCTTTGACCGGTATTTCCAGATCGCGCGCTGCTATCGCGACGAGGACGCCCGCGGCGACCGCCAACCCGAATTCACGCAGATCGACATCGAGATGAGCTTCGTGTCGCGAGACGACATCCTGTCCCTCCTCGAGGGGATGATGGGCCATATCTTCAAGGAAACGATGGGGGTTACCCTCCCCGCGAAATTCAAGCGCATCGCCTACGACGACTCCATCGAGCTGTACGGAAGCGACAAGCCCGAACTCCGCTTCGGCATGGAGATGCAGGCCGGCGACTTCCTCGCCGAGCTCGGGTCCTTCCAGGCATTCAAGGACGCCCTCGCCGCCGGAGGCCGCGTCAAGGCACTGGTCGTTCCCGGCGTCGCGGAGAAATACAGCCGGAAGCTCATCGAGGAACTCGAGTCCACCGCCAAAATCTACAAGGCAAAGGGCCTCGGCTGGATGAAGGTCGGCGGAACGGCCGACGCGCCGATCCTCGAGGGCGGGCTCTCCAAGTTCTTCGAAGGCAAGACCGCCGAGGTTTGCAAGACCCTCGGCGCGAAGGCGGGGGACCTCCTCCTCTTCGTCGCGGACGTGAAGGCCAAGATCGCCTGCACCGCGCTCGGCGCCGTCAGGACCCGGCTCGGCAAGGACCTCGGCCTCTGCGAGGAGGGCCGCTTCGAGTTCGCCTGGATCGTCGACTTCCCCATGTTCGAATGGAACGAGGAAGAGAACAAGTGGGATACGGCCCACCACATGTTCACCATGCCCCAGGCCAAGTACCATCCCACCCTCGAGTCTGATCCGGGAAGCGTCAAGGGAGACCTCTACGACCTCGTTCTCAACGGCTATGAACTCGCCTCCGGCTCGATACGTATCCACGACCCCGAGCTCCAGAAGCGGATATTCAAGATCGTCGGCTTCAGCGAGGAGGAAGGCCAGAAACGGTTCGGCTTCCTCACCGAAGCCTTCAAGTACGGCGCCCCTCCCCACGGCGGCATCGCGCCCGGCCTTGACCGCCTCGTGATGCTGATGGCGGGTGAAACCTCGATCAAGGAGGTCATCGCCTTCCCGAAAAACAGCTTCGCGCAAAGCCCGATGGACGACTGCCCGAGCACGGTCGACCAGAAGCAGCTGGACGACCTCCACATCAAGTTCACGGAAAGCTGACCAACAATATCGAGAGCACTGAACAAGGGGCTATCCGGCTTGCTGGGTAGCCCCTTTTTTTATTACATTGATTGCACGATGAATCCAAACCAGTTTCACCCCGTTTTCACCATCGCCGCCCTGGCCCTGATGCCTACCGTCGGAGTATCCTGCGCCCGTCCCGCGCCCCCGCGCACGGATTTCGTCATGGGGACGGTCTGCACGATCAATCTGGGGAAGAAGGGAACGGAAAAACTCTACGACGAGGCCTTCGCCCGGCTCCGCGTTCTGGACGCCCTGCTGAGCGCGAACAGCGAGACCGGCAACGTCGCCGAAATCAACGCGGGAGCAGGGCTCAAGCCCGTCCGGGCGGCAGAAGAAACCCTGACGGTTCTTTCGACGGCCCTGGAGTTCAGCGAGGCCACGAACGGGGCCTTCGACCCGACGATCGGGCCCCTCGTCAAGCTTTGGGGAATCGGCCTGGGCTCCGAGCGGGTTCCGCCGCGGGGAGAGATCGACCAGGCACTTGCCCTGGCAGGATACCGGAAGGTCGACGTCAACCGGACGGCGGGAACCGTCTATCTCCCCGAGCCGGGGATGCGCCTTGACCTCGGCGCCATCGCGAAGGGCTATGCCGCAGACGAAATCGCCAGGCTTCTCTCGAGCCGAGGCATCACGTCCGGCATCATCGATCTTGGGGGAAACATCCTGGCAATGGGAGAGAAGGCCCCGGGCAAGCCCTGGACGGTGGGCATCCGCGACCCGCAAACCTCGCAAGGGGGCGCCGTCATGAGCCTTCAGGTCGCGAACCGGTCCGTCGTGACGTCGGGTATATATGAAAGGTTCTTCGAGGAAAACGGCCGGCATTATCACCACATCCTCGATCCCTCGACGGGATTCCCGGCGGAAAACGAGCTTCTTTCGGTGACGATCATCAGCCCGCAATCGATACAGGCCGACGCCCTTTCGACATCGGCCTTTCTCCTGGGAACGGAGCGCGGGCTGGAACTTGTTTCGAGGTATCCCGACACCGAGGCGGTCTTCGTCGACCGGGATCTGGGGGTAAGGACGAGCGAAGGGCTTCGCGGCCGCGTAACGGCCCTGGACCCCCGGTTCGTCCTACACGATGACGACTGAGTTGTCGCAGTTGGCGAATGAGGACGGGAAGTACTTGTCGGCGGCCCAATCGTTTTCCCAACGGGAGTCGTCCATCAAATACCTGAACTGATACTCATGACCCTGATCGAGGGTCACGGTTACCGAAAAAAGCCCGTCCTTGTTGCGTTCGAGAATGTGGGAAGTCGTGTCCCAGTTGTTGAAATCCCCCACAAGCGCGACCTTCTTCACGCCGGTCGTTGCCTCAACGGGAAGTTCAAACGTCACCTTGCAGGTTTTCCCCTTCTTGGGATAGGACTTATAGAGGGCCATTCACGTTCTCCTTCTGGTTTTAATCGCGAGTTTCTTGTACAATTAAGCGTAGTACTATTTCCGCCGCAATGCAAGGGAGTTACATTCATGAATTCGACACGCCATCTTTTTACATCAGAGTCCGTCGGTGAGGGACATCCCGACAAACTTTGCGACCAGATATCCGACGCCATCCTCGACGCCTGCCTCAGGGAAGATCCCTCAAGCCACGTCGCCTGCGAAACCTTCGCCTCGACGGCCCTCGTCCTCGTCGGCGGGGAGATAACGACGGAAACCTACGTTGACGTCCAGGACGTCGTGCGCACCATCGCCCGGGACATCGGGTATACCAACGCGGATTACGGTCTCGACTGCGACTCGATGGCCGTCCTCGATATGATCCACGCCCAGTCGCCGGACATCAACCAGGGCGTCGTGGGCTCCGGCCTTTCCGAATTCAAGGGCCAGCAGGGAGCCGGCGACCAGGGTATGATGTTCGGCTTCGCCTGCACGGAAACCCCCGAGCTGATGCCCGCGCCGATCATGTACGCCCACGCCCTGCTCCACAAGGCGACGGTCCTGCGAAAGTCCAGGGAAATCCCCTGGCTCCGCCCGGACGCCAAGAGCCAGGTGACGATCGAATATGAAGGCAATAAACCCGTCAGGATCGACACCGTCGTCGTCTCGCACCAGCACGATCCCGAAATCAGCCATGAGAAGATCAAGGAGACCGTCATCGACGCGATCATCAGGCCGGTGCTCGCCCAGACCGGTCTTCTCGACGACAAGACCAAGTATTTCATCAACCCGACCGGGCGCTTCGTCGTCGGCGGGCCCTTCGGCGACACGGGCCTTACCGGGCGGAAGATCATCGTCGACACCTACGGCGGCATGGGCCGTCACGGCGGCGGGGCCTTCTCCGGAAAGGATCCCTCGAAGGTAGACCGCTCGGGCGCCTACATGGCCCGTTACGTCGCCAAGAACGTCGTCGCCGCGGGCTTCGCCGAGCGGTGCGAGGTACAACTCGCCTACGCGATCGGCGTTCCCTTCCCGGTTTCCGTCATGGTCGACACCTTCGGGACGGGAACCGTCGACGAGACCGCCATCACGAAGGCCGTGATCGCGACCTTCGACCTTTCGCCAGCCGGGATCATCAAGACCCTGGACTTGTGCCGCCCCATCTACCAGAAGACCGCCTCCTACGGCCACTTCGGCCGCGACGGCTTCCCCTGGGAGAAGACGGACAAGGTCGAGGCCCTCAAGAAGGCCCTTCGCTGAACCGACCGGAGCGGGCGCCCCGAAACAGAACTCTGACCCTCCTGAATGAAGAGAAGGCGGCCCTTCGGGGTCGCCTTCTCCACGCGGGCGACATGACCCCGGGAATCAAATCCGAGTCGATCCTGGACCGTACCATCAACGCCGATTTTCTCGAGATAGCGCCGAATTTGCCGCGCGCCTTCGTCGATCTCCTCATCGTCGATCCCCCGTATAACCTCGCCAAGAACTATAACGGACGGGCCTTTCGCAAGACCGACCACGCCGACTATCAAGCCTACACCGAGGCCTGGCTCGAGCGGGCCCTGCCACTCCTCAAGAGCGACGCATCGATCTACGTCTGCGCCGACTGGCAAACCTCCGTGTCCCTCGCGCCAGTCCTGGAACGTCGCCTGAACGTGAGGAACCGGATCACCTGGCAGCGAGAGAAGGGTCGGGGCGCGAACGCTAACTGGAAGAACTGCACCGAGGACATCTGGTTCGCCACGGTCGGAAGCTCCTGGCATTTCGACCTCGAGGCCGTGATGATCAAGCGGCGGGTGATAGCTCCCTACCGCGAGGAAGGACAGCCGAAGGATTGGGAGGAAACCGACGACGGCCGCTTCCGCAAAACCTGTCCCTCGAATTTCTGGGACGACATCTCCATCCCCTACTGGTCCATGCCCGAGAACACCGACCACCCCACCCAAAAGCCCGAAAAGCTCCTCGCCAAGTTGATCCTCGCGAGCTGTCCGCCCGGGGGCGTCGTCTTCGATCCCTTCCTCGGCTCCGGCACGACCTCGGTCGCGGCGAAGAAGCTCGGCCGGCGCTTTTGCTCTGTCGAGATCGACGAGGAATACTGCCTCTGGGCCGAGAAGCGCCTGGCCCTCGCCGAGACCGAAAAGGCTATCCAGGGCTACGCAGGCGGCGTCTTCTGGGAGCGGAACACGACGAAGGAACAGAAAAAGGCGCGCAGGTAGCGAAAGCGACAGCCGGCAAACATTGACTTTACACATCACCTGTGTAAACACTAAGTAGAGGTGATCAGTATGACAACTAACTCGGCGATAAACGATCAGCTTCTCACTAATGCATTGGAAATTGGCGGCTTTCGTACGAAAAAGGATACCATCAACGCGGCGCTGGAGGAATTCATCCAACGAAGAAAAGCAGAGGAAGTAATCAACCTTTTTGGTCAGATTGACTATGATGATCACTACGATTACAAAAAAATGAGATCAAGGTAGATACGAGTTATCGTTGATACATCGGTATGGTCTTTAGCATTTCGCAAAAAAGATAAAACAGATAGAGACTTGCGTATCGTTATGATAGGCCAATACAAACGGATGACTATGAATTGGCCGCCAAGTTTTTTAATCGGTGCCGCAACCATGGAATTCAGGGATCACATATTGACTATCTGATTTGCGCCGTAGCTGTTAACGGCAATTTCTCAATACTCACCCTGGATAATGACTTCATACAGTATCAAAAAAATACCGCGATAGTACTGGAGAAGACAGAATCCAACTGACAATAGATTCATCTCCCTGCAAAAAGCAGTAACCGCATCTTTACAGTACGTACAAATAGCATTATTATTATACGTATGAGGTGTGCAATGGAAACCAAATTGACCCTTAAGCTCGATCGGGACGTTATTCATTCTGCAAAGAAGTACGCCGAAGAGAACAACCGCAGTCTGTCAAAACTCGCTGAGGACTATTTCCGGAATTTAGTGTCCGATAACGGGCCCGACAAGGATTATTCGCCTTTGGTAGAAGAACTGAGCGGCGTCATCTCGGAGAAAGATCTGGAAAAGGCAGACTATCTTTCATACCTGGAAAAAAAGTATGAGTAAGCGAGTATTCATTGATTCGGATATAATCCTCGACCTCTTGTGCAAGCGACAGCCTTTTTATGAACACGCCGCCGCGGTCTTTACCCTGGGAGACACGGCAAAGATTCAACTGGTGACGACTTCGGTCGTGTTTGCGAACGTTTTCTACATTCTGAGAAAGATCCTGGGGATCGATAAGGCCAAGGAATTGTTGCGAAAGCTGAGGATACTGATACACGTGATTCCGGTAACCGAAAAAATAATTGACCTTGCCCTGAATTCGAAATTCTCGGACTTCGAAGATGGTTTGCAATACTTCACTGCAAGGGAGAATTCGATTGGCGTTTTTTTGACGAGAAACGTTAAGGATTACAAGGAAAAAGATGTTATCATCCAGACTCCGGAGGAGTTCCTGAAGGCAAAGGGAAAGAGTTAATTCCTTGCGATCAAGACAAAAGCCGCGGATATGATGAGGAATTAATATCGCCAGTTTCTACGGTCACGTCGATTCCTTATATTGCTATGTATAATAATATGTATTATAATATATACAAGAGGTGATATATGTTGGTTGAGACAGATCGCATTATTCCGATTACCAAGTTACAGAAAGAGCTTACTCAAACGGTACGAGAATTATCTGAAACCGGCGAAGCCGTATACATACTCAAAAACAACAACATGGAAGCGGTAATGGTTCCCTTTGCCGAATATGAATACTTAACAAATCTGGAAGAGATGTTTGAGTATTACGAAATCAATGACATGGTTGCATCGAGAACCACGAATTATGATGTCAACAATTCCGTAGAATGGGGAACGATCAAGGAATAAGAAATGGTGTATAAAATTGTTTTTATTCCTGAAGCCGCGAAAGACTATAAAGAATTGGACGGAAGCGTAAAAAAAAGCGTAAATGCCAAAATTGTGGAATTGCAAGAGAATCCATTTCTGGGTGAAAGACTCGGGCATAAGTTCAATATTGATTTGACCGGTTTCTATAAACTCTATGTGCATGGCAAAAAGTTCAGGATTGTATATCGCATGATAACGCCGGAAAAGATTGAAATTCTGGAAATTTGGGGAATAGGAAAAAGGGAAAAAGAAGAAATCTATCGGACAATCGGAAAACGACTACGAGACGATAAGAAGTAACGACATATCATTTGGAACCGCTCGGCAATTATGTACCAACATTGACTTTACACATCACCTGTGTAAACACTAAGTAGAGGTGATCAGTATGGCAACTAACTTGGCGATAAACGATCAGCTTCTCAATAATGCACTGGAAATTGGCGGCTTTCGCACGACAAAGGATACCGTCAACGCGGCGCTGGAAGAATTTATCCAACGAAGAAAAGCGGAGGATGTAATCAACCTTTTTGGTCAGATTGACTATGATGATCACTACGACTATAAGAAAATGAGATCAAGGTAGATACGAGTTATCGTTGATACCTCGGTATGGTCTTTAGCATTTCGCAAAAAAGATAAAACAGATAGAGACTTGCGTATCGTTATGATTGGCCAATACAAAATAAAAATAACCTTGACCGCACCAATTATATTTGGTAACATTAAGTATGCCATTAAGTGGTGAAGAAATGCTCCGGTTGTATAAAAAGGCCGGATGGAAAGTCATTTCACAGAAAGGATCCCATGTTAAGGTCGGCAGGGATAAACTTCGGCAAATTATTCCAATGCATAAAGAGTTGAAGAAAGGCCTTGAACGGGCATTACTGAAACAACTTGAAACAGAAGGAGGTTCAAAATGAATTACCATTTCACCGTCCACAAAGAAGACAATGGATTTTGGGCTGAATGCTGTGAATTATCGGGATGTGTCGCGGAAGCCGAAAATCTGGATGAACTTAACAAAGAATGCAGGAATGCTTTAAATCTGTATCTCGAAGAACCATGCGATTCAAAGGTTGTTTTCCCCCTGCCTGATAGAGGACTTGATAATAAAAAACTGCTTTCTGTTACTGTCGAACCGGAAATTGCATTAGCTGTTCTGTTACGATATTATCGATCAAACTCAAAGATGACTCAAAAACAAGTATCCGAGATGCTTGGTATGAAGAATGTATATAGTTATCAACGGTTGGAAAGAAAATCAAATCCGACACTCAATATTATTAAAAAAATCCATCTTGTGTTTCCGGAGATCAGGTTTGAATACTTATTTTAGTAGGGTTCATATTTAGGGAGTTCACGCACAACCCGCACCGAGCCACGACAAACCCTTCGGGCCGAGGATGGGGGATATTATTCCCAGGATACTATTTACTTTATATATAAAGAAATAGATCTTTTTCTGAAAATATTATAGAAGTAATGCATACTTGCTTTCTCGACTAATGTGTATTAGTATACACATAGGGAGGTGTATGCATGAGAACAAATATAGTATTAGACGATCAGCTTGTTGAAGAAGCTTTTAAGTATGCAGAAAATATAAACACAAAAAAGGACCTGATTGAGGTAGCATTAAAAGAATTTGTCAAGAACAGAAAGATAAGAAATTTACGCGATTTAAAAGGGAAAATTGTCTTTGCCGATGGTTATGATTATAAAAAAATGAGAGCGGGCAAATGATATTAGTTGATACATCTGTCCTGGTCGATTATTTGAAAGGAAAGAACAATACATCCACGCAAGCGCTTGATTATATTATCGATTCAGGAATTCCATATGGGATCAATGATTTTATCTATCAAGAATTATTGCAAGGATCAAAAACAATTGAGGAGTTTCAAAAACTCAAAGAGTATTTGGAAACAATCCCGTTTTATTACTTACGCTGTGGAAAAGAATCATTTGAAAAAGCCGCATATTTGAATTTTGCATGTCGCCGTTCTGGTACAACTATACGCAGTACTATAGATTTACTGATTGCACAGACCGCCATAGAGAACAATTTGATCCTTCTTCATAATGATAAAGACTTTGAAAGTATTGCAACGATAATACCCGAATTAAAACTGTATACAAAACAATAACCCGACAACTGCTTAACCTCGACAACGCTAGTGGTGTAATGCAGATTAAGCACTTGTTATACTGAAGTTGTGAAATCCGGGGGATGCCTCCCGGGAAGGAATACACGATGAAGAAAGTAATTGTCATGCTCTTGATAAGCGCCCTCGCCCTTTGCGCGTCCGTTGCGCAGGACGCAATAGCGGACCAGGACACAGCGGAAGGCGAAGACGCCATATCGGGCGCCACAACCGATGAATACGCCAAACGCGTACTCTACATCTATGAAGAAGATAACGATAGCGCCGGGCCCTATCGCAAGCTGTTCAGCGAGGAACTCAAGGCTGCTGGATTCGAGGCGGACCAGGCGGCAGCGGCCGAGCTTCGCTCGATCGATCTCGCGGACTACGATATCCTCGTCATCCACGGGATGGTTATCGCATTCGGAAGCCAGTCGGCCGTTCGGGACTGGCTGAAGGCGGAACCGAACCTTTCGGGGAAGCCTGTCTCCCTCTTCGTCACCGCAAGCCGCTGGAGGCTCGAGAAGGTGTACAAGAAGATGCTTGAACTCCTCAAGGCGCGTCAGCCCCTCATCCTCGACGCGGTTTCGTCCGCGACGAAGGATCTTGACGACGAGGCGAAGCGCGCCCTCGTCCGCGCAAGCGTTCAAAAACTGAAATAACGGGCCACGACAAACCCGTACTGACAAAAGGTACGCGAGCTGATACGATTCGCCAATGTCCCTTCATCTTTTGAATTTCAGGGTTCCCGCCGGGCGAACGCTCCGACTCGACGACTTTCTCGCGGGCGAACTTCCCGCCGCGCTTGAGCGACTGGCCAAGGGTGAATCCCCGTCCGACGCCCCGATCGCCTTTTCTCGCTCGAAACTGCGACGGCTCATCGTCGCGGGGGCGGTGGACGTCGACGGCAGGCAGGAGCGCATCGCGGCCAAAATGCTCGCGCCGGGAAGCCGGGTTCTGGTCAGGCTCGATACTGAAAAGTTCGCCTACGAGCGCCAGCCGGACGACATCCCCTTCGAATTGACGTCAGACCGAATTCTCTTCGAGGACGAATCGATTATCGTGATAGACAAGCCAGCGGGCCTTCCCACCGAGGCGACGATCGTCGCGTCGCGCGACCATCTCCAGGCAGCGGTCAAGCGATACCTCGCGTCGATCCCCCTCGCGAACGGCGCCCTCCCGCGAAACGAGCCCTACGTCGGCGTCCATCACCGCCTCGACCGGGAGACCTCGGGGGTTATCCTCTTTTCAAAGACAAGGACCGTCAACGCGGCGATCCACGAGATGTTCCTTGAGCACCGGGCGCAAAAAGAATACCGGGCGCTGACGGCGCGACCGCGCAAGATGCCCGATCGCGAGTTCAGGGTAGACAATCAACTTGCCAGGATAAGCGCGAAAAGCTCGGCGGCCAAATGGGGCGCCGTCTCAACGGGCGGGGACGCGGCGATCACGGACTTTACGATTCTCGAGGAGGGAAGAAACGCGCTCCACGTCCTGGCCCGGCCGCTCACCGGCCGGACCCATCAGATACGGGTTCATCTCTCGGGCCTCGGCATGCCCCTGCTCGGAGACCCCCTCTACGGGGGCCCCGAGGCTTTCGCCGCCGGGGGCGCGGAGACGATTCGCGTACCTCGCGTCATGCTCCACGCGGAACGACTTACCTTCCCGCATCCAGTAACCGGGGCCGTGATGACCGTTGTCGCGCCGCTCCCGCGGGACTTTCTGGACCTGCTCGGGCGAATCTAGCCGCGCGGCAGCCTTATCTTCGGATAACCGTTTTAATCGCGATACAACCGTCTTTCGGGGCGGAGAGAAGGCGCTTTCGGGCCTTCACGATACGGTCGCGAGCCTTGCCCTTCCGCGGTCTCGCGAGGGCCGAGGCCTTGACCGTAATCAGGTATTTCGGCTTTTTTCCGCGAAGCGGGATCGTCTCGGCGCCCGCCGGAATCCTGGCGAGGTAGCGGCCGGAGAAATCAGTCATAAAAGTTCCCAGGTCAAGGCCATGCGCGACGTCATGAATCTCGATCTCGACGCCCTCAAGGCCGATACCGAACTGATCCACCACCTGGCCCACGATCCCGCCGGCGAGTCCGTCGGGAAGGGCTTCCATCACCTGGGGCTGCTTCGGGAAGACGTAGCCCTTGGGCACCTGCACGAGATCGTTCTTGAGTTTTCCCGTCATGAATTCGATGGCCTTCTCGGGCCCGAACTTGAAACCCTCCTGCACGGCAAGCCCGGGGCCGGTAAACTCCGAGCGCTTTCCGTAGGGTATCGCGTCGCGGGCAGCCGGATAGTCCCTCACGTCGTAGATGATCCCGGTTCTCGCGTCGGCGATAAAGCGAATGTCCTTCGCCGGCGAGACGATAACGGTCGTCGAGTAGGAACCCACGACGACGCCCCCTGCCGTTTGGGAAAGGACGATCTTCGAGGGCCCCGGTTTCGCGTCGGCATGAATGCGGAAATACAGCCGGGCAAGGCGCGGGGGAAGGGCCTCGCGCGACTTTTCCCTCACCGCGCCAAGAACGTTTATTGATCCCATTCTACCCGCGTCAATGAGGAAGTAGCGGTACTTCGAGGCCGCCTTTACCTCGTCCTTGACGTACAGAAAATGTTTGTACGTATCGCCCTTCAGGATCTCGGCCGACAGTTCGCGCATCCCGGTAAATCTGGCTCGCGCGCAAAAGTCGGCGTCGAGCCTGAGTATGGTGTCCCCGCCGGGGAAGGCGGACGCGTCGACGATCAGCCCGTGAATGGTCGGGGCCTTTTCGAAAGTCATCCGGAAGGTATTCGGCAACGGCCGATAGTCGGCGGGCTCTCCGTGCTCATCTACCTTGCACTTCAGGTTAACGGGTGGCGTGGCAGGCATGGCTTCCCCGATTACGACGTTCGAGTTGCGCACGGAGATGTTGTTCGTCGCCTTGTTGATATCCCAGATACTGCCCACGGCGGGCGGCGGAACGGAATCGATCCCGGTTGTCCAGGGGTCGAGATCGGCCGGTGGAGGGCTCGCCTTCGCGACGTTGATACATGCGGCCCTGCATCCATGCGATTCCGCCGACGTGGCCGGGACCTCGCCGCTCCCGAAATGCCACACGAATTCCGCGAGGACGAAATTCTGCGGCGTCGTCGTGGAGACGTCTCTCGTCGAGGCGCCCGAGAGCGCCGGGACCGCATACACCGTCACGGGCATAGAGCCGAGGGACGAGTATTGCTGGAAGGCACTCTGCGCGAAGTACGTGCGTCCCTTGTTCGAAAATATCTTCTGATAGTTGCTGACGCGGGCAAGCGAGACGTCGAAGGCGCTACGAAGCGTGCTTCCCAGGAAGAATACCTGCACGACGGCGGGGCCCGGCACGATACCCCGGTTCGAGACGCGCACCCACATCCGGTTGTAGTAGCATTGGTTCGCGTTGTCCGACCAGGCAGAGTCGAGCACCGTGATCGACGAGACCGATCCATCTTCGGACACCGCGCGTATGGGAATGCCGCCAGTCGTCGAGTAGGCAAGCTCGGCCGGCGTCATGTCCGTCGGGGAGGCGTGCGGCTGGCCAAGGGCAAAGCCGGAAGGATAGCTGACGTTTCCATCCTCGATCGCGCGCGGATCCGGGTCCTGCGTGGGGTCGGCGGCCAAGCGAAGGCCGTGCGGGGTGGGGGAGGAGACCAGACCGTCGTACGGCCCGAGGAATACCCCGATCGCCATATCAGGGCTCATGCATCCGCCCAAAGTCGAGAGACCCTGATCCCCGAAATAGTCGCGAACGTAGAAGTCCGGCAAGAACTGCCTGACCGCGCAACGGTAGTCGTCCTTCGCAGGCGCGTCGTCGACAATCATGGCTGAAAGCGGCATTCCCGCGATAAAGGCAGGCGCGGGAAAGAGCGGCGAGTCCACGTAGGCGCAGACAAGGAGCCGACGGGCAAGCCGGGTCTGTTCCAGGTCGAAGTCCCAGGTCGCGGTAGCGGAGAACAATCCGGCAACCGATCGGCGACCGCGCGCAAACGCGCCCGTCGTGAGTCCGGCGTATCCCGGCGCCGCGACGCCCGTGGTTTGATAGCATGCGGGGAAGTTGGCCTTCGCGAAACCATCGGGAGATCCCTCGCCGGCGGCATCGTCCCAATCCACCGAGTAGAATCGGAGGGTGTACGGGATGCCCGCCGCGACGGGGATTGCTCCCGGGCCCGAAAGGGATGCCGTAAGCGTATTGGACGCGTCGGGCACAGGATCGACGCTAAGGTCGGCACCGAAGAGCAGGTCGCGGCTTCTGTAATCCGCCGCCGCGTCCGCGCTCTGGGTATGCGCGAATCCGAGGGTGTTCGTCTCACCGAGGCGCGCGGAGTACGCGGAATCCAGGAAGCCGTACCGCGTGAATTCCCACTCGCAGGTAACGGCCTGGTTCGCGACCGACAGGACGCCGAAGCGAACGCCCGATCCGAGGAAGGTGTCGTTGTCGCTCGCGAGGCTTTTCCTCGGGAGGTTGAAGGTCTCGGTCAGGGCGATGGGCCCGGTAGGGCTTGCGCCCGAAGCGACCGAGCCGCGCGCAAGGGTGACATCGCCGCTCGCTGGATTAAACGAAAGCCTGACGAGCTGGAGCGATCCGTTGGGAACCGTAAGGCCAGTCAGGCGATAGCGTTCCTCGCCCGAGGCGAGAGAGGTCGCGGTCATGAACGCGAGCTGTTCGATTCCGGCCGCAGGCTGGACAACGCATAGTTTGGCGTGGAACGGTCCGTCCCAAACCTCGAGGCCGACTCCGATCACGTAGAGGCTCAAGTCGCCGCCGTTCTCGTCCTTGACGGCCTTGACCGCGCCGCTATGGCTTAGGATTCTGAAGCACCCCTCGACATAGTAGTTCGCCCGTCCCGGTTCGAGGAAGTTCCCGGCGGATCCGAAGAGGGAGCTATATGTTCTCCGATATGAACGGTACAAGCCGGCCGTCGCTGGGATGGAAAGCGGCTCGGAGATCGTTCCACCATTGGGCATTATCGTACCCTCGGCAATCCAGCCCGAGTCTCCCGCGATCGGCAAGGGACCGGCAACCGTACTCGGCCCCCCCTCGTCCCGGGAGAAATACCCCCAGCCCTCTATGGCATCGACAACCGAGGCGGCCTCGACGTCTGTCTCCGTCGCAACCATGAATCTCCGCACTGCTTGAGCCATCTCGTTACCGGCGTTATTGACGAAGGCATCGACGACGACCGTATATACGCCGTCGGCTACAAGTACGGTCTGGTCGACCGTCGCCGCGTAATTGACGAACGTTAGTTCATGAGCGGAATCGTCCGGCATCATGATCCGCCCCGTCGGCTGTTCCGGCGTCGGGTATTCCGTCAACACACGGACGGTAAGCGTCCGGGTAGCGTTATTGCATACGGGCACCGTACTGAGGTCTCCTACAATAACAGTTGTCGCGCCGTCATAAACGCTCACCTCGCAAGTCGCTGTATCCCCGGCCGCGTGAAAAACACAAGAATACGCCCCGGAAAAACCTGTTGCTCTTGGGTTTATCAATCCAGTGTTCGGGGTTTGAAGTGCAAGCGTTACGTCAGCTGTTGGAGAAGCGACAACACGCGTAAGTTTTTCCTTTTGATTTATCGGCGCATCGCGATACGTGATCCACGGAACGTCATAGTCACTGGCATTAGCTATGACCGAATTCACAACAGTTGCGCCATTAAGAAATATATGCTGATTTCCTACGGTGGAGTGTAATGCTTTTTGTGAATACGAGAATTCCAGTTTTGAACCTGTAGTGATCTTTAGGGGCGTTCCGGAATTCAACAGCTTGTCTGCCTGTTTGGGAAGAATAGTTACCGTTGATGGAGTTGAAAGGTATTCACCTATTCGCGTATCCAGATACTCATACATTGTTGCGTTGGTCGCATCTGTCCAACCCAAATGAAGCAAATCTGCTTTTGGATTATATGCATCTTCTCCGTTATACACGCTCGATCGATGAAATTTGTCCAGAATACGACCAGTAGAGCATTCCACTACATAGGAATAGAATGATACTGAAGAACTTGAAACCCCAGATTTAAATCGCGCTGCCGGACCAGCAATTATCGCTCCGTTATCAAGATAATTTGCATTATAAGCAAGGAAATATCCTTCTGACCCTGTAAGAAATGGTAAACATGTAGCAGCATTTAACTGGCCATAAGGATATGAAGTCGTTGGATAACGAAAAAAGACACCCACAACAAGTGCAGTAGATGAATATTTGTCATAGAGAGCTTTTAGTGAATCCGTAAGATTCTTTATCCAACTTCCATTATCGCTCCCGCTACCAGAGGCAACATCAATAAATGAGACTACTGCCAAAGGACGTGAGCAACGATCAAGCAACCCAGGTATTGTTGTTGGATACCCACCTCCAGTAAATACATAGGTACCCTGACTCAAAAAACCAAACGTTTGATTTTCAGAAACATCATCAATGTTATTATAGATATCTATCACTTCAGACACTCCCTTGTTTATTCAAAACAACCAATAGACCAATCTTCATCACTCCGGGTCATCCCATTCCTGTCATGTCCGAATCCCCAAAAGACGGTTGAATCTCCAGCAATACCACCATCTCTTATTGTGCTGGGAGTACTGGCTGTAAGCTCGTATGTGTTTTCGTCAAGATACGGATTTATGGAAATATTACCTGATCCATTATTATCCGGAGCCGTTCCATTAATATCTGTAATGCTTATTAAATCTCCACCACTTGCATCATGATAAAATACCGGAGAATTCTCTATGAACCAGAAATCATTGTTTCGCAATTCAACCGGTGCAAAGGATGCATCCTCATAAACGAACCAAGCCCCTGTAGAAGAACTGACACAGTAATAGAACAGATTATTATCAATATGCCTTTCTCCTTGCACTCCAAGAAAACGAATTGCAAAACTTCCATAGGAAGATGACGCTCGCGAGGAAAAAATTATTGTATTATTTCGAAGATATAATGATGCTGAAGGCCCTGAGGTGTGATGATATACTACTATTCTGTCTGCCTCTGTTACAGTAGTCTTCGAAATCAGTAAATTATGAGTTACGCAAACTTGCCCGGTATTGAAGGCAATTTGTATAGTATTATTAGTACTTCCTTCTTTTCCTGCATAAATTGTATTCTTTGTGATTATCAAATCTTCCGAATTCAATATTGAAGAAATACCGACAACAGTTCCTGTAGAACTTACCGAACCTCCATAGATAATGTTGTTTTCGATTCGTGACGAGGAAGGCACCTCAATTTGAATACCCGTAGAGATAGCACAATTGCTTCCCCCTCCAATTGTTGCAGTATTTATATAATTCCCAATTATCTGAGGCGATGGGACTCCGTTGCTGGAATCATTAATGTAAACCCCATACCGGTTTGCGCTGACAGCATCCCCTCCTGCATAGATTCTATTGTTTCTGATAATCGGAGATGCTGACTGAACAAGAATTGCCGAAGTTGTCGAGCCAGCGCCAGTACTCGTTGCTGCATTTATCATGAAACCTTCCAGGACAGTATCGTCTGTTATTGCCCCGTCGGCAGGAAACACAATCGTCGAGCAATCGCTGGTTCTTGTATCAGTAATAGTTGTAGTATTTGCGACCCAACTTCTGTCAATCCAATTTGTGCTATATCCGCCTAAAAGTGAAATCCCTTCTCGCATCTCAATATCTGATGAAATAGAATGTGTCCCAGTGGTGACATGCACTTCGGATAAAATGCCTGAATAGCGAGAGGCAGCACCAGAGATACCAGCGGAAATCGTAGCGTATGGTTCTCGTGCCATACCATCATGTCCGTCATCGCCACCATTGGATGTCGTGCTCACGCATACCCCGTTGAAGAGCTTGACGCCGAGCGTTTTGGTAAGCGGCAGACCGTACTGCGTCCTGACGGTCAGCGTGAGCGTCTGCGTTCCGGTGGACCAGTGCGCCGTCGGTGCAAGAGTTACGATCTTGCCGCTTGAATCGACAGAGACACCACCGGCCCCTATGCCGGAGATCGTCGCGCCTTCGGCGACGACGACGTCCTTCGATGTAAACTGGAATTGCTCATGGGCGGGAACCGTTATCCCCTCGAGATAGATACCGCTCGAGGCCCAACCGAGGGGCTCGAGGGTTACGGCCAGGGCAGAGCCCGAACTCAAGTTGCCGAGAGAGTCCTTAACCCAGAGATACAGATTACGCTCGCCGACCTCGGCCGAGAACGCGTAACTCGTCGGGGCGGCCGTCAGCCAGCCAGCGTCGGTTATCGCGGGAGCCGTCGTATTCTCCTTGAGGAAATAACCCGCTATCGTCGCGGCGCCACTCGTGGAGACGGCCTTCGCCTCCGCGCTCAGATTGAACGCGACCGTCGGATTGTCGGTCTTCCCGCCTTCCACCGCGGACCAGGTGAACACGCTGATGACGGGTATACGGGTCTCGGGGGTTTTACCCTCCTCCTCCTCAAGCGCGTCCTTTTCCTTTTGAGCCGTGATGTCGTCCTGGATATCCTCGATCAACTCCGTCGAGCAGGTCGAAAGCATACCAACCGTACACGCAATGGCAAACGCGAAAACGCCGATACAAAGCGCCGCGCGGATCATCCTTGATTGCTTCATCTTATTCCTCCTGCCATGCGCCGCTCTCGCGGCCGGCGTAGGATTCACGACCGGCGGATGACTTCACCACGCCGGAGACACGCTCGGCGAGAGCGCCGTCGAGCTTGGTAAGTTTGGTCAGCGTATCCTCGGCCAGCTTCTGCTGACCGCCCATCGCCGCCGCCTGCACGAGACCGTAGAGCGCGCCCTTGTTGTCGGGCTCCTTCGCGAGAATGTCCCTGAAGGCCGTGATGGACTCGGCGAACCTCTCCTGCCTGAAGAGGAGGTTTCCGAGATTCACCTCTGCCGGCACGAGCCCGCCCGTCTTTGCCTTCTCGAATTCGCCCCGTGCCTTGTCGTCGAGACCGAGACGCGCGTAGAACACCCCGAGCTTGTTCTGTACCTTGCTTTTCGCGAGACCCGCCTTCGCCGCGTCGACCGCCTTGCGAAGCTCGGCTTCCCGGCCCGCGAGAAGGATATCGACCACCTTCCGCTGTTCCCTCGAGACGCCCTGCTCAAGCTTCGACTTTTCGGGGATCGTCGGGGCCTGGCTCGTTTCGATGAAACCGACCGGCTCGTACACCTCCCAGGACTCGCGCACGCGGAAGAAATTCGCCTCGCCCTTTCCCCGGGCGGCATTGTATTCGTTAATCGCCTGGCGCCATGCCTGCGAGAAACCCTTCTTGATCAGGGTGATCTCCACCGGAATCCAGGCCTTGCCGTCCATCTCGATATAGTCCTGCGTGCCCGCAAAAAGTCCTTCGGCCTCGGCCGGGCTCATCGCCAGGGCGAGGGCCGGGAAGATATGGCCCGGAACCGTCAGCATCGCGGTCTCGATCCCGAGGGACTCGAGCAGGGTGCAATAAAGGATGGTGAGGTCGTCGCAGTCGCCCGAGCGGAACTGAAGCGTTTGCGCCGGGAACTGGAGAAAGTCCACCGCCCCGCCGCCGAGGGCCGCGCCATAAGGCGAGGACGGGTCCGGCGAGTATTGCAGGCCGAAGAGATTGAGTGCCTCGAAGATACCGAGGGCCGCGCGCATGTTGCGGTCGCCCGCGAGCCCCTTCATCGACTCGACGGCGGCATGCGTGTTCTTGGCGAAGGTCAACATCGACTGATCCTTGGTGGTGATAAAGGCCGCGGCCTTGCGGTCGTCGTCCCAGTTCATGGCGCCGCGGTCGTAGATGCTCACGTCGCCGGTCTTAGCGGCCTTGCTCGTGCGTTCGGTGAGCTTGTACTCGATGGTGATCTCGGCCTGGGCTATCGTGCCCTCCGTCACCGACAGGATCTTGGGATTGAACACCGCCGCGAGGTCGACGGTCGTCTTCTCGCCCTTCTTGATCGTCGGATAGGTCGCGACGACCGTGGGCCGGTCCATGTAGGCCGGGACGAAGAAGGACACGACGACGTCCTTGATGTCGGAGGTTTCAGCGTTCGTGAAGGTTATCTGCCCCAGGGGATTCGTCGCGTAGAATTTCATCAGGATCGGGTAGAGCGGCATGATACGGAGCTCGTCGATGATGATCTTGCTCCTGGCCCGCAGGGCGCCCGGCTCGAGGGAAACCCCGACGCCGGCGAAGACGGTCCTGAGCAGATAGGGGTCGGAGGAACTGCCTGTCGACAGGTAGTCGCGCCAGCCGCCCGAAAGCGAGAGGGTAAAGGCCTCGCTCAGCTTGACGAGGACCGCGAGGGAGCCGTCGTAATACAGGTTCCCCGCGCCCGTCCCGCCGTAAAATCCGTAGTAATAGCCGCCATGCCCGCCGAGGCGAAGGCCGAACATCGAGCCCTGCGGACCGAAGCCGAGGCCGCCGCCGACGCGCACGAGGCTGAGGGACTCGGAGGTATAGTCGGTTGTCAGATAGTCAAAACCCGCCTCGACCGAGCCGGTTAACCAGCGCATGCCCGCGGGGGAAAGGCCGACGCCGAGCGAGCCGCCCCCGCCCATCCCGTAGAGGACGTCGCCGTCCTCGTCCTCGGGGCCCATCGGTATCAGAATCTCGGGCTCGACGTAGAATGTGACCGCTGCGGTTTCAGCGCCGGCGAACGCGCAAAGCGCGACGAATGCAATGACGGGTAGAACTTTTTTCATGGTCTCTCCTGTTACCCAAGGCGTGTACGCTCATTCGGACAAGAGAATCTTTGATGAGAAGACAGGAAGGCCAAACTTTAAAGATTGTCCAATATCACTATAGTCCACGAATCTCACGTTTTCAATGAAAAGTTTACACTGTGTTTACATTCGGCCCGACAAGGCAGGTCGACGGCGCGGCGGATGGAGAAAGCCGGGCAAGGGCGGTGACGTTTATATGCTATAATGGGGTTACTCTATACGTCGTTCAGGAGGAAATACCATGAAAATAGGGATTATCGTCTGGTCGGTTTCGGGACACACCCTTTCGGTCGCGGAATCGTTCTCGAAATGCCTTGCGGAAAAGGGACATACCGTCGCCATCGAGCGGATTGAGATATCGGGCGACCCCATGAAACCCGGGGCACCCTGGGATTTCACGAAGGCCCCCAAGACGGAGGGCTACGACGCCCTTGTCTTCGGTTCCTACGTCGAGGCCTTCTGCGCCGCGGCCGTCATGAAAAAATACCTGGCCGGGGTCGCGGGCCTTTCGGGAAAGAAATGCTTCGTCCTCGTAACCCAGGGCTTGCCGAAAGCATGGATGGGCGGTAACAACGCCGTCAGGCAGATCAAGGGCCTCGTCAAGGCGAAGGGCGGCGTTATCGTCGATTCCGCGCTTGTAAGCTGGAGAAGCAAGATAAAGGACCTTCAGATACTCGAGGCTTGCGACAAGGTCGAAAAGGCTTTTTAGGGGACGTCGGGCGCGCGGGAGCGCGGCGCCCTAGTCGCGCTCCTTGCGCTCCTTGTCGAAACGCTCGCTTTTTTCGTCGACCCAGTTTGAAAAGGAATCCACCGCGTCCCCGGCCGTGACGACCAGGGCCTTGAGGAGTTTGGTGCCGGCCTTCCCGGTCTTGGCGGCGGCGAGCATAGCCCCGTTCTGGCAGTTCTCGACGCCCTTCTCGACGGCCGCCTTGAACCGCTCTTCGGTCCATTCGCCTTCCCACTTATTCTGATACCAGTCGTACGTCGCGTTGGCGACCGATCGTTCGCTTTCTTCAAGTTTATGGCCGAGGGTCTTCCCAATGGCGCCGGCATAGCCTTCCTGGGAGTACGAGTCGCTTGAGCCGCCGGCGCTGGCGAGCGAAAGCGCCAGGATGATGAGCAGTGTAGCGAATAGGATCTTTTTCATGCGGGCCTCCGGATGATGGTACCGTTAAAATATGACACAACCCGGGGTTTGGGCAATATGCCTTGTACCGAATCGGGAAAGGAGCGAAAAAAAAGGAAAGGGCGAACCCTTTCCTTTTTTATCATTCTGTTTGAAACCGTTTACTTGGCTTCAGCGGGCTTTTTCTTCGTCAAGGCGACGACGGTTTCCACCGCGACCAGAACGGAGAGCACGACAAGCAGCAGATGCACGAACGGAACCGAGGGATGGATGGCCGGGCTGTGCTTGACCCACTTATTGATGATCGAGGCGACCAGCGACCAGTTGGACATGAAGAACATGAATACGGCCGGGATAAACGACACGAGCCATATCTTCTTGATCTTCGAGCTGTTGAAGAGCCACACCGTCACGCCGATCAGGGCGAGGGCGGCAAGCAGCTGATTCGAGGCGCCGAAGGTATTCCAGTAGGTTCTCCAGGCCGGGATCGCGTTTCCCTTGGCGTCTTTCATCGTGCAGAAGATGAAGATGACGGGAATTCCCGCGGTCAGCAGGGTGCCCAATATGCGCCCAATCTTGTTCTTGACGCCGGTAAGCTCCTCGAAGATATAGCGCCCGAGGCGGGTGCAGACGTCGAGGGTGTCGTATACGAAGGTCGTGAAGGCCATCAAACCGAAGGAAATTCCGAATGACGCGGGGATTCCGATCAGCTCGAGGAAGCCGCCGATTCCCGAGGCGTAGATGAAGTTCGGGGCCTTTTTCACGAGTTCCGAGTCTTTGCTGATGATCATGACGCAGGAAAGCGCCACGACGGCGACCATGCCCTCAAGAAGCATCGAGCCGTATCCGATCGGCTTCGCGTCGGATTCCTTTTCAAGCTGCTTGCTGGTCGTTCCGGACGAAACGAGCGAATGGAACCCGGAGCAGGCGCCGCAGGCAACCGTGATGATCAGTACCGGGAACAGCTGGAAGAAATACTTCGCGGAAAGGATGCCCTCTTCGCCGACGCCCATGAAGGCGGGATACGCGACCTTGTAGCCGCCGAAGATGACGCCGATCGCGGCCGCGATGAGAGAGGCATAGAGGAAATATCCGCCCAGGGCTCCGCGCGGCTGGAGAAGCGCCCAAACGGGAACCACGGACGCGATAAGGCAGTATATCAGGATGATGACCGACCAGACCTTCTGGGCCGTCACGGCATCGGGCGCGATAAAGGCGGGAAGGTTGATCGGGATATAGCGGCCGATCCAGATCGCGACGCCGACGAGCGGCAGGAAGATCACAAGAGCCCACTTCTCGGGGAGTTTCGCGAAGCGCATCAGGAAACCCATGATAACCGGAAGGATGAGGTAGAGGATTGACGATGAGGCAATGCCGCCGCCGCCGACCTTCTCTCCGTTCTCGAGGGTTATGACCCCGACGAAGGAACTGGCCGTTATGTCGGTAAACGCGACGATGATATACACGAGTGCTATCCAGATGAACACCATGAACAGAACCCAGGCGCGTTTGGAAACGTTTTCCCTGATAACGTCGGAGATCGACCGGGCCTTGTTGCGCACGGACGCGACGAGGGAGCCCATATCATGGACGCCGCCGATGAAAATCGACCCGACGAGAATCCAGATCAGGGTTGGAACCCATCCAAACATAAGACCCGCGAGGATCGGCCCGTTAACCGGTCCGGCCGCGGCTATTGCGGAAAAATGTTGTCCAAGAAGCATTCCTTTCTTGGCCGGAACGAAGTCGTTCCCGTCGTTGATCTCGACGGCAGGCGTCTTTTTCCCGTTATCAAGACCGAAAACCTTGTTGGACAAGAATTTTCCATACGTGAGGTACGCGAGAACAAACAGTATTCCCGATCCTCCAACGATTGCGATGACACTCATTACATGCCCCCAATAATTTAAAATAACTTAAAACGGACTTAACCATTTACAGTCAGTGTACACCCTCATTTTACCTTCGAGCAATGACTTTTCCGCGATACCGTGAACGTACACGGCCCTGGCAGAGGGTCTGCCTTTCGCGTTAGCGGGCGAAAGGAGTACCCCGGAGCCGGCCGGGCGGCCACGCAGAAGCCCAGGGCATACGCCCGGCGAGGAGTACTCCGTAGCACGCGCCCGGCCCGAAGGGCCGGGAACGCCCCGTTCTATTTCTTATTGAATCAGATGACGGCCTTCATCGCGGTCATGTACGAGCGCAGTTTCTTGCCGACGATCTCGACCGGGTGGTTGCGGATTTCGTCGTTGACCCGAACGAGTTCATGGTTGGAAACCGAGTTGTCCTTGACGGAGAGGCCCTTGCCGATGAGGTCGACGTCGACTTTGGCCATGAAGTCCTTGAGGAGGGGGCGGCAGGCGTTGTCGAAGAGGTAGCAGCCATACTCGGCGGTGTCCGAGATAACCTTGTTCATCTCGTAGAGTTTCTTGCGGCTGATGAGGTTCGCGATGAGCGGGACCTCGTGGAGGCTTTCGTAGTAGGCCGACTCCGGCTTGATGCCCGCGTTGACCATGGTCTCGAAGGCGAGCTCGACGCCGGCCTTGACCATGGCGACCATCAGGACGCCCTTGTCGAAGTATTCCTGCTCGCCAATAGTCACGCTGCCCGCCGGGGTCTGCTCGAAGGAGGTCTTGCCGGTCGCCTCGCGCCAGGCGAGGAGGTCCTTGTCGCCGGCCTTCCAGTCTTCCATCATGGTCGAGCTGAATTTGCCCGAGATGATGTCGTCCATGTGCTTGTGGTAGAGCGTGGCCATGATCGTCTTGAGCTCGACGGACAGGGCGTTCGCCTTGAGCTTGGCGGGGTTGGAGAGGCGGTCCATCATCCCGGTGATGCCGCCCCACTTGAGGGCCTCGGTAATGGTTTCCCAGCCGTACTGGATGAACTTCGACGCCCAGCCCTTGTCGATGCCCTTCTCGACCATCTTGTCGAAGCAGAGGAGGCTTCCGGTCTGGAGCATGCCGCAGAGGATGGTCTGCTCGCCCATGAGATCGCTCTTGACCTCGGCGACGAAGCTGGAGGCGAGCACTCCCGCGCGGCTTCCGCCCGATCCGACGGCGAGGGCCTTGGCGATCGGCCAACCCTTGCCTTCCGGGTCGTTGACGGGATGGACCGCGATGAGGGTCGGGATGCCGAAGCCCCGGGTATACTCGGTGCGGACCTCGGTGCCCGGGCCCTTCGGGGCCATCATGACGACCGTGATGTCCTTGCGGATCTGCATCCCTTCCTCGATCATATTGAAGCCGTGGCTGTACCAGATCGCCGAGCCTTTTTTCATGAGCGGCATGATCGCGCCGATGACCGGCGAGTGCTGTTTGTCCGGGGTGAGGTTTCCGACGAGGTCGGCCGTCGGGATGAGCTCGGCGTAGGTTCCGACCTTGAAGCCGTTTTCGGTGGCGTTCTTCCAGCTGACGCGCTTTTCGGCGATAGCCGAGTCGCGCAGGGCATAGCTGACGTCGAGGCCGGAGTCGCGGAGGTTGAGGCCCTGGTTGAGGCCCTGGGCGCCGCAGCCGACGATGACGATCTTCTTGCCCTTGAGGGCCGCCGTGCCGTCGGCGAATTCGCTGCGGTCCATAAACCGGCAGGTTCCGAGTTCCATGAGCGCCTCGCGCCAGGGAATAGAGTTAAAATAGTTCATATTGTCTCTCCTTGTACATGATTGCCGATGAGTTGATCGCGGGATGTTGCACGCCGCAGATTCCACGCCGCAGATTCCACGCCGCAGATTGCAGACTTCTTACTGAAGCCCGCTTTTTTCAAGCTGGATAACTTCTATTTTTATACTCCGTTTTCGGCGTTGCGTAAAGCAAAACATTTGCACGGGTCTGTTGCGTATTATGCAACGCCGATATAGAATGCCACCATGGATTTCCACGAGCTTGAAGCATTCTCGGCTCTCGCCGACACCCTTCATTTCGCCCGGGCCGCATCGCAGGTTCACCTGAGCCCCTCCGCGCTCAGCCGCCTTCTGGGCAGGCTCGAGGAGGAACTCGGCGTATCGCTCCTTGTCCGCGACACGCGGCAGGTAGCCCTGACCCCCGAAGGCGAGGCCTTTCTCGCCTTTGCCCGCGAGAGCATTCACCGTCAAAAAGATCTGCTTCTCAAGCTCGGGGAGCGCGATGACCGCTTGCGGGGTATCCTCCGCATCTACGCCTCGGTAACTGCCTGCTACTCGATCCTGCCGCCCCTCGTCGAGGCCCTTTCGCGGGAACACCCCGATCTTCGCCTTTCGGTCGAGACGGGCGACCCCTCGGACGCGGCGGACGCGGTGCGCGAGGGCCGGGCGGAACTCGCTCTCGATGCCCTTCCCCCGAACGGGTTTCGCGGGCTCGAGTGCCACTCCGTGCGTAAAACCCCGCTCGTCTTCGTTTCGTCGCGCTCAGGCGCATACGGCGGGGTCGATCTGCCGCAGGACAGGTTCAGGGAGGGAGGGGGGAATGGGATGGGGGAGAGCACGGCTAATCATATGCTGGTGGGAAGCGGGGTTGGTGAAGATACGCATTCTTCTGCCGAGTTGGAGCGAAAGATGGCCGCCGCCATTTCCTCGGTTCCCGTGGTCCTCCCGAAAACCGGGCTTTCGCGGGACCGTTTCGACCGCTGGACGCGCGCGCACGGGATAAAACCACTGATCGCGGCTGAAACGGTGGGAAACGAGGCTGTTCTCGCGCTCGCGCGCCTTGGGCTCGGCCTGGGGCTCGTGCCCCGGCTTGTCCTGGAGAACGGGCCCTTCGCCGAGGGTCTGGTAATCTATGAGGCCGGGCCGGACTTCGGGGAGTACGATCTCGGGTTTATCCAGAAGCCTGCGTCGTCGGGACCGGAATCGGCGAGGAGAATGAGGACGGCGATGGCGGAGATTATTCGTTATACCTACCGGTAGGTATAGTAAGCTTCAGTATACCTACCGGTAGGTATACCAAGAAAGTTTTACAATACATGAAACCTCGTTCTATAATCGGATTACTTAGCGAGGATAAAAATGAATCGACATCCAGGCCTTGCGACCATTGTGATTATCATGTCTATCGTTTTCGTCAATTGTACGACTACCAGGCAGACGGTCATTGAGAATGACCGGGGCGACTCGATCACGACTGAATACCTCGATGCCTGTGATGATTTCGCCAAACAGACCCTGCGGCTGGAGGCCGACAAGGAGGTGTTCATCCTGGTCCATGGCTGTAAGGCCTCAAGCGGCAGTTTTATGATCCTGAAAGAGGTTTTTGAATCCCGGGGACAGCAGGCCGTCGGCTTCAGTTACGATTATCGCGATTCCATAGAGGAATGCGCGGATCAGCTGGTGACGGCGATCAAGTCGGTTAACGCGCTGGTACATCCCCCGAGGATCACGATAGTCGCCCATAGCCAGGGAGGCCTCGTCGCCAGGCGTGCCCTGATCTCGAATCGCCCGGATAATCTCGTATTGGGCGCCGACATCAGCAAGATCCGTCTGGTCACCATTTCCAGCCCGTTCAACGGGATAAAGTCCTCCTCGCATTGCGGGATAACCGCTCTGCACATAGCGAGCGTGGGCACAACCGTCCTGATTTGCCAGGCGATCGCCGGATCGACATGGAGCGAGATCAACCCGAGTTCGGATTTCATCAACAATCCCGGGCAGTTGTCCGAGCTCGTGGTAGAGCACCTGAAGATCAATACCGACGAGAGGAGCACCTGCCGCAGCGTTGACGGCGAGGGTAACTGCGGGGAAAGCGATTTCGTGTTCGCCCTTGATGAGCAATATGCACAGACGGTTGACAGCGATGGCAGGGTCAACAATATCGAGCTGAAGGTCGGCCATGCCCTGGTCGTCGGGAAACCCGGGAATCCCCCATTTACCCTGATCGAAACCCTTGAGAAGAATGACGTCCTGCGGGAACAGACCCACTTGAGCTATGCCGAGGATGTCGCGTTGCTTGAGAGGCTGTATAGGTAGGTTGAATGACTATACCGACCGGTAGGTATACTAGACGCCTCTATACCTACCGGTAGGTATACTGGGCCATCTCACACCATTTCCACGCTCCCCCTTTTATGGTACAGTAACCCGTACCATGAATGCATCTTCCGGTACGTCGACTCTCATCTCCCTTTTAAACTGCGATATACGTAATGGCGAGCGAACCCTCGTTCCCGCCTTCAGCTGGAACCTCCAACGGGGCGAACATTGGCTCGTTACCGGACAGGCCGCAAGCGCGAAAAGCCATTTCGGCGCGGCCCTGACCGGCGCGCTCGACATCGTCCCCGGTGAAGGCGGCAGATACAGCAACATGATCGGCGGGAAAACGGCCCTCGTCTCCTTCGAGACGGCGGCGGCCCTCATAGCGGAGGAGCGCTCGCTCGACGATTCCGACTTCGTCGAGGGCGGCGTCGACGACGGTCGAACCCCGCGCGTCCTCATCGCACGGGCCCTTGCCGGGACGACCGACCGTAATGATCAGGGCGCGGCCATTAGCGAGACTGTCGACGTCGACCATCATCCGGCCATCGTTAATTGCAGGCTGTCTTCCTTTCTCGACCGCGGACTGAAATACCTTTCAACCGGCGAGATCAGGCGAACGGTACTCTGCCTCGCCCTCGTCTCGAATCCCGACCTCCTCGTGATCGACGAGCCCTTCGAGGGCCTCGACACCGAGTCGCGCGGGATCCTCTCGGACATGATCCGGGGGCTTCTCTCCTCGGAAGGAACGACCCTCGTCGTCATCATGGCGAGGCCGACATCGATGCCGGACGGCATCAACAGCATCCTGGAATTCGACGGATCGGCCATCTCGTACGGCGGGCCCCGCGACGGATATCGCCCGGACGGCAAGGGCGGGGAGGCCGCGAAAAAAGCGGGGCAAACCGCGTACCACGAGGCGCTTTCCCGCGAGGTTGCGGAGGGCGAAAATACCGGCGCCGATACGCCCGACAACCGGGGCCGCGAATCCGGGGAGATCCTGGTCGAGATGCGGGACGTCTTCGTGGAATGGTCGGGCCGCCGCGTGCTCGACGGGCTTTCCTGGACCCTTCGCGCCGGGGAACACTGGCTCATCCAGGGGCCGAACGGCAGCGGCAAAACGACCTTCCTCGAGCTGATCACGGGCGACAACATGCAGGTGTACCGCAACGACGTCAGCCTCTTCGGCGCGCGCCGGGGCTCCGGCGAGACGATCTGGGAGATCAAGGAAAAGATGGGTATCGTCTCGTACCGCCTGCATCTCGAATACCGGATGGTCGGCGATCTCGACGTCGAGGGCGTGGTCATCTCGGGGCTTCACGACTCCATCGGCCTCTATCAGCCCAGAACCGAGCTCGAGCGCCAGAGCGCCGAACGTTGGCTCGCCCTCGCGGGTCTTTCGGGCAGGGGCGCGGAACGCTTCTCGGATCTTTCCTACGGGGAACAGCGCGCCCTCCTCATCGTCCGCGCCGCGGTCAAGCGTCCTCCTATCCTGATCATGGACGAGCCCTGCCAGGGTCTCGACGCCGAACAGCGGGACCGCGTGCTCGACCTGCTCCAGACGATCGGCGAGAAGGGCGTTTCCACGATACTGCACGTCACCCACGACCCCGAGGAGATCCTCCCCTGCGAACGGCGCAAGCTCGAACTCCTGCCGGGGCAGAACCCGATGTACCGCATCACGACCGTCGAATAAAAAGAGGAAGGACGAATATGGAAAAAAGCGACATTCAGCGACAGATGGATTTTCTCATAGAGGCTGAACGCCTCAAGACCGTCTATCGGCAAAACATGGTCGTTGACAAATCCCGTCAGGAAAACAGCGCCGAGCATTCCTGGCACCTCGCCCTCATGGCGATTGTCCTCGGCGATCGGGCGATCGATCCCGAGGTCGACATCATGAAGGTGATCAAGATGGTCCTGGTCCACGACATCGTCGAGATAGACGCGGGCGACACCTTCCTCTACGACGCGAAGGGCTATGAGGACAAGGACGAGCGTGAACAGCGCGCGGCGAAAAGAATCTTCGGTCTACTTCCCGAATCGCTGGCCGACGAACTCCTCTCCCTCTGGAAGGAATTCGAGGAACGCAAAACCCCGTCCGCCCTCTTCGCCGCGGCCCTCGACAACATGCAGCCGGTCATCAACCACTGGTGCTCGGGGGGAGCCGCGATAAAGAAGCATCACATCAAGGCCTCGCAGATCATCGACAAGAAAAAGTTCATCGAAAAGGCCTCGCCCGAGCTCTGGGAGATCACTCTCGACACTATCAAAAAAAGCAGCGCGAGCGGGTTTTACGATCCGGAGTAAATTTCATGCACAACGGGGTATGCATAGGAAGAGGCAGAAGGATTAACGAGGGGTGATCGTCCCTCTTCGGAGCCCCCTCAGGCGAACGAATCACGACGGGCGAAAGTCCCTCCCGTCATGAAACGGCGAAACGCTTTGCGTGGGCCAGAAGCTCGTCATAGGTTTCATAGGCCGAAACCTCGGGGTGCTGCGCGCGAATCGAGTCCGGCGCGCGGAAGAGGGCGCCGGTGTCGGCGGCCTGTATCATCGCGAGATCATTGTATGAATCCCCGGCCGCCATCACACGCATGTTGATAGTCTTGAGGGCCTGGACGGCCTTTTTCTTACCGTCGCTCTGGCGAAGGCGGTAGCCGGTTACGGCGCCGTCGGGGCCGATCTCAAGCTCGTTGCAGAACAGGGTCGGGTATCCGAGCTTGGCCATCAACGGGCTCGCGAACTGGGTAAAGGTATCCGAAAGGATGATAACCTGCGTGAGGGATCGGAGCTCGTCCATGAATGAGCGGGCGCCGGGGAGGGGATCCATCGTCCCGATAACCCGCTGGATGTCCGAAAGCTTGAGGTTGTGCGAAGCAAGTACGCCGATGCGGAACCTCATCAGTTTATCGTAATCCGGCTCGTCCCGGGTCGTGATCTTAAGCTCGGGTATTCCCGTCGCCTTCGAGAACTCGATCCAGATTTCCGGAACCAGCACGCCCTCGAGGTCAAGACAAACAATATGCATTTTATATCTCCCGTATCGCCTTGTGATATTCCTGCAGGGGCTTTACGCTGCCCTTCCCGCTCCGGGCCACGCGGATTCCCTGGGCCGAGGCGAGGGCGGCGGCTATCGTCGTGATATAGGGGACCTTGTACTTGATGCCCGCCTTCCTGATCACGGCGTCGTCCGCGAGGGCGTCGCGCCGGCCGCTCGGGGTATTGATGATCAGGCATACCTGGCGGTTCAGGATAACGTCCATGATATTGGGCCGCCCCTCGTTCAGCTTCGCCACCGTCACGCAGGGGATCCCCGCGTTCCGGAAGAACTCGGCGGTTCCCTCGGTGGAGAGTATCTCGAACCCGAGGGACACGAAGTTCTTCGCCATCTCGATGGCCTGCGCCGCCTGGCCTACCTTGTCGGAGAGGCTGATCAGGACCGTCGCGGGTCCGGCGGTACCGGTAGTTCCGGCGGCTGTGGCGCCAGTGGCTGCGGCAGCCCCGGTACCCAGGGGCAGACTCGATCCGGCCCCCTCCTGGGACTTATAGAAGGCGAGAGGGAAGCTGTCGGCAAGGCCGAGAACCTCCCCGGTCGAGCGCATCTCGGGGCCGAGAACCGGGTCGACCTCCGGGAATTTCTCGAAGGGGAATACAGCCTCCTTGACCCCGAAGTGCGGAAACTCCTTGTCCCTCAGCTTGAGGTCGTTGAGCTTCTCGCCGAGCATGAGCCGGGTCGCGAGCCGGGCCATCTGGGTGTTGCACACCTTCGAGACGAGCGGCACGGTGCGGCTCGCCCGGGGGTTAGCCTCGAGCACGTAGACTTTGCCGTCCTCTATCGCGTACTGCATGTTCATGAGCCCGCACACGTGCAGGGCCTGGGCGATCTTCCGCGTGTAGTCCTTTATGGTGGCGAGGTGCTCCGCGTCTATGGACACGGGCGGGATGACGCAGGCCGAGTCGCCGGAATGCACGCCCGCAAGCTCGATATGCTCCATCACCGAGGGGATGTACACGTCCTTGCCGTCGGCGAGGGCGTCGGCCTCGCACTCGAGGGCGTTCCGGAGGAAGCGGTCGAGAAGGAGGGGCCGGTCCGGGGTTACGCCGACGGCCTTGGCAACGTATTCGCGGAGCATCGACTCGTCGTAGATAACCTCCATCCCGCGCCCGCCGAGGACGAAGGACGGACGGACCATGAGGGGATAGCCGACCTTGTTCGCCACCGTGATCGCCTCGTCGATGTCGATGGCCATACCGGACTCGGGCATCGGGATGGACAGCTGGTCCATCATCTTCCGGAAGAGGTCGCGGTCCTCGGCGATATCGATGCTGTCGATGCTCGTCCCGAGGATGTTCACGCCCTCGTCGGAAAGCTCACGCGCGATGTTGAGCGGGGTCTGTCCGCCGAACTGCACGATGACGCCTGAGGGCTTTTCCTTCCGGTATATCTGGAGCACGTCCTCGAGGGTAACCGGCTCGAAATACAGCTTGTCGCTCGTATCGTAATCGGTCGAGACGGTCTCGGGGTTGCAGTTGACCATGATGGTCTCGTAGCCCTGTTCGCGCAGGGCCATCGCCGCGTGAACGCAGCAGTAGTCGAACTCGATTCCCTGGCCGATGCGGTTCGGGCCGCCCCCGAGAATGAGAATCTTCTTCTTGTTGTCGGTAGCGGAGGTCGTATCCGGCGCGTTGTACGACGAGTAGTAATAGTAGGTGTTTTCCTTGCCCGAGACGGGAACGGCGTGCCAGCCTTCCACGATGCCGAGCTCGGTCCGGCGGCGGCGAACGTCGCGCTCGCGGATACCGAGGATCTTGGCGAGGTACTTGTCCGAGAACCCGTCCTTTTTCGCCTGAACGAGAAGCTTGTCGGAGGGAAGCCGATGCGGGAGCTGCTGGATCTCTTCCTCAAGCTCAACCAGCTCCCGCATTTCCTTGAGGAAATGGGGCTTGATATAGGTAAGCTCGTAGAGCTTGTCGATGTCGGCGCCCTTTCTGAGCGCCTCGTACAGGATAAAATACCGTTCGCTCGACGGGAAGCGCAGCAGGTCCATCAGCTCGCCGAGGCCTTTCTTGTTGAAGTCCTTCGCGAACCCGAGACCGTGCCGGCTGTTCTCCAGCCCGCGGATCGCCTTCTGGAAGGTTTCCTTGAAGGTCTTGCCGATCGACATAACCTCGCCGACGGCCTTCATCTGCGTGCCGAGCTTGTCCTCGACCCCGCGGAATTTCTCGAAGGCCCAGCGGGAAAACTTCAGGACGACATAGTCGCCCGAGGGGGTATATTTCTCGAGGGTTCCGTCGCGCCAATAGGGGATCTCGTCCAGGGTGCGCCCGGCGGCGAGCTTCGCCGAGATAAGCGCGATCGGAAAGCCGGTCGCCTTCGAGGCGAGGGCCGACGAGCGCGAGGTTCGCGGGTTGATCTCGATGATGACGACGCGGCCCGTCTTCGGGTCGTGGGCGAACTGGACGTTGGTCCCGCCGATTACCCCGATCGACTCGACGATCCTGAAGGCCATCTCCTTGAGCCGATCTTCCAGTTTCTTGTCGATCGTAAGGAAGGGCGCGGAGCAAAACGAGTCTCCGGTGTGGACGCCGACCGCGTCGATGTTCTCGATAAAGCAGATGGCGATCATCTGGTTCTTGCTGTCGCGCACGACCTCGACCTCAAGCTCTTCCCAGCCCAGGATCGATTCCTCGATCAGGCACTGATGGGTAAGCGAAAGCTCGAGCCCTCGGGCAGCGATAGTCCTGAGCTCCTCGACGTTGTACACGAGTCCGCCGCCCGCCCCGCCCATGGTATAGGCCGGCCTGACGACGACCGGGTACGAAAGCATCTCCGCGATCTTCTCGGCGCCCTCGACCGTGTAGGTGATATCCGACTTCGGGGTTTCGATCCCGAGCTGTTCCATCGTTTTCTTGAAAACCTCGCGGTCCTCGCCGCGCTCGATCGCGTCGAGGTTAACACCGATAACCTTTATCTTGTACTTGTCCAGGATGCCGGCCTTGTTCAGCTCGCAGGCCAGGTTCAGCCCGGTTTGCCCGCCGAGGTTCGGCAGGAGGGCGTCGGGACGCTCGCGCTCGATGATCTGCTCCAGGCGAGCGAGGTTCAGCGGCTCTATGTAGGTGGCGTCCGCCATAACCGGATCGGTCATGATGGTCGCGGGATTCGAATTGACCAGAACGATCTTGTATCCCTCCTCGCGGAGGGCCTTGCAGGCCTGCGTCCCCGAATAGTCGAACTCGCACGCCTGTCCGATCACGATGGGACCGGAGCCGATAATCAAAACCTTGTCGATATCATTCCGCTTCATGCTTTTCCCCTTAACAGCCTGGATGCGAGTGGAAAGCTACCATATTTTCCGGGAAATGGCGAGATATCCGCGCACTTCAGGGAGAAAGCGGAGTATATTTTCCATATATTCACGTCAAAGAGAGGGAATAAAATGTCGGCAATCAACATACAGAATCCCGTTATGCTCGCCCTGTTGGCGACTCTTTTTACCTGGGGAATGACGGCACTCGGCTCGGGGCTTGTTTTCTTCTTTAAATCGATCAATCTGCGGGTGCTCAACATGATGCTCGGCTTCGCATCGGGGGTGATGATCGCGGCCAGCTTCTGGTCGCTTTTGGCGCCGGCTATCGAGCTTGCCGAGGAAAGCCCCCTTCCCGCCTGGTTCGTCGCGGCGGCGGGCTTCGCCGGGGGCGCCGCCTTTCTCTGGCTCGCCGACCGCCTCATGCCCCACATACACTTCAGCGCCAAGCCCGGGGAGGAAGAGGGCATCCATACGAAAATCCGGCGAAGCGTCCTATTGGTTTTTTCAATAACCTTGCACAACATACCGGAAGGCCTCGCGGTCGGCGTCGCCTTCGGCGCCCTTTCGGGGCTCATCACAACGGACGCCGTCCTTCCGGCCATGGCGGTCGCCATCGGTATCGGCATCCAGAATTTCCCGGAAGGCGCGGCGGTTTCCATTCCCCTGAGACGGGAAGGCCTTTCGCGTCCCCTCGCCTTCTTCTACGGTCAGGCTTCGGGCCTCGTCGAACCCATGGCGGGGATTCTCGGGGCTCTCCTCGTTACCGCGGTTCGCCCCGTTCTCCCCTATGCCCTCGCCTTCGCGGCGGGCGCCATGATCTACGTCGTCGTAGAGGAGCTTATCCCGACATCCCAGGAAGGCGACCATGAAAGCACCGACCTCGCCACGATCGGCGCCATCATCGGTTTTACCGCCATGATGATCCTGGACGTCGCCCTCGGCTAAGCCCCGGCCGCGGCCTCCTCGAGAACCGATTCGTCGATGTACTGCCGCGTATACAGTCTCCAGTAGTGTCCCCGGGCGACCATAAGGGTATCATGGTCGCCGTCCTCGAGGACAATCCCGTTTTCAAGCACGATGATCCGGTCGGCGTTCCGTATCGTGGACAGCCGGTGCGCGATCACGATGCTCGTCCGGCCGGCGAGAAGCCGCTCGACCGCGCCCTGGATCAACACCTCGGTTTCCGTGTCGACCGAGCTCGTCGCCTCGTCCAGGACCATGATTCGGGGATTCGCGACCAGGGCCCGCGCCAGGCTCACCAACTGCTTTTGCCCGGTGGAAAGCAAAACCCCGCCCTCTCCGACCACGGTGTCGAACCCGCTCTCCAGCTTGCCGATAAACCCGAGGGCATTGGCCTCCCGCGCCGCCTCCTCGACCTCCGCGTCGGTGGCGTCGAGCCGCCCGTACCGGATGTTCTCCCGGATGCTCCCCGTAAAGAGAAGCGGGGTTTGAAGCACGTACCCGAGCCGGCTGTGAAGCCAGTGCATGGTCCGCTCCCGGTAATCCACCCCGTCCACCAGGATCTCGCCGGAAACCGGCTCGTAAAACCGGCACAGCAGGTTGACCATGGTAGACTTGCCGCTTCCGGTCTCCCCGACGATGGCCAAGGTTTGGCCCGCCGGGATCTTGAGCGAGAAATCCTTGAAGATCCACATCCCGTCCCCGTACTGGAAACTGACGTTGGAAAGCTCGAGATCGCCCCGAATCTCGTCGGCGTCCGTAGCGTCGGCCCGGTCGACGATCTCGGGCCTCGTCTCGATGAGCCCCAGGAGCCGTTCGGCGCTCGCCTGCGCGGCCTGGAATTCCGAAAGCACCCGCGCGACCTCCCGGGCCGGGTCGAAGAACATCAGCGAATAGTCCACGAAGGCGACGAGGGTACCGAAGGTCAGCGCCCCGTTTATTACGAGGGATCCTCCCTTTCCGAGGGCGATCGCCGCGCCCGAGGCGGCGAACAGCACGACGACCGGCATAAAGAGGGCCGAGAGCTTCGCCGCCCGCAGGGCGTGACCGCGAAGGGTCCCGCTTTCGCGCGAGAACTCGCCGCAGTTATACCCTTCGAGCACCAGGGTCTTCGATGTCCGGGCGCCCTGAAGCCCCTCGTTGAACATCCCGGAAAGCAGGGAGTTAGCCCGCCGCGCCTTCCGCTGGGCTGACAGGATCCGCTTTTGGAACCAGAAGGTCGCCGCGAGCAAAAAGGGCGTGAACGACAGGCACATGAGGGCGAGCCGCCAGTTCATCACGAGCATGAAAACGACGACCATGAGCATCATCGCGCTTCCCCAGATAAGGTCGACGAGTCCCCAGGCTATGGTATCGCCGAGCCTCTGGGCGTCGCTCGTCATGCGCGACATGATCCATCCCGCGGGCGTCTTGTCGTAGTACGAAAAGCTCAGGGCCTGGAGCTGGGCGAAGGCCCGCGCGCGCAGGGCGTGGCAGATGCGTACCTCGAGCAAGCCCGCGATCCCGATGAAGATAAAGACGTTGGTCCCCTGTATCAGGCTGAGGCACGCGAACAAAATGCCGAAGCGGCGGATCATCCCGCCGGACTCCGGGGTCCCGAGCGCCGGCACCAGCACGTCGACCGCGTACTTCGTCATGAGCGGGAAGACCCCGTCGCCCGTCGCGAGGAGCACCATGAACACCCCGAGCAGGGCTATATAGGGGAAAAGGTTCCTGTTCAAGACGAAAATCCTTTTCCATATCCCGAAATCGAACTTCGAAGCGTATTCCTTTTCAGTAAATCCCGAACTGTCTGACATATTTAATTCCTTTTTTTACGCGCCCACGGCGCTCTGAAGCTCGGCCAGGCGCCGGTAGAGACCGGGCTTCCCGACAAGCTCGGCGTGGCTACCGAGGGCCGTTATCCTCCCGCCCTCGAGAACCAGTATCCGGTCCGCAGAGGCCAGGGTCGTCAGGCGATGCGCGATGATGATCATCCCGGTCCCGCCCTCGCCATCCCCCTCGATCGACTCGCGTATCAGACGGTCGGTTTCCGTATCGACCGCGCTCATGCTGTCGTCGAGAACGAGAAGCGGCGACTGTCTGACAAGGGCCCTTGCCAGGGACAATCGCTGGCGCTGTCCCCCCGAAAGGGTAACGCCCCGCTCTCCCACCATCGTGTCGTAGCCTCCGGGGAATTCCTCGATCACCTTGTGGAGGGCCGCCTTGCGTGCCGCGCCAAGCAGCATTTCCTCGCCGGCGTCCATCCTCCCAAGCCTGATATTCTCCCGGATCGTCTTGCCGAACAAAAACCCTTCCTGTAGGACCAGGGCAATTCCCCGCCTGAGTTCCCGCTTCGGAATGGTACGTATATCCCTTCCCCCCAACCTGATGCATCCCGAGGTCGGTTCGTACAGCCTGAGCAAGAGCAGCACGAGGGTCGATTTCCCGCTCCCCGTGGGCCCGACGACGGCAAGGTGCTCGCCGCGCTCCATCCGGAAGGTGATGTCTTCCAGGACCTTCGTGCCGTCCGGGTAGGAAAAGCATACGTGATCGAATTCGAGCGGCCCCTTGAGCCAATCCCCGCCCTCATCATCGGCGACCCATTCCCGCCCTTTTTCCGGCGGAAAGGGGATATCCTCGCCCTCGACGAATTCCAGGTCTTCCTCTTCAGGCAAGACCAACAGTTCCGCCATGCGCCCGAGGGCGACCTTGGTCTTTCCGGTATCCGCCAAAACCCGCCCGAACATACGGATCGGCCAGAGCGTCTTGTGCTCGTAATTCAGGAACATGACGAGGAGCCCAAGGGTCGCCGAGCCTTCCGCCATCATGAACAGGCCAGCCCCCGTGACGAGGGCTATCTGCAAGAGTCCGAGGAAGCTCGAAACGCCCCAGAACAGACCAAGCCACACGATGAGCTTGAAGACTTGGTCCCGATACCGGTCGTTGGCCAGGGAAAAACGGTTCATCTCGTAATCCTGCCGCGCGAAGGCCCGCACCACCCTGACACCGTTCACGTTCTCCTGGATGATCCCGGACAGGACGGCCTCTCGCTCGTCCGCGCCGAGGAACACCCGCTCGACGATCAGATGGAATCCGACCGAATACAGGATGATGAGCGGGACGACCAGGCTTCCCCACAGGGTCAGTGAGGGACTCAGGGAAAACATAACCGGATAGGCGATGCTGACCAGAAAGAGGGTCCTGCATATCTCCATGAACTCGAAGCACAGAAACCGCCTGGAGGTATCGACGTCGGAGGTACACCGCTGGAACCAGTCTCCCGACTGGGACCGAAGCAGGGTCTCGTACGGCAGGTTTTGCACGTGGGCATAGAGCCTGTCGCGCATCCGCTTGGCCGCGTGCTCCGCGGCGTTGTTCGCGCTATAGCTCGCCACGAAGCTGAACGCCGACTGGCACAGGATACAGGCGATAAACGCGACGGCCACGACCCAGAGGTTTTCCCGGAGCCAGGGCCGCAAAAGCCAGGCGCCGTCCTCCAATGCGCCGTTCGCGCCAACCCCGTTCGCCGGGGTAATCCCTATAATGCCCCCGCCGCCCAACTCCGGCCCCAGCAGGGTCCGGGCCAACCCGTCGACGAAAAACGGCAGGACGGGGCGTTCCTTCCCGATGATGCTGTCTATCGTCGTCTTGACGATGATAGGGGACGTGAAAGAAAAAAGGGTTTCCATCGCGAGGGCCGCGATCCCCAGGAGATACAGGGACCTGCGCCCCTTCAGCGCGTCCCATAGCAGTCCGATACGGCCAAAGCGGCCCCACGAGTTTTTTTTGATGACGTACGTTTCAATAGATTCTGACACGGTCTTCCTCCCGGAAGATATTCCTGTTGTTGGGAGAGGTCCTGTCCTTTTATCGAATGCCGGGGTGGAACGACGCGGGCATAAAAAAAGGATCAGGCCTCCTGGGCGCTGATCCTTCTTTGCCGGAAAACGGGCTTACGAGGGTAAACCCGGGCAGACTGGACATGCGCCGCTATGGGCAAATGCAAAAACAGCTATCCCGTTACATTCAACGGAGACATGCATGATAGCTTTTGCCTGATAGTTCATATCCAGTCCTCCTTTCCAAAAAAGCGTTTCGCGTCTGTATCGGAACCATACTCCCGCCCCGGGAAAAGTGTCAATCCCCCGGGAGGTGGAATCTCTCTCCCGGGGAGAAGATATCAAGCTCCCTCTCCAAAGACCCGCACCCGTTCGGAAATCGGCTTGAACTCCTTCTGGCCCGCGCTCGCCACAACCGAACCGAAGGGCATCTCGGCCAGAAGCTTCCAGGACGCGGGCAGTTGCCACTCGGCCTTCACGGCCTCGTCGATCAGGGGATTGTAATGCTGAAGCGAGGCGCCGAGGCCCTCGCTCTCGAGGGCCGTCCATACGGCGAACTCAAGCATCCCGTTCGACTGGAGCGACCACACGGGGAAGTGATCCTTGTAGAGGGCAAAGCGGCTCGCGAGGTCATTGACGGTTGCCTGTTCCTCGAAGAAGAGCACGGTCCCGAAGCCTGAGTCAAAGCCCGCAAGCTTTTCCTGCGTGGCGGCGAAGGCCTCCGCGGGAACGATCTTGCGAAGGGTGTCCGCCACGATACCCCACAACTTGTTGCTTTCCTTGCCGAAGAGCACCACGGTCCGGGAACTCTGGGAATTGAAGGGGGACGGGGTATGCTTCGCCGCGAATTCGACAATCTCCCTGACCCGCTTCTCCGACACGACCTTATCCCTTCCAAGCGCATAGATGCTCCGCCTTCCTTCCATAGCTTCATATAATGTCTTGTTCATATCGTCCTCCTGATGAATGTGATCACCGTGTACTGTATCATCTAAATGTAATATCGGGCTAACATAAAGTCAAACAGGATCATACCGTGCTATACTTCCGGTATGCCATCGTCCATCCTGAGTCCTGCCGGGCTTCTCTGCCTCATCCTGCGTCTGACCTTCCTGCCGCAAACGCCCCTGGAATTGCCCGCAAACCCGGAGAATATCCCGGTCTATACCTATACAGGGCACCGCCTTCAATATAATGAGGATACCGAACAGCCAGTTTGGGTCGCCTACGAGATTACGGCCGAGGAGGCGACAACCAAACTCGCTCCCAGAGCCTCCCGCTTTCAGACCGATCCCGGCATCCCGACAGGAAGCGCCGTCGATCAGGATTACAGGAAATCTGGCTACGACCGGGGACATCTGGCCCCCTCCGCCGATATGCGCTTTTCGGCGGAAGCGATGCACGACTGCTTTTACTTCAGCAACATCAGCCCGCAAAGACCGGACTTCAACAGGGGGATCTGGGCTCAGCTTGAGAGCCTGGTCAGATCCTGGGCCGTCGAGACCGGTTCTCTCTACGTGGTAACCGGCCCGATCTATAATCCTGAATCCGACATCCGGATCGGCATCAACGAGGTTCGAGTCCCCTCCGCCTTCTTCAAGATCCTACTTCACTACCGGGGGCCCGGCCGACCCGGATCAAAGGCCATCGCTTTCATTCTCCCGAACGAAGGCTTCGACCGGGACATCCTTTCCTTTGCCGTGTCCATTGACGAGGCAGAGCGGATAACGAACCTGGACTTTTTCCCCGGCCTTCCCGATCCGGAGGAATGGATTCTGGAACGATCCTTTACGGTCGAACTCTGGCCGACCAGGGACCATCCTTGACCCTCGATCAAACTGCGTGCAAAATCCCTGTATGAATACCACGGAATTACACCAATCAATACTCCAGGAAGCCGTCCTTACCTTTTCCCGCTCGGGCGGCCCCGGCGGCCAGAACGTCAACAAGGTAAATACCAAGGTTACCATCTCCCTCCCGCTCGACCGCCTGTCCGGGCTGACCCCGCAAGAGCTGGAGCTGGTACGCCAGCGGCTGTCCTCCCGGATCAACGAGAACGGGGCGTTCATCCTCCAGGCTGACGAGGAACGGTCCCAACTCCGTAATCGGGAGATTGCCCTCACGCGTCTGGAAGGTCTAATCAAGGCAGCCTGCCGCCCGGAGAAGAAGAGAATAGCGACGCATCCCGGAAAGAACGCCATTCTCAGGCGCCTGAAAGCCAAAAAGGTCCGATCTTCGGTCAAGGCCACGCGAACACGCCTCCCCGACGAGGACTGATTAATCCATTTGTTTCACGTGAAACAAAAAAACAGCCGGCTCTTTCGAACCGGCTGTCGCCTGAAACAACCCGCAACCCCTCCTTTGCGGGAAACTCCCCATTATCGCTGTTTCACGTGAAACAATACCGCTTGCCGTTCGTCGTGATCAGCTTTGCCCCAAACACACGGGACATACAGTAGATCACAAGATCTACGTACGCCGGGACGCTGCCCTTTTTGGCCAGCGACCCCTGAATCTCTGCGGCAAGCCGCAGTACGGCAAGATTCGGATTCAGGATGCGTACCGTCAGCAAAAACTTCTCCACGGCCGCCCTGTTGGCCGCAGGATCATCAGATACACCCGCGGCGACGAGCAGTTCCTGGGCGCAGGGCGCCGGTAGGCAAATATCCTCTGCCGAGGAGCCGTACAGATCACAGATCTTTCTGTTCCCGATCAGGAGAGATAGGCAGACGTCCGTATCCAGGAGGATCATGATTGGCCCTCCCTGGACGAGGTAATGACGCCGTTCCTCGCGGATAATATCCCGGATATCTGTTCCTGAAGATTCCGCTTGTCCTTCCAGACTCCGCACAGTTCATTCCAAAGCCGTTCGCGCCCTGCGGGGGAAATCCCTTCTGTCAATTCTCGACGGGGATCCATACGGGCAGTCAGTCCCTCTTCAAGGACGACAAGAAGCTCGCTGTTCAGGCTGCGCCGCTCCCTGACCGCAAAGGATCGTATCCGCTCGAGAAGGTCTTTCGGTATATTGCGAAGGGTAAGGCTAACCATTTTGCATCCGTTATGGCCATAATATAGTTACAATTGGGCATTCGTCAATCTTGGGAGGGCATAAAAAAACCGTTTGACGACTGCCGGGTTTGAATCCGGCGCCGTCAAACGGTCCTCCTCTTATATAAACGGTCCTTTCTGTACCGTCTATCTCGTTATGTTGGACTTATTCGTCCTCGCCTGAATCCCCGTCCTGTGCGTCTTCATCGAGCCCCTGGTCATCATCGTCATCCAGGGTATCCTCGGGGACTTCGTCTTCCGTATCATCCACCATCTCGTCGGAGCCGTCAAGATCCAGTTCTCCCGAGATCGAGATCTCGCTGGGCGGGGTCGTCAGCTTGATTCCATCGTCGTCTTCCTCGGCTACGGTGTCCATACCGATCAGGCTGTCGGGTCGCTCGATGTTCAGGATCCTGACCCCCTGCGCCGCCCGGCCCATGAGGGAGATCGAGCGGGCGCTGACGCGCAGGGTCTTCCCCTGGCTCGTGATGCACACGACCTCGTCCTTCTCCTGGACCGTGACGAGGCCGACGATCTCGCCGGTCTTGTCGCTGATGGTATAGATTCGCTGGCCGCCGGTCGCCCTGCCGTGGGGCGAGAACTCCGAGAAATTCACGCGTTTGCCATAGCCGTGTTCGGTCATGACAAGCATCTGCGTCTCAGCCTCGACGCGAAGCGCGCCCGCAAGCTCGTCGCCGCCCGAAAGCCTGATTCCGGTTACGCCGCGAGATGCGCGCCCAAGCGGGCGAATGTCGGTTTCAGTCATCTTGAGAGCCTGTCCCTGGCGGGTGATCAGCATGATCTCGTCCTTGCCCGAGGTGAGGATCGCGCTTATCAGCTTGTCCCCCTCATCGAGCTTGATCGCGATGATTCCGCGCGTTTTCGCGTTTTGGAAGGAGCTCGTCGTCACCTTTTTTACCACGCCGCCGGCTGTCGCCATCAGCAGGTACTGGGTGTCGCTGAAATCCTTCATGGCGACGACGGTCGTGATCTCCTCGTCCGAGGTTACGGACAGGAGGCTCTTGATATGCGTGCCCCTGCTCGTGCGGTTGGCCTCGGGGATTTCGTGGACCTTGAGCCAGTACGCCTTGCCCTCGCTCGTGATGAACACGACGTGATCGTGGGTCGAGGCCGTGAATATCTGGTTGAGGAAATCGTCCTCGACGAGCTTGGCGCTGTTCGAGCCCTTGCCCCCCCGGTTCTGGCTCTTGTAGGCCGAGGTCGGGATTCTCTTGATGTATCCCAGGTTCGAGATCAGGATGACCATCTCCTCTTTCTGGATCAGGTCCTCGATGTTGATCTCCTCTACCTCGTCGGAGACGATATCCGTCCGGCGCTTGTCTCCGTACTTCTCGGCGATTTCCTGAGTCTCCCTCTTGATGAGGGCGAGGATCTTCGGGGGATTCGCGAGGAGGTCCTTCAGGTGCTCGATGAGTGTCTCGATCTCGGCCAATTCCTGCAGGAGCTTCTCGACCTCGAGGCCGGTAAGCTTCCCGAGCCTCATGTCGACGATCGCCTGGGCCTGGAGATCCGAGAACTTGAAGCGCTCCATGAGAGCGTTCTTGGCCGCCTCGATGTTCCGCGCCTTCTTGATGATCGCGATGACCTCGTCGATATTCTCGATCGCGATGACGAGGCCGCGCAGGATATGGGCCCGTTCCTCGGCCTTCCGGAGGTCGAACTTGGTTCGCCGCGTGACAACGTCGACGCGGTGCTCGACAAAATACTGCACAAGTTGTTTCAGGGTAAGGGTTTCGGGCCTGCCCTTGACGAGGGCCAGGTTAATGACGCCGAAGGAGGACTGGATGGCCGTGCGGGAGAACAGCTGGTTGAGAACAACCTTCGCGATCGCCCCCCGCTTCAGCTCGATGACGATGCGCATCCCGTCGCGGTCAGATTCGTCGCGAATCTCCGAGATCCCGTCGATGATCTTGTCCCGGACGAGCTCGGCTATCCTGGTGATCAGGACTGCCTTGTTTACCGCGTAGGGGATCTCGGAGAAGATGATCGTCTCCTTCCCCCTCTTGTCCACCTCGAGGGTAAAGCGGCCGCGGACGATGATCTTGCCGCGCCCGGTCTTGTATGCCTGACGGATGCCCCTTCGGCCGAAGATGATCCCGCCGGTCGGGAAGTCGGGGCCCTTGATATAATGCATGAGGTCTTCGACCGTGCACTCGGGGTTATCGATGTACGCCCCGACGGCGCCCGCGATCTCGCCAAGATTATGGGGGGGCATGTTCGTCGCCATACCGACCGCGATGCCGCTTGAGCCGTTCGCGAGGAGGAAGGGCACGGCGCCCGGCAGGACCAGGGGCTCCTTGAGGGAGTCGTCGTAGTTCGGCCCGAAGTCGACCGTTTCCTTCTTGATGTCCTCGATCATGGCCTCGGCGAGTTTCGTGAGCCGGCTTTCCGTATAGCGCATGGCCGCCGGCGGGTCGCCGTCTATCGAGCCGAAGTTTCCCTGCCCCTGTATGGCCGTGTAGCGGAGCGAGAAATCCTGGGCCAGGCGCACGAGGGCGTCGTAGATCGACTGATCCCCGTGCGGATGGTACTTACCGAGAACGTCGCCGACGATGCGTCCGCACTTCTTGAAGGGGGTGTTCGAGCGGATGCCCATTTCTTCCATTGAATAGAGGATCCTGCGGTGTACCGGCTTGAGCCCGTCGCGAACGTCGGGCAGGGCCCGGCTCACGATGACGGACATGGCGTAGTTGAGATACGCCGTCTTGACCTCGTTTTCTATGGTTATGGGTATCAGTTCTCCCGTGGGCTGCGCTATCTCTTCTTCTTCACTCATGGAACGTTAACTCCTGCCTTGCGTAATCCCGTGCGAGCGTCAAACGTCGAGGTTTGTCACGTACACGGCGTTGTCTTCGATAAACTTGCGGCGTGGCTCTACCTGCTCTCCCATGAGCATGCACAGGGTACGATCCGCCTCGATGGCGTCGCCCAGGGAGACCCGCATCATCTTCCGCGTTTCCGGGTTCATGGTCGTTTCCCACAACTGCTCGGGATTCATCTCGCCCAGACCCTTGTACCGCTGGATATTGACCTTGTCCGGATCCTTTTCGATCGTCTTCATGATCGCGTCTTTCTCGCCGTCGTCATAGGCGTACTTGATGTTCTTGTCCCAGGAAATCTTGTACAGGGGCGGCATCGCGAGATAGACGAATCCATCCTTGATGATATCGGTCATGTACCGGTAGAAAAAGGTAAGCAGGAGCGTTCGGATGTGGGAGCCGTCGACATCGGCATCGGCCATGATGATGACCTTGTGGTACCGCAGTTTCGCGACGTTGAAATTCTCGGCGATTCCCGCCCCGAGGCTCGCGATGATGGGCTGAAGCTTGTCGTTGCCGACAACCTTGTCTATCCGCGATTTCTCGACGTTGAGCATCTTTCCCCAGAGGGAAAGGATGGCCTGATACCGCCTGTTTCGGCCCATCTTGGCCGATCCGCCTGCGGAATCTCCCTCGACGATGTAGATCTCGCACTTGCTCGGGTCCTTCCAGGAGCAGTCGGCCAGCTTGCCGGGAAGGCCGGTGCTGTCCATGGCGTTCTTTCGCCGGGTTGCGTCGCGCGCCTGGCGTGCCGCGATACGGGCCTTGGCGGCAAGCACGCTCTTTTCCAGGATGTTGTTGATGACGTCGGGATTCTGCTCGAGGTACAGGGTAAGCTGGTCGCTTACGAAGCCCTCGACGATCCCCTTGACCTCGGAATTTCCGAGCTTGGTCTTGGTCTGTCCCTCGAACTGCGGCTCGGGAACCTTGATGGAAAGAACGGCGGTCAAGCCCTCGCGGACGTCGTCTCCGGACAGGGTTTCTTCCATTTTCTTGGAGAGCTTCGAGTTCTTCAAGAATTCGTTAAGAACCCTGGTCAGGGCGCTCTTGAAGCCGACGAGATGGGTTCCGCCTTCGCGGGTATTGATGTCGTTGACGAAGCTCAGCATCACCTCGCTGTAGGAATCGTTGTACTGGAGGGCTATATCCACGACGATATCGTCGCGCTCCCCGGTAATATAGACCGGTTCCGCGTGAAGGACGTTCTTGTTCTCGTTCAGGTAGGAAACAAAGTGCTTGATACCGCCATCAAACTTGAACTCGATTTCCTTCGGGACCGTCAGGCGCTCGTCGCGCATGATGATGGTAATCCCGCAGTTGAGGAAGGCGAGCTCCCGCAGGCGCGACGCGAGGGTGTCAAAGTTATAGGTTGTCGTCTCGGTGAAGATGGTCTTGTCGGCCATCCAGCGTATCGTGGTGCCCTGGTTATCCGAGGCTCCAAGGCGCTTGACCGGCTCGACGGGAATCCCGCACTCGTATTTTTGGTAGTGGTCGTAACCGTCGCGGGAGACAAAGGCCTCCATCCAGGTAGACAGGGCGTTGACGACCGAAACGCCGACGCCGTGAAGCCCTCCCGAAACCTTATAGGAACCCTTGTCGAACTTGCCGCCGGCGTGAAGCCTGGTCAAAACAAGCTCCAGGGCGCTAACGCCCTCGCCCGGGTGCAGGTCGACGGGAATTCCGCGTCCGTTGTCCTCGACCCTGACGACGTCGTTCTTCTCGAGAACCACGAGGATACGGTCGCACTGGCCGGCCATCGCCTCGTCTATGCAGTTGTCGACGACCTCATACACGAGGTGATGCAATCCCTCGGGCCCGGTCGATCCGATATACATACCGGGTCTTTTACGAACCGCTTCCAGACCCTTGAGAACCGTAATATTGTTTGCGGAGTACGAGGCAGAACTCATTCTGTTTCCTTATATAGTAGAAATATACGATTTCCATAGTACCGTCATTGTCAAAAAAAGTAAAGAAGGGGTATAATGGGCGTCCTATGGGAAACTGGGATTACGGAATATTCTGGAAAGAAACGCTCAATCAGCTAAAAAACGAACTCTCCGAACAGGAATTCGCCATGTGGTTCAACATGGAATACGAGACATCGGGAGAGCTGTCGGTCGTCGTCTCCGTTCCCTCGGCTTTTTACCGCGATCAGGTCAAGCAACGATACCAGGCCCGAATCGAGTCCAAATTGTTCGAGCTTTCCGGCCAGCACATCATGGTCGACCTCGAGGTCAAGCACCGGGCGAAAAGCGAGACTCCCGCCGCCCGCGAGGAGCCCATCCCCGCGTCCGGGCCGGATTCCCCTGCCCGTGCCGGCAAATCCTCATCCCCGCAGAAAAGACCCGAGCCCGTCAAGGCGGAACGGGAGATTCATTCCCAGCTCCGGAAGGATTACACCTTCGAGAATTTCGTCATTGGCGAGAATAACTCCTTCGCAGCGAACGCGGCCATCGCGATCGCCAAGAACCCGGGTACGGCGTATAATCCCTGCCTGATCTATGGCGGGGTCGGGCTCGGCAAAACTCACCTCATGCAGGCTATCGGAAACCTCTCCTGGCAGGAAAAGGGATGCAAGATCATCTACATCACCGCCGAAAACTTCACGAACGAATTCGTCGAGGCGATAAAGAACTCGACGACGCAGAAGTTCAAGAACAAGTACCGGAACGCGGATATGCTCCTGATTGACGATATCCATTTCCTTCAGAAGAAAAACGAAACCCAGGAAGAGCTCTTCCATACCTTCAATACCCTCTATGACGCCAACAAGCAGATCATCTTTACCTGCGACCGTCCCGTTTCCGAGCTGAAAAACCTTTCGGAACGGCTCAGGTCCCGGTTCGAGCGCGGGCTCAACGTCGACCTTCAGCCGCCCAGCTACGAAACCCGGTGCGCTATCCTCTCGAAAAAGGTCGAGGCCCGGGGGGTCCAGATCCCGTCCGAGGTGATCAACCTGATAGCCAGAAACATCTCCTCGAACGTCCGTGACCTCGAGGCTTCGCTGACCAAGCTGATCGCGTACGCGGAATTGACCAAAAAGCCCGTAACGCTCGAGACCGCCCAGCAGCAGCTTCGCGATACCTTCGGCTCGCCCAAGCAGAACAACGTGACTATAGAAACCATACAGAAGGTCGTCGCCGAGTATTTCTCCCTTTCGTATACCGACCTCAAGGGGAAAAAGCGCACAAAGGCTATTTCCTTCCCGCGTCAGCTCGCGATGTACATTGCCCGGGAGATTACCGAGTATTCTACGACCGAGCTTGGCATGGAGTTCGGGGGAAGGGATCATACGACCGTCATGCATGGGTGTCAGAAGATCGAGGAACGCCTCAAGGCGGAGCCATCCCTTGAAACGACTATCCAGAAACTCGGCAAGTTGATCAAGGATTACAATAGTTAAGGCATTTTTCGCTGTTTTATTTCCTGTTGATTATATGATACAATGACGTGCATAAACGGTGGAGAAACACCGGCCCTGTGCAGATGTGCATAAGGCTGTCAGGAAAAAACGGGAGTTATTGATTCTGTATTTCTTTTTAAGATAAGGAATAATCCGGGTTATCCGGATTTCAACAGGCTCTATTACTGCTACTACTATTATATATATATATTGATAAAGATAGGACGGAGGAAATATGAAATTCAGTTTTGACCGTGATGCGCTTCTCAAAGAGATTTCCATAGCCCAGGAAATCATAGCTACCAAAAACGCTATATCGATTCTTTCCAACGTCCTTCTTGAGGCGGCGGATGGCAGCCTGACTATCAAGGCCACTGATATCAAGGTGAACTTTGAAACCCGTATCCCGGTAGAAGTCGTCGAAAGTGGATCCACTACCGTATTTTGCGACAAGTTCATGAGCATCCTTTCTTCCCTTCCATCAGGGGAGATCGAGTTCGAGCAGAACGATATCAAGATCAGTATTCGCCCGGTCTCGAAAAAAGCCCGGTTCCAGCTCAAGAGCATCACGAGCGACAAGTATCCCGAGTTTACCGCGCCGGCCAGCCTTTCCTTCTTCGAGATTCCCGTAAAGGAATTCAAGGAGATGATCACTCAGACCGTTTTCTCGGTTTCCGACGACGAGACCCGCTATTTCATGAACGGCGTTTTTATGGAGAAAAAGGACGACAAGCTCCAGCTCATCGCCACGGACGGTCGGCGACTTGCCTTCGTGGCCAAGAGCTTCGGCGTCAGCATCCCGGATTTCAAGGGAATCATCATCCCGCCGAAGATCCTGAACATCATCAGCAAGCGGGCGAACGAGGAAGGCCCCCTCGCTATCGCGGTCGGCGAGAAGAACATCTTCTTCCGGTTCGCCAATTATGAATTCTCCTCCGTCCTCATCGAGGGCCAGTTCCCGAATTACGGTCGGGTTATACCGGACAATCAGGCATTCTCCTTCGAGGTTGAGACCCGGGACCTTATGGAGGCGCTCAAGCGCGTCGCCCTTCTCGTCGAGCAAAAATCCCGCAGGATTTACCTTGCCGTCGCCCCGGGGACCCTTACCATCAGTTCCCAGGAAACCGAGATCGGAACGGCGAACGAGGAGATTCCCTGCAAGTACGACGGTGAAGAGATGACCATGGCGCTGAACTATCTGTACATCGAGGAACCGTTAAAGGTTATCGGAACGGAGCGGGTCAAGTTCGAGTTTACCGAGCCCATGAAGGCCGTAACCGTCCGAGCCGAGCCTGGAAAGGACTTTTTCCATATCATCATGCCGATGCAGATGGAATAAGCAAGGGTCAGTTGCCTTTTCTTTCGGCCTCATTCACCAATTTCCGGAATATCGAGAACGGGACCATGGACCTCCTTTCAAAGGAGGTCTATTTCGTCGGCGACAACGGTCAGGGAAAGAGCAACCTGCTTGAAAGCCTCTACCTCGCCTCGTATGGCGGGTCATTCCGCACGCGGAACGACGGCGAACTCGTGAAAGAGGGGTGCGCCGACTGCAGCGTGCGCGCGATATTCCGCGACCAGAAGGATCGTACCAACACGATAGGGATCGTCTGGCGCGACGGTAAAAAGAAGATCGAGAAGAACGCGAAGGCCATCGTCGACCGCAAGGAACTGGTGGACACCGTTCCCTGCATCCTCTTCAACCACGACGACCTCGACTTCGCCTCGGGAAGCCCGGAGCGCAAGCGCTTTTTCATCGACCAGTCCCTGTCCATGTACGACGGCACCTACATCGACGTCATGCGGCGGTTCAAGAAGATCGTAAAGGCGAGGAACGCCGTCCTCAAGGACAAAAAGGCCGAGCTTCTCGACGCCTTCGATCCCCAGCTCGCGGAAACGGGGCTCGAGGTTATACAAAGGCGTCGAAAGACGATACACGATTTCAACAGGGTTTTCTCGCGGCTTTTCGAGGAGGTCTCCGGGGTATCCGACGTGCGTATCGAATACGGGTCTTCCTGGAAAAAGGACACCCTGGAAGGGATCATGGTCGAGCTTGCCGAACGAAGGCTGTTTGACCTTTCGATGGGCCTGTCCATGTCGGGGCCCCACCGGGACCGGATCAGGTTCGTGCGGGGTAAGGCTCCGTTCATCCCGACGGCCTCTACCGGGCAGAGACGCCTGGTTTCCCTGTTGTTGAGGACGGCCCAGGCGACCTACTATACCGACGTGTCCGGCAAGCTCCCGGTTTTGTTGATGGACGACGTGCTTCTCGAGCTTGATCCGGACAAGAGGCAGAGGTTTACCGCCCTCCTTCCCGCCTACGACCAGCTGTTTTGCACCTTTTTGCCGGGAGAGCCGTACGAGCGGTATAAGCGCACGACCACCAGGGTCTATCATATCAGCGGGGGAGCATGGGATGAGCGGTGAGTTTAAAAGGGCCTCCGACGTCGTTAACGCCCTGTTTCAGGGTTTCAACGACTCCGATATGCGGCAGGCTTCCAGCTTTATCCGGAGCTGGAGGGAGATCGTCGGGGAGAAGATCTCGGCCCACAGTCGGGTCGTGGACGTCGACAAGGGATGTATCGTCGTCGAGGTGGATCATCCCGGCTGGAGTCAGCAGATCCTGTTCATAAAAAAACACGTTATCGGCGAGCTTTCGCGTGCCTATCCCGAGCTGGGAATCCGTACCATGGCCATCAGGGTGGTTTCCGGGTGCAAAACCCCGTACAAGCGGCTGGAAAACCCCATCGGGGGCGGAATTCCCCGGGCTTCCGGGTTGCCGTCGGCCGATTCCGCCGAAGTTCGCGGCCCCGGGACCCTTACGGCCGCCGGGATGCCCGCGGCCGAGCCCGATGTCCCCCTCAGGCAGGATCTGGACGGCGAATTGAAGGCCGTTTTGGCCCGGCTGAAGGACAGTATACGAAGGGGAAAGCGCCCGGACGACGAAAGATGACCTTGACCTCAAAAGTGCAGTAATGTATACTTCACTGCCTGTCGTATCTACGGGGAATGAACTTAAAGGCCGACTGCTTCAAGGGCAAGCCGGTCCTTACAAATAAAGGAGTCATAGTTCCATGAAACGGACATATCAGCCCAGCAAGGTAAAACGCAATCGTAAATTCGGATTCCGCGCCAGGATGGCAACCCGCGGCGGTCGCCTCGTTTTGAAGCGCCGGAGAGCCAAGGGTCGCTACAAACTTTCCATTTCCGACGAGAAGAAGCCCTACTGATCTCGAAAAGGGCAGTGAAACGCTCAGGTTTTTCCAAGGCGGAGCGCTTGCGCGGCTCCGCCGGTATCCAGACTGTTTTCAGGAAGGGAAAAAAACATAGCTGCGACGGGGCAAAGTTGTTTGTCCTGGCCAACGGGATGGAGCGGAACAGGGTTGTATTTACCTTTCCGCGAGGATACGGAACAGCCGTTGAAAGAAATCACTCCCGACGATTAAGCCGGGAGGCGTATCGTTTGTTGAAACGCCATCTTGTCGACGGTTTTGATTTGACGGTTCTGGTTTTTCCTGGAAAGGACGTTTTTTCCGTGAGGATGAAACAGCTTGAGTTCCTTTTCCGGAGGGCGGGTCTCTGGTCGGATACACTCGAATGAAATTTCTTGTACGTCTGATGTGCGGGATGATCCGCCTCTACCAGCGGGCCATATCCCCGCTTCTTCCTCCCTCTTGCAGGTATTTTCCGACATGCTCTGCGTATGCATATGAAGCGATATCCCGATATGGGCCCGTCAAGGGCCTCATTCTGGCGGTCAAACGTATTCTGCGCTGTCATCCTTTCCATGAAGGCGGATATGATCCGGTTCCCTAAGGCCGGTTTTGCCGGGTGAATGCCCGGCGCGGATTCTTGCGCGCAAGATATCCCCTGTAAAGGAGCAAATACAGAAATGGACAGAAACACAGTTGCAGCGATCGTTCTTTCGACCCTCGTGATCATCGGGGGATTTACCCTCCAATCAAAACTCTTTCCCCCGCAAAACCCCTCACAGCCCGGAGCGACGGCCGACAGCGCCCAAAAGAACGAAGGTTCCGTCATCGCCGAGTCGGAGGTCGTAGCGTCGCTCGACGCGCCCGTCGGCGAGACTGCCGCATCGGGTGAACTCCTCTCGCCGGAAGGGTCTACGGTGGCCCCCGTCGTCGAGGAGACCTATACCATCGAGACGGACCTCGTCAGCGTCACGTTTACCAACAAGGGCGGCGACATCGTCTCGTACAAGCTGAAACAGCATTCCGACAGGCAGAATCAGGTCGAGATGGCGGAATCCGTCACCGCGAACAACAGGGCCTTTTCGATCCTCCTTGGCGCGGCGAACGGCGAGCCCCTGGATCAACTTTTCAACGTCAAGAGAATAAGCGACACCGAGATCGGTTTTTACCGGGTATTCACGGTAAAGAACGCCGACGGAAGCCTGGGTCGGTTTACCCTCGCGAAGCAGTACTCCTTCGTGCCCGGCGACTACATGTTCGAGCTCAAGGTAATGGTCGACGGCGACAGCTCCCTGAGCGGGCTTCGCATCGGCGACGCGGCCTATACGATCAGGACCTCCCCCCAGATCGGCCCGGATTGGAACGCGAAGCAGGACCGGTATGAATTCAGGAAGTTTTTCTATCTCCTGAACGGGAAGAAAAAAACCGTTACGGTAAACCAGGGCCAGTCGAAGACGAATAACGAAAAATTCACCTGGGCGAGCGTCGCGGGCAAGTACTTTACCCTCATCGCGGTGCCCGAGAGCCCGATCCAGGGCGTCGTATTCTCCGGAAAGGGCGGTACGCCCGAAGCCGCGATCTCCCAGATGTTCCTGACTCGCTCGCCGATATCGGGGAACAAGAACACCGACGTATGGCGTTTCTACCTCGGGCCGCGTACCGGAAGGCACCTCGCCAAGTATAACCTCGCGGTAAACAATCCCTACGGCCTCGACGACGCGAAGCTCAACGAGATGGTCGAGTCAAGCGGATTTTTGGCCCCGCTCGAATGGCTCCTCAAGGTCGTGATGGAACTCTTCTATAAGGTTATCCCCAACTGGGGCGTCTCGATCATCCTTTTGACCATCCTGATGCGCATCATCATCTTCCCGCTTACCAAAAAAAGCTCGGAGTCGACCCTCAAGATGCAGGAACACGCCCCGAAGATGCAGGAGCTCCAGGAGAAGTACAAGGGGAACCCCCAGAAACTGAACGAGGAGATGGCGAAATTCTACCAGGCCTCCGGCTACAACCCGATTTCGGGTTGCCTGCCCCTCCTGATCCAGTTCCCACTCATCTTCGCGATGTACAACCTGTTCAACAACTACTTCGAGTTCCGGGGGGCCATGTTTATCCCCGGCTGGATACCCGACCTTTCGCAGGGCGACAGCGTTCTTTTATTCCCCTTCACGGTCCCGTTCGTCGGATGGAACGAACTTCGTATCCTTCCGATCATCTACGTTATTTCACAGTTACTGTTCGGCAAGGTTACCCAGACCCCGACGACGTCCCAGCAGAACAGCACGATGAAGTTCATGATGTACGGAATGCCGCTGATATTCTTCTTCATGTTCTACAACGCGCCGGCCGGGCTTCTTCTGTACTGGATACTCTCGAACGTCCTGACGCTCGGACAGCAGGTGGTCATCAACAGGATGATGCACGCCAAGAAGGCCCAGGGACTGCAGCTGGTAAAAAAATAACATCATTTTCTCAGGAGCAAATATATGACGTATGAGTTTGAGGCAAAAACCGAAAAAGAGGCGATTGAGCTGGCCGCGGCCGAGCTTGGCCTTGAAAAAGACCAATTTGACGTTGAGATAATCGAAGCCCAGCGGAACAGTATCTTCAAGAAAGGATTCGTCCGGATCAACGTGCATACCGACGAGCCCGTCAAACGCGCCGTGCGCGAGGCCCTGTCCGGCGATTCGCGGGATTCCGGCTATGACGACGTAGCGCCGAGGGGCAAGGCCCTCTTTCAGGATCCCCTTCCCAAGGACGATTTCGAGAAGGGGATGATCGACTTCGTCGCGTCCGTCGTGCGTAAAATGGGCTACGACGTGACCGTCGAGGTTATGTCCCGCGAGGAACAGAAGATCGGGCTCAAGCTGAACTCGCGCAGTTCGTCGATCCTGATCGGGCGCAAGGGGAAAAACCTCGACGCCCTCCAGCTTCTGGCGAACGTGTACGCCGGGAAGCTGGGCCACGAGGAGATCCGGATAATCCTCGATTCCGAAAACTACCGCATTCGCCGCGAGGAGTCGCTCGTGCGCCTCGCCTATACGACCGCCGACAGGGTCAGGACCTCGCGCGGCTCGATCCTGCTCGAGCCGATGAATCCCTTCGAGCGCCGGCTCATCCACACGACCCTCAACGACATCGGGGACGTGGACACCAAGAGCGAGGGCGAGGGCCTCTACAAGCAGGTCAGGGTGTTTTACAAGGGGCGCTAAATGAGAAGGCTTGCCGCGTTACTGGCGGTCGCCGTCGCGTTCGCGCCGGCCTCGGCCCAGGACCTTTCCGCGAGGCTCGGGGCCGTCATGCCCGCCGAACTGGCCGGGCAGCTGCTCGACAAGGGCCTCGCGCAGAATACCGTGTACCGCGTAAAGGGCGCGGCCCCGAGCATGGCGCCCGACCTGGACCTTGCCCGCGAGGCATTGGGTTTTTGGGACGGCGACGAGCCCGCGTTTTTCAACGAAACCCTGTATCTATACCGAAAACCAGCTGAAAAGGAAGGAGAGCCGGGGGCCGAAACCCGCAGGATCTCCGCCATCCTGCGCTCCCTCTCCCGTCTCGAGGGCATCGAGTATTACTCCACGAGCCGCAAGAAGATGCGGACTCTCTACGAAAAATCCTATATCGTCGATAACGAAAAAAGCCAAAAGCGCATCGCCGATCCCGTCGGGGGCTCGGCCGACGGCCTTTCCGTCCTGGCCCTCCAGAAGGACCTTACCTTCGGGGAATTCATCTATCGCTACGACTACCGCGAAACAGCGGACTCGGCGGCCTTTTACTCCAGGAATTTGGAGCCTCTCTCGTATCTGGTCTTCGACCTGATCGACGAAGAGCGATTGCGCGCGTCCCTCATCGTGCGCGATATGGGCGATTGCCTGCTGATATACAGCCTTACCCGGGTCGACTTTCTCGCCGTTCCCGGGATTGAGGGAAAGATACACGCCTCGTTCACCACGAGGGCGCAAGCCATGTATAACTGGTTTATCAAAGAGTATGAAAGATAATCGGGGATTTATCCTTTCGTTCGATCAGGGAACCACCTCGTCCAGGGCCATTCTGTTCGACCATTCCGGGCAGATCGTGGCCAACGTCCAGAAACCCTTTACGCAGTATTATCCCGAACCCGGCTGGGTGGAGCACGATCCCGAGGAAATCTGGCAAACCCAGCTTTCCGCCGCGCGCGAGGCAATCGCCGCGTCCGGGATCGATCCCTCCGAGATCGTCTCCATCGGCATTACCAACCAGCGCGAGACGGTCGTCATGTGGGACAGGGATAGCGGCAAGGCCGTCTACAAGGCGATAGTCTGGCAGTGCCGGCGAAGCACCGCGATATGCGAGGAACTGATCGATTCGGGCCTCGAGGACGAATTCCGCCAGAGGACCGGACTCCGGCTCGATCCCTATTTTTCCGGGACCAAACTGTGCTGGCTCTTCCGCGAGATCCCGGGCCTGAAGGCCCTGGCCGAGAACGGCGAGATCCTGTTCGGCACGATCGATTCCTGGCTGTTGTGGAAACTCACAGGCCGCCACGTTACGGACATCACGAACGCGTCCCGTACCCTCCTCTATAACATTCGCGACGAGAAGTGGGATCCGATGCTTCTTTCCATCCTCGGGATCCCCCCCCAGATCCTGCCGGAGGTACTTCCGAGTTCGGCCGATTTCGGCGTGACGAAACGCGAGATCTTCGGACGGGAGATTCCGGTTACCGGCGTCGCCGGCGACCAACAGGCCGCCCTTTTCGGGCACGCGTGTTTTTCCCCGGGAATGGTCAAGAACACCTACGGGACGGGCTGTTTTACCCTGCTCAACACGGGGATGAAACCCGTCTGGTCCAAAAACAACCTGTTAACCACCGTCGCCTGGAAGATCGGCGGCAAGACGACATACGCCCTTGAGGGCTCGGTATTTATCGCCGGGGCCGTCATCCAGTGGGTCAGGGACGAGATGGGCCTTATCTCGTCGGCGAGCGAGTCCGAGACCGTCGCCACCTCGGTGCCCGACACGAACGGGGCGTACCTCGTGCCCGCCTTCGTCGGCCTCGGAGCCCCCTATTGGGATCCCTCCGTTCGCGGGACGATCTTCGGGCTTACCCGGGGAGTTAACCGGGCACATATCGTGCGCGCGGCCCTGGAGAGCATCGCCTACCAATCGGAGGACCTCCTTTCCGCCATGCGCGCCGATTATGGCCAGGACATCGAGATCATCAAGGCGGACGGCGGCGCGACGGCCAACGGCTTTCTCATGCAGTTTCAGGCCGATATCTCGGGGATACCCGTGCTCCTGCCTGAGATTTCCGAGATCACGGCCCTCGGGGCGGCCTATCTCGCCGGCCTTCAGAGCGGATTCTGGACAGACCTCAATGACATAGAAAAAAATTGGCAAATACGGTGCAGATTCGAGCCGGATATGAAGGACAAGGAGTGCTCAAAGCGACTTGATGCCTGGCATATGGCCGTATCGGCGACAAGGGAGTTCAAGGTATGAGCAAGAAAGTCAAGGTAATCGTTTTCGTGGCAATACTGCTGGTCATCATGGGCGGAACGACGGCGGCGGCGTTGATAATCGGCGGTAATTCCGCCAAACGTGGAGAGGAAGGGACTATGAACAAGGAAGGCGGCGCGGCCGCAATCGACAAGGACGGACTTTTCGCCGTCATGGAAACGAGCAAGGGAACCATAATCCTTGAGCTTCATTTCAAGAAAACCCCGCTGACGGTATGTAATTTCGTCGGCCTTGCCGAGGGAACCCTCGACGCCGCGAAGAAGAAACCGTTCTACGACGGGCTTACCTTCCATCGGGTCATCAAGGATTTCATGATCCAGGGCGGAGACCCCTCGGGGAACGGCACCGGCGGCCCGGGATATCGGTTCCCGGACGAATTTGACCCGAGCCTGAAGCATGACGTCCCGGGCGTCCTTTCCATGGCGAATTCCGGCCCGGGCACAAACGGAAGCCAGTTCTTTATCACCCATGTCCCGACAGCCTGGCTCGACGGCAAACACACCATTTTCGGCAAGGTCCTCGAGGGCCAGGACGTGGTGAACGCGATCGCGAACGGCGACAGGATCGTTTCGGTAAAGATCGTCCGCAAGGGCGCCGAGGCGAAGGCCTTTTCCGCGACGCAGGCCGACTTCGACAAACTACTTGCCGGGATCGGCGACCGCGCCAAGGCCCAGACCGAGAACGCCAAGAAGGATTCCCTGGACGTCATCGCCAAGAAATGGCCCAATGCCGTCAAGGCCCCTTCCGGCGTTTACTACACCATTACCCGGGAAGGCACGGGAGCCCAGGTAAAAACCGGTCAGACGCTTACGATGAAATACAAGGGATATCTCCTGAACGGGCAGGTTTTTGACGATTCGGACATGCACGAACCGCTCCAATTCGCCGTCGGCCGCGGCCAGTTGATCCCGGGATTCGATTCCCAGGCACTCGAGATGAAGCAGGGAGAACGGAGGACTATCGTCATCCCGCCGGAACTCGCGTACGGCGCCGCCGGGGTTCCCGGGGTAATACCGGGGAATTCATTCATCGCCTTCGATCTCGAACTTCAGGCGATAAAATAAGAAATTTTGATGAAAAGACCGCCGGCATGTGTCGGCGGTCTTTTTTTTGGACCCGGGCTCGGCCAACAATAATTGGCTACGGCTGACCGTGGCTATTTGTTGCCGATCGGGTCAGGGTTTGACTGCTTTCGAAATGAAGGCTTCCTGGGTAAAAGCGTTGACCAGCATGGAGATGTTCTCGGTGAGATCCCCGTTTTTGTGGATAACCTGTGAACAAATTGTGAGATTTCTGTTTCTATCTGCGAGAACGAGGGAAAGGTCCTTATCAGAGGCCTCGATGGCAAGCTCCAGGCTTGAATCGGTAGCGGAGATAAACCCGGCAGCCGACAGTTTTTTGGCTATACGCTTTTCCTCGCGAGCAAGCGCCTTGTCTGCCGATCCCGCGGTTCGCGCCCGGCTCACGATCCGCACGGGGAGATCAATGCCATAGAACTGAAAAGCCGAGGGCTGAAGGTCATACAGTTGGCGGGCGCGGGAGAGATCATCGTCCGAATACGGTCGTTGTGAGCGTATAAGGTACTCCGCCAGGGCCAGGACAAGGTAATTTTTCTCCCATTCGGGGTCAAACGAGGCAATTGCCTCCTCAAGGAGGGAAGAATTCCCCGAAATTCGCCCCGTTTCATAGAGATATGAGGGATGGGCCGCGGGAATATGCGTTTCTTCAATAGCTCGCGCCCCTTCGAGATACCGGCGCGAGATCCCGGGCCAACGGTCGAGGGCCATAAAATAAAAGCTGTTTTTATAGAGTCCCAGTCCGTTTGACGCGGAGTAATGTCGTTCGCTCTGTTCGTATTTGGCCGCGACGCGTTTATTATAGATACGGAAGAGGCCGTCGCGGTACCAGTAATCGAATTTCAGCGAAATTCTCCGTGCCTGTTTGAAAACGAATGTGGATAAACTGTGGATAATTCGATTTTTTTCGCGCCCCGCGCGCATTTTGCTGATATCCCGTTTGATCTTGTTGAAATCCGCCAAAAACTGATCCGTCGTCGTCCCGTAGTTCGCTATCCAGGAAAGCTCCTTCTTTTCCACCGCCGTAAGGTAGTCGTCCGCCTCGTCGGGAAATCCCGACTGAAGGAGGGTTTCCGCCAGCCCCAGAGTCGCGAGGGGGGTGGAATCAAGGGCATAGGCCTTGCCGTAGCGGGTCATCGCCGAGGGATAATCAAGGCGGCGAAGATCGAGTTCTCCCTGCATGAGGTATCCCGAGGATCGGGGAGAGGCCTCGAGGGACAGGCGGGTATCCTCCGTGGCGGCCCTGAAGTTATAAAAAATCTCCTCCAGGATTGAACGATTGTAGTAATAAATCGAAAGATAATACGATTGATTATGTTCCCGGGCGATATCGATAGCCCGGGTATAATAGAGCTTCGCGTTGGGATAATCGAAGGCGGCCGTATACAGGGTGCCCAATCCGGCGTAGATGGTTCCGTCCGGACCATAGCGGTCCGTCGCCGCAAGCAGGGCGTTAATCCCCTCGTCGAGCCGGTTCGTCTTGTAGCAGAGCCAGCCGTAGTTGGACCAACCGCCGAGGTCGTCGGGCCTTTGTTCCAGATACATCCTTTGCCAGGAAAGGGCTTCCTCATCCTGGTTGAGGTACCCGGTACAGTCGGCAAGGAGGGAATAGAGCTCCGGGTCCCGAAGGCCCAGCGAATGGGCCGCCGAAAGATGTTTCTTCGCCGGCTGGTAGAGATCCTGATCGAGAAAGAGCGATCCGAGGGTATACGGAAAGCGCGGATCTGCGGCAAAGCGTCGGGATCCTTCGGTAAGCAGGGTAATGGCCGATTCCCAGTTTTCGGCCGAAACGGCCGCCTCGGCCCGGGCAAGCAGCTCGTCGGCCTGGTTTTCCTGCGCCGAAAGGGGCTCGCGGGAGGCGAGCAGGAGGCAGGCGAACAGAAGGATGAAACCCGAGCGCGGCTTTCTCCCGTTCTTTTGTATGGCCCTCAGGAGGATCCAGGCCTCTTTCGCGTCTTCGGGGGTGCAGACCGGGGCGAAACGCGCCTTTTGCTCAAGGGCGAAAAGGGCCATCGCGTCCGGATTATCCCACAGGCCCGGATAATTCCGTTTGTCGGGATAAGTCTTTCGCTTCTTTCCCCGATAGCCGATCGCGGCGTCCATGGATGTAGCCATCAGCAGGATGCGCCTTCTTGGGCTTCGCGAGAGCTTCATTTGAAGCCGCCGGAACAGGATGGCCGCCGTCGGAAGGAACAGCAGAAGGAAGGCGAGAAGCGCCGGTCCATACCGCCTCAATCCTGACCGAAGGGCCGTAAACAAGCGGCCAAGAAGTGAGAAGTCCTCCCGATTTACCGGATTTTCCGCTCCCGGCGCGAGAAGGGCCCTTTTGTCGAATATCTCGTCCAGAAGGCGAAGGAATTCATCACCGCCCGCAAGGCCGCCGAAATCGAAATTCTCCCCCTCGGCGACCAGGGTCGTCGTCGGATCGAAGGATATCCAGCCGAAACGCGGAAAGAAAACCTCTACCCAGGCGTGGGCCATGTTCGCCCGGACGGGGAAATAGTCGAGAGCCCCCGATTCCGGTTGCGTGAAAAAGCCCGCCGCGACCCGGGATGGGATGCCGAGACTTCGAAGCATGAGGCACAGTGAGAAGGCAAAGTAGGTGCAATAGCCCTTCTTGGTATCCTGTAAAAAGAGTCTTAGTTGATTGCCGTCGGAGGCGACCCCCGGCTTGAGCGAATACCGGAAGTCCCCGTCATGAAGGTATTCGACAAGGGCGTTAATCCTGGGGAAATACCCCGAAATCCCGTTGGTTTGCTCAAGGGCAAAGGGGCTGACGAGTTCCCTTGTTTCGCTGTCGATCTCCGTATAGAAGGCAAGGTCGCTGGCCGAAAGCCCTTCCTCCGGATCGCCGGACGGCTCGGGGCTGTCATAGAGCTCGAAGGGCATAAACCCCGAAACCTCGCTGACGACCGAATAGGCCCCGTTAAAGGACGAGGAGTCCCACATGCGCCAGGGAAGGACCGATACGGGATAATCCATCGCGATGAGGGATTGGGGATCGAAGTTGACGATGAAGTATTCCTGATCAGCGCGATGCCGGTACTGGAAGGGCGTATGGTCAAGCTCCGTCGGGCTTTGCGGCACGGTCAGGCGCAGGGGCCCTTCGTCGGGAGCCGCTTCCTCATAAAAACCCTTCTTTGGATTCCAGCCCGAGAGCCAGGTGCGCCTGAGGAAGTTCTGCGCGTCTTCGGGGGCCGTATGAACGATGAGAACGAGCTTGTCGTTCATCTTTATCTCGTTCTGGAGGGAAAGATAGGGCGAAAAGTCGAATCGGAAGAGGGTCGGTTGGAGGAGTCCTCCGTTGTTGGAAACGGAAAGGGCATTGTACGAAATAAAGAGGAGGTAAAAGCCTCCCAGGATGAGAGGGAGAAGGCCGGTAAGGAATGCGGCGGGCCTGTACGAGCGTCGGGAGAGGTACACGAGCTGGAAAAACTGGGCCAGCATGAAGATGAAGGTCGTCCCGACCAGGATGACGGGATGGGGGAAGACCGTCAGGGAATGGCCGCCTTGCGACCAGAAAAACAGGCAATAGACGGCCATGAAAACGAACGGTTCGGCCGCGCGATAGCCGCGGTGACGACGGTGCAGGACGGTACCGGCGAAGGCCGCGGTGAAATAGATTATAAAAATCGGCCGGGATAGGGCCGCGTGCAGGAAAAAGCGGTGAAGGACCGCGAAGGGCAGGAAGGCGGAAAAAAGTTCGATAAGGATGAACGGGACGAGGGCGTCGACGGCCGCCGCGAGGGTGAGGGGAAGGCTCCGGATCCTCGTGTTGGCCAGGGGGAGGGCGAGCAAGACCGCGGCGGCCGAAAGAAGCGGCAAGACAAACCAGGGAAAAAATTCGGGAAGATACCGGTTCGGCAGGAGGGACAGGATGATAATGGAGAGGAGACGCGCGAGGAAAACGGGATTACACGGTTTGTGCATGTATCCCCTCCCGCCCGAGGCTCAGGCAGAGCTCCTCCGCAAGTGCGTTGAATACGGGTCCCGCTTGCGGCGCCGTCCGATCCGGCCCGGCCCTGAGAAAGAAGCTTCGCAAGAGGGGCAGGGCCCGGCCGCGAGGCGCGGCCGGAAGGGTCGGCCCCGCGTATACGCATAGTCTGTCTCCCCGGGTCGTCAAGCCGGTTTCCCGGATGGATTGCGCCGTGACGTCCGGAAGGGTAAAAAACAGGACTACGGCCTCCGGGGGTATCTCGCCGAGGAGGTTTCGCGTCGAGTCGGTCCCCGAGCCGATTTGCGGGATCGATAATTCCGTAAGCAGGGTATCTTCAGCCTTGGGATGCTCGGGACCGATGGTGGTCTTGCGCGCGAGAGTACCCTGGCCCTTCGTGAGTATCGTCACGATATGGTTCGAGACGAGAAGGTCGAGGGCGAGCGAGGCCGCGCGGTTGACCAGTATATCGAAGTGGAGGCCCCGGTTTTTTCCGCCGCGGGCGTTTCCCTCCGCCGGATCTCGCGTATTGAAGATAAAGACGTATTCCGCCGAGGGCGGGGGCAGTAGCTCCCCCTCGCGAACGGAGAGGGCGCCCGTGTGGGCATAGACCTTCCAGTTGATTCGCCGGGGATCGTCCCCGGGATGGTATTGCCGGGTCTCGTGGAGTTCCTCGGAGCGATAAAAGGTGCTTTTTCCGGATATACGGCCGGTTTTTCCCGGGGGAAGCCTGAATCGGCTCCCGCTGTCCGGTTCGGGATATACCGGAAAGGTCTCGGCGGAAGGGGCTTCCCTCTGGTTTACCGACCAGGAAAAAAGGCCCGCATAGTCCCGAACCAGGATTCGGGGCCGTTCCGGGAGATAATAGCCCCGTTCCGGCCTTTCGATGCGGCCCTCGGTTTCGGCGGCCTCGAGCGGGATTATCAGGGTAAAGGCGCGAGAGCCTTTTCTTCCCGGAGAGGTGGAGTAGGGAACAAGGTAGTCGGCCATGGCGACGCAGAGGATCGAAAGCCGGGAGGCCTCGGGGATGGAAACGCGTACGGAAACGATATCCCCTCCCTTTCGGAGAGAGGAAACGAGCCTCCCGTTCCACCAAAGCGCTGAGCAGGCGACCCCGATGAAGGACGCCAGAAGGAAGAGGAGAAGCGAGAAGCCGCAAAGGGTCGCGGCGAGCTCCCCCCGGTATAATCCCGCGGCCAGGAGGCCCGGCGCGAGAAGAAGACAGGCAAATCCTGCGGGGCGTATTGACGGGCCCGGGCGTGGACGCCGCCCGGCCGCGAAGTCAGCCGGATCAGGCGGGTTCATCGGCCGTGACATCCCGTGTCCAGTCCGTCTTCCGCCCGATCGCCTGCAGGGTCGCCGAGGTAATCCCGGAGATCAGCGATTCGATATCGGTTTTATGATCCTTCGCTATGACGCGATGGGAGAAAACGGGTACGGCCAGGTCGATGATGTCGGTATCCTCGAGCCAGGCCCGTCCCCTGATGAGTGCGAGGGTCCTTGCCGCGTGGAGAAGCTGGAGGGCTCCACGGGGGGAAACCCCCAGGCGAAGGGCGGGATGCACCCGGGTTTTCTGAACGATGGTGACCACGGCGGCCTCAAGGGCCGGATGGCAAAAAACGTTTTTTTGCTCCCTTCGGGAGTCCCTGATCTGGGCGTCGGTAATGACGGGAACGAGGGCCGGGAGTATCGATTCGGCGGGATCGAGCCGGAGTATCGCCCGTTCCGAGTCCCCGTCCGGATAGCCGAGGGACAGCCTGAGCATGAAGCGGTCGAGCTGGGCGGCAGGGAGGGGATAGGTCCCCTCGGATTCTATCGGATTCTGTGTCGCCACGACGAAAAAGAGGTCGCTGACCTGCCGGGTTTTACCCCCGGAGGACACCTGATGCTCGGCCATAACCTCGAGAAGGGCGGACTGTACCTTCGGGGTCGTCCGGTTGATCTCGTCGGCGAGGAGGATGTCGCAAAAAACGGGACCCGGGATGAATTCGAATCGATATTCCTTGGGGTTAAACACGTCCACCCCGGTGATATCGTAGGGAAGAAGGTCCGGGGTAAACTGGATACGGCGGAAGGTAACGGCGGCTGAGGAGTTGCCGGGGATCGTGCCCACGAGCTGGGCCAGACCCTTCGCGAGGGTTGTCTTGCCGATCCCGGGGACGTCCTCAAGGAGAACATGGCCCCCCGAAAGATAGGCGGTCACGAAAAGCTCAATCTGACGTTCCTTTCCGCGTATCAAGGACGAAAGCCCGTTCATGAGAATCGAGGCTGTTTCTCGTGTTGTCATTCGGCCAAGTATAGCATAAGTATGGCGGATTGACTAATCGCGTCTGCTTCTGGAGAGCATGACGAGCCTGAGGAGGCTCGCGACGGCCGTAAGGGCAGAGGCTACATAGGTCATCGCCGCGGCCGAAAGAACCCTCCTGACCCCGACAAGCTCTTCCTCGGTCAGGATGGCGTTGCTCCCGAGCGCCTCGACGGCCCTTCGGGAGGCGTTGAACTCGACCGGCAGGGTAACGAGGTAAAAGAATACCGCCGCGGAAAAGAGGATAATCCCGAGGTCGATAAGCAGGGGTAGCCCGAAGAAAAGGCCGGCAAGCGCCAGGTACGGGCCCGCGGCCGAGCCGACATTCGCGGCGGGGACCAGGGTTCCCCGGAGAATCAGGGGGCCGTAGGACACGGCGTGCTGAACTGCGTGGCCCGACTCGTGGGCCGCCACGCCGATTGCGGCGATGGAGGTCTCGCCGTACACTGAACGGGAAAGGGCCAGGGTTTTCGTGGCGGGATCGTAATGGTCCGAGAGGGTTCCCTCGACCTGGCGGATGGTAAGGCCCTGAATCCCCTTGCTCCGGAGGATGATCCCCGCGGCCTCGGCGCCGGTAATCCCCCGGCGGCTGGCAATCCGCGAATAGCGGGCGAACGTCGACTTTACCATGATCTGCGCGATGATCGAAAGGATCAGGGCGGGAACGACGAATATCAGATAGTATTGATCGAAAAACATGGCGATAAACCTCCGCGAACAAAGATAAGGCTTTTTGCGTCCGGCGTGTATCAATTCTCCGGATAGGGTTATTATATACAATGTATCCTGCGAGGAACCATACGATGATGACGCTTCTGAAAGTTATTGCGCTCTTTGCCCTTCTCGCGGCCACTGGCCTCACGGGATTTTCCCTGGCGGCGGGATTCGTCGTCTATACGTCCGCTTTGACGGTGAATCGAAAAGGACGATTACAGCAAGCGGGCCTCGAGTCCCCCGCATTCGTCCATACGCGAGATCCCGTAATCATGGAACCCCTGACCGCGGCCAAGGAACGCTGGCTCGCGAACAGGGCGGACGGCCTCTTTGACAGGCTGTCCATCGTATCGCGGGAAGGCCTGCGTCTCGCGGGCTGGTACTGGCCACGAGGGTCGGCGGCCGAAGGCGACCAGGTCGGCGCCGCCGACTCGGGCATCGGTAACCCCGGTAAAACGGTTCTGCTCGTGCACGGGATACTGGATTCCTCGGCGGGGCTCGCGTACCTTTCCGAGGCCTATCATCGGGAAGGCTGGAACGTCTGCGCCATAGACCTGCGCGCACACGGAGAGAGCGAGGGAAGGCGGATGACCATGGGCGTGCGCGAGGCTCGGGATCTTGCCCTCTGGATAAACTGTCTGGTCGAGCGGTATGGTACGAACGACCTCCTGCTTCACGGGATATCCCTCGGTGGCGCCGTCGTCCTTCTCTATGGCGGGACCTGCGGCGATATCCCGAAAGCGGTCCGGGCAATCGTCTCGGATTCAAGTTTCGGGCGATACTCGACGTCGATCGAGACCGTTCTATATCACATCGTCCGGAGCCGGTTCGTCGCCCGTTCCATTACGCTCGGCGCAAGCCTGTGGAGCCGTGCCTTTACCGGCGTCGGGTTTTCCGGGATGAGCCCCGAGCGGGCCCGGGCGAGGATCCCGGTGCCCGTCCTTCTGTTTCACGGACAAAAGGACGTTCTCGTCCCGCCGGACTCGGTTCGGCGCTTGCTGGAAAGTAGCGCAAGGCCCGGGGACGAGGTCGTCGTCGTTCCCGATTCGCCCCATATCGGCGCGTATTTTTATGCCCCTGATCTGTACATGGACGCAATTCGCAATCTCTACAGGAGGACAAGATGATCGCAGGTTTCAAGCAAGAGGCGCGTGATACCCGTGGCCCCGGCGCTCTTTTTTCGCGCGGTTTGGGGAGCCTGGCCTTTTTGGGCCTGGCGCTTTTCTCCCTGACGGCCGAATCGTCCGGGGACGCCGATATCCCCATCAGGCGGATTGCCCTCTTCTCTTCCGGAGTCGGCTACTTCGAGCACTCGGGTACCGTTTCCGGGAATGCCTCCGCCGAGCTTCCCTTTCACGTCACGGCCGTCAACGACGCGCTGAAATCCCTCGTCATCAACGATCCCGGAACCGCGAGCCCCTCCGTGACCTATCCCTCGGAGGATACGATCGCGCATACTCTTAGGAGCCTTTCGGTCGATCTCTCGGGGAATCCCGGGATCGCGGATATCCTTCGGAGCCTTCAGGGCGCGGAGCTTACCGTCAGCGCGCCCGGGGAAATAACCGGGCGCATCGTCGGGGTCGAGACGCGCGGCGGCTATGACGACGGGATCGATGTCCCGGCTGGCATGAGGGCCTTGCCCCGATCGTACCTCTCGCTTTTAACCGCCGGGGGCTTGCGGGTCCTCGACCTCGAGGAGATAGCGTCCTTCCGGTTCTCCGACCCGCGTATCGGGAAGGACCTCGAGCGCGCGCTGGACCTGCTGATGAGCGCGCGGGATTCGGAAACGAGGGCCCTGCGCGTCAATCTGCCGGGTTCCGGCAAGCGGGGCGTTACCCTCGCGTACGTCATTCCCGCCCCGGTGTGGAAGGCGTCGTATCGCCTCGACCTTTCTTCCGAAAAGCCGGTCCTGCAAGGCTGGGCCATCGTGGATAACGCGGGCGACATAGACTGGGACGGGGTCGAGCTGAGCCTGGTCTCCGGAAGGCCCGTCTCCTTCATCCAGAACCTGTACCCGCCCCTTAACCTCCAGCGGCCCGTCCTGCCCCTTTCCATCGCCGGGATCGCCGAGGCCGCCGTATACGACTCCGGATACGGGGGAGAGTCCGAGATGAAGGAAGAGGCGTACGAAGAGGACTACTCCGAGGCGGAGAGCGGCCCTCCGCGGATGAAGCGCGCGGCCGCGCCCGCGATGGCCATGCTGGCCGACTCGGCGCCGACTCAGGGCGCGCCGAAGTCAATGGTCTCGGCCGGCGCCCTCGAGGCGACGACCGCCCGAAACGCGGGGGAGCAGTATCTCTTCACGATGAAAAAGCCCGTTTCCCTCGCGCGCCGACAGAGCGCCATGTTCCCGCTCGTGGAAGAGCGCGTCAAGGCGGAACGGGTTTCCGTTTTCTCCGGCGAAAAGGCCGCCAATGGAGGAATGATCCACCCTCTCCTCTGCGCGGAGCTCGAGAATACCACGGGGATGAAACTGCCCGCCGGCCCGATTACCGTGTTCGACGAGGGCAGTTACGCCGGGGATTCCCTGATCGAATTCCTGTCCGAAAAGGACAAGCGGATTCTCGCCTACGGCGAAGACCTGTCCGTGACGGGAAGCGCGCTTTCTTCCGGCTCGACGGAAACCGTCGGCGTGACGATCTCGAAGGGCGTCATGTACATTACCCGCCGATACACCCAGATCAGGACCTATACCCTTAAAAACGCTTCCGCCAGGGACCGGAAGATCTATGTCGAACACCCGATTTCGGGAGGCATGACCTTGGCCCTTCCCGCCAAGTACGAGGAGAGGACCGACAGCCTCTACCGGTTCGCCATGAAGCTTGCCGCGAACTCCACCGCGTCCCTCGATGTGCGGGAGGACAGCCCGGTCAGCGAGACCATCGCCCTTATCCAGCAAAAGCCCGAGACCCTGCTCTACTATTCTTCGTCTAGCGAGATCCCGACCAAGGCGCGCTCCGCGCTCGAGAAGGCCATCGGGTTCCGGAGGGCAGTCGACGACGCCCAAACAGCCTTGTCGTCCCTCGAGGCCAGGAAGGAATCCCGGATCAAGGACCAGTCCCGCATAAGGGACAATCTTCTCGCGGCGGGAAACGAAAGCCAGCAGGGGCGTGAGTATCTGAAGAAGCTCGGGGCCCTCGACGACGAGATCGATTCGTTAACGGGGAAAATCGAGGACGCGAAGAAGGCCCTGGCCGACGCGAAGGCAGCCTACGAGCGATACCTCTCGTCACTCTCGCTTGAATAAATCCGGGTAGAGCTCGGCCGCCAGGGCCTCCTGGCGCGCCTGTTCGGCCCCGATCTGGAAGTCGACCATGGACCGGAAGAGGCTCAGCAGGCGCGTCTCGTCGGCGTCCCGGTTCGCCAGACCCGCTTCCTTGAGCTCCCGGATCAGATAGGCCGCCGACTCTATCGTTGAAAGGCATTCCGGAGCCGGCTGCCGCTTGATCCGGAACTCGGAGCGGTATGCCGCCCCGAAGGACAGGCAGGGAAGGCCTCGCAGGCAGGCGCTCAGCTTGAGGATCTTGCGGGCGAAGAACCAGGTCGCGTCGAGGATGATGACCAGCAGGCGCCGCCCGGCAAGGGCTTCCCTGAAGGCGGAATCGTCGCTGTGCCAGGCATTCGCCGAGGGGTAGAGGACGACGGGGTAGAATCCCTTGCCGTCCCCGTAGCCGCCCTGTCCGTCCCGCGCGCTGATGAGCTCCGCGAGGCGGGCGTTGCCGTCGAAATTGATGCCGACCAGGATCTCGGAGCCGGCGAGGGACAGGGCGGAAAGCCTACCGGTGCCCGTTTTCTGCTTGTAGGCCTCTTTCGGGTGCATGAGGAAGACGAATTTGATCCCCGTATCCTGCGGCACGATCCCGCCGCAAAAGCAGTTGCCCAGCGGGCGAAAACAGCGATAGCATCGTTCAGACATCCAGGGTCCCCTTCCGGGAAACCATGACATAAAGTTGACTTCGAGTCCATTGTCACTGATGATTAAGGATGAAAGAACCAATTCCGAAAGCAGGAGGCAAAACTATGAGTTTTTATTCCAGCATCGCGTCCTGGTACGATCTCTTGTTTCCCTTCGACGAGGAGCAATTCAACTTTCTTTCGTCGACGCTCGATCCGCTCTCCTGCACCTGTCCCGGGATACGCGCGGGAAACGAACCCGTATCCCGACAGAAGTACCTCGACATCGGGTGCGGCACGGGAACGATGCTCTCCGCCTTCTCGGACCGGTTCAAACACCTGTGCGGTCTCGACTCGGACCCGGCCCTCCTGGCCCTGGCCGCCAAAAAGCTCCTTCCCGGCGAGGGAAAGAAGGTAGACCTTCTCGAGGGCGACATGGCCAACCTGTTCAGCCTGTTCCATGACGAGGAGTTCAGCTTTATCACCTGTCTCGGGAATACCATCCCGCACCTGCGCAACCCGGACTCCATGCTGCAGTTCCTCAAATCCGTGCGCGAGCTTCTCGCCCTTGACGCCTGGTTCGTCTTCCAGATCATCGGGTATGACCGGATTCTGGATTCGCGCGAGCGCGGCCTTCCGACTATCGAGAGGGGCGACGTTACCTTCGAGCGTTATTACTCCGAGCCGAAGCAGAACGGGATGATCGACTTCGACACGATCCTCTCCGATCCCGAAAACGATATCGAGATCAAGAACTCGATAGAGCTCTTCCCCGTGCGCAAGGCCCAGATGGAGGAATTCCTGTCGGCCGCGGGATTCTCCCACTTCTGTTTCTTCGGCGACTTCAAGGCGAGTCCCTGGACGCCGGATTCATCCTTGCTCGTGGGGGTTTGTTCCTGATGACGATCGCCCATCTTGCGCTGTGGACCCGGGACCTTGAGGCGATGAAACGCTTTTATGAACTCCATTTCGGCGGCGTGTCCGGGCGGAAGTACGTGAATCCGCTCAAGGAATTCGAGTCGTACTTTCTGTCGTTCGATTCCGGGGTCCGCCTCGAATTGATGAGGAAGGGGGGAGAAGCCCACGCGGGGCCTGAAGGCGGAGGCGGTTCCCCCGAGATCACCGGAAGCCTGGGGTCCCCCGGCCATACCGGGGACGTGCCTTGCGGATTCTCGGGCAAGCATTCGGGATTCGCCCATATCGCGTTCTCGGTCGGAAGCGAGGCCGAGGTTGATCTGATGACGGAGCGACTTTCCCGTTCCGGGGTGGAGGTTATATCGCCCCCGAGACGGACCGGCGACGGATACTACGAAAGCGTGATTGCCGATCCCGAGGGAAATACCGTGGAGATAACGGCGTAATTCCGGATTTAATCAGCAGCGAGGAAACCTCCCCCGGATATAATCCGGGGGAGGCGTATCGCGATCACTATTTTATCGGGAAGAAGTGATCGCAGACGCAGTCGCCCTTCATGTTCTTGTGAAAGACTCTGCAGGGGCCATCTTTTTTTTCATCTACTTTCACGACTTTTTTTTCGGGATACCAGTTGCGCTGGCCGTCCCACTGGATGCAAGTGTAGCAATGTTTTGCATCGATAGGTTTAAAGTCTTGACTCATAGAACCTCCGCTTGAATGTTGTATATCTTATCGGGAAAAAATCAAGGTTTTTCGCGTCTTTTTTTATTTTAAATCGTTACAGGGTAAGGAAAAACGGAGGATTTGGAGAGATGTAAGATTTGATCGGGCTCTATGTGCGTATAGTACCCCCGCTCCGGGGGATAAAAAAAAGCCCTTCCGGAAATCCGGAAGGGCTTTCGCTTAACAGAGGCTTATCAGAACGTTCGTTCCGACAGGTACTTGTACTCCTGCCACTGCCTGCGAGCCTTGTCTTCGGCCTTTTTCAGGAGCATCGCGGCGCGCTCGGGATCGGCGTCCTTGAGGCTCTTGAAGCGTACTTCCTTGTACATGAAGTCCGCGAGCTTGTAGTCAGGCTCCTTGCTGTCCAGCTGGAAGGGATTCTTCCCCTGGTCGGCGAGGCGGGGATCGTAGCGGTACAGGGGCCACAGTCCGCAGGAAACCGCTTCCTTCTGGTTCAGGAGTCCCTTTTCCATGTTGATCCCGTGGTTGATGCAATGGCTGTAGGCGATAACCAGGGACGGGCCGTCGTAGGCCTCGGCCTCGCGCATCGCCTTGATCACCTGGTTCATGTTCGAGCCAAGCGCGACGCGCGCGACGTAGACGTAGCCGTAGCTCATGGCGATCATGCCAAGGTCCTTCTTGCTGGTGCTCTTTCCCGACGCGGCGAATTTCGCCACGGCGCCGATCGGGGTCGCCTTGGACATCTGTCCGCCGGTATTCGAGTAGACCTCGGTATCGAGAACCAGGACGTTGATGTTGCGTCCGGACGCGAGGGTGTGGTCGAGTCCGCCGAAGCCGATGTCGTACGCCCATCCGTCGCCGCCGATTACCCAAACCGAGCGCTTGATGAAGTGATCGGTGAGGGACGCGAGCTCGGCCGCCATCGGGTCCTTGCTCTTGGCGAGCTCTTTCTTGAGGGTATCCACGTAGCCGCGCTGGGTCTCGATGGCCGCGTCGTCCTTCTGCTCGTTCGCGAGGATCTTTCCGAGCGTATCAGCGGCGAGACCGGAATCCTTCGCCTTGACCGCGAGTTCGCGGGCATACTCGGCGAGCTTGTCGCTCGTCATGCGCATGCCGTAGCCGAATTCGGCCGCGTCCTCGAAGAGGGAGTTGGACCAGGCCGGCCCGCGTCCGTTCGCGTCTTTCGCGTAGGGGGTCGAGGGCAGGTTTCCGCCGTAGATGGAGGAACAGCCGGTGGCGTTCGCGATTACCGCGCGGTCGCCGAAGAGCTGTGAAAGAAGCTTGATGTACGGGGTCTCTCCGCAGCCGCCGCACGCGCCGGAGAACTCGAAAAGGGGGCGCTTCATCGCGAGGCCCTTCGGGGTCCCGAGGTTGAGCTCCGCGGCGGGAACCTCCGGCAGGGACATGAAGTAGTCCCAGTTGGCGGCCTCGGCCGAGCGAACCTGCGAGGTGTAGCGGACCATGTTGATGGCCTTCTTCGTCTCGTCGGCCTTGTTCTTGGCGGGGCAGTTGGAAACGCAGGATCCGCAACCGGTGCAGTCCTCGCCGGCGACCTGGAGAACGACCTTCTTGCCGGGAACGGCCTTCGGCTTGAGCTCCGCGGTCTTGAAGCCCTTCGGGGCCTTGGCGACCGATGCCTCGTCGAGGGTCTTCATGCGGATCGCGGCATGGGGGCAAACCACCGTGCACTGTCCGCACTGGATACAGGTCTCGGGATCCCATTCCGGGATCTTTTCCGCGACGGCGCGCTTCTCGTACTGGGTAGTCCCGGTGGGGAAGGTTCCGTCTTCGGGGAGCTGGCTGACCGAGAGGCTGTCGCCGTTCTGGTCGGCCATGACGCCGAGGACGTCGCGGATGAAGGGGTCCTTGGATGAGGACATGGCGGGCTTCATGTGGTTCTTGCCGGCGACGGTTCCGGGGTATTTCACCTCTTCAACCGCCGCGAGGGCCATGTCGATGGTCGCGATGTTCTTGGCGACGACGTCAGCGCCCTTCTTCCCGTAGGATTTTTCGATGAATTTCTTCATGTACTTTACGGCTTCATCCTCGGCGAGGACGCCGGAGATCTTGAAGTACGCGGCCTGCATGACGACGTTGATGCGGCTTCCCATTCCGGCCTTGTCGGCGATCTTGAAGGCGTCGATGACGTAGAACTTGAGCTTCTTGTCGATGATGCGCTTCTGCACCTCGACCGGGAGCTCGGCCCACACGTTCGCGGCGCCGTAATGGCTGTTCAGCAGGAAGGTTCCGTTGTCCTTGGCGTGCGCGAGCATGTCGAAGGACTCGATGTAGGTGTACTTGTGGCAGGCGATGAAGTCGGCTTTGGTGATGAGGTAGGGGCGGCGGATCGCCTTCTTCCCGAAGCGGAGGTGAGAGGCGGTGAATCCGCCCGACTTCTTGGAGTCATACGAGAAGTATGCCTGGGCGTTGAGCTCGGGGCGGGCCTCGCCGATGATCTTGATCGAGTTCTTGTTCGCGCCGACGGTTCCGTCGGAGCCAAGGCCGTAGAACATGGCCTCGTTCATCCCTTCCTCGACCAGGTTGAAGCTCTCGTCGTAGGCGAGGCTCTTTCCCTGGACGTCCTCGTTGATGCCGACCACGAAGTGGTTCATCTTCTTGCCGGCGAGGTTATCGAGAACGGCCTTGACCATGGCGGGGGTGAATTCCTTCGATCCGAGCCCGTAGCGGCCGCCGACGACGGTGTCGATCTTTCGGCCAAGCTCCGCGAGGGCGGTGCATACGTCTTCGTACAGGGGCTCGCCGAGCGAGCCGGGTTCCTTGGTGCGGTCAAGAACGGCGATCGCCTTGACGGAGGCGGGAATCGCCTTGACGAAGAGTTCCGCGCTGAAGGGCCTGTAGAGGCGAATCTTGAGAACGCCGACCTTTTCGCCCTTTTCCATCAGGGCCTCGACGGTTTCCTCGGTGGTTTCGGCTCCCGAGCCCATCAGGATGATGATGCGCTCGGCGTCTTTGGCGCCGAAGTAGTCAAAGAGATGGTACTTGCGGCCGGTAAGGCTCGCGTATTTGTCCATTTCCTTCTGGACGATCGCGGGAACGGCGTCGTAATACTTGTTGACGCCCTCGCGGCTCTGGAAGTAGACGTCCGGGTTCTGGGCGGTACCGCGGATGAGGGGTTTCTCCGGGGTGAGGCCGCGCGCGCGATGGGCGCGGACGAGCTCGTCGTCGACCATCTTCTGCATGACCTCGTAGGAAACTTCCTCGATCTTCTGGAGCTCGTGTGAGGTGCGGAACCCGTCGAAGAAATGAACGAAGGGCACTCGCGCGCGGAGGGTCGCCGCGTGGGAGATGACGGCCATGTCCATGACTTCCTGGACGCTGTTGGAGGCCAGCATGGCCCAGCCGGTCTGGCGGCAGGCCATGACGTCCTGGTGGTCGCCGAAGATCGAAAGGGAGCTGGTCGCCAGGGCGCGCGCGGCCACGTGGAACACGGTGCTGGTCAGCTCTCCCGCGATTTTGTACATGTTCGGGATCATGAGGAGAAGGCCCTGCGACGCCGTAAAGGTCGTGGAAAGGGCTCCTGTGGTCAATGCTCCGTGTACGGCGCCGGCGGCGCCTCCTTCAGACTGCATCTCGACAACATCGGGGATGGTACCCCAAATATTCTTTTTACCCTTTGCCGTGTATTCATCGGCAACCTCGCCCATCGGGCTCGAGGGAGTAATCGGGAAGATCGAGATTACTTCGCTCAGGGCATGGGCTACGTGACCGGCGGCGGTGTTTCCGTCGATCATGACGAGCTTTTTCTCTGACATATTTCCGTCCTTCTAAAAAGATTTGATGTGAAAGGTATAATAGGTAAATTTTTACCCATCAGGCTATAAGGTAACGTGTGGGCCCTTTTTTGGCAAGGGGCGGGAATGCCCGGAATTCGCGAAAATGTGGTAATGGTTTTGTTACCTTCAATGTGTTATAGTAGTTGGTATTACTAATGATTTTCCAGGAGGAGAATGTATGTCCAGAAAGATTGTATCCGTATTGATGATTCTCGCGCTTGTCGCCGCGGTTTTTGTATCCTGCGCCTCCGAGCCCGAGGAAAAGAAGCCTGAGCCCGCTCCCGCCCCCAGCAAGATTATCGGTCAGGATGGGGTCCCGATGCCGGACTGGATCAACAAGAATCCGAAGAGCGAAACCACCTTCTATGCCGTCGGATATTCCATGAAATCGAACCGCTCCATCTCCAAGACCGCCGCGGGACAGGATGCCCGCGACCAGATTGCCCGTTGGGTCGGAACGAGCGTTAAAAACGCGCTCGTGAGCTACACCAGCGAGGGCGGGGAGAATAAAAACACCCAAACGCTCACCCACTTCGAGAATATCTCGAAGCAGGTCGCGGAGCAGACCCTGGTTGGCGTGGAAGAGGACGAGACTTGGATCGACGACAAGGGCGGGGTCTATATGCTCTGCTCTTTCCCCAAGGCGAACGTAAACAAGAGTTTCGAGGAGACCGTGGCGGCTTTCAAGCGCAATGAGGCAGCGGCCTTCGCGGAATTCAAGGCTGAAGAGGCCCTTTCCTTCCTCGAGAAGGAAACCGAAGGCGGAGTGACGAAGTAAGGTCCCGAAAGGCCTGGCGATCACCCGCCGCGTGCCCCGTACGGGGCGCGCGGAGCCCCTGCGGCGAACTGCCGACAGGGGTTTTTTTCTGCCTTGGTATACCGTAAGGCGAGCGCGCCGATCGTGATTCGTTCGCTTGAGGGGGCTCCGAAGTGGGACCCTCGACCTTCGTGAGGCCCTCTGCCTCAATTTTTACTCAGTTTTGTCAGCTGTTCAATTTTATTGACGAGACGTTGATAATATGCGACTTTATATATTATACTTCGTATAATAAGGAGTGTGGCGATGGCTAAAAGGCTCTATAAGGTCGAATTCGGCCGCAAGATATTCGGTGTGTGCGGCGGCCTGGCCGAGTACCTGAACGTGGACGTCGTTCTCGTGCGCATCGTATGGGCGGTTTTCGGGCTCATGTACGGATTCGGCATCATTTTGTATCTCGTGTGCGCCTTCGTGTTGCCGAACAAGAGCGAGGTTGACGTCTAGATTCCGGGATCGCAAGATTCCAGGTTAGCCCTGAATGAGCAGGGTGTTCTCCTTCGTGACCGCGTATGTATTCGTGACGAAGAATCCCAGGCAATTGGCGTATGCCCATGGGGCATACAGCCCGAGGGTGCACAGGGTCAGGACGAGCTGGTGCCATAGCAGCTTGAAGCCATCGCTCGTCGCGCCCTCGAAGCCGAAAGTCGCGACAGTCTCCCCGTTTTCCTTTAAAACCGTTCGTTCCGCGAAATAACGATACCCCTTTACGTAAAAGGCCGGTATGTAGATTCCTATCGTGATGATGGAAAGAAGGGCCTGTCCCGCGAGAAAAAATACCGAGGGCCAGAATTCGGTTTCCCAGGTCAGGTGGGCCGTCTTCCAGTCGATGTTGAACATCCAGCGGCTCATCAGGTACAGGATCGGCATTATCAGGATAAAAATCGACAGGTACACGATGGCAAGCAGGATGACGAAGGGGATGGCTATTCCGGGCCCGCCGCCCGCCAGGCTTTCCGTCATCGATATGAGCGCGCCCAAGGCGAAGGCCCAGACGATCAGGGGAAGTAAAACCGCCAGGACGAAGTACTTGAGGAGCCTTCCGGCCGAACCGAGGAAGGCCCCGCGAGCGCCGTCGAATTCGATCGAGCCGACGTAATAACCGGTGACGCGCTTGTAATACCAGGGCAGGTACAGTCCCGCCGTAAGCAGCGACAAGGCGATCCCCTTCAGGTTGATGTAGACGAAATCCCCGGGATTGCCGTGAAACGAAAAACTCTTACCACGAAAACCGATCGCCGGGAAGGCGATTTTAGAAAGCACGACCGTAAAGAACGCGTCCACGAGGGTTCCGAGCACGGACATGACGATGATGAAAAGCGCCGTCCCCGCCAGAACCTGGAGGTCTTCCGTCTCGTTCATCCCGTTGGAGGCGCGCTGAAGGGGAATGAACAGGATGAGGGAGATGACGATATAGACGATAAAGGGTTTGGCCCACGTTTTTCCGTTGAGGGCGCAGGAAAAATTCTCTTTCATCGGCGAATGGCTCCTTTCGTTTTCGACGGGATCCCCGCCGCGCTTTCCCCGCCACTATACCATGGAAGGGGTTCGGGGACAACGCGGATTATCTGAACGGGAGATATACCGAAATTCCCGCGTACGCGGCGAACTTCGCGAGCGGCTCCGGGTTGAAGACGTAGAGCGCCTGTCCGCCCAGGCCGCAGGCGAGGTTGTCGGTAAAGGGATACTCGTACGAAAGGGCGGCGCCGACGGACGCGTCGAGGGAGCTCGTCGAAACCGAATCCAGGCCCCCGGGCGTGTCCGCCTCGATTCCGAGGTAGTTGATTCCGCCCCCGACGCCGAGCTTGAAGCTTCCGAAGGGGAAGGACAGGGTGACCGCCGGGAAAAGAAGCAGGGATACGTCGATCGCCTCGCTGTCCACGTAGATCGTCGAGTCCGGGGTTACCATCCTGGAGAAGTCGGCCCGCAGGCCGAGGGAGTAATCGAGGCCGTGACCGGACGCCGGCCGGCGGTTATCGGAGAAAAAGGCCTCGACCGAGAGATATCCCGCAAGGCACGGGGGCTCGTAAATCTCGCCCCAATCCCCGGTCAGCAGGCCCGCCCCCGCTCCCGCGCCGACGGCTATCCTGCGCACGAGGCCGTCCATCCGATCTGGCTCCCCGGGGGATGCGCCCGTTTCGGGTTTTTGCGCCGTCGCGCTTCCCGCGGGATCAGCCGGTTGTTCCGGCTTGTCCGGACCGTGCGCGGTTCCTGTCGCGTCCGCGACCGCGGGGGTCACGGGGGCCGCAGGTGATACGACAGCGGGGGTCACGGGCGCGGCAGGTGCTGTCGGAGCCGCCGGAACCGCTGGAGACGCCGGAACCGCTGGTGGCGCGGTCGCCGGGGTATCCGGCGGTTGTTCTCCGGTAGACGCTGTCCCCGCGGGGGCCCGTACCGAGAGGATGGCTTCCTTGCGCGTCGTCAGGTTCGGTGGATTCGTAAGGACCAGGGTATAGTCGCCCGGCTCTTCCAGGGCGGGGCCCTTCAGGGTGAAGGTGGAATTCTTCGTTTGCTTTATCGTGAGGGGCGTCGCCTTACCCGTCGGGGAAACGAGGCTCGCCTTTACCCTGAGGGCCAGGCGCTCGGCGCGCAGGGTCAGGGATACGGGCTTGCCCGCCTCGAGGGCCGTCGGCTTGAGGGCCGTAAAAACCGGCGCCGTGTAGGCAAGGACCTCGAACTGGATCCAGTCCGTCGCGTTTTCCTGCCGCTTGAAGCGGTTCAGGGTGATGATGCGGAACTCGTAGAAACCCGCGGGGAGCTCCAGCTGGGTGTCATAGGCGTTGGCGTCGTACTCGTGGCGGTAGGCCTCCTTGCCGGCCGGGTCCCGAACCTCGAGCACATAGCCGCCCGCGCCGGCGACGCTCTCCCACTGGATGTAATACGGGAGCGATTTTGAGGCCTGCGCCGGGAGGAGCCCGGCTAGAAGAAGACAAACCAGGGCCGCGCAGAGGGTCTTTGTGACGTTTGTCATCTCAGAATACTCCTTTCACCTTCATGGTCCTGATCTTGGGAATGGCCAGGGGCTTTTTCTGCACTATCTTGAAATAAGAGGTTATCGGCGCGCTGATCTCCCCGTCTTCGCCTTCCGTTCGCTCGACCGAGGAGAGTTCCCAGGCGAAGGTATCGATGGCCAGGAGGGAGAGATCCTTAATCTCTATCCGGTTGTCCTCCGTGCTCCATTCCCCAAGGAGGCCCGGGATCCCCGCCGTCATGCGGAAGAGCCTCACCGTGTAGAGATAGGGGCGATCCTGCCGTTCCCACTCGAGGACGAGGGCCTTCATCGAGTTGATGTCGAACTGCTTTCCCCTGACCGGGGATACGGGTTTCGGGGGCTCGAGGGGGCGCGCGATCCTGAAGGGGATGACGGGTGACCGGGCGGTCGAGGCCTCGGTTGCGTCAGCCGCGATCCCGGCCGTGCCGGCGGGTGTGTTCGCCGACGCGGACTTGCCCACGGCAGTAACCTTCCAGAAGAGAGGCCCCGATACGTCGCCGGGTATTTTCGCCGAGAGGCGTTCGCGCTGCACCGTCTCGTCGACAAAGGGATTGGAGAGGTCTTCCGAGCGCGAGGCGACGAGGCGGTAGTTCCCCGCGTAATTCCGGTCTTTCCATGAAAAGGCCAGGGTCTCCCCCTCGGCCAGAACCACGACCGCCCCGTTCGCGGGGGCGAGCGGCACGATCGGTTCCGTCTTGACGATATCGACGGGGGCGGGCGGGGACCAGGGAGACGCGAGGTCTCCCGAGACGGACCTGACGGAAAGATAGTACGTTCCGCTTTCGGGGGGGTCGGTCAGGGTAAGGAAGTTTGCGGGCGCCGATGTCTCCATGACGACGTCGTTGGCCGCCGGATCGCGCGACAGGATGACCTCGTAGCGGTCCGCGCCCTCGACGGCGGGCCAGGAGGCCGCGGCCCTTCCGTTCTCGAGGGCAAGGCCGCTTATCGGGGCCGTCTCGACGACGGGTGCGGGCGGGGACCCGTCGCGGATCGAGAAGGTCGCCGGGCTTGAGGTGAAGGGTACGCGTTCCGGCCCCACGAGGGCTGTCGCGGTCCAGGTAAAATCCCCGGTTCCCGGTATCTCCAGCGAAACCTTCCTTTGGTTCACCTCCGTCGATATAAAGGGTTTATCCGCCTCCCCGCTTTTCCACACATCTATCCGGAAAAGGTCCGCCTCTCCGGCGCGCGACCAGGAAAAGGAAACGTTGACCGGTCTTGACGCCGAGGTGACGAAGTCCCTTGAAACCGGCGAGGCGGGTTCGGGGGCCCTTCCCCGCACGACGCGGAACGGTATCGAGTCCGGCGACGAGGAGAGTTTCCAGAAATAACGGCCCTCGGCGAGCGGAACGCTGATGCCCGAGGCGGGATCGCGTTCCCTGACCAGGGGCCGGTCGAAGGAGGGATCGCGGGAAACGAGAAGCTCGACGGGTTCGCCCGCTTCACCCGTCCCGCCGCCGGTGACCGCGCCCTTCCAGGTAAAGTCGATGGGTGAGGGGGTCTCTGAAACGACGAGAACCGAATCTACGGACGGGCCGAGGGGTACGAACTCGGCCTCGGACAGGTCTTGCGTCGCGAGATTGAGGACGGTCTCCGGCGAGAGGCTTACGGCCTCGCCCGTGGTCCTGATCTCGGCTGTCCCCTGCCGTGCCCGGAGGGAAACCTCTCCCCCGGGGTTTTCCCGCGCCATGAGGGAGCCCTTCGTCAGCTGGACTTCCCCGGAGGCGGTCTCGAGGGTAACCGCCTTGCCCCCGCCCGTATTGCCCACCTCGACGGAGCCGCCGGCCAGGGAGATCCTCGAGGAGGTCTTCGACACGTTGATGTAGACCATCGATTCCTCTTCGAGATTGATGACGGTCTTGTCGTTCAGGTAGATGATCGCGGTCGACTCCGGTCCTGTCCTGATGGTGTCGCGGTTGAACACCGGGCCGTTTTGGGAAAGGCTCGCCCAGAGCGCCGAGCCCGAGACCTTCTGCTCGGCGTAGCGGTTTTTATAGGTAATGACCCCGACCTGCTCGCCCCCGCGGACCCGTCCCGCCATGAGGACGTCGCGGGCGAGGAGGCCGCCGCAGGCGAAAAAACAGCCGGAGAGGAGCGCGAGAAAGAGGATGTCCCGCTTAGTCAATGATCGCATACTTGCGTTCCTGGGCGTCGGGATCGACGGCGGCGAGGTTCACGTCCTGGAGGCCGAGCGCAGTCCGCAGGGACTGGAGGCTCGTGAACGAGGTCGGGTCGTCGTATCTTCCGAGCACGGCGTAAATCTGCTGGGGCTGTTCCTTTCCCTTGACCAGGATGCGCTTCATCGGCACGACGCGGAATATCGTCCTGACGAGGGACCAGGAGTATTCGGAAATCAGTATATCCGTGTGGAAAACCTTGTTGAGCGACTCTATGCGCGAGGCGAGGTTGACCGCGTCGCCGATGCAGGTGTATTCCATCCGCTCGGGCGAGCCGATCTGGCCCGCGATGACCTCGCCGGTGTTAATCCCCGAGCCGATCCGGATGATCGGGTTGCGCGGCCCGCCGCGATTCCGGTTGAAGCGGGCGAGGGCCTTGCGCATCATGAGCGCGCCGTTGACCGCGTTCTCGGTGTCGTTGCCGCGCGAGTAGGGGATTCCCCAGGTCGCCATGATGGAGTCCCCGATGAACTTGTCGACGACGCCGTTCGTCGCGTTGACGCACTCGACCATGACCGTCATGTACTCGTTGAGGAATTCGACGACCTCGTGCGGGGTGAGCCGCTCCGAGATCGCGGTGAAGGAACGGATGTCCGAGAAGAAGATGGCCGCGACGCGGCTTTCCCCCCCGAGCTGAATCTCGCCCTTCATGACGCGTTCGGCGATCTCCTTGTTGACGAACTTGCCGAAGGCGCTTTTGATCTTGTCGCGCTCGGCGAGGCCCTTCGTCATGGCGTTGAAGGTTTCCGAGAGGCGCCCGATCTCGTCCCGCGAGGTCGACGGGATCTCGACGCTGAAGTCGCCCGTCCCGATGCGCTCGGCGCCGGAAACCAGGCGCTTGAGCGGGTTGGTCAGCGACTTCGCGAAGAGCAGGAGCAGGAACATCGAGACGCAGAGGATCATGACCGTGATGAGGATATTCCGTCTCTGAAGCAGGAGGACCCCGGCGAGCGCCGTGTCCTTCCTTACCGCTGAGACGACCACGAGTTCGCCGTCGAGGAAGCGTTTCCATGAACCGAGGTAGACGCTCCCGTCCCTGCCGACGAACTGCATCTGCTTCTGGAAGGCCTGACCCTCAAGCCCGTCCCGGACGATCTCCTCGTCCGCGAAGGAGGAGCGGGCCATGATCTGGTTGCGGTCGGTATGGACGACGAGCTGCCCGGTCGAGTCGACGAGGTAGTTGTCGTAGAGTTCGCGCGCGGACAGTGCCGCGATGTATGGCTCCGCCAGGATCTCGGCCAGGACGACCGATTCGGCCTCGTTTTCGTCGAGGAGGCGATAGGGGAAGACGATGGCCAGGCGGGGCTCCCCGCGCTCGGGCGATATATTGGCGACGACCGTGTCCCCCGAGAAGGCGGCGGGAAGGCGCGAGGCGAGACCCGCGAGGACGGCCCCCGCGTCCTCGGGGTCCAGGGGCCCCTCCCGTCCGGAGGAAAGGACCGCGCGGAATCCCGAATCCCCGTCCCTCTCGATGACGGAAAGCGACAGGATTTGCCCGTCGCGCTCAAGGAGGGCGCCGGTCGCGGACTCGTCCGAGTCCCGGTATACGAGACCGCCTTCCATCGTCGAGACGATGAGGCGGGCGGAATTGACGCGAGTCGAGATGTCGGTCTCGATCTTGTCGGAAAGGAGCTCGACGCGCTCGAAGGTGTTGGAGCGGATCATGCGATCGGTGTCATTGCTGAAAAACCAGGTTGAAAGCACGGTTAGCCCGCCGAGTGAAATACCGAGGAGTAGGGAGACGATGCCGGTAAGCTTGAGTCCGATGGAAATGAAGACGCCGCGTTTTTTCATGTATGCTCCCGGTGTTCAGTAATGTATGACCGCGCGTATGCGATTGTTGTCCGTGTCGGCGATGAGGATGTTGCCGTCCCCGTCGACGCATACCCCACAGGGCGCGCCGAAAACCGCTTCCGTCGCGAGCCCATAATCGCCCGCGAAGCCGCTATCCTGGCCCGAGCCTGCGATGGTGGTGATGACGTCCGGCTCCCCGATGACCGCGGAAAGGGCTATCCGCCTGACGCGGTTGTTTCCGGCGTCCGCGACGAGGAGGACCGTCGCTGACGGGAGGAACACGCCGGTCGGCCCCGAGAGCCGCGCGTTCGCCGCGGCCCCGCCGTCGTCGGTCCCGGAGTAGTCCGCCTCGCCCGTGCCCGCGACGGTGGATATTATCGCCGGGTCGCCCGCGCCGACCCCCGGCGTGAGCTTTCTGACTCGGTTGTTCCCCGTGTCGGCGACGTAGATCGCGCCGGAGGCGGCCATGCAGACACCCTCGGGCGAGGAGAGCCGGGCCAGCAGCGCCGATCCGCCGTCTTCCGCCGGGTCGTAGCCCGCCCCGCCTGCGCCCGCGACGGTAGAGATTATGTCCGGATCGCCCGCCGTCGCCGCGGGGGAAATCTTCCTGATGCGGTTATTCCCGGTGTCGGCGATATAGACGATCCCGGAGGAAGCGGCGAACACCCCGGAGGGCGACGATAGCAGGGCGTCCTCCGCCGGGCCGCCGTCGTCTGTGGGTATGTAGCCGGAGACGCCCGTTCCCGCGACCGTCGTAAGGATTCCGGAAGCGTCGATTCTGACGATCCGGTGGTTGCCGGTGTCCGCGACGAACAGGTTGCCGCTCGCGTCGACGCACAGGCCCCGGGGGGAAGACAATTGGGCCGAGGTAGCGGGCCCGCCTTCCTGGGAGGGATCCATACCCGCGATACCGGTACCGGCTATGGTCGATATAACCCCGTCCGGGCCGATCCTTCGTATGCGGTGATTGTCGGTGTCGGAGAGATAGACCGTATCCCCGACGGCGACGCAGGAGAAGGGAGACGAAAGGGCGGCCCCGGTAGCCGGGGCGCCGTCGCCCTGGAAGCCCTCTTCGTATCCGCCGGCAAGGGTGATTACGCCGTCATTGACGAGGAAGAGATATGCCCGTTCCGAAATGGCGGAATCGGCATAATCGGGATGGGTAACGTACACGAGCAGGCGCCGGTCGTACTCGGGGTTGTCCGCGTAATTGACCGTGACGGGACCCGTATACGCCTGAAAGTCGGAGACCCCGACCAGGGCATAATGAATCACGGCCCCGTGAATCGGCGTCGATATCTCGATGGAGAGCGATTGATTCGTTCGGTAGTAAGGTTGTTCCGTCGACGGGGATGAGAGGACGATATCCGGATCGGGGAAGATCCTTCCCTTTTGGGACGCGTCCCCGAAGACGTCCTCGTTGAACGAGGAACCGCAGGCCTGGCAAAAAAGGGCCAGGGAAAGAGAGGCGAGGACCACGAATGCCTTTCGGGGAGCCGGTAAAAACCTGCACAGCATACATACTGTATACAACCGAATTGACGGAATTGCAATAAATGTCAACGGCCGCGGGGGGCGCGTTCCCGCGCCTGCTTCAAGCTTGCGCCGGTAGCAGGTTCTTCATCCAGAGGGCGGCCATATCGATCCAGTTCTGGCACGCGGGCTCAATTCCCCAGCCTTTGTTGTTGAGGGTGTCCTCGGTCGCCGACGAGAGGCCGTGCTTCCCGCGCTGATAGATATGAAGCTCGAAGGGTATGCCCTTATCGCGAAGGGCCCGCGCGAACATCAGGGAATTCTCGACGGGTACCAGTTCGTCCTCGAAGGTGTGCCAGATAAAGGCCGGTGGCGTATCGGCGGAAACCTGTTTTTCGAGGGAGACCTTGTCCCTGAGCGGCGATAAAACTTTCGTCCCGGAGGGGTCGCTTGCGGCTGAATCCTCGCCCAACAGGGCCCGAAACGAGCCGTCGTGGCCCAGGGGTCCCGAGCTGATCACGGGGTAGCAGAGGACCATCCCGGTTGGCTTGATGTCGAGGCCCGACGCGCAGAGGCCCTTCGCGGCCCCCGCGGCGAAGTCCCCGGCGAGAGCCGGATCGTTCCAGAATGTCCCGAGGCTCGCCGCCAGGTGGGCTCCGGCGGAAAAGCCCATCACGAATACGCGGGCCGGATCTACGTGCCATTCCTCGGCCCTGGACCTCGCGAGGGCGACGGCCGCCGCGAGTTCAAGCAGGGCCGTGGGAAAGACGGCTGGTTTACAGCTGTATGTGAGGACCGCGGCGTTGAAGCCCAGGGCCGTCAGGCGGAGGGCTATCGGTTCAGCCTCGCGCTCAGAGACGAATTCGTAGGCCCCGCCTGGGCAGATAATCACGGTCGGCCTTTTGCGCGCGGGGTTCATCTCCGGGGAATTGTCCGGAAACCAGGTTCTCAGCGATGCATTCCTTGCCGGGGGGACGAGACCCGCCTTTTGGTATTCGCAATCGATGTGAACGGTCTCGTGGATCATTTTCCGGCTCCTGTTTTATGTACTGTAGAAGAAAATATCGATAAAAAAGAAATTTCTGGTTGAAATATCCCAATGCACGGGTATAATCGGAATTATAGTAAGAAAGTCTTCCTCGAATCAATAAGTAAGTAATCTGAGGGAGGACTGATATGAATGAAAAAACCGAGGCTATTCAGGGGATAAAAACCTTTTTTGTCGTTCCTGAGCTTTCTCTTTTTCCCGAGGAATTCCTTAAAAGCTTTTTCCTGAAGGGCTATGAGGCGTATTTCCTGGATGATGACCCATATTGCCCGCTCGAGGCGAAGATTCACGCCATGTTTTCGCTTTTCCCCCAGATAATCCTTTTTTTCAACATAGACCGGCCGATCAAGGGGATCGACTGGCCCGTCTTTATCTCCGCCCTGCAGAGGGAATACGGGGAGAGGGCGATGATCGGCGTCATGTACCACAAGCTTAACGATCCCGAGGAGACGCGCAAGCTCGAGAGGCTGTATCTCTACGACATCGGGATCATCTGCGGCTGCGTGGCGGTGGAGTACCAAAAGGCCAGGAACCTGTATCTCTTCCTGAACGTGCTGGCGGCCAACCAGGCCAACGGACAGAGGAAGTCCCTGCGGGCGATATGCGACAAGACCTACAAGGCGACGATCCCCCTGGACAGGGGCATGCTTGCCTGCGTCTTGAGGGATATCAGCGTCAGCCATTTTTCCTGCTCCTTTCCCGACGGCGATCCCGACATACCCCTCCATGAAAAGCTCGTGAATATCCAGATGAACCTGCGGGGCATCCTGATAAAGGTTAACGCGGTATTATGCCTGAAGAGGGTCCTCGGCGAAGACCTCATCCACGTGTTCGTGTTCCGCACGAACGATGACCGCGAGGGCCTCGAGCTCGACCATATGTCGAAGATCAACGAGATAGTGTTCAACTCCCTCAACGAGAGGATTACGGATATTCTCCGGATCGAATTCATGGAGATCCGGACCAGCCTGTCCCGGAAAAACCACGAGGGCGGCCCTTCGATAATCCCGTTCATCCCCCCGAAGGCAACCGAAAAAATACGGAGCCGCGCGAGCCTTCCCGACGTTGAAGCGACGCTTGAGTCCCTGTAGGGCCGACCCGCGCCCGTTGATTGACAGATCATGCATGCCCGCATACATTGGAGCCATATTCGATCCAAGGAGAATTGCATGAAGAATAAAACCGTCATCTGCGTCCTGGCGTGCGTTTTGGTCTTTTTCTCGTCCGCGTCGGTGTACGCCCGGTCGGTGAAGTTCGAGCCCGTCGTCGAGGGACAGTCCCTTTCTTTGCCCGTCGACGTCGTCAAGCTTGAAAAGAGCGTCCGGCTTGCCCTGGTCAGCTTCGACTGGAGGCTCGTGGAGGAGGAGCCCGGCAGCGTGACGGCCCGGTTCGAAAAATCCGGCGGCAAGATATTCGCCATTATCAGGATCTTCTTCTCGGAAGAGGGCTATCGCATCGAGTACGTCGACAGCAAGAATCTCGACGCCAATCTCGAAAAGAAAACCATACACGGCAACTACGTGCGTTGGATCGCGAATCTGGACAAGAACATCTACACCCTTTATCTTAAATAACTTACAGGAATCACGATGCATCAATACTACTTCAAGGACTCCATGCGCGCCGTGGACGCCAAGTTCAGGGCGCAGGAGATCGCCTTCGCGCCCCTCACCTTTCAGGCAGCCCGGGCCCTTCGGGATACCGGCATCCTCGCCTTCGTCTCCGAAGGCCAGGACGAGGGCCGTACCGCCCGCGAAGCGGCCTCCGCCCTCGGGATATCAGAATACGGCGCCGGGGTTCTCCTCGAGATGGGCCTCGGCATGGAGCTCGTAAAGCTCGCGGAAAGCGAGGGCGAACCGAGGTATACCCTCGGCAAGGTCGGATTCTTCCTTATGGAAGACGAGATGACCCGCGTGAACATGGACTTCGTCAACGATGTCTGCTATCAGGGGGCGTTCTCCCTGCTGGAGTCGATCGAAAAGGGGAAGCCCGAAGGGCTCAAGGCCCTCGGCGACTGGAAAACGGTCTACGAGGGGCTTTCCCGGCTCGATCCCAAAACGCAGAAGAGCTGGTTCGCCTTTGACCATTTTTATTCCGACATCGCCTTTCCGGCCGCGTTGCCCGTCGTGTACGGGAAAAAGCCAAAACGGCTTTTCGATATCGGCGGCAATACCGCGAAGTGGGCTATTGCCTCCTGCCGGTTCGACCCCGACGTTCGCGTCACGATCCTGGACCTTCCCGGGCAGGTCGGCATGGCGCGCGCTAACATCGAGCGCGAGGGTCTTTCGGACCGCATCGACGCGGTGGCCGTCGACATGCTTTCCCCCTCTTCCGCGGTTCCCGCGGGCGCAAACGCCGTGTGGATGAGCCAATTCCTCGACTGCTTCGCCCTGTCCGAGGTGGAAGCCATCCTCCGGAAGATAGCGGCCGCCGTCGACGCTGATTGCGACGTATACGTCCTCGAGCCCTTCTGGGACAGGCAGCGGTTCGAGGCCGCGTCGTACTCCCTCCAGGCGACGTCCCTGTACTTTACCTGCATAGCGAACGGGAATAGCAAGATGTACCGGAGCGGCGAGCTTGTCGACGCGATATGCGCGGCGGGGTTCGTATTGAAGGAATCCGTCGACAACCTTGGCGCGAACGCGTATTCCCTCCTGCGCTTCCGCAAGGCGATCTGAGCCATGCGGGGTTCCGTGTACGCGGTCGGGTGGAGCGCCTGGTCTCCCGGTCTCCGCACCCCCGCCGACTGGGCCGAATGGGCCCTCGGCAGGCGCGCTCTCGATTCGTCCGGGGATACGCCCTCGCTCGAGCACGTCGACGCGATGTTCAAGCGGCGGTTCAGCCAGCTGACCCGGATGACCATCCAGGTCGGGCATGAGGCCCTCGAGGGCCGTTCCCTGATGAGGATAGGCTTCGCCTCCGTGTACGGCGAGATCGGTCAGCAATTCAAGATCACCTCGAAGCTCATCGGGGAGAACGAGGTATCGCCCGCTAATTTCAGCCTTTCGGTGTTCAACACCCCGGTGGCCGCCCTGACGATCGCGGAGAAAAACACCGAGGGGTACGTGGCCTGCTATCCCGGAACGGGGGCCTTCCGCCTCGGGTTCCTGGAGTCGGCCGCGGCCGTCCTTTCGGGCTCGGAGCGCGAGCGGCTTTTTATCGTAGCCGACGAAAAGCTTCCCGAGGCGTACGCCTGCCTTCGGGCGGGACCCGACGTCCCCTATGCCCTCGCCCTCGTCCTTTCGGCCTCCGGCGGCGGGAACGCCGTGCCAATCGACCTCGGGGAATTCGAGAGGTGGTCGCCGACGGATAGTTCCGCGCCCGAGGCCCTTGAATTCCTGAGGGACAAGATACTCCGCAAAGGAGCCGACGCATGATCCGGGGAATACGGTTCGTCTGGAAAACGATAACCAAGAGCCTCGTGTATTTTTTCTTCGCGAGCGGGGCCCTGTTTCTCATCACCGCGGTCTTTCCGCCGATCCTGTTCTTCGTGCATCCCGCCGACCGATGCGGGCGGGCCCTCCGGCTCTCGACGCACGTTACCTTCAAGCTCATGCTCGCCGTTACCTGGGCCTTCGGGCTTATCAAGGTCAATATCGGCAGGGAAGACCGAAGGAGGCTGCGGGCCCTCAAGTCCGCCATCGTCGTCGCGAATCACCCCTCGCTCCTGGACGTGACGATCCTCATGTCCATCCTTCCCCAAGCGGACTGCATCGTAAACGCCCAGCTCTTCGAGCGGCCGATCGTCCGGCATGTCGTGCGTCGCCTCTTCGTCCCGAACTCGCTCGACTTCTCGGAGATCCTTTCCGCGTGCGACCAGTCCCTCCGGGGCGGAAACTGCCTGGTCATCTTCCCCGAGGGATCGAGGACCAAGCCCGGGATCGAGCCCGTCATCAAGAAAGGAAGCGCCCGAATATCGCTGGGGACGGGGTTCCCGGTCCTTCCGGTCCATATCGGGGCTAACGATATGCGCGGCCTGAGGAAGGGCGATCCCTTTTACCGGATCAACGAGAAGGGCAGGTACACCTACCATCTCGTGGTCGGCGAGCCGATCGAGCCCGCCGTTTACGCGGGAGACCAGCTCCCGGTCGCGGCGAAGCGCATGACGGGGGATATCTATTCAAGCCTTTTCGCGCGAAAGTCCGCCCCGTCCGCGTAGACGAATTCAATCCCGTCGAGAATCCCGCGCCCCCCGCAGACGCAGAGCATGAAGGCGTAATCCAGGACCCAGTGCCCGACCGTCACGCCCGCGGCCTCCCGGTCCGCGGCCTCCGCGTATTTTTCGGATCCGAGGCGCTTGAAACGCGCCTCCTTTTCCGTCCAGACCCGGTAAAAGCCGAGGAGCGGATCGCCCTTCCATTCGCGCATAGTCCCCTTTTCGGTCTCCGAGAACCAGAAGGAGGCAAGCTCGTCGAGGTTGCGCCCGGTCTTCAGCCGCTCAAGGTCTATCCCCGCGTCCTCGGGGCCGACGTAGACCGCGAGGTATCCTCCCGAGTGCGAGATGCCGATATGGACGCCCGGAAGGTTCGCGATGAAGGGCTTTCCGGTCTCCGATTCCCCAAGGGCGAGGGAGTCCTCCGGAACGCCGAGAATGCGCGCCAGAAGGGGTATTGCCCGTTTTCGGCCGGCTCCGAGGCTCTTTTCATAGGGCTGGATAAACACGCGTGGTATAATCATTCCCCGACAGGATATCCCGTGTAACCTTTTCGCATCAAGGTTGTCACGAAGGCTAAAAATCTGTATACTTCCCGAAAACACCAGCAAAGGAAACGGCTTCCATGAGTGACCTCAAAGAAGAGATTAAACGGCTTATTATTTCGTCAATCGAGCTTGAAGACATCAAGGTCGAGGATATCAAGGACGACGCGCCCCTGTTCGGCTCCGGCCTCGGGCTTGACTCGATCGACGCGCTTGAGTTGGGCGTGGCCCTGAAGAAGAAATTCAACATTAAACTGTCCGCGGAGGACCAGGAAAACAGGAAGCATTTCGCCTCGGTGAATGCCCTGGCGTCCTTCATCTCCGCGAGCCAGGCATAACGAGGCGGAGAGACAGAATGACGAAAGAAGCAATATTCGAGAAGACGAAGGAAATCCTCGTGGATACCTTCGAGATCGCTCCCGAGGATATTACCGCGGAGGCCCTGCTCCAGGACGATCTTGACCTGGACAGCATCGACGCCGTCGACCTGATCGTGAAACTGCAGCAGCTTACCGGAAAGAAGGTCGACCCCGAGGCGTTCAAAAAGGTGAAAACCATTCAGGACTTGATCGACGCGATTTACGAGATGATGGAATCCGGCGGATTGAGCTGATGCGTTCACTCGGCAAGGCCTTTCTGGTCATCGTTTCCGTCGTATATCCTTGCCTGGTGTTTTTCGGTCTCGCGGTCTTCAAGGTTTCCCCCCGGATCCTGTCCCTGTGCGTGGTCCTCGTCGTGGCCGGGAATTTTTTGTCGCTGACCGGAAAGCGGCGTGACGCCTCCGGCGCGGGCAAGCCCGACTTGGCCAAGATCGCGCTTACCGCCGTTCTGTGCCTCCTCGCGGCGCTGATCATGGTGTTCAACAGCGGGTTTTTCCTCAAGCTGTATCCCCTCGTCATGGGCTCGTTCCTGCTGGGAACGTTCGCCTTCACCCTCATTCGGCCCCCGTCGATGATCCTGCGCTTCGCGACCCTTCAGGACCGGGATCTTGCGAACAAGGAAGACTACCCCGGGGTCGTCCGTTATTGCCGTACCGTCACCCTCGTCTGGTGCGGTTTTTTCGTTTTTAATCTCTGCGCCTCGGCGTATACCATGCTCTTTCTGTCGGATTTCGCCTGGTCCCTGTATAACGGGCTCATTTCATACGTCCTTATCGGGATACTCTTTTTCGGCGAGATGATTTTCAGGCGGTTCATGCAGAAAAAATGAAAAGCTATATTCCGTTTTCGTCCATTGGCTTATTATCGCGCGACAGGGATTCGATCGTCAGTTTTTCCGGGGCGTCGAGCCGCTCCTGGGAAGACTTCGCGTTTCATCTTTCAGCCTTGCGCGCCCATATCCGCTCGTCGGCAAACGCCCGCTGGATACTGAACTGCGACGACATCTATCTCTTCGCCTGCGCCCTTACCGCCATCCTCCAGTGCGGCAAGGAGGCCATGCTCTGCGCGAACACTACGGGTTCCTTCATCGACGAGATCTCGGGCGCCGGTACCGGGTTTCTCTCGGGACAGGAGCTACCGGGCGCGGTTTGCCTTCCGGCCCTTATCGCGGCCTCGGGTCCGACGCGATCCCTCACCGAGGCCGAGCTCGCCTTTCCGGCCATCGTCGCCGACGACGCGCGGATAACCCTCTATACCTCCGGGAGCACCGGGAAGCCAAAGGCCTTTCCCAAAAGGCTCACCGAGCTCGAGGTCGAGGCCGGCGAGCTGTGCCGGATCTGGGGGGACCTGATCGAGGGCCGGCGCGTGTATTCGACGGTCAACCATCAGCATATCTACGGCCTCCTGTTCGCCGTCCTCCTTCCCCTTTCCGCCGGCCTTCCCGTCTGCTCCGAACAGATCCGATACCCCGAGTCCCTCGAGGCCCTTGACGACGGCAAGCCCGTCCTGGTCTGCAGCCCGGCCTTTTTCAAGCGCGTGGCGGAGACCGAAATCGCGCCGGGCCTCTTTTCCGGCGGCGCGACCATATTCTCCTCAGGCGGCGTCCTTCCCGAGGCCGTGGCCCGGGAGGTCGAACGGAGACTTGGCTCGAGTCCCATGGAGATCTACGGGAGCACCGAGACCGGGGGGATCGCCTTCAGGAAATCGGTGGCCGAGAAGGCCTGGACGCCCTTTCCCCGCAATGCCGTGACCATCAACGAGGAAGGCCGAATCGTCGTGACCTCCCCGTATATCCTCGATCCCGCCGGGTTTACCTGCGGGGATCTCGGCCATTACGGCGACGACGGAAAATTCATCCTCGAGGGACGAGCCGACTCCATCGTGAAGATCGAGGAGAAGCGGATATCCCTGACCGAGGTCGAGGGTCGCCTGGCCGAGTCGGCGATGGTGAAGGAATCCTGCGTGATCCCGCTCGCGGGCAAGCGGCAGTATCTCGGGGCCGTCGTCGTCCTGAGCGCCGAGGGCCGCGCCTACTTCGCGGATAAGGAAAAGAAGGCCCTCAACGATTATTTCAGGGCTCATCTCGCGCAGTATCTCGAGGGCACGGTCATCCCGAAGAAATGGCGCTTTGTCGAGGCGATTCCGAGGAACGCGCAGGATAAACTGGTGCGCTCCGAGATAGAGACCCTGTTCCGGAAGGGAGAGGGTATTACCGTGCACTCGGTGAGGATAGAAGGCCGTACGGCACGCGTCGAGTTTACGCCCGAGGGCCAGAGCGTGTACTTTGACGGGCATTTCCCGGAGTATCGCCTCCTGCCCGGAGTCGTCCAGTGCGATCTCGCGATCCGCTTCGCGCACGAGAACCTCGGCACGACGCTGAACATCTCCTCCATCCCGCGCATGAAGTTCAAGCGGCCGATTCCCCCGGACACCCGGCTCGTCCTTTCGATCGAGTATGACGGCGACAAGAACCGCCTTTCCTATTCGTACCGCGCCGCCGAAGGCGAGACGGTCTATTCGGACGGAACCGTCGTCCTTGAAGGAGCCCCGGGTGGAGAGTAAGACATGCGCCATCGTGCCGGTATACAGGCATGGCAAGACGCTGGCTGGCGTCGTTGAGGGCCTTTCGAGGGCGGGCCTCCCCGTCATCGTCGTCGACGACGGCAACGACGATGAAACGAAGGATGATATCCGCCTCGCGCGCGAGCGCCTGGGCTTCGCCGATCTCGTCGTTCTTCCGGAGAACAGGGGCAAGGGCGGCGCCGTGTGCGCCGGCTTCCTTCGCGCCGCCGAGCTCGGATTTACCCACGCGTTCCAGATCGACGCTGACGGACAGCATGATATGGAACCGATCGCGCGCTTCCTCGAGGAGTCGCGGAAGGCGCCCGACCTTCTCGTGTGCGGCTATCCCATATTCGACGAATCCGTGCCCTCTTCGCGGAAGAACGGCAGGAAGGTGACGAATTTCTGGGTCGCCGCCGAAACCCTTTCCGGCGATTTGAAGGATTCGATGTGCGGCTTCAGGCTCTATCCACTCGCCCCTACCTGCCGACTCGTGCGCAAGTGGAGGCATGGCCAGAGGATGACCTTTGACATCGAGATTTTGATACGCCTCTACTGGCGCGGGGTCCCGACGCGCTTCCTCCCCATCAAGGTACGGTATCCCGATGGCGGGATCTCCAACTTCAGGATGGTACGCGACAATATCGAGATAAGCTTGATGCACGCGCGGCTGTTCTTCGGGATGTTGCCGAGGCTCCCGCTTCTGCTCGCGCGCAAGGCCGTGAATCATGGCCGGTAAGAGCGCGCATTGGGGCGAGCAAAGGGAAAAGGCCTCGGGGTTCTGGCAGATGCGCTTTATGCTCGGCGCCTACCGCTTCCTCGGGGCTCAGCGCCTGAGGCTCGTCGTGTATCCGGTTGTTTTTTTCTTTTGCCTGTTCGCCCCCGGCGTGTGCCGCCTTTCCCGCTCGTTCCTGAAGCGCGCCGCCGCCTTTCACGGCAAGAAGGCCCCGGCCGCGGGGGATACCTTCCGGCACATCGTGTCCTTCGCCTATTCCATGATCGAGAAGATCGCGGCCTGGTCCGGCGACATAGACCTCGGGAACATCAGGTTTCACGACGATGACGTCGACGACCTCATCGCCCTGCTCGAGGGGGGACGGGGCGCCGTAATCATCTGTTCCCACGTAGGAAATATGGAGATACTGCGCGCCCTCGCGACGCACAATAAAACGAGGGTGACCCGGCCGTTCATGGTGACGTCCATCGTCGATTTCGCGGGAACCGTGAAGTTCAACAAGCTGATCAGGGAGATCAACCCCCAGTCGATGATGAATCTCGTCAACGCGCGCGACATCGGCGTCGATACGGTCATCGACCTTCAAGCCCGGCTCGCCCGGGGCGAGCTCCTCGTCATAGCGGGCGACCGAACGAGTTCCACCGCGCGCGACAAGGTCGAGCGCCTTCCCTTCCTGGGCGAGACGGCGAACTTCCCCCAGGGGGCCTTTCAGCTCGCGAGCGTCATGGAGGCGCCCGTCTACTTCATGTTCGGCCTCCGCGAGGAAGACATGGATCCCGTCTCGACCTACGATCTCCACGTGTTCCGCGCTCACGTCGACTTTACCGGCTCGCGGAAGGAACGGAAGCAGAAGATACGCGGGATCATCGAGGAATATATCCGGCATCTCGAATCGTTCAGCGGGACGCATCCCCTGCAATGGTATAACTTTTACGATTTCTGGAATGACGCCAAGGCGGTAAACTGACCGTCAGAGCGGGCGATGCCCGCGGGCAAGTACACCAAGGAGAAGGCGCAAGATGAAAGAGTTTGTTTTTGGAGAGGCGCGGCTGACCATAGAGGACGTCGTCGCGATCGCCGACCGCGCGGCAAGGACGCGCCTGAGCGCGTCGGGCGAATTCGCGAAGAGGATCGACGGCGGGGCCGCCTTCCTCGACGAGAAGCTCGCCGAGCTTGGCGGCATATACGGCGTCACGACGGGATACGGCGACTCTTGCACCAAGGCCGTCCCGCCGGACCGATTCTACGAGCTTCCGCTCCGCCTGACCCGCTTTCATGGCTGCGGCATGGGCGCGTACTTCGACGAGCGGACCACGCGCGCCATCATCGCGGTCAGGCTCAACACCCTCTCGCAGGGGTATTCGGGCGTCAGCATGAACCTCCTTCGCGCCATGCAGGCCCTTCTCGAGCACGACATCCTTCCCCTCATACCGGAAGAGGGTTCCGTCGGCGCGAGCGGCGACCTTACCCCCCTTTCCTACGTCGCGGGCGCCGTCATCGGCGAGCGGAACGTGCTCTACAAAGGCAAGGTCCGGCAGTCCAAAGAGGTCTTCGCGGAATTGGGCTTGCCCCTCGTGACCCTCAGGCCGAAGGAAGGCCTCGCCGTCATGAACGGGACGGGGGTCATGAACGCCGTCGCCTGCCTCGCCTATTCGCGCGCCCTGTATCTCGCCGACCTGTCCTGCCACGTCACCGCGATGAACTCGATCGCCCTCAAGGGAAACGCCTATCACTTCAGCGAGCGCCTGTTCGACATCAAGCCGCATCCCGGGATGGGCCTGTGCGCGAAGACGATCCGGGACGATCTCGGCGGGGCTTCCTCGCGGGGCGTCGTGCCCGAGCGCATCCAGGACCTCTACTCGATTCGCTGCGCGCCCCACGTCATCGGCGTCCTCTACGACGCGGCCGGTTTCTTCCGGACCGTCATCGAGACCGAGATGAACAGCGCGAACGACAACCCGATCATCGATCCCGAGACCTCGTCGATCTATCATGGCGGGCATTTCTACGGCGGGCATATCTGCTTCGTCATGGACTCGCTCAAGAACCTCGTCGCGAACGTCGCCGACCTTCTCGACCGCCAGCTTGCCCTCCTCGTCGACGAGAAATTCAACCACGGGCTCTCGCCGAACCTTTCGGGGAGCGACGAGGGCTTCTCGTTCAATCACGGATTCAAGGCAGTCCAGATCGCCGCCTCGTCGTGGACCGCGGAGGCCCTCAAGGGCACGATGCCGGCGAGCGTCTTTTCCCGCTCGACCGAGTGCCACAACCAGGACAAGGTCAGCATGGGGACGATCGCCTCGCGCGACTGCATCCGCGTGCTCGAGCTCTCCGAGCAGGTGCTTTCCGCCTGCCTCATGGCGAGCGTGCAGGCCCTCAGGCTCAGGCTGAAGTCCGGGGAGATCGCCGCGTCGAGGATCGACGCGTTCAGGGAGCTGTTCGAGCAGGTTGACGCGGCCTTCCCCTTCCTCGGGCCCGACCGCCAGCTCGAGACTGAGTTGAGAGCGACGCTCGCGTCCGTCCAGGCGCGGCATTGGAAGGTATAGACATGGATAAGGGCCTCTTTTCCGTTTCGACGGATTTTACCGTCGAGTTCTACGACGTGGACTCCATGCAGATCGTGTGGCACGGGAACTACATCAAGTATTTCGAGCTCGGCCGTTGCGCGCTTCTCGACGAGATCGGTTTCGGGTACATCGAGATGGCGCAAAGCGGCTATGCCTGGCCCGTCGTCGACGTGCGCGTCAAATACATCCGCCCGCTGGTTTTCCACCAGAAAGCCAGGATCGAGGCGGCCCTGCTTGAGTACGAGAACCGCCTGCGGATCTCGTATCGCATCGTCGATCCCGAGACGGGCGCGGTGATGACCAAGGGCGAAAGCATCCAGATGGCCGTGGAGGTTTCCACGATGTCGAGCTGTTTCACCTCCCCTGAATGCCTCTCGTCCCGCGTGCGCGCGTATCTCGAGAAGTCCGGGGGTCATGCGTGAAGCGAGTTCTTCGTCGACCGGCAGCCCTTCGCCCGATCCTCGTGGCGCTCGCCCTCGCGGCGGCCGCAGGCCTGTTCGCCCAAAGCGCGGAAGGCGACGCGCTCTACTCGTCGCCCGTCGCGGAAGGCGGGAAGGCCGACGTGAGGGCGGTTTGCGAGCGGCTCACGGGCAAGGGAGTGATGCGCGGAGATTTCGCGCAGACCAAGGAAATCCGGAGCCTCGCGCGAAGCTTCAAGGGACGCGGAACCTTCGTCGTCTCGCGAGACGACGGGATCGTGTGGAATACCCTCAAGCCCTTCCCGTCGCTTATGGTCGTGACCGCCGGAAGGATCGTCCAGTCGACGGGAAAAGGAAAGGCGACCGTGCTCGACTCGGGGGGAAATCCCGTGTTCGAGCAATTCGCCGCGACGATACGCGCCGTCTTCTCAGGCGACGCCGACGAGCTCTTCTCGAGGTTCGAGGTGTATTATCTCGCTGGCGACGGCAACCCCGCGGGCGAAGCCGCGAGCAACGCAAGCCCCGCCCGCCCCTGGAGGATCGGTCTCGTGCCGAAGGACTCCGTGGTCCGCTCCATCATCAGTTCTATCGAGCTTTCGGGCCTCGAAACCCTCGATCGGTTCATCATGTCCGAGGCGACCGGAGACAAAGTCCGGTACGAATTCTCCGGACAAACCTTCTCCGCGGAGCCAAACGATGACGAACGAAAACTTTTTGCTCAATAAGGTCATGGGCCTCTGGGAAAGGACGCGGCGGTTTCATCCCGCCCTCTGGATCCTTCCCCACGCGGCCATAATTGCCCTTGCGTTTTTCCTGAGGCCCGTCGTCGTCGACGCGAACCTCTACTCGATACTTCCCGCGACGAACGATTCACGGATGGTGAGCGAGGCGGAGCGCAAGATGAGCTCGGCGAACAACTCCGGGATGTTCATCCTCGTTGGCCATCGGGATTTCACCGTAGCCAGGGAAGCGGCGATCGGCCTCGCGTCGGCCGTCGCGGAAAATCCGCGCGCGGAGAGCGTCGTCTGCGAAATCGACGCCGGGATGTACGCGGCCCTCGGGGACTTCGCCTTCGAGAACCGGTACCGGCTGCAGGACGGCGAGACCGTCGAGACGATACGCCGGGATGGGGGTCGGGAATATGCCGAGCGCGCCCTCGCCACCGTGTACGCGCCCTTTTCCCTTTCGCCGCTCGACCGCCTCGCGGAGGATCCCTTCCTTCTCGGGGAATCGGCCCTTCGCTCCTACGTCGAGTCGGTCCTGAAGAACGGCACCGCCCTGACGATCAGGGACGACGTGCTCACGGCCGAGAGCGGCGGAACCAACTACGTTCTCGTCAGCGTCAGGGAAAGATCCGGCGCCGGCTCGCTCGACACGGGGACGAACCTCGTTTCGGCGGTCTACGCGGCGGAGGAACGTATCCGATCCCAAACCGACGGGATCGCGTTCAGCAACTCGGGCGTGCCCTTCCACAGCTACGAAAGCGCGAGCGGAGCACAGCGCGAGATAACGATCATCACCGCGGCCTCGATGGGCCTCTCGATCCTCATCCTGCTTCTCGTCTTCCATTCAGCGCTTCCGCTCGCCTTGACCCTCTTCGCGATCCTCCTCGGCTCGGCCTTCGCCTTCGCGGCGACCCTCCTGTGTTTCGGCGAGATACACCTTTTCACCATCGTTTTCGGGACGAGCCTCATCGGCGTGAGCATCGACTACGCGATTCATTTCTTCGTCGCGCGAGCCGACGAGGCCTCCTGCCGTGAGGGAGGCGCCGTCCTACGTAGGGTCCTTGCGGGAGTTTGGCTCGGCCTCGTGACGACGCTCATCAGCTACGGCGTCCTGTTGATAGCCCCGTTCCCGCTTCTCAGGCAGATGGCACTCTTTTCGGTCGCGGGACTCCTGAGCGTTTTCTCCACGGTCGTCTTCGCCTTTCCGGCGACCGTCGCGCGCTTCGGCGTACGGCGCCCCTTGCCGACGGCCTTGCCGCGGCTCCTTCGCCGGGGAACCTCGGCCCTCGTCGCTCTTTCGGGACGAAAGAAAATCGTCCTCGCGGTTTGCGTGGCCGCGATCGCGATCCCCGGGCTTTCGCGACTCAGGTTCGACAACGACATCCGCGGGCTCTATACCATGTCGCCCGCCCTTCTCGAGTCGGAGAAGCTCGCGGCGAAGGTTCTCGACCACGGGTCCTCGGGCTGGTACTTCATCGTCGAGGGCTCGGACGAGGAGGACCTTCTCCTTCGGGAAGAGCGCCTTACTCGCGCCCTCGACGGCGAAATCTGGAACGGCAGGCTCGGCTCGTATCTTTGCACCTCGCGCTACCTTCCCTCCAGGAGCCGCCAGGCGGAAACCCGGAAGGCGATCGCGGAAAACCTTCTACCTCTCGCGAGCGAGCAACTTGAGCTGCTCGGCTTCGGCCCCGCCGAGGCGGAGCGGCTCAAATCGGATTTCATCGCCCGGGAAGGCGACTACCTGACGGCCGACGAGTATCTCTCGACCCCCATCGGGAAGATGACCGGATCCTTCTGGATCGGCGAGGTCGGGGGTAAACGGTACAGCGCCGTCCTTCCCCTTCACGCGAAGGACCCGGATTTCTTCGAGTCGCTCGCGGCCGGGACGCAGGGCGTGTATTTCATCAACAAGACGGCCGATATCAGCGAGGCCCTCGGGCGTATATCCCTGAGCCGGCTCGCCTTACTGCTGGTCGCGTACGCGGCCATCGTGCTCGTGCTCTCCCTGAGGTATCGCCCCGTCATGGCGCTGAAGATATCGCGCGGCCCTGTCGCCGCGGGCGCGCTTACCTGCGCACTCCTCGGGTACGCGGGCTTTCCCCTCAATCTTTTTTCGGTGATGGGCCTCGTGCTGATCGTCGGCATCGGCGTCGACTACTCGATCTTCCTCACGGAGGATTCGGGGAAGGGGGACGCCACCCTGCTCGCGGTCCTGCTCTCCGCCCTTACGACGGTCTTCTCGTTCGGGACCCTCTCGCTGAGTTCCTTCAACCCGATATCGACCTTCGGGTTTACCCTTCTGTGCGGGATCGTCCTGTCGTTCGTCATAGCGCCGATCAATACCGCCCACATCCGCGACAGCCATGAACGAAGGAGGGCCGGTAAATGAGCAAAGCCGCGATGCCGTCAGCCCTGGCCCTTTCGATTCTCCTGACGCTCGCCTCGTGCGCGGGTTCTCCCGCCGCGAGGGGCGGCGCCCCCGACGGCGCTGTGTACCTGACGAACCGCACGGCCTTCGGTTTTCTCGATACCGGGGGCATCGAGGCGCCGATGGACATGCTTCAGCGCCTCGACGGGGCATACGGGGAACGGGAGTTTTCCTTCATGATCTACGTTCTCGCGGACCGTGCGCGCGTCGAGATGATAGTCCTCAACGATCTCGGTTCCGAGATGGCCCGGATCGTGTACGCCGACGGGGAGGTAACCTCGTCGGGCCTCGTCACGAAGGCCGGCCTCTCGCCGAATTATATCCTGGCGGACTTTCAGCTCGCGTGGTATCGCGAGGACGCGGTCTCGGCCGGACTGGCCGCCTCGGGGCTTACCTGCGCCGACCGACGGGAAGGCGACCTGACCGTGCGCGAGATCCGCGACGGGGACGAGACGATCATCAGGATCGAAAAGCGCGCGGAAAGCCTCATCTTCCGGAATATCCTCCGGGGTTATTCCTATACTATTACCTACGGAGATCAGGAATGAAAGACGCCGTTTACCTCGAGGATCTCGGGGTCGTTTGCTCGCTCGGGCGCGGGAGGCAGTCCGTATGGGCCGCGGTTCGCTCGGCCTCCGGCCGGGGTATCCGGAAAGGGAACGTCGCCGGGAGGGAACTGTACCTGGGCGCCGTTCCCCGGGAACTCTACGGCCCCGAGCCACGCCATCCCTTCAATAATCGCGTAAACGCGATCCTTACCGCGGCCCTTGAGGAGATTCACGCGACCGTGGGCGTGGCCGTCGTCCGGTACGGCGCGCACCGCGTCGCGGTTCTGATCGGTTCCTGCGACAACGGCTCCGAGCTTTCCCTGGAGGCCCTGGGTCAGTTCACGAAGACGGGGGCCTTCCCCGCCGGCTATTCACTTGAATGCCAGAGGGCAGACCTGCCCGCGCGCTTCGCGGCCTGCTTCCTCGGACTCTCGGGCCCGGCCATCGCGTATTCGACGGCCTGCGCCTCCAGCGCGAGCGCCATGGCGAGCGCGAGGAACATGCTCCTCTGCGGGCTTTGCGACGCCGCCGTCGTCGGTGGCGCGGACATAGTCTCGGCCGCCGTCGCCCTGGGCTTCAGCGCCCTCGAGGCGGTCTCGGACGAGCCTTGCCGCCCGTTCAGCCGGAACCGGAAGGGGATAACCCTGGGCGAGGGAGCCGCGGTCTTCGTGATGACGAGGGACAACCTCCTCGGGAGGGGCATCAAGCTTCTGGGCGTCGGGGAAAGCGGCGATGCCCATCACATGACCGCCCCCGATCCCGAGGGAACGGGGGCCGCCCTCGCCATGGAGAGGGCCCTCTCCTGCGCGGGGATACAGGCCGCCGATGTCGACTATATCAACCTGCACGGGACGGGAACATTATTGAACGACGCGATGGAGGCGAGGGCCCTCGCGAAAGTGTTCGGCGATCCCGTGCCCGCGAGCTCGACGAAGTCCCTGACCGGCCACACCCTCGGGGCCGCCGGGGCCCTTGAGCTCGGGATTTGCTGGATGGCCCTGTCGGACATGAATCCCGGGAAGATCCTTCCTCCCCAGATTTGGGACGGACAGGGAGACGAGGATGGACCCGCCGTCGACATCGTCACCTCGGGGCGCGCGGCAGGCCGCCTGGAGCGCTGCATGAGCAACTCCTTCGCCTTCGGGGGCTGCAACGCGAGCCTCGTGATCGGGAAGTAATCGGTATTGCGCGGAAAGGACGTTACAATGTATCCTGTACGGGTGATTTCAAGGCCGGAAATTCAGGACTATCTGCCACACAAGGATTCGATGCTGCTGCTCGACAGGATCGTCGAGTGCGACATCGACGCGTCCATCCTCGTATCCGAGGTAGACGCGCGGGAGGATGATCTTTTTTACCGCGCCGAGATGGGCGGCATACCCGCGTGGACCGGCTTCGAGTACATGGCCCAGAGCATCGCCGCCCTTTCGGGCGTCAACGCCCGCACGCGGCTCGGGACGAAGCCGAAGATAGGCTTCATCATGAGCATTCGCGGATTCAAGACGGAGATCCCCGCGTACCCCGCGGGAAAGACCCTGAGTATACGGGTCTCCCAGCTGTTCCGCGAGGAGTCCGTCGTGGCCTTCGACTGCTCCGTTTCCATCGACTCGAAGGCCGTCACGACGGCGATCGTCAACGCGATAGAGATCGACTCGATCTCGTCGATTCCCGGAGGCGCGAATGAATGAGATGAAACGGGTTCTGGTCACCGGCGCGAGCCGGGGTATCGGGCGCGGCATCGCCCTTGCCGCGGCGAAGGCCGGCTACGCGCTTGCCATTCACTATAATACCAACAAGGATAAGGCCGAGTCCTGCGCCGAGGAGGCCCGCTCGTTCGGCGTTACGGCGACCCTGCTCCAGTTCGACATCGCGGACCGCGCGGCCTGCAAGGACGTCCTTTCGCGGGACATCGAGGAGAACGGCGCGTACTACGGGGTCGTCTGCAACGCGGGCATCACTCGCGACAACGCGTTCCCGGCCCTTACCGACGACGACTGGGACTCGGTTCTTCGCACGAACCTCGACGGGTTTTTCAACGTCGTCCAGCCCTGCGTCATGCCGATGGTTCGCGCGCGAACGCCGGGGCGTATCATCACGATGGCCTCCGTGTCCGGGATCATCGGCAACAGGGGACAGGTTAACTATTCGGCCTCGAAGGCCGGGATCATCGGGGCGTCGAAGGCCCTTGCCGTCGAGCTCGGCAAGAGGAAGATCACGGTGAACTGCGTCGCGCCCGGGGTTATCGAGACCGAGATGGTCAAGGACGCGCCGCTCGAGATGATCCTCCCGCAGATCCCGCTCGGGCGCATCGGCACGGTATCCGAGGTCGCGGACCTCGTCGTATTTCTTTTATCGGACTCCGCCGCGTATATAACGCGGCAGGTTATTTCCGTAAACGGAGGGCTTGCTTGAAGAAGAGGGTTGTCATTACCGGGGGATCGTGCATCACACCCATTGGGTCCGAATGGACCGAGATCGAGGGCCGGCTGCGGTCGCTCAAGAACGGCGTCGTGTACATGAAGGACTGGGAGAAATACGAGCGCATGAACACGAAGCTCGCGGCCCCGTCGGATTTCGCCGACCCCGGATTTTCGAGGAAACAAATCCGTGGGATGGGACGCGTCGCCCTCATGGCCGTCGCGACCGCCGACCGCGCCTTTGCCCTCGCGGGCCTCAAGGACGACCCGATCCTGAAGGGCGGCCGTTGCGGCGTCGCGTTCGGCTCTTCCACCGGAAGCGTCGACGCCCTTCTCGACTTTTACTCGATGCTCACGACGAATACCGTGCAGGGAATCACCGCGACGACTTATATCCGCTCGATGCCGCAGACCTGCGCCGTCAACATCGGCGTGTTTTTCGGCCTGACGGGAAGGCTGATCACCACGAATACCGCTTGTACGGCGGGAAGCCTTTCCATAGGCTATGCCTTCGAGGCGATACAGAACGGCCTTCAGGACGTCATGGTCGCGGGCGGGGGAGAGGAGCTAAACCCGACCGAGTCGGCTGTCTTCGACACCCTGTACGCGACGAGCACGAAGAACGACGCGCCGCACCTTACCCCCGCCGCGTACGACCGGGACCGCGACGGCCTCGTTATCGGTGAAGGGGCTGGGGCTCTCGTGCTCGAGGAATACGAGCACGCCAGGGTCCGGGGAGCCAAGATATACGCCGAGCTCGTCGGCTTCGGCACGAATACCGACGGTTCGCACATCACCCAGCCTAACCGCGAGACGATGAGCGGCGCCCTCAGGATGGCACTCGAGTCCGCGGGCCTTTCTCCCGACGCGATCGGGTACGTGAACGGGCACGGAACGGCGACCAAGCACGGGGACATCGCCGAGACGGGCGCGACCCGCGACGTGTTCAACCGCCGCGTCCCGATCAGCAGTCTCAAGAGCTACATGGGCCACACCCTTGGCGCCTGCGGGGCCATCGAGGCCTGGCTTTCCATAAAGATGATGAATGAATCCTGGTTCGCCCCGAATCTCAATCTGGTGAACCAGGATCCTGAATGCGCCGACCTTGACTATATCCAGGGCGCCGGCAGGGATCTGGACGCAGAATACATCATGTCCAACAACTTCGCGTTCGGAGGAATCAACAGCTCGCTGATCTTTAAAAGGACGTAATGGAAACACAGCCAGTATATGGCGCCGGCATAGGCTCGGCGCCCGCGCAAGGCGCCACCGGGCGCCGCGATTTTACGTGTCCCTCGTGCGGAAAGGCCTCCGTCGATTTCGCGAATGAATCGGACGCGGAGTGCGTCCGGCACGGGGTTTGCCCCGCGTGCGGCTTCCATCAGCGCCTTGAGCCGCGCGAGAGGATCGCCCTCGTCGCGGACGCGGGTTCCTTCGTCGAGTTCGACGCGACGCTCGAGTCCGTCGACCCGATCGGCATGCCCGGCTACCCCGAGAAGCTCGCGGAAGCCAGGGCGAAGACCGGCGAGAGGGAGGCCGTCGTATCCGGAAAGTGCGCCATTGAGGGCCGTCCGGCCGTCGTCGCGGCCATGTCCTTTAAATTCATCGGCGGCTCGATGGGCTCCGCCGTCGGCGAGAAGATATCGCGCGCCATGCTGCGCGGCGCCGCGGAGCGGCTCCCCGTTATCGTCTATACCGCCTCCGGCGGCGCGCGCATGCAGGAAGGCGTGTACTCCCTGATGCAGATGGCCAAAACCTCGGCCGCCGCCGCCGATCTCGAGGAGGCGGGCCAGCCGCTCTTCATCGTCCTGTGCGACCCGACGACAGGCGGCGTTACCGCGAGCTTCGCCATGCTCGGCAACGTTACCCTTGCGGAGCCCCGCGCCCTTGTCGGCTTCGCGGGCGCTCGCGTGATCGAGAACACGATCAGGCAAAAAATCCCGGAAGACCTTCAGCGCGCGGAGACCCAGCTCAAGGACGGTTTCGTCGATGCCATCGTGTCCCGCGTTGAGCACCGGAAGGTTCTCTCGTACCTTATCGACGCCCACCGAAGCGGGGCATCGCTCACTGCAGGCGATTCCGGCGGCGCGCAAGCGAATCGCCCTAACCGCGCGGGCGGAGCCGCCGTCGCCGACGCGGACCTCGAGGCCATCGCTCACCCCGGCGTTCCGGTATGGGACAGGATCTCGATGGCCCGACGCCGCGACCGACCCGGGACGCCCGACTATATCAAACTCCTTTTCGACGAGTTCATCGAGCTTTCCGGCGACCATGTCTGCGGCGAGGACGCGTCGATCTGCGGCGGCATCGCGAAGTTCGGGAATCGGTACGTGACCGTCATAGGGCCGCGCAAGGGAAAGAATACCGAGGATACGATACGCTTCAACTTCGGCATGCCGAACCCCGAAGGGTACCGCAAGGCCCTCAGGCTCGCGAGGGAAGCCGAACTCTTCGGGCGGCCCGTCGTCACCTTTATCGATACGGCCGGCGCCTTCCCGGGCATCACGGCCGAGCAACGCGGCATCGGCGAGGCGATCGCGCGGAACCTCAAGGAATTCTCCCGACTCGGGGTCCCGGTTCTCTGCTTCGTGATCGGGGAGGGCGGCTCCGGCGGCGCCCTCGCGCTCGGCGTCGCGGACCGCGTCTACATGCTCGAAAACGCCTACTACACCGTCATAACCCCCGAGGGCTTCGCGTCCATATTGATGCACAATACCGAGGGAGTCCATGAGTCGGTCGAATTGATGAAGATCATGAGCGAGGACCTGAAGGCTCACGGCCTCGTCGACGGGGTTATCCCGGAGCCGGAGGGCGGGGCCCATGTAGATCCCGGCTTCGTCGCGTCCCGTATTCGCGCCATCCTCGAGCGGGACTTTGCCCTTCTCGAGACCCTCGATCCCGCGACCCTCGTCGCGGAACGAAAGGCAAAGTACCGGGCGATGGGAGCTTTCAAAGAATAATAAGGGAGAAGAGGCAGAGGGCTTCAAGGGGCGCGGCGCAACCTTTGGTTGCGCCTGGTCGTTCTTCGAGCCCCCTCAAGCGAACGAATCACGAAGGGCGAACTCAAAACATTTCACGCCGCGGGACTTTTCCCGCGGCGATTTTTTTTACCGTTCCTCGAACCTCAGGTTGTCGATCTGGATGGTGCCCTGAATCCCGCCGAGATTGATCGTTATGCGGGCGTGGGGATCGGTCGCCGTCGCGTTGAAGTCCGCGGTATACCTGAACCAGCTGTCGTCTTTTGAGTCGAGATTCAGGTACGGGGCCTCGCGCGTAAAGGGATCGCCGTCGCGGTTCAAATCCCGGTTGTATTCCTCGAAGCCGATGTCCAGGAGTCCCGTTCCCGACAGGCGCGCATCGAAGCTGACCCGGTATCGTTGACCCTTTTTGAGCGGGACGGTCGAGCATAGCTGCGCGAGCCAGGCTTCCTTGTGCGAGACGTCTCTTCGGTAGCGAAACCGCCCGTCCGAAATGGAGAAAGCGGAAAGGTCGTTCTCCGCGTTGTTGAGGGCCTCCCAACCGAGGAAGCCCCGGGAAAAGTCCCCGTTCCTCAGCAGGTTTCCCGGCTCGGTCTTCTGCGCCCCCAAACGCGATCCCGCTTCCCGTATGGTCAAGTCCTGGATGTATACCCTGCCCGCCATGCTTCCGGCCGAGACGTTGTAGTTCACGTCCGGATTGTCGGCGTCCGTATGCTGGTAGACGATCCCGTATTTTTTTGGTTCCTTGCCGACCGGGACGGAACTGGAGATGTAGGGCGAAAAGGCATTTCCGTCCTTGTTGACGTCGAGCCCGCCCTCGTTGATGCACGCGTACAGCCTCATCGGGGATTCGGGAGCCCAGGCCGTAAACTCCATGAGATAGACGGCGTCCTTTTTCAGTGATGCGCTCGCCGTCGGCTCGACAAGGGCGACCCATTCCTTCGGCGAGGTTTTCGTTATCTCCACCAGCGCGCGGCCCTCCTCAAAAGAGGCCTTGCCCTTGCCGGCGACATCCTTGTTTACCATGAGGGAGGTGTTCGACGCGCTCATCGGCGAGCGGACAGCCTTGTCCGCCGCGGCCATCCGGACCGGCGCGGGGCGCGGCCAAAAATCTCCCGACTCCTCGCCAAGGGCAGGCGGGATGATCGGGGTGACGGTGTAGCTGAAATTATTCCTGGAGCCCTTGCGGATAGCCAGTTTCTTCGGGACCGACTTTACGGTGGGAATGTCCTCGGCCTTCTCCGTCACGGGCGCGGTCGTTACGGGGGCCGGCTTGGCTGGCGCCGCTTCCGCGGGTTCCGCCTCGACGGGGGCCGACTCGGCCGTAGCCTGCTTGTCCGGTTCATCGGGAAGTTCCAGAGCCGGATTTGATACTATCTCCCTGATGTCTTTCAGCGCTTCCATCAACCGTTCTTCCCGGCTTTCCGCAGCGTCCTTCTTGACCCGGTCCGCGGCCTCTTCGATTTCTTTCTCTGCTGATGAGAATGCCTCCGCAGGGACCTCAACCTTCCTGCCCGCGTCGACTGTCGGCAATTCCTTGAGGATCGAATCCATCGTTTCGGGGGAGGCTATAGTATCGGCGGATACCCCAACGAGGGTAGCCGACGGATGAAGCCCGCTCGTGACAAGGGCGTCGGGGAACATGGAGACGGTTCCCTTCTGCACGGAGAGGGAGACGTTGCCGGTCGGGTCTTTGGCGACCCTGAATTCGGTTCCGCGCACGCCGCAGACGACCGAGCCGCACCTGATGACGAAGGCGTCGGGCCTTGTGAGCTTCCCGATCTTCGCCGCGGTCGCGCCGCCGAGCACCGAGACGGCGCCGCGCTTTTCCTCGGGGAGGACGCCGTCGATGCGGAGGACGCTCTCATCCTCCATTTCGAGGGACCCTATTCCGGTAAGCTCCAGGGTGCATCTGCCGTTCGCCCCGGTCGTGAGGACGTCTCCGGCCATGAGGGGATCCCCGATACCCGGCGCGGATTCAGCGCCGTTTCTGGCGAGGAGGACGGGCTCCTCGATGTACGCGATCTTGCCCGCGAGGGCTTGAGTCGCCGTGGCTCCATCTGTCCCTGCCGGGGACGCGCCCTGCGCCGAGGTTTTGGATGCCTTCCCGTTGGAACAGGATACGGTAAGGGCGAAACAGGCCGCCAGGGCAAGGATAGACGTAATACAGCGCTTCATACAGTCCTCCGAAAGCCCAGTATAGCACCTCATTGCGGAAATTGCGATTATGTGATGACGACCAGTGTCGTGAGGGTCAAAGATTCCGGGGTGGCATCCGTTGTTACGCGAATACATCTTCGACTTGCAACCATAATATAGTTGCAAATCTGAATAGTGTGGCGTATAATAACGTATGAGTAAAGAAGACAAGTTAGTGAAAAGGCTTCTTTCAAAACCGACGGATTTCACATATGAAGAATTGCAAAAAGTACTAATTAAGTTGGGATACAAAGAGGCCCAAAAAGGAAAAACATCCGGATCACGGGTTGCGTTTATCAATAGCGAGAGCGGGCATATTATCAGATTACATAAACCTCATCCAAAAAATGAACTCAAAAGATACCAGATAGAACAAATTATTGAAGAGCTTACGGCAAGGGGGTTGGTATGAAAGATGTATTGCAGTACAAGGAATATATAGGGTCTGTCCATTTCAGCGCGGAAGATGAAGCGTTTTATGGAAGGATCGAAGGCATAGACGACCTTGTTTCCTTTGAGGGAAATACCGTCGCCGATTTGAAACGGGCCTTCGAAGGCGCGGTTGACGATTATTTCAAGCTTTGCAAGGAAGCGGGTAAAAAGGCCGAGAAATCATATAAGGGCAGTTTCAATGTTCGAATTGCCCCCGAGATACATAAAAAGGCCAAGCTGTTATCGGCGATGCAAGGCATTTCCCTCAATCAATTTATTCAAAGGGCAGTCGAGAAGGAAGTTTTGCGGGAAACGTAATGTGTCGGGCGTACTTGACAGATCGTCGATCCTGGCCAAAACTGCGGTAATGATGAATCGCCCCCTCCTCTACTTCCCGTTCACCCGCACATGCGTCCCGATTCTCCCCGTCATCCTGTCGTTTGCCGCGTTGTCGCTTCTCGCGGCATCCTGCGCGAGCTTTCCGCGCGAGGCGCTCTACCCCGGTACCCGGGCCCTCTTGCCGGGCGTCGAGCCCGGGATGAACTCCCCCGGATACTGGATCGCCCTGCACCCCGATCCTGACGGGCTTCTTCTTGATGGAGAGGGCGTCGCGGCGTTGAACGCGTCCATCCGGGGGCAACGCCTCACGCGCGATTTGGGCATGGTGAGCGAAAGGTCGGGCGCAGAGCTTGCCGGGGAATTTACCGATACCCTTTCCTGGATCGCGCGCGCAAGGGTGTATCAGCGGAACGGTAAGCGCGTCAACGAGGCCTTTCTCGCGCCCCTGAGGCAGGCACAAAACGCGGAAGCCCTGCCCGGGACGATCGCGTATCGATACGGCTTTCTCGTTCGGAGAACCGACATCCGCGCGTTGCCGACGAACGAGCCCCTCTACGACGGGCCGGGCGACCCCTATATCGATAACCTGCAGGCGAGCAGCCTCGAATGGGGCACGCCTCTCCTCGTCATGCATCGCAGCGCCGACGGTTCCTGGCTCTACGCGGTTACGGAGCTCGTTTCGGGTTGGGTTCCCACGTCAGACGTGGCCTTCGCCGAACCCGACGACTTCTTCGCCCTCTACCGCCGGGGCGACCCGCTCGTCGTGACCTCCGCAAGGGCGGACCTTTTCGGCGACGAGGACAAAACCGCGTTTCTCGGCTATGCCCGCATGGGCTCCCTCCTGTATGAAGACGGGCAGATCGATGATCGCCCGCGTTCCGGCGTCACCCGCGTCACGATGCCCGCGCGGGACGAGACCGGCGCCTTGACGGGGATGACCGCATGGGTGGACACCCGGGACGTATCAAACGGCTTTTTGCCCTATACCCCGCGAAACATCTATCAACAGGCGTTCCGTCTGCTGCATGCGCCCTATGGATGGGGCGGGAGTTTCGGGGAGCGTGATTGCTCCCAGTTTCTTTGCGAGATCTTTTCTACCTTCGGTATCGTGCTGCCGAGAAATTCGGCCAAACAGGCCAGGGTCGGCAAGCCCGTCGAGGGCTTCTCCCCCGACTCTCCCGATTCTTCAAAGAAGGACCTTCTCGAAAACGGGGCTATTCCCGGCGCGACCCTTCTCAGGTTTCCCGGGCATATCATGCTCTATCTCGGAAGCGTTCGGGGCGAGCCGTATGTCATTCACTCGACCTGGGGCTATCGCGAACGGCGGGGCCGATCCGATATCGTACGGCTCGTGAACAGGGTCGCGGTATCGACCCTTGACTTGGGAGCGGGCAGCGATCTTGAGTCGCATGTACGCCGCCTGACGGCGGCCTCGATCGTCACGCTGCCGGCGACTGACGGCGGGATGTGATGGATCATCCTACATCCAGCCGATGCTCCCGAAAATCGCCAACAGCGAGATATCGACTGCGAAGATAATTCCCAACGCCAGGAATTGGCTTGTGCGCCTTTATATGGTAATCCTTGTTGCTTTCTTTGTTGATACGGGGCCTCTTTCGGGTTATGGGTTCGGTCTGAAATCAGGAATCATCTGTTCTCATGATAAAACCTGCTTGCGCAATATTCAACAATTTAATAGTATGCATACACGTTTTGTGCGTATAATTGATCAGCACGAGCCTTTGACAGGTCTCGTGCTTTTTTTTCGCCTCAACAAATTGCAAGGAGAATGAGTATGGATTATTACATGAAGTTACCCCGGACTAAAGGCGAATTTGCGTTGTTTCTGGCGATCATATCGATCATTTCGGTCAATATCATCGCGCCCCTCATCACCTGTTTTGAGTTTGGTTTTTCCTTTCGCGTTTGGGCCGATGTCATCCGGATGATCCCGTTTATCTGGTTAAGCGTTATTGCCCTGGTCCTGCTTACATACAAAATCGCCGAGGAGATGACGAACCGGATCGTCGCGAACACGGACAGTTTCAACGCCCATATTCTGGCAAACATCCTGTGCACGGTTTTCCTGATGTCGATTTTCCTGACGGTAATCGGTACGTGGATTGGAAGCAGAACCGTCAGCATGGAACCAATAAGGTTGTTCTTTTATAGATGGCCGAGAAATTTCGCGATATCCTTTTTTATCGAGCTATGCATCGCCCAACCGATTGCCCGCCTTGTCATGCTAAAGAGGCATCGGAGAATCGATGCCCGTGCGCGGTAATTGCTGAATGCCGCACCGATACGGGGCCCTTCCGAAAAAAGGCTGGTCTATGTCCGGGATCATGGTTCACTATCGCGGCCCCGAGAGGGGTCTCTTCTATAAGGTGATTGCCTTGCGGATTGTAGCAAGGGGAAGGAATAGAGTTTGCCCGTGATCTTGTAACGGAATAAACCCGTACTTGAGATAAAAGCCTTTCGCTTTATCATCGATGGCATCAACCAAAACGGCATACACCCCCACAGAGCCCGAGATTTCCAGTGCGCGTTGAAGCGCGTTACGGAGAAGCCATGATCCAACGCCCTTTCCCTGGAACTTGCGGTCAACTGCGAGTTTTGCGATGCGGAAGGCAGGGACCGGATAACGGGGAAGCGTAGCCTTGATGGCGTCAGGCAGCGTTTTTGCCTCGATTTGGGCATTGGCAAGCGTCATATATCCCATAAGGGTTTGATATTCGTCGATGGCAACGAATGTTTTACCGATGAGCAGGGTATCATTTTTGAGGGCGTAATGCTTGAAATAGGTATTGAGATCGGTATAGCCGCAATCAAAAGGGGCTTTCTGAAGCCCCCGGGATATCGGAATAAGCGATACGGTCACGCCCGAGCGACCTTGGCAGAATCGGAAAAAAGGGCTTTCATTGCCTCATTAGGCTCGGGCGGATTATTGAGCGCGGCGTAGAAAGATTCCCGCTCGGCGACGGAAAGCTGAAACCGCTCGGTTTCGAGGATGTCTTCTTGCGCCTTGCTCAGCGCGGCTTCAAGTATATAGGCGGAAACGGATTTATGACTCAAAAGCGCAGCCCGTTCAATAATTGACTTAACTTCGGGGTTTGTGCGGACATCTATACGATCCGATCTCGCGGTTATCGATGTAGTCATTATGTACCTCCATAAATGAGTATACAACAATGTACGGAATATGTACACACGTTACAGACCCAGTATCGGGCATCTCGTGAAACATCGCTGATTGTCATGAAGTTTCAGGGGTGATGAAGCCGTGCTCGCCAAGAAGTTTGATAAATTGCCGGTAGCGGGATTCGGGGATGACGATCCGGTTTCCTTCGGCCCGAATCGCAATATCCGCGAGCCGTTGGTCGCCAAAAATCGTCGCGCCGATGGAGGGGTTCATACCCGAAAGGTCGAACAGAAGCGCGCGATCCGGACGCGAAAATTTTCCGACCCGCTCAAGGATGGACTTGAAAAACTCCTGCCAGCGCGGAGACGGTTCTCGCTCAATAAGTTCGGCGAAGCGTGCGATTCTCGCTTTGACATCCTCTGCCTGCCTGCAGCCGCGAGTGAACGATACCTCGCTTATCCTGAACCGTTCTACTCCGAGCGGATCGCTTATCTCTTCCAGGAATAATTTCCTCTCGAGCGATTTGCCCCGGAATGTCACGAGCAACAATTCTTTATCCGCGAGCGCCTCGAATATTTCCGCCATGCGCTCGGGTTTACGCGCAGAAAACCCGAGGAACCAGCGCCCGTAATCGGTCACACGCACGCATTCAAGCGCATCATAAGCGGATATCGTCGCGGGTTTGCCCTTGCGCATTACGGGCATAGCGGGCGACGTTTCCGAAATCTCGACAATGCCGAATAGAGCGAGGAGATAACAATAGGCTTTCAGGAGGGGGCGGTACACGACCTCGCGGTGCAGCGGGCCGATGATGTCTAGTTTTCCGTCATAATCGTCGTTGAGCGTTACGTCGGGAATAGCGAGCTCGTTCGCGCGGAAAAACAGCGCTCGCCGCTCACGTTCCCGCGAAAGAAACGACATGGTTTTACCCCGCGCTTCCAGTGTCGAGAGGAGCCTATCCACCCTGTACCAAGCGCCCGATGGGCCGATTTCTCCCAACAGCCAATGGAGCGTAGACCGGGATGGGGGACGGGGAAATTCGCCAAAAACATCACCCCACGATTCTTCGCCGAGATGACGTCCGAGGGCGTACAATTCGAACATTGAACCTTTATAATCATCGAGTGCTGGCATCGTCCGGGCGAGAACCTTTTCCTCGAAAAAGAAACGTCCGAGCGTCGACTTAATCCATGTGTCGATTTCCGGCGGTTTGTTCTTCATTTCGGTATGCAACGCGGCTACGATCGGGATGAAGATGTCGATAGGGTCGAGACCCGTCTCCGCCGACAGGGGGAACGATTCAAGGCCGCTTCGTGCCCGCAGGGTTTTCAACTCGTTCTTTAAACACTTTTTTTTAATTCGCGCCGCCCGATTGTTGTAGGTAATGAGCGCGCCCGCTTCTGCGATCAGGAGCGGAAGGTTTTCAGCCATCTCTCGCTCGTTTGTCCAAACCGTGCCCTGAGGGGCGGTAACGGGCTCGAATTCCCATTCTGCGGGATGATCGGCAAATTGCCGAAATATCGATTGAAATGGCTCTACGAGGCGGATAAATCGCTCGCTCTCGGGCACGAAACAATGTATCCGCTCCCCAGGATTCATACTGATAGTCCGGGAATATCTGTCATTGTCCATGACGATAAGCCTTCCGCCGCCGAACGTTTTACTGTCCATGCAGTCGACTTCGTCCCGGAAAATTCCCCGATCGAGCAGGCGTTGAAGAATTTTGGGCAAGGACGAATAAAACCGTATATAATCGTCTTTCCCGGCGAAGGTAACCAACGCGGCAATCCGGTCGCATAAGTCTTGTTTTTTCGACTGATCTCGAAGGCGTTCGCCGGTAAAAGTCCATTCGATCGCCCGTAGATGCTCGACGGTGAATCGATTCATGAGATCTTTCGCGATTGGCGAGACTGCCGTTTCGGGAAAGAGGGGCATTGTGTTTTCTGCGTCTTTTTCCCTTTGTTGCGTCATGATCAAAACCTCCCCTTAACCCAACAGATACTCGATATCATCCTCGGTCAGTGTTTTTACCGTCTCTCCGTCAGCGGAAAGCAGCGTCTCGGCGAGATTCGCCTTCCGTTCCTGCAGTTCGAGGATCTTTTCCTCGATCGTTCCCTTCGCGATCATCCTGTAGCAAAACACAGGATTCTTTTGCCCAATGCGATGCGTTCGGTCTGTCGCCTGGGCCTCGGCGGCGCGATTCCACCAGGGATCGAAAATGAACACATAGTCCGCGGCGGTCAGGTTCAGCCCGACGCCGCCGGTTTTGAGCGTCATGACAAAGGCCCCTATCGCCGGGTCGCTCTGGAAGCGGTTTACGAGGCTTTGGCGGTCGCTGGTCGCGCCCGTCATGATGAGGTTTTCAATACCGGCTTCCGCGAGATCTTGCGAGACAAGCTCGACCGACGCGAGGTAGTTCGTGAAGATAAGGCATTTATGGCCGTCGGCAATGAGTTCGCAAACCATGTCCTTGAGATATTCGCGCTTGGCCGATGGCTCGTCAAATCCCCCGTCGGCTTCGGGAACACCGGCGAGCCGCCGTAGTTCGGTCAGGGCCTGGAGGATAAGAAAGGCGCTTTTAAATATGCCCTGTTTGTTGACTGCCTCGTTGATTCGCCGCTTCAGTTCGTCCCGACGCCGATTGTAGAGTGCCAGATGGGCCGCCGATAGTTCGATGAAGGCTGTTTGCTCTGTTTTGGGGGGAAGGTCCGAAAGGACGTCCCGTTTGGTCCGACGAAGCATGAACGGGTAGATACGCGACTTGAGGTCCCGAAGCGCCATCTCGTCATCGTCTTCCTGGATAGGGCGAAGATAGCGGGTCAGAAACTCATGTTGACTGCCGAAAAAACGGGGATTCAGAAAGCGGAACAGGCTATAGAGGTCGGCGAGACTGTTTTCAAGCGGGGTTCCGCTCAAGGCAACGCGATGCTCGGCGCGAAGGTTCAAGACGGCCGAGGAGGTTTGCGTCTCGAGGTTCTTGATGTTTTGAGACTCGTCGAGAATGACGTACGCGAAGGACAGCTTTGAGAAAAAATCGATATCATTGCGAATGGTCGCATAGCTCGAGACGATGACCGAATCTCCCATGGCGGATATCGTTTTCGGGTCACGATTCACTCCGTAATAAATCCGTACCGGAAGCGATGGGGCGAATCGCCCAAATTCGGATTCCCAGTTATAGATAAGCGAACGGGGCACGAGAATGAGGGTTTTGCCCCGCATTCCCTGCGCGTAGCTATTCCTTAACAGCGTTATAACCTGAACGGTTTTCCCGAGTCCCATCTCGTCGGCAAGACAGCAGCCGAGCCCGTTGTCGCGGAGATATTCCAGCCATTTGACGCCATAGACCTGATAGGGCCGAAGGGTCCCCGACGGAAGTTCATATTCTCCCTCGCGTTCGGTGATGGTGTTATAACCCCGAAAAAAGCCTTCGGTCTTTTCCCAGCCTTCGCCCTCTGCATCGACGTCACCTCCGTGGCTGAGGGAGGGAATGTCGAAAAAAGAAATAGCGACGGCATCGTCACTGCCTTTTGCCTTGGTGATGAGCCGCTCGAAGCGTTCGATCGCGTCAATTTCGGGCCAGGCGCGGGACCCGTCGCTCAGAGTGATGAAGCCGTTTTTCCGATACTGAGCCATGAAGACCCCAAATGGTATTTCGTCGCCGGAAAGATTGACGGTGGCCGTTCCTTCGAAGTAATCAATACCCGTGCTGATCGACAGTTTGAGTTTTGGACGGGTGATTTTCAGTTTATATTTTTCCAGGATCGGGGCCTCAAGCAGTACGTAGTCTCTCATCAGTTGGTTCATGTTCGTCCCGAGAAATTTTGCGGCAAACGTTCCTTCCAAAAGGAAGACCCCCGATTCCTCGTGCACGGGCGCGGTATCGGATCCCCGGTTCATGACATAAGACACCGATAACAGGGTCCGAAACGTTTTTTCTGGTGGTACCGGATACAGCACCTCTGCGGTCTTCAACTCTTTTGCGTCCGTGTCAATTCTGATCGCGCGAATCAGGTCTTGATCGTCGAAAAATCCGACGGGAAACCCGTCGAGATGGACAAGGGGTCGCACGTGCAAATAGCCGTATTCGTCAATTTCGCGGAAGAGGAGGGCGCTTCGCGCAGATACGGGCGGAGTTTTACTTGTTGTATATCCCGGCGCAATAATTTCCAGATTCGATATGGAGGAGAGCGCAAGAGAAAGCCAGGAGACGAGGTCTTTTTTTTTGACGGACGTTTCACGGAGCGGGAATCGGCTGTGAAGGGGCCCAAGGTCCGGAACGTGATACAAGATTAACCCGGACGAGAGCAACGTCTGATGGATAACGATCAAACCCTCTGTTGCTGCGAGCGTTTCTCTTGCGTCGTCTCCATCACGTCGAAGGACCGGCGTAACGCGAGGCTTTGCACAAGCGGGATCGTCGATCTCGAGAGCAAGGTGATATAAACCCTCGGCGAGCCGATACGATGCAGAATTCTCCGCAACGAGAATGCCTGCCGATGCCGCAAGGTCGCAAAGGCCTGATGAAGGATCGATTAAAACGTTTTTTTTGTCTGCGCGCGGGCTTTCATTCCAACGGAAAAGGTTTGCGCTCCGTTCGCGTTCGGCAGCAAACGCCAGGAGCGTTTCGCGGAAAACGCCCGAAGTCTGGCGGAAGTCGGGTGATATAGGTTTTCCCTTGGTGTCAACGAGCGCGAGCGTCCTTACATTCCCTTTTATACCGAGGCGGCAAGTGAAAAAGTTTCTTGCCGGACGACCGCGCCTTTTTTTTGTTGAAGAGTCCATGACAGATATTATCATGGAAAGAATATGCGATGGCCAGAAATTGAAATTTTACTGCTCTCAAAATTATGAGAGCAGTAAAAAATCGCTACATCAATTCCTCAAGGTCGATTTCCCCGGCCGTGCAGGGCACGCCGACGGTCCAGTTCTCGAGGACCTGGGGATGTATCTCGCCGAAGATGCCGACCTGCTTTCCCTTTACCATGATCGCGGCCTGACGGCCGGGGATAAAGCGCGAGTCGAACGACTCGGTCACCTGATACTCGTGATCGAGGTAATACAGCAGGCTCGCTACCTGGCTCGCCGTCTCGTTGAAGTTCGCGTCCCCGGATGCCGAGAGGAATCCGAGGCACTGGCGCGTCCTCGTTCCCGTATTCTCGCTGTCGACCCGCCAGGCGATCTTCCCGATCTCGAAGATGCGGTGCGGGTACACGGCGTTTCCCGACTGGGACTCGGCGGCGAAGAGGCTCGGCAGGATCGACGGACGGACGAACTGATAGTTCTCGGTCATCGGGTTCGTTATCTCGATGACGGCCTCCCCCGCCGGCGTTCCCTCTATGTTCATCCGCTCGATGTAGTCCTTTTTTGACCCGAGGTAGTTGAAGATCATCTCTTGATAGCCGAGGCCCACCATAAGGCTCTTGGCCTTGCGGCTGAATATCGTCACGGGCGAAAGCCGGCCGATCGTGAAATCGGAGGGCTTCGAGGGCTTGAAGGTCCCGATGGTCCTGCCCATCATGACGTCCTCGATGATGTCCACGCCGTGGAGGAAGTCGTTCCGGTACTCCGGCGGCCAGATGGTGACGGTGTCGCCCGAGGTCTCGACCTCGCAGCCCATGCGTTCCAGCGCGTCCCGGATCTCCCCGCCCGAAAGCTCGGAGCCGAGAAGCTTGTTGATCGCGCAGATCGTGGTGCTCGTCGATTTCTGGAAGTAATAGGGCGTCGTGACGGTCTTTCCGAAGCCGGTCTCGTAGGGGTGCTCGACCCGGCAGGGCAGGATCGTATAGCCCGCGTCCGAGAAGTCGCAGGCGACGATGCTCGCGGCGAGGATCAGGGTCGGCATGTCGGTTCCGGTCATCTCGACGAGGAGTTCGCCGTCACCCACCTGGACGGCGCCGAGGGTCGCGCTGTTGATGATCGGGGCCATCGAGAGAACCTCGTTCTTCGCGTCGACGAGAAGCGGGAATTTCGGCAAGTCCTTGAGTATCCAGCCGTATTCCTTGCCCTTCGGATGGTCGGTCAGAATCTGGCGGCAGGTCATGGGCGCGTCGCACGCGAGGGGCACGAAGCTCGTCTTGTCGGGGTCGACGGCCTTGTACTGGAGCGGCCAGGAGACGTTCGCCGAGCGATAGACGCCCATCGAGATGGATCTCCGCTTGCGACCGAAGTTCCAGCAGAGTTTTTCCTGGGTCTGGATGATGTCGAGGAGCATCGGCTCGTCGATCGCCTTTCCGGAGATCACGAAGGCCGCCATGTAGGGGCGGATGCCCTTGAGGTCGGGATCTACCTTGACGACGCGGTTGCCCGCGTCCTGCGCCTTTCCCTCGCGGGAGAAGAATGCGTCGTAAGAGCCCTTCGCGCCGGCTTTCGCGTGACCGTGCGCGTGGAGACGGAGCTGGCGCGCGATTCCTCCCGTCGACCAGAGGTCGGGTCGGTTCGTGTCGTTCAGCTCGATCTTGATCGTGCGCTCGTTCGCCGGCAGGGACGGGTCGGGCTTCTCGTCAAGCTCGGCCTTGCCGCAGGTCAGGCGCGATTCCAGGGTATCGTAATCGTATGTCTCGCCAAGCAGGCTGAAAAAAAGCTTTTCGTTAACTTCAATCTTGGGCATCGCTGCGCTCCTTTGTCTGAGGTGATTGCAAGAGGTTCATCAGTATTTGGCCTTTCTCAGGCGAACGCCCTCGATATCGTTGCTGAAAAGCTCCCGAAGGTCGTTGAGCCCGAGCGCCATCAGCGCCATGCGGTCGATGCCGATTCCCCAGGCGAGGACCGGGACGTCGATGCCCATGGCCTTCGTAACCTCGGGGCGGAAGATGCCCGAGCCGCCGAGCTCGAACCAGCCGAGGACCGGGTGCTTGATATGGACCTCGACCGAGGGCTCTGTGAAGGGGAAGTAGCCGGGTACGTACTTGACCTCGGTCGCCCCCGCGATCTCGACCGCGAACATCTCGAGGAAGCCGAGGAGGGTCCGGAGGTTAACCTCCTCGCCGAGCACGATGCCCTCCGTCTGGTAGAAGTCTGAAAGATGGGTCGCGTCGACCTTGTCGTAGCGGAAGCAGCGCGCGATGCCGAAGTACTTGCCGGGAACCTTTGCCTTCGCGAGCTGATGCGCGGAAAGGACCGTGCCCTGGCTGCGGAGGATGAGGCGCTTGGTGAACTCGCGGTCGAAGCTGTAATTCCAGCCTCGGCTTCCTGTATTGCCGCCGTTCTCGTGCGCGGAGGCGACGTTGGAAAGAAAGGGCTCCTCTATCGATTTCGCCTTGGTCGGCTCCTTGAGATAGTAGACGTCGTGGATGTCGCGCGCGGCGTGGAACTGCGGCATGAAGAGGGCGTCCGAATTCCAGAATTCAGTCTCGACGAGCGGTCCGTCGAATTCCTCGAAGCCGAGCGAGCAGAGTTTGTCCTTGACGCTCTCGAGGAAGCTCACGTAGGGGTTGGTGCGGCCCGGCACGATGCGCGCGGGCGGTATGGCTATGTTGTAGCCGCGGAAGGAACCCGTCTTCCAGTTGCCCGACTTCAGGAGGGACGAGGTGATCGATCCGATCTCCTCGCCGGTGATGCCGGCGTCGTCGAGGGCTTTTTTCACCTCGGCCGCCTCGGGCGAGAGGGCATACACGACTGTTTCGCGCTCGACGATGCGGAATGGGGAGTCGGCCGCGCCGCGTTTTTTCGCGAGGGTTCCCATGATGGCGAGTTCGTCGGCCGAGAGATCCTTCTGGTCAAGCTGTCCCGTCGCGCCCTTCGCCGCCCGGGCGATCAGGGCCGAGGTAACGCCCATGCGCGGTGAAGCGGGGGCCGCGACGAAGGCGGCTTTCTTGTTCTCGTCCATCTTCACGGCGCCCTCTTTCGAAAGGGTCCCGAACGAGGATCCGACGTCCTTGTTCTCGAGCGATAGGGCCGCCGCGATCTCCGGAAGGGTATGAGGGCCTTTGTCCTGCAGGAGTTTAAGGATGCGTTCGTCGGGGGTGCCCTGTGCGGAGAAGGCGCGGCCGAGTTCGGTAATCTCGAAGAAGGTATTCGGTTCCCGGCGGATCTCCTGCACGAGACCTTTACCGCCCAGCCAGGAAAAGGCCTGGTTCGCGTGTCCCGGTTTATAGTCCAGCTCCTTCTCGAGCTTGTCGGCCGTCAGTTCCGTACCCGACCGGTAGGTTCTGATGACGCGAATTTCGAGCGGATGCAGATTTTTCACGATAGACTGTACATCCATGACTTACTCCTGTTACAATATGGGTATATTTATACCATTTTCCGTGGAGTGCAGTAAAGAGTGCTGAAAAAGGTGCGAATAAGGGCGAAGATTTTCTTTATCGTGTTGGTCGCGGTGCTTCCGACCGTGTTTTTTTCCGTCTATTCCGCCGTTTCCACCCAACGCGCCAGTCTTGCCGGGCGAGCGACCTTCATCGAAAACCTCTGCGACGGCTTTACCAACGAGCAGCGGCTGATCGTCAGGAACGCCGAACAGATGCTCCTCGCCATCTCGCAGACAAGGTCGGTGAAGTGGAAAGAGCATCAATTCCTCAACCGATATCTTCGCGACCTCATGTTCCTCTATCCGGATTACGCGGTTTTACTCTGCGCCGATAACGACGGCCTCGTCTTCGCCTCGAGCGTGGGAAAAACGGGGTATCAGCTTGCGGACCGCAGGTATCTGCAGAATGCCCGGGCTAACGGCGTCTTTACCGTCGGCCATTACCTGATCAGCAGGTCGACGGGTATTCCCGCGATTACCTTTACGCTCCCGGCCAGGGATGTCGAGGGCAAGTTCCTCTTTCTGATCGCGACGTATTCCCTCGAGAAATACGCGCGGGAGCTTTCGTTGAACCGCTTGCAGAACGGCGAGATCCTCGAGATCTGCGACGAGACGGGCTTGCTTCTTTTTTCCACCGAGCCCAACAGCGAGATCCGGGTCGGAACCCCCGTGAACGAAGAGTTGTTCCTTCGCATGAAGGAATCCCGGCGCATTGCCGCCTTCCGTCAGGGGATTGACGGACAAACCTGGCTCATCACGACCAACAGTTACGACCGCAACGGGACGTCGCTTTATCTCTCCGTGCGCGTGCCCTACGGAAAGGTCCTGCGCGAATCTTTCATCCCCGTCGCCCGGGTGCTTCTCTTCATGCTCTTCGCCTGCGTTTGCGCTTTTTTCCTTTCGCTCGGTCTCGCCCAGCGCCTCTTCGTGACGCGCATCGAGCGGCTTACCGACTACACCGACGCCCTCGCGAAGGGAAACCTCAGCGTCCGCTCGGGCCTCAACAACGCGAAGGACGAGATCACGGTCCTCATGGAATCCTTCAACAGCATGGCGGCCTCGCTCGAGGAGAGGAACGAGGCGAACGAGCGAAGCATCAGGGAAAAGGAATCGCTCCTGCAGGAACTCCAGAAGCGGGTCTCGGACAATCTCCAGCTTCTGTCGAGCATGATAAACCTGCAGATCGGCTACGCGGCCGACGACGGGGTACGGCTCTCGCTCATGACCACGCACTCGAGGGTCATGGCCCTCGCCCTCGTGTACGACACCATCTACCGCTATTCCGACGTGCAACTCGTGCAGATGCACCGATATTGCCGGGGACTGTGCGAAAATCTCGTTTCCATGTACGCCGACGTCGGCAAGGATATCGATTGCGCCGTCTTGGGCTCGGACGTTGCCCTCCCGATAGACAAGGCCTTGCCGGTAGCGCTCATCATCAACGAGCTGGTCTCGAACAGCATCGTGCACGCCTTCACGGATCGGGCCGGCGGGCGTATCGGGATACTCTTCACGATGGACGGGGACTCAACCCTCTGCGTGACCATCAGCGACGACGGTTCCGGGTTCGAGAGCGACCTCAAGCACGTGGATTCCCTCGGGTACGAGATGATCGAGGCCCTGGTCGAGCAGATTCGGGGCACCCTGACCGTCGAAAGCGGCCCCTCGGGGTCTCACGTCACCGTGCGGTTTCGGTACGTCCGGCTCGACTAGAACGCCGTATAGGGAACGATCTCCTTGATATTGACGAGAACCTTGACGTCGGCCACGAACTGGCCCTCATCCGAGAAGAGCCTGGGCTCGTCACGGAGAAGCAGTTCCCCGACGATTTCCTTCGGCTTGTTTTTCTCCAGTTTCCTTCCGTACTCGCGAACCGACATCAGGAGTGCCCTGGTATAGGCCGCCCGTATCCCGTCGGTCTCGTCCCTCCGCTCGCCGGAACCCCGTCCCGAGGACGCGACGAAAAGCACCGAGTCCCAGTACGCGTTCCACCTCGCGTGCGACTCGTCGAGGGCATACTCCGCCCAACAGGAAAGCCTCGGGTATTTCGGAACGATGCCGTCCAGGGTCATGCGCCCGTCGTCCCTGGCGATCTCCATGATGGGCGTGAGGCTGAATTCCTCGTTGACCCCCCGAGCCCTGTCGCTCGGGGTATAGGAAAATCTCCACCCGTATACCATGCCGCCCATGACGAAACGGGCCACCGCCCGGAGGTTTTCTATAGGCGGATGGGTTTCGTCCACGGGCGTGCCCGGAACCGGCTCGAGGTATACCCAGACGGGCGCGCGCAGGATGCGGGGCGCCTCCGCGAAGGCGGCGAGGTGAACGAGGAGAAACGCGAGCAGGAAGGCCGCGAGGCGGGAGTTCAGCGAAACCATACCCGTACCGGGTTGATGCCGAACCGCACGAGGCAATAGAGCCAGGACACGGCAAAGCCGATCAGGTGGGTGCTATGGGCGACCCCCTGCCTGGTTCCCGTCACGAGATACAACGTCTCGAAGGCCGCGTAGCCGAGGATCAAGAGGGGCGCCGCGATCGGCACGATGCCCCAGATATAGATAACCGACCGCGGATAGAGCACGGCATAGGCGAGCAGGATGGCGAAGACCGCGCCCGAGGCCCCCATTAAAAAGACGTACCATGAACCGGCGAGGACGTACAGGAGAAGCGAAAAGAGCCCGCACAGGGTTCCCGACAGGAGATACAGCAGGAGGAATTCCTTCGAACCTACCTTGCGCTCCACGGACATGCCGAAAAAAAGAAGCCCGATCATGTTCGAGAAAAGATGGGAAACGCCGCCGTGGACGAATTGATACGTAAAGACCTGCCAGTACATCCCGTCCCGGATGACGTGCACGGGATTGAGGGATAAAAGCTCCATCAGTCCTCGGCTCGAGCTCGTCAGGAGAAAGACGAGGATATTGGCGCCGATCAGGACGAGGGCGCTGTTCCAAAAGGCGTAGCGGAAGGGTTTTCTGTAAAACGGGTATGGGCTCATGTCAGAAACTTACCAGCAAGGCCTCGTACGGGGCAAGTACCACCTCGCCCCGGGCGAGGGATTCCCCCGCGTTTCTCCGGCTTCCGAGGAGAACGCGCCCGTCTGCCGGCAGGGGTACGGCCCGTTTTATACCGGAAAAATTGAGGTAGCAGTCGACGCTTCCGGGAACGGGAAGAGGTTCGCGCCTCGCGCCCGCGGGCATCCTTCTGAACGAGAGGATTCCGCCCTTTCCGGGCGACAACATCATGAAATCCCCCTCTACGAGGGCCGGAACCCGTTTGCGGAGCTCGATGAGCGAGCGGTACCAGTGCCAGATGGAAAGGGGGTTTCTCTGCGCCGTCTCGACGCAGGGCCGGTTTGCCTCGCCGGGCAGGCGAAGCCAGGTCTTGACCCCGGGGTCGGTAAAGCCTGCCTCGGGCCCCGAGTTCCACTGCATCGGGGTGCGCTCCCCGTCCCTTCCCATGGGCAGGGGCCAAAAGGTAATGCCGGTCGGGTCGACCAGTTCCCCCCGGGGAATCGGGGTATTTCTCATCCCGATCTCCTCGCCGTAATAGATAAAGGGCGTTCCCCTGACTGTAAGGAGGAGCATGGAGGCGATCCGGAGGCGGGCGTCGTCAACCTTTGAGTTCCCGGTTCCCAGTCGGCTCGCCAGCCTTGGCTGATCATGGTTACCGAGGGTCACGTTCGGCCATCCGCCCGGCGGAAGGGCGCCGTACCATCGCTCGAGGGCCCGCGCGAAGGCGCGGGGATTCCACTTGAGGTAGAGAAGCTCCATGTTGAACGCGAGATGAAGCTCGTCCGAGCCGTTGCCCTGGTACGAGGCGGCCTCTGCGGGGTCGCGGACGAAGATCTCGCCGATCAGGACCCGGTCGCCCGGATACTCGTCGGCGAGCTTTCGTATCTCCCTGCATATTTCGTGCGTTTCCGGGCGATTGCGGTCGTAGACGTGACGCTGGAAGATATCGGGATTCGCCTTCGGGGAAAGAGGGTTTGAGCGGAACCGGTCGTCTTTGACGTACCAGTTGACGACGTCCATCCGGAAGCCGTCGACGCCCCGGTCAAGCCAGAAGCGGATTACGCCGTACATGGCGGCCCTCAATTCGGGGTTGCGCCAGTTGACCTCCGGCTGGTGCCGGGTAAAGGTGGCGAGGTACCACTCGTCCGTTTGCGGGTTGTCCCACCAGGCGCTCTTGAGTTCGAACTGGCATACCCAGTTGTTCGGCTTCTTCAGGCGCCTCCCGTTCGCGGAGTCCGACCTTGGCTTCCAGATATACCAGTCGTGCTTCGGGTTTTCCCTCGAGGACCGCGCCTCGACGAACCAGGGATGCCTGTCCGAGGTATGGTTGATGACCAGGTCGAAGACGATCCTGAGCTTGCGCCGGTGCGCCTCGGCGATAAGCCTGTCCGCGTCGGCAAGGGTCCCGAAGATCGGGTCGACGTCGCGATAGTCGCTGATGTCGTACCCGAAGTCGTCCATCGGGGAGGCGAAAAAGGGCGAGACCCAGAGCGCGTCGACCCCGAGAGACACGAGATAATCAAGCCTGGATATTATTCCGGGAAGGTCGCCGACGCCGTCCGCGTTCGAGTCCTTAAAGCTGCGCGGGTAGATTTGATAGAAAACCGCGTCTTTCCACCAGGGACCGTTCAAGCGCCTGTCCTTTCGGGAGGAATCATTCCGCGAGGGAGACCTTGTTCCTTCCGGTCTGCTTGGAGTTGTACAGCGCCTTGTCGGCGCGGTCGACGAGATTCTTCGCCGTCTGATCGATCTCGGGGTTGTACTGGGCGACGCCGATCGAGATGGTCAGGTTCAGGTGCTGATTCTCGTAAAGAATATCGAGATTCTCGATGGACTTCCTGATTCGTTCCGCGATCTTCATCGCGGTCTTGTCCGAGGTGTCGCAGAGCATGACGACGAATTCCTCGCCGCCGTAGCGCGCGGCCATGTCTTGGTTCCGCGTGTTCTGCTGGACGACCGAGGCGACCATCTGCAGGACGACGTCCCCGCACGCGTGGCCGTAGGTGTCGTTGAACCGCTTGAAGAAGTCGATGTCGAGCATGAGGACCGATATCGGCATCTTTTGGGACTCGCTCACCTCGATCTTTTCCATCAGGACCGTGTAGAAGTAATGCTTGAGCTTGAGATGGGTCATCATATCGGTCGTGGTCATCTCGAGGAGGGCCGCGTTGCTGATGGCGATCGCCGCGAGCGAGGCGATGTTGATGATGTGTTCCTTCTCGTAGTCCGAATACGGCTCCGAGGTAATCTGCTCCCCGAGGACAAGAAGCCCGTTGATGTGGTTCTTCGCCTTGAGGGGAACGATGAGCGACGGCGCGAGGGCGATGAGCCCCTTGATCGGGGCGTCGACCTCGATGCCCAGTTTCTGGATATCCTCGACCGTGATGCAACTGTTCTGCTGATTGAGATGCTTGACGAGGGGATGGTCTTCCGGTATCGAGTATTCGTATTCGCTGGAAAGCTCGAAGCCGTAATAGTTACGGTTGAGCTGGAAGCATGACGCGTCGAAATTCTTCTTCGTGAAAATGGCGACGCCGAGAGTTTTCATCTGACCCATGCAGGTATAGAGAATCGCCTCTATAAGGGTTGAAAAGTCGATAACGGAGTTGAGGCTCTTTGAAATTTCAAGAAGCTGTTTCAGATCGTAGATCTGCTTTTCGTAGGATGCATCGCCCGCACTGTTCTTCTTCGCTCTGGGCATGATTATGTCAACTCTCCATTTTCTCTGTCAGACTGGCAGGCACAGATAACGTTCCCAGTATAGCATATCTCTTCATTATTTCAAGGAAATTTCGAAAAACTCCATTCTCTTTCTCGAGCCATCCGAATGAATCCATGTTTTTGGAAGATCCTGAAAGCGTCCGTATGTTCGTGATCATGTCGGGGACCGTTTTTTTATTATCGGCCATCAACATGATGCTGAAGTTGAAAACCTCGGCGAAATTCGTGACGGCCTGCTGGATAAAGGCCTTCGCGTGATTGTTCATGTTTTCGACCATCTTTTGCAATGGTTTCTCGAAGTCCATGCCCTTTTCAAGCTCGGTGAGGTAGCCGGTGAGGATCTTCACGCTACACGGTTGATTGTCCCCGAACAGGCGCTCAAAGTCGCTTAGCTTTGAGGTAACGGCCTCGCAGTAGTAGTACGCGGAGGAAAGGGAGCTCTGGAGGGACCGGTCGCTGAAGTACCCCTCCACGATTACCGAGCGGAGTATCTGCTTGAAGTGCGGCTCGAAGTAGTGCTTGTTGAAGGTCTTGATGATCTGGATCGGCTTGATCCACTCGAGGGAGTAGAGCGTGAATTCCTGGAGCAGGACGTTCGTTTCCTCGGAGTATCCCTCGATCGTCTCGAGCATCCGGTCGCCGAAGGTCGCGCGAACCATCGTCGATATCTCGTTGTCCTGCCGTTCCTTGACGAGTTTGTTCGAGTCGCTGTGGAAGAGCTCGGTTATGTGCTCCCGGTACCGGGAGAGATGGTCGGCGGCGAACTGCGGTTGCTGCGGCACGAATTCGGGGTCATCCTTGACGAGCCTGATGATGGAAAGGAGGATGTCCTTTGGCATGCGTTTCTGGAGGAGCCAGATGACGGCCTGGACGATACGGTTCATCTTGTTCCGGATTTCCTCGTTGAGCTGATTCCCCCGGCGTTTAGCCTCGAGGATGGAGACTACGTCGATGACCGGGGCTCCAAGGTCGAGTTTCACGAGGAGGTAATACAGGTCGAGGAGGAGGGGAACGATCTCCGCGACTTCCACGGAATGGAAACTGGGCGACTCCACCGTCGTGTCCTGCCCCTCGTGGGCGGTGAAGGCCGGGTCGAAATTGGAGAAGAAGGCGTTGAAGTCGAACTGGCAAAAATCGGCAAGGGCGTCGATCTTGAGCAAAAGAACCCCGGCCTGCCGCATGGAGGCCGAGTCAAGCACCTTCAGGAAGGACGCGAACTGTTTGCCCTGTTCCTCGATGGCGCGTTCGGGCGGCAGGGGTTGGGCCACGAGGTCCCGAGTCCGTTCTTCGAAGGTAAAGGATTTCCGGAGTTGCCGCTGTTCCGGGGTAAGAGCGAGTTCGAGAAGGTAATCGCGGTACCGCTCGGCCACCCGGCGGTCCGGATTCGCCACGGTCGCGGAGAGTATCTCGTTAATCGGCTGCATGAATTGGTAAATCTGGTAGAGCGTGGCCGGAAACGGGGGCAAAAGCATCCCATCCTGGCGATATAGGGGAGGTTCGATCGATCGAACCTGCGCCAAAATCAGCTTGAGCTGGTGTTTTTTTTTGTATTCCGGTGATGACGACGAAAAAATCGACTCAAGGAAGTCCTGTATCGCTACAAGAATTCTGTTGAAAAACGTCATGGCTCATTGTAGACAGATGACCGTGAATTTGCAAGCAAGAGTATGGATAATCATGCCAATAAGCCGCGCGTATGGAGAATTTCGCCGTAATCCGCGACCGAGGAGGCCCGAACGAGTGCTTCCCGAAGCTCGGCGCCTCCCTCGATCCCGCGCGAATAGGCGCAAAAGCGCTTTCGCATCTCCCGCGAGGCCCGAAGTTCGCCCATGTCCCTGACAAGGTCGGCGAGCTCCCGCCATCCCGCGGCCATCCGCTCGGCCTCGGGGACCTCGGCGTACGACCCGTTCACGAGAAGCTCTCTCGTTTGCCGGAAGATAAAGGGATTGCCCATTGCGCCCCGGGCGAACATGACGCCGTCGCATCCCGTTTGGGTCAGCATGTCCAGGGCCGCCTCCGGGGAAAAAAGATCCCCCGAGCCGAAAACCGGAATTCCCGGGAAATCCGCGCGGGCCATGGCGCACAGCGAGGCGAGGATGTCCCAGCGGGACCTGCCCTCGTAGCCCTGGGCCCGGGTTCTCGGATGAAGCGTGATGGCGGCGGCCCCCGCCTCGAGCGCGGCGCGGGCGGCGGCCTCCCAGGACAGGTTCGCGTCGTCCCAGCCGGAGCGGATTTTTACCGTAACGGGCACGGGCGAAGACTCCCGGACGACGGCGAGCACGATCTCGCCGAGCCGGTCCGCGTCCCGGGTGAGGGAAGAGCCCGCGCCCGTCTTGATAACCTTGGGCACGGGACAGCCCGCGTTGATGTCGATGCATTCGGGCTTGACCGTATCGAGGACGATGCGCGCGGCGCCGGCCATGCGGGCGCTATCTCCCCCGAAGATCTGGACGGCGTAGGCCGTTTCGTTCCCCGCGCGGCGCATAAGGTCCTCGGTCTTGCCGGATCCCCGTGTCAGGGCCTCCGAGGAGACCATTTCGGTGTAGGTGAACGAGGCGCCGTACTCAACGCAGAGGGAGCGAAAGGCGCGATCCGAGTAGCCCGCGACGGGCGCGAGGAAGAGGTTTCCGGGAAGGGCAAGGGGCCCTATCCGTACCTCGCGGTACAGAGGGGGCGACTCGTTCATTCGGGAAGGCGGAACAGCGTGCAGCTGTTTTTCCACAACTGGGCGGCAAGGGTCTCAAGGTCCATCTCGAGCATCTCGGCCATGAATTTCACGGTCGACGGGGTGTACGAGGGCATGTTGCGCTTGCCGCGATACTCGGCCGGTACCATGAATGGGCTTTCCGACTCCACCAGTATGCGGTCGATGGGCAGGGAAAGGACGGTTTCATGGAGATTTCGGGCGTTTCTGTAGGTCAAATTTCCCGCGAAGGAGAAATACAGGTTGAGATCGAGGGCAATTCGGGCGTATTCCGCGTCTTCGGAGTAGCAATGCAGAACGCCGCCGGCCTCGGGAAGCCGTTCCGCGAGAATGTCTAATACATCCCGGCCCGCATCCCGATTATGGATAATGACGGGCATGTCGGCTTTGTTGGCCATTTCGAGTTGGGTGATAAAAAGCTCGATTTGCGAGCGTTTGTCCCCGAATTTGCGGAAATAATCGAGGCCGATCTCCCCGAGGGCGACCACGTTCGGCAGTTTGAGGCTTTCTTCGATGATGTGGACCCAGTCCTTGCCGGGATTAGTTACCTCCGACGGGGACACTCCTACGGCGTGATATACCGACGAGGCGGTCTTGAGAGTAGGGTATACCTGGCTGAAGTCATGCAAACTGTTACAGATGCTGACAATCCGGGTTACCAGGGCCTGTTTCGCTTCCTGTACTACACGAAGCTGCTCTATAGGATCATCATATATTAGCCCTATATGAGCATGAGTATCGAAGAACTGCATGGCTGACTTCCGATTTGCGCGTGATATCTGTCTGGTCGACAGCGGGGCGTATCCAAACTGGATACCAAGGATACGTTCAAGTTAGCACACGTTCCGGCAGGAGTCAACCAAAAAAGGCCGGACGACGGTCCCGTAACCCGATGAAAAGAATCTCGGGGAGCGGTAGACTTCATTTGACAGGATTTTTTGTTCTATGATACTATACGTGTCAGTATTCCGTGCGTTTTAAAGGGGAGTTTCCAGTGCCCAGGACGAGAGGCTATAAACGCGTCGAAAATAACATTATCCGGAACATAGGCCGGTTTTTTCGGAATATTGGCCGTTCGGTAGGGAAATTCTGCGCCTCCGTTTGCCGCGGCGGACGCCGGAAACTCACTATCATGGTCGTTCCTCATTCCCAGAAGCGCGTCGTCAATTTCCAGACGACCATCTTTTCCCTGCTTTTTTTCGTCGTTCTCGTCGTGGGTATTTTCGGTTCTTTCTTCTGGTTCTCCAGCCGCGCTATCGTCTCGGAAAAAGCGCTTTCGGAACTGCAGGAGGAGGCTCGCTCCACGCGCGCCAGCCTTGACCAGCTCAAGGACGAGACCGGTAACCTCTTCAAGGCCGCGCAGAATTTCCAGGCCGCGTTTTCCGGAACCCTTTCCCTTATCGGGATGGATACATCGGCCACGACCCTCAAGAGCAATATCCAGAACGGGGACCTTTCCTCGCTCTTCAACGTAAAGGAAACCGCCCAGGGCTCGGTTCGCGAGATTGCCGAACTTCAGCACCTTACCGGTTATCTTGAAAACTCGGTTCAGCCCATCCAGGAGATCGGAAAGCTTCTCGATTCCCAGAGCACGCTGTTTTCCGACATTCCCAGCCTCTGGCCCATCAGGGGCGGGATCGGCCACGTATCGATGCCGTTCGGCCAGAACCGGCATCCCTTTACCGGCCAGTGGTATATCCACAAGGGCATAGACCTGTCCACCTACCGCGCCGGGGACCCGATCCTGGCGACTGCCGACGGCCAGATCGCGACCACCGAGTACGATCCCGGGTTCGGCAATTACGTAATCATCAAGCACAAGCACGGATTCTATACGCGGTACGCGCACTTGCAGTCCTTCCGCGTCACGCGCGGGCAGTACGTTCAGCAGGGCCAGATAATCGGGTATATCGGGAATTCGGGCGTTTCCACCGGCCCTCACCTGCATTACGAGGTTCATATCGGTTCCGATGTTGTTGATCCCATGAAGTATCTTAACATCAAGGTTGCCAACAACAAATAGGGGCTTTCCGATGGCTTTTTACGCGACAGAAGACGTTTCCATCAATACGATTGTCGGCCCGGGATCGTTTATCCGCGGCGAGCTCGCGCTTTCCGGCTTTATCAGGATCGACGGCGACATCGACGGTAACCTCGGTACCGACGGGCGCGTCATCGTGGGCGAGAACGCCCGTATCCGGGGCGACGTGCGCGCGAGGGAAATTTCGGTCGGCGGCGTGGTTCAGGGTGACGTTATCGCCCCTGAAGGCGTCGAGATCCTCTCGACCGGCATGGTTCTCGGGAACGTCATCACGAAACGCCTTCACGTGGAGGAGTCCGTGATCCTGAACGGGCGGTGTTTCGCGGTTAACGACCAGACCCTGTTCGACGAGGCCCTGTCCGACTATAACAACCGCCGCGCGCTCAGGTCCTCTTCCCTCGCGGCGGCCGGACGACAAGGCCGCCCCTGATGGCCGGTCCCGGGACCGTAGACCCCTCGTCGCCTTTTTTCTCCTCCATTGCGGGGCATGCCGCCCTGGCCGGCGGCGCGGCGCGGGGCCTGGAGGGCAAAAAAAAAGATAAGGCGGGTATCCGCAAGTTTGATAGCCTCGTGCGGGAAAAGATCGAGGAGGGAAGGGAGCCGAACGAGGCCTCGATTCCCGCCCGTCTCGCCGGCCTTCCCCCGGAGAAGATACTCGAGGCCTTGCTGGACGACGTGCATTCCTCGGGCGATACCCTGAAGGGCAAACCCCTCCCGGACAACATCATCGCGTACAAGAACGCGGTTCGGGCCTTTATCCGGTACGTGGTGGATCGGACGTACGCCGTGACCGAGACGACCTCGGGCGGGAATATCCTGAAGCGCAAGAAGTTTACGCAGGTTCAGGTTATTGACGAGAAACTGGAGCAGTTGGCTGCAGGAATCCTCTCCAACCAAAAGGGGCAGATGGCCCTCCTGGAGAGGATCGAAGAAATCAACGGGTTGCTCGTGGACCTGATGTCCTGAGAAACCCGTATCGAAGGTGGACGCAATGAGTTCAGCGTTTGAGGAAGATATACGCCCGGAGGATCTCTCCAGTCTCGAGGATCCCCAGGGCGATGCCCCGGAAGCGGGGACCGGCAATTTCGTTTTTCCCGATCCCCTGTATCACCTGAAGCTTGAGTATTCGAGCGAGAGCCTGTACGCGACCAGCGAGGCGCAGGACCTCGAGCCCGGGTGCCATGTTTTGGTCCCGACGAGGTACGGCAGGGACCTTGCGCTCGTGATGGGCCGCGTTCGCGTTCCGCTAGGGATTCGACCAGACGACGTCGTCACGATCGACCGCAAGGCGGACGAAAGCGACCTCGCGCACATGGCGGACTTCCGGGAAAAGGAGGCTCACGCCTTCCAGGTTTTCAGGGAAAAAGTCGCCCAGCACAAACTGGACATGAAGCTTATCGCGACCCATTACCTTCTCGACGAGCCGAAGATCCTCTTCTTCTTCAGCGCCGAGAACCGCGTCGACTTCCGCGATCTCGTCAAGGATCTCGTGTCCATCTTCAAGATGAGGATCGAGCTGAGGCAAATCGGCGTGCGGGACGAGTCGCGCATCACGGGCGGGCTCGGCGTGTGCGGCCGCCCCTACTGCTGCCATTCCGTCACCGACAAACTGCGCCCCGTGTCTATCCGCATGGCGAAGGACCAGAGCCTTTCGCTCAACTCCCTCAAGATATCCGGCCAGTGCGGACGGCTCCTCTGCTGTCTCTCATACGAGCATGACTGGTATTGCGAGGAGCGCAAGAACCTCCCGAACGAGGGCGTGCGGCTGTTTTATGACGATGTGAACTTTCGCGTTACCGAGGTAAACCCGCTGACCCGGATGATCCGCCTGCAGGGCGAGGACGGCCGCGTCCTCGAGATTCCCTCGTCGCGCATGAGCCGCGTCGAGGGGAAGTGGCGCATTCAGTAATCAGTGCTCTCGATATTGTTGGTACGGTTTAGTCACCGGAACAGCAGGACCGCGCTCTGGCTTTCCGCCGTCAGGGGAGAGCCGGAGAAATCCCCGAAGATTTCAGAATCGGAAAAACCCGACTCCTTCGCGTACGAGATTATCCTGTCCGACGAGAGGGGCATAATGGGCGTGTCTCTCTGGAGCTGAATCTTTTTCCCGTTACCCAATTCCAGAACCGCGTCCAGGATCATCCTTCCGTTGCCCGAGGGGATGTATCCCTGGTTAAGGCGGACCCGTATCGAGCTTCGTTCCGGAAGGCGAAGGGGCTTTGACTCGGGGATTCCGTCGAAATTGAGCGTTTGCAGGAGCAGTTGGCCGCCCGGGGCGAGCAATTCCCTGACGTCATGAAAGAACTTTCGGAGCAGGGTCTCGTCGGCAAGGAAGCTCAGGGTATTGTCGAGGCAGGTAATGAGATGAAACGAGCCTTTTTTGAGAAAACGGGTCATCTCCAGGGTAGACATCTCGAAAAAGCGCGTAGTCGAGGCCCCGTGATGCAGCCGCCGTTTCGCCGTGGCGATCATGTCGGGGTTCCGGTCAATCCCTGTTATATCGATGGCGTTGCCCGCGAGACGGTTTTCCAGGCATCCCGTGGCGCACCCGACGGTGAGCAGGCGATAGAGGGGCGGAGGCTTGACGGGAGATAGCTCCCGGAATTCATCCCGAAGTCCCGCGATAAAATCCACGCCTTTTTCGTCAAGCGGGAATAATTCGTCGTAGTATTCGAGAATCACCGAATAAAATTCCTGGAGACTGTTTACCAGGGAAATCGTATCCTGCGATCGTGGTGAAAAACTCATTACAGCTCCTTCCGTTTTATTGACCTAATCGATAATTTTTTATACAATAAGCGCAGAGGCGCACGATGAACACACCGGACACTATAATAACAGTATGCATGGGCAGTTCCTGCTTTACCCGCGGAAACAACCTCAACGTTGAGATTATAGAACGTTTTCTCCGCGAGCACAAACTGGATGGACGGGTTGAGCTGCGGGGCTGCCTCTGCGAGGGACACTGCAAGGATGGGCCGAATATAGCCATCAACGGCGTCCTGATACAGGGCGTTCAGCCCGGGATGATACCCGATTTGCTGGAGCACAAGCTGTGCGGCGGCCCCTGTGGAGGAAACGCATGAATTTCCGGAGTCCCATCTACACCGAAAAAACGCAGTGCCAAGACTGTTATAAATGTATACGTGAATGCCCCGTAAAGGCAATACGCGTCGAAAACGGACATGCCGCCGTCGTGTCCGAGCTGTGCGTCCTGTGCGGGCATTGCGTAACGATCTGCCCCGCGGGGGCGAAACGCGTTCGGGACGACCAGCCTCGGGCAAGACAGCTCTTGACCCTCAAACCCCGCGTCATCGCGTCCCTGGCCCCATCTTTCGCCGCCGAATTTCCCGGCGTCCCTCCGGCGGTCCTCGTATCGGCGATCAAACAACTCGGGTTTTTCGGGGTGTCCGAGACGGCGATCGGGGCCGATCTCGTCTCCTCGCGCCTTGCCGGGGATTTCGCGGCAATCCGCGCGAGAAAGACCGTACTGTCCGACGGGATCGGGCAAAGGCTGTTCCTTTCCTCCGCCTGTCCCGTCGCCGTTGAGTACATCAAACTCTACATGAGCGACCTCGCGCCCTGCATTACCGACCGGGCCTCTCCCCTCCTCGCGCACGCGCGTTTCCTCAAGAAGCTCTATGGCACCGACATAGGCATCGTCTTTATCGGGCCCTGCGTCGCGAAAAAACGCGAGTCGGACGTCTGGCAAACCATTGACTGCTCCATATCCTTTCAGGATCTCAGGGATTGGTTCGCCGAGGCCGGGATCGACCTTCCCGATGGCAGGACGGCGCCCGCAAAGGCGACGCCGGCATCTCGCGCCGACGCCGAAACCTTCATCCCCTTCGCGGCCGCCAAGGGCGCCCTGTATCCGGTTGACGGCGGGATGATCGCCTCGATCGGCAAATATCCCGGGGGAACGGACGTCAGGACGATGACCGCGACCGGCCTCGAGGGCATAGAGGCCGCCCTCAGGGGCATTACCTTGGACTCCCTTCGGGAACCGCTGTTCGTCGAATTGCTTGCCTGTCCCGGGGGCTGCGTCAACGGACCCCTCGCGGCCCGCGGAACGGCAGCCGCCGTACGGCGCATGGACCTTCTCGAGTATGCCGAGAGAGCCCTCGATACCGCCGGGAAGGCCGACGGGCCCGATCTCGCGGGAACCCTTCCCGCCGAGCGCGTCGTGCGTCCCGCCCACGGGGACGAGGATATCCGCCAGGCCCTCCGTCAGGTCGGGAAGGTCTCGGTCCACGACGAGCTCAATTGCGGGAGCTGCGGCTACGACACCTGCCGTTTCTTCGCGGCCGCCATGCTCGAGGGCCGCGCCGAGCGTACGATGTGCGTTTCATATATGCGCAAGCTCGCCCAAAAGAAGGCGAACGGGCTGATACGGGCCATCCCGTCCGGTGTCGTCATCTGCGACGCGGACCTGAAGATCATCGAGTGCAACGAGAATTTCGCCCGGCTGATGGGACCGGACGCCGCGCTCATGTTCGAGGCAAAACCGGGGATGGAGGGCGCTGACCTCGCGAAGCTGACGGCCATGGCGCGTTTTTTCCGCGACGTCATGGAGAGCGACGGCCCCGACGTCGTCGAGCGCGAATACCGCGAGGGAAAGAAGATCTATCAGGCGACCGTCTTTTCCATCGAGAAGGGAGATAGCGCCTGCGGCGTCGTCCAGGACGTCACGGCGCCCCAGATACGGCGCGATCGCGTGATCAAGCAGACCAAACGGGTCATCGACAAGAACCTGGCCGTCGTTCAGAAGATCGCATTCCTTCTCGGCGAAAACGCCGCCGAAACCGAGGCGACGCTTAACTCCATCATCGAGTCCTTTTCGGGCGACGAGAGCGACGAGCGCGACGAGGGAGCCGGGAGGTGAACGCCCAGACGGCCGGACCCGCCTTTATCGAGGTAGGGCATTACCAGATGTGCAAGCATGGGCAGGGCGCCGCGGGAGACGTCTTCCTTTCGCGGAAACAGGAAAGCGACGGGCGCGTGATAACGGTCCTTTCCGACGGTCTCGGCTCCGGCATCAAGGCGGGAGTCCTTTCGACGCTTACCGCGACGATGGCTATGCAGTTCATCGCCTCGGACATACCGATCAAGCGCGCCGCCGACATAATCATGAATACCCTGCCGGTCTGCAAGGAGCGCGGGATCAGCTACGCCACCTTTACCATCGTCGACATAGAGCCGAATTCCCTGGTGCGGGTCATGGAGTACGATAACCCCGGTTACGTGCTGGTGCGCGAACGAACCGTGGTCGAGCCGATCAAGCAATGCTCGCGCATAGATCGGCGGGACAAGAAGGCCGCCCCGACCCGCGAGGCCCTGCTCTATTATTCGGACTACATGGCCAGGCCCGGCGACCGTCTCGTTTTCTTTTCCGACGGCGTGACGCAGTCCGGCATGGGCACTCGCCTGACGCCGCTTGGCTGGGGGGCCGTGAAGGTGCAGGAGTTCATTCTCTCGGAGATCGAATCCAATCCCGACGTAAGCGCCCGGGAACTCGCCCGCTCGGTCGTAAACCGGGCTCGACAGAACGACAGCTATAGCGCGAAGGACGACATCACCTGCTGCGTCATCTACTTCAGGAATCCGCGGGACCTGCTTATACTGACGGGGCCGCCCATCAACGCGGAGCGCGACGGCGAGATGGCCAGGGAATTCACCGGCTTTACCGGGAAAAAGATCGTGTGCGGGGGGACGACCGCGAACATCCTCTCGCGGATTCTCGGTCGACCCCTGAGCCTCGTAATGCGCGACCTCGACCCGATCGTCCCGCCCATGTCCAGGATGGAGGGGGCCGATCTCGTGACCGAGGGGATCATCACCCTCGGAACGGTGGCCGAGACCCTGGAGCGCGGCGCCGCGATTGGCGGAGAGTCCCTTTTCGAGGGCGCGCGGGACAACGCGGCCACCAGGATCGTCGAGCTGTTGCTGGACAGCGACAGGATCACCTTCCTCGCCGGCACCAGGATCAACGAGGCCCATCAGGACCCGAATATGCCGGTGGAACTTGATATCCGCCGGAACGTCATCAAGAAGATACAGTCGTTGCTTCGGGACCATTACCTCAAGGATGTGACGGTCCGGTACCTGTAGATACGAGGCGCCGTATTCACGCGGCCCCAGTCACGCTTTCAAGGAGTTTGTATGTCGCAAAAGATCAAGGTCGTCATCTGTTCGGGAACCGCCTGTTTCGTGATGGGCGCGTCGGACATTCTGCTTTTGGAAGAAAGCCTTCCGCCCGAGCTTCGGGACCTTGTCGAGATCGAGGGCGCGACTTGCCTCGGCAAGTGCAAGGGCGGGGAAAAAAGGGAATCCCCGTACGTTGAGATCAACGGGGATTTGATGTGTCAGGCGACCTTGCCCAAGGTTCTGGCCAGGATACGGGAGATAGCCGATGCTGAATATCAATAATGGCGCCGCGAAACTGAAACGCGAGATCCTCGTGAGGATAGCGAAACTCCAGCTTGATGGAAAGCTCGAGGAGGGCGTTCACTATATACCGCGCGAGATGGCGCCCCGGGACGGAGAGCCGCTTCGCTGCTGCGTGTACCATGATCGCGAGATTCTCAGGATGAGGGTCATCGCGAGACTTGGCCATAGCGTCGAGAATTATGACGACGAGAAAAAGCTCGCGGAGTACGCCCATGAGGCCCTCGCGCGCGAACGGCCCACAGAGCCCATGCTTACCGTCCTGGACGAGGCCTGCAACGCCTGCGTGCGCTCGCATTACATGGTAACCAACGCCTGTCAGGCCTGCGTCGCCCGGCCCTGCATGATGAACTGCCCGAAGAAATGCATCGAGATCGCCGGCGGACGCGCGCATATCGACGCCGAGACTTGCGTGAACTGCGGCATTTGCATGCAAAACTGCCCGTACCACGCGATCATCAAGATCCCCGTTCCCTGCGAGGAAGCCTGCCCGGTCGGCGCCATATCCAAGGACGAGGCGGGCAAGGAGCGTATCGACTACGACAAGTGCACCTTTTGCGGCGCATGCATGCGCGAGTGCCCCTTCGGGGCCATGATGGACAAGAGCCAGCTCGTCGACGTGATCGCCAGGATACAGGAAGGGAAGAAGGTCGTCGCGCTCTACGCGCCGGCGATCGCGGCCCAGTTCCGCGCCTCCTCCGGGCAACTCGAGTCCGCTTTCCTGAAAGCGGGGTTCCGCAAGGCCTTCGAGGTCGCCGCCGGCGCCGACATAACCGCCGACCGGGAGGCGCATGAATTCGAGGAACGCATGGACCGGGGAGACGTCGTCATGACTACCTCCTGCTGTCCCGCCTACGTCCGCGCCGTCAAGATACACGTTCCCGACCTTATTCCCTGCGTCTCCGACACGAGGAGCCCAATGCATTACACCGCCGAGATCGCGAAGGCGGAGGATCCCGGGTGCGTGACCGTATTCATCGGCCCATGCCTTGCGAAGCGCAAGGAAGGCATCGACGATCCGTACGTGGATTACGTCCTTTCCGCCGAGGAGATAGGCGCCTTCCTCGTCGCGAAGGAGATAGATATCGCCGAGTGCGAGAGCCTCGCCTGCGGCGCCGTACCGACGGTAACGGGCCGGAATTTCGCCCAGTCAGGCGGGGTCGCCGAGGCCGTGCGCGTACGCGTCAAGAATCCCGGTCGCCTGAGGCCCACCGTGATCAACGGCCTCGACGCGGCGGGGATGAAGCAGCTTGCCGCGTACGGCAAGGCCGCCGCGTCGAAGACGGTGGCGGACGCGAATCTCGTCGAGGTGATGGCCTGTCCCGGGGGATGCATCGCGGGGCCGTCGGTTATCACCAACCCGAAGGTTGCCCAGATACAGCTGAAAAAATACGCCGAGGGTGGGAGTAAACAGTGAGTACAGCTGATAAAATTGCGTAAAAAATCCGCTGAATCAGGATTCCGGGGTCTGTAGTTCCTTCGGGGGAAGGATAGAGGCGAGATAGGCCTCGAGCTTCGAGGCCGTTTCCCTGCTGATGGCGTGCTCCATGCGGCAGGCGTCCACCTCCGCGACCTCGGGATCAACCTTGAGAACGTCGACGAGAAAGAGTTTGAGGGCGTTGTGCCTCGCGCGAACGGCCTTGGCGAGGCGCATCCCCTTTTCCGTCAACTTGATGTCGCCGTAATGCTCGTGTTCCACGAGTCCGGAATCCTTGAGAACCCCGAGGGATTTGTTCACGCTCGCACGCGAAACCCCGAGGGTGCGCGCAATGTCTATCGAGCGCGCTTGCCCTGATTCCGCGGAGAAGCCGAGTATCGTTTCCAGATAATCCTGTTTGGAGGCGCTGATAGAATCAGGCATAATGCCAATATATAGTAAAAACCGCGACAAAACAACCGGCATTCGGGCAGCCTGGGATATTCTGGTTCGGGTTACTGGAAAAGTGGTAAGGAAAATAGACTTATTATTGTAATTGGAGAAAATAGAGTTATACTTATTGGTATGGATACTATCAAGAACAGGCTTGGAAAAAACGTTTCGGGTCTCCGCCAGCAAAAAGGTTGGACTCAGGCACGCCTTGCGGAGATGATTAGTATTTCACCCACCTTCATGATGCACATCGAGCGTGGATCAAGGGGGACGTCGCTGGAGACGATCGAGCTTTTGGCCGACGCCCTCGACGTTGACGTCACGTTGCTTTTCATGGAGCGACAAGACGAGCGGGGTCTTACGGGACACCAACGAGTTTTACTCGATCATCTTGAGAACGATTTGAAAAACAGGGTACTTGATGCCATCCATTGTAGTCTCGATGGGTTGACCCAACGCCTTGTGAACAGCTGACAAGATTGAGTAAGCCAGGATAACAAGAAGAGGCAGAGGGCTCCACGAAGGTCGACGTCCCTCTTCGGAGCCCCCTCAAGCGAACGAACTAAGTGCGGCGCACTCCATTTCCGTCACGCAACCAGGTGCGCCGCCCGGTAAAACCGTCCCGGCTGCCCCTTTTCCTTCACCTTCCCCGTCACGAAGTCTACGACGGGCGGATTCTCCTCCTCCATCTGCCATATCCTGCGACACCACGAGGCCTTCAGCTTCTGGTGCGACCAGAGCGGACGTTTCGTATACAACGAGGCGAATGCGCCTCGATCTTCCCTCCTGTTTAGCAAACCCGCCTTCTCCGCATGCGTTTTCGCATCAGGCCTCGGTTTGTCCCCGCGGATCCGGTACGGCTTTCGAAAGGTGTGATGGCCCAGAAGGATGACCATCCGGGTTGCCGTCATGTTCGCCTCCCGGTCGGCGCGGACGGTCTCGCGCACATGGGCGGCCGAGTTCTTGCGAATCTCCCGATCAAGGTAATTGACCGGGAAGAGGGGGTTCGCCCTCGTACGCGCAATGCGTGAACTCGTCTGCCGATGGGTGAAGACGCCCAACTCACGCAAGTGCCTCGCCTCCGGAAGTTCTTTCAATGCAATCACATATTCCGTCTTCTCGTCGGTATGCAGGGTGAACGGCGACATCTCGCCCCGGTTCAGGTACAGGGCAAAGATATCCCGGAAGGCTTCTTTTGACCGTTCGATCAGGGAGCGGCGAGGCGGTCGCCAGTTCCTGTCGATGACGTTCCGCTTTGCCTGTTGCGCCTTCGTCATCCTGCCCCGTCTTCGAAACAGGGTGAGATTGAAGAGATAGGGAACTTGGCTCAGGGAGCCGACTGCGATGTTGAAGTTGTCGGGGAAGTATTGGCTTCGCAGGTAGGACTCGAAGCCGTCGAAGGCGACATCCTCGACGAGGGGGAAGTGCGCGAGGGTCGTGTCAAAGAGGTTGAGGTAGCCGCGGGCGATACGCAGGGTGCGATTACGGAGGACGCGGTAGGAAAGGTCGAGATCGCGGCCGATCTGGCGGTAGCCGGAGCAGGCGCAGAGGCGATTGTCGAGATCTTTGAGATCGACAGTGAGATGGGTCCAGTAATGGGCGGAAAAGGTCTGGGTGGAGCAGGATCTGTGGCAATGTTTGCAGACGAATCGTTGAATCGGCCCGCGAGAGATGGTGGGGAAGGTGCCGATACGGTGAAACCAGCGGGATGACCGGGCCGTTTCACGGTTATGGTTTGAGCATTGTGGGTTGGGACAGAATGGCGGGCGAAAGAGTGTTGGCGTGAATGAGCTCCTTCGGGAATAACTACTTCCCGAAGGTGTTTATCGCGTACGATATGCCTTCGTGGCTTGAATCTGATGAAAATCACTCATTATTGTCAGCAGTAATGATTACTTCACCCTTGAGATGAAAATTGCGCTCGGGGCGTCCTCCCGTTCCTTTTGGACGAGATACTTCTCCTTCCTGCTCGTGAAATAGTCAAGCGGCTTCCTGACCCCCAGTTCGCGGAGGTCGAAATCGGGCTTTACCTGCCTGATGTACTGCATGAGCTGGGAAAGCATGACCCAGCCGGAGGAGTCGGCGAGCTGATCGACGGCCTTCTCGAGAAGGACTTCCGTCTTGTTGAGCTTCCCGATCGATCGGCGCTCCTCGGGGCGCTGGCGGTTCGGTGGCTCGATATGAAGGAATTCGTTGCAGGCGTTTACGAAAGAACTCGGGGTCTTTTTCTCCCCGATCCCGATGACGTATTTGCCCTGTTCCCGGATACGGCTCGCGAGCCGGGTAAAGTCCGAGTCGCTCGATACGATGCAGAAACAGTCGAAGTGCTGGAGATACAGAAGGTCCATCGCGTCGATGATGAGCGCGCTGTCGGTGGAGTTCTTCCCGACGGTATTGCTGAACTGCTGTATCGGCTGGATGGCGTACTCGAGGAGAAGGGGCTTCCATCCCTTCATCTTCTCCGAGGTCCAGTCGCCGTAGATCCGGCGGACCGACACGATCCCGTAGAGGGCGATGTCTTCGGAGATATCCTCCAGGAAGTTGTGGGAGATGTTCTCCGCGTCGATGAGTACCGCTATATTCTTGAATTTATCTGGCATTGGCGTTTCTCCGGTTCTTTCTTTCCTACAGTGTTGACCATAAAAGTGAAAGATGCAAGCCACGACCGCGACGCCTATCAGTCAAGCTGGGCGCGCGAGAGAGTGTCGGGCTTTTCCGGCCTTCGTGCATATTTCGCGTCCTTGACATTCCTTATCAGTCTTACTACTCTCACTAACATAGTAATATGGGCGAAGAAAAGAGCGCAATCGGCAAAGACATTATCCGCGGTCACATCGACACCATCATCCTGAGGCTTTTGGCGGAACAGGATCGGTATGGATACGAGGTTTACAAGGAGGTGCTCGCGCGTTCGGACGGCGAGTACGAACTGAAGGAACCTTCCCTCTATTCCGCCTTTCGCAGACTCGAGACGCAGGGGTATATCCGGGCGTACTGGGGCGAGGAAAGTCAGGGCGGACGGCGGAAATACTACGCCATAACCGACACGGGCCGGACCTATGGCGTGCAGATACGCGGCGAATGGCTGGTCGCGAGGAGAATACTCGACAAGCTCATAGGAGAGGCGTGATGGAATCCGTTCACTACTTTGTTCGCGGGCTTTTCAGGGGGATGCCGGAGACGGGGCGTATCACCGAGCAGCGAGAGGAGATCGAGGCCCATATCAGCGACCGGATATCCGACGCCATGGCTCATGGCGTTTCCCAGGAAGAGGCATTTCACCAGGTCGTTGAGTCTCTCGGCAATCTTGACGAGCTGATTGAGACCATGACCGGGGAGAAGAAAAAGATCCTGATCGGCAAGGCGAACTGGTATATGATGGCCCTGGGCCTCGCGTACGGTTCCCTGTATATAGCGTCCATCATCTTCTGGTATTACCTCAGGGGTAGTCTTCTGATCGGGGTTAGCGTCTGCATCCCCGCCTGGCTTGGTTACGCGTTGCCGGCGGGATTCAGTCTTTTTGAGTGGAGGCGGCGACCAGGCGCGACCGAGGTGGTTCCCCTGAACATGGGGAGGGACGTCCGTCTCGCTCTCACGGGCTGGCTTCTCATCTCCGCAGCCTGTTGGGCCGTAAACCTTCTTCTTGCCAAGCAAATCAGTTTTATGTCCGTGTTGTGGGCCTGGATGCCGACCGCCGGCGTCTTTACCTGGCCGCTCATGACCATGTTCCAGGCCTGGAGCCGCCGCCGGCTGAAGTCCATCGAGATTATCGATACCCTGTAACATTCCCTGGCCCCCTGTGGGGCATTCGAGACGAAAGACCAAACTAAAGTCCCCGCTAAAGGCTTGACTTTTTGTAGTACCGGTAGTAGTGTTCCAAAAGAGGAACACCTATATGGCAGAAAATGAATATGATAATGGAGACAGACTGGAGGTGAACGCAGCGTCCTTCATGGCCTCCTTCGGGCTTTCTGGTCAAGAATCCGCGGTGTATATAGCTCTCCTTGGGGATGGGGAGATGAACGGCTATGAGGTCGCGAAACAGCTGTCGATTTCGCGCTCGAACGCCTATACCGCCCTCGCCGCCCTGGTTGATAAAGGCGCCGCCTGGGTCATCGAGGGGGCGTCCGTGCGGTATACCCCCGTGCCCCCCGGCGAGTTTTGCGCGAATCGCCTCCGACAGATGAGCCTTGCCCGCGACGCCCTTCTCGCCGCCCTTCCGTCGAAGAAAGCCTCTCCGGGTTCATATATAACGATAACGGGGAGGGAACGGATCCTCGACCGGCTGAGGAACCTTATCGCGGACGCTGGCGAGCGGGTGTACCTTGCCGCCGGGGGATCGGTCATCGCGGGTCTCTCCGGCGAGCTTATCGCCCTTCTGGCGGCCGGAAAAAAACTCGTCGTAATTACCGACGCGCCGGATGCCGCCAGGTTACCTGTCGGTGCCGCTGTGCATGTCGCCCCGCTGGAGGGTGGACAATTACGGGCTATAGCCGATTCCCGGTACGTCATGACCGGGGACCTCGGCCTTGAAGGACGGGAGGCGACCTGTCTCTTCTCCGATCACCCGAACCTCGTGTCGCTTTTCAAGACCGCGCTTCGCAACGAGATCATCCTGGCCGATCTTGAGGCCCGGGAACCGGGGATCGTTTCGGGAAACCCCGAGGTTGCCAATAGGCCCGGAAAGGGAGAATGAGGAAGATGATAATGGAAAACGAAATGCGGAACGATTCCGGCGTCCGAAGCGAAAAGACGGTACCCTTCGATCGCGCGCGCCTCGCGGAGATCGTCAGCCGTTACCCGACGCCGTTTCATATCTACGACGAGGCGGCTATCCGCGCGAACGTACGGCGCCTTCGCGACTGTTTTTCCTGGAATCCCGGATTCCGGGAATTTTTCGCGGTGAAGGCGACGCCCAATCCCTTTATCCTTTCAGTTCTCCGGGAGGAAGGACTCGGGGCCGACGCGAGTTCTCTTCCCGAGTTATTGTTATCCGCGCGGGCAGGGATTACCGGAAGCGACATCATGTTCTCCTCGAACGACACCCCGGACGCGGAATTCGCGAAGGCCCGGGAACTCGGCGCCATCGTCAACCTCGACGATATCGGGCACATAGCGTCTCTCGAGCGGAATGGCGGGATCCCTCAGATCATCTCGGTCCGCTACAATCCCGGGAAGCTCCGCGAGGGAAGCTTTATCATGGGCAAGCCGGAAGAGGCGAAGTACGGTTTTACCCGTGAGCAGGTGTTCGAGGGAATCTCCCTCCTGCGCGCCAAGGGGGCGAAGAGGTTCGGGCTTCACGCATTCATCGCCTCGAATGAGCTTGATCCCGCGTATTTCGTCGCAACCGCCGAGATGCTCTTTCGTCTGGCGCTGGAGGTTCGCGAGCGGACGGGCGTCTCCGTCGGCTTCGTGAACATAAGCGGCGGGATCGGCATTCCCTATCGACCCGGGGAGAAGGCGGTCGACCTCGCGAGGGTTAGCGCGGGCATCCGCGAACGCTACGAGGCGATCGTCGTGCCCGCGGGACTCGCCCCGCTTGACCTGTACATGGAATGCGGCCGGATGATCACCGGCCCGTATGGGTACCTCGTATCGACCGTCTTGCACATGAAGCGCACCTACAAGACCTTCGTCGGGCTCGACGCCTGCATGGCTAACCTCATGCGCCCCGCGATGTACGGGGCTTACCATCACATCACCGTGTCGGGTAAGGAAGGCATGCCGACCGACCGCACGTACGACGTGACGGGCTCGCTCTGTGAACCGATCGACCGTTTCGCGGTGGACCGCGCGCTTCCAGAAATCGAGGAGGGGGACCTCGTCGTCATCCACGACGCCGGCGCGCACGGGCACTCTATGGGTTTCAACTACAACGGCAAACTGCGCTCCGCCGAACTCCTCCTGAGGCCCGATGGCTCGGTCCTCGAGATTCGACGCGCGGAGACCGTGGACGACTATTTCACGACCCTGGACTTCGCGGCGCTCGATGGATTCAAGCGGAGCGGGGAAACGGCGCAGGGGGATATTCATGGGACATGTCGATAACCTGATCGCGGACCGCCTCGGCGGGAAGGGATTCGGAACGGGCGGGACGATCTACAAATTCGAGAGGATAAAGCGGGCGAAGGCCCGGGCCGCCGAAAGAAACCCCAGCCTCCGGCTCATTGACATGGGAGTGGGCGAGGACGATTTCACCGCGGACCCGTTGGTGATAGGGGCCTTGCGGGAAGAGGCTGGGAAGAGCGAAAACCGCCGGTACGCCGACAACGGGATACCGGAATTCCGCCAGTGCGCGGCCCGGTATATGGCGCGGGTATTCGGCGTCGCCGCTCTCGATCCCGAGCGCCATATCCTGCACGGCATCGGCTCGAAGAGCCTCCTCGCGATGATCCCCGCCTGCTTCATCAATCCCGGGGACGTGCTCCTGACCGCGGTTCCCTGCTATCCGGTCGCCTCGAGCTGGACCCGCTTTCTCGGCGGCGCGGTCTATGCCCTTCCCCTGCGGGAGGAGAACGGCTTTCTTCCCGACTTTGGCGCGATTCCCCCCGACATCCTCAATCGCGCGAAACTGCTGTACCTTAACTATCCGAACAACCCGACCGGGGCCGTCGCTTCCCCGGATTTTTTCGCCCGCGTCGTCGACTTCGCCCGCCGGAACGGGGTCTTCGTCGTCCATGACGCGGCATACGCCGCCCTTACCTACGGGGAAACGAAGCCCCTGAGCTTTCTCTCCGCGCCGGGGGCGATGGACGTCGGCGTTGAGGTTCATTCCCTCTCCAAGGCCTTCAGCATGACGGGTTGGAGGATGGGGTTCGTCTGCGGAAACGAAAAGGCCGTGGCCGCCTGCGCCAGCGTCAAGGACAACACCGACGCGGGCCAGTTCCGCGCGATCCAGAAGGCCGCGATAGCCGCGCTCGATCATCCAGAGCTAACCTCGAGGACGGTCGCTCGCTATGCGAGGCGGTTCGATCTCCTGGTTCCGGCGCTGCGCTCCCTCGGTTTAGCCGCGGCGAGGCCCGGCGGGTCTTTCTATTGTTACGTCAGGGCGCCGACGGGGACTCGGTCGGGAATCCGCTTCGCCGACGCGGCCGAGGCAGCCGATTACATCCTCGAGAACGCCCTCGTCTCGACGGTTCCCTGGGACGACGCCGGGCCCTACCTCCGGTTCTCGGTGACGTTCGACGGGCCGACTCCCGAGGCGGAGCGCGCTACGGTCGATGAGATGGTTCGCCGACTCAAGGGTCTCGGCCTGACCTTCGACGCAAGGTGAGAATTGGCGATAATGGCCGTTCTTCTTCCCGTCTGGTCACCAACAATATTGAGAGCAGTCATGAGGCTGTACAAAACGCCCTAAATTGATATTATTGCCCCATGAAAATCGAGACGCAATGCCTTCATGAAGGCTATGAGCCGGGAAACGGGGAACCAAGCGCCCTTCCCATCTACCAGAGTACGACCTATTCCTACGATTCGTCGGATCACATCGGCAAGCTCTTTGACCTGAGCGCCGACGGGCATATGTATTCCAGGATCTCAAACCCGACCGTGGCCTGCGTGGAGAAGAAGATCGCGGCCCTCGAGGGCGGGGTTGGCGCGCTGTGCACCACCTCGGGACAGGCGGCGACCCTGTTCGCGGTCATGAACATCGCCCAGTCAGGCGATCATGTCGTCGCGTCCTCGACGATTTACGGGGGAACCTTCAATCTTCTTTCGGTAACCCTGAAGAAATTCGGGATCGAGTCGACCTTCGTTGACCAGAGACTCCCGCTCGAGGAGCTGCAAAAGGCGATCCGGCCCAACACGAAGGTCGTACTTGGCGAGACCCTCGCCAATCCCTCGATGGCCGTTCTCGATATCGAGAAATTCGCTTCCCTGGCCCACCGGAACGGGGTTCCGCTCATCGTGGACAATACCTTCGCGACCCCGGTGTTGTGCAGGCCGTTCAATTACGGTGCCGATATCATCATCCATTCCACGACCAAGTACATGGAAGGGCACGCCGTCCAGCTGGGCGGCGCCGTCGTCGACAGCGGAAACTTCGACTGGACGAACGGAAAATTCCCGTCCCTGGTCGAGCCCGACGAGTCGTACCACGGCGTTTCCTACGCCCGCGATTTCGGCCGCGCCGCCTACATCACCAAGGCCCGCGTCCAGCTGATGCGCGACATAGGGGCCTGCCCGTCCGCGATGTCCGCCTTCCTCCTCAATCTCGGGCTCGAGACCTTGCCCGTGCGATTGGAGCGGCACTGCAGGAACGCGGAACGGGTCGCGGAATTCCTTGAGGCCTCGCCCAAGGTCGAGTCGGTCAACTATCCGCGGCTGAAATCGAATCCCTTCTACGAGTTGGCCCGGAAATACCTTCCGGCCGGGACGAGCGGCGTGATCGGGTTTTGCCTTAAGGGCGGGCGCGAGGGGGCGGTGCGTTTCATCGACGCGCTCAAGCTCGCCACGAACGAGGTTCACGTCGCGGATATCCGCACCTGCGTTCTCCATCCCGCGAGCAGTACCCATCGACAGATGAACGACGCCCAGTTGGCCGCCGCGGGAGTCACGCCCGGGATGATCAGGCTCTCCGTCGGCATCGAGAACGTCGACGATATCCTGGAAGACCTCGCGCAGGCGCTTGAGAGGGCATGATGGCCCGCGCCCGTATCCCCGCCTTGTCCGCTCAACCCGTTGACGGTATCGGCCGATAGGTGAAGATATGAGAAACCAGATTCGCATAGGACTGCAGATTAACGCGACCGACTCCGATTACGCCAAGGGGATTATCCATGGCGTGGAGGACTGGTGCCGCGAACGGCAGGTGGGCCTCGTCATCTTCTCCGGGCGCGCGTTCGGGTGGCCCTACGGTTTCGCCTATCAGAATTCCGCCATTTATAGCCATATACATCAAGGCAACGTCGACGCCCTGGTGATAGTCTCCGGCACGCAGTGCAACTTCATCTCAAAGGAAGAGTTCACCGAGTATCTTGAGAGCCTGAAGCCCCTGCCCCTGGTCAGTCTCACGATACCCATCCCCGGGACCCCGAGCATCGTGCTCGACAACGACACCGGGTTGAAAAACCTGCTCGCCCACCTCGTCGACGTGCATGGGTGCGAGAGAATCGCCATCATGAAGGGCCCCGAGGACAATGAAGAGGCGTGCAAGCGATTCGAGGTTTATAAGGAATACCTTGCGCAACGCGGGCTGCCCCTTGATCCGGATTTGTATCTCTTCGGGGATTTTTCCGCGGAGTACAGCCTTGTTTCCCTGAAACGCCACATCGCCGCGAAAGGGATAGACTTCGACGCCCTCGTCTGCCTCAACGACACGATGGCCATCGGATGCCTTCATTATTTCAGGGAAACCGGGGTGCGGATTCCGGAAGACCTGATCGTGACGGGCTTCGACGACGTATACCGCTCGAGGTTCGAGTCGCCGACCCTTACCACCGTGAGCCAGGACTTTTACAGCCAGGGACGTCTGGCCGCGGAGCAAGCGCACGCCCTCGCCTCGGGTAAAAAGGACCTTCCCGAGGTCGTGACGATGAAGTCGACTCCCGTGTATCGCCAGAGTTGCGGCTGTATCTCCCCTACTTCCTGCGACTATGAATCAATTAACCAGGCGGGGGAGAAGGTCGCCTTTTCGCGCAAGTTTTTCCTGGACGCGGGGCTTGACCGGTTCCGGATCCAGGACGACATTATCAACCTCAGGCATTATCTTTCCCGCCTGATCGCGGTCCTGTCGCTTCATGATCTCGTCGACGACCTCAGGCAAAGCCTCGAGACTTTCGATATCCGCTCGTGCGCCATCGTCCTGTTCCGCTCGGAGCTGATAAACCGACCGGCCGACGCCTTCTGTCTCCCGAAGGAGGCCGAGATCATTCTCAAGTACGATGAGGAGACCCCGAGGGACGAGCGGTTCAAGCCTATACGCTTCAACCCCCGGGATTCCCTGTTTCCCCCGGATACGTTCTCGGCGCGGCCCCGCGAATGGGTGGCGATATCCCTCTACTATCGCGAGAATCAGCTCGGGTACATCCTGTATGAGCCCGGGGACTGCGATCCTTCCGTATATGAGACCCTATGCGTCCAGCTTTCGACGACCATCCGGTCCGCCCTCGTCTTCGCGGAGAAACAGGCCGCCGAGGAGCGACTGAACGACGCCCTGTACGATCTTGAACGGTCGAACAAGAAGCTGAGCGACATCTCGAAGACCGACGAGCTTACCGGGCTTTACAACCGGAGGGGCTTCATCTCGCTCGGCCAGCAGACGATCGATCTTTCGCTCCGGATGGGGAAAAACGGGCTCGTCGTCTTTTGCGACATGGACGGGCTCAAGGCGATCAACGATACCTGGGGCCACGAGGCCGGCGACCGCGCCATCGTCGCGATGGGCGTCGCGCTCAAGAAGATATTCAGGAATCTCGATATCGTCGCCCGTCTCGGCGGGGACGAGTTCGCCATCGTGGCCGCGGACATCAACTCGGCCTTCGTGGCGACGCTCAGGGAGCGCCTTGAAAAGGTGCTTCGGGTCTTCAACGAAACCTCGGGCGAAAACTTCGAGCTTTCCCTCAGCCTCGGCGCGATCGAATTTACGGGAAGCGAGAACAACAACCTCGAGAAACTCCTGTCCTCGGCCGATTCCTTCCTCTACGAGGAAAAGCGCCTGAAGAAAGAGGCGAAGCGGCTTAAGCAGGACCAGGGCTGACGTTCGGGCGCGCGGGGGCAACGAGGCGCGGGGTCATCCCCCGTGATGGAAAAAGACCCGGCCGTCAATCCCGGCCGCCGCGCAATACTCGCGAATCTCCGACTCCATCAGATCCCAGAAATCGCTTCCCGGGGCGTAGGCCCGCTCGAAGGCCGGCAAGAGGTCCCTGTGCCTCTCCGAAAGCCATGAGCGCATTCCCTTTCCTATAGAGCCCCGTATGTTGAGATTCTCGAAATAATAAAAGTCCGCAAGATGGGCCGTGGCCCCGATGATGGCGCGCCAGTCCGTAATCGCCGGGATGATCGGGCCGATGAAGACGTACGTCAGGATGCCCGCCGCGCGAAATTTCTCCAGGGCGGCGATTCGCTCGGCGATCGGGGAGGCGAAAGGCTCCGTCTCCTTCCGGATGGAGTCGTCGAGGGTCGTTATGGTCAGCCCCGCCTCGCAGGACGGGAAGCGGTACAGGATATCGATGTCGCGCGTGATAAGGGCCGATTTCGTCTGCACGCCGAGGCTTGGGCCGCGCGGCAGGAGGGCGGTGAGGATCGAGCGCGTGAGGGCGTATTTCTTTTCGAGGTGCAGGTAGGGGTCGGTGACCGAGGACATGAACACGCGCTTCCCGGCGAGACTCGCGCCCTTCGCGGCAAGGAGCGCCGCGTTGGTCTTGACGTCGACGTAGGAGCCCCACGGCTCTTCGTGGCCGGAGAAGCGCTTCATGAAGCGCGCGTAGCAGTATATGCAGCCGTGACTGCAACCCCCGTAGGGATTCACCACGAAGTCCGCGGCGGGCAGATTCGACTTCGTGACGATTCCCCTGGCGGTGATCGCCCGTACTACCATGCGCGCCTCCTGCCGCCCGAGGGCGGGCTTATCGCTGAAGCTTTCTGTATATGCCCCTGTGCGGGGTTTCCGCGTCCTTTCCGTATTTCTGGCGCCGCCATTCGGCGTACTCGCTCCAGTTGCCGTCGTACCAGATGACCTCGCCGTCGGCCTCGAAGGCTATCAGGTGGGTGCATACCCTGTCGAGGAACCAGCGGTCGTGGCTGACGACCATCACGCAACCGGCGAAGCTGTCGAGGGCTTCCTCGAGCGAGCGCATGGTGTTGACGTCGAGATCGTTCGTCGGCTCGTCGAGGAGGAGGACGTTCGCCCCCTCCTTCACCATCATGGCGAGGTTGAGGCGGTTCCGCTCTCCGCCCGAAAGAACCCCGACCTTGCGGGATTGGTCCGCGCCCGAGAAGTTGAACCAGGAGCAATAGGCGCGCGAGTTGACCTCGCGGATCGGGCCGTTGAGGGGCTTTCCGCCCGAGTCCATGGCGCCGAGCTTGATGATGTCGAGCCCGCCGGAGAGCTGTTCCCAGACGGTCTTGTCCGGGTCGAGCCTCCCGCGCATCTGGTCGACGTAGGTGAGCTTGACCGTCTCCCCGAGCTTGAGGGCCCCGGCGTCCGGCTTCATGATCTCCTCTTTCCCGTCGGGCGCGCCCGTCGGAACGGCCTGGCCCGCGGCTCCCGCGATCAGTTTGAAGAGGGTCGTCTTTCCGGCGCCGTTCGGGCCGATGATCCCGACGATGGCCCCGGGAGGCACCATGAACTCGACGTTGTCGAAGAGAAGCCTGTCTCCGAAGCCCTTGGCGAGGCCCTTCGCCTCGATGACGACGTCGCCGAGGCGCGGGCCGGCCGGGATCACGATCTTCGTGTCCTTCACCTTTTCCCTGCCGTCCTCGGAGAGGAGTTGCTCGTAATGGTTGATGCGCGCCTTGCTCTTGGCGTGCCGGCCCTTCGGGCTCATGCTGATCCACTCAAGCTCGCGCTCGAGCTGTTTCTTGCGGTCGGACTCGCCCTTCTCCTCGCGCGCGAGGCGTTCGGTTTTCTGGGAGAGCCATCCCGAGTAGTTGCCCTTCCAGGGAATGCCCTCGCCGCGGTCAAGCTCGAGTATCCACTCCGCGACGTTGTCGAGGAAATAACGGTCGTGGGTCACCGCGATGATGGTGCCCTCGTATTGCTGAAGATGGCGCTCGAGCCAGGCGACTGTCTCCGCGTCGAGATGGTTCGTCGGCTCGTCGAGAAGCAGGATATCCGGCTTCTGGAGGAGGAGTCGGCAGAGCGCGACCCGGCGGCGCTCGCCGCCCGAGAGGACGTCCACCAACTGGTCGGGCGGGGGACAGCGGAGCGCTTCCATCGCCAGCTCGAGCTGGCTGTCGAGTTCCCATGCGCCCGAGGCGTCGAGCTTGTCCTGCACCTTGGCCTGCCGTTCCATGAGCTTGTCCATGTCCGCGTCCGGGTCCCCGAAGGCCTCGTTGATCGCGTCGAACTCGGCGAGGAGGTCCATGGTCTCCTTGACCCCCTCGGAGACGACTTCCTTGACCGTCTTGCCGCTCCCGAGTTCAGGCTCCTGGGAGAGGTAGCCGATGGAATAGCCGGGAGCCACCGAGGTTTCGCCGAGGAATTCGGTATCGACCCCGGCGAGAATTTTTAAAAGGCTCGATTTTCCCGAGCCGTTAAGGCCGATAACGCCGATCTTGGCGCCGTAAAAATATGAAAGGCTGATATCCTTCAATACCTGTTTGGTTCCGTGACTCTTGGAAACCCTGTCCATCGTGTAGATGATCTTCTTGTCGTCAACTGTCTTTGCCATATAGCTGGAGTGTAGTGTAAATGCGGGTTTTACGCTATCGGAGGGCGCCCCTCGTGATTCCTTCGCTTGAGGGGGCTCCGAAGAGGGACTCTCTCCTCCCGTGAAGCCCCCTGCCTCGGCATAAAAAAAAACGGTCCCCTTGCGGGGACCGCTTTGAAACATCTCAGGCTGCGTTATTTCTTCGCCGCGGGCACGTCCGTGCTTCCGATCTTGAAGAATACGGCTTTTCCGAAGACGTGGGGATCCATGTAGGAGCCGTCTCCCTTGTCAGCCTTGCTCCAGATGAGCTTGGAGTCCCGGTCTTTCTCGGTCGCTCCGTTCGCCTGGGCCTGGAAGCCGATGGTTTCGCCGTGGGCGGCCTTGATCCCTGATATCGGAACGGCTGCCTCGAAGGCCCATCCGTCATCGGTTTTTACGACGGCGGCATTAACCTTGACGGTGTCGGAATTGGTCCCGTATACGGTAATGGCGTCCCCGCCTTTCTTGCCGATATTCGTGGGGCTGATATTGATCTGCATAATTCCGGGTTTATACGCCTTGGTTGCGAAATCCCCGGTGAAGTTGAAGTAGAACTCCATGGAATCCTCGTTCCATGTGTCCTTTGAGTGTTTGCCCGCGATGATCTTGGCGTCAACCGACTTCATGTACACAAAGATGTTCGTTTCGTCGGATGCGACGGCGAATTCGAAGACGCGATTCTGCTTTGAGTTCGGGCTTTTCTTGGGACCGGTTTCTACCTTCTGCAAGGGGATGCCCGCCCAGTCGCCGAACGCGCCGTCAAGGTCAATTTTCACCGGGAAGGGGATATACACGACCTCGCCGGGAACCGCGTCGGGGGCCTTGTTCTGGGCCGCGGCCGGAAGCACGCAAACGGATGCCAAGACCAACAGTATTGAAACCACTATACCTATTTTTTTCATCAGATCCTCCTTTCGCGATTGTAAACCCGATTTTGTGATTCGCGCAACATAAAATCCCGCGTATGTTGGGTCCACGTCCTTTTTTGGGGCGAATGCGCGATTTAGCGCCCTTTCTCGCTCTCCCGTCGGGCCGGACCTGCGGATGAATAAAACCGGTAAAGTCGGGCGATTCCTTCCCGGATAGTATCCGCGTCAAGATTACCGTACCCGAGGATTATGTGGCCGTAAAAGGGATTTTCGTTGAATTCTCCGTCGCCCTTCTGGAGGTATCGGGCCACGGTGGCGACCTTGACGCCGTATTCCCGGGTCCGGGACCAGTACCGGGCGGGATCGGCGGGCGCGGGTTTGCCGATGAGGGCGCTACAGTGCACCCCGGCCTCGTTTCCGTGAACGATCGCCATCTCCCCGAAGGTCCGCGAAATTTCCTCCGCGAGGATCTCGCGGCGGGAGGCGTAGAGGCGTTTCAGGCGGAGAAGATGGCGTTCGAGGAAGCCTCCCCCGATGAAGAGCGCGAGGCCCCGGGCCGTGAGCGACCCCGGCCAATCGGAGAGGCCGAGCCTGAAAAGCCGGAAGGGCTCGACGCAGGATTCGGGGACGATGACGAATCCGGTCCTGATCGCGGGGAAGAGCGACTTGTTGAAGGTGCCGGAATAAAACACGCGGTCCGGGGCGAGGGTGTGGATGGGCGGGACGGGGAGCCCTCGAAGCCGGAGGTCCCCGTCGTAATCGTCCTCGAAGATCCAGCAGTTCGAGGCGTCCGGCCGGGAAAGAAGCTCGAGGCGGCGGGAGATCGGCAGGATGCCCCCCGTCGGGAATTGATGCGAGGGCGAGACGACGATCAGCGACTGCTCCGGGAGCGGAGGGATCTTCGATACCTCGAGGCCCTCGTGGTCGACCGGGACTTGATGGACCTCGTATCCCGCGAGGGATAAAACGCGCCGGAATGAGTTGATGACCGGGTTTTCCAGGACGGCCGTCCTTGATCGCCGGCCCAAAAAGCCTGTGACGAGGGACAGGGCGTCCGTGATCCCCTGGGTTATGAAGATCTGGGCGGGGTCGCACTCGATCCCCCGGGACCGGAACAGCCAATCCCGCAGGGCCTCGCGAAGGGGGAGTTCGCCCCTGATATCGGTGAAGGAATAGCTTGAAAGCGGCGCCATCTCGGAGGCCTCGGCGAGACACCGCCGCCAACGGGCGAAGGGGAATATGCCCAGCTCCGGCGTCCCTGACGCGGAGGCGAAGTCGATGGTATCGGCCGAGGGGGAAACGGCTACGGGGATACTGCCGATCCGGGGCGCCGGACGGGGAGCGAGTCCTACCCCGGGGTTGACGCGGGTACCCGATCCCGTCGTCCCGGTCAGGTAGCCTTCCGCCTCAAGCTGTTCGTAGGAGTCCATCACGACGTTTCTGGCGATTTCGAGCGTCCGGGCGGCCTCGCGGGTGGAGGGCAGGCGAGTCCCGGCCGGTATATCCCCCCGAAGGATGCGAGCCCTCAAACCGTCGCAGAGTTGCCGGGCCAGTGATAGTGGGGAGCCCCGATCTATGGTAATACCGTACATGTAATGGCTCCTTGGTTTTGGTCCTTTTTCGCGTTATCGAAGGGCCTTTTGATTAGTAACTATATATCCTCGGGATGAGCTCCCGCAAGCGGTAAAAAAGGCACCAACAATATTGAGAGCAGTCACAAAACTTGACAGTGGTCTTTGTCTGCTCCTATACTCGCATTTTGGCCCCTCCCGAAAGGAGTACTATTTTTAAAACCACCATGAAAATCTTCTATGCTATGTTTTTTCTTCTTGCTCCCGTCGGTCTGTTCGCCTATCTCGATCCCGGGACGGGGAGTCTCCTTCTCTATGCCCTCGTAGGGGTCGCCGCCTCCCTCATTTTCGCGCTCCGGAATCTCTGGTACCGCGTACGGGAGCTTTTTTTCGCCGGCCGTCTCAGGGGAAAGGAATCCAACGAGGCGGCCGAGATCGTGTTTCATTCCGAGGGAGGCCGGTACTGGCAGGTTTTCGAGCCCATCCTCGCGGCCCTCGAGACGCGGGGAATCGACAGCGTATATGTTACCCCCGACCCGAAGGATCCCGCGATAGCCTGGGCCCGGGAGCGCTCTCACCTGAGGGCGATCAATCCCGGCAACGAGCTGATGACCATCGCCTGGATGAACCGCCTCAAGGCCCGGCTCGTCGTTTCCACGACCCCCAATCTCGACGTGTATATGTGGAAACGCTCCCCGCGCGCCGGACGGTACCTTCATCTGTTTCACGCGCCGACGACCGTCGAGTTTTACGAGAAGTACGCCCTCTGTTTTTATGACGATATCCTGACTGTCGGCCCCTTCCAGGAAAAGGCGATCGCCGAGCTGGACCGGAAGCGCGGCTTGCCGGCGAAGCGGCTGTATCCCGTCGGGCTTACGTACTACGATTTTATGCTTCGCGAACTCCGTTCCCTCGAGGCCGAAGGTCCCGCCGGCGGGGGAGAGGCCGCTACCGCCGAGCGCTCCGGCAAGGGCTCCATCCTGTACGCCCCGTCCTGGGGAAGCCGCAGTTCCCTCGTCCTTTTCGGGCGCGATCTCGTCGGGCAGTTGCTGTCATGCGGGTATCGCGTCGTCCTGCGCCCGCATCCCCAGTCGGCGCTCTCCGACCGCGAGATCCTCTCGGGGATTCTCGGGGCCTTCGGCCCCAATCCCCTGTTTTCCGTCGATCGGAATTTGACGGCCATACGGGCCATGTCCGATTCCGATTTTATGGTCACCGATTTTTCCGGGGTTATGTTCGACTACGCGTATCTCTTCGGAAAGCCGATCATCCTCGCGGCCCTCGAAACCCCGGTTACGGGGGGCTACGAGGCCGAGGACGTGGATGGCCCCTTGTGGGACGTCGAGTCCGCCCGAAGGCTGTCCCGTCCACTGCCCGACGACCTTGGCGAATTGCCCGCCCTCGTCGAGGAAATCATGCGGGACCGCGAGCGGCTGATGGCCGGGAACCTGCGGTTCAGGGACGAGACCGTGATGAACTTCGGGCGGGCCGGAGAGGCCGTCGCCGATTGCCTCGAGAATCTTTTGGGAGGCCAAGGATGAACCTGCTTGCCGCCGTATTCTCGACTATCCTGTGGCCGTTCAAGGCGCTCATCTCGTCGGTCTTTACGCTCGCCTGGGAACTGACGGGCAACTACGGCCTCTCGTTGATCATCGTGAGCTTCTGCATCACGGCCGGTACCGCGCCCCTCTACCTCCTCGCGGACAAGTGGAAAAACGGCGAGAAGGCCGTTCGCGGACGCATGCGGCGCGACGTCGAGAATATCAATCGCTACCACTCGGGGAGCAAGCGATTTTATCTGACGAAGGCCGCCCATCGCATCTACGGCTACAAGCCATGGTACGCGCTCCGCACCTCCTTCGGCCTCCTTATACAGATCCCGTTCTTCTTCGCGGCCTACCACGTCCTTTCGGAGTATACCGGCTACGCGGGAGTTTCTTTCCTGGGCATCAGGGACCTTGCCGTTCCCGACGGCCTTCTTCTGGGCGTGAACCTTCTCCCGTTCCTGATGACGGCTGTCAATATCCTCTCGTCCCTGTATTACACCCGGTCGCTCTCCGTTCGGGATAATGGTCAACTTCTCGTCATGGCGGGCGTCTTCCTCGTCCTTCTGTACAAGTCGCCCTCTGCCCTTCTTGTCTACTGGACGATGAACAACCTGCTATCCTTCGTGAAGGCCGTCATCTTCAGGCACGTCGGCCTCCAAAAGCCGCCCGAGCCGGAGCCTTCCCGGGCGGAAAGCGGGTCGTTCCTGCGCCGATTCCTGAGGGACGAGCGTGATCTTGCCGTATTCTTTTCCTTCGCCCTTGTCTGCTCCCTCGAGGTTTTCTGGATCGTCAATTTCAAGGAAACGTTCAAGTACGCCATAGCCCTTTCCCTTTTCGGCGCCGTGCTTTCCTCCGCGTACTTCGTCCTGCGACGGAGGCTTTACCGAAAGATTCCGGCGTATCTCGTCGTATGGGCCGCCCTCGCGCCGTTCTATTTCGCCTTCGTCTCGAACCGCAAATACAACCCGTATATATCCAACGAGAACCTCAAGCTGATGATCGCGTTCCTCCAGGGCTCGCTCGCCTTCCTTGGGCCGTACATCGTCGCCTCGCCTCGGCGGGTTGCCGTTGGTTCTCCCCGGCAGTCCGCAGACGGGTCTTTTCGGCGCGTCACCGACCGAGCTTCCCCCGGAGCGCCCGCAGTCCCCGCCGACTTCGGGACCTTCGCGGGCATCGTTGTCGCCGCGCTCTTTTTCCTGTGTATCTATCAACCCTTTTCCTATTATATCTCCTCGCCCGCGGACATCGGCGTCACCCTGGCCTCTTTCGCGCGTTCCTCGTTCCTGCTCGTCGCGATCGCGGCGGCCGCGGCGTTCGGCGCGTTCTTCGCTCTCCCGCAGCATTTGAGGGGCAGGGCCTCCGAGTTCGCCCTGTTCGTCCTGATGGCCTCTCTCGTCTGGTCTCTGTTCTTCAGGATGAAGACCGGGATGCTCGACAACTTCACCTTCCAGCATGAGGACGCGATCGGTGATATCGGGCTTTTGCTGTATCTGCTCGACCCCTTCATGATGACGGGGTTCTTATGGCTCGCCCGCAAACGCCTCTCGGGCAAGGGAAAGACCGTTTTCTATCTCGCCGTCGCCCTTACCTCGGTACTGGCCATAACCCTCGCCGTCAAGTTCGCGCGGATGGACAAGAAGTCCCTTGTGCGGGATCAGGGATCCGACGGCTCCTTGCCCGCGACGGCCGCGGACAGCCATCGCTTCTCCGCCGACGGGAAGAACGTCGTTTTCCTCGTGGCCGACATGTTCAACGGGAACTATCTCGGGCGCATCGTCGAGGGGCATCCCGAGTATGCCCAATCGCTTGACGGATTCGTCTGGTATCCCGATTGCCTTTCCGTCTCGTACAACACGGCGACCTCCTTTCCCGCGATCTTCGGCGGCGAGGGGTTCCTGCCGGAGAGGCTGAGCGGGAACGGGATGAACGGGAGCGAGGAAATCCGCTTGGCCGCCGGCAACTTTTTCAAGTCCGTTCGCGACGCGGGATTCCGCGCGACCGTTTCGAATCCCGTTTATTTCTCGCGGGAGGATACGGCTGGCGCGCGGGTCGAGAATATCTTCGGCTACGTGAATTACTGGAAGGGCGCGCATGGAGAGGGCTCTGCCGGTGATGACGCCGGCGACAAGGCCTTCCTCCCCGCCATGGTGTCGATCTTCAATTCCGTTCCCTGGCACCTCAAAAGCGTGGTGTACGACGACGCGAACTGGATTATCTTCAGGCGTTCGGCTATTTTTAAGCAGATGAGGAATAAAGCCATCCGCGACATGGCCTATCTCGATCTCCTGCCGGAGGTGTCGTCCGCGGCGAAAGGCGACGGGCTTTTCCTGTACGTGCACAACGAGCTTCCCCATTCTCCCTACGGGATAAACGGCAGGGGAGAGCTGATCGACGGGGAGTTCCCCAGCGCGGGCGACAACGATTTCATCAACCCGAGGGCGGCCCTCTATTCGGCGAGGAAGGAGCTGGACTTGCTCCTTGACCTGTGCTCGTGGATGAAGGATAACGGGGTGTACGACAACACCATGATCGTGGTAATTTCGGACCACGGGAACCCCCTTGAGGACAACGGTATTCCAAAGGGCGCGGGAGGCGACGCGGTCTTCGGAGATTACGACCTTTCGCGCGCGAATACCCTGCTGTTGGTCAAGGATTTCGGTGCCTCGGGGAATCTCGCGACGGACCGGAGCGAGGTGAGTTCCGCGGACGTCACGGCCCTTCTTTCCGCCCGCGCGGGCATCTCATTCCCGGGCGTCGGCCGGACATTCCCTCCCGAAGGGGGACGAACCCGCGAATACAGCTCGATCGCCGGGGATTGGGAAGATTGCCTTGACCGCGAGGCTGCGCAGTATCGCACGTACGATGTTTCGGGGTCGATCTTCGAGAGCGAATCATGGAGGAGGCGAAAGTGACGACGCAGAAAAACAAGGACCGGACGATCCTGCTGTTGCTCCTGGCCGCGACGCTCGTCTTCCGTCTCTGGACGGTCATGATGATCCATACCGGCGTCGACGAGCGCGACTATTGGTATTCCGCAAAATCTATCTCGCAGGGATACGAGTATCCCTACGTCAACCATCGCACGATCCGGTGGGGGGTTATCGGCCCGGTCGCGCTCGCGCAGTCCCTTACCGGCGTGCGCCCGAACGCCTACTACGTCCTGCCCATCATCAACGCCCTCGCGCAAACCGCGCTCCTCTACCTTCTCGGCCTGCGGCTTTTCAACAGGCGGGTCGGCGTCCTCGCCGCCCTGTGCCTGATTTTCTTCCCCTATCAGATTCGCGCGGCCTCGCAGGTGCGCCCGGAGATCTTCAGCATCACCTATATCCTGACGATGGTCTTCTTCTTTTCGCGATACCTGGCCGCGGTCGAGCGAAAGGAGAGCCTCAAGTATCTAGCCCTCTCGGCCGCGATGCTCTTCGTCTCCTACGAGACCAAGATCACGAATCTCTTTTTCATGCCCGGGATGTTCGTCCTGATTTTCCTTTACAAACGCGAGTCGCGCTTTCGCGACGGACTCCTGTTCGGCTGTATCCCCCTCGCGGGCTTCATCGTCGAGACGGTTCTCTACGCCATATTCGCCGGGTACCGCTTCGGGCAGCTCGAGATCATCATGTCGAAGCACGTCACGGGGATGGAGACGCTCTCCTCCTTCGCCGAGGTCTTCAACCGCTACCGCGGTCCCTGGCTTCAGGCCTATTGGCAGATACCCTTCGCCCTCTTCGCCGTCCTCGCCGTCTATACCGTCGCGCGCAACCGAAAGAGGGAACTCGTTCTCCTGATCGCGCCGGCCGTCTCGTTTTTCCTTTTCATCACCTTTACGGTAAGCAGTCTCGATCCGATCAAGATGGCGGAGCCCTTCATCAACCGCTATTTCTCCGCCGTGTTGCCCGCGGTCTTTTTGGTCATTTGCTTTTACGCGGACCGTCTGTCGCGCCGGTGGCGAATCCCCGGGCCTTCGTACCGGGCCTTCGCCCGCCTGACGGCCGCCGGCACGCTCGCCTTCATGGTCCTGTTCTCGCTGCCGTTTTTGCCCGCGAAGGTACGCGAGTACGTCAGGTGCCCGCTCTCGGTCGATCATCCCTTCAGGGAGAATGCCCGATATCGCGCCTTCATCAACGACGCGTGGAAAAAGGGTTTCGCGATCGTCGGCTGGAGGGAAGATTCCGGATACAACGCATGCGCGACGGCGAGCTGGTATTTTCTTGACGGGGACATGTACGTCGACAACGCCGCGCCGAGGCCCGAGCGGATAACCGTTGACCTTGGCGACGCCGCGGTCGAGGCGTACTCTCTCGCGGGGCGCATGCCGTCCGCCGCCTTCGTCAACGCGATACGCGATCCGTTCAGGGTGCGTGAGATCCCGCTTGACGCCATACGTAATATCGAGGCCGAAAGGTTTCCTGAATAAACTGGGGGAATGGACATGAAACTCATCATACAGATACCGTGCTTCAACGAAGAGGCGACTCTCAAGACGACCCTCGACGATCTTCCGAAATCGATCCCCGGGATCGACAGGATCGAGATCCTCATCATCAACGACGGGAGTCGGGACCGGACCGTCGAGGTTGCCAGGGCGAACGGCGTCGACCACGTCGTTTCCTTCAGGCGCAACCGGGGCCTCGCCAAGGGCTTCATGGCCGGGCTCGACGCCTGCCTCAAGCTGGGCGCCGACATCATCGTCAATACCGACGCGGATAACCAGTATTGCGGGGACGACATAGCGAAGCTCGTCGAGCCCATCCTCGCGGGAAAGGCCGACATAGTCATCGGCGAGCGGCCCATCGACGAGACCAAGCACTTCTCCCCGCTCAAGAAGCGGCTCCAGCGAATGGGAAGCAAGGTCGTCCGCATGGCGAGCGATACCGAGATCCCCGACGCCCCGAGCGGTTTCCGCGCCTACAGCCGCGAGGCGGCCCTGCAGATCAACGTGATCAACGAGTACACCTACACCCTCGAGACCATCATCCAGGCCGGGAGGAACCGAATCGCGATAACCTCCGTGCCCATCAGGACGAATCCCGAGCTGCGCGAATCCCGCCTCTTCGGAAGCATGTTCGGCTACGTCAGGAAATCGTCCATGACGATCATTCGGGCCTTCATGATGTACCGACCCCTGCAGTTTTTCTGCAGCATAGGCGCCGTTATCTTCCTCGCGGGCTTCGCGATCGGGGTGCGGTTTCTCGTGTACTTCTTCGCGGTGCCCGGAGGCGGAAGCGGCCACATACAGTCGCTCGTGCTCGCGGCCGTGCTCATGATGCTCGGCTTCCAGACCTTCATCGTCGGCCTTCAGGCCGACATCATCGCCGCCAACCGGAAGATCCTCGAGGATATCCAGCGGAGGGTGCGCGAGATGAACGCGCGGCCCGAGGGGAAGAAGTGACGCTTCGCTCTTTGGTAAACAGGGAGACCGTCTCCTACGCCTTCTGGGGCGTCGTGACGAGCGTTCTCAATATCGGGCTGTTCGAGCTCCTGCTTTTCGTCGGGACGGACTATCGCGTCGCGAATTTGATCGCCCTCCTCGTGACCAAGGCGGCCGCGTACGTCGTCAACAAGCTCTTCGTGTTCCGCACCCATACGGAGAGCCCCGCGGCCCTTACGGCGGAATTCTTCCGCTTCGTGATAGCCCGAGGGGGGACGATGCTGGTCGACTGGGTCGGGCTCATTGTCCTCGTGAGCGTGTGCGGCGTCCCGGAGAAATACGGGAAGCTCATCACCACGGTCGTCGTGGTGATACTCAACTACATCGTCGGCAAGGCCTGCGTCTTCAAGCAAGGCCCCGCAGGAGATTCGCCATCTCGATCGCGCTGACGGCGGCGTCGAAGCCCTTGTTGCCCGATTTCGCGCCCGCCCTCTCGACGGCCTGCTCGATCGACTCGGTCGTCACGACGCCGAAGGCGACCGGTTTGCCCGAGGCGAGCGATACCTGCGCGATGCCCTTCGAGACCTCGGCGCAGACGTAGTCGAAGTGCGGGGTTGACCCGCGGATGACGGCGCCAAGGCAGATGACGGCGTCGACGTCGTCACGCGCCGCGAGGCGTTGGGCCGCGAGCGGTATCTCGAAGGCGCCCGGCACGCGGGCGAGAGAGATCCCCGTCTCGTCCGCTCCATGGCGCGCGAGGGCGTCGAGGGCCCCGTCGACGAGACGCGAGACGATGAAATCGTTGAATCGCGACGCGACGATCGCGAATCGGATTCCCTTCGCGACGAGATTTCCTTCAAATGTTTGCATGGTTTTCCTCCGGTATCCTTCCATAAAGATCGTGACCCATCCTTTCCGCCTTGGTGCGCAGGTAGAATTCGTTTTCCTCGCGCGGGGGGATGATGATGGGAACTTGGCCTTCTATCTCGATGCCGTATCCGGCAAGGGCTTCCGTTTTGGCGGGATTGTTCGTCATGAGCCGTATCGACGCGACGCCGAGGTCGCGCAGGATCTGCGCCGCTACCCAATACTCGCGCTCGTCCGCCCTGAACCCGAGGCGGAGGTTCGCGTCAACCGTATCGATACCCCCGTCCTGGAGGGCATAGGCCCGCATCTTGTTCGCGAGACCGATGCCCCGCCCTTCCTGCCTGAGATAGACGAGAACGCCCCTCCCCTCGGCCGAGATGCGTCGCATCGCCTCCTCGAATTGCTCCCCGCAGTCGCATCTGCGTGAACCGAGGGCGTCGCCAGTCAGGCATTCGGAATGGACCCGGCACAGAACGGGCGTTCCATCGTCGACGTCGCCCATGACGAGGGCGATGTGCTCGCGCGATCCCCATCGTTCCGCGTACGCGTAGAGTCGAAAGTTTCCGTGTCTCGTGGGAAGCCGCGTCTCAGCGGCGCGGTCCGTCAATTTCTCGTGAATGGCCCTCCAGCGAACCACGTCGCCGACGGATAGAATCGGCAGCGAATGCTCGGTCGCGAAGCGCTCGAGGCTGTCCGCGCGCGCCATCGTTCCGTCGTCGTTGAGGATCTCGCAGATCACAGCCGCTGGGCTCGCGCTTTCGATCGGCGAGCCTGTCCTTTCGCGCGCGATCCTGACGAGGTCGAGGGATGCCTCCGTGTGGCCCCGCCTCGACATGACCCCGCCTGAACGCGCCGCGAGGGGAAACACATGACCGGGTCGCCTGAAGTCACCGGCCGCCGCGGCGGGGTTCGCGAGAAGCGTGATGGTGCGCGATCGGTCAGCCGCCGAGATTCCGGTCGTCCCGCCCGCGGCGTCTACCGAGACGCTGAAGGCGGTCCCGTGGCCGTCGGTGTTCGTCGCCGTCATCTGCGGGAGGGCGAGTTCCGCAAGGCGCTTCTCTTCCATCGGGACGCAGATGAGGCCCCTGGCGAACCTGATCATGAAATTGACCGCCTGCGGACTCGCGAAGGCCGCGTCCATGACGAGGTCTCCCTCGTTTTCGCGCCCTTCGTCGTCGGTTACGATGACCATCTTCCCGCGGCCGAGCGCCGCGATGGCCCGTTCAATTGCGTCCATTATCATTGACCTCCCCGGATAAATCCCCGCTCGAGCAGGGAAGAGTAGAGCCGTTTGTCCGCGGCCGCATTGCGCGTTGATACCGACGACGCGCCGTCGTCGGCGCTTCGAGGGTCGTGCGCGCCGGCAATCGCGCTGCCCCCGGATAGCGCGGCGTAGCGCGCAAGCAGATCGCATTCGACGTTGACGCTCGACCCTGCGCGACGGAAGCCGAGGCAGGTGGAGGCCAGCGTATAGGGTATGACTGAAACTGAAAAGATTCCTTCCCGAACGGAACACAGGGTCAGGCTGACGCCGTCGATGGCGATAGAGCCCTTGACCGCCATCATGGCCGTAAGGGCTTTGTCGCATCCGATCGTGATGACCGACGCGATCCCCTCGCGTCGAATCGACCTGACCATGCCGGTGCCGTCGACGTGGCCGGCGACGATATGCCCGCCCAGACGGGAGGACGCGAGGAGGGCTCGCTCCAGGTTTACGGGATCTCCCCTGCGAAGGGTGCCAAGGGCGCTGCGCGCGAGGGTTTCGCCCATGACGTCGGCGAAGAAGCGGGCCGGGCCCACCGCCGTCACGGTAAGGCAGACGCCGTTTACCGCGACGCTGTCCCCGATCTTCGTGCCGTCGAGGGCCTTGGCGGCCGAGACGGAGAGCCGGGCCGAAGCTGCGCATCGGGCCGAAGCTCCGCCACGCACGATCGAAAGGACCTTCCCCGTTTCCTCGATTATGCCCGTGAACATGGCGATCCCTCCAGTATAAAGTCGGGCCCACAGGGAACGCAGGTCAGGCCGTCGATTCGCCAGCCGTCATCGGGGAAGCGCGCGCCTGTTCCGCCGATAGGCGATGGAGCGCCCGAGCCGCCGAGGATAATGGGCGCGAGGTAGATGCGGACCCGGTCGACCAGGCCAGCCTCAAGCGCGGAGGCGGCGAGCGTTCCCCCGGACTCGAGGAGCACGCTGTCGATCCCCAATCCGCCGAGGGCCGTCATCATGGCCGCGAGGTCAAGATGCCCACCGTCGTCCCTGACCGGAAGGACCGTTATTCCGCGCGACTCCAGGTTCGCCCGCCGCGCGCGAGTCCGCTCGTCCTCGAGGGCGCTTTCTCCCGCGGCGACGATAGTGGGTACTGTGCGCGCCGTTGCCGCGATGCGGGACGAGACGGGAAGTCTGAGGAAGGTATCGGCAATAATCCTGGTCGGCGCGGTCCTTGCTGACGTGCCTTCGGGAAGCCTCACCGTATAGAGGGGATCGTCGGCGAGGACGGTCCCGATGCCGCTCAGGATCGCCGAAAATCCCGACCGTAACCGGTGGACGTCGATCCGCGATTCCTCCGAGCTGATCCAGCGTGAATGGCCTTCCGAGGTCGCGGTCTTGCCGTCGAGGGACATCGCGCTTTTGAGGAGCACCCAGGGCCTGCCCGTGGTCGCGTACTTGACGAATACGCGATTGAGTTCGCGGCACTCGCGCTCGAGAACCCCCGACGCGACGGGGATCCCGCTCGCCCGCAGGGCCGCGATGCCTCCGCCGGAAACCCTGGCGTCGGGATCTACCATCCCGCAGACGACCCGGCCGATTCCCCGCGCGATGACGAGATCCGTGCACGGCGGCGTCTTGCCCGTATGACAGCAGGGCTCCAGCGTGACGTACAGCGTCGCGCGCGACAGGTCGACTGCCCCCCGTTCGCCCGATCCGCCTCCGGCGCGATAGCCCTCGTCCGCGTCGGCGATGGCGAGAACCTCGGCATGCGGACCCCCGGCCATCCGGTGCCAGCCCTCTCCGATTATTCGCCCGTCAATCGCGAGGACGGCGCCGACGAGCGGGTTCGGTCTGACGGTCCCCCTGCCGCGTTCCGCGAGCTCGAGGGCCCTCCGCATGTAAAGCTCGTCCCTCACCCGTTCTGCATCCACTCGTTCCGCGTGTTCGCGCATAAAAAAACCCCGAAGACATTGAATTGTCCTCAGGGTCGATAATCCGCAATCAACTCGGGCGCGAAAAAACGACGACGCGCCGGAAACGAGTGTGGGTGTATCTCTTCTTTCATCCAGACTTTACTGTCGGCCTCGGAGTTTCACCGAATCTGCCATAGAAGAGGCTTGCGTCCCTTCCGCGAAAGGCCGTTCGGGCTTTTCGCAGGCTTGCGGGCTATACCGCCGGTGGGGAATCGCACCCCGCCCTGAAGATGTACTGTCGAGTGGATAGTATGCCGCGTCCCGGAATCTGTCAAGCGCCAAACGGTATTCGCGTACGTGCCGATACAGGTGCGCGAATCCTCAGAAACGTCGAGTCGTTTTTCGCCCCTTGGGGTACAGTGAAAGAGTCTTCCGGAAGACGACATATTGTATTCGTGAGGCGGATCATTCATGGATTATTACTGTCTGCTACAATCCGCGGTTTCGTATATCGAAAGCCGCGTGCGTTCGGAAATCGATTGCGGCGCGCTATGCCGCTCGTTCGGCGTGTCCGAGCCCCATTTTCGCGACGTGTTCGCGAACAGGGTCGGCGTTCCGGCGGGACGATACGCGCTTTCACGGCGCGTCGCGCATGCGGCGTTCGAGATATCGCACACTGATCGGACTATCTTCGACATAGCGCTCGATTACGGTTTCGACAATCCCGATACCTTTACCCGCGCGTTCAGGCGCGAGACCGGCATGACGCCGTCCTCGTTCCGCGCTGCGCGCGTACCGGTCGGGAGGATTATGCTCGCGGCGGGCGCGTACGGGCCCGGGTTGCGGCAGACGGGCAGGTTTCCGGTGATTACCCTCGCAACGGAGGAAACTATGACGAAAGCAAGAATCGAGAAGGGCAATGGGGAGTGCGTGCTCTATGGGATCCAGAAGGTTGAGTATAAGAGCGAGGAGTACACGCCGTTCCCGGCGGCGCTCCGCTCCTGCCTTAATTACATGGGGCAGGATATCCGGTACGCGTACCTCATGGCGGCGACGGGCGCGGCGTTCAGGCTCCGATGGAACCCGTCGTGCTGGGATGCCGGCAATGTCGACATCATGAACGTGTTCGCCGATCCCGAGGAGGCGTTCGTTCGCGGATTCCGCGCCGCGGGCCGATCGTTCTCCTTTCTGAGGCGCTGCGCCGGCGCGACGAAAGAGGATTTCATGAACTTTATCTGCGCCGAGATCGACGAAGGCCGACCCGTGATCGCGCTTGGCATAATCGGGCCGCCCGAGGCGTGCATCGTCACGGGATACCGCGCGGGCGGCAATACCCTGCTCGGCTGGAATTTCTTCCAGGATTTCCCCGAGTTCGGCGGGGGCGGCGGGAGGGACGAGTCCGGGTATTTCGTGACGGACGGTTGGTGGGAAAACCCGTCGACGGTGATGCTCATGTCTATCGGCGAGGAATGCGCCGAATTGCCCCCCGCCACGGATATACTGAGAAAGGGCCTCGATATCCTTGAGCGCGAAACCGTCGCCCATTCGAATGGCTGCGTGCATCTGGGCGGTCAGGCGGCGTATCGGGCCTGGTCTACGGCGCTCTCGGACGACGCGGGCTTTCCCTCGGGGATGCCGCTTCCGCAGCTTTTCGAGCGGCTCATGTGCTTCACCGACGGGCTAACGATGGTCCACGAGGGCCGGGGATGCGCGGCGATCTGGATGAAGGAACTCGCTGCATCGCTCGAGGGCGCCGGGAAGGGGCCCCTCGCGGCTCTGGCCCGGAAAGCGGCCGGATTCTTCGACGGTGAGCGCGCGCTCGTGGACGAGATTACCTCGCTTCCCGGGTATGCCGAGCCGGGCGAAAAACGGGCGCTTGCCCTCGCGGAAAGAGGGTTCCGCAAGGAAGTCGCCGCAAGGATCGATCGCGCGGCCGAACTCGACCGCAAGGCCAGCGGGGCGATTCGCGAACTTGTCGGTCTGTGGCGCTAGAGCGGGGAGACGGCGGCTTCGCGCGTTGGCGCGGCCGCCGTCGCTTTCCGCGTTCGCGCGCGATACCTACCAGGAAACCGACACGAGCAGGCCGGTGGGCGCGGCCGTGATCGAAACGCCTTTATCGGCGTTTCCTTTTATTCCCGTTGATGAAACTGAGTGAAGCCATGGTACGAGAAACCCGCACGCTGTCCCGATCGCGGCGCCCGCGAGCACGTCCGTCATGAAGTGGTTCCCGCTCGCGACCCGGCATGCTGCGGTGGAGAAAGCGAGCGCGTACGACGCGACGATTACCGGGGTTTTCATCGGGGAATCCGGGAAATACGCGCCGAACACGTAGTGCGTAAACGATGCCCCGGCAAAGGCGAGCGTCGTATGTCCCGAAGGAAATGATTCTTCCCAATCGCCGTTGTCTATCTCGTCCTCGGGCGCGTCGTCGGAATACATATACGGTCGTGCCCTGCTCACGCAGAGTTTCCCAAGATTTTTGATCCCGTGCGCGAATAACGCGGTTTCCGCGTACATGACGCCTATGGTTACCCACTCGTCGCTCGGCGCGAGTAAAAGAATCGCGGGAGACAGGGCGGACGCGATCGCCAATCCCGTTCCGGCGTAATCAAGGCGCTTTGAATAGGAATTAACCGACAGTCTGTCGAATTGATTGATTCGCGATAACGGAAACGCGGTTCCGCCGTAATCGTCCCGGCCGGAATCCCCGTCGTCCTCGAGCGCGTAAACGGTACCGTTGAGGCCAAGCGCCGAACCCAGAAGTATGCCGTCGAGCAGGGGTGAAAGTGTAAACGATACCCCCGAACGGTCGTTGCCCGGCGAACCGGCGAATGTCCCGTCCAATGGGTTTGCATGGGCGATGGATGTTGACAGGGTTAGCGCCGCTACCATAGTCAGCGCAGAGATACGCTTGATCAATGAGTGTCTCCTTCGTCGCGCCGGCGATCGTGCCATGTGCGCGTCTGCGTCGTAGTAAGCCATACGAACGAAGGACGGACAATAAACCGTTCTTTACAACGGCGATACTTATCGTATCATTTGCGTTTTATAAGGAGGATTCCCTTGGTCAGAAGCAGGAAAAGGAGAAAAACGCTCGCGTAGGGTTGCCGTGTGGCGATAAGCAAAAGAACGCCCAGAATTGACAAGGCGCATGACAGGGGCGTTTTTATCCTTACCCATAGGGGATGTCGGAATGACTGCAATGCCAACTCCGTAACGCCGAACAAAGCGGTGACAATAATGAGACCATACATGACAACGAGTATATCCTTCTGCATTCCGGTCACGGCGACAAGGGGGACGGCCGCAATATGTTCTCCCCGCCTGTCTCCGAACAGCGGCAAAATCAGAAGCAGGACGATCACAAAATCCAGTACTCCAAAAAACAACGGACGCACGGTTCCCGCGACATTCCCGGTCTCGCCGTTCGAAAGGGACGGTAGCTCGTCATGCGAAAGGAGTGAGTCAACGGACACCGACATGACCTTCGCGATGAGCCGCAGGGAATCGATGTTTGGGTATCCCCGTCCCGATTCCCATTTGGAAACCGTCACCCGGGATACGAAGAGTTTTTCCGCTAACTGTTCCTGCGTCATTCCCGCCCGGGTTCTCAGGAGCTGAAGCTTTTTGTTGAATTCCATCGTTGTCCTTGTTCTCCGAGGCCGCAGTATACCATACATCGATTTCAGCGCGGTATCCCGAACGCGCGGGAAACGGCTTCAGGTCGCGCAGGATACTGCGGCCCGGAATCCCCAAAGCGTCAGGCGGTCTTGGCGTTCGCGAGCCAGGCGCGGAAGGCGTCGAGGATTCGCCTGTCGAAGTTGACGTCGATCAGGCGGTCGAGCGAGGAAAGGGCCTCTTCGCCCGTGAAGGCGGCCCGATAGGGTCGGTCCGAGGTGAGGGCGTCGTAGATGTCGGCCAGGCTGATGATCATGGCCTCCCAGGGATAATCGCCCGGGCGCTTCGCGTAATAGCCGGTACCGTCCATCTTCTCGTGATGGTAGCGTATCAGGTCGCGTATCTCGGTGAAGAAGGAATTCTCGTTGACGATGTCGTAGCCGATCTCGGTATGCCGCTTTATCTCGGCGTATTCCCTTTCGGTAAGGCTCGTCGTCTTGGATATGATCGAGTCGCTGATCCCGATCTTCCCGATGTCGTGGAGGATGGAGGCGTAGCGGATGCGCCGGACTGTCTCGGGCGAAAGCTGGAGGGCGCGCGCGATGCCGACGGCGTAGGTCATGACGCGCTCCGAATGCCCACGGGTATAGTGGTCCTTCGCCTCGAGCGCCCGCGAGAGCGAGGACACGGTGGAAAAGTAGCTCTGCTCGAGTTCGTCGTAAAGCAGGCGGTTGTTGATCTCGCTCGCGAGGAAGGCCGCGGCTATCTCCAGGGTGTAGCGGTGTTCCATGCCGAAGCCCTCGCGGGATTCCCCCTTGCGCGAGATCGTGACGACCCCGATGACCCGCTTGTCCGTCCGGATCGGCGCCGAGACGAAGGAGCCCGAGATAAACGGTTCCTCCGCTATCATGGCGAAGGACGGGTGCTTCATCCTGTCCGGGACGTAGATGGCCCGCCTTCGCTCGACCGCCTGGCCGGAGACGCCCTTTCCCGCGAGAAGGCACGGGGGCTCATCCTTGAACCCGTTCCACACGATCGGCATCAGCTCGTGAAGGTACTCGTCATACTCGTAGTAGACGCCTGCGTCGAAGGATATCTCCTGCCTCAGGTCCTCGAGCAGGTGCTCGGACAGATCGGCGACGCTGAGCCGCTTGTGCAGGGTCGACGGATATTCCGCGAGACGGAGGAGTTCCCTTTGCCTCTGATCCGCGATGGAGGCCGCGTAGAGGTTTATTCTCAGGCGGCTCGCGAGCTCGGCCAGGAAGGCGCGCTCCTCATCCGGGGGAGATATGGATTCTCCCTTTCGCCCCGTCTCGCCGGAATCGGTCTCGCAGAGCATGATGAAGGCGAGAAGGCTGAAGCGGTGAACCACCGGCACGATGTAGTAGCCCCGGTACACCGTCCCCAGGAGGGCATGGAGCATATCGTCGTCGGGGACGTAATCGCGGAAGATGGCGTCGAGCGGGGTTCCCGTGCCGCACATCGCGAGGCAGGCTATGAAGATCGAGTCGTCCGGGATCGCGGCGAGGCCTTCCCTGTCGATCTCGCGGTATTCCCGCGCCTCGGGAACGTGAGCGAAGATATGGGCGTCCGTCCTGGGGTTTCTCGCCCGAATCATGCGTATGGCCGACTCGACAAGTCCCGCTGAGGTGTGCCAATCGTCGAGCTCGTCGAGGGTAAAGCTGTGCTCAAGCTCCAGCAGGTCGTCCTCTCCGTCCGAGATGGAATAATCATTCATAGATGTGGAAATTGTATGACGTTTTATTTTAAAATGTCAATAAAAAATTATAGATTTCACGCGTCCAGGGAGCGGCGCGCGCAGGTCGGCAGGATGCGTTCGAGAAGGATGAACCCAACTTCCTCGTCGGTATGGTCGGTCATGCCAGGTACGCTGAATAGCTTCTGGATAAACAGGCCGGCCGCGCCGATGCAAACCGAGAGCTCCTCGTCCGGCGAATACATAACCTGACAATCCTTTTTCGTAGAATACAGCCAGTTCGCGTCGATGGCATCCCGTATCATGGGCGCCAATTCCCGCGCGTACCGCGCGAAATCGCCGGCGATGACGATCTTGGTGATATCGAGGCAGTTTACCAGGAGGGAGACGTTCCAAGCGATCTCGGAGAAGACCCTTGCGAGCACCTCCTTGTCGTCGGGAAGGCGCGCCGCCTCCGCGTCCGTAATGGAAAACTGCGAGTGGCTGGGCTTGGTATGGTCGTACTTGAGGCTTCGGAATTCCCCGGCGGTGAAGCTGTCCCCGTGGAGGACGCTGTCGCGAATGACGATGCCTATGCCGAGCGCCGTCCCGCTCGCGCTGTCGGCCGCGACGTCGACGTTGCGGAATTCCCCGAGCAGGGCCATGAAGTTCCTGTCCGGGGTCGTCCTCCGGAAGGCCATCTCGGCCCAGCAGCAGCAGTTCGCGTCGTTCTCGACGAACACCGGCTCGGGGCATCGGCCCTCGAGGGCCTCCTTGAGGCCGAGCGGCTCCGTAATCCCGAGCGGGTTCGAGCTTATGATGATTCCCTCGTAGGCGTCGACGATGCCCGAAAGCCCGATGCCGACTCCCGCCAACGGAAGCCCGTGCGCGGCGGCCTTCAGCCGCTCGGCGTCGATGATGGCGAGCAGCTGGTCCGCGAGGGACGCCTGCTCCAGGACGTAGGGCGTTTGCCCCGATTCCAGGATCGTCCCGTCCAGGTCGACGAGGACCGTCCGGAAGAACTCCGTCTGAACCTCGATCCCCAGGACAAGGGCAAAACCGGGATTGATCTCGAGCCCGGTCGCCATGCGGCCGGCCCCGGGCTTTTCCCGGTATTTCCCCGTCGTGCGGACGAGGCCGCACTCGATCAGCTGACGCATCACCTTCGTGATGGTCGACCGATCGAGTTCGAGTTCCTCGGATATGGATATGCGGCTCTTTCCCCGGTTAAGCCTGACGTGCTGAAGTATGCGCGAGGAATTGATCTGATAGAGCCGCCGTGTCGATAACATTTCCCCCAGTATTACCGATAAACGCGCACATAATCAACAAGCATTTCCGCCTGGTTGAGAGATTCGTCCATTCCCTTCATGCCGCCCCAGCTGCCGCCCATGGCGACGTTGAGAATCATGAAGAAGGGCTTGTCGAAGGGCCAGGTCGCGCTGTTCTTCTTCCCGTCGTTGAGGAAGAGGTAGAAGGGCTGGTCGTCCACGTAAAAGAATATCCCCTTTTCCGACCATTCCATCGCGTAGGTGTGGAAGTCCGAGCTCACGCCCGGGACCTTCGAGGACCTCGTCTGTTGGGTGCTGATGCGGTGGTTATAGCTCTTCGTGTGGACGGAGGTATGGACCTTGTCCGGGTCGAAGCCGACGAATTCCATGATGTCGATCTCGCCGCTCGCGGGCCAGTCGCCGTAGCTGTCGTTGGCGGGCATCATCCAGATGGCGGGCCAGGTACCCACTCCCGTGGGAAGCTTCGCCTTGACCTCGAAATAGCCGTAGGTCCAGTCGGCCTTGCCCTTCGTGTAGAGCCGGGCGCTGGTCCACTTGCCGGCCTTGTCCTTCAGGGCCCTGATGGTCAGGATCCCGTCCTTGGCGAAGGAGTTTTCCCTGCTCTCGGTGTAGAGCTGGAGTTCCTGGTTGTACTTCCCGGAGTCGGCGGCGTCGTATGCCCACTTCGCGGCGTCGGGCGCGCCGGCGGCGTCGAATTCATCGGTCCACGCGAGCTTCTTTCCGGCCTTGCCCTTGGCTCCCTCTTTCTTGAAAACCTGGGCCAGGGTCATGCCGAGCTCTTTCGCCTCGGGTACGTCCGCGCTTCCGACCTTGAAGAATACGCCGCGCCCGAAGAGGGACGGGTTCTGGTACGAAAGATCGTCCGTGTCCTGCTTGCTCCAGATCAGCTTGGAATCGCGGTCCTTGGCCGAGGCGCCATTGGCGTGTACCTGGAAGCCGATATTAACGCCGTGATCGACCTTGAAGCCCTTCGGCAGGGGAAGGGCCGTCTCGAAGGCCCAGCCGTCGGCCGTCTTGAAGACATGGCCCGTCGCCTTGGACCCGGCGCCGTTCGTTCCGCTCAGGGAAAGCTTGTCGGCCTTCGTCTTCCCGATGTTGGTCGCGTTGATCGTGACCTGCATGACCCCGGACGAGTACGAGCGCGTATTGAGGTTTTTCGAGAAGTTCACGTAGAACTCCATGGAATCCTCGTTCCAGAAATCGGCCCCGTGCTTCCCGGCGATGATATTGCTGTCGACCGAGCGCATGTAGACGTAGAGGTTTTTCTCGTCGGCCGCGACGGCGAAGTCCACCGACTGGTTCTGTTTTTTGTCCGGGCCTATCGACGGACCCTTGTCGACCTTCTGAACCGGAATGCCCTTCCAGTCGTCGAGTTTTCCGTCAAGCTCGATCGCGACCGGGTAAGGGATATACACAACCGAGCCCGGAATCTGATCGGGGGCAATCGTCCCCTTGTCCTGGGCAAAAACCGGAAGCGCGCAGATAAGGATCGCCAGAATGGCCGGCAATCCCCGTGATACGAATGAATGTTTCATGGAAGTTTCCTCCTGCCGATACAGTGTACGCCTGTATAATTGGATCAGTCAACAAATAATGGTTGTTTTAAACAACAAATATGAACTGATGTCAATAATGTGTAAAAAAGTATGGGGTGAGAGGCAGAAAGAACAACGATTGGCGAGGGTCCCTCTTCGGAGCCCCCTCAGGCGAAGGAATCACGACAGGCGTACTCTGTTCCCGCTATGCAAGTGTTCCTTCCCGTTTTGAATCCGGATAATTACACAGTATTGTCATCAGTCAGCCAGGCCAACGACCAGGAACCCGATTCTGCAGGGAAAAGTCCCCCCGCAAGCCAGGGCAGGATCTCGCCCAAGTCTTCCTCGAGCTTCCAGGGCGGATTGACAACGATCATCCCTGAGCCCTCGAGCCCGAAGTCGTCGCCTGATTGGCCGCCGGACTCCCCGCCCCGCAATTCCACGCACAGGATGCCGGGTATACCCGAAGCCGCGATAGTCTCTTTCATGGCGTGGATCTCGCCTGCCCGCCTGCCGATCAGGGGATACCAGAGGGTCAGGATGCCGACCGGCCAGCGGCGGCTAACTGCGAGCAGGGTCTCGGGGGCCCGGCGCCAGTCATCGTCCGTCTCGTAGCTCGGGTCGATCATGGCCATCCCCCGTCGGGGCGTCGGCGGGCAGAGGGAGAGCAATCCCTCGTAGCCGTCGCGGTGATGTACGTGGATCCGGGGCCCGCCCATGGTTGCCCGCAGCCTGACGATCTCGGCCGGGTGAAGTTCCATCAGGATGAGCTGATCGACCTCGCGCGAAAGGTCCCGCGCGATGGCGGGAGAGCCCGGGTACCGCCTTCCGTTATCGAGGTATTTTCGGCAAAGCCCGAGATAGGGCTCGAGTGCTGCGGGCGCGTCGTCGCGCTCAAGCAGGGCGAGGATGCCGCTACGGGCCTCCCCCGTTTTTTGTGCCCATTCCGCCTCAAGGTCGTATACCCCGCCCCCGGCGTGCGATTCAAGATAGGAAAACGGCTTTTCCTTCTCTTTCAACCGGACGAGTATCCGCGAAAGAATCCCGTGCTTGAGGGTGTCCGCCTGGTTTCCGGCGTGAAAGCCGTGTCTGTAGCTGAGCATGGCTGATTCTAGTCCGCCGGCGTAAAAGGGTAAAGCGCGGTGCATTGAAAATTTGACAATCAAATTTCGGGGAACTACAATTTATTGTACATTCGTTCGAACCCAGGAGATTAGTATGGTGAAGACTCTCAGGCTTGCCGGCAAGATCGGCGGTGGATTTGTGGCGGTTTTGGTATTAACGGTTATTATTTCCGTCCTGGCCATAACTAGCGTTGTACGGCTCGGGGCCGAGTCCGAGGTAAACAATCAGACCTCGAAGGTTCTCGAGAACATGCAGAACGGAACTCTCGCGGGCAAGAACTTCGTCATCTACAGCGACAGAAAGTATATCGATACTGTTGCCGAGAACATGGATTCTATCGTCAAGATTACCTCTTCCCTTAAAGAATCCTCCAATGATAAGGAGCGCATTCAGTACTTCGAGGCGATCATCAAGGGCGCCGAGGACTACAAGAAGTTCTTTACCCAATATGCGGACTTCGAGGGCCAGCTGATAACGCTTGAGGCCTCCCTTACGAAAACCTATAATGATCTCGATTCCCAGATCGCGAGCCTCTATCAGGAACAGGTTGCCGATTTCGGGAACCTGGTTCGATCGCGGGCAAGCGTTGGCGACTTTGACGACAAGTCAGAGAAGATGGACGGTTCCAGCGCCATGAGGGCCTCCCTTTTTAAATCCAAGATCATTACCGATCTCTACATCAAGACCGGAGACCCCAAACTCCTCGAATCCCTCGACGTCGAGGTTGAGGCGGTCATATCGGGCGCGAATTCCCTTTTGCCCAAGTTTGCGCAACAGAAGAATATCGATCTGATCCGCAAGGTGATAACCGAGGCTACGGCCTATCAACAGATTGCCAAGGACTATATCGGCGTCGAGATAAAGCAAAAAGAGGCTCAGGGGTTGGCGGCCGCCGGCGGGGCCGAGACGGTCAAGCAGGCTGGACTCGTCAGCAATAGTATCGCCGAGGCGATGGACGCCCTCATGTCCACGACCATTGGCCTCGTCTCGATATGCTCCCTTTTCGCCGTCATCATCGGCATTATCCTTTCTATAGTTATCACCCGGATCATCACGAAGCCGATCGCGGTCGCCGTCGACATGGCGGGCCAGATCGCCGGGGGAGAGCTGCGCAAGGACATCCCGGACGCCTTCCGCACGCGCGGGGACGAGATCGGCGATCTCGCCCGCTCGCTTCAGGATATGGTCGAGAAGCTTCGCCAGGTTATCGGCGAGGTCAGTTCGGCCGTTCTCCAGGTTTCATCGGGCAGTCAACAGCTTAGTAGCACGTCCCAGGAGATGTCCCAGGGCGCGACCGAGCAGGCCTCCTCCGTCGAGGAAATCTCCTCCTCCATGGAGCAGATGACAGCGAATATCCGGCAGAACGCGGACAACGCCCTTCAGACCGAGAAGATCGCCCAGAAATCGGCCAAGGGGGCCGAGGAGGGCGGACAGGCCGTCAGCGCCACCGTCAACGCGATGAAGGAAATCGCCTCGAAGATCGGCATCATCGAGGAGATAGCGCGTTCGACGAACATGCTCGCGCTCAACGCCTCCATCGAGGCCGCCCGCGCCGGCGAATACGGCAAGGGCTTCGCGGTCGTCGCCTCCGAGGTCGGCAAGCTCGCGGAACGCAGTCAGAAAGAAGCCGGCGAGATTAGCACGCTGTCGACGGAAAGCGTCGCCATCGCGGAAGGCGCGGGAGTCGCCATCGCAGCCCTCATACCGGAAATCCGCCGCACCGCGGAACTGGTCCAGGAGATCAGCGCTTCCAGTAACGAGCAGAATTCGGGCGCGACCCAGATCAACGCCGCCATCATGCAGCTCGACTCCGTCGTCCAGCAGAACGCCTCTGCCTCCGAGGAGTCCGCGTCCATGTCCGAGGAGCTCGCGAGCCAGGCCGAGCAGATGCAGGCAACCATGGAATACTTCAAGATCGACGGAGCCGGCGCGCACGTCCACGCACTGACGCGCAAAGCCGCCCCTGCCCCCGTTGCCGCAAAGGCGATACCGGGGCCGGCTCCCAAGGCCGCCGGGGCCAAGAACGGCGCCTCGGGGGCAAAGGCTTCCCCCTCGAAGACCGAATCGTCGGGTAAGGCTATGTCCGACAAGGGTCGCCTGCCCCTGACGGGGATACACCTCGATCTCGACGGCGATTCTCAACCCAAGGGAAAGGACGAACTTGACGGCGACTTCCAGGAATTCTGACGCGCGCCGAGCGAGGGCCATCGCCCGCGGCCGGGCCGCGGGCGGGCAACACGGGTATCAAGGAGTGAGACATGGCAGAGATCAACCGTAACGAGATTCACCAATACCTGACGTTCAAGCTCTCCGGCGAGAGCTACGCCCTGAACGTCGGGAATATCAAAGAGGTACTCGGGGTGCCCAAGATCACGAAGGTTCCCCGGATGCCCGAGTTCATGACCGGGATCATCAACCTTCGCGGGAGCGTCGTCCCGGTGCTGGACCTCAACAAGAAATTCGGCCTTGGCGAGACGGTCGTCGGTATCGAGACCGGGATCATCGTCACCGAGATCGAGGTATCGCGGGACGACGGGTCGCCTCACGTACTCACCGTCGGTGTTTTCAGCGACGAGGTACAGAAGGTCATCACCATCGAACAGGGCGAGATCGAGGCGCCGCCGCAGATAGGTATCTCCATCGATACGACCTTCATCCAGGGAATGGGGCACGTCAACGGCGAGTTTATCATCATTCTTAACATTAACCGGGTCTTGACCGGCATGGAATTGCAGGTACTTCAGGAAGACGCCCTCGTCGGGGCGAATGACGGGCAGGCTTGACCGCGCCCCGATCGAAGGAGTTGGATAAAAACATGAATACGGCGGAAATCGTTCAATACCTCACGTTCAGGCTCGCCGACGAGCTCTACGCGATTAACGTCGCCCATATACGGGAAGTGCTTACCGTGCCGAAGATCACGCGCGTCCCGCGCATGCCTCCCTGGCTCAACGGGATGATAAACCTCCGGGGAAACGTGATCCCGGTGCTCGACCTCAGGCAAAAGTTCGGCCTCGGCGCGACGCCGATAACCGGCGACACGAGCATCATCGTGACCGAGATCTCCGACGTCTTCGCGGACGACGCGGCGGAAAGCCTGATACTGGGGATCTTCAGCGACTCCGTGGAGAAGGTCGTCGACATCGATGCGGGGGATATCGAGGAACCCCCGAGAATCGGGATGAGCATCGATACCTCCTTTATCTCGGGTATGGGAAAGATCGGCGACGGCTTCGTCATTATGCTACGGCTTGACCGGATACTGTCGGAGGCCGACTTGAACAATGGCCTGGCTGAAGGCGTCGATACAGCCGCGCCGGGCGCGGTAAAGCTCGCGGAAAAGTCCCGCGTCGCCGAGGGGGCCGAGGCATGAAAGAAACCATGATCGACGATTTTACCTCCCTGACCATTAGCGAGGCCGGCGCCGCGAGGGAGAGAATCCTCTCGGGCCTTTCCGGTTTCGACTCCGTGTCGATCCGGCTGGACAACCTCGAGGCGATCGATCTCGCCGGGCTTCAGACGCTTATCTCCTTTTTCCGCGAAGCCCGGGCTCTCGGCAAGACGCCGGCCCTTACGGGCTTGATCGCGCCGGGCGTGCGTCAGCGGCTTTGCATGGCGGGCCTCTGCGAGGGCGCGTGCGAGACGGGCGAACAGCTTTCGGCGCTGATATGGGCAAACGGTTAAGCAAACTGGCGATAAACAACGAAGATTCGAGGTAAGGCATGTCAGAAAATCAATTTATGGAAACGTTCAGGGAAGAAGCGCTCGAACTTCTCGGTAACCTTGAGTCGAAACTCCTTGAGCTGGAGGAAAGGCCCGACGACGCGGAGCTGTTGTCCGCCGTTTTCAGGGTCATGCATACAATCAAGGGCTCGGCCGCCATGTTCGGGCTCGACCGGATTTCTTCCTTCAGTCACGAGGTAGAGTCGATCCTTTCCGCCCTGAGGGACGGCAAGATAGCGGTTTCGAAAGAACTGATCGGAAACACCCTGCTCTCGCGGGACATGATACTGGAGATGCTGGAAGGCGACGGCGAGGGAACGGGCCCCCTGTCGGACGAGATGAAATCCTTCCTGGCCAATTTCAAGGAAGAAGTGGGATTCTCGTCGGCCGCATCGAACGAGAAGCAGGCGACGTCGGGCGAATCGCCCGATTCGTCGAAGGCCGCTATGGGCACTGACGGCGGTACCGGCGCCGGAGCGCCTCCCGAAGCCGCCCTTGAGCCCCAGACATGGCGCATCGCCTTCGAGCCCGGCCGCGATTCCTTCAGGCGGGGAGTGAATCCCCTCGCCATCGTGTCCGAGTTGCGTAACCTGGGCGAATCCGTCTGCATCCCCCTGTTCGACCGGATTCCCCGGCTGACGGACCTCGACCCCGAGGATTGCCTGACCGGCTGGGAGATATACCTGACGACGACCGCCGACGAAAACCGCATCCGCGACGTTTTCATATTCGTCGAGGATAGCGCCAAGATTACCGTCGAGTGCCTGGTCGATCTCGTCGACCCGAGGGGCGACGGCAAGAAACTTGGGGAGATCCTCGTGGAGCACGGAAAGATAGACAGGGAGAAGCTCGAGAGCGTGCTCGGCTCGCAGAAGCGGATCGGAGAACTGCTCGTCGAGGAAAAGCTCGTTACCCCGACCGACCTTAAGGTTGCCCTCGAGGAACAGAAGCAGATACAGAAGATCCAGAAGACCCGATCGACGATAGCCGACATGAGCACCATCCGGGTCAAGTCGGACAAGCTCGATCAGCTCATGACCCTCGTGGGGGAACTCGTAACTATACACGCGCGCATCCAGGAATCGAGCAGGCGACTCGCGGGCAACGACGATATACTCTCGATCGTCGAGCAGTTCGGCCGGATTACCGACGAGCTCCGGAACAACACCATGAGCATCCGCATGGTGCCCATCGGCACGACCTTCAGCAGTTTCAAGCGGCTCGTGCATGACCTGTCCTCCGAGCTCGGCAAGAACGTCGACCTCCTCGCCGAGGGCGGCGAGACCGAGCTCGACAAGACGGTCATCGAAAAGCTGAACGACCCGCTCATCCACATCATCAGGAACAGCCTCGACCACGGCGTCGAGCTGCCCGCCGTCCGCGCGGAGCGCGGAAAACCGGAGCGCGGCACGATCAGGCTCAGCGCCTCCCAAACCGGCGCCTATGTCTATATCCAGATCGAGGACGACGGCAACGGTCTCGACGCGCAGGCCATACGCAAGAAGGCGATCGAGAAAGGCCTGGTCAAGCCGGACGACGTTCTGAGCGAGCAGGATATCCACAAGCTCATCTTCGCGCCCGGCTTCTCGACCAAGGAGAAGGTCACCGCGGTGTCCGGACGCGGCGTCGGGATGGACGTCGTCAACAGGCAGATGGAGCTTATCAACGGGAGCGTCGAGATAGAGAGCGAGCAAGGGCTCTACACCCAGATCACGCTCAAGATACCCCTGACCCTCGCGATCATCGACGGGCTTCTCGTCCGCATCGGCGAGGAAAGCTTCGTCATCCCCCTTTCCGTCGTCGTCGGGTGCCTCGAGTACGTCAAGGCCGAGCGGACCAACGACAACGACATCGTCATCTTCCATGACCGGCAACTGCCCTTCATCAACATGCGCGAGTTCTTCGATATATCGGGAGTGCGGCTCCCGATCGAGCAGATGGTCGTCGTCAACATCAAGGAACAGCAGGTCGGCATCCTGGTCGACCAGGTGATCGGGAGCAACCAGACGGTCATCAAGCCGATCGGAAAGATTTACCGGAGGGCCGATGGGGTGTCCAACGCGTCGATCCTCGGCGACGGCTCCGTCGCGCTGATCCTGGACGTGGAGCAGATCATGGCGGCCGTTCAAAAGGTCGAGGCATGACGGAGAAGACCTTCAAGACCCTCAGCGAATTCATAGAGGCGAACCTCGGGATTCGCATGCCGCCCTCCAAGCGGATTATGCTGGAGGCGCGCCTTTCCAAGCGCGTGCGAACCCTCGGCCTCCCGGACCACGACGCGTACTGCGAGTACGTCTTCAGCGACGCGGGCTTCGACCGCGAGGTTCAGCAGTTGATCGACGCCGTCACGACGAACGAGACCGATTTCTTCCGGGAGCCCCATCACTTCGATCTGCTGACGAATAAGGTCCTCCCGGAGCTCGCCGCCGGGCATAACACCCTCGAGCTGAACGTTTGGTCAGTCGCGGCGTCGACCGGCCAGGAATCCTATACCCTCGCGATGGTGCTCGAGGAATTCGCGCGGACCAGCCGCGTGGATATGCGCTACCGGATACTCGGCACGGACATCTCGGAGAAGGTCCTTCGGGTCGCCGAGACCGGGATCTATACCGAACGGCAGGCCGCGAAGATTCCCCAGGCATACAAGAGGCTCTATTGCCTGCGAAGCCGGAATTCCGAGGATAGTACGGTCAGGATCCGCCCCGAGCTGAGGGCGAGGACTTCTTTCCGGCAACTCAACCTCATGGACGACTCCTACGCGATCAAGCGTCAATATCAGATCGTGTTTTGCCGCAACGTGTTCATCTATTTCGACAGGCCGACGCAGCGCAAGGTGCTTGGGCGCATATACAGCCATCTCGCCCCGGGGGGATACCTGTTCATGGGGCATTCCGAGAACATCGGGAGTTCCGACCTCGCGCTCAAGAGCGTCTCCTCGGCCGTGTACCGCAAGGCTGATAACGGGGAGGTCGACACATGATCGACGTAATGCTCATCGATGATTCCGCCGTCGTGCGGCAGACGCTTTCCGACGTTCTGTCGGGAGAGGACGACATCACGGTGGTCGCCACGGCCTCCGACCCCTACGACGCCGCCGAGAAGCTCAAGCACCTCGTCCCCGACGTCATCATCCTTGACATAGAGATGCCGAGGATGGACGGGCTGACCTTCCTCAAGAAGCTCATGACCCAGCACCCGCTCCCGGTCATCATCTGCTCGAGCAAGGCCGAGGAGGGCTCGAACAACGTCTTCCAGGCCATTCAATTCGGAGCCGTGGACGTCATCCTCAAGCCGAAGATGGGCACGAAGCAGTTCATCGAGGAATCGCGCGTGATGATCTCGGACGCGGTGAGGGCCGCGCACCTGACCCACGTCAAGAAGATAACGCCGACGGTCGTTACGGTCGCGCCGAAGCTCACGGCGGACGTTATCCTCCCGCCGGTCTCCCCCCACGCGATCTCGATAGAGACGACCGAGAGCGTCGTGGCCGTGGGGGCATCGACTGGCGGGACGGAGGCGCTCCGCGTTTTCTTCGAGCAACTCCCGATAGACTGTCCCGGGATCGTGGTGGTCCAGCATATGCCCGAGCATTTCACCGCGGCCTTCGCTTCCCGCCTCGACAGCATCTGCGCGGTCAATATCAAGGAAGCCGAGAACAACGACACGGTATTGAGGGGGCGCGTGCTCATCGCGCCGGGAAACCGCCACCTGCTCCTCAAGCGCTCGGGCGCCCGCTACTACGTCGAGGTAAAGGATGGCCCGCTCGTTTCCCGCCACAGGCCGTCGGTCGACGTCCTGTTCCGCTCCACGGCGCGCTACGCCGGCAAGAACGCCATCGGGGTGATCATGACCGGGATGGGCGACGACGGGGCGCGCGGTATGCTCGAGATGAAGGAAGCAGGGGCGTACACCTTTGCGCAGGACGAGGCGAGTTGCGTCGTGTTCGGGATGCCCAAGGAGGCGATCAAGCTGGGGGCCGTCGACAAGGTTGCCCCGCTCGAGTCCCTCGCCGACCTCGTTATCAAAAAAAGCCAGTTGCGGTAAGTATTTTCTTGCGCTCGGGGGCGCCGGTAGCTACAATTAGTTGTGATTGAACCTGTTTACATTTAAAGAGAGGGGGAAGTAATTCATGGGAGCAACTATCCTGATCGTCGACGACTCTGTTTCGATCCGCCAGAGCGTCCGGTTTATCCTGGAACAGAGCGGCTATACCGTATTCGAGGCATCCGACGGCGCCGAGGGGCTTAAACGGCTCGCGGAGCAGAAGGTCGATTTGATCATCTCGGACATCAACATGCCGAACATGGATGGGCTTACCATGGTAAAGAAGATTCGCGAGACCGACGGCGTCAAATTCGTGCCGATTCTCGTTCTTACCACCGAATCGCAGGGATCCGTCATTGACGAGGGCAAGAAGGCCGGCGCGACCGGATGGATCGTCAAGCCGTTCAATGACGCGAAGCTGATAGAGACGATCAAGAAAGTCATTCCTTGAGACATAACCTCCAGTTCGATAAACCCGAAAAGTATATTGGACCGGGGGATTTTTTCGCCTCCGGGGAGGATGTCATCATATCCACCCTTCTGGGCTCCTGTATATCCGTCGCCCTGTACGACCAGACCGCCTTGGTCGGGGGCCTTAACCACTTCATGCTTCCCTATTCCAAGGTAAAGGACCCTAATCTGGTGAGCGACAGTACCCGATACGGGATCAACGCCATGGAGGTTCTCATCAACGCCCTCCTCAAGTCAGGCGCCAGACGGGAGCGGTTCCACGCCAAGGTATTCGGCGGCGGCAGCGTCCTCGACTATCACAAGGAAGCGACCTACAACGTGCCCAAGATGAACATCCACTTTATCTTCGAGTTTCTCGAAACCGAGAGGATCCCGGTGGATTCCTACAGCGTCGGCGGGCCGTTGTCCCGCAAGATCCTGTTTTTCCCCCGAACCGCGAAGGTACTCATGCGATTCGGGAAAAAGGGCCAAGCCTCGATTTTCGAGCGGGAAAACCGCTATTCCCTCAAACTCCAGGAAGTGACCAAAAACGCCGGGAAGCCCATCATATTCTGACGGCGTCTTGTCTCCCTCCCGCTATTGCCTCCCCGCCCGCATCCCGGATATTATACCGTCACGGGGTTTTTTATGAACGCGATTATTACAGTTGTCGGAACCGACCAGGTCGGTATCATAGCCAGTGTTTCGGCGTACCTCGCCGGGCACGGCATCAACATCGTCGACATCTCGCAGACGATCCTTTCCGGGAATTTCGTCATGATGATGATGGTCGATCTCTCGAAGAGCGATATCTCGGTCCAGGAAAACAAGGACGAGCTCGCCTCCCTCGGCGGAAAATTGGGCGTCAGTATCAGCATGATGCATGAGCGGGTTTTTTCCGCCATGCACCGCATTTAAAAGGAAGTCCCCTCGATGATTTTTTCCCTGCAGGAAATCCAGGAAACGGTGGACATGTTCCTCCGCTACAAACTCGACGTTCGCGCCATCACCATGGGCATATCCCTCCGCGATTGCGCCTGTTCCTCCGGCGCGGAGTCCCGCGCGAGAATCCGGGAGAAGCTTCTCCGCGTCGCGGGACCGCTCGTAAAGATCGGTCGCGAGATCGAGTCCGAATTCGGGGTGCCCATCATCAACAAGCGGATCTCGGTCAGCCCGATAGCCCTGATAGCCGAGCCGAGCGGGGAAGACGACTATACCCCTTGGGCGCAAACCCTCGACGCGGTGGCCAACGAGCTTGGCGTCGACTTCGTCGGCGGGTTTTCCGCCCTCGTGCAGAAGGGAATGACCGGCGGGGATAAGCGCCTCATCGAATCGATTCCCCATGCCCTCGCCGTCACGGGACGGGTATGCTCGTCGATCAACCTCGGGACCACGAAGAACGGGATCAATATGGACGCCGTCCGCATGATGGGCGACGTCATCAAGGCGACGGCCGAGGCGACGAAGGAAAGGGACGGCATCGGCTGCGCCAAGCTCGTCGTCTTTTGCAACGCCCCCGAGGACAACCCCTTCATGGCGGGCGCCTTTCACGGCGTCGGCGAGGGGGAGGCGGTGCTTTCGGTCGGCGTATCCGGTCCCGGCGTGATCAAGGCGGCCTGCGAGCAGTACCGGGGCGCCCCGCTCGACGTCCTCGCGGACGGAATCAAGAAAACAGCGTTCAAGATTACCCGCATGGGTCAGCTGGTCGGGCAGGAGGCGGCACGCCGGCTTGGCGTGCCCTTCGGCATCCTCGACCTTTCGCTCGCCCCGACCCCCTCTATCGGCGACTCCGTCGCCCGCATCCTCGAGGAGATGGGCCTCGAGCACGCCGGGGCGCCGGGCACGACGGCCGCCCTCGCGATGCTGACCGACATGGTCAAGAAGGGCGGGGTCATGGCCTCCACGAACGTCGGCGGGCTTTCCGGGGCCTTTATCCCGGTGTCCGAGGACGAGGGCATGGTCGCCGCGGTCAGGGCCGGCGCGATCAACCTCGAAAAGCTCGAGGCCATGACCTGCGTCTGTTCGGTCGGCCTCGACATGATAGCGATTCCCGGCGACGTCACGGCCGAGACGATATCCGGCGTCATCGCGGACGAGCTCGCCATCGGCATGGTCAACAACAAGACGACGGCCGTCAGGCTTATCCCGGTGCCCGGCAAGAAGGAAGGGGACTGGGCCGAGTTCGGCGGGCTTTTGGGCGGCGCGCCCATTATGGCCGTCAACCGCTTTTCATGCGCCGATTTCGTCAACCGGGGCGGGAGAATCCCCGCGCCGATCCACAGTTTCCGCAACTGACGGTTGCGGAAAAACGCCAAAGGGGGCATAGTATCGACATGAAACGAAGTGTGTTTTTGCCCGCGCTTTTACTGGCCGTCCTGACGGTTCTTTCAGCCCAGGATAAGCCGGACGCGCTCAAGCTGTACCGAAACGGGCGCGATCTCGACGCGATCGGGAGAACCCAGGACGCGAAGGCCTCTTACTACCAGGCAATAGAGGTTTGCAAGCAGGATCTCGTCGCCAACCCGAAGAATATGGAGGCCTACACGATCGGCGGTTGGGCCTGCATCCGCCTGGGCCTCTACAAGGAAGCCGTCGACGTGTGCCTCGAGGCCCTCAAGATCTCGCCGGACAGCCGCATAACCGAAACCCTCGCCGAGGGCTATTTCTACCTCGGGAACTATAAGGAATCGCTCAAGAACATGGAACGATACATCGACGCGGCCCCCAAGGGCGAGCGGATCAGTACGGCCTATTTCTTCGTGGGCGAGATCTACCGCATGAACAAGCAGTTTAATCGCGCCGACATAGCCTACTCCGCCGCGGTCTATCTCGAGCCCGCCATCTCACTGTGGTGGTACCGCCTGGGTACCGTGCGCGAGACGGTCGGCGACAAGAAGGGCGCGAGCGAGGCGTATCAGCGGGCCACTCGGCTCAAGCCGGATTTCAAGGAAGCGAACGAGGGGCTCAGTCGGGTCCGTACATGATGGCGTCGATCCCCGCCACCAGGTTCTTGCGGTCGAGCCTCTTCCTTCCGGCGGTCAGGTAGCCGAGGAAAGCGAAGGTCTCCGAAAGCAGGACGCCTGCGCGCCCCGGGAGGCGGGGCGGCGGATACAGCATCCATCGCGATATGAAAAGCATGCCCTCGATCACGAGGGCTTTTTTTATGCCCAGGAGCAATGCCCCGTCCGTGACGGGAAGGCCGAATGGCTCCAGGAGCACGCGGCCGAACGGGGCCATAAGATTAAAAAGGATAATTCCGGCCGATACGCTGATGAACGGGAGGATCTTGATCCTGGCGCCCGCCGAAATCAACAGGAGAATCCCGACAAGGGTCAGAAACGCCTCCAGGGCGAGGGTCAGGGGCGCGCGAAGCCCCGGCGGGACGGCCCATTGCGCAAGGCTCTCCGCGAACATGAGGGTCAGGATCATGGCGAGCCCCGCGGCGAGTCGGAGCGACAGTGGCCCCGCGCCCGTCGCGGCAAGAGGGGCCGATGTTACCGGTTTCCCCGGAACGAGGCCTGAGCGGGCGTCGGCAAGCCAACGCGAGGAGCGGGCGAAGCGGTTTACCAGGAAGCCAAGCGCGCCGCCCGTCAGGAGTCCGACCGCGAGGAAGGGCGGCGCAATGTAGCGCGCGCTTTCGCCGAAGACGTAGATCCTGGCCAAAAACAATTGAGCCGCGTTCGAGGCGAAGGCCCCCGCCACGCTGATGCCGACGAAGGAGATCGAGGATCGGAACGTCTTTCGGAGCGCGAACATGACCAGGGCCGACGAGAGGGTTCCCGCCGCTGAAAAGAGGAAGATATACGAAAACAGGGTTCCGCCGATCAAGCCCTGTCCGAGAACCTTTATCGCGACGAGCGCGAGGTAACCCCCGGGCGTGAGCAGGTCGACCCCGAGCATTAAAGGGATGTTCGCGAGGCCTATCCGCAGAAAAGGCAGGGGCTTCGGGATCATGTATTCGATGGTAGAAAAGAAAAAGCAGAGGGCGCCGAGGCGGGATATCAGATAATCGTTTCTATTGATCGTCACGGGGTTTCCCGGGGGAAGGGCGGCGGGGAAACCGTTTCCCCGCCTGAGGCAATCAATGACCGCAGCCGCAGCCGTCCCCGCAGCCGCAACCGTCGCCACACTCGTCGCCGCAGCCATCGTCATCATGACCGCACCCGCACCCGCATGAACTCTGCAGGCCCGAGACTTTTTCTTCCTCGGTCGCGGCGCGGACCGAGACGATCTTGACGTCGAAATGGAGAGCCTCGCCCGCGAGCGGATGGTTCGCGTCGACCGTGACCTTCGAGTCTTTAATCTCGGTAACGGTCACGATCCTCGAGCCGTTCGGCCCGCCGGCCTCGAACTGCATCCCCTCGACGATTTCCTCGTCGGCGGGGAACTGGGAGCGGTCTACCTCGACCACTAGTTCCTTCTGGTATTCGCCGTAGGCATCCGCCGGAGCGACCGTAGTCTTGAACGAGTCCCCGGCCGACTTCCCTTCCAGGACCTTCTCGAGTCCCGGGATGAGATTGTCGTGACCATGGAGATATTCAAGGGGGCCCGAGCCCTCTGATGAATCAAGCACCTCGTTTTGGTCGTCGGTAAGGGTATATTCTATGCTGACGACGCTGTCTTTGGAAATTGTCATGTGTATTCCTTCAGGTAAGATATGACAGAAAATAACATAATCGGGGCAGGGGGGCAAGTGATCCCGGAAATATGATGGACAAAGCGATACTTGGGGGCTATACTTCCCTGAAAGGAGTAGCATGAATTATGGATAATAAATCAATATTGGTACTTTTTCTGGTTCTCTGCGTCGTATTCGTACTCTCGTTCACCTTGTCCCTGGACGCAATCAATAACTCCAACGTCATGTACGGGATTTATGCCTTTGTGGGTTTCTTTATTATTGTCCTTATATCCCTCTTCGAGTCCATGATACTCAAGAAGGAAGGGGTCGCCCTTGCCTACTGGTTCAGGGTTCTTTCGGTTGTTTCCCTTATCGTGATCGTATGGTACTCGACCAGAATCGGTACTTTGTGGGGCTGGTGGTAACCGGACTCAGGTTCCGATGAATCCCCCGCGGCGATCGCGGGGGTTTTTTTATGCCCGCGGCCGTTTCGACTTCTGCCTGAGAAGGACCGGGATCAGGTCCTCGCGACGGGCCTTCTTAAGGGCCTCGAGCACGAGGGGGCGGTTCTCCCGCTTGTTGAACTGGAGGAGGGCCCGTTGCAGGGCCCGTTCATGGGCGCCCCGCGCCACGTACACCGGCTTGCCCGTGTAGGGGTCGAGTCCCGTGTAATAGACGCAGGTCGAGAGGGTCCCGGGCGTCGGGTAAAAGTCCTGCACCTGGTCGGGCACGAAGCCCGTCTTCTTCAGCTCCATGGCCGAGTCGATGGCGTCGTCGAGTTCCGCGCCGGGATGCCCGGCGATGAGATAGGGCACAAGGTACTGTTTTTTGCCGAGGGCCCGGTTCATCTGCGCGTATTCATCCTCGAATTTCCTGTATGTCGCATGGGTGGATTTTCGCATCACCGCGAGCACCCGGTCGGAGGTATGCTCCGGGGCCACCTTCAGCTGGCCGGATATATGGTGCTCGCAGAGGTCGCGCAGGAAGGTTCGGTCCGGGTCGAGCATGAGATAGTCGAACCTGATCCCGGAACGCACGAAAACCTTCTTGATACCCGGGAGGGCGCGTAGCTTCGCGAGCAGCGACACGTAGTCCGAGTGATCCGCCTTGAGGGCGGGGCATGGCTCCGTCCCGAGGCATTGTCGGTCGCGGCAGGACCCGCGCGTCGCCTGCTTGTCGCACGACGGAACCCGGAAATTCGCCGTCGGTCCGCCGACGTCGTGGATATAGCCCTTGAAATCCGGTTTCTTCGTCAGGGCCGCGGCCTCGCGCAGGAGGGACTCGTGGCTTCTCGCCTGGATCTGGCGACCCTGGTGAAAGGTGATTGCGCAAAAGGAGCAGGCGCCGAAACAGCCCCTGCTCGAGGTCAGAGAGAACTTCACCTCGGCCAGACCGGGGATCCCGCCCGCCGCGTCGTAGTCGGGATGCCATTCCCTCGCGTAGGGAAGCTCCATCACGCGGTCGAAGGTCTCTGCGTCGAGGGGCAGGGAGGGGAGTTCCTGAACGACGTACCGTTCCTCGCTTTGTTCCGTCAGCGCGAAGGCGTTGAAGGGGTCGGTGTTTTCCTCCTGCAGGACGAAATGGCGGCAAAAGGCCTCCTTCGAGGCCTTGATCTCCTGGAAGGTGGGCAGGGCCTGGGCGCCCTCCGGCAATTCCGATGCCTTCCCCGTCCGCCACATGGTTCCGCGTATCCCCCGGAGGCCGTTGCCCAAGTCGGAGCGCAGGACCCTGGCCCCGTCTGCGGCTCCCGCGTGGCTCGCGGATTCAGCGAGCGCGGCGAGGCGCGAGGCGATATCCAGGATGGGGCGCTCCCCCATCCCGTAGACAAGAAGGTCAGCTTTCGTGTCGAGGAGGATCGAGTGGCGAACCGTGTTTGACCAGTAGTCGTAATGGCCGAATCGGCGAAGCGATGCCTCGATCCCCCCGATGACGACCGGGGCCTCGGGATCGGTCTCGCGTATGAGCGAGACGTATGCGAGGAGGGCGCGGTCGGGCCTGAAGCCGGTCTTGCCACCGGGCGAGTAGGCGTCTTCCGAGCGCGGTTTGTTGTTCGCTGTGTAATGGGAGACCATGGAATCCATGGCCCCGGCGCTGACGAGCCAGGCGAGACGCGGCGTCCCGCAGCGCAGGAGGCCTTCCCGCGCGCCCGGACCCTGCCAGGAGGGCTGTGCGATTATGCCGACGCGATACCCCTCGGCCTCCAGGAGGCGGCCCAGCAGGGCGGCCGCGAAGGAAGGATGGTCGACGTAGGCATCGCCCGAAACGACGATGAAATCGCATTCCTTCCAGCCTCTCGCGTCCATATCGGCCCGGGAGACGGGAAGAAAGCATGCCCGTTCCATCGAATCAGGCCTGAACTACTTCGGTAACCCCGGGAACCGTCTTTTTCAGCATGGCCTCGACCCCCATCTTGAGGGTCATGGTCGCCATGGGACACGAGCCGCACGCGCCCGTCAGCCGCACCAAGACCTTTCCTTCCTCCGAAACCGAGATCAGCTCCACGTCGCCGCCGTCGGCCTGAAGCTGGGGCCGTATATCTTCAAGGGCAAGTCGTACCTTTTCTTCCATCATCGTGAACTCCTCAGGCCCCAAGATACCAACGATGCGCGCTACGGGTCAAGTTGTCTATTGTTTTAACCTGATCGAATCAATATACTTCGGGTGTCGGGGCGTGCCCACTACGTCCCGCAGGAGTTGAAGATGTCCGATCCAGTCTATGACTTTACCATTTCCACCCTTGGCGCCTGCAAGGTCAAATCGCCGATCCAGCTGTCCAGCGTCGAGGGCGATTTTATCGCGAACTACGTCACCGACGACGAGTTCGTGAGATACCGCGTCGACGCGACGATGGACCAGGTCGTCGGCCCCTGCAAACGGTCCGAACTCCTCGAGAAGGCGGGCCCGCGCGCGACTATATTTTTCAATCCCAACCACGTGCACGCCGCCATCGTGACCTGCGGCGGCCTGTGTCCCGGCATTAACGACGTGATCCGGGCCGTCGTTCGCTGTCTGTGGAACCGCTATGGCGTGCGCCGGATCAGCGGCATCAGGTTCGGCTTCAAGGGATTGATCCCCGAGTACGGCTTCGAGACCATACCGCTCAACCCGGGCGTCGTCGACGACTGCCACAAGAACGGCGGCTCCATCCTCGGTACCTCCCGGGGCGGCGGCGACCGCGTCATCGAGATAGCCGACGCGATCGAGAACCTCAACATCAACATGATATTCATCGTGGGGGGCGACGGGACCCAGCGCGGTTCCCTCGAGGTCGCCGAGGAGATCGAGCGGCGCGGCCTGAAGATCGCGGTCATCGGCATCCCGAAGACGGTCGACAACGACCTCTCGTTCATCCAGAAGTCCTTCGGTTTCGACACGGCGGTCGTGAAGGCCGCCGAGGCCGTCGCCGCGGCCCATATGGAGGCCCACTCGCAGATCAACGGCATCGGGCTCGTGAAACTGATGGGCCGCGAGGCCGGCTTCATCGCCACCCATACGGCCATCGCCAGCCACGAGGCGAACTTCGTCCTCATCCCGGAGGTTCCCTTCGAGCTCGACGGGCCGAACGGCCTCCTCCATCACCTCGAGGAGAGGCTCCGCAGTCGTCACCACGCGGTCATCGTAGTCGCCGAGGGCGCGGGGCAGGATCTCCTGAAGGCCGAGGAGGGGACGGACGACTCGGGCAACAAGAAGCTCGCGGATATCGGGATCTTCCTCCGGGACCGGATGCAAACCTACTTCAAGTCCATCGGGATGCACATCAATCTCAAGTACATCGACCCGAGCTACCAGATCAGGTCCGCGCCCGCCGCGCCCATCGACTCGATCTACTGCGAGCGCCTCGGGAACAACGCGGTGCACGCCGCCATGAGCGGCAAGACCAAGCTGATCATCGGGCTCGTGCACAACAAGTTCGTCCATCTACCGATCAGCGTCGTGACGAGCAAGCGGAACTACGTCGACCCGGAAGGTTCCCTCTGGCGCGATACCCTCGACGCCACGAGCCAGCCGATCCTCATGATCAACGACAAGGCCGCCTTTCTGCGAAACAGCCAGAATCGCAACAAGGGCAAGGAGAACAAGTAAGGGAGTATCGCTGGGTCTTGCAGGAGTCGTAGTGACGACTAGTAGGAATTTTTCCAGATCACAGGATGAAGTATTTATTATGTGAAGTTTCAGAGAGAAAAATCCATATAATAAGTTTCACTATCTATTTTATAGAAATCCACATCGGTTCTTCCGTATTGTTCGAGATCGTTTTTTGTAATAAATGCACCATTTGCTAATCCTAACCGCATGCGAAAGTATTCGCCAATGAGACTATTATTCTGCGGTGTATGAATGGCTTTACCATTGGCTTGTGCGCGAGTAGCAATTAATGTTTTGTCATCATCGGTATGAATAGTGAATTGAATCGTGGTATCCGGGAAAAAGTCCGTATTATAAACATCCGATTTCAGAGGAATGTATGCTTGATTTTTTTCTCTTCCTTGTCGTTGTCCCCAATTTAAGCCAGAAACGGAAGGAAGTTCACCATGTCTGTCTAAAAATGATACCTTGATATGATCTAAATTCCTTTTTTCATCGATGAAAATCTCACCAGGCTCACTTATCTCTTCTAGCCTGGATTTTGTTCTACGATAATTATATTCTCGATAAATCTGTATTAAGTGCTCAGATTCTCCATCATCACAGAAAATTGAATCCCTCTCCAATTCTTGCCAATAATCACAAATCTGACTATCTTTATTATTGGTCAACAACTCTCTGTTATTCCCTAAAAAGGCGTTTTGAGTATAATTTGCAGAACCAATATAAGATTCTTGAAAAGAACCATTGGAATACCATAAGTAAGCCTTTGAGTGAACGGGTTTGTTCCGGAAAATATAACTACAAGAGAAATTTCGAGGGAAATCATCTGTAACCAGCTTAATAAAACCACGATGATTACCCAGAGATATTCCATCAAAAGGAGTCATTCCAACCAATAGTTGAACAGTAATTTGGTTGTTTTGTTGAAGAATTTCTGAGATATGCTTATAAGCCATTGCGGCTGTAGAATAACCAGAAATGATTTTTAAGCAATTGCATCCTTTTTGAATTGGTTGAATCAATGCAGTTTGATACAGATTATTCGTAATTATCATGAAGCTTCCTCCAGTTTTTTTAATTCGTCAGTTACTTCTTCATAATGATCAATATTATTAGGTTCAGAAGGATAAGTAATCCCCGCAAAAGTTTTTAAAATCGCTTCAAAAATAATTCTTGAGCCATCAACCGGGACAGCCATTCCTATTTGTTTTCGAACTGATTCTTTGGAACCAATAAATTCAAAATCATCCGGGAATGTTTGAAGTCGTGCCCTTTCTCTATTCGTTAATGCTCGGGGTTCTTCCCAGTGATAGACATGTGTTCCGCCACCACCGGAACCAGTTATTGTGTATGATGGTTTTGTAGGATCTAACCTTTTATAAATCTGACTTATTTTAGCTCCTTGAATATTAAGTTGTAAATGTGGTGGTATGTTCGCAGTAAACGCATTTTCGCCAGGCTTAATATGCTTCAGACGCTCTACTACAATTGGAGATTGCTTTGTTAGTTCATTATTATACGCGTCTTTTTTTATTGGGGGATCTTCAATCGCTTTACGAACAGAATTATCAACTGAACTATATGTTACAGAGGCGGGTATTTTATACTCAAAAGGTAAATCGTTTCTTATTCCAACGATAATAATCCGATGACGGGCTTGTGGGATACCGTATTTTTCAAATTTATATAGATGTGGCGAGATTTTGTAACCCTCGGCACTCATTTTTTGAAGAATTAACTTGAAAGTCTTCCCATCATTTGAATTCCGTAATCCACCAACGTTTTCCGCCAAAAAAAACTTCGGCTTGAAAAGATGTAAACAATCTATTCCATATTGATATAATGGCCCGTAATTTCCATCAATTCCCTTTTGTTCACCAACAATGCTGTAATCATTACAGGGAAAACCAAAAGCCAATCCATCTATTTGAGAAATTGCTTGCAGTTTCTCTAAATTGAGCTTTCTAATATCTTTACAAATAACTGTTTCCGGGGATTTTGGACAAATATTACGGACATATGTCTTACATGTATCTGAGTCATAATCAGTTGCCCAAGCATGAACAATTTTAAACTTTTTATTACTTATTTTGGCTGTGACAGCTCCATAACCTATTCCTCCTGGACCAGAAAACAACTCACCCAGCTTAAAATCCATACCCCCCCCCATACTTTCACCTAATTATACAGCACTATAAGGAAAAAAGCTGCTGTTAATCGTATGACTAAGATGGTGTTAACCTTAAAAACTGATAATAAGCGAACAATACTAGAAGGCTCCGTCCTTGCGGAAGATAAAGCGGAGGATGATCTTGCCGGCGGCGTCGAGGAGGACGAAGGAGTCCTTCGCCTCCTTCAGTTTTACGGATTTAACCAGGAGCCGTTGAACATCCCGATCGAAGCGCTCGGCGATATCGTTGGGCGTTGGCTCCTTCGAGGACTTTACAATGCGGAAGGTCACCGGGCACTCGCCTTTTGGCCCTTCCCTCCTGGCTGCCCAGGAGCCCGAGAATTCGTTCCAGCCCGTGCTTCCCCCCAGGGAGCCGTCGGGCTTCAGGATGAGCATGGCCGTCGTGCCGTGTTCAGGCTCAAGCGGGAAAAAGGCCTTGTCCGGGGCATAGCCCGCGAGGAGCCAGGTTTTTCCCGTCAGTCTCGCGGCGATACCCTTATCGGGCTGCCCCGTCGGCGTGGACGCCTTTGCCTTCCCCCCGTTCGTCGCGCAGCCCATCGCCATCGCGAAAGTGAGCGCAAGCGCCAAAAACCCCAAAAATCGCCTCATGCTTCCAATACTACCATGCCCCCGCTTGATTTCAAATCATTTTTTAGGTATTATCTCATCCACCGGGGAATTAGCTCAGTTGGTAGAGCGATTGGTTCGCAATCAATAGGTCAGGGGTTCGAATCCCCTATTCTCCAGAAAAAATAAAAAAGCCGCCCATCAGGGCGGTTTTTTTATTTTTCGATAAGGAGAATAGGGGATTCGATCGTGAGGGACGTGCCGAGCTGGCGAGGCACCGCGCCATGGAGGGCGCGGTAGTCCCGAGCGCGGGCTGGAGGTCCGAGGCAGGAGGCCGAGGACCGTAAGCCGAATCCCCAGAAGCGCACACAGCTCTACACAAGAGAAGTCTCGATATAGCGAAGCCGCCCATCAGGGCGGTTTTCATTTTGATTGGCTACTCTCAGACACAGCGAATCACCGTCGTCGAGATCCTTTCCCGTAGTACCCAACCCTCCGGGTCCGGGGGTGGCCCCCGGAGAAGGGGGAGGGGCGGGACCGTGGCCCGCCCCGGGGGGAAGGCTTTCCCCCGCCCCTTGTCTTCGCCCCGAATCATGAATTAGCTCGCCCGAACAAACCTGACACAAGGTGTCAGGTTTACCGTGATATCCTGCCAATATCAAAAGGCGGGTAGTATGGAGGAAAGGATGAATATCGGCATCGTAGGCGCGGGGTACATGGGGTCCATGCACGCGAATATCATCAATGGGCTTGCCTGCGGGACGCTCGTCGGGATCGCGGCGAAAACGCCCGGAAGGGCAGGCGAGGTCGCGCAAAGGCTCGGCATACGCCGGTATTCATCGTATCGGGAGCTCATCGACGATCCCGGCGTCGACGTCGTGGACATCTGTACGCCGACCGGGACCCACGCGGAGATTGCCTGCGAGAGCCTGGCCGCGGGAAAGCACGTCATCGTCGAGTTCCCCATCTGCGCGACCCCGCGTGAACTCGCGAGGATGAGGCGGGCAAGCGGGCGCTCGGGCCGGGTATGCGCCGCCGCGTACTATTCGCGCTTTCAAAGTCAGTACAAATACGTTTTCGACTTTGCCCGCTCGGGCCGCCTCGGGAAGGTTACCGGGCTCTATATCTCGAGGAGAAGTTCACCCGTATTCGCGAGCGGCGACATCGTCAATAATCTGATCTCGCAGGACATCGACCTCATGGTTTCCCTTTTGGGAAAGCCGCGCCGTCATTTCGGCGCCAGAGTCGGCGAGGACGCCTGTTCCCTCGTGTTTCAGTATGACGGGGCCGTCGCCGTGATCGAGGGCGCGACGAACATGCCGCAGGACTTCCCGTTCACGACCAGGCACCGCCTGTCTGGCGAGGACGGATGCATCGAGCTTGACTGGCGGTTCACCGATCGGCCGGAATCCCGTATACTGCTTGCGTCGAAGGGCGGGAGCGAGTCCCTGGTCGCGAGCGACTATGACCCGTACGCCTTCGAGCTGGAGCGGATCATATCCGGCATCGGCAAGGGCGAGACGGCCGAGTTCGACATCGATTCCGTGTACGATTCGGCCCTGCTCTCGTTTGAATGCAGGGACTGGTGACATGGGCGCGCGATTTTATTATCATCGAACGATGAGAAGAAAAACGTCCAGCCTCGAGCGGTTCATGCTTTTTTTCGGAAGGCAGTACCCGCTCAACTTCGGTTTTAAGGTGGGTCTCCGCGGTCCCTTCGATCCCGCTCGCGCCCGCTCGACTCTGGTTCAGTTGTCATTGCGCCATACCGCCCTGTACGCGCACCAGGAATACACGACCGGCAAGGATATGGACATGGTTTTCGACTATCCGCCGCCAGTTATCTTCCGCGAGGTCATGGAGACCTCGCCCTGGAAGGACGTCCTTCTGTCGCTGATGGTCCGGGAGTTTGACTGCTTTACCGGCCCCCTCTTTTCCGTCGACTGGAGACGCGTCGGCGCCGAGACAGAGCTCTATTTCGTGTTCCAGCACGGGGCCGCCGACGGGATCGCGGCGGTGTATTTTATCCACGACTTTCTTTCCCTTTACGCCGGTCTCCCGGTTGAGTTCCCTCGGAGCGTCGAGATGCCCGTGCTCTACGACGTAATGAAGGACGAGATCCGCGCGGAGCTCCTGACGAGGCCCGAGCCCGACTGGAAGAAAGAAGAACCTCCTCCTCCCAAGCCCTTCGATATGCCGGCGTACAAGGCCCCCGATTTTTATCTCCGCCTTTTCGAGATGAGTCCCGAGGCCACGACGGCCCTCGCCGTCAAGGCAAAAGCCGTCGGGCAAACGGTGAACAGTTATCTCGGGGCTCTCGCGCTTAAGGCCTCGGCCGCGATTTTCGCCCCGGAAGGGGGATGGACCAGGACCTTCCAGTGCCCGGTCGACTTCAGGCAGTATCTCAAGGAGGAGTACCGGTCGATACTCGGGGTCTATAACGGTATCGTCAAGGTAAAGACCGATTGCGGGGCCCCCGTCGAGGCCGTCGCAGAGGCCATACGGGCGGGCGTCAAGGCGAGCCGCGACGGGTACAAGGATATCGAGGAGTACTTCCAGTTCCGCGATTCCTTCGACGGCGTGCCGGACGCCGAATCCCTGATGATGGGCTTCGATCCCGACGTCATCGATTACGACTTTTCTTTCTCCAATCTGGGGAGGACGATCATCGCGCCGGAATACGGCGACATCGCCGTCTCGAACCTGTTCGGGCCGATCTTTACCGCCGTGAGCGGGGAGACCGTGATTGGCCTCAACACCACGAACGGGAGTCTGCGCATGAGTCTGATATTCGACCGGACGATCCCGAAGGCCGCGAGGTACGAGGCCCTCGGCGACCGGATCGCGGAGATCCTTGCGGGCTTCGAGCCGCGATAGGAGCGATAGGGGCGATAGCCGCGAAGGCGGTCGGTCGCGGAATTTCGCGCAAAAAAACGACCTCCTTTCGGAGGTCGCTTGTACGTTAAGCCCCAGTTACTACTGAATGAATCCGGATGAATCGATACCGTTGACGGGATCGTTCGGGTCGCGGTTGCGAAGCCCTGACCCCTCTGTTTCGATAGTGATCTCGTCCGAACCGATGCAGACGGGCGCTGATCCCGCGGCATCCGGGGAGCCGATCCTGTTTTCTATGGTATTTGTGGTACTGTAAATCGTCCAGGTTTTGCGTTCGCCGGAGGTAAACTTTACGGGCCCGCGATAGCAAAAGAACGTACTAGTATCGCATCTCAGATATGAGTTCCCCGAGGGGAAGTTAAAGAAATGGTAAAAGTTGTTGTTTGGAATCGAACTGGCTTGATTGCTGTAACTGAAGCTTTCATAACCGGCCTGCGAGTTATAGGTCTGGCTGTAATACACTTTATTTATAGTCGATCCCGATTTGTTCTCGATTCGGAAACTGGCCGCGGGGATAATACTCAACGTTACTGTCTCGGTGTCGGAGACTAACCCGTCGCTGACGATAACCTTCACGGCCACTGAATCATACGTCGAGGAAAGGTAAAAACCGGTTACATCCTTTGTGTTCGCGCCGGATTGATATACATCGTCAAGGTACCACTGGTAGCTCAGCGCGTCTCCATCCTGGTCATACGCGATTACCGAACAGGCAAATGGCTCATCGGAGTAGTATGCGGTGGTTGCGGCGCCGGATATATCCTTGACGCTCATTGAACTGATGCTTGGCGCGTGATTGACGGGCGTGTCATCGTCATCGTCGTTATCATCCCCATCGTCGCTACCGGAAGAACTGGCGCAACTGCTCAGAAAAAGAACTGCGATTGCCGTACAAAGCCAAAAAAGAACGTGATGCCTTTTCATAGATGCTCCTGTGATCTTTAGATCCACAAAGATATACCACTGTTTAATCCCATCGTCAAGAAATGGACTTTTTAGGTGTTTTGAATTTACAATATGCTAATAAAAAAAGCGGGCAATTGCCCGCCAGCCGGTCCGTGTTACCTCGACGGGCGCTTATCGTGGATGTAGGTGTGACGCGCGAAGGCGAACCTGCCGATGAAGCGGCTCATGAAGGCCTTGAAACGCCACTTGGGGGCCATGATCGAGATGTGCCGGCCGCGAGCGGCGTCGCGGAGGCACCGCGCGACGACCGCCGCCGGGTCCTTGCCGTCCACCACGCGCGCTCGCGCGCCGTTCGAGGCGACCTGGGCGAACTCTGTGTCGACGGGGCCCGGGCACGCGGCCATGACGAATATCCCGTCGTCGGCGAGTTCCGCCGCCAGGGCCGTGCTGAAGCTCAGGACGTATGCCTTCGTGGCCGCGTACACGGCGAAGTTGCCGAGCGGGGCGAAGCTCGCGAGGCTCGCGACGTTGACGACGAGGGATCCTGAGCCTAGGTACGGAAGGGCGATATGGCACAGTCCGGTAAGCGAAAGGACGTTCAGGTCTATCATATCGAGCTGGCGGTCAAGATCGGTGTCGCGAAAGGTCCCGTAGGTCCCGAAGCCGGCGTTGTTTACCAGGGCGTCGATCGCGAAGGCCGGCTCTCCGGACGCGGGCGTTGCGGACGACTCCTTTTCGAGAATCGCCTCGAGTCGCTTGATTCCGGCCCTTCCCGAGAGGTCCGCGTCTATGATCTTGGGGATTGCCCCGGAAGCCGAAAGTTCCTCAGCCAGGGCTTCCAGCTTGTCCTTGCGGCGCGCGACGAGCCATATCTCGTCGATATCCCTGGTTCCCGAGATCTGGCGGGCGAATTCGCGACCCATTCCCGAGCTTGCTCCCGTAACGATTGCGATCTTCTTCATGGAGATATTGTAGCTTTATTTTGACAAACGCCACAAGCTTCCAATATACTTAACCTCGTGCGCAACCTTCGGCCCCTTTTATTCATCCCGGCGATTATCGTGATTATTACCCTGTCCGGATGCGCCCGCAGCGGCGGCGGACTGCCGCGCCCTTCGTCGGTCGACGGGGTTTTCAGCATGCCCTCCGGGGCTGAATCCTCCGAGCTTGTCGGGGAATGGGCTTTCTGGCCGGGCCAATTCGCGTCTCCCGGGGTAACCCCGGCCGAGTATGTCCGCTTTGGCCAGTTTCCGGCTTCCTGGAGCACTTATCGGCCTGATCCGGCCCCCGCGAAGGGCTTCGGCTCGTACGCCCTCACCATACGCGGTCTTGACCCTTCGGTTCTGTACGCCTTCCGCTTTCCCGGTTACAGCTGCGCGACTCGGTATTTCGTGAACGGCGAGGAGCTGTATTCCAGGGGCCTGGTCGGCGAAAGCCGGGACGCGGAGTCCCCCGCCTGGGACTGCAACGTCGTCGCGCTCCCTTCCGCTGGCTTGTCAGAGCTTACCCTGGTCCTTCATCTCTCGAATTTCCACGATATCTTCCCGGCCTCGCCCACCCCGATCCTTTTCGGCCCCTACGAGTCCCTGTACGCCGCCTGGTCTTACAAGCGCATCCTCATGATCATCCCCTTCGGGGCCATGCTCGCGATGGGGGCGTACTTCCTCGCCCTGTTCATCCTTCACCGCGAGGAATATTCCTGTTGTTGGCTCGGGATTCTCTGCATGGTGTTCGCCCTCAGGATCATCTGTTACGATGAATTCCTGATTCAAGACGTGTTCCCTGGCCTGCCCGCGTGGCTCATGTTCCGCTTGGGGTACCTGACCTTCTCTTTAGCCCTCGCGGCCTTCGCCGGATTCGCGTACGCCATGTATCCCGCGCTCGTCGGCCGCTGGCCCGCGAGGGTCGTCGTCTCGGGGGGCCTGCTCTACGGGGCGCTCAATCTTTTTACCCCGGTTTCCCTGTTCACCGCGATCCTCGTTCCCTTCCAGGCCTTCACCCTCCTTTCCGCCGTGTTCCTGATATTCCATATCTTCCGGGCCGTCGTCGCGCGGATGGAGGGCGCCGACCTCTTCCTCGCGGGCTTCGTCGTGTTCTTTCTCGTCATAGTCCGCGACATCATGATCGCGAACCGGGTTATTGAGGGCGTCTTCCTCGCCCATTACGGGATGTTCGGGATCATCGCGGCCATGTCGCTCATCATCGTGAGGAAATTCAGCCGTGCCTTCAATTCGCTGGAGGCGGCCTCGGACGAGCTCGCCAGGGTCAACGCCTCCCTCGTCCGCTTCGTTCCGAACGAGTTTCTCCGGTACCTCGGCAAGGAGTCGATCACGGACATATCCCTCGGGGATAATATCCGCAAGGACATGTGCGTGATGTTCCTGCACCTCGGCATGGAGATCCGCCTTGACGGGGCCGAGGCGCGGCTCAACATGCTCGAGTTTTTCAACGAGACCCTGCGCAGGGTTAATCCCGTCATCCAGGAGTTCCGCGGCCTCGTCGACAAGTATCTCAACGAGGGGATCATGGTGCTCTTCCCGGACGAGAGCGAGATGGCCGTCCTGTGCGCCTTGCGCATCCACAGGATCGTCAGGGAGTATAACGTCGAGCGCGCGGGCCTTTCCCTCCCGCCGATCCGGTGCGCGGCCGGGATCCATCGGGGCGCCCTCATGCTCGGAACCATCGGGGACGCGGAGCGTATGGACAGCACGGTTATCTCGGACGTCGTCAACACGGCGAGCCGCCTGATGCAGTTCGCCCTTTCGCGGGAGCTTCCCATCGTGATAAGCGCCGACATGACCCAGGCCTTCGGCAAGCTCGATGCCGCCTCCTGCGTCCTGGTTCCCCACGGGGAGGTACATCTGCGCGGCCGGGATCAGGCCCTGGCCCTTTTTGAGGTGAGATCGACATGAACCCGATACCCGGTAAGGGCGACAAGCCCGCTACATCAGACGCGCCCGGCATGACCGCGACCCGGGGAAGGACATTCGCCGCGATGGCCCCCTTCGCGGTCCTTCTCCTCGTGATCCTGGCCTTCCTGTACGCGAATCCCCTGTTCGACGGGGAGGTTACCGGACAGGCGCCGGTCGTACGGGGGGCGGTCGACCTTTCCTCCAACTCCGGGGGGATAAACCGGCTTGCCGGCGAGTGGGCCTTCCGCTGGAATGAGTTCGCCATAGGGAATCCCGCCTTCGCCGGCGAGTCTTCCGGGGCCGCCGCCCCGCCGGAAGGGCCCTTCGTCTCCCTTCCCGGCGGGTGGACCTCGCTGGATGGAACCCGGCCCTTCGGATACGCCTCGTATATTCTCCGGGTTTCGGGCCTTGACCCCGATCTGGACTACGCCCTCGAGATAGGCCAGGTTCTGTCCGCGTGCCGTATCCTGGTAAATGGACGGGTCGTCGCGTCGATCGGGAGTCCCGGTTCCTCCCCGTCCGGGGAGGATCCCGCCTGGGATACCGTACTCGCGGAGGTTTCCCCGCTTCCCGACGGGACGGCCGAGATCATCCTCCAGGTATCGAATTTCCGGGACGTCTGTGGGGGAAGCAACGCTCCCTTCTTCCTGGGCGAGGCCTCTGTCATGCGCAGGATGCTGGACGCCCAAAAGCTGACGGAGGGCTTCGTCTTCGCGGTTCTCGTCATCCTGGGGTGTTTTTTCTTCTTCCTGTTCCTGTTCCGCCGAAAGGACGTGCCCTTCCTCTGGTTTTCCCTTTTGTGCGGGGTCGTCGGCTTTCGCGCGCTCTGCTACGAGGGCTTCGTCCTGCTCGATATCATCCCGTCCATCCCCTGGCCGCTATTCTTCCGCCTCGGATACCTGACCTTCCCGCTGATAATGGTTTTTTTCATCGTCTTCCTCGGGACCATCCTGCCTTCCCTGGTCGGGAGAATCCCCGTCGGTATCGTGTCCGCCGTCTTCGGCGTGTACGCCCTGATCGTGGCCTTTGCGCCCGTCCACGCGGTAGCCATCCTTCTCAGGCCGTTCCAGATTCTGGGGATCGCGACGGTCCTCTTCGGGGTGCAGGCGATCGTCCGGGCCTTTATCGCGGGCCTTGACGGGGCCCGCTGGCTTTTCGTCGGGTTCTCGTTCGCCGTCGCGACCTTCGTCAACGACATCATGATTTCCCTCTGGATCTTCTCCGGGATAAGCCTGGGGCACGTCGGTATGGCCATTTGCCTGTTTTGCATGGCGCTCATGGTTATCGAGCGGTATTCCCTTTCGTTCAGCCGGGAACGGGAATTGTCCTCACAACTTCAGGTCATCAATCGCTCGCTCAAGCGTTTCGTGCCCGCCGAATTCCTCGCCTGTCTCAACAAGGGATCCATAACGGACGTTAATCCCGGCGACTGCGTCGAGGTCGAGATGTCCATCCTTTCCGCCGACATACGTTCTTTCACCTCGATCGCCGAAAAGATGAGCCCGAAGGACGTTTTCGTCTTTCTCAACGAGTATCTCGAGCTTGTCGGGCCCATAATCCGCTCGAACGGCGGGTTTATCGCCAAGTATGAGGGAGACGGCTTTTACGCCCTCTTCCCGAAAGGGCCCGAGGCCGCCCTGCAATGCGCGGTTCAAATGCAAAGCGCCGTCGGGGCCAGAAACCGGAATGAACCAGGGCAAAAGCCGCTCGCCGTCGGCATCGGGATCGATACGGGCAAGCTGGTCCTGGGGACCATCGGGGACGATTTCCGGATCGACAGCGCCATTATCTCGAGCTGCGTCAAGTGCGCCGGGCGCTTCGAGGCGACAACCAAGATCTTCGGCTCGAAAATCCTGATAAACGAGGCGGTTTTCGCCGGGCTTTCGGATCCTCTCGCCTGGTTTATGCGACCCGTTGACCGCCTGGAGATGGATGGCCGAACTTCCTTCCTGTTCGAGGTGTACAACAACGATACCGAGTCGCTCAGGGACCTCAAGTGGAGAACCCAGGGAGACCTTGAGCACGCCGTATATGCCTGGTTTGCGGGTCAATACGAGGAGGCGCGGGTCTTTATCGCGCGAGTTTTGGCAGTTTTTCCGGGAGATATGGTCGCCCAGCACTATTATCGTCGTTTATTGTGAGAAAACCCTCCAATTAATACATTTTCTCCTTGTCAAATCGGCAATATGCGCCGATAATGGAGATAATGGAGAATGTCCCCGGAGAGGTTCAATTAATGAAAAAAGCAACTCTTGTTTGTCTGGCCGTGTTCTGCCTTATGGGCGTCCTGTATGCCGGCGGCAGTAAGGATACCATCGATACCCCGGCCACAACCCTCGACAGCTGGCTTGAAACCGTTGACGTCAGCGAACGGAAGCCGGGGAAGTATAACATCCTCGTTACCGCCGAAGACCTCGCGGGCAACCAGGCGTTTGGCGGCCCCTTCAATATGTATATCGATCCGGACTCGGACCTTCCCATTACCAGGATCACCAACCCCCTGATGGATATGCGGGTTCCCGGAAACCTGAACATCGTCGGTACCTGTATCGACGATGACGAGGTTGCCTTCGTGGAGCTTGTGCTGGACGAAACCGGCACCCCAATCAAGGCGGAAGGCAAGGACTTCTGGTCTTATTATCTCGATACGAACGGCCTGACGGAAGGGCCGCACACGATATCCGTTTACGGCGTCGACATCAATGGCGTGAAGGGCGAGCCCTTTACCATAACCTGGCACCTTGACCGGAACAGGCCTGAAACCTCGGTCCAGAATCTCGGGATGGGGACGCTCGTTTCGGGTAAATTCGTCCTTTCAGGCCTCGTGACCGACGGGAACGGCATCAAGACCCTTTCGTACTCCCTCGACAAGGGCGAAAACTTCTTCGATGTCGATCTCAAGCACGACAAGGATGAGGCTTTCTGGACTTTCAGCGTCAATATCGACACCATCGGGATGCCCGACGGCCCGACCGTTTGCTGGTTCAAGGCCACGGACGGGCAGGGTTCCGAGGGAATCTATACATTCCTCTATTTTATCGACAACACGGCCCCGGCCGTCGGCGTCATCTCGCCGACGCCCACCGAGGCGGTAAACGGCATTTTCTCGGTATCCGGCTTCGCCACCGACACGATCGGGCTTAAGTCCCTCACGTGGACGATGGGCAAGGAGACCGGGGAACTCGAGATCACCAAGGGAAACCCCTATTGGGTCAAGGAATTCGACATCAGCGCCCTGAACGATAAGTCCGTCGACGTAGAATTCTCGGCCACCGATATAGCGGGCAACCTGACGGTTATCAAGAACCGCATCCTGGTCGACAATCTCCGCGACATCCCGGTCCTCGCGATCACCGCCCCGGAGCCGGCGGCTACCGTCACGGGCGGGGTCAGGATCGGCGGCCTTGCCACCGACGACGACGGGATCGCCGAGGTGTGGTACTCGATCGACAGGGGAAATCCCGAGAAGATCGAGACGCAGGGCGCGTTCGGAATAACAGTATCCGGCCTGGCCGCAGGGGCCCACGTCCTGGAAGCCTGGCCGCAGGATATCCACGGGAAACGGGGCGCGAGCGTTCTCGTTCCCTTTACCGAGGCCGGGGATCCGCCGGTAGTTTCGATAACGCCGACGGGAAAGCCCTTCTCGGAATTGCACCCGGAGGCGGGCGAGACCCTTTCCGCCACGATTACCTCGGTCGCCGGGCTCAAGGCCCTCAGCTGGAGCCTGACCGGGGTCGGGGAGCGAACCATCGATGTCAAGGGCGGGGCCCGCGAGGTGCCGCTCAAGATCGCCATAACGCCCGACATGCCGTACGGTCTTTTGACCCTTGAGATACGGGCGACCGATATATACGACCGCGAAACTCGCAGGTCAATGCCATTGTACCTGACTAATCTGGGTATCCCGAGGGATACCCCTTCTGCGTTTACGAATGATACCCTCACGGCCTCCGTCGACGTCGTGATCCCGGCCAAGGGCAAGGTGCCCGCCGGGAGCGGCACCGCGCGCGTGACCCTGGAGCGACTCCTGCCCGACGACAGGGCGATCGAAAACGGCATGATCGTTACCCTGGCCGGCCCCGGTCGGCCCAAGGCCGATCAAAAGCCGGCCCAGGTCAAGCTTGGCATCGATTCCCCCCTGGCGGTGGATTCGGTCGTCTGGACCGTAGGCGGCGAAAAGCCCGAGAAGGTCTCCGTTCGCGAGGTATCCGAGGGCCGGTTCGAGGCCCTGCTTCCGCTTGATCCCCTGCTTCCCGCGGACTGGACCAAGCTCGTCGCCGCCGTGACCCTGAAGGACAAGACCACCCTCGAGGCCTCCGCCGTCGTGTGCGTCGTGCGCCCCGAGCCGGCGGCCGGCGCGTTCGACGCCGAGCAGTTCGCCTGGGGTTCCTCCGAGCGCTCGGAGTCCGGCGCCTTCCTGCTTCTCGACGGGGCGACCGTTTCCGGGCTGTATAACGGCAAGCCGGACAGGACCGCCGCGTCCGTCGCCTTCGCGAAGGGCGTATCCGGCCTCTCGGTCGCCCTCGACGGGAACACCGTGATAGTGTCCGGCGCGACCGACGGCGAATACGCGGGAGTCTCCATAGTCATTACCGACACCGCGGGCGAGACCTTCAAGCTCGAGAGCGCGACCTTCATAGTCGACGGCGCCGCGCCCGTGCTGACCGTGGACGCCTCCGAGCGGCCCTACTGGCTCCAGGGCTCCCTCCCGATCAAGGGATCCGCGAGCGACGCCCGCGGCGTGGCCAAGGTCGAGTACTCGCTCGACGGCGGCGCGACCTGGATGCCCTTCGCCAAGACGACCTTCGGCGAGGCTATCGATATTTCCTCCCTGCCCGACGGCAAGGTTGACCTGACCGTCAGGGCCACCGACAAGGTCGGCAGGACCGCGATCGAGCAGCGGACCTTCATGAAGGACACCGTCGCACCCGTCGCGGACGTCATCATCCCGCCCCCCGGGGACACCGTCAACGGCGAGACCAGGATCGGTTTCAGCCTGACGGACGCGAATCCCGTAACGCTCGGCGAATACCGGGCGCCCGGCGACCGCTCCGCGAAGGACCGGACCGCCTGGTTGCCCATCGAGCTTTCGTCCCTCACGAATACAATGGTCGGCACGATGGAGAAGCCCCTTTCCGAGAAGATGGAATTCCGCTTTACCGACGCCGCCGGCAACGCGTCATCCTGGTCGACCTGGCTTTTCTCCATCGACGCGAAGGCCGACCTTCCCGTCGTCGAGGTGCACCTGCCCGCCGAGAACGAGGTCCTCCGGAAGGACTTCGTCGTGTCGGGCGTCGTGTACGACGACGACCAGCCAGCGAAGATTTGGTACAAGATCGACAACGGGCCCTTCGTCGAGATCGACATCGAGCATAGCTACTCGATACCGATCGCGCTGAAATCCCTCGCCGACAACGAGCATACGGTAACCCTGTACGCCGAGGACATCTACGGAGTCCGGGGCGAGGAAATCGTTCGGCATATCCGCGTGTCCCTCGAGGAACCCAAGGCGGAGGTGCGCGCCCCCTCGTTCGAGACGACGAACAAGGGCGTCATCGACGTCGTCGGCGTCTCCTCCGACAAGAACGGCATCGCCAAGGTGGAGGTTTCGCTGGATAACGGCAACACCTTCAATCTCGCCGAGGGAACCGAGAGCTGGAAGTACCGCTTCGACACCCGCGTCATCCAGGACGGCACCCACGTCGTCTTCGTGCGCGTGTACGACAAGTACGACACGACCGGGCTCTACTCGAGCCTCATCAATATAGACAACACCGCGCCCTCCATCAGGCTGGAGCTCCCGCTCGACGGAAGCCGAACCGGCGAAACCCTCTTCATCTCCGGGCAGACGACCGACAACATCTCGCTGGAGCAGGTGCGCGCCAAGATAAGCAACATCGATCCCAAGCAGCCGGCGATACCGGCGGCCTTCGCAGACATACCCTTCGAGAACGAGCTCATCATATCGCGCGGTCTGGACATCAAGGCATTGCCCGAGGGATTCTACAACCTCGAGGTACGCGGCTTCGACCGCGCCGGAAACGTAACCCGCATATCGAGGAACTTCCAGGTATACCGCGGCGAGGACCGCAACCGCATCGAGTTCCTCTACCCGCTGAACGGCGAGAAGGCGCAGGGGATGTTCAACCTCTACGGCCGCGTCGTGTCCGAGGATCCCGCCGCCAGCCTCGTGCTGTACATCGACGGGACCAACGTCGCCGTGACCGAGCTGACGGCCGCCGGCTTCTTCAAGTTTACCGTGACGCCCGAGATGATAGCGGACGGCGAGCACCAGTTGACGGTAAGCGCGATGGTCTCCAACGACAAGGTCATCAAGAGCGAGCCCCATTCGATCATATACAAGTCGGACGGCCCCTGGGTCACGATCGACAACCTGATCATGGGCGACTTCGCCATCGACAGGCCCTGGCTCATGGGAACGGCCGGCTATTCCTTCTCCGAGGAGGACGCCATCGCGCTGCGCTCGAAGGAGACCGGCGATGAAGAGCGCGACAGGCTCGAGGCCAAGACCGTCGACAAGGTCGAGATCAGCTTCGATAACGGAAAGACCTTCCACCCGACCGAGTCGGGCAAGAAGTGGCGGTACCGGCTCGAGACCGGCGATATGCCCGAGGGCTATCATTTCATGATCGTCCGGACGACGATGGAAAACGGCGAGATAGCGGTTTGCCGCTCGATCGTCCAGGTCGACAAGACGGCGCCGATCGTCCGGCTCATATCCCCCGGCGAGGGCGGCAGGTACAATAACGAGGTTACCTTCTCCGGCCTGAGCAGCGACGACGTCCAGCTGGACTCCGTCATGCTCTCGCTCCGACCCGGCGACAAGTCTTCGTACGCGATCCCGGCATTCATTCAGGGCCTCTACCTTGACTGGCACTTCTGGGGCGCGACCCTGTACGACGTGGGCCTGGGGCTGACCTTCTTCGACGACAACGTAAAGATACAGCTCCAGTTCGGGCAGTTCACGGACGAGCAGAGATCGGTATTTACCGACTCCATGCCCCGATACGGCGGAAACGTCTACGGCCTCAAGCTGTTGGCGAACGTCGTTTACCTGCCGATGGACTACTTCCTCGGCCCGGATTTCTCGTGGCTCTCCGCGACGGGAGCCATCGGCGCGAACTTCTCGCTGTTCGACGAAACGCAGAGCGGCAAGGCGCAAATCCTTTCCGCCATACTCGTGCAGCTCGAGTTCCCGCGCATTACCCTCGGCAAGCGGACGACGTTCAGGACGTTCTCCCTGTATACCGAGGGACAGTTCTGGTTCATTCCGACGGACGTAGACTCGTCGGAGGTCAATATCGATTCGGTTCTGCCGCATATCACCGGCGGGATAAGGCTCAGTATTTTTTAAGGAAGGTATCAAATGAAAACCAGCAAAACCAGTCTGACGGGGATTATCGTTCTCCTGTTCGCCATCTCTGGGTTATTGTTGACCTGTAACGTGGGTCTGGGTGATTCAGTCGATACCAAGGCCCCGACGCTGAGCATCTCGTACCCGCCCGTGCAGAGCGTCATCCGGAACGCCTTTACCATGTCCGGTAAGGCCTCGGACGACGTGAGCCTCGCGTCCATCGACGTCATCGTGAAGGACACGGTGAGCGGCTCGGTCGTCGCGACCTATAAGGGCTCCATCGAGAAGACCAAGAAAACCTGGATGGTCGCCATTAACGAGAAGGACGCGAACGAAAAGTACGCCATCCCCGACGGCACCTACGAGCTTACCGTCACCGCGACCGACGCCGCGGGCAGAAAAACCGTCGCGACGACGACCTACGAGATCGACAACACGGCGCCCGTCATCGTGCTTAATCGCCCCGGCACCGCCGGCCCCGTCAACGGCGCGACGCCCGAGGTCTACGGAAGCGAGCTCAAGCTCACCGGCAGCGCGAACGACGACCATTCGATAGAGTTGCTCACGTTCACGGTGTTCTCGACCGACGGTACCCAGGTCGGCTCGCCGATTACCTATACCAATATCTCCGGCGTCGGCATGGAGATCGTGCTGGCAAAGTATTTCAGCGACCCGACGACCCCCGAGGAGACTGCCCAGACCGCGCTCTACAAGAGTATCTGGAACAGCGACGTCGGCGGCGATCAGAATTTCTACTGCACGGTCGACGTGTCCGACTCCGCCCGTGAATTCGATCCCCCGTCGGCGGCCATGGGGAACTCGCGCGGCAATACGAGCGCCTTCTATTTCCTCTATGACGATATCTATTCGACCATATTCGACGAATCGGGATACGGAATGACCATGAAGGACCTGACGAAGGTATACAACGGTACCTACGTTGGCTCCGTCGCCACCGCGCAGATCGTGGAGTATCTCGACACAAAAAAGAAGTCTTCGACGGCCTGGTCCACCTCCGCCGCCACGTTCTCCCTCAATCCCGACAACAGCCCGACTTACAAGGTAAGCGGCTACAGCCCCGTCAGCGCGACGAAGAACCTTTCCTCGTACCGCGTTTCCAACGATTCGAAGATCACGGTTTCCATCCAGGCCGGCCGCGACGCGGTCCCGCTCCTGTCTGATACCTTCAAGATCACGCTTGACCCCTGCGATATTTACGGCGTTCCCACCGTACCGGATACGACCGACAACATAGTCCTCATGAATACCGTCGCCGAACTTGGCGCCGACGCCGCCCGCATCGAGGCGCGCAAGGCCCTTATAACGAAGACCGGCAACGATTACAACATCACCCTTGGCATCGGGACCCTCGTGACCGGCAGGTACTACCTCGTCGTCGCCGAGGGCTACGATCAGTCCAATTACCCCGTATCCGGCAAGAACGGCAAATACGGTTTCTTCGTGATCTCGAGCGGAGCGCCGCCGATTATCACGCTTAACGGCAGCTGCCCCACGAACCTCTCGTACAGCACGAGCCCGACGAGCTCCTGGTCCGGTAACGTAACCTTTGACGAAGCCTATCAGAATTTCACCGCGACCTTCGCGGTATATAACGAGCTCACCTCGGCCGTACACCTCGCCTCCGGCGCCCTTACCTGCGCCATCGCCGACGGCGCGACGGCGAACGTCAAGGACTGGAGCTTCAGCGCTGACGCGAACCTCGCCGGCGCGACCTCCGGCCTCTACCGCGCGGAACTTTCCATCCGCGCCTTCGACACGAACGGCACCGAGTCCGTCGTGACGAAGACGATCTACATCGACCGGGAAGCCCCCAAGCTCTCGAGCTTCTCGTTCTCCCCGACGGCGCAAGACGCGAGCGATATCACCGTCGCGAATGGCATCGTCACCGTTGAGGCGGTATTCACCGATAATGACCAGCTTGCGAGCGGAACCTATTACGTTAACGGTACTGCCCGCGCATCCACAACCTCGCTTCCGAAGGCGACGATATCAGTGGATACCCGCAGTTATTCCAACGCGGACAATCCGCTCATGAGGTTCACCCTTGTGGACAGGGCCGGCAATTCCGTCGATATCACGCAACCCATACTGATAGACCAGACAACCGACGTGCCCAATATCGCGTTCAACAATATCGACGCTTCCAAGACGACCGTCGCGGGGGCGGCCGACAACATCATTTACGGGACTTCAATCAGCGGTAATATCACCGATGATGATGGCGTATTAGAATCAGGAATAGTAATTACCATTGAAAATGACAATGGAACGCCGACGGCGCCCGCGATCGTTTCCCCGGTAATTTCTGGCGTTGAGAAATCTCGCGTATTTACTCAAAGCATCTCGAATCTCACCGACGGGAAATACCGGATAACGGTAGTGGCTACCGACAGGGCTTTGGGCGTCAGTAAGTCAATCGGCCCCGTCTATTTCAGCTTCGACAACACGCCCCCGACGGTTACGTCGACCACGCCGCCGCCCGCGAATACGCGGGACCGCTTTGATCTTTCCGGATTGGCGAGCGACGGAAACTCCCTCAAGGCCGCTGAATTCGTGACGATAACGCAGAGCAAGGACAGCGGGCCGGCAGAAGCCGTTCCCGGTATCGTCCTGACCGGCGCCGGTACCGGAAACGGTACCTGGTCGGTAGCGGACCTTCCGCGCATTCCCGGCTCGATGGCGACACCGGTTACGGAGACGAGCGCCTCGGACGGCGAATACATGTATACGATAACCGCCACCGATATCGCCGGAAAATCCAAGCAGTTAACCTATACGGTACGCTTTGATCGGACCCCGGGAACTACAACATTCACCGTCCCCGGCACAGTAGGCTCGGCTCCGACGTTCAGCGGTAACGCGAACGATACGGGAAGCGGGCCAAAAGTCGTATTCTTTAACTTTGACGACGGCTCGACCTGGACTACCGCCGGCGGAACGAATCCCTGGAACGCGACCGTCGCCATGAGCGGAACCGAGGGTCCGAGAACCCTGTATGTACAGGTGGAAGACAATGCCGGCAACCGGAGCGGCTCGATAACTCAGGCCTTTACCTACGATACCGCGAAACCGACGCTTTCCGTCGATGGCGCTTCGTCACGTAATGCGAACGACGTGTTCCAGATTACCGGTGCAGCCACGGATAATTACGGTATCGGCTCGGTGACTGTCACGCAGAACGGTACCGTCATTTCGACAAACGGACCCGCCTATGGCGGATCGCCACAGGCACGTACCTGGACCCTCGCGAACCTCCCGAGGGATCCCGGCACTATCGGCGCGGCACTCCTCGCCGACGGGACGTTCACGTATCAAATTTACTCGACCGACCTTGCAAGCAAGACGAGCAATACCGCGACCGTGACGGTGACCGTCGACCGGACGCCGCCGAACGTGAACGCTGTCACCGCTCCCGCGAGCGGGCAGACTGGCATAGACGCCATTGGCGGTGAATCTTATCTCTTCCGGGGAAACGCCAGCGATGAGACAACCGGCGTCGGCGTGGCCAAGATATGGTACACAATAGACAAGAACTTGGTCGCTCCTGCGATCGACGTGGGCAATACGCCCGATATGCACGGTTATACCGAGGTCGCGACGAGCGGAAACTGGAATTTCACAAAGACGATCCCGGGAGAGCTTGCTCAGGGAATTGGTTACTACATCCACGTCCTTGCGGAGGACAGATCGGGTAACCGTACCGCGACGGCGGACGCTACAAACGTCCGATTCGACGTTGACCAGGCTGATCCTGTCGCCGGAGAGACTATAATAGGAAGTTCGTCCGTCGTTGACCGCAAGGCGACTTTCTCCCTTACCGGATCTGCAACGGATACACACGGTATTTCAACCGTGACCATAACGCAGAAACTCGATAGCGGTACGGCAATCGATATAACCAGTAATGGTCCTACTCTGATCGGGCCAACGACGAGCCGCACCTGGACGCTTGAGAATCTGCCGCGCGGTAATACTGTTGCCACGATCGGGAATACCGTGACGACGAACGGAACCTACGAGTACGTCATAACGGCGACCGATCTTGCCGGAAAGCCGCACAGCATTACTCGTCGCATACGCTTCGACAACGTCGGCCCGACGGTGACGGTGCTTGCCCCCTCGAGCGGCAGTTGGGCGAACAGCCTGAACGTGCCCGTGAACGGCATCGCATCCGACCTTACGGCCGTCGCGACGGTGTACTATCATGAAACCGCGGCGGGCGTCATGATCGCGCCGACGGTACCTGCCGATCCGTCCGACCCGGATAACTGGACAGGCGCGGGATGGACTGACGCGAACGGCACAAATAGCTGGGATTTCACCTTGACCGAGGCGAGCGAAGGCCTGAAGAAGGTGTGGATAGCGGCGGTAGACACGGCGGCTAACGCTTCCGTCCCGCAGGCCCTTCCCTTCGGCGCCGACACGGCGACCCCGGGTTTGACCTCGAATACCCCGGACGCGAACACGCGGATTCTCTTTAACCTCTCCGGCGGCGCGACAGACTCGAACGCCCTCGCGGCGGCGAGCTTCGTGACGATTACCCAGCGCAAGGGAGCTGGCTCGGCCGAGACCGTGCCCGGTTTGGTCCTGACTGGGGCCGGAACCGCGAGCGGGACCTGGTCGGTGACCGGGCTTCCGCGCATACCGGGAACGATGGCTTCCTCCGTCCCGCTTACGAGTGCCTCTGACGGCGTTTACGAGTACGTGATAACCGCGACCGACGCGGCGGGAAAGATCAGCCAGAAGACCCTGACCGTGCGCTTTGACATAACCGCTCCGACGCCGACCGTTACCGCGCCGGCTGATGCGGGCCTTGTCGGCTCGAGCTATACATTCATCGGTTCGTCGAGCGACACCGGCGGAAGCGGCGTCAAGACGGTATTCTATAATTTCGATGGCGGTGCTACCTGGAATACGGCGAGCGGAAGCGCGCCGTGGACGTCTACCATCGTCATGAGCGGCACTGAAGGCTCGAGAACCCTCTATGTTCAGGTCGAGGACAACGCCGGTAACAGAAGCGGTTCTGTCACCCGTGACTTTATCTACGATACCGCCGTGCCGACCGTAGGCATTGACGCGATGGCAAGTACCAATGTAAAGAATGTCTTCCCGATATCTGGGACAGCGACCGATAACTACGGCGTTGGAACCAACATCGACTCAGTGGTGGTAACGCAGAAGTTCAACACCGATCCGGCCGTGGAAATCAGCGTTAACAGGCCAACGTATGGCGGCACTCATCAGGCGCGTACATGGACCCTGGCGAACCTTCCGAGGGATCCTGCAGACATCGGAACGGACAGTCTCGTCGACGGGACATACCTCTATGAGGTAACCGCCAAAGATCTCGCCGGAAAGTCGAGTCTTATCGCGAGCGTGACGGTGAAGGTCGATACGTCGGCGCCGAACGTCAATAGCATCACCGCTCCCGAAAGCGGGCAGACTGGAAAGAACGCTATCGGCGGCACCTCCTACCTCTTCCGCGGAAACGCGCAGGATGGGACCGGTGGCGTCGGCGTGGCCAAGATCTGGTACGCGATCGACAAGAACGCTACAGCGCCCACGATAACGACTACCCCGGCCGCCGCTGGCTATACCGAGGTCGCGACCGGTGGCTCCTGGAGCTTTTCGAAGATAATTCCGGCTGATCTTGCTGAGGGAATGGGCTATTATCTGCACGTGCTTGCGGAAGATAGTTCGGGTAACCGTACCGCGACGACGGACGCCACAAACGTCCAATTCGACGTTGACCAGGCTGATCCCGTCGCCGGAGAGACTATAATAGGAAGTTCGTCCGTCGTTGATCGCAAGGCGACCTTCTCCCTTACCGGATCTGCAAAGGATACACACGGTATTTCAACCGTGACCATAACGCAAAAACTCGATGATGGCGCGGCTCTCGATATTACCAGCAATGGACCGACTCTGATCGGGCTAACGACGAATCGCACCTGGACGCTTGAGAATCTGCCGCGCGGGAATGCCGCCGGCACGATAGGTACTACTGTTTCGACGAACGGCGTCTACGAGTACGTGATAACGGCGACCGACCTTGCCGGAAAGCCGCACAGCATCACCAGGCGCATACGCTTCGACAACGTCGGACCGACGGTGACGGTGCTCGCGCCCTCGACTAATGGTTGGGCGAACAGCCTGGCCGTGCCCGTGAACGGCATCGCCTCCGACCTTACTGCCGTCGCGACGGTGTACTATCATGAAACCGCGGCGGGCGTAGTGGTCGCGCCGGCGGTTCCGTCTGACCCGTCTGTGGCCGGTAACTGGACAGGCGCAGGCGTCGGAGGCGGATGGACAGCCGCGATCGGCGCGAATAGCTGGGATTTCACCTTGACCGAGGCGAGCGAAGGCCTGAAGAAAGTGTGGATAGCGGCGGTGGACACGGCGGCTAACGCATCTGTTCCGCAGGCCCTTCCCTTCGGCGTCGACATGGCGACCCCGGGCTTGACCTCGAATACCCCCGAGGCGAACACGCGAGTTCTCTTTAACCTCTCCGGCGATGCGACTGACTCGAATGCCCTTGCCACCTCGTCCGCCGAACGGGTAACGATTACCCAGCGCAAAGGCACCGGAACGGTGTACGATATACCGTCGGCCGACATCACGATCGGCGGAACAATCCAAAGCGGTACGTGGTCGGTGACCGGGCTTCCGCGCGTTCCGGGAACGATGACTTCATCTGTTCCTGAGACGAGCGCCTCGGACGGTGAATACGAATACGTGATAACCGCGACTGACGCGGCCGGGAAGACACGGCAGAAGACCGTCACCGTTCGATTCGACAGAACCGATCCCTCGATGGACATCAACACGGATCTGTCGTTCGACTGGTGGGCGACCGCGTCCCTCCCTCTCGCGGGCGACTGCTCGGACGGTGGAAGCACCATCCAGAGCGTGGAGTATTCCCTCAATTCGGGATCAACGTGGGCGGCACTTTCGTTCACGACGACCGGATGGAACGGGACGATTCCCGTTTCCGATGGCGCGAACGTCATCAGATTACGCATTACGGACAAGGCACAGAACACGACAGTGCTTGCGGACGAGCAAGTCGACGTCGACCTGGTTTCGCCGACGCTGAATATTACTAGCCCGACCGAGATACAGAGGTTCCGCGCAGGCGTAGCCATACCCGCGAACTTCACGGCAAGCGACACCCTCGGCGGAAGCGGCATCGATTATGTTCAGGTAACGAAAATCGGTGCAACGACCCTTACGACACCCGTCGCCGCGACACATGGCGCCGGCGATACCTATACAGTGAACATTCTTGGTACTACCATAGCGGGCTGTGGCCTGACCGATGGCGGCCAGTACACCGTGACCGTAACGGCGACTGAAGTTTCAGACCGAACGTCGACAGCCACATTCTCCTTTATCTACGATACCTCGGATCCGCTGGTGAGCTTCACGGCTCCCACGGTACCGTCGAGCGTAGCGTCGATCTCCGACACCTTCAACCGGGACGTGACGGTCAGTGGCACGGCTAGCGATACGCAGATGCTGAAACCGGACGATCCTGATGGAGATAATGATCCAGTTAAACTTGAGATCGTCAATGCGTCTGGTGCCGTTCTTAAGTTGCTCGAGACCTTCGAGGGCGCAGCCGCGAATTCCTGGACGTATCCTCTTAATACTATTACGTACGGAACGACTGCCTATGGAACCGGTTCGCCCTATGGCGTCGACCTGATTCTGCGCGTGACCGCGGTGGACGCGGCCGGCAACGACAGTTACGTCGAGCGCACGATAACCGTTAACCAGGATTCAGACCTGCCGGTGGTCAAACTTTCGAACGTCAACCTGAGCCTCGTGCCCGCGAGCATGACGACCCTCAAGATGGTCGGCACCGTCTATGGAACGGTAACGGACGACGACGGAATAAAAGAGTTCTACATCACAGAGGATGCCGTCGACCCCATCGACTGGGGCACGGCCCTTACCCTTTCCGGCGGCACTTGGAGCAGGAACTCCTCCTCGGACGACGGTGAAAAGACCCTGTACTTCAGGGTTATCGATGGCAAGGACCGCGAGTTCATAACGAACGCGACCGGCGGGAATCCCGAGCCGAGAACGCAGTACGAATCCACGTACGGCGCGGACGTCGTCAAGTACAAGGTTGACCAGATTACCCCGGAGATCGGATCGAAGATCTACGCGGACAGAACCTCGACCTTCACCCTCGCGGACAAGGTTGAGCTGACGAATAACATGGTATTCGGCGGAAGCGTAAATACATTCCGCGTCGGCCTCACCGCGACAGACGTCAACGGCATCGACGCGACGAAGGTGAAGGTAACGATACCCGGGGCGACCGGGGGTAATGGCTTAACGGCCGACGAGTTTATCATGACCGGTACCTATGAAAACGGACCGGAGATTGAAGCGACCGTAATAAAGAAAGGCGGCGAATACCAGATCATCAGCGGGACGGGCTTCGCAAGCCTTGGTGCGTCCGGAGACACTGCGGGCATAACCTTCTCGGCCTCCCGTGACGGGACGGCGGCGGACACGGGCAAGATGGTCCGCCAGTTGATGTACGTAACCGATATCGCCGCGGCAAATCTTATAAATGTCTCGACTATAGCGACCGAGCAGTACATCCCCATGACCTTCGAGGTGTACGACACGTCGGGCCTCAAGAATGCCGCGACCAGGACGATACTCGTGGACAACGTCGCGCCCTCGTTGACGCACGCTTCGCCGCTCAACAATGATACGGTTAACGGCGACATAGAGATCAAGGGAAATGCCGATGACGGTTACGGATCGGGCATCCAGAGCGTCAAATACCAGATAGGAAAGGGCTGGGATCATACTCTCGCGTCGATAAAATGGAAATCGGTGTCAAATGGGACCCTGACCTGGCGGATCGACGTCAAGGGCGCGGGCACCAACATCGACAGCTACGCCAATGACACGGATGGCACGGCCGTGACCACGGTTCCGACCGATCCGGAGTATGGGCTTTATTATGTCCCGATCGTCGTGCGCGTCGAGGATAAGGCGGGGAACGTCTACGTCGGCCCTCTCGCGGATCCGGCAGTCAATTACGTGCTGAAGGTCAATCCCGACGGCGACAAGCCGTGGGTCCAGCTTGTGTATCCCGCTCCTTCCATCGAGAGCACGACCATGGGCGGTACTATCCGCATCTCCGGCTCTGCCGGCGATGACGACGGCGTCGCCTCTGTCTGGATGCAGATAGACACCGATAACAGCGGCGCCTGCGACGCAGGCGATGACAGCTACGGCCCGGATGATATTGATTGGTTCAACACAGACTTGGGGCATCAGGTGTCCGGGAATGTCAGTTGGTACATGACGATCAACAATAAACAGGAGTTTAATCCGTCCGATACGGCAATAGACCTTGATGAAATCAAGGCAGGTTTCCGCTACGAGATTGTGAAGCCGAGCGTGACGCCCAGCGCAGCGGAGCTCGCGACTTGGCATAGTCTTGGCGTGGATAGTGAGGTCACCGCCGAAGATATTATGAGTAAAACAATATCTTTCACCGCGGCACGGGACGGGACCTTGGGCGACGGATCCGGTACGGTTCTCGCGCTTATCAAGCGTATACGTTTCCGTATACGCGCAGCCGACGTTACCAAGGATGCTGGAGGCTTGCCAAAACCGGTATATGGCATCTGGAGTAACTGGTATACCATCGACGTTGACAAGAATATGCCCAAGATTGGCTCTTCAGACGCGGTCGCGTTCGAGAACGCGGCTGGCACAGTTTCTCGAGTTTATAAGTCCGGCATGTGGGTAGCGGGTGACTGGATCATGACCGGATCCGTTGAGGATGAAAGCGGTATAGACAACATTATCGTGAGCGGAGCCGTGAGCGGAAATCTGGAGGACGATTCTACCTGGTTCGAGGAAGTTGATATCACCCCTGCTGATCTAACCGACGAGAAGTTCAACTACAAACTCAAGATCCCGGTAGATACAAGCACCTTGTCTGCAAGCCAGAAGACGCTGACGATTACGTTGACTGTAACCGACAAGAGTTCGCCTCAGATGACGAAGACGGAAACCTACACGATTAATTACGACAACGAGAAGCCTACAGCTCTGTCATACTCCGGCGTCGTGCCCGTTCGCCAAAGCGACCGTACCTACAAGGTGTTCGGGAAGGCGACTGAGGACAAATCCGGTCTCGAGCGCGTAGCCTTCTTCTTCCGCAGGGCGACTGGCGCGGGTGACGAGCGGTACTATGACCCCGGCGTCAGCGATCCGTCGGTGGCCGAGGTTCGCGTGATCGAAAAGACCGCGGCCAGCGTCACGATGGAGGATGGCCTCCCGTGGATCAGCTTCACGGATAGTTCCAGGACCGACGACCATTCGTTCAATTATGGCTCGAGTGTATACTCTGAAAGCATCCGCGTCGGCGGCCTCGTGAAGATCGGCGGCTTTATCCGCCGCATCACCGGGGTTTCGGGCAGCGTCGTGACCTGGGAAGATTCAGTCGACAAGACTGCGTATACAACCGCGAAATTCGCGATAGCCCAGGTCATCGACAACACGACGACTGAAACCGCAGTCTGGAACGCAGGTTATACCCAGATCACGAGCATTACCAACGATGATTATGACAAGATGATCGAAGTCCTGAAATCCGAGGGAGGTCTCTACGACTGGGAAGCGAACATCAATTCGAAGAATATTCCCGACGGCCCGATCGACATCTGTTACGTCGCGTACGACGCAGCTGGTAATTACGAGACGAAAACGGTCACGACCGATGTCCTTAACAAGCCGCCAAGGATAGCGAAGGTTATCCTCGGGACCGACCTTGACGACGACCTGAACACGAGTGATTCCGGCGAGACGACGGAGTATTCCGCCCTTGACGGACTTGGCGCGATAACGCAATTCCCGAGAATCGCCTCCGACGCTTTTATAGCGAAGGGGACGACGACGGTCGATATCGAGATCGTCGACGGTACGGCCAGCGACAAGATGAACGGGAACCTCTATTACACCTACGCGGACCAGGCATATACGGCCTCCGGCGCGGTCGAGACACCCGTAACGGGAAGCGGCGCAGCTCTGCATGATTTCATCATCTGGACGGCTGGACCCACGAGAACGGCATATCTTCCCACGTTGTCGGTCGCGACCCTCGAGCTCATCGAAGGCACGAACGCGAGTGTGCAGAGAAACCTCGTGTTCACGGTGTGGGACAGCACCGACGCGCGCACTGCGGGAACGAGCAGCCAGTACACGGTCCTGACCGTGCCGCTTACCGTCGACGTGATCGACGGTAAGCACCCGGACGTGACCATCAATCCGTTCTATTGGACCGACGCGGAGCATAACTCGCTCTATGACTGCGACCCCTATAGTGGCACTACGCATGTGAACGAAGGTCATATTGACCTGACCGGCGATCTTGATACTTCAGCTGGCAAATTTGATAGTACGACTGCGTTGAAAGACACAGATCCCAAGGTGTCTGGTCGCGTACGGATTACGGGAACGGCCTTCGACGAAAAGAGACTTACCCGGCTTTGGATGTACATCGGGAACGGGGCGGACAACGTCGATAGATTCGCGTTTACCAATTATGGCGGGACTCCGACTAACCAGTTCAACACCACGGGCGATTCTGCGCTCGAGACTCTTCCCGGAACGTACACGCTTATGGCGACCTACAATACGACGACCCATGCGTGGGAGGCCGTAAGGACGGGTGTTGCGACCGCGGCCGAAGGTTGGGTATTCAAGGCCACGGATGAGTTCTTTACCCAGAGTGGCCACAAGGTTAACTGGACGCTTGATTGGGACTCTTCCAAACTTCCTGGAATGGCGGCTACCAACCGGCAGATTCATATTCTGGCCGAGGACAAGGCCACGACGACGGCGAATGCCTCTGCCGTGGGCTCGGCCCTCGTATCCGGTATGTACCAGGTCGACGTGGTGCCCTATATCGATAGCATGAACCGAACCGGCACCGCCCCCGGACCGATGGCCATCCGCTCGAAGCTGGGTCGCTACGTATTCCGCCGAGGTGATGAGATCACGGTTACAGGCTTTAACCTGTATAACAGTGCTACTCCCGCCACCACATTGACGATCGGTGGGGCCACGGCGACGATTACTGGCGCTTCGTCCAATTCGAAGCTCCTGAGAACGTCGATACCGGAGGCAGGAACCGCGTACGCGAGCTCGGGTAATGTCGTGGTTACGGTAAGTACCGTCGAAAACGTGAATAACCTGAACAACAATACGGTGCCGTACAACAAGGATTCGACCATCGCCTATGCCAGCGACGGTTCCGAGTTCTGGAACGACGACAGCAAGGTTCACGTCTGGATCTCGAACGATAACCAGTCGACGGCCAACTACGGGTACTTCCCGCAGACGGGCGACTCCGTCTATCCGGCGATGACCTATGCGACGGGCGGTGCATTGACTGATGTAACCAACAGTGGAAAACTGTTTGCCTCTTGGACGAACTACTCCGACGCGGAGACCTATTATATCGATAATGCAGGTGGTACCAGAACAACTATATGCCACTTCGGCGATCCGCCTGAACATACGGATATAGCCTGGTCGACAATAAATGGTGCAGGTAACCCTGTTATCGCTTACAATGCGAACGTCAGCGCCGGCGGCAACTTCACGACGTCGGCGTCGGGTGGCGTGCATCTCTATGCCTACAACGCGCCTACCAACACGATTTCCGGAAGTTGGAATAATCAAACCTATCGGATGTATCGTCTCGAGATGATGTATCATGACGAAGCCCTGATGCAGTTTACCAACCAACGTGTCGCGACGGCCGCGAACGGGCACTATGTGACTTACTTTGATACCGACACGAAGTCTCTCAAGTACGCTTACATTGCCAATGGTGCGGGTCAGGCAGACGATGTCGAGGCGACTCCCTGGGTTAATATCGCGGGAGGCTCGGATGGTGATGATACGCAGATCGTGGCAAATCGTCCTGCTGGTGACGTGGCTGGTGAATACAGCGCCGTCGCCGTCGATACCACCCTGGGCTTTCCGGTGGTCGCCTACTACGACGCGAAACTAAAAACCGTCAGGATTGCCTACTCGAGTACCCTGACCGGCCTCGCGGCGGCTAACTGGACTATCCAGGACGCGATCGCCACAACCGACTTGAAGCGTGATTATTCTGGCAAGTATCTTTCGATGAAGATCGATTCGAGCGGGAACCTCCATATCGCGTACCTCCGGATCAGTACCGGGGACCTTATGTACGTGAAGTGCGACAGGATAACTCCTATAGCCGGTGTGCCACAGGGCTTTACCCAGGGGACTTCGGAAATCATCGATTCGATCGGGTCGGTCGGGCAGGACGCGGATATATCGCTTGATTCGAGCGGAAGGCCGTACATATCGTACCTGGACGCCTCGAACTTCGACAGTTTCGACGGCCTGAAGATGGCTTACTATAACGGCACGGCCTGGGACTATATGACCGTACCGGTGCACACCACCGTCGAGCAGTGCAGAACGAGCGTGGAGTACAACAAAAGCGTTGGCGCTCTTAACGGGGCCCAGGCTTCGACCGCGATCAACTGTTGGTCGGCTGCAGTGGGATACAGCTCGGACGACTTCTACCGCGTCGCGTACTACGTGTTCGGGAATTGACGGATAGGAGGGGGCCTTGCCCCCGGCCTATAAACAAAAAGCCGGAAGGAATAGCCCTTCCGGCTTGTGCGAAAGCTTATGGCCGTCCGGCGATCAGTCGCCGGACGGCCCTTTTTTTAGCATACGCGCTTGCGTGGGCGATAAAGATGGCGGGTACCTGAGGCGTTCGCTTGAGGGGGCTCCGAAGCGTGACGCTCGCCCTTCGTTAGGCCCCCTGCCTCGATCTTCCGTATCGATAGGTTCAGTACCCAACCCCTCCCGACTCGATGAAGAGTCGGATTTCGCGGGCGAAAGCGGCCATGCGGGCCGGGTCGTCCATCGACATGGTAACGGGATCGGGGATGGCGCATTTCGCGGCGGCTATCCAGTAGCGGACGTCCGACGACTGGGCGTCGACGGCCTCGGCCATGGCGTTCGCGGGCGCGAGGCCCGTTGAGCCCGAGATCCTCGCCTGGGGGCGCGCTTCAAGGAGAGAAGCGAGGAAGGCTCTCGCCTTGCCGTTCAAGAGGCCGGAATCGAGGGCCATACCGACGTACATCGGCGCGGTAACGAGCCTGGCTCCGGCATCCGTGCCGCCGGGGAAGGGCGCATTTTCAAAATCGTCTACGACGTCGAGGGGCATGGCGCGGCGGGTTGACAGGGGCATAAGCGCCATCCCCGTGGCCCCGCCTTCCATGAAGCCTTCCAGGTCGGCGCTCGTCATGCGGAACCATTCCGGATGAAGGAGCCTCTCGCGTCTCCAGGAAACGAGCTCCTCCAGAACCTTTCTCAGGCAGGTTGAGTCGAGGACCTTCCGGAAGTCCTGTTCCTTTTCGATAGAAGATGCAAGCTCTGACCATCCCTTTTCGCCGAATCGGGCTTCCGCGAGGGCTCCCACCAACAAGAGGAGGTCGCAGTCGTTGGCGCCGGCGCAGATAATGGGCCAGCGGCCCGGGCGGCGTATACGCTCCGCTGTCTGAACCATGCCCGAGATGTCGTTCGGGGTGTGAAGGCCCAATTCGGCGAAGATCGGCTTTGATACGGCGAGGGTGAAATGGTCCGCCAACAGCGGGAGGCCATAGGCCTTATTCCCGTCGGAGCCGGATCTCCTGAAGGCCGAGGTTATGAGCTTGAGCGTCGAGGCGGACGGGCTTGCGGCCCTTTCCGCCAACAGGCGCGCGGCGTATCCGTCCTCGAGGAAGAGGACGTCGACCCTGCCCTTCTTGCGAAGCTGCGGGCCGAGGGGGAGGGTATCGTCGAGGGGGACGACCGTGAAGGCGTCCACTTCGCGGATGGTCGATGTCCGGGCTTCTTCCAGAATAGCCTCGCGGATATTGTCCGGCACCCGATAGAAGGCGAGGGCGGGGCCGCACGGCACGATCACGAGGATCAAAAATACCGCGAGAGCGATTAGGGCGGCCGGGATGGCGAGCAGGACGGGCCGTTTTCTGACGATTCCGATCATCTTGACCAGGGCTGGCCTCGCGGTCGACGGGAACGCGCGCAGGAAGGCCAGGGCCACCGTAACGCCGTTTTTGATCGTGGAAAATCTCGGGAAGATCCTGAATTCTTTCATTATGGAAGGGATTTTACCATGACTGTCCGCTATTCACAATCGAAAGTCAATGATGATCTTGAAGATTGTGGAGATTTTTGGAATCTTTGCTTGTATTCACCAAAGGTCTCATGTTAAAATTGACATGGGGAGACGTATGAGAAAGATTATCCTTGGGCTCACCTTTGCACTTCTTGTGACTGCCGCCGCCGGCGCTCAGTCTATGGTTCCCGACGAGATTTACCGGGAGGTTGACCGGATTATCTCGGAACAGGATGCCCCCCGCCTCCCCGCCTTCCTTGAAAGCCACGCTTCCTCAAATTGGTATCCCCGGCTTGAGGGCTATCTGGTCAGGCGATCGCGCCAGATGGTAATAAAAAACGAGCTCGATCAGGCCCAGGCCGTCTCGCTCGCCGTCGTCGACAAGAACCTGGACAACCGCGAGGCCGTCGAGCTCTATCAATCCATACACGAGGCGATAGCGAAACGCGACGAGGAAGCGACGAAGGTAGCCGAGCGAGAGGCCGTGGCCGCCCACAGGCAAAAGGCCGCGGACGTCAAAGTCAGGCAGGACGTGGAAAAGACCTACAAAGCCGTCACCAACCCGACGACGGGCAAAAAGGTGTATCTCGACCAGGATTTCAACAGCCATTACCGCCAGTATTCCTGGGACGTTATGCTCGGGCTCGCGAATCTGTCGTACGTGACCGATTCCGACGGCTCGAGCCTCAAATACGGCCTCTCGGGGAGCGCGTCCCTCGTATATCAGGGTGAAGATTTTTCCGTGGGAGCCGATATTCTTGGTAACGTGATCACGATGGCGCTCACCGGAGACGAGGGCGTCAATTGGTCGGCCGGGGGGATTCTCTCCCTGGCCGGCAATACCGTCAGCAAGAACCTGTTCCTGCGATGCGGCTATATGGCCTTTACCTTCGATTCGGGGAACGACGACCTTGAGGAGTTAACCTTCAATACGCCCCTCGTTGGTATCGGCCTGCGCGACATCAAATTCGGGGAAAGCGCCAGGGTCGAGTCCGCCGTGGACTGGTACGCCGGCCATCTCCTCGAAAGCGGGGTGACCGTCGCCCTAGGGGCGCATCTCTTCGCGACCTTCGTGCTTGCCGACATGCATGACTTCGATATACACTTGCGGATGGGCGTCCGGGACACGGCGCTGCTCCTCGAGGACGGCCTGAAGAACGACGCTACCGGCGTGATCGCGATTGGAGTGGGTAACTATGAATAGGGTAAAAGGGCTTCTCGGGTTCGCCATCCTTTGCTTCGGCCTGACCTCGCAACTGTTCGCGGTCGACGAACAGCTCGTCGGCAGGTACCTTAACGCGGCGGACGAGCAGTACAACGCCGGCAATTACCCGAAGGCCTTTTCCTATATCAATATAGTCCTGAATTCGTACAAGGCGGTTTCGCTTCCCGAGAATATCGAGGTTATCGCCGAGTCCATCTACTATGCCCACCTCGTCCAGATCAAGGATACCAAGAATACCGCGGCGTTCAATCAGGTAAAGGAAAAGCTGATCGAGTTTCCCTTCCTTTCCAGCGAGCGCATCAACCGCACGATAAAGATCATCAATACCCATGAGGCGCAGGACATCGCCTGGGGCGGGGACCCATCCGGCCCGGCCGCAGGGGCCATCCCCGAGAATAACCCCGCGCTTCACAGTACCCTTCAGCTTCAGTTGGCCCTCGAGACCGCGAAGCAGGAGGCGGAGGAGAAGGCCCTGGCGGAACAGGAGAGCATCCGCAAGGAGATCCTGGACACGCAGAAATCCGCATTCGAGAGCGCCTACGATAAGGCCGCATCCGAAAACGCGCAGAATAACCGGGTTCTGCTCCTGGTCTTGCTCGTTTTGGCCGGGGTCGGCTTCATCGTCTTCATCGCGGTTATCATCAACCTGGTCGTCAATCAACGGAGCGTCAAGACGCAGAACGAGAAATTCGTCGAGACCCTCAAGGCCGTCGCCCAGCTTTCGCGCATTCCGCACGGGCAGATGGCCCTCGAGGCCCTACCCCCGCTCTACGGCGTCGAGGGGGAGATGCGCCTGATCGGCAGCGGTACCGTCGACAACGGGATACCCGCCGCACCCGAGACCGACGATGACAAGGCCGAGATGGTCGAGCTCGCGCAAAAATGCCGGGATTTCGGGAAGCAGATCGATATCGCGACCGGACGCAAGAATAATTCCAAGAACGTGGCGGAGACGGTTTTCAAGATCGCGCAGGAGATGGGGAAGGACCAGTTCGAGTCGACGCTTCTCTTTTCCGTCGCCATGGTCTACGACATCGGTTTCCTCGAGATCGACAGCGGCCTGCTTATGGCGGAAAACCTGAACGAGCAGCAGAAGTTCGAGATACGCAACCACGTCAAGCAGGGGCTCGCCCAGCTTTCCTTCGTGCCGGATAAATACATGTCCGTGTTCGCCGACGGCGTCCTCATGCATCACGAGAACATGGACGGTTCCGGATACCCCGAGGGCCTTTCCGGCTCGAGGATCCCCTACGTGGCGCGCGTGATCCGGGTCGCCGAGTCCTTCATGGCGCTTATATCGCGCCGAAGCTACCGCGTCATCTTCGACAAGGAATCCGCCCTCGAGGAACTGCGCAAGAAACCCGGCAACTACGATTCCGAGATCGTCGACGCCCTCGAGATGATAATTTGACCCGCCGCGCGGCGTGACGGCAGGCTCCGCCGCCCAGCGCGATTGTATTGTCTATTCGATCACGAAGGTGCGGCCCTCGTGCATGAAGATACTGTGCCTGAGATCCCGCCGTACGGCCTCCACGAGCACCCTCCGCTCGACGTCCTTGCCCATCCTGATGAACTCGTCCACCGAACAGGTGTCCGCCACCCTGATAACGTCCTGGAAGATGATGGGACCCTGATCGAGGTCCGCGGTCGCGTAATGCCCGGTAGCCCCGATGATCTTTACGCCCTTTTGCCATGCCTGATGGTACGGCTTCGCGCCCTTGAAGGCGGGAAGGAATCCGTGGTGGATATTGATGATCTTGAGGTCCCATTTCCGGCAAAAATCCGCGCTCATGACTTGCATGTACCGCGCGAGGACGATGAGCTCTATTCCGTACTGATTCAGGATCCCGTCGAGGTCCCGTTCGTACTCGGCCTTGCCCTTGGCGGTGTCGACCTGGAAAAACGGGATATGGAATGAGGTTGCGATATGGGCGAGGTCCGGGTGATTCGAGACGATGACCGGGATATCGCAGTCAAGCTCGCCGTCGGCGTGCTTCAGGAGCAATTCGTACAGGCAATGGCTGGTTTTCGAGACCAGCACCGCGACGCGCCGCTTTTTCGCGACGTCGAAAAAGCGCCAGTCCATGGTAAAGGGGGCAGCGATGGCGGAAAATTCCGTTTTAAACCGGTCTTCGGTAAAGCCGTCGGTCGCGGTAAACGATACGCGGCAGAAGAACATGCCTATGTCGATCGCCGTATGCTGGGCCAGATTGAGGATGTTGCCGCCCGTTCGGGCGATACAGCCGGTTACGGCGGCGATCAGGCCCGGTTGGTCGGCGCAGGAGACGGTGAGGGTGTAGATGGCTCGATTCATTGCTCGAGAATAGCCTGAAAACGGGGTTTCGGCAATCTGTACATACTGCTGTCAAATCTGTGTGTTTTTTCTGGGCGGATTATCGGTAGATGGCGGGATTGAAGTGCGCGGAACGTGGTTCGTTCGCTTGAGGGGGCTCCGAAGAAGGACCTTCGCCCCCCGTAAAACCTTCTGCCTCTTCTGATTTTACACAATTTTGTCAGCAGTAAAAAAAAAGACCAGCCGAAAGGAGGAGGAAAACGGCTGGCCTTTTACGGTGTAACATTTTTATTGTGTATCACACCGTTAATATAGCGCACTCTATAAAACTTATCAAGTATTTCTTTCGCATATACTGCGTTTTATTAACGTTTTATGTCATTTTGTTCGTATTTTGTGCAGAATCTCAAGTAACTGGAGATACGAACGGAGTGTCGGCTACAGGGATGTCCTGATCGCTTCCTCAAGAAAGTCTATACAGAGTACAAGTCCGGACGCGGCTTCCGTATCGAGCTGTACCGAGAAGGTTCGGCAGAGGTTTCCGGTCGCGAGGGAAAGATAGACGTCGGTCAGGTAGCGGTTGACGCGGAGTGCCTCGAAGCAGGTAAAATAGGGTTTGAAGGAGTGGTTGGCGCCCTTTGGGGCGGGTTTGAAGATGTTGGCGCGCGTCCGGTCCCTGACGACGGGGGGCGCGATCGTGTCGGACACCTGTATGCCGCCTGAATCAAGGAGATACACGCATTCGATTTCGTTGTTAACCGCTATGAACTCCTGGAAAACCATGTACATGGACTCAAGGTCGCAGGAATACACCTGGCGTACGAGCCAGTCGGCCAGGACGTTGATATCCCCGGTCAGCCTTCGGCGGACTCTGAGCGCCTCGACGGAGGATTGGCGGATTTCATCCCGGATTTCCGTTATGCGCCTGAGGGTTCTTTCCTCGAGGGCGTTCAGGTCCGGGGCCGGGCAGGCGACGGCGAAGCCCTGAAACAGGTCAACGCCCATGACATGGCAGGTCCTGATCTCCTCCAGGGTTTCGACGCCTTCGGCCAGGCAAAGGGCCCCGGTCATCTCGGCGAGGGAATGGATCGATTTCAGGATCGACTGGCGGTAAAAATCGGTCTCGATCCCCGAGATGATGCTTCGGTCCACCTTGATGATGTCGGGGCGTATCTGGATAAGCCTGTCGATGTTGGAGTGTTCGCAGCCGAAGTCGTCTATAACGATGAGGAATCCCGAACTGCGATAGTGCCGCACGAAGTCGATGAGATCCTCCGCGGACTGGGCGCGGGACTCGATCAGCTCCAGGCCAAGATACCTGGGGTCAAAGCCCATCTGCCGCGACACGGTTCCGATATGCGGGTTGTCCTTGGTATGCGCGCTGATGACCGAGGTGTTGATGTTGAGGAACATCATGGCCCCCGTGGCCGAACGGAAGCCGCTGAAGGATTCCAGGGCCTTTTTTCTGCAGAGGCAGTCGAATTCCAGGGAGACGGTATCGCGGTCCGCGCGGTCAAACAGTTCGCAGGGGGTTATGAGTGAATCCGAATCGTTGCGGATTCCCCTGACAAGGGCCTCGTATGCCACTATGGTGCCGGTTTTCAGGCTTACAATCGGCTGGAAATAGGTGCAGATATTCTCGCTTTCAAGAATTTCCCGCAGTACAAAATCTTCGCGCCCGTCGTTCATGATCGTATTAGAATATCAGATTTCGGGCAATTAATGTTGGAAAAGAGCATAAAATCTCCAAAGTGCGCTATAATGTCGCACTATGGATGGTGACTCGTTTTCGACCGTCTTTGACGATGCAACCCTGACAGATACATTCCTCGAACTGACGCCCAATATGATCGCCTTTCTGGACACCGAAGACCGTATCGTCAAGATAAGCAGGGAGGCTTGCAGGTTTCTTGGTATCGAGTCTCCGGCGGAGGCGATCGGGATAAAGGTCCTGAAGCTGATGAAGTACCCGGTGTTGGCATTGCTCACCAAAAAGTGCTTCGAGTCTCTCAACAGGGGAATGGAGGTCAGGGAGACCTATCCGCTCATCCTTCCGGACAGTCCCGGGTTTCGCTGGTTTTCCGTTTTCGCGACGAACGTTTCGCGCGATGGCCGTCTTGTCGGGAAGGTCTTCTTCATCAATGACGTCACCGGGCTGTATTTCCAGAAAAGCATCCTTGACGGCCTGGCTATGTCGATCCCGGGCATGGTCGCCGTTTTCGACCGCGACCTGAATATCCATATGGGCACCGATCTTCTGGCAAGGGAGAACGGCTTTCGTTCCTGCAGGGACTTGCCGGGGAAGAATCTGCGGGATTTGCCGGTCCTCGACGTGGAAATGATCCTGATAAAACTCGACGAGGTGATCCTGGAAGATATGCCCGTCACCTGGACGTCGAAGGTCAAGGATCACGCCGGGAAGATACGGTGGTTCCGCGACGACCTCAGGCTGATCGAGTCAAGCGCCGGGATCTTCGGGTACATACTGACGATGTTCGAGGTCACCGAGGAGATCAAGCCCAAGGCCATTCTCGAGTCCCTCATGGATACGACGACGGACCTAATCGTCATTACCGATCCCCAGGGCACCGTGGAGTACGCCTCGACGTCGTCGGTCCGGCTTGTGGGCCTTGAGGATCGCAAGGATGTGATCGGGCGTCCCTGGCAATACCTTTTCAATCGCTCGGGGCCGAACAAGAAGAAATACGAGGCCCTTTTTTCGGAGGTCTGGCCGACCGGCTACCGGATGCTCTCCATTGATGGTCCCGAGGGCAAGAGTTTCCTGAATTCCCGCGTCGACCGCCTTACCTACGAAGGCGAGGAATTCGGGGATATATCCATATCAAGCAATATGACCGAGCTCGTCGTCGCCCGGGAACAGGCCGAGTCCGCTACCAAGGCCAAGGCGGCCTTTCTGGCGAACATGACGCACGAGCTGAGGACTCCGATGAACGCCGTCCTCGGGATGAACGAGCTCCTGACGCGCACCACGCTCTCGCCGATACAGCGAAACTACGTTTCGCAAATTCGCTCCTCGGCGTCCCTCCTTCTTTCGATCATCAACGATATCCTGGACTTTTCGCGCCTCGAGGCTCGAAAGATGGAGCTCAATCCCGGGCCCTACCGGATCGTCGATCTGATGCATGACGTCGCGAGTCTCGTCCTGGTAAAGGCCCAGGAGAAGGAACTCTCTTTTACCGTAGACCTTGATCCCTTCGTGCCTTCCACGCTGGTCGGGGATGGCATGCGCGTCAAGCAGATACTCATCAATCTCCTGAACAACGCGGTAAAGTTTACCAACGAGGGATCCGTCAATCTCGCCATTTCCGGGAACGTCTCGCGCGACAGGAAGTCCTTTAACCTGGAGATGGTCATCAGCGATACCGGGATCGGTATCCCGCAGGAGATGCAATCGCGGCTGTTCGAGGAATTCAGCAGGATTGAGGGCGCGTCTGGCGCATCGGTGGAGGGATCTGGGCTCGGGCTTTCGATCTGTCACGGCCTCGTAACCCTTATGTGCGGGACCATCGGACTCGAAAGCGAGGCCGGCGTCGGCTCGAGCTTTACGGTAAAACTGAAGCAGGCTATCCCCGAGGGATCGAGGGCGGTCGCCGAATTCACGGGCGAGGGTGACGTTCGCCTTCTCGTCTACGACCGCGATCCGGCGACGCTGAAGTCCATCCGCCGGATGATACGCTCCGCCGGGATCAAGGCGGAGTGTACAACTACCATCGAGGAGTTCTCGGCGCGGCTGGGCCGAAAGGAAGCTATCTGGACGCACGTGATCTTCGAGTACGCGACCGGTTACGAGCTGGCCCTCCAGGCCGCCTCGGCGATGCCCGGCGCGACATGGCTCGCCCTGCTTTCCATGTCCGATTTCCTCGGGAAGGGGAAGGACCCCTCGATCAGCTTCCTGTTCAAGCCGTTCATGATCGACAGCTTCGCCCTTTTCATACGCGGCGAACCGGTGGACTTCATGATGTCCTTGCCCATTTCCTCGACGATGGGGGTTTCGCCCAGCAACTTCCCCTCCCGCGATTGCCGCGTTCTCGTCGTCGACGACAACGCGGTCAACCGCAAGGTGGCGGTCGGTTTCCTGGAAACCCTCGGGATCGGCGCGGAAGAGGCCGCGAGCGGGGAAGAAGCCCTGAAGGCCGCGTCCTCCCGCGCCTTCGACCTGGTCTTGATGGATCACGTGATGCCGGGCATGGACGGTCTCGAGACGGCCGCGCGCCTGCGCAAATTGCCGGGCTACGGGAAGGTCCCGATAATCGCCCTCACGGCGAATTCGGGCGACTCCTTCCGCGAGACCTACCGTACGGCGGGATTCGAGGACATGCTCTCAAAACCGATGGAGTTCAACGCCTTCATGGCCTGCCTCGGGAAGTGGCTTCCGGGCGACGCGGGCCGAATTGCGGGCGACGCGGGCGACCCTGCGGGCGCCCGCAACGCGGCGGTCCGCGCAACGGGCGCCAAGGCGCGGGTTGCAGAAGGCACGGCTGGCGGCGAATGGATAGCGGGGCTTGACCACGCGAGCGCCCTGTCATATACAGGTTCGGAAAAGAATCTGGCCATGATTCTCAAGATATTCAACCGGAGCGGCCCCGGTCTCCTCGAGAAGCTCGAGGCGGGACGGGCAAGCGGCGACGTCGCGGAGTTCCGGACTGCGGCCCATTCGCTCATAAGCAGTTGCGCCAACGTCGGCGCCCGGGAGGTTTCGGAACGGGCCCGGGAGCTTGAGGCCGCGATTCTCGCGGGAAAGGCCGGGGATATCGACCGGCTGTATCCGCTTGTCCACGGGGCGCTCAAGGGTGCCCTTGACGGGGTGGCGGAGTATTTCAGGAAGGCCAACGCGGCTACGTCCGGGGCCGAATCGGGAGGGACAACATGAAGATAGGCATCATTGGCGCGGTGGCGCAGGAAGTCGAATTGCTTTTCGAGGCGCTTAACGATGCAGACCGCAAGGTGCGCGTCGTCCGGCGGGGGCCGCTCGAATTCCGGGAGGGCGTCCTCGGCGGGTGCCCGGCCGTAGTCGTGACCTGCGGCGTGGGAAAGGTCAACGCCGCGCTTTGCGCACAGATCATGATATCCGAATTCGCCGTCACCTCCATCATCAACACCGGGGCCGCGGGGGGGCTTGCCAGCGGGCTCGCCGTTTTCGACATAGTCGTTTCCGTCGACGTCGTTCAGCACGACTTCGACACGACCGCGTTCGGGTATGAGCTGGGCCGCGTTCCCGGTACGCCGTCCCTCGAATTCAAGGCCGATCCCGGGCTTCGGAGCCTTGCGCTGGAAGCGTTCGCCTCGATCCGTAAAGACGGGAAGGGCAGCAAGATGGTAGAGGGGAGGATCGCGTCGGGCGACGTGTTCGTCGCTGACGACGCCCTCAGGCTGAAGATCCAGAGGACCTTCGACCCGGCCTGCGTCGAGATGGAGGGGGGCGCGATCGCCCAGGTATGCGCGCTCCAGGGGATCCCCTTCATCGTCTTGCGGAGCATATCCGATCTCGCCGGGTCCCAGGCGAATATTTCCTATGACGATTTTTCGCGCGAGGCGTCCAGGATCAGCGCCCGGATGATCATCGCGATGCTGTCGAGCATAACCGAGAGGAGTCCCAACGCATGAAGGAAGCGCGCAACGTGGAAAGTTTCAGCCTGGACCATACCAAGGTCAAGGCGCCCTATGTCAGGCTCGCGGGGGTCAAGAACGGCCCCAAGGGCGATATCGTCTCGAAGTTCGACATCCGTTTTTGCCAGCCCAACGAGGAGTTCATGCCGACCGGCGGAATCCATACCCTGGAGCACCTGATGGCCGAATACCTGCGCGACGAGCTCGACGGCGTCATCGACCTTTCGCCGATGGGCTGCCGCACCGGCTTTTACCTCGCCGTTTTCGGCGCTCCCGACGAGGCCTTTATCGCGGAGCGCGTGGGCAGGGTGCTCGAGCGGGTTCGCGCGTGGCCTGACGGCGAGGCGGTCCCCGGGGTCGATCCCGTCATGTGCGGTAACTGGAAGGATCACGATCTCGATTCGGCCCGCGACTGGGCGGGCCGTTGGGTCGACGGAATAAAGCGCAAGGGCTGGGCGTGCATGTAAGTACCGCTGACAATAATGCGTAAAATGCCGCTTGTCGGCTAACCGGTCGTCGTTTCCCTAGTCTATGTCGCCGAAGGGCGCCGTAAGCAAGCCTTCCTGCTCTATCACGGTATTTCTCCTGTCGGGGTAGTTGACGACGATCGTCGGGTTCCTGACGAGACAGTCGAGATGGATCATGGCCTCGGCGTCGCGGTCGTAGTTGCTCCCGATGGCGAAGTGGCAGGTATGGAAGGCCTTCTCGTCCTCGAGCATGTTGCCCCGTATCTCCGCGGCGGGATTGAGCCCGATGCCGAGTTCCCCGAGCCCCCGCGCGTTCCTCGCGTAGCTCTCGCCCTCCCCGGGCCCCAGCTTCCCCTCGGCCTCGAATTGGCGCGCCTTCCCGACGCCGGCCTCGATCGACGCGAGCAGGAGCTCGGCCTCGCCGCCGCCCGTAATCTCCTTGACGTACCCGCCCTTGAACACGACCCTCACGGGGTCCTTCGGTATCATGTCCCCGTCGTTCAGGCTGATGGAGCCGTCGAAGACGATGACCCCCTCGCTTCTGCCGGGGAGGGGGCTGATGTATACCTCGCCGGCCGGGATGTTGCCGCCCTTGCCGCCCGAGGTGAAGTCGCCGTCGTCGCTCATCGCCTTCCGTCCCGCGACGGGGACGAGGATGTCGGTTCCGCCCGGCGCGGTGACGCGTATCGACTCGGCTCCGTCCATCGCCGCGATGATGGCCGCGCACCGGCGTTGAAGCAGGCCGTAATCGATACCGGCGGTCCTCCTGAACATGTCCACGGTTATCCCGGGCGTCCAGATCGACCGGAGGGTCTTCCGCTCGTCCATGAGGTAGTGGAAGATATGGTCGATCTTTTTGCCGTCCGCCCCGACCCGGGGGTTCGCGATTCCCTTTCGGTCCTTGCCCATCTTGTTCGCGGATATCGAGGCGCAGATCTCGGGCTCCGCCTCAAGGGCCGCGAGGGCCGCCCTGTTCGCGAAGTCGAGTTGGGTCTTTTCTCCCTGGATGACGACGGTCGCCTCGGCGCCCGCCTCGAGGGCCGCGCGGTACAGGGCCATGCTTATCTCGTAGACGTCCCCTTCGGGGTTTGTAAGGATCACGAATTGCTCGTTCGGCTTGATCGCGAGTACCTCGCGCACGACGATGTCCGCGGCGTTATCGACGGTATGTACGTTCTTCATGGGTAAAATGTACGCCCGGCGGTATGAAATGTCAAACCGGTCTGATATACTGATCGTCAATCATGAATATTGTCCTGTTCGAGGGAGAGTGCCGCTTCCCGCGCGCCGACGAGCGGTATACGCACATACGCAAGGTCCTGAAAAAAGGGCAGGGCGACAGCTTCCTTGCCGGGCTCGTGAACGGGAGCGAGGGAACGGCCGTCATCACCTCGGTCGACGACAAGGGGCTTTCCTTCGAGTTCCGCCCCGAGCGACAGATGCGTCCCCTGTATCCGCTGTCCGTCATCGTCGGCTTCCCGAGGCCCATCCAGCTCAAGCGGCTTTTGCGCGATCTCGCGAGTCTCGGGGTCTCCTCGATCTGCCTCGCGGAAACCGAGCTCGGGGAAAAATCCTACAGGGAATCCTCGCTCGTCTCGCGGGGCGCGGCGCGCGCCGCCCTCATCGACGGCTGTATGCAGGCGGGCGGCACCGCCGTCCCGGTTCTGGCCATGAGCGCCTCCGTCGCCGACGCGATCCGCCGTGTTTGCGCGCCCGAAACCGTCCCCGTCCTCCTCGACACGGTTCGCGCGGACTCTACCCTCATCGGGGCGGATTTCGGGCGCGTCTGCGCGGAGAGACCGCTCGCGCTCGCCATCGGAAGCGAACGCGGCTGGACGGACGCGGAGCGCGCGAGGTTCCGGGAGGCGGGCTTCATGGTTTGCTCGATGGGCTCGAGGATACTGAGGACCGAGACGGCGGCGACGGCCGCGGTCGCGATCGCCCTGGCGAAGGCGGGATTCATGGATGGGGTTTGACCGAGCGACGCGAAACTGGAACTATGGCAACGTGCCGAAAACGCCGATGGAAGGGGAACGATGAACCAGGACCAGATAAAGAGCATGCTTCTCTCGCTCGAGGATACGGGGCTCGAATTCTCCGTGACGATGACCGGCAAGAAAAGCCGGAAGGTGAACGGCCTCTACAAGCCCGACACGCGCGAGATTCTGCTCCATAACAAGAATTTCGACGACGACAATCAGCTCGTCTACACGGCGATACACGAATACGCCCACCATCTGCAGTGCGAGGCGGAAGGCGCGCTCAGGACGGCCCGGTCGCACACGGCGGCTTTTTGGGCGCGGTTTCACGGCCTTCTGGAAAAGGCCGAGAAAAAGGGTATCTACGCGATCGGGGTCGAGAAATCGGGCGAGCTCTCGAAGCTCACCGAGGAGATCCGCGTAAAGTTCCTTGAGCAAAACGGCCGGCTCATGAACGAGCTCGGGAGGCTTTTGGCGAAGGCCCAAGCCCTCTGCAAGGAGGCCGGGATCAGATACGAGGATTACGTCGATCGGATCCTTTGCCTGCCCCGGAGCGCCGCGAAGACGGTCGTGAGGATAAGTTCCCTGGGCGTCAATCCGTCGCTCGGCTACGAGACGATGAAGATCGTGGCGGCCCAGCCGACCCCCGAGCGGCGCGAGGCTGCCGAGCGCCAGCTCTTCGCAAGGCGAAGCCCGGACTCCGTAAAGGTAGACCTTGCCCGAACCGTCGAGAGCGAGGATCCCCGCGAACGTCTCGAGAAGGAGCGCAAGCGCCTCGAGAAGACCATCGCCATGCTCCGATCGCGCCTTGAAAAGGTCGAGGAAAGCCTTTCGGGGATGGGCGGATCGGGACGATGAAAGAGCGCGTGACGGTCCTGGCCCTGTCGGTACTCATACTTTCTCTCCCCGCCGTTTCGGGCTTCGCCCAGGCGAGCGCGCCGCCACCCCCTCCCATGCCGGGGCCCATCGTCCCGCCGACCGTTCCCGCGATCGATCCCCCCGTCGTGAGCCCTCCCGTCGCGCCATCGATGGCGCCCCAGGCTACCGCCCCCGCCGATACGAAACGGGAGAGCCCGAAAGGAACGGGTTCGAAAGGCGCGAGCCCGAAGGCGGAAAGCGAGAGCGTCTCCATGCTCTCCCTGCTCGGGCTCGGTTCCGACAGCGCCCTTCTCCAGGCCCTGAACCCCGGCCAGTCCCGCGACGACGATATGTCGGCCCTTCTGGAAAAGGCCCTGAAGCGCATCGAGGCGGACAAGGACGCGGAGGGTTCGGCAAGCGGCTCCGCGAATCGGCCGGGGGCAGTCTCGGCGCCCGCGAGCGCGCAAGCGGCCGCGCCGGTATCCCGAACTCCAGCGCCGGCCGAACCGACCATACTCCGTTTTCTCGTGAACGGGTACGACATCCTCCCGACCTTCGGAGGCCCCGTCATCGCGTCGCGTTCCGGCAAGGGTTCCTTCCTGATAACCGGCGACCGCTTCCTCGTCCTTGCGGGGCGAAGGAGGAGGGAAACCTTCTATCTCCTGTACCGCCAGGACGCGTCGGGCCGGGGCCGCCTCTACGTCGACGTCAGTCAAGAGGTCGCGAACCCGGAATCCTATCTCTATCGGCTATCGCGCCGGGGGCCTTTCAAGGCCGAGCGCACCGGCGACTTGCTGGTCGTTCGCGATCCCGCGCGCGACTTGGCCCTCGATCTCGTTTTCAGGCTTCCTGACGCTTCAGGCCCGGAGACTTCCGGCCGATAAAGTACGTACAGGAGCCAGAATGAAAATGCATCCAACACCCCTTCGGATATCGATCGCGGTGTTCATTGTTATAGTGTCGGCAGCGCTCGCGTCCGAGTCCGGCGTTACCTTGATCGACGGTATCGGAAAACCCGAAGGATATTCCGGATTTAACCCCCTGTTTCCCCGCGCCCTGACCTGGAAGGTCGCCCTTGAGATAGCCGAGTCTGGTCCCGGCGGTCTCGTCACGGTACCGACCTACGCCGAGTCGCTGTACCGGAACAGGGAGAATCCCCGGCTTCAGTCGGTCCTTCTCAACAACGACATCGTGTCCCTCTACGGGAAGCCCGGGGCGACCAACATGGGCCTTCTCGGCCAGTATCCGCTCAAGGAGCTCGACGGGGTCATGGAACGGTTCATCGTGCCGTACGAGGCCGCGAACGGCGAGCGGGGGATCATCCCCTCCCTGTACATCATCTACGGGACATGCTGGCCCGGCGGAGACATAGGCATCCTGCAGGATACCGTCATCAAAAACTACATCGAATACGCGCAGGAGCGCGGCTGGTACGTGTTCCTGGACCATCAGATCGGCCGGTTCACGGTCGAGTCGGCCGTGAATCGTCTTTTGCCCTGGCTCAAGTACCCGAACGTGCATCTTGCCCTCGATCCCGAGTGGCGCACCACGCGCCCCATGCAGGAGATCGGGTCGGTGACGGCCGCGGAGCTGAATATGGCGCAGGGGATGATCCAGGACTACATGATGGAGCAAAACCTCCCCGGTAGGCGCTTGCTGGTCGTTCACCAGTTCAAGCCCGTCATGATCCTCAATCGCGCGGAGGTCCGCAGTAACTTCGAGCTGGTACAGCTCATTCACTGCGCGGACGGTTTCGGCTCGCCCTCGCTCAAGCAGAAGGCATACAGGTACAACGCCGAGGCGGCGAACATCCCGCTCAAGTCGTTCAAGCTTTTCCTGAAGCCGACGATCGAGGGCGCTGGCTGGGACCAGCCGCTCATGACCCCGGAGCAGGTATTCTCGCTCGATCCCCGCCCATATCTCGTCATGTATCAATAAAGCCCTTGCCCAGAAGGGGTCATGAAGGTAGAATGGACTGTTATGCCAAATGACCCCTCGAATCCTTTGATAATCCAGGGCGACCGCTCCATCCTGCTCGACGTTCACACGCCGAGGGCCGAGGAGGCGCGCAACGCCCTTATTCCCTTCGCCGAGCTCGAGAAATCCCCCGAGCACCTGCATACCTATCGGATCACGCCCCTTTCCCTCTGGAACGCGGCGAGCGCCGGCTTTACGCCCGCGTCCATAGCCGCGACCCTCGCTGACCTCGCGCGCTTTCCCGTCCCCCCGGCCGTCAAGACCTGGATCGTCGAGACGATGGACAGGTTTGGCAGGATACGCATGCTGCCCTCGGACGACGAGGCCTGGCTTCTCCTGGAGGCCGACTCGGCCAAGATCTACCGCGAGCTCGCGGCCTCGCGCCAGATGGCGAAATACCTGATGCCCGACGGCCCGGAGGGCTTTCGCTTTCGCCTCGCCGTCCTCAACCGGGGAACCGTCAAGCAGGAACTCCTCCGCCTCGGCTGGCCCGTCAAGGACGAGGCCCCGCTCCGCGACGGAGAGCCCCTGACGGTAAAGCTTCGCGGGGTCTGCGCCTCCGGCGGCCCCCTGACGATCCGCGATTACCAGCTGACCGCGGCGCGCGCCCTCGTCGGCGACCGCGGGCCGGGCACCGGTTTCGGAACCATCGTCCTTCCCTGCGGCTCGGGAAAGACCGTCGTCGGCATGGAGGTCATGTCCCTCCTTCAGACGAGCACGCTCATACTCACCACGAACGTCGCCGCCGTCCATCAGTGGATCAACGAGCTTCTGGACAAGACCGAGCTATCGGCCGACCAGATCGGCGAGTACACCGGCGACTCGAAGGTAATCCGGCCCGTGACGATAGCGACATACCAGATCGTCACCTGGAGGCCCGCGAAGGACGGGGACTTCCCCCACTTCAAGCTCTTTCGCGAGCGGGCCTGGGGGCTCATCATCTATGACGAGGTCCACCTGTTGCCGGCCCCGGTTTTCCGCGTGACCGCCGAGCTTCAGACCGTCCGGCGGGTAGGGCTTACCGCGACCCTGGTCCGCGAGGACGGCCGCGAGGGGGACGTGTTCAGCCTAGTCGGGCCGAAGCGCTACGACGTTCCCTGGAAGGACCTTGAGGGCCAGGGATGGATCGCGACGGCGAGCTGTACCGAGATCCGGGTCGACCTTCCCGAGGACCGCGAGATAGCGTACGCCGTCGCCGGGATGCGGCAGAAATACCGTATCGCGAGCGAGAATCCCGCGAAGATCCCGATCGTGAACTCCCTGCTCGAGCGTCACGCCGGGGATTCGGTGCTGGTGATCGGCCAGTACATTACCCAGCTCGAGGAGATCGCCCGCGCCATCGGCGCCCCCATCATCACCGGCAAGACGCCGAACGTCGAGCGGGACCGCATCTACGGGGAGTTCCGCGCGGGGGGCATCAAGATCATCGTCGTTTCCAAGGTGGCCAACTTCGCGATCGACCTGCCCGACGCCTCGGTCGCCATACAGATATCCGGAACCTTCGGAAGCCGCCAGGAAGAGGCCCAGCGTCTCGGCCGCATCCTCAGGCCGAAGGAGAAAAGCTCCCATTTCTACACCGTCGTGACCTCGCGCACGGTCGAGGAGGACTTCGCGGCGAACCGGCAGAAATTCCTCGCCGAGCAGGGATATGAATACTCGATCGTCCGTTGGTCGGACTCGGCCCTGCCGGCTCCCGCCGATTGCGATCAGGCGGCCGGAAACGGCGCGGCGAATGGCGAAGGCGGTGCCGATGAAGCCTGAGGAAGTCGTCGCCTGGAGGGAGGCCCTGACCCGCCTTTCCGACCAGTTTTTTTTCGACCTCATGCGGATGTATCTCGGGCCGATCAAGACGCCCTTCAACAAACAGAAGCTCATCGACGAGCTTTCGGCGTTCCTGAGGAAAAAGATCAACCGCGACCGGATCATGCTCGCCCTCGACGATCTCGATCGGCTCATCATCGCCGGTATCGTCGAGCTCCCGTCCCCGACCCAGCAGAAGATCGTGACGCTCCTCGCCTCGAGCGCCACCTTCCCCGAGGTGTACAACCGCATCCTTAATCTCGAGGAACGCCTGGTGCTGTTCAGGAAAGACGAGGGAGCGGGCCGCGCGTACGCGATCACGCCCCAGCTCGCCGACGAATTGGCCGCACTTCCGACCCTTTCGATACTCGCCCCTCCCGAGCGGACGGGAGAGCCCGTCCACGCGCCGCTTCGCGTCGATGACCTTTTGCTCGCCGGGGTTTACTGTTTTTTCCTTCACGAGGGCGACGCCGTGCGGAGCGACGGGTCCCTGCGCAAGAAGACCCTGGCCTCGCTTTCCGCAGCCTTCCCCGGCCTCGCGGAGGAGGACAAGACTCTTTCGATTGTCGTGTCGGCCCTTCGCAACCTTGGGCTTCTTTTGACGATAGACGGGAGCCTCGTCCCGGACTCCTCCCGCTGGCAAGCCTTCTCGCAGTGTACCGCGACCGAGCGCCTGGCCTATCTCGCCGCCGCCTCCACGGGCCGCTTTTCCCGGGATACCCTTCAACAGGACGCGCAGGCCTTCGTGGATTTCCTTTCGGGCCTCGCGCGCGGGGCTGCCTATACCAGGGAAGCGGTCAGCCGCCTCTCGGTTCTCGTCGCCGAGCGGTCCAGCCACGGTCCCTCCCGCCCTCCGCGAAGCCGCTTCGCGTCCCTCCTTGGCGAGCGCGAGGACGCCCCGTCCGGGGCCGCTGAGGTCCCGACGAACTATCTCGACGTCGCCCTCGCGTTCGGGATGATCCTGTCCGAGAATGGGTTTCTTTCCCGAAATGAGGCCTCCTTCCCCGATCCCGCCGCCACGGCGACCCCGGGCCCCTGCCTGGTTATCTCGCCTTCATTCGACGTCGTGCTCATGCCCGGCGCCGACCTCTCCCGCCTGCTTCCGCTGGCCGGGTGCATGGAGGTGCGGGATATCCAGACCGCGGGACAGTTCTCCATCACGCGGAGGTCATGTTCCACCGCGTTTGATCAGGGCGAAACGGCGAAGACGGTTCTTTCGTTGCTCAAGGCCAATTCCGCCCAGTCCCTCCCCGGGAATCTCGTATTCTCCATCGAGGACTGGTACCGAAACTACGCCTCCGTGTCGCTCTATCACGGCTACGTGCTTCGGGTTGACGAAGGCCGTCGGGCCATGTTCGAGAAAAGCGAGTTCCTCGCGCCCCTTATCAGGAATATCCTCGCCCCCGGGGTGTATCTCCTCGGTGTCGGGTCGATGGAGGAATTCCAGGACGCGGTCGGCAAGGCCGGGCTCGATTTCATGCCCTCGGTCGGCATGACCCCCGTCCGCCACGAGTTTTCGCGACTCCCGCCCTTGCGCGTCGGTGGCGGGGCCTCGGCCCTTGCCCAGGAAGCCCCCGTTGACCGTCACGAGTCCCGGGATTCCGGCTCGCAGCGGTCCTGGTCCCGCCTCGCGGACGATTTACGCTCGCGCCTCGCCGAGCTCAAGCTCCCCCAGGACCTGAACGAGGCCCTGCTCCTCCGTATCGACCGCAGGATAATCCTTAATCCCTCCCAGCTCGATCCCGAATCCGTCAGGATCGAAAAAGTCGAGGCCAAGGGCATGGACTTTCTCGGCAAGGTTCGAATAGCCGAGCATGCCCTCGCCTCCGGATCGCTTCTCGAGATTAAAATGGAGGAAAAGGACGACGCGCAGGCCTTTCTCGGGCGCCCCCTGTCTACGGAGAAGAAACGGGGAGACGTCGCGATTTCGCTGGCGCTGGAGCCATCGGGAGAGATAGTGATCCTTTCGCTGAGTCGGGCCGCCCTTGTTCGAAGGATTCGCGCCTCCATTTTCGGGGAGCCGCATAAATAGTAAAAAAAGGGCTTATCAACCGGGTAAAACTCGTCTATTATTAGGCATATTGCGCCTTGAAACGCGTAGTTTTCAGTCAATTATCGATCAGGAGTGTGTATGAGAGTCATTATCAGGGAAGATTATGCAACATGCGCTGAATGGGCAGCCAACCACATCGTATGGAGAATTAACACCTTTGCGCCGACCGAGAGCCGTCCCTTCGTCCTGGGTCTGCCGACGGGTTCAACTCCCCTTGGGGTCTATAAGGAACTCATCCGCCTTTGCAAGGCCGGGAAGGTTTCATTCAAGCATGTCGTAACCTTCAACATGGACGAATACCTTGGACTCGACGATAATCACCCCCAGAGCTATCACCGCTTCATGATGGATAACTTCTTTTCCCATATCGATATCAACCTGGCCAACGTCAATATCCTCGACGGAATGACGAAGGACCCCGTCGCCGAATGCGAGAAATACGAAAAGAAGATCGCGTCGTACGGGAAGATACATCTCTTCATGGGCGGCGTCGGGGCCGACGGGCATATCGCCTTCAACGAGCCCGGGTCTTCCCTTGCCTCGCGGACGCGCATCAAGACCCTGACCCAGGACACGATCATCATGAACTCCCGTTTCTTCGGGGGCGATCCCGAACAGGTGCCGACGCAGGCCCTCACTGTCGGGGTCGGGACGATCACGGACGCCGAGGAGGTGATGATTCTCGCCTCCGGTTATACCAAGGCCCGCGCGCTTCATCACGCCATCGAGGAGGGGATCAATCACATGTGGACCATCAGCGTCCTCCAGATGCACCCCAAGTCGATCATCGTCTGCGACGAGGACGCGACTGACGAGCTCAGGGTCGCGACTGTTCGGTATTTCAAGGACATCGAGGCCAAAAACAAGAGGCCCTGACTGAACTGATGACAAAATTGCGTAAAACGGATGCGTTATCAAGGGGTATGCCGGTTTTAGGTTTGACAACCGGTTGCCTCTATGGTATGTTGAGTTAGTTGATTGCTTCAATTAACCAGAGGAGAGGCTTATGAAATTTGGTCATTTTGACGACGCCAAGCGCGAATACGTGATTGAGACCCCGAGGACCCCGTACCCGTGGATCAATTATCTTGGTAATACCCAGTTCTTTTCGCTCATTTCCAATACGGCGGGCGGGTACGCCTTTTATACCGACGCCCGGCTTCGCCGCCTGACCCGATACCGCTATAACGACGTGCCGCTCGACAACAACGGTCGGTATTTCTACATCAAGGACGGCGAGACCGTCTGGAATCCCGGCTGGAAGCCGATGCGCGTGGAACTCGATTCCTACGAGTGCCGCCACGGTTTCGGCTACACCAAAATATCCTCCTCGAAAAACGGCCTCAAGGCCGATGTCCTGTACATGGTGCCGAACGGGGAGAACGCCGAGGTTCAGATGCTTACCCTGACCAATACCTCGGACAAAAAGAAGAGCGTCTCCCTCGTGTCCTACGTCGAATGGTGCCTCTATAACGCCCTTGACGATACCACCAATTTCCAGCGCAACTTCTCCACCGGCGAGGTTGAGGTCGAGGGCGGGGCGATCTACCACAAGACCGAGTACCGCGAGCGCCGCAATCATTTCGCCTTCTATTCAGTCAACGCGAAGCCCGATGGCTTCGACACCGACCGCGAGACCTTCCTCGGCCTCGACAATAACTACGACTCGCCCGTTTCCGTCATGAACGGCAAGAGCGGCAACTCCGTCGCGGACGGATGGTCCCCCGTCGCGAGCCATCGCGTCAACGTGGAGCTCGCCCCCGGCGCCTCGAAGACCCTCATCTTCGTCCTCGGCTATATCGAGATGGACGAGGGCAAGAAGTGGGCGGGAGAAAACGGCTGCGCCCCCGCGTCGAAGGACCTCCTTCAGACTAACCCCAAGATGCGCGTGATCAACAAGGAAAAGGCCATCGCGCTCCAGAGGAGATTCGAGACCCCGGCCCAGGTAGAGGCCGCGTTCGGCGAGCTCAAGTCTTTCTGGGATGGCCTCCTCTCCAATTTCGTGCTCAAGACCGGCGACGAGAAGCTCGACCGCATGGCCGTCTGGAATCAGTACCAGTGCATCGTTACCTATAACTTCGCCCGCTCCGCGAGCTACTTCGAGAGCGGTATCGGACGGGGAATCGGCTTCCGCGACACGAGCCAGGACATGCTCGGCGTCGTGCACCAGATCCCGACCCGCGCCCGCGAGCGGCTCTTCGACGTCGCCTCCACTCAGTTCGAGGACGGTAGCGCGTACCACCAGTTCCAGCCGCTCACCAAGCGCGGGAACGCGGACGTCGGCAGTCACTTCAACGACGATCCCCTCTGGCTCATCCTGGGCGTGGGCGGATATATCCGCGAGACCGGCGACGTCGGCTTCCTCAAGGTCGACGTGCCCTTCGACAACAGCGCGACCAACAAGGCGACCCTGTTCGAGCACCTCAGGAGATCGTTCCGCTATACCGTGGACCATATCGGCCCGCACGGCATGCCGCTCATCGGCCGCGCCGACTGGAACGACTGCCTCAACCTGAACTGCTTCAGCAAGGATCCCAACGATTCCTTCCAGACGAGCACCAACAAGGACGGAACGAACGCCGAGTCGGTGATGATCGCTCAGATGTTCGTGTACGTCGCCCCCGAATACGCGGCCATGTGCCGCATGATGGGCCACGAGGACGAGGCGAAGTTCGCCGAGGCGGAGGCGAAGAAGATGGCGGAGCAGATCTGCAAAACCGGTTGGGACGGGGAGTGGTATATCCGCGCCTACGACGACTTCGGGAAGAAGATCGGCTCCTCGGAATGCGAGGACGGCAAGATCTTCATCGAAACCCAGGGCTTCGGCTCGATGGCCCAGGTCGGCGCCGACAAGGGATATCCGATCAAGGCCCTCGACAGCGTCAAGAAGCACCTCGATACCAAGTACGGTATCGTCATCCTCGACCCGCCCTACAAGGACTATCACATCGAGCTCGGCGAGGTTTCCTCGTATCCGCCCGGATACAAGGAAAACGCCGGTATCTTCTGCCACAATAACCCCTGGGTCATGATCGGCGAGGTCAAGTCCGGCCGCCCTGACAGGGCCTGGGAGTACTACAAGAAGATAGCGCCCTCCTACCTCGAGGAGATCAGCGAGATTCACCGCCTCGAGCCCTACGTATACGCCCAGATGGTAGCCGGAAAGGCCGCGAGAAGGCACGGAGAGGCCAAGAACAGCTGGCTCACCGGAACCGCGGCGTGGAACTTCGTCGCGCTCAGCCAGTGGATCAGCGGCGTCCGCGCCGAGTACGACGGGCTTCGCGTCGAGCCGCGGCTTCCCGCTCACGTCAAGAACGCGACGATCACACGCGTCTATCGCGGATGCACCTACGTCATCGACGTCGAGAACCGCGATCCCGCGGGAAAGATCGCGCTCAGCGTGACATCCGGCGCCGTGAAGTCAGACGGAACCCTCGTCGCCGCCGGGGCGAAGGGAGCCGAGGTCAGGATCAAGGCCGTCGTCGGCTGAGTTTTCGCGCGAGGCTTTCGTTAAAGCAAGATCGGGCCGTCCGGCGCATGAGCGCGGGACGGCCTTTTTCATTTGAGACAATCGGCCGGATGGGGTACAATGGACGCAATCATGAGAGGCGTATCCCGTCTTAAGCAACCGATCGTCCGCGAAACCCTGTCGTACCTTTTTTGGGGCGTGATGACGACCGCCGTGAACGTCGCGGTTTTTTTCCTCGTTCGGCGCGCCGCCGGCGCCGCAGCGGTTCAGGCCAACGTCGCGGCCTGGGTCGCGGCCGTGGCCTTCGCCTTCGTGACGAACAGAAGGTTCGTTTTCGGGTCGTCCGCGGCCCCCGGCCTTCCCGTCGCGAGGGAGTTCTTCCTTTTCGCGGCGTCCCGCCTTTTTTCGGGCCTTGTCGATACGGCCCTCATCTTCGTGACCGTGGACGTGATCGGGTTGTCCGACCTCCCGATGAAGGTCCTGGCGAACGTCCTCGTGATAGTCCTGAATTACGCGACGGGCAAGTGGCTTGTGTTCCGGAAGGAATCCGGCGGCATTTCAATAAACGAGCGTGAGGCTGAATGAATGAAGAAGATGAGAACCCTGTCCGTCGTCGTTCCCTGTTTCAATGAGGAAGCGGCCTTGCCGTTTTTCTGGGCCGAATTCTCCCGCGTGAGGGAGGCCATGGACGGCTTCGACCTCGAGCTGATCCTGGTTGACGACGGCTCGACCGATGAAACCCTTCGGGTGATGAAGGATCTCGCGGATCGCGACCCGCGCGTGCGCTACGTTTCCTTTTCGAGAAACTTCGGGAAGGAGTCGGCCCTCTTCGCGGGCCTTGAGGCGGCGAAGGGCGACTTCGTCGCGACTCTCGACGCCGACCTGCAGGACCCACCCTCGCTCCTGCCCGAGATGATGGAGAGCCTCCTCGACGGGAAATTCGACTGCGCAGCGACGCGCCGCGTGAGCCGCAAGGGCGAGCCGCCGATCAGGTCTTTTTTCGCGCGTCTTTTCTACCGGATCATGGCGAAGATCTCCGACGCCCACATCGTCGACGGGGCGCGAGACTTCCGGCTGATGACGAGGCAGATGGTCGACGCGATCCTCTCCCTGCGCGAGTACAACCGTTTCTCCAAGGGAATCTTCTCCTGGGTGGGATTCAAAACCCGCTGGTTCGAGTACGAGAACGTTGAACGTGTCGCGGGCGAGACGAAATGGTCGTTCTGGAAGCTCTTCCTGTACTCCCTCGAGGGGATAGTCGCCTTCTCGACCGCGCCCCTCGTTCTGGCCTCGGTCGCCGGTTTCGTTTTCTGCCTCGCGGCGTTCGTGACGATCTGCGTCGTTATTGCGAAAACCCTCATCTGGGGCGAACCCGTTACCGGCTATCCATCGATGATGAGCGTGATCCTGTTCATCGGCGGGATTCAGTTGTTCTCGGTCGGGATCGTCGGCCAGTACGTCGCGAAGACCTATCTCGAAACGAAGAAAAGGCCGATCTACATCGTCAAGGAAAGATCGAAGTGAAAGGCGCGCTTTCCGCGCGCCCTTATGCGGGGCGTCCCGTCGTCTCCCTGACGAGGGGACGGTTCCTCGCGCTCGCGTGCGCGATCGTCGCCATAGGCCTCCTCGGGCGGATCGCGGCCGGCGCCCTCAAGACCGATTATCACGTCGACGAGGGGATAACCCTCGCGCTCACGAACGGCTCCTGGAAGCCGCCCGTCGTGGAGCCGATCTTCGACCGCTGGCTTTCCAAGGCCGAACTCGAGAACCTCGCGTTCAACTCGAACCTCATCGCCTCGGGCCGTCCCGACTTCGGCGGTATCTCGCGGGCGACCGGGGCGGACGTGCATCCCCCGCTGTATTATTGGCTCTTCGCCGTCGCGAGGGTTGTCGTCGGGCCCGCGCGGCACATGGCCGCTTGCCTTCTTTTGAATGGAGCCTGCTTCGTCGCGACCGCCGCGTGCCTCGCGTTGATGATACTGCGGGCGAACCGCGGGGGGCCGGGGCGGGGGCGCGCGATCGCCCTCGTGAGCCTCGCGCTTTTCGCGGCCGCGCCCGCCTCCGTCGCGCTCACCTCCTTCATGCGCATGTACGAGCTCTCTCAATTGGCGTGCGCCGCCCTCACTTGTCTCGCGGCCTTCATCGCGTTCCCCGGAAGCGACGGGGCGTATGGGCCCGCGCGGCCGCTCGCGATAGCCGGATTGTCCGCCGTATTTTTCGCGGGCGTCATGACGCATTATCATTTCCTGTTCTTCGCGCTTTCCCTGTGCCTGGTCGCCGTGATTCTGCTCCTCGCGCGCGGGGAGATACCGACGCTGCTCTGGTGCGTCCTCTCCGTCGGCATTGGCCTGTGGGCGGCAGACGCGGCCTTCCCTGAACTGCGGCTGCACCTCGTGTACTCGACACGCTCGCACGAGGGTATCGATCTCGCCTCGCGAATTTTCGGCGGGGAGATCGGTGCCTTTCTTTCGCGAGCCGCTCTCTTCTTTCGGATGGTCCTTCGGCATGTACCGGCCGTCGCGGCTTCAATCGCGGTATGTGGCTTTGCCGCGGCACATCGCCTGGTTCGCGCCCGGGATTCCCGCGTCGCCGTCGCCGACAGCGACCTTGCCCAGTCCGCCATTCCCGGTTCCTTCATCATCCTGCTCGCGGTTCCTTGCGCCGTTGCCCTGATTGCTGTCGCGTCGACGGTGCCGTTTGCGTCTCTGCGGTATATCGCCCCGTTCATTCCCGTCGGGATTGTCCCGCTTGTCTGCGCGGCGCTGGGGGGAGACCGCTCGTTTTCCGCCCGCGCCAGATTCCTCGCCATGGCGGCGGTCGCCTCGGCGGCTCTCTGCGCCCTTCCCGGGGGCCTCCCGGCCTTTCACGACGAATACCCCGCGGACCGTTCGCCTGAGTATTTTCGCGACGGCACGCCGGTCATCGTCGTTTCCAACAGACAGGGCTTTGAGTGGAAAAATCTCCTTGCGTACCTCGTGATCCCGGACAATAAACGAGTATTCGTGACCATGCGGTACGACGGCGGGGATATTGCCCGGTCGCTCGAGGGCGCGCTCGAGGATGCCGGGACGGAGGAAGCGTACGTCATGATCGACGCGCTGTTCCCGGCCCAGGATGGCATGGAGCGCATCGGCTTCTATGGTTTTTTTTCCGTGTACCGCGTGGTAAAATGATACCGGCAACATGAGAGACAATACTTCGGAGGAATAGCGTTGAATAACATTGCAACCTGGAAGAAGGCGGTATTGATCACCGCGCTGATGCTGGTGGCCGCCCTCGCCGCGCGCGGGATACAAGCCCTGACAAAGCAGGAATGGCATATCGACGAGGGTATTACCCTGATGCTCACGAACGGGAACTGGATGCCCGGGCTCGATATGGCGGACCATGACGAATGGCTGACGGGTGCCGATATGCGGCAACAAACGATGTCCGCCCGGATCAATTCCCGGTCAGCCCCCGAGATCGGGAAGATCGTCGAGGCGACCGCCGCCGACGTGCATCCGCCCCTGTATTACTGGCTCTTCGCGATAGCCCGGAAGATCATGCCCGTGAGGGACGGCATACCCGCCGGCTACGCCCTCAACGCGTGCTTCTTCGTGATATCGCTTTTGATTTTCTCCCGGTTAGCCTGGAAAGCCTTCCCGGACCCGATCGTCTTCGCGTGCTCCCTGGGCATCTTCGCGCTTTCCTCCGCGACGGTATCGTTGACGGTCTTCCTGCGAATGTACGAGCTTCTGCAGATGCTCTGCCTCGCCTTTCTCGCCGGGGCCTGGGCCGTCCTGTTTCCCGCGCGTCGCGGACTGATCGGGACAAGTAACGTCGCGGGCTCGGCTTCTCCTGCCGGGCGCGCCGGCGCATGGATCGGGATAGCGATCCTCTTTATCACGACGTTCTTCGGGCTTATCACCCAGTACTATTTCATCTTCTTCGCCCTGCCGGTATGCGCCTTTGCCTTCGTGTGGCTCATCGTCGACCGTCGCCCCGCGGATCTGCTCTGGAGCGTGCTTGCCGTGGCGGTTGCCGGGTATCTTGCGTACAAATTCTTCCCGACGATGGGGGAACACCTGACGAAGTCGTACCGCGCGAAGCAAAGCCTGCAGAATCTTTCGGGCGTGCTGTCGCTCCACTGGCTCGAATCCATCGTCCTCTACGCATTGATCGTCGGGAAATGCCTCGTCCCCCTGGCGGGTCTGGCGGCCCTCGCGATTCTGATCGTCGTGTCGCGGAGGGTCTCGTCCCGCGCCGCTGAAGGCGGCGCGAAACCCGACTCGCAAACCGTCTCGCGGTCCGGCAAGGTAAAGGCCTTTATCGCGTCCCTTACGGAAGAGGGCGCCGAATCCACCCGCGAGAGAAGGGCTATTACCCCGGTCGTCGCCCTGTTCCTGTTCATTTTCTTCGTGACTTTTTTCATCATCGCGTTCTCGGCCCCGTATCGGACCGCGCGGTACGTCGTGTCGTTTTCCGCCGCATATACCCTCGCGTTCGTCCTGCTTGCCGTGCGCCTTCTCCCCATCCGCATGGCCCGGCTCCTCGTCGCGATCGTCGCCGTCGCGGTCGCCGTGCACGGAATCCTTCCCTCGACGCGCTGCGATTTTCACGAGGATTATTATCTCGGCGACGACACCTCGTTCATGCGCGACGGGAAGCCCCTTATCCTGATGGGCTCCCCGGACGGGACCTGGAAGACTCCGCTCGTGTACCTCAACATCCCGGACGCCAAGCGGATATACTCCACGCGCGCGGCCCTGGACGCCGACGTCACCGGGCGGCTCCAGGCGATAGCCCGTTCCTCAGGCGAGGACGAGGCTTATGCCCTCGTGTGCGACTATATCGGCACCGAGCCCCGGTTCGAGAAGATTGGCTATTACGGATTCTATAACGTCTACAGGGTCCCGGCGCGCTAACGTCACAGGGCGGGCGCACGAGTTGCCCGCCCGCACGACTTACTGGCCCGCACGCGCTGCCTGCTCGGATACGTTGCCCGCCGCGTTGCTCGCCGCGCCGCCTGTCCCGCGACGCGGCATATTCTAGAGTTTAAATCGATCCGTCAGGGCCGTGAGCGCGCCGACCGCGGCGGAGTTTTTCTCCGTCACGCCGGCTATCTCGCCGATCGCCGTCCCGATCGCCTCGCTTGACCGCGCGATATCATGGGTGCTTTTTTGCACCTTCATCGAATTTTCCTCGAGCCTGCTCATCTCCTTGAGGATCATCGCGGCTCCCTGGTTCATCTCGAGCGAACCGTCCCTGATCTGCACAGTGATGTTCTGAATCTCGTCGAGGGCCTCGAGGACCTGTTGGCTTCCCTCGGACTGTTCCTTCATCGCCATCCGTATTTCCTGGACGAGCCCCGTGGCTTCGCTAATCTGCGACGTCACCGAGGAAAAGGCTCTGTCGGCCACGGACGAGGCCCCCACGATCGTGGCGATCGTGTCGACGACGCTTCGCAGTTCCGTCTCTATCAGCTTTGACTGTTCCGAGGCGTTCTCGGCGAGCTTTCGGATCTCGTCGGACACCACCGAGAAGCCCTTGCCCGCGTCCCCCGCGTGCGCGGCCTCGATCGCCGCGTTCATGGCGAGCAGGTTCGTCTGGCTTGCGATTGAATCTATTATCTCGTTTGTCTCGAGCAGGCGTTCCGATTGGCCGGAGACGGCCTTTACGAGCTCGATCACGTTCTGCATACTGTCCCGCCCGCCGTTCGCGGCCGTCAGCAACCCCTCGAAACCGGCTCCGGCGCGGTCGAGGTTCGTCGAGATCGAGTTGATGTTCGAGACCATTTGCTGAATGGCCGCGGACGACTCGGTGACGCTCGCGGATTGTCCCTCTATCTGCTGAGAGAGACTTTCGATGTTCTTGGCTATCTGGTGTATCGTGGACGACGTCTCGGTGACGCTCGCGCTTTGCTCCTCGGCCTGAAAGTTGAGGTCGGACACGTTGCTCGAAATGGCCTCGATGTCGCCCCTGATGCCGCCGGCGCGTTCGCTCAGCTCCTTCGAGAGGTCGTCCATGGTCGCGGCCTCCTTCCTGACGAGAGATATCATCCCGTGAAGCGTCTCGACGAATTTGTTGAAGTAATGGCCGACGTCGGTGGTTTCGTCCCTGCCCGCCAACTCGAGGCGATAGGTCAGGTCTCCCGAGCCCTCGGCGATTTCCTTCAGCGTCTCGGCCGTTTTCTTGAGCGGCCGCGATAGCTGTCGACCGAGCAGGACCGCCACCACAAGTACCAGGACAAGCGTTAGCGTCGAGATGATATAGATGGTCCGCCACATGGTCTGTATCGCCACGAAAAGATCTCTGTCGGGGATGGCGAGCAGGACCGAGTAGTTGGTTCCGGATACGCGCTTAACGGCCACGTGCCAGGGCTTGCCGTCCCCGGTGTCCCTGACCGCGATGGCCGGCTCGTTTGTCCGCTTAAGCTCTATATACCCGTTCAGCAAGAAAGCGGGGAGCAAATCCGTATTTGTCTCCTCGGCGACGGTAAAGGCGAGTTCCTTGAATTTGCCGTCGGTCGGGTCGGTTTTCCGAAGGGATACGAGGGCGCCGGTATCGGTTGTGATGGCGAATATTGCGTTTTTTCCCGCCTTGCGAAAAAGCTCCTCCGTCGAGCTGTCAAGGATCTTCTCGATGGCGGCCGAGCCGATGGTGGCGGCCATGGCGCCGATCGGAGCGTTCTTTCCGGCAATGGTCGTCGCGATGACTATTTGTTTCTTGCCGTTCGATTTTGAAAGGTTCGGGTCCGAGATGTAAAGAATCCGGTCGTTTCCCGGATTCTTTACGACGGTTTGCTGAAAGTAGTCTCGCTGTGTCAGCGAAATCGGCGCGGACAGCGGATCGGAGTTCTTTGACGTGACGATTCCCCCTAATGCGGGATTTCCGTCGTTGTCCGAGTGGTAATAGGCGCCGTCCCTCCTTACGAGCAGGAAGGAATCGATAAGCTCGTTGTTTCCGGCGATCGTCTTGAGGACGGGGGCCATCGTCGACCATTCAAAGCGTTCGGCGTTCGGATGTTCGGCGTATGACATCACGTAGCCGGATACGTTCGCGAGGAAGGATGAAACGTTCCCCGCAAGGTTCCCGGTGAATTCCGTCATGTTGCCAACCGCCGTATCCCGGATGATCTTGCCCGAGCCGAGAAGGATAAAGGTCATGCCGCTCGCGAACGGCAGGATCGCCACGAGAATGAACACGATTCCGAGCTTTTTACCCAGTTTCACGGGTGTACCGCCTTTTATCTTCAGTTTCAGCTTTACCAAGTATAGTGTATCGTTGGCGGAATTCGCCAGTCGGGGAGGTTTGACCGAGGGGTTACCCCGGTGCGTGACGGGAAGGGAGTGCGCCGGTCGTGATTCGTTCGCTTGAGGGGGCTCCGAAGAAGGACAAAGCGCAACCAAAGGTTGCGCGACGCCCCTCGTGGAGCCCCCTGCCTCTTGTTAAAATCCAGGTTTACACAATTTTGTCAGCAGTACCGTTAGATTTCGACTTCTACCGTATGGACTCCACCCGCCTGGTATGGGACTACGTTGCCCTCGATGGGCTTTCCGTCAAGAAGGATTCGAGTTACTCCCTTGCCCTTATGCGAGAGGTTTTTGACCGCGATCCTGTAGACGGCGCCTCGGCATTTCCGCTCGACGGTGAAGCCGTCCCAGGCCTTCGGTACGCAGGGATCGATCGCGAGCCCGGTATGCCCCGGAAGGATGCCCAGGATGTATTTGATCGATGACTGGTACACCCAGGACGAGGTTCCCGAGAGCCAGGAGTTCCGCCCGAGACCGAAATTCGGATGTTCGTCGGAGAGGATGTTCTGCGCGTAGCAGTAGGGCTCGCACTCGTACTCCTCGATCGCCTCGTTCTTGGCCGCGGGGTTGATGCGGGTATAGTAGTCGAAGGCCTGGTCCCCGTCGCCGAGGATGGTTTCCGCGATGATCGCCCAGGGATTCGGGTGGAGGAAGATGCCTCCGTTTTCCTTCGCTCCGGGCGGGTAGGTGGTAACGCCGCCCTTGGCGGGGTCGAATCCGTTGTATCCGGGCCAGGAAAGCTTGATGCCCTTGGCGGTCGCGAGGTGTTTCTTGACCGCGTCCATGCATCTCCTGCCCTTGTCGGTCCCGTCGGCGAAGCCCGAGAGGACTGCCCAGGACTGGCCATTGAGCCAGAGTTTGCCGTACTCGTTCTTCGCGGAGCCGACGGGGTTGCCCTTGTCGTCGAAATAGCGGACGAACCAGTCGCCGTCCCATGCCTTGTCGAGGACGGTCTTCTTCATCTCGGCGTACCAGAGGTCGTAGAGCTTTTTCTGCGTCTCGTCCTTGCGGAAGGCGAAGAGTTCGGAAAGCTCCCGGAGGGCCCAGCCGTAGAGGTTCGCCGTAAAGAGGCTTTCGGCGCCGGTCGGCAGGTTGACGGTGTCGTTCCAGTCCGCGAAGCCGAGGAGGGGAAGGCCGTGCTTGCCGACGTGACCGTTGGTGAAGGCGACGGCGCGCTTGAGGTGCTCGAGGACGGTGCCCGATTCGAGCGGCTTCTCGCTCTTGTCCTTCTCGTAGAAGGGGATGATCTTGTCGAGGAAGGCGTAGTTGCCGGTCTCCTTGAGGTAGGCCGATACCGCGAGCACGATCCAGAGCTGGTCGTCGGAGTAGTAGTGCGGCCTGTCCTCGTACTCCATGGAGTCGCCGCGTCCCGCGACCATGGTGAGGGGGTTGAATTGATGATAGGCCGAACCGTCGGTACTCTGCACCGAGAGGAGCTTCTCCATGAGCTCGCGGGCCTCCTCCGGGATTTGCGGGATCACGCCCATGGTGTCCTGGGAGGAGTCGCGGAAGCCGATGCCCCGGTCGGAGCCGTAGCCTAGCTGATAGAGGGACAGGTAGCGCGACCATGTCTTGGTCGTGTAGCACTGCCGGGGGTTGTGCAGGTTGAGCATCGAGTTGAATGCCGCGTCGGGGGTGTGCACCTTGATGACGGAGAGGTATTCGTCCCAGAAGGCGGAAAGGTCGGCGAAGGCCCGGTCGACCTCGGCGTCCGTGGCGTACTTGCCGCAGGCCTTGGGGGCGTCTGCGAGCGAAGGGGCCTGCAGGAGCTGGGTGATGATCGTTTCGGATTTTCCGGGGGCTATAACGCCGAGGTTGTACTGGAGCGCCGCGATGACGTCGCCGCGCACGGAGTCCTTCGAGGAGAGCCGCCCGGAGCGGAGAGACAGGGGCTCGCGCCATGAGCCGTATTCGTTTTCGCCGAGGAATCTCTTGCGGTCGGTTTCCCAGGATTCCGGGTTACGGTTGGCGACGAGGACGTTGACGGACGTATCCCGTTTCATGAAGGCGTACTCCGCGATCGCGGTCCGTCCGTCGGTCGTCTTGATAGCCTGCGACTGCATGGTCTGCGGCACCCAGTCGGCGTTCGTGAGCTGTTTGAGTGCGTCGAAGTGGGTGAACTCCACGACCGGGATTATGTCGACCTGGACCGGCTTGGCGCCCTTGTTGGTAACGCGGTACCGGCGGACGAGCTCGCTTCCGCCTCGGGGAATGAAGGCCAGGATGTCGAACTCGAGTCCCTCGAATTCGGTGACCCAGCGCGAGTAGTACATGCCGACGTGACATTCGAATTTATCGTAGGGCGTAAGGGACGGTACCCAGTAAGGCGAGAAAACCTTGGCCTCGGTCGGGGCGGCGCCGGGGGCGCGTACCCTGATATAGGCCGTCTCTCCCTTGAATTCGCCAGCGGGCATCTGCGGGATGTACTTCGTGATCCGGTTGAGGGCCGGGTCTCCCTTGCATATCTGTGATCCTCCCGTATGGTCAAGGAAACCGCCGAACGCGAGCGTGCCGACGTAGTTGATCCATTTGACGGGGGTTCTGGGGTTCGTTATCACGTATTCTCGCGTAGCGTCGTCGAAAAAGCCGTATTTCATCTGTGCCTCCGGATAGTTTCTGCGTTCAACTAATTATACCGCGCTTTTACCGGGTTTGCAAGCCGGGCACTTAGCGGGTATAGTTCAGGGCATAATGCAGCGAAAACTGATCCAGTCGATATCCTTTATCGCCCTTCTCGCCCTGATGTTCATACTGATGTGCAGTATCTTCTTGCCGTTCTCCGGAGTGCTCCTCTGGTCAGCCTTCCTGTACATCCTGGTAAGCCCCCTCTACATCCGGCTCATGAGGCTCCTGAACCCGACCGGGAAATTCTATGAGCTTAAGCGGCATCTCCTTGCCGGGCTCTTCGCGCTCGTGACCGTCCTCATCGTTGCGGGGGCGCTGTTTTTCCTGGGATTCAAGCTCATCGGGCAGATTAGCCATTTTATCGAGGATATCAAGGCCTTCGTCAACGGGAACCCGAATTTCTTCCAGACCTCCGAGACCGGCGTAAAGATCGCCGATACCGTGAGGCGCGTTTCCCTCGGCGCCGTGGACATGAAGCACATGGATATCAAGAAGGAACTGCTTTCATTCATCGCGGCCTACTCGGATACGCTCGTGTCCCTGACCCGAAGCCTCGCCACCAACGTGTCGGGCTTTGTCATGTCGCTGGCCTTCCTGTCTTTTTCCCTGTATTTCTTCTACGCCGACGGGGTGTACCTCGCGCGCGTGTTCGTGAGGGCCATACCCATAGAAACGAGGAACACCAAGATGCTCCTGAAGAAATTCCGCGAGGTGACCAAAAGTCTTTTTCTCGGTTTCTTCCTCGTCGCCTTTTACCAGACCATTGCGGCCTTCGTGATCTTCAATATCTTCGACGTGTCCGGGGCCCTGCTTTTTTCCGTGCTCATCCTGTTCAGCTCGTTCGTCCCCATCTTCGGGTGCGCCCTCGTCTGGTTCCCGATCGGCATAAGCCTTCTGGTTTCCCGCGGCATGGCCTCAGGGATTCTCTTCATGTCGATTTGCGCCGTGTTCATCAGCTTCCTCGACAATTTCCTTAGGCCGTTCTTTCTCCATGACCGGATAAAGATACACCCGCTCCTGATTTTCTTTTCGATTCTTGGTGGGCTTCAGGTCTTCGGTATCAACGGGGTGCTTCTAGGGCCCATCGTGGTCATTTTGTTTTTCACGATTATCGACGTGATGCTTGAGGACGAGCATCAGGCGCCGCCGACGGAAGGCGAGCCGGACGCCGACGGCCTGGCGGACTGAGCGCGTTGCCGGGGCGGGGCGTGCCGTACGCTTGCGTACGAGACGCCCCGCCTTCGCGCCCTACTTCTCGTCCGCGAGGACGATGATCCTGTCGAAGTGGTAGAACGCCCTTTTTTCGGCCTTTGTCGGATTCAGGACGATGCCCTGCCCGGAAAGGTATCCGACGGCGATTTCGCCCTTCCGCCTGGCCGACTCGAGTATGGTATAAAAATCGACCGGCACGCCCGTCTTCACGTAGTTCTCGACGGGCTTAAGGTATATCTCGGCCCCCCGGGGCGTCGTTATCTCGTCGATGACGGGATAGAGTTCCCGATGCAGTACCAGTTGGGCCAGGATGCGGAACGAGAGGGAAACGGGAAGGGCGTCTTCGTCCCAGTCCCGCCCGAACGAGGCCTCCCAGGTAACCGCGGTGACGTTGTTCGTGAAACCCTGGACGGCGAGGGCGCGCTTGAGCGCCTCGAGTGACGCGCGAGCCGACGCGTCCCCGATCACGCCGGTTCCGGGTATGATGACGTTCTCGAAATATTGCCAGGAAATCCCGCCCAGCAGCGCTTCGTCGTCTATCGTCCCCTTCCTGGTTTCAATGGAGAGGTTCGTGAATTTCGCGCTCGACGGAAGGCCGACATCCCCTTTGCTGATGATCAGGACGCTTGAGCCGGGGCCGCAATAGCGGTCGAGTTCCCCGAGAATCGCCGGGCAGTATCTGTTCCAGCCAAATAATATGAAGGCCTCGCTTCCGGCTTCGACCAGGGATTCTTCGGAGATCGCCGACATGTCCGGGGCGGGCAGTATCGCCTCGTTCCGCTCGATCCCGGAAAGGCTTTCCGCCAGGATGATCAGTTGGCTATCCGGCTCGAGTACCGTGCCCATGGGGGGATTAAGCCGAGCCGAGTCTCCCTGGCGCACGCCGATGGGACACGCGTTCGCGAAGGCCCGCAGCGATCTGCTGAAGGTCTCCCCCGTGAGCGATGGGTCCGCGAGGAAGTACAGCTCGTTGCCCTCGAACGATAACAGCTCCCGGTAAATAAGGGCCAGTTTCTTTTGGCGGGAGACCTGCGCGATGATGCGGGAGAAGAGGGAGATGGGGCAAACCGACCATGCGCGCCCGCCGCTTGAAGCCTCCACCAGTTTCCGGTCTTCCTCCGTCTCGGAGACGACCAAGATGTCGGCCGTGATCCCCTCTCGCGTGGATGATCCGAGAAGCGCGGCGACGATCGCGCGCTCCTTCGCGCCGCAATCCCCTTCGCCGACGCAGTTCACCAGGATCGTGACCGCGTCGTGCGGCCGGACGCGGGCCAGGTTGGCCGGATCGCAGGGATCTCCCCGAACGTGATGGATGCGGCCTTTCGCGGCGCGCGAAAGCCCTTTTGGCCCGTCCTCGGAAAGCATGATGATGGGACGGCCCTTCAACAGGTCGGTTTGGCAGAATTCCTCCAGCACTATGGCGGAGAAGGAAGAGTTCCCGAGTACGAGTACGTGGCCTTTTTTCGCTGAGTGCCTTTTAATCATGCCGGTTTCTCCTGTTCGAGCAATATCTCTATCCGTTGTATCGTCCTGCCGGATTGTTCCTCGACCCTGAACATGGTCGATCCCTGCCTGAAGGTCTCTCCCCGAGAAGGAAGACGCCCCGCGATCTCCATGAGGTATCCCCCGACCGTCTCATAGTAGCCCGAGTCGAAATCCGTTTTTAATAGCGCGTTCAGGTCGTCAAGGGCGAGATTGCCGGGAACCCGCAAATGCCTCGGGCCGAGAACCTGAACCAGCTCGCGGGGACGCCGTTCCTTCTCGTCGTACTCGTCCCGGATGCCCCCGAGGATGGACGCTATGGCGTCGTCCATCGTGACAAGGCCCGCCGTTCCCCCGCGCTCGTCGAGCACGATCGCCATGTTCTGACCCGCCGAGTCGAGCTCGGTAAAGAGCTCCTGCACGGTCTGGCTTTCCGGGACGAAGACCGCGGGCCTGACCAGGTCGTCCGGCGAGATCAGCTGCGGTTCGTCCGCCGCGAAGAGGAGATCCTTGTAGTGTATCACGCCCGTAACCGAATCGATCGAACCGTCGTATACCGGCATCCGCGAGAATTGCAGCTCGCGAAACAGCGCGGTCAGTTCGCCCATGCCCAGGCCCCGGGGAATGGCCGAGATCGAGGTCCTCGGCGTCATTATCTCCCGAACACGCATCCCGCCGAACGAAACTGCCTTGTCGAGGAGGAGGTGCTCCTTTTCCTCGAGGGCTCCGTCCTTCTTGCCCGCGCCCATCATGATGCGGAGTTCGTCCTCGGTGAGTCGGGCCTGGCCGCCGGGGAATAGGGTCCCGATCAGGGCGAGACAGGCCTTATTGATCGCGGAGAACGCGAATACGAGCGGGAAGAGGGCCTTTTTTACGAAGACTATGGCCGGGGCGAGGGCAAGGGCTACCCGTTCGGGATTCCGGGCGGCCAGGGTCTTGGGGGTAATCTCGGAGAAGAGAAGGATGACGACCGTCATGAACAGGGTTGCCCAGAGCACGCCGTCCTGCCCAACTCTCCCGATCGCGAAGGCGGTCGCGAGACTCGACGCCCAGATGTTCACGATATTGTTGCCGATGAGAAGCGTCGTGACTACCGAGGATTGCTCCTCGAGGAGAGAGACCAGGAGCCGCTCGCGCCTCTTGCCGCTCTTTCTCAACTGGCGGAGCTTGGTCCTGCCTATGGACGAGATCGCCGTTTCCGACGATGAGAAGAACGCCGAGAGGCTCAGGAGGACGACCAGGGTCAGGATGGCGGCGAGCGATTCCCCGTTCATGGCTTGCCCTCCATGAGCTCCACGCGCACGCCGTCTATCCGGTTTCCCGTCCTCGACTCGACGGTGAAGCGGAAGGGCGGCTCTTCCGCGCTGAAGCCCAGGGCCGGTATCTCGCCCGCCCGTTCCATGAGGTATCCCGCGACGGTGTCGAAATGCCCGGACGCGAGCGAGGTCCCGAGCCTCGCGTTGAGCGAGTCGAGCCGTTCGGAGCCGGGTATGCTGAAAGCCCCGCCGGACGCGGAGTCCGGAATGGCATCGTTCCCGCGCGTCGCCCCTTCCCGGTCATACTCGTCGCGGATGCTCCCGAAAATCTCCTCGAAGATATTCTCGGTCGTTACGAGCCCGGACGTTCCTCCGAACTCGTCTATGACGATCGCGCAGTTCTGGTTGTTCCGGTGAAGGAGCTCCTGCAGGGCAGGTATCCTCTGGGTCTCGAAGACGAAGAGGGCTGGGCGCATGAGATCGGCCGCCCCGTCCACCCCGTCCGTGAGGAATACATCCTTGATATTGACGATCCCGCGGATGTCGTCGATGTCCTCGCCATAGACAGGGAAGCGGGAAAAGTTGGACGCGCGCGAAAGCTCGAGGATGTCCCGGCGGGTAGAGCCGAGCGGCGCGCAGACGATGTCAGTTCTCGGGGTCATGATATCCCGGGCGGAAAGGTCCGTGTAGTCGAGGATACGCTGCATGATATTGCCCCCGCCTGACTCGAGGACCCCGTCTTCCTCGCCGACCTCGATGAGGGCCCTCAGGTCATCCTCGGTAACTCCCGTCGACTTGGGCGCTCGCCGCGATCCCGTCAGGAGGTTGAGGAGTCCCGAAAAGGCCGAGATGACGGCGACGGCCGGCGCGGAAAGCGTAACGTACGCCGAAAGGGGACGGGAGAATTTCAGCGCGATGCTTTCCGGCCGCGACAGGGCGATCGCCTTCGGGACGACTTCGCCGAATACCAGAATGGCGATTGTCGTCGCCGCGGTGGCGGCCCCGACGCCCGCCTGACCGACGAGGGCGATCGCGAGGGACGTCGCGAGCGAGGAGAGCGCGATGTTGACGGCGTTGTTGCCGACGAGGAGCGAGTTGAGGAAAAAGGTCTTGTGGCGCAAAAGACGACCGACGCGGAGGGCCCTGGCGTCCCCCTTTTCCTTAAGGTAGCGCAGGTGCAGACGGCTCGCGGCGAGAAACGCCGATTCGGAGGCTGAAAAGAACGCCGAGGTGGCGAGAAGGAGGATGAAGACGGCGAGATAAAGGTACCCGGGCGGGGGTTCGGATGATTCCATACTTTTCTCGAGGATAACCCGTATAGATTGCGTCGTCAAGGCGACCGTCCGGCGGGCGCCCGGTTTTACAAACGCCCGCCGCAGTGCCTGCGCGGATTATTTCTTGGGTGCCGTTTTGATCTGCTCTATCGTAGCCCGAATCTGCCCGGTGCCCTCGTTCTCGGGATCGGCGGCTATCGCCTCCTCGAGCCAGGAGATAACGAGCTCGTTATCGACGGTCTCCGACATGGCGTACATGTACGCGCCCATGTACCAGGCTTCCTGCTTCTGCGCGGCCGTGAGGAAATCGCCCTTCGCGATCCTGAAAAAACTGTCGCCGGCGTCGGTGAGCTTGCCCTGCTGATAGAGATTGATCGCGTCGAGGTAGGTCGTCTGGAGGATAAACTTGCCTTTGAGGCCGGCGCTTCCGTCAGCGTCGATGTCTATAACCTCGCGCATCAGGTTCGCGTACCGTTCTCTTTGCGCCGGCACCAGGGCATCGATGAAGAGGTCGATGCTTTTTGCCCGCTCGACTCCCTTGGACTTGTCGATCGCGGCCCTGAGCCCAAGGAGCGTTTTCCCCTTCTCCCCGAAGCCCTCCGCGAGGGTAAAGAATGTCTCCGCGTCGACGATCGTCTCGTCAAGATTGGCGGAGCCGTAGATGTCCCCCTTGCGGGTGACGAGGACGAGGGCCGGCATTGCCTGGACGCCGTAATCTGTGACGGCCTTGTAGTTGCGCTCGAGAACCGCCGGTTCGACGCTTGCCTCGTCCTGGATGATGTCCAGGTTGCACATGACGAAGCCCTTCGTGCCTCTCTTGAAGAAATCCGCGTTGAAGACGTTGTCGATCAGCCTGCGGCTTTCATCGCTCCAGTCGGATCCCGTGAAGACGACGAGCAGGGGCTTCCCTGCCTTTTCGGATTCCTTTATCGCCGCGTCGATATCCGTGATCCACGCGGTCTGCGGCTTGGAACAGCCGGCCGCGGCGAGCGAGGCCAGGGCGGCAAGGACAACAAGGAACTTTTTCATGCTTACTCCTCTTATGCGTCGCGGTGATCCGGCTGGACACCGTTGGCGCCTTCGCGAATCCGCGGGCGATTCGCGCGTATCAATGGTGGCCCCCGATAAACCGCTGTTTTTCGGGGGCTCGTCCGGTTATCCGAAATATCCAACGCCCGCGGCGAAGATGTTCTCGCACCTGTCCCCGGGTATGTTCTTGAAAAGGACGCGAGACGAGCCGCCGGCGCCTGTGTCTATCGGGCGCTCGCTATGGCCCATCTTGCCCAGTATGCGCCCCGTTTCGTCCGTCATCCCCTCGATCGCGTACATCGATCCGTTGGGGTTATCGGGCTCAGTCATCGCGGGCCTGCCCCCGGCGTCCACGTACTGCGTGAAAACCTGACCCCGCTCGAAAAGGCCTCGGGCGAGCTCCTGCCCAAGGATCACGCGGCCTTCCCCGTGCGAGATCGGTATCATGTGAATGGCTCCCGGCTCGAGGCCCGGCGCGGCCGCCCATGGGGAGATCGCCGACGAGACTCGGGTCCTCGAGAAGCGGGAGATATGGCGGCCCACCGTGTTGAAGGTGAGCGTGGGCATGTCCTCCGCCGGTTCGAGGATCTTCCCGAAGGGAATGAGCCCTACCTTGACGAGAGCCTGGAAGCCGTTGCAGACGCCCAGAACGAGACCCTTGCGGTCGTGCGCGAGCTCCAGGACGCCGTCGGCAATCCTGCTTTCGCGAAGGATGTTCGCGATGAATTTTCCTGAACCGTCCGGTTCGTCGCCCGCCGAGAAGCCCCCCGAGAGCGCGAGTATCTCGGCCCGGTCGATGGCCTTCCGGAATTCCTCGAGGGAGTTTTCAAGGTCGGCCGCGGTCCTGTTTCGGAGCGGGAGGATGAGGGTTTCCGCCCCGGCGATACGGAAAGCCCGAGCCATGTCGTATTCGCAGTTTGTCCCCGGGAAAACCGGGAGGACGACGAGGGGCTTTGCCTTTCCGGCGGGGAGGGTCGCCTTGTGGGCGACGGGCCTCCGTTCGCGCTTGAGCGCCGTTGACCATTCGGGAAGGGCGGTTTCGGGAAGGACGCCCGATACGGGCGGGAACGCGCGAGCGAGGGGCGCCTCCCAGGACTGTTGGGCGCGATCAAGCGGGATGTGGACCTCGCCGATCGCTATCTCCGGAGCGGTTGCCGTGTCGCCAATATCGATCCAGTGCCGGGCCGCGGGGTATTTTTCCGCGAAGGCCGCGAGATCGGTTTCGTCCATCTCAAGGATAAGCGAGCCGTAAAGGGGCGCGAAGAGGCGAGCGTCGCCGGCTATGCCTGCCGCCGCGCCGTCGGCGCTCGCTTCGAGGCCCGGTTTTCCGGACGTTACCTGGATGTCCCGGGCGAAGACCTCGGATACCGCGATGCGCTCAAGGGCCGCGGGATCAAGGCGGGCGCCAATCCTGTTGCCGAAGGCCATCTTGCAGATGGCCGCGGCGATCCCTCCCGCCAGAACGGGATAGGCCGCGTGAACCGCCGTCGCGGACGAAAGGGCCAGGACGGCTTCGACGTACGCATGATAGGCATCCCAGTCCGGCTCGTTGTCGGCACCCCAGGGTAGGTAGGCGAGGACGAGCCGATGCCCGGGGGCGATAAGCGTCCCGTCCCGTACCCGGTCCTGATCCGTCACGGCGACGGCGAAGGAAACGAGGGTCGGCGGGACGTGGATATCGCCGAAGGAACCCGACATGCTGTCCTTCCCGCCTATGGCCGCCGCTCCCGATCCGAGCTGTGCCCGCAGGGCCCCGAGCAGGGCCGCCGCCGGCTTTCCCCAGGCCTCGGGGCTCGCGGTTCGCTCGAAGTATTCCTGGAAGGAAAGTCGCGCCGTGCGCGGGTCGCCGCCGAGCGCGAGTATCTTGATTAGCGATTCGAGGACCGAGTACTGGGCTCCGTGAAAGGGGCTCCAGGTACAGGCCCGAGGATCGTAGCCCATGGTCATGAGACTGACGGTCGTCGTCTCCCGCCCGGGCCCGACCGCTATGCGGGCCGCCATGCCCGCGGCGGGCGTGGACTGCCAGGCGCCGCCCATCGGGAAGATGACGCTGGATGAGCCGATCGATCCGTCAAAGCGCTCGCCGAGGCCGCGCTGGGAGGCGACCGAAAGGTCGGCAAGGCAGGCGTACCACCGTTCTTCGGGCGAGAGGGCGCCGTTTGCGTCCGTGTCTTTCCGCGATTCTTCCCGGCCTGTCTGCGCGTTCCGCCCCTTGCCGGGCGCCCAGGCCCATCGCGCGGCGGGAGGGGCAATCCTCGCGCGCGCGCTTCTGCTCGCGCCGGCCGTGTCGAGGAATTCGCGGTCGATATCGACGATCGTCTTTCCCCTCCAGCGCATGACGAGGCGCTTGTCGTCCGTAACCCGCGCGATCACGCAGGCGTTGAGGTTCTCGGCGTTCGCCGCGGCGATGAATGCGTCCGCGTCGCGCGCGCGCACGACCACTGCCATGCGCTCCTGGGATTCCGATATGGCGAGCTCGGTGCCGTTGAGTCCTTCGTATTTCTTGGGTACGGCGTCGAGGTCGATGTCGAGCCCGGGCGCGAGTTCGCCGACCGCGACGGCGACCCCTCCGGCGCCGAAGTCGTTGCATCGGCGGATGAGCCGGGTCAGTTCCCGGTCGCGGAAGAGGCGCTGAATCTTGCGCTCCTCGACGGCGTTGCCCTTCTGGACCTCGGCCCCGGCCGTCGAGACGGACTCGGCCGTGTGCGCCTTCGACGAGCCGGTCGCCCCGCCGATGCCGTCGCGGCCCGTGCCGCCGCCGACCATGATGACGAGGTCGCCGGCCTCGGGCTCTTCGCGGATCACCGCGTCGGCCGGGGCGGCGGCTATGACGGCCCCGAGTTCCATGCGCTTGGCGAGGAAGCCGGGATCGTAGTACTCGACGACCTGCCCGGTTGTCAGGCCTATCTGGTTTCCGTAGGCGCTGAAGCCGGCCGCGGCCTCGCGGGTGAGCTTGATCTGCGGGAGCTTGCCCGGGATGGTCGCCTCTATGGGCGCCGTCGGGTCTCCCGCGCCGGTGACGCGGAGGGCCTGGTAGACCCATGCGCGGCCGGAAAGCGGGTCGCGTATGGCGCCGCCGATGCAGGTCGCCGCGCCGCCGAAGGGCTCTATCTCGGTGGGATGGTTATGCGTCTCGTTCTTGAACATGAGGAGCCAGGGCTCCGTTCCCGTCACGCGTCCCCGGTCGTCGGTGATGACGACGTCGATGAAAACCGAGCAGGCGTTGATCTCGGCGGATTCCTCGACGTCGCCGAGAAGTCCGCGTTTCTTGAGTGCCTTGGCCCCGATGACGGCCATGTCCATGAGGGTAACCGGTTTCTGCGCGGAGATACCGCCCTCCGCCCGCGCGCCGTAGAGTTCGGCCCTGATGCCCGAGTAGGCGGCCAGCGCCTCGCGGAAAGGCTCGCCCTCCGGGCCGTCGGGGATATCGATTCCCTCGAGGACCGTATTGAAGGTTGTATGCCTGCAGTGGTCCGACCAGTAGGTGTCGAGAACCCTGATCTCGGTCTCGGTCGGGTTTCTGCCCTCTTTTCTGAAGTAAGATTGAAGGAAGGCGATATCGGCGCCGTCCATCGCGAGGCCGGCTTTTTTCCTGAGCGCCTCGAGGCCCGCGGAGCCGAGCTCGTTGAATCCCTCGATAACCGGGATCGGCTCGGGATTCCCCGTTTCCATCGCAAGGCTCGCGGGCTTGCCCACTGAGGCCTCGCGCGAATCTACCGGGTTGATGAGGAAGGAGCGACACCTCTCGAGGTCATTCGCCGAAAGACGCCCCTTGAGCGCGAAAAGACGCGCGCATCGTACGACGGGCCTGGTTCCTCCACGGCCGTCCCCGGAACCGCTGTCCAGCAGGGCTAGACACTGTGAGGCCGAGTCCGCCCGCTGGTCGTATTGGCCGGGAAGGTATTCGATCACAAGGACCGTCTCGTCGTCGCCGAAGCTGATCTCTTCCGCCGTCACCCGGTCGCTCTGGGGCTCGGAGAATATCCGGCGGGAGGCTGACTCGAGAAGCCCTTGGTCGATGCCCTCAATGTCATATCGATTAAGGCATCGAACGCCCTCAAGGCCCTTGATGCCGACGAAGTTGGTCAATTCCGAAAGAATCCGTCTTGCATCGTTGTCGAATCCCTGTTTGCGTTCGACGTACAGGCGGTACACGGGCGATTTCATTGCGATCTCCTCCGGGTCTTTGATCGCCTCATAATGCCATACTGCGGCGTAAAATTCTATCACCGGTATGGCGGAGGAGGTTGAATAAAAATGCATATACATGGTATATTTATTCACTATTCGCCCAAAACGGGCGTTTCTCAAGGAGTAGACTATGCAGGAAATTCTGGACCTTTTGCAGAACGATGCGCGCCTCACCGCAGAGGACATTGCGGCCATGACCAAGAAATCGGTGGCAGAGGTCGCGGCAATCATCGCACGGCTCGAGAAGGACGGGGTTATCCTCAAATATACGGCAGTCGTGAACCAGGACAAGCTTCCGGAGGAACAGGACCTCGTGCGGGCTGTCATCGAGATTCAGGTCGTGCCCGAGAGGGAGCACGGTTTCGACGCCCTCGCCGACCGGATCTACCGCTTTCCCCAGGTGAAATCCCTCTATCTTATGTCCGGGGGCTATGACCTCCAGGTCATCATCGAGGGGAAAACCCTCAAGGACGTCGCCTTCTTCGTCTCGGAGAAGCTGTCGACCCTCAACGGAGTTAAAAGCACCAAGACGCATTTCGTTTTAAAGACCTACAAGGAAAACGATATCGTCTACGTCGACTCCAAAAAGGACAGCAGGGAGGGCGTGATCGCATGAACGAGCGAAGCGACCGTTTTTCCGCCAAGATGCTCCGGACCCCGCCGTCCGGCATCCGGAAGTTCTTCGATTTGATAATCGGCAGGGATGACATCATCTCTCTCGGCGTCGGGGAGCCCGACTTTCCGACCCCCTGGGTCATCAGGGAGGAGGCCTGGTACCATCTTGAGCAGGGACATACCTCGTACACCTCGAACTGGGGGCTCACAGAGCTCCGCGAGGGGATCGCGGGTTATCTCTCGAAATACGATCTGCACTACAACCCGAAGACCGAGATCCTCGTAACCATCGGGGTCTCGGAGGCGATAGACGCGGTTCTTCGCGCCACGCTGAACCCGGGCGACGAGGTTATCGTGCCCGAACCCTGCTACGTTTCCTATCAACCCCTCGTCGAGCTCTGCGACACCAAGCTCGTAAGGCTCGACACGAGCAAGGACGGATTCATCGCGACCGCCGCGGCCATCGAGAAGGCGATCACGCCGAAGACGAAGGCCCTGATGCTCTGCAGCCCGAGTAACCCGACGGGGCGGATGATCCCGGCCGGGGAGCTCGCGAAGATCGCGGAACTCGCGAAGAAGCACAAGATCTGGGTGCTTTCCGACGAGGTGTACTGCGAACTCGCGTACGACGATCGCAAGCACGTGTCCATCGGCTCGATGCCGGGGATGAAGGATTACACGATCGTGCTCAACGGCTTTTCCAAGGCCTTCGCGATGACCGGTTGGCGCATCGGCTACCTCGCCTGCCCGGCGGACCTCATGGCGCAGGTTCATAAACTGCACCAGTACTCGACCATCTGCGCGCCGATCATGAGCCAGTACGCCGCCCTCGAGGGCCTGCGTAACGGCGCTGAGGAAGTCGAGCGCATGAGGGTATCCTATCAGCAGAGAAGGAATCTGATGGTGAACGCCTTTGCGGCGATGGGCATCCCGGTCGCGGAGCCCGAGGGGGCCTTCTATATCTTCCCGGATATCCGGAAGACCGGTCTCACCTCCGAGGAGTTCGCGACGAAATTGATCAACGAGTACAAGGTAGCCGTCGTTCCCGGAAACGTCTTCGGGGCGGGGGCCGAGGGCTTCGTGCGGTGCTGTTACGCGACCGAGATCGGCAAGCTCAAGGAAGCCACGCGCCGGTTCGCGCTCATGGTGAGGGGAGAGCCCCTTACCGGGGCGTAAGGGCCTCGAGCCTCTTTTCCGCGTCGATTGCGTCGGCCTCGAGAAAGGCCGACCTGAAAATCTGGGCCGCCCGGGAGTACGCTTCCGAGGCGGCCTTTTTGTCCCCCGATTTTTCCGCGATGGTCCCGATCGCGACCCAGTCCATGCCGAGGCCGTTCGAGTTCTCCGCGCGCCTGTCGAATGCAAGCGCGGTATCGAGCGCCTCTCGCGCGCCGGACAGGTTGCCCGCCTTGGAGCGCACGGACGCGATGAGGTACCAGTCGTAGGCCGCGTCCTCGAGATATTGGTTCTTGTCGTGAAGCTCGGCGGCCTCGAGGATGGCCTTCTCGGCCGCCCCCGCGTTGCCCAGTTCCTTCTCCGCGAAGCCGATCACCTTCCAGGCGAAGGCGGTGAAGAGGATATTGTCCTTGACCCCCTTCATCTCGGCCTGGGCGACGTCGCGAGCCTTGCGCGCCCGCTCCTGCCGTTCCTCCGGCGTATAATCCGCGTCCCTTCTGCCCTCGGCGAGGCTCGCCCTCGCGAGGTATATCCTGGCCGTGCTGACGAGCATCGGGATCTTCGCCGTCTCCGCCTCGGAGAGCGCCGTCTGCCAGAGGGTTTCGGCCTCGGCCGCCTTGCCCTCGTTATAGCGGGCGTTTCCCCGCGCAAGGTGGACGCGGGTTCGCGTGTCGGGATCGTCCGCGCTCACGGCGAGGCGCCATGCCTCGTCCAGGAAGAGGTCCGCGGTCGCGTAGTCGCCTTTGGCCACTGCCTTGTTCGCCAGGTCGATCTGGCCGATCGCGGCGTTCCTGTTCGTGAAAACCTCGGGCGGCCGTTTCGGCGCCGATGAGCAGGATGAAAGCGGGACGACGAGGGCCGCCGGGGCGGCGAGCGCGAGGGCCGCCGCGAGCGAGGCGCCGAGACGGACGACTGTCTTCAAGAAATCCTTTTGATTGCGCATGCCGACATCCTCCTGCTCAGAATTCAACGTTTCGCGAATTGGTCCCGGACGTGTCCGTATGGGCGCGTTCCGGCACGCCGCCCTTCAGGAGGGGATTGTTCTTCAGCGCCTCGAGGACGTCCTGTCCCTTCTCGACCGCGATGCGCAGGTCCTCAAGCAGGCGGGCGATCTGGGGCCCGGAGGTTCTCAGGATGGACGAGGCGCCCTCCAGGTTGTCCAGGGTTCCCTCGACGGAATCGAGCGAGCCCTCTATGCTCGAGAACATGGTGCCGTCCGGGTCTATCAGCCCGGCGACCGGCCCGGTCGGATTGGCCATCGCGGCCTCGAGGCTCGAGGTTATCCCCTTCACGTCGGCGAGCATGGCCCCCAGCGATTCGTCGAGGTCTCCGGTTATCCCGGAGATATTCGTCATGGTCTCTGCGAGCGGCCCGGTTCCCTCGCCGTTCAGGGCGCCATTCACGCTCGCGAGCGTCCCGTTGAGGTTCGAGAGGATCGGGTTGATCTGCGCGATCATGTTGTTGACCGTATCGTCCCGTTTGGGGATGGTTACCGCGCCCTGGGCGACGAGGGCCCTCCCCTCGGGCGAGTCAAGTCTCGGGATGAGGCTTCCTTCCGCGATGAGGGCGGTCCCGTTTCCCGGGTGCAGCAAAAACTGGTTGCCGATGATCGGTATCGGGCTGGTGAGGAGTTCGATCACCGAGCCTTCCTTCATGCGGTCGTAGTAGGTGTCGAAGACGTAGAAGCGCACGTCGACCGCGTCGTCCCTTGTCAGGTCGATCTGCTTGATCTTCCCGATGGTGAAGCCCTTGTAGATGAGGGGCATCCCGACGCTGAAGCCCGTCGCCGTGTCGAAGGTGGCCCTGAAATTGTAGTCCTTCGCGAACCACCGCTGTTTGCTCCCGAGGAGGAAGATCGCCGCGATGAGCGCCAGGATGGCCACTATGGCGAGGGACCCGACGATCTGATCGGCGTACCGGATTTTAAACTTCATTGTCCTATTCCTTTTTCTATCATCTTGGCCAGGCCTTCGTTGCCCGCGAATTCCTGTCCCGAGATCTCGAGGGTGAGGTCCCCGTCGACGATCATGCAGATGCGCTGGGCAAGTTCCTTGATAACCCTGAAATTATGACTTACGAAGATGATCGTGGTTCCCTGCTGCTGACGCCGCTTGACGATGGCCACGAGCCTCCTCGCCGCCGCGTCGTCGAGGGACTCTGTCCACTCGTCGAGGAAGAGGATTCTCGGTCCGCAGGTCATCGCGCGCGCGAAGGCGATGAGCTTCTGCTCGCCCATCGAGAGCTGGGATGGCCTGATGTCGAGGTCGCGCTTGAAGCCTACCTCGGCGATGACCTCGCGGACGCGGTCCGAGCGCTCCCTCGCCGTCATGCGGGGGAAGTGTATCATGAGCGGGAGCTCCAGTATCTGCCTGATGTTCTGGTTCGCCCAGAGCGCGGAGTCCTGGAAGACGAAGGCCGCCTGCTTCCGGAAGGCGAGGTTCTGCGTCCTGCTCATCATCGATATGTCGCGCCCCCGAAAGTCCACGCGCCCCTCTGACGGGACGATGAGCCCGGCCGCGAGCTTGAGTACCGTGCTTTTGCCCCCACCCGAGGGGCCGACGAGGGCCGTCGTTTCGCCATCGGCGAAGGGCAGGCTGATGCCCTGGACGATCCTCTTGTTTTGCGCGGCGAAGGCGATTTTTTTCAGCTCGATAACCGGCGATTCCATGCGCTCTCCCGTCACTTCAGCGAGTAATACATGGCGGAGATCGCCAGGTCGGCCATAATGCACCAGGCGAAGGCGCTTCCGACCGCCTTGAGCCCCGCCTGGGGAATTTCGGTTGAGGCGCGCTCGACGGAAAAGCCGCGATGCGTCGCCATGATGGCCAGGATCATCCCGAACACGAGGCTCTTGATGATCGAGACGAGGAGGTCCGCGAGGGTCAGGTTCTGGAGGAGGTTGTTGAAGTAGTCCGCCGCGGGGGTTGGGCTGAGTATCTGCGCCACGAAGAAGGATCCGGCCAGCCCGAAGAGCGAGAAATAGATATTGAGCAGGAACAGGGAGATGGTGACACCGAGGAAACGCGGCACCGCGATGTGCTCGATCGGGTCTATCCCGATCGAGATATAGGCCTCGATCTCGTGCGAGACGACCATCCCCGCCGTTTCGGTCGCGATCGCGGTCGCCGAGCGGGCGATGATGATGAAGGCCGTCAGGAGGGGCCCAAGCTCGCGCGTGATGATCGTGATTATAAGCGGGTAGATGAGTTTTTCCTGGGAGAAGCTCGCGAGCAGGGGAAGGCCGAGGACGTTGACCGCCGCGCCGATGCCGATCGCGAGCAGGCTCGAGATGCTGAGCGCCTCGACGAAGGTAAAGAGGATCTGCATCCTCAGGATCTTGTAGGACGCTTGTCCCCGATAGATAAAAGGAACGACCCCCCGGAGCGTTTTTCCGAAGAAGCCAATCGTGTAGATCGAGTTTCTGGCGAAACCGCGGATCTCGGCGCCGATCGTTTTTATCATCGCGTAATTATACAGAACAATAGGAAAATATACAAGAAAGTGATAGTTTTGGAGATATGTTTGATACGGTCGTTATCCTTCAGCCGCCGCTTGTCCAGCTCAATTGCCCCTATCCCTCGGGGGCCTATCTCTCGGCCTTTTTCAGGCACCTGGGCCAGGAGGGCATCCCCGCCCCCGAAGGGAGCGACCCCGTTCCTCCGTTCCCCCTTTCCGTGCGCTGGGTGGACGCCGGGAACCTCTTCTTCCGCCATCTTTTTTCCCGCCCGGGCCTCGAGCGGCTTTTCGCGCTCTGTTCCGGCCCTGCCCTCGTTCTGGCGGACCGGGCCGAGGCGGAAGGCGACGGCGAAAAGGCCTTCCAGCTCCGCCGCTACGTCTCCCAGCGCAACCGCTGGATTGGCTGGATGGACGGGATCGTGTCGATCCTCTGCGGCGGCGACCGGGAACTCAGCCACGCCTTCGTGCGCTCGCCCACCGCTCCTCGGGGAGCGCGCATGGACCGCTTTCTCTCGGGCGAGGAGCCGACCGTTGACTCCGCGCGCATGCTCGCGACCCTCGCCCTCGAGGATATCGCCGACTTTATCACCGTGGCCTTCGACGGGGAGTTCTCCCTCGTGCGGTACGCCGAATCCCTCGCCGCGAGCGAGCGCAGTTTTGCCAAGGTCGAGCAAGGGCTTTCGCGGCCCCTCGTCGCCGAGTTCATGCGGCCGTTTTTCGATACCCTTTGCGCGGGACTCGAAGGTCTCGCCGGGTCCGGGTCCGGGTCCGGGTCCGGGTCCGGACCGATCCTTTTTTGCATCTCGGTACCCTTTCCGGGCTGTCTCGTCGGCGCCCTTTCCCTGGCCCAGGCCCTACGCGCCCGTTTCGGTCCCCGAGCGGTCATCAGCATGGGCGGCGGCTACGTGAACACCGAACTCAGGAACTACGCGGGCGAGGATCTTTTCCGCTACGTCGATCACCTTTCCCTCGATCGCGGCTACGGAGGCTACGCGGCCCTGTTCCGGGAACTTTTAGCGGCGCCGCGCAATTCGCCGGAGGCCGCCGCGAGCCCCAGGATCATCCGCTGTCCCCCCAACTTCGCGGCCTTCGAGGATCTGATGACCGAGGTCCTCGTGCCCGATTACCGGGATATCGATTTCTCGAAGTATCCGCGGCTTTCCGACAGCGGGAATCCCATGCACCGGCTCTGGTCCGACGGGGCTTGGCTCAAGGCCTATCTCGCGTACGGCTGCTACTGGCACCGGTGTTCCTTTTGCGACGTTTCGCTCGACTATATTCGCGCATATCGTCCCGTCGATATTCCGGCCCTGTACGCCGGCCTCAGGCGGCAAGCCCGGGACAAGGGCCTGTCGGGGATACATCTCGTCGACGAGGCGGCGCCCCCGCGCGCGCTGAGGGAATTCGCCCGGGAAAACCTCATTGCCGTCGCGATCGGCGGGACGGCGAGAGAGGATACCGCCGGACTCCTTTCCTTCTGGGGCAACATCCGCTTCGAGCGGACCTTCTCGCGCGATCTCGCCGACTTCCTCTCGGCGGGCGGGCTCGTCGGGGTGTCCGGAGGTATAGAGATAGCCTCGCCCGAGGGTTTCAAGGCCGTGGACAAGGGGATCGATCTCGAGAACCTCGTCGCGGTATGCGCCGCCTTCAAGGAGGCTGGCGTTCTCGTTCATTCGTACCTGATCTACGGCTACTGGAACGAGACGGCGCAGGACGTGTCCGATTCGGCCGAGGTTATGCGCCAGCTATTCGCGGCGGGCCTCGTCGATTCGGCCTTCTGGCACAAGTTCGTCCTGACGCGCCACTCGAGGGTATACCGCGAATGGCGGGAGTCCTGCCCTTCGCGTTCGGCCGCGATCCGTCCCGTCGACCTCCCCGGGGATTTCGCCGACAATGACCTTGATTTCGAGGGATCGGCGGATTCGCGCCGGTATACCGTGCCGCTTGACGGCGCCCTCTCGGCCTGGATGGCGGGCGACGGGCTCGACGTCCCGATACGCGAATGGTTTCCCTTCCGCATGCCGGAGCCCTCGGTGGCGCCCGATTTGATAGAGCTCTACATCGCCTCCTACGAGGCGCGGCGCGACGGCGAGAGGGACGAGCCCTTCGACGCCAAGTGCGAGTACTGGTGGACGGCGTCTCTCCCGGTGATCGCGGGAGGGAAGGGAGCTTCAAGGAATTTGGTTTGGTGGAATCTCGGCGAGGAGGTGTGCCTCAGCCTGGAAGCGGATCTTGCGCTCTCGATAATCGCCGCGGTTTGCGGGCGCGGCGCCGGCGATCATGCGGGAAGCGTATCCGCCAAGAGCGGTCCGGCTACCGCCGGCCCGGCAGACCCCGCTATCCTCGCGTCACTGCCGACCGAGGCCTTCCGCGCCCTCAGGCACAACGGCCTCTGCCGCGTCAATCCGCCTTCCGCGCCCCGTACCTGAAGGAGTAACCGGCGCGGACGGCGAAGACGCTCGAATCGCTTCCGCCGGTATCCTTGTCGACCGACAGTAAATCCCCGTCATTGGTTCTCGTCAGGGTTTTTCCCCTCAGGCCGGAAAACCGGGTCCATATCCCGGAGATGAACAGGCGGCTCTCCCGCGTGTCGCGGACCGTTTGCCAGGATACCGTCAGCGAGGGCTCGACGAAGATGCCCCCCCTCATGCGGTCCTCGTAATTCGTGAAGGTTAAAAAGTGCCGGTCCTCGCCCACGCAGGATATGAACGGGCTTGCCGAAACGGCGGCCGTGAGGGACCAGGCCGAGCCAATGGGAAGGTTCGCGGCGAGGGAGGCGAAGGCCAGGATGTACCTCTGGCTGTAGTCGATTACCTTCCCGCTCAGGTAATCCTTCGGAAGGGACTCGGACCAGCCCTCGTAGGTTCCCGTCCCGTCGACGAAGCTGTATTGGGTATACCCGTCGCTTCCCGACCACGAGCAGGCCCGATAGCGGATCCCGATTCCGGGAATCAGCGTGAGGGAGTACGGACTTCCCAAGCCCTTGAGCCCCGTGTCGAACTCCCTCGACAGGGCGAGGCTGACGTCGACGAGGTAGTCGAGGCGGGTATCGTGGCGCGAATAATGGGTCTTGATGTCGCTCGCCGGGATATTCATGAAGTCTGAATCCTCCATGCTCCCGCATTTCCCGGGAATCGCGGCGTCCAGCGAGGCCGAAAGCCGCAGATCCCCTCCCAGGGGAATCCCCGCCTCGAGAGCGAGGCTCGCGATCCCCTCGACGGGCCACACGAGCTCGCTCAGAACCTCGTCGCCGGCGTACACGAGTTCGCGCGTCGACCCCGACAGGAGGGATGTGGAAACGGACAGGTCGACCCCTCCCGTCCCGGAGGCGAGCGCCAGGGCCGGGAAAAGCGCGAATAAAAAGCCGCAAAAGGGCGAGCGGTGACTCATGCCCTGATTCTAGCACAAAACCACTTGCCGATGCGGCCCTTTAGACAATACATTGATAGATGACGGTTTTTTGAACGGGAGAAATCCCGGGGCCGTCTCGAAAAAACCACGTAACCAGATATATCCGGGAGAGCGAAAAGCATGGCAACCTATCAATTTCAGACAGAAGTCAACCAGTTGTTGACCCTCATCATCCATTCCCTGTACTCGAACAAGGAGATATTCCTCCGCGAGATCGTCTCGAACGCCTCTGACGCCCTCGACAAGCTCAAATACCTCACCCTTTCCGACGAGGCCTACAAGTCCGTCCGGTTTTCGCCGCGCGTCGACATCGCCTTCGACGAGGAGAAGAAAACCCTCACCGTGCGCGATACCGGCGTCGGCATGGACGACCAGGACCTCGTCTCGAACCTCGGCACGATCGCCCGATCGGGAACCAAGGCCTTCATCGAGCAGCTCGCGAGCGACGCCAGGAAGGACTCGAACCTGATCGGCCAGTTCGGCGTCGGCTTTTACTCGGCCTTCATGGTCGCCTCGAAGATCGAGGTAGTGTCGAAAAAGGCCGGCACGGCCAAGGTATGGAAGTGGGTCTCGGACGGCAAGGGCGCCTACGAGATGGAGGAGGCCGACGACGCGGCCTTCCCGCTCATCGACGGGGTGGGAGAGGGCGAGGCAGGCACCTGCGTGACCATGTTCCTTAACGACGACGACAAGGAATTCGCGAGCCGCTGGAAGATCGAGGACATCGTCAAGCGCTACTCCGACCATATCGCCTTCCCGATCTTCCTTCACTACCTCAAGAAGGACTACGACGACAAGGGGAAGGTGAAGAGCGAGGCGATGACCGCCGAGCAGATCAACGACGCGAGCGCCCTCTGGCAAAAGCCGAAGGCCGAGCTCAAGGACGAGGACTACAAGAGCTTCTATAAGTCCCTGTCTCACGATTCCGAGGACCCCCTCTTCTACGTCCACACCAAGGCCGAGGGGGCCCAGGAATACACGACCCTCTTCTACGTGCCCTCGAAGGCACCCTTCGACATGTTCCACGCCGACTACAAGAGCGGGGTCAAGCTCTTCGTCAAGCGCGTGTTCATCACGGACGACGATAAGGAACTCCTCCCCGTATACCTCCGCTTCGTGCGCGGGGTTATCGACAGCGAGGACCTCCCGCTCAACGTAAGCCGCGAGATCCTCCAGCAGAACCGCATCCTGACCAACATCCAGACCGCCTCGGTCAAAAAGCTCCTCGGGGAATTCAAGCGGATTGCGGACTCCGATCCCGAGCGGTACGAGACCTTCATCACCGAGTTCAACCGCCCCCTGAAGGAAGGCCTGTACGGCGATTACGCGCACCGCGAGGAGCTCGCCGACCTGGTGCGCTTCAAATCGACCCGGGAGCCGCCCGCGACGGAAGCCGTCGAGGCGGAAACCGCCGACGCGAAAGCCCCCTTCCGCTCGAAGTGGACGAGCCTCGCCGAGTACGTGGGCCGGATGAAGGAAGGCCAGAAGGCGATCTACTACATCACCGGCGGCGACGAGAAGGCCCTGCGCCAGTCTCCCCACCTCGAGGCGTACCGCGCGAAAGGCTTCGAAGTCCTCATCATGGACGACGAGATCGACGACATCGTCGTCCCGTCGCTCGGCAAGTACAAGGAATGGGACCTGAAGGCCGCGAACCGCGCCGGCAGCGACGAGGAACTCGGCGGCGAGGATGACAAGAAGGCCGCGGAAGAGAAGGAAAAGGCGTTCAAGCCCGTCGCGGACAAGGTGAAGAAAGCCCTCGGCGAGGCCGTCAAGGACGTTCGCCTCTCGAAGCGCCTTTCCGATTCGCCCTCGTGCATCGTGGTCGATGAAAACGACCCGAGCCTGCAGATGGAACGGATGATGAAGGCGATGGGACAGACCGGCCTTGCCGAGGTGAAGCCGATCCTGGAGATCAACGCCGACCATGCCCTCGTGAAAAAGATCCAGGGCTCCGAAGACGAAGCCTACATCGCCGACGTGTCCGCGATACTCCTTGACCAGGCCCTCCTCGTGGAAGGCTCCCAGCTCAAGGACCCGGCCGATTTCGTGAAGAAGCTCAACAGACTTTTGTCTCAATAAGGGGATGAGCCGGCGAAGGCGGGGCTCATCTCGCTGGACACTCCCAGTGAACGGGGTTATCCTTCACCGGGGGGTATCCATGAAACGATCCCTGTTAGCGATATTGGGGGCTGTCTGCCTTGCCCCGTTACTTTTCTCCGACCCGGCGGTTTTTAGTCCCCTTGCCTTTGACGAGATCCCCGGCTCGTACGCGATATACCGCGACGATCGTGGTGCGACCCCGGTCTACGTTGGCATCTGCTTTATCGCCGGAAACGAACTCGCCCTTCGCCGGTATGACCCCTCCGATAAATCCGAGATCCTCCTCAAACAAACCTTTTACACGACGGACTCCCGCTCGGGCGGTCGAACCCTCGAGCCGGGAACCGTGAGCCTTCTTCGCGGCTCCCTCAAGTCTGGCGACGGGGCCTCGGCCTTCCCCGGCGAGGTATACGCGTGGATGTCGATCTGGCTCGACACGAGGGGGCGATTCGCCGACTCGACCCAGTATGAGGTCCCCGGGGAATACATCAGCCTCTTCGAGTACTGGGTTCCCGTCATCCAGCTTCGCGGGATAGCCAGGGCCGCCGATTTTGGCGGGAACGGCGAAGCGTCGATCCCCGCAGACGGCGGAACCGCCGGTGGTAGTGAAGTCCCCGGGACAGGGTCTGCTGGCGCGGCCGTTCGTCTCGTGACGGCCGGCATCCTTTCGTCCGGGACAGATCCCGCGTTCTATTCCTTTGCGGGAGAGCCAAATCCCGTTGACGGACCAGACGTCAAGATCACGCCCCGGGAACCCATCGAGATTGACCTCGACGGCCTTTCCGCCCGCGTTGACGGCAATTGGTCGAAGGGACAGAATGGGGGCTATCGCTTGATGGGCAAGGATGGCCAGCTTGCCTGGCTCGGCTCGGAGTCCCTGGACTTGAAGGACTCGGGCGCCCGCGGCATTCTCGACCTCATCAAGCTTCTCGTGCTCTATACCCCGGAAGTAGTCATCGCCGATTCGCTGAGGATCTTCGTTCACGCGGAGTATCCCTGCCTGTTCTATCGGTCATACGATCCGTCAACCGGAATGGTCACCGCGCGATACAGGATCTTCGTGCCGAGGAACGGCTCGGGTTTGTCGATCGTAACCCTTGGAGCCCGCGACTCCGTCTTTGCGAAGAATCGCGCCTACCTGGAAGGCCTTCTGTTCGGGGATATCCCGTAAGAAGAGGCAGAGGGATCCACGAGGGGCGGGCGTCCCACTTCGGAGCCCCCTCAAGCGAGAGAATCACGGCCGGCGCACTCCATTCTAGCCGGAAGCTGAAAAATTTGATGCAATTCTGTCAGCAGTTCGTCAATTCTCCGAGGAGAGCTTGGAGCGTTTCGACGAGGCGATTCCGAGCCGTGCCGCGACCACCAGGGTCGCGAGGATGCCCGCCGCGACGGACTCGGGAATGCCGTTCGCGATGAAAATAGCGCCGACTACCGCCCAGACGGTAACGCCCTCGGCCCCGCCGGTCAGGATCCCCGATCCGTTCGTCAGGACCAGCATGGAAAGCACGAGCACGGTGTGAACGAGCGTTCCGACTACGGACGCGATAATGACCGCCGGGATCTTTTTCCATTTCGAGATCAGGAAGAAAAGGCCCCAGGTCACGAGGGGGAAGAGGATCCGGGGCAGGACCGACACGAGGGGATGGCGGAACGCGACGTCGATCGGGGTATTCGGCGCGATGTTCGCCTGTATCAGGCTGAAGACGCCGAAGATGGCCCCGATGCCCGCGCCAACGAGCGGTCCCTCGAGAATGGCCCCGATGATCGCCGGGATATGAAGGATGGTTATCGATGCCCCCGAGATCCAGGGAAAAAACCCGAGGCGGGTAATGCCGAGAAATACCGCAAGGGCGCCAAGGGCACCGGTCAGGACCAATTTTCTGATATACGCTCCCATAGTATCTTTCATGGTGGCACTCCTTCTTTTCCGATTGTCGCATGATGACAAAATCGGCCATATGTGTCAAGATAAAAGGCGAAGACGGACAGGCTCAATTTCTATTGTGCTTTGTATCGGCGTTTCGCTATACTTCGACTTTGAACGGGGTAGTATGGCGCCGTTACGGTTTCCGTCGCCCGTCAAGGAGCGTTTCCATGATTAAAGTCGCAACGATTGCCGGTTCGGACGCGTCCGGCGGGGCCGGGCTCGAGGCCGATCTCAAGACCTTCGAGGAATATGGCGTGTACGGTATGACGGCCATTACCCTTATCGCGACCATGGATCCCGACAATGAATGGGCTCACGGGATTTTCCCCGTCGACGAGGCGGCCCTTCGCGCCCAGATGCAGACGATTTTCCGGGGCGTAGGGGTGGATGCGCTCAAGACCGGGATGCTCGGCACTCCCTACGCGGTAAACCTCTGCGAGGAATATATCCGGGACCTCAAGATTCAGCGGTACGTGCTCGATCCCGTCATGGTATGCAAGGGCTCCAACGAGGCTCTCAATCCCGGATTGAATCAGCTCGTGGCCGATAAATTACTCCCCCTGTCACTGGTCGTGACCCCCAACCTCTTCGAGGCGGGTCAGCTCGCGGGCGTGGAAACGCCCTCGACCATCGAGGGGATGAAGGCCGCCGCCCGGCGCATTCACGCGAGAGGGGCTAAAAACGTGTTCATCAAGGGAGGCTCGAAGCTCCCTAATCAGGCGAGCGCCGTCGATCTTTTCTTCGACGGGAAGGATTTCAACCAGGTCGAGGGAACCCTCATCGACACGCGCTGGACGCACGGGGCCGGGTGCACGACCGCCGCCGCGATTGCCGCGGGGCTCGCCCTCGGGCTCGAGCCCTACGAGGCGGTGAGCCTCGCGAAGAAATTCATCACCTTCAGCCTCAGCAACGGCTTCGCGCTCAATCGCTGGGTCGGGCCGGGAAATCCTTCCGGCTGGCGGAAGAGTTTCGGCTGAGGCGCGCCTGACGGGCGGCGGAGAGGATGCTACTTACCATAGACAACCTGACATACAGGTATAAGGGACTCGCGCGGCCCGCCCTTGACGGGGTGTCGTTTTCCGCCTCGTCCGGCGAGTATCTCGCCGTACTCGGGGCCAACGGCTCCGGCAAGAGCACCCTCGCGCGATGCATTACCGGTTTGATCCCGCCCGATTCGGGGGACGTCCGCGTTCTCGCGCCCGACAGGATACCGTCGGCCCTCGTCTTCCAGTCGCCCGGGGACCAGATCGTCGCCGAGACCGTCGAGCTCGATATCGCCTTCGGGCCGGAGAACATCGGTCTCGATCGCGAGCTCATCCGCGAGCGTGTCGCGGCGGCGATGGACGACTTCTCCCTGATCCCCCTGGCCGATGCCGGGACCAACAATCTCCCCACCGGCGGGAAACAGCTTCTCGCCCTCGCGGGCGTCCTCGTCCTTAACCCCGCCGTCCTGGTCCTCGACGAGCCGACCTCCATGCTGACGCAGACCGTTAAGGGGGAGTTGCTCGCGCGCATCGGGCGCTTCCACCTTGAGGGCGGCACCGTGATCCACATAACCCACGACCTCGAGGAGGCCTTCCTCGCCGACCGCATCCTGGTCATGAACGACGGGGTTCTCGCCTTTGACGGCACTCCCATCGAATTCTCCACCATGGACAAGGAGCTTCTGTCTTCCTGGGGGCTTTCTCCCAGGATCCCCGAACGTACGGGCCATCGCCGCGCCGACACCGCTCGCGCACCGGTTCCCCTGGCATGCCGGGAACTTACCTGCGGGCCGCTCAGGGGCTTTTCCGCGGAGTTCCCCGCCGGTTCCATAACCGCCATCACCGGCGAGTCCGGCTCGGGCAAGACCCTTCTGCTCGAAACCCTCGCGGGCCTGCGCGCCCCGACGGACGGTACCGTCGAGTCCGCTCCCGGGCAAGCCGTGGCCCTCGCCGTGCAGGAAAGCGAGGCGAGCCTTTTTGAGGAATTCGTCGCCGATGACGTGGCCTTCGGGCCGAGGAATATGGGGCTGTCGGGCAGGGGACTCGTGGAACGCGTTTCCCTCGCGATGGATATGTCCGGTCTGCCCTTCGGCGAATTCGCCGATCGCCGGACGTTTACCCTTTCGGGCGGAGAGCGGCGCAAGGCGGCCCTCGCGGGCATCATCGCCATGAACACGCCCGTCATCCTTCTCGACGAGCCGTCTTCGGCCCTGGACATCCGGAGCCGGGGACAGCTGCTTGCGCTGCTTTCGAACCTCGCGTCGGAGGGGAGGACGGTCGTCTTCACGACCAACCGCCCCGAGGAATGCCGCATCGCCGATCAGGTGCTGGAACTGCCCGTGCCGGCCGTTGGCGTCCCGGCCGACTTCTCGTCCGACGGCGGGAAAAAGAGGCGAGGCTCTTCGACGCGCGGCCAGCAGGCCCTGGAACGCCTTCGCTCCGGGTCCCGGGGCTCGTACGTCAAGCTCGATACCCCCATACACCGGCTCTCGCCCCTGTCCAAGTACCTGCTCGCCTTCTCGGGCGTCGCCGCGGCTCTCGCCGTCCAGGGCTGGCCCTGGCTCGTTCTTGCGATCGCGCTTTCGTTCATCCCTGCGTTCATGTCGCGTATCCCCGCGTCGCGGCTTCTCAAGGGATTCCTTAAGATACTTCCCTGGCTTGTCCTCTTGTCGGTCCTGCAATATCTGTTTTCGCCCGGGAGTCTCCTCTTCCTCTTTTTCCTGCTCCGATTTGCCCTGCTGTACCTGCCGCTTTCGGTCTTCGTTTTTAGCGCGAGCCATACCGAGATCATGTACGGCATGGAGGATCTGCTCGCCCCGATCCGGCTCTTGGGACTGCCCGCCCGGGACGTGTCCCTCGTTACCGGCATCGTGTTCAGGTTTATCCCGCTTCTCTACGGCGAAGCCGAGCGGATCGTTGGCGCCAGGGCGGTCAGGCAAGCGGGAGCCGTGAGCCGACGGGGACCGATCCGGCGAATCCAGTCCATGGCCTCCCTCTTTATCCCGCTGATCCTCCGCACGCTGATCCGGGCGGAGCGGCTCGCCGAGGCGATTACCGCCCGCTATTACGGATCGGGGAAGCATACCCGGTACCTGGTCTGGAAGACGGGCTTTGCCCAGCGTTCGATGACGCTGGTGGCAATGGTCCTCGCGGGCGCGTTGATAGCTCTATCGTATTATCTCGGGGCGCCATGAAGCCGGTCGACCTTGCCTTTTGCCCGCGATGCGGAACGGGCGGATATGAATTCCGCGACGGCGCGTTCTGGCATTGCCCCTCCTGCGGGTTTACCCTCTACCACAACGTGGCCGCCTCGGCCAGCGTCATCCTGGAGCTTGACGGCCGGGTGCTCATGCTGGTTCGCGGAAAGGAGCCCCGGAAGGGTCGGCTCTCGCTACCCGGCGGGTTCGTCAATCCCGACGAGCGCGCCGAGGACGCCGCCGTCCGCGAGTGCCTCGAGGAGACGGGCCTTCGCGTCGATGGCCTTTCATTCGTCGGCTCCTGGCCGAACGACTACGCGTATTGCGGGGTGGTATACAAGACGTGCGATATGTATTTCGGAGCCAGGCTCTCCGCCCCGCTCGCCGAGCTCAAGCTTGACCGGGACGAGGCCCCGGACTTCCGCCTGATCGACCCGGTCGACTTCGAGTGGGCGCCCATCGCCTTCGAGTCGGCGCGAAAGGCCCTGCTCGCCTGGCGGGGGATGCGGGGGTAACCCGGTCCGCCCACCAGGCGCGGGCTTACGGCTACATGGCGAAGAATGCGACGCCCTCGTTGGGATAGCGTTTCTGAACCTTGCCGATGGCCGCCTCGATGTCCGCGACGGTCTTCTCGTCGCAGTAGATGATCATCAGTTCGTTGATCTCGGGCCAAACCGCGTCGCCCATCTTGGGAACCGAATAACCCTTCCCGCGAACGCCGGGGATGATTGAATAATGCTGAGCCCCCTCGATCTTCGAGATAGCCCCGAGGATATCCTCGACGAGTGCCTGGCTGTACATGATCTCCACCCGCCTTAATGACGCCTTTTTCATGACTGACCTCCCTGGGCCTGTACCCGTTCCTGTTCCTCGAGTAGGAGCTTTTGTTCCAGCTTCGCCTGTTTCTTTACGTCCCTTTTTTCGCGAACGCGGTTAAAGCCGTAGTAGAGGACGGGCATAAGGAAGAGGGTCATCAGGGTTCCGAAGGAAAGGCCGCCGAGGATCGTCTGACCGATCGGCTGGACCATCTCGGAGCCTTCGCCGGGGAAGAAGGCCATCGGCACGAGGCCGAGGACCGTGGTGAGGGTCGTCATCAGGATGGGCCTGAGTCGGCTTCGCCCGGCCTCGGCGCAGGCGTCCCTGAGGGAAAGCCCGCGCTTGCGCAGCAGGTTGGTGTAGTCGACGAGGACGATGCCGTTATTGACGATGACGCCGACCAGGATGAGGGCGCCGACCGCGGTCATGACGTTCAGCTTCTGACCCATGATCCCGTAGACCGCGACGATCCCGATGAACATGAGGGGCAGGGTAAAGAGCACGATGAATGGGTCGAGGAGAGACTCGAACTGACTCGCCATGACGGCGAAGACCAGGATGATGGCCATGAGGATGATGACGACGAACTGTTTGATCGCCTTCATGAGGTCCTCGTAGTCGCCCGAGTACTCGATGCGCACGGCCGGATCGACCGGGATCTCGGTTTTAATCAAATGTTCGATTGTCTTTTGCACCTTGTTGATCGAGACGTCCTTCTGCGTTCCCCCGGTCACCATGACGAGGCGGCTCTGGTTTTCGCGCGTGATCGAGATGGGCGAGGTCCCCTCCGCGTAGTGGGCGAAGCTCGATACCGGTATCCTGAGTCCCTGGGCGTTCGTGACGAATATCTGCTCGAGGTCGATCAGCTGGGTCTTGTCTTTCTCGGCGAGCATCACCAGGATGTCGGTCTCGTCGCCTTCCTCGCGGAAGCGGGAATCGGTCGTGCCCGCGACGTTCGCCCGGATCTCCTGACCGACTGTCGCGACGTTGAGCCCGAGGCTGTAAAGCCTCTGCCGGTCGATGACGATGTTGACCTGCGGGAGTCCTTCCTTCATGCTGACTGTCGGTTCAGTCACGAGGTCGGCGGCCTTTTCGATCAGGAGGTTCTTGATCGCGTACGCTGTGTCCCGGGCCTTGCCGAGGTCGTCCGACTTAACCTCGATCTGGACGGCCGAGCTGCCGCCGCCGATGCCCATGCTGTTCCCTGAGCTGAGCTTGAAGCTCGCGCCGGGGAATTCCCCGAAGTGGGCGCGGAGCTTCGTCTTGATTTCGTCCTCGCTGTCAATCCGATCGAAGAGCGTGGGGAGCCCTATCGTTACCGTCCCTTTATAGGAGCTCGTCCCGCCCATTCCCCAGGTGTCGCTCGCCCCCGCGAGGAGGGTGATGTTCTTGTATCCCTTTATCTCGCGGACGATAATCTGCTCGAATTGGCGGAGGACATCCTCGGTCGTCTCGAGCCTTGTGCCGACCGGCAGTTCGATGTCGACCTGGACTGAGTCCGAGGACTGGGTCGGCATGTAGACGAAGCCGAGCACCGGGACGAGTGCAACGCTGAGGATGAAGAGGGCGACGATGGTAAGGATCGTGTGGGTCTTGTGCTTGAGTACCCAGCGGATCGACCGGGCGTACCTGGCGTCGAGATTGTCGAAGAAGCGCGCGAGGGTCCCGTCCATCTTGCCCCAGATTCCGGGTATAGTGCGGTTCTTTTTCCCGCTTATCTGGAAGTACTTGCTGGTGAGAACCGGCACGAGAACGATGGCGACGATGAGCGAGCAGAGCAGGGAGATGACGACGGTGAACGCGAGTCCCTGGAATATCTCCCCGATGATCTCGAGTTCTTTCTTGTACATGATAAGCGGCAGGAATACGCAGATCGTGGTAAGCGTCGAGGCCATGATCGCGAGGGCCATCTCCTGCGAGCCGAGCACCGACGCCGGGACGGGCTTCGATCCCTTCTCGCGGTAGGTATAGATGTTCTCCAATATGACGATCGAGTTGTCGACGAGCATCCCGACGCCGAGCGCGAGGCCGGCGAGGGTCATGATGTTCAGCGTCATCCCGGTGAAGAACATGATGCCGAGGGTGATGATGAGCGATATCGGTATCGTGAGCCCGATGATGATCGTGCTCCGGAAGCTCCGGAGGAAAATAAAGAGGATGATGACCGCGAAGAGGGCTCCCTGTATGGCGCTCGAGGACACGTTGTCGACCGAGCGCTGGATGATGTCCGTGGTGTTGTGCGTCTCCGTGATCACGATGTCGGACGGGGAGTCCGCGATGATCTCTTTCATGCGGGCCTGCACGGCCTTCGCGGACTTGACCGAGTTCTTGCCGCTCTGTTTCTGGATCGCGAGTTGGATGCACGGCGTCCCGTTGAAGTAGTAGTTGGACGTCGGGTCCTTGAAGCCGTCGTACACGTCGGCGATATCGCGAAGGCGAACGGTGGCGACCGAGGGCATAGGACCGCCCATGAGGGCGGCCGCGGCGTCGCCCGCCTGCTTGTAGGATATGACCGTATCCCTGATGTCGTCGAGGGAGTTATATTCGCCGACGGTATTTATCGTGTAGTTGAGGTCTCCCTCGGTGATCGTGCCGCCCGCGATTTGGATGTTCTGCGCGCTGATCATCTGGGAAACCTGGGTGATGGTCAGGTTGTAGGCCTGGAGCCGGTCGCGGGGGATCTCGACGACGATGGCGCGCTCGCGGCCGCCCATGACGTAGGCCGAGGCGATGCCGTCGATCTGCTCGAGCTTGGGCGTCAGGTCCTCCGCGAATTGGCGGAGTTCCTCGGGCGTCCGGTTGCCGCTGATGGCGTAGAACATGATGGGTATCATGTTCGGGTCCATCTTGTAGATCATCGGCGTCTCCGCGTCCTCGGGTAAAAGCTCCTTGACGTAGTCGAGGTTGGCGCGTATGTCGTTCATCGCCTCGTCGATGTTGCTGCCGTAGGTCAGTTGGAGGTAGACGAGGCTCGAGCTGTTCGACGACTGGGAGCCGAGGTACTCGATGCCCGAGACCCCGGAGATGACGCTTTCGATGGGCCGCGAGACACGCTTCTCCACCTCTTCGGGGCCGGCGCCCGGGTACATCGTGCTGATCGCGACGTAGGGGAGCTCGATATCCGGAAGCAGGTCAAGCGGCAGGTCGAGCGTCGCGTACATCCCGAGCGCCGTCAAAACGGTGAATATGATCAGGACCGTCGTCGGTCGGGATACTGCTGTCTTGGAAAGGCTCATTGTATGGTCTCCATTTTCGGGAGCGGCTCGACGCGGGACACGACGTTGACCGCAGAGCCCTCTTCGAGGAGCGACTGCCCCTTGATCACGATTTCCTCATCAGGCTTGATCCCCGAGAGGATCTCGACTTTGTTGTCGACCCTGATGCCGACCTTAACCGCCTGGCGGCGGACCGTCGTCTTTTCCCCGCTGACCACGACGAAGACGAAGTCCTCGCCGAAGCGGTTGACGATGGCGGCGCCCGGGACCTTTACGATGGAGGTCTTGGTGTCGGTGATGAGTTTGACGCGGGCGAACATGCCGGCCTTGATGCGGGGGTCCTTCCCTACGAGCGTCAGCTTGACGCCCATCGTCCGCGAGGTCTGGTCAAGAACCGGACTGATCTCGATGACCCTCGCGGGGAATACCTCGCCCGGGTACGCGTCGAAGCGGAGATAGGCAAGCTGGTTGTCCCTGATCTTTGAGACGAATCTCTCGCTGACGTTCATGCCGATCTCGAGTGTTTCCATCTTGCTGACCTTGGCGACGGAAACCTGCGGGGATACCATGCTTCCCGCGACGACGTTGACCGCCGTGATCGTTCCGGCGATCGGCGCCTTGACCGGGCTGTACTCGTAGTTCATCCCGGGGCGCGAGGGATCAACGAGGGCGATGACCTGGTTTTTCCCGACCGCGTCGCCGACCTTTACCTTAACCTCGGCGATCTTCCCCGCGGTGTCGGGCAGGACGTCGATATTGCTTTTCGCGGCGACGTCGCCGCCGAATTCGAGGTAATCCTTGAGCTCTCCGCGGGTCGCCGTCGTCGTGGAGACGGCGAATATCGCGACATCGGCCGCTTCCTTCTCCGCGGCGGCCTTTTTCTCCGCGTCCTTCTTTCCGCCGCAGCCCGCGAGCGTGGCTATCAGGGCGCCGGCGAGGGCCATGGCGGCGAGCGCCTTCCGTTCGTTTGACTTATTCATCGTGCTTCCTCACTTTTTCCTTCCAGTTTCGTATTAAGGGCGACCTCGAGGTCGAGCATGGTCGAAAGGTAATTGAACTTCTCCCCGAGTACCCCGATCTCCGCCTGGATGAGCGTGTTCTCGGCGTCCTTGAGGTCAAGGTACTCGATAGTCCCGGCGCGGTATCCCTGCTCGGTCAGGCGGTACGCCTTCTCGGCCATGGCGACGTTAAGCTCCATGGCCGAGATCGAGGTGCGGTGCTTGTCGAGTTTGCTGACGAGGTTCCGAATCTCGAGCTCCGCGTTGTAGGACGCCTGACGGAAAGTCAGCTCGAGCTGGGCGAGCCTGTCCTTCGTATCCGCGACCGTCTGGCCGAGCGACGAGAAGGGGAGAAGCCCGGTAAGCTCCATGGCGACCGTCACGCTGAAGGCGCCCGAGCCGTCGTTCCAATTCCCGGTGTCGGTCCAGGAATCCTCGACCGAGGAGAGGACCGGCGCGAAGCTCTGGCTGAGGGCGACGCTCGGCGTGAAGCGCTGGAGCTGGGTGGCCTTGATCTGGGTGTTCATCAGCTCGATGTTCTTCGCGAGTATGGCGATATCGAGCCTGTCGCCGAGATGCCTCTCGACGAGATCGTCGGCGTCGTACGACGCGATCGCGGGCTCGATGGAACCGGCGAGGGTAATCTTCGTGCCGACGGGCAGGCCGAGAAGGAAGGCGAACATCCCCTTTTGCTGGTCCAGGATCAGTTCCGTTTCCTTGATGGTCGGCCTTTGCGTCTCAACGGCGAGCTGGGTTTGAAGGAGCGAGAGCTCGGGCACGAGGCCGTTCTTGAAGTTGATCTGCGTTTGCCTGAACCGGTCCTCGCTGATCGCGAGCTTGTCCTTCGCGAGGGCGAGCCCCCCTTCCTGCAGGAGGATGGCGTAGAAGGCCTTTCGCACGTTTTGCTCGGTTTGCTGTCGGGCCTGCTCGTGCGTCAGGAGCCCCGCCTCGTAGGATTGGCGCGTTATCCGCAGGCCCTCGACGAGGGCGGCGTTAAGGTTGAGCCCGATCGTGAGCCCGGCCATGGCGGTCCAGTGGTCCGCCTCGCTGACGCTGTCGTCGTAGGGTATGTGCATCTGCTGGAGGAGCGGCGCGAAGGGGTTGCTCACGTTGTTGGACCTCGCGAGCGTGCCGGAGGCCTGTACCGTCGGGATAAACACGTTGAGGGCAAGGTTCTTTCCCCGTTCCTTTATGCGGACGTCGATGGCGCTCGACGAGAGCGCGATGTTGTTTTCCATCGCGAGCGTTACCGCTTCCTCGATCGTCAATGTCCTGGCTCCGGCGGATACGGCCGACGCGATGGCGGGCTCAGCGGGCGCGGGGATTTCCGCCGGCGCCGAGCCGGCTTGTGCGAACGCCCCAATGGAGGCAAGGCCGGTCAGCAGGATGGCAAGGAAAAACAGTCTCTGATACTTCATTACAGCTCCTCGTACAATTCTTTGTCTCCGCCCATCATGTGTCTGAACATGACGCGGATATGTTTCGATATATCCTCCGGGCAGGCGCCCGGATGCCTTTCGTGTATAACCACGCTCGCGGAGAGGATAAGCGCCCATTTGACGAACGCGAGCGTCCGGTCCTTGTCCTCGCCTCTCCCCGTTTGCCGGAAGAGTCCCAGAAAGCGGTCAAGGTCCTCGGCCTCGTGCGGTGCCTCGTAGTGGTTGGCTACCAGCTCATACCTGATCCAGTTGAAAACCGGGATCATCCCCGGCATGCCCAGGATGTAATTCGCCTGCGTGGCCATGATGATGTACAGCTGTTCGGCGAAGGTCTCCCCGCTGACCAGTCTTTCCGCGCACAAGGTCGTTATATTCGCGGTCTCCCTGGCTAGCAGCAGGGAGATCATCTCTTTCTTCGTTTTTCCGTAGAAGTAGAGGCTGCTCTTCGCCCTGCCCATCTGTTCCGCGATCCGCTCGATCGTCGTTCCCTTGATACCGTGGCAGCGGATCGCCCCGGTTATCGCAGCGAAGAGCCGCTCCATCTGCTCGCTTCCCGCTCCCGAGTATCCCTCAGGGAGCGCGCAGGCCTTATCGAGCTCGTCGAGCCGCGCGTCGTCGGGTTGGGCGAGGTCCGGGATTCCCTTTTCCAATATATCGAGGAATTCCTCCTGGTTTCTCTGGAATGCCTCGATGTCGAAGCTGATGATCATGATCGAGACGCAGTTCATGAGGAACCAGGAGGAGATATGCCTGCGGCGTTCCGGCGGCAGCTTCTCCATCCCGGCGAAGAAACTCGCGAATCGACCGCTGCCCGCGATGAGGAAGGACAGGATATGACGGTCAAAATCGGGGTCGGAAAAGATGGATTTCATGATCAGTTGGTGATAAGCCGGTTTTTCCCTGAAAAGCGCCACCAGGGCAGAGCGAGTCCGTATCGGCGAGGTGTAGGACGAATCGATCGTTGAAAGAATGTCCTGGAGCATTTGCCGACGTATCTCGTTGTCTATCTCGGAGCGGCTGTGGAAATGTCGGTATATTGCGGTTTTCGACACTCCTATCAGCCCCGCTACCTCGGCCAGACTCCAGCTTTCACTGGCTTCCGACAGCTTGAATGCTGCCTCGAGGATCTGATCCCGGCGGGTTGTTTTTCTGACTGTGTCTATCCTGTTTTCCATTATTGTAGTATTCAACACCTGCATCCTTACAATATGTTACCGAACGTTCGGTAACATCGAACGTAGATAAATATGGAGCCATAGTCAAGTAAAGGAAAGGCCTTACTTAAAAAAAGGTCTCCGGTATGGTAGACTCCGTCCCGGGGGAGTCATCCATGAAAAACAAACAGTACCGGGAACTCGCCGTTTGCGGCTTTGAGGCCGTCAGGGCGCTCGCGGAACGCCATCCCGAGTCCATTCAGCGCCTCTTCTTTACCCAGGATCGCGCCCGCTTCTTCGGCCCCGTGTGCAAATACCTTGCCTCCGAACGCCGTATCTACCGCGTCGTGGAGGCTCCTTCCGAACTCGAGAAGCTCAGCCAGAGCGTTCATCACCAGGGCGTCGTCGCCATGATCCAGGAGCCCGAGATCCAGGCCCTCGACAATGGTACCCTGCGCGCCTGGCAGGACAGCCACGCGCGGGTCCTCCTCCTCGATCGCGTCGGCAACGCGAACAACCTGGGCGCCATCATTCGGAGCGCCGCCTTTTTCGGCGTCCGCAAACTCGTCATCAGCGACGAGGACGAGCAGGCCCAGATAACCACCAGCGCCTGGCGTGTGGCCCAGGGCGGGATGGAATTCGTCGAGATCCGCCGGGTTCCCTCGGCGGCCTGGCTCGTCCAGGCGTCCGCGGGTCGTTCCGTTCGCATCGGCGCCGACCACAAGGCCCATAATCGGCTCTCGGACCTTCGAAACCTCGCCAGCCCGGAGCAAAGCCTCCTCGTCGTGATGGGCAACGAGGAAACGGGGCTTTCGCCCGAGGTTCGCGGCCTTTGCGACCATCTGGTCCGCATCCCGGGCACCGGCGAGATCGAAAGCCTCAACGTCGCCCAGGCGGCGACCCTCTTCCTGTACGAACTCTCGAATCTCTAGGCGCGAAATTCGGCGATTCGGCGCGGCGGAGCGTTGACCGCGCCCGAATTCCGCCCATTTTGTGACCAAGTCACTGCCACCCGCCACCGGATAGCGTATATTTGCAGTAGATATGAACGACAGGAGGCACAATATGGCAGTACTTCATACCAACGCGGCGAGTTTCGACAAGGTAATCAATCAGGACGTTCCCGTCCTCGTGGACTTTTGGGCTCCTTGGTGCGGGCCCTGCAAGATGCTCGGACCGGTTATCGAGGAGGTCGAGAAGGAAGTCGGCTCCTCGGCTGTCGTAGCCAAGGTAAACGTCGACGACGAACAGGACCTCGCGGTTAAATACAACGTATCGAGCATACCGACCATGATCGTCTTCAAGAAGGGCCAACAGGTCGACCGCACGGTAGGCTTCATGGCCAAGGAAAAGATCGTCTCGATGATCAAGTCGCACGCATGATAAAGGTCCCGGAGCCTACAATTCCACCTTTTTCTCCATGAGCCAGCTGGCCGCCGCGAAGAGCAATGCCGCCACGACGAGGTAGAAGGCGAACGGGGCGATGGGTATCGTCAGTTCCCGGGCGCTTACGCCAAGCTCGAAACCGCTCAAGGCGGCCGATGATCCGGGGCTATAGCGGAAACTGAATGGAACGTGAAGGTACCACCCGAGCTTTTCGCTGAGCATGGTCCCGTAGCGACTCGACCAGTTGGAAAGCATGATGAACACGGCGACCGATATGACGGTCGCGAGCGTGCGGTTCTTGACGAACGACCGCGAGGCGACCAGGGCGAAGGTAAGGAAGCTTCCCGCGCTCGCGAAGACGCATAGCAGGATCATGGTGCCTTCAAGCAGGGCCAGCGGGTTCAGGATGAATACGTGGTGGAGCAGGAAGGTAAAGAGGCTCAGGAAGGAGAGCTCGCCCATGCTCTTCAGGGAGGACCACAGGGCGAAGTGGACGCACATCGAAAGGAAGACCGCGAGGCCGTAGACGGTCCCCTCGATCAGCCCCGCAAGGAAGCGCCCCCCGAGGATCTCCCACCCGTGCCGGGGAACCGTCAGCATGAGGTATCCCGAGTCGCGGTACAGCATGCCGCTCGCGTGCCCCGATGCGCACATGAAGAACATTGCGGCGCCGGACACGAAAGTGACCGCCATCGAGATGAAGATCCAGAAGCCCATGGAGGCGGACATGCTGTAGGTGCGCATGACGAGTTCCCGGGCCCCGAAGAACCAGGCGAGCAGGTTGACCGCGAAGAGTACGCCTAGCGTCAGCAGGAGGGCGTTTTTCCGTCCCTTAAGCTGGTATTTGATTATCTGAAGCATGGTTTCCCCCCTATTTATTGCCGAATATTTCCAGATACAGCTGGTCGATCGACTTGCCGCGCTCAACCCTGAGCGTATCGGCGTCACCGGCCAGGATCAGCTCGCCCTCGTCAATGAAGGCGACGTCGTTGAAGAGCTGTTCCACGTCGTTTACCAGGTGGGTGCTGACGATGATCGACGAATCCTCGGTCCAGGTCTTGATGATCGTCGACACGATGCGTTCGCGCGCGACCGGGTCTATCCCCCCGAGGGGCTCGTCCAGGATAAAGAGCTTTGCCCTCCGGGAGAAGGCGAGGGTCAGGTTGAGTTTCTCTATCATCCCCTTGGACATGGACTGAACCCGATCCGTCAGGTTCAGCTTCATGAACGAGAGCATGTCGAGGGCCTTGTTCCGGTCGAAGTCGGCGAAAAAGTCCGCGTAAAAATCGATGGCGTCATTCGCCTTCATCCAGGGATACAAGGCGTTGCGGTCCGGTAAAAAGGAAACGAGGGCCTTCGTCTCGTAGCCGTTCGGCCTCCCCGCGACCGAGAATCCCCCGGCCGAGGGTTTCTGGAGCCCGGCCAGGATCTTGAGAAGGGTCGTCTTTCCCGATCCGTTCGGTCCCATCAACCCGAGTATGCGCCCGCTTTCGAGCCGTAAATCGATGCCCTTCAGGGCCTGCTTCGCGAAGAAATTCTTCTTCAGGCCAGAAATCTCAAGTATGTTCGACATTGCCGCGATCCTCCTCCAGTATGCGCAGTTCCCTGCTTATCGCCTCGAGCGTCTCGGCGGGTTTGAAACCGAGGCCCCGCAGGCCCTCAAGGCATGCGTGAATGATCCCCTTCGCCATCTCGGGCTTGAGCCCGGCCGCCAAGGAATCGCGTTCCACGATGAAGGTTCCCATGCCCCTCCGGGTTTCGGTGACGCCCTCGCGTTCCAGTTCCTGATATGCCCGCTGGACGGTATTGGGATTCACCGTCAGCGCCTCCGCCTGCTCCCGAACCGAGGGGAGCTTGTCGCCCGGACGAAGGATTCCGGCGACGATCTCCTGTTTAATCGAGTGCATGATCTGCAGGTAGATCGGAATATTCGGATCAAATTCGCTCATTCGTCCTCCTTGAGTTAGTGTCTTAATAGACTAATACACCAAGACGCGCGAGAAGTCAAGAGTACAGCTGTCAAAACTGTGTATTTTTAAGCAATTTTGACAGCTGTAACAAAAAAACTTGACGGCGGGGGTGGTTTCTCCTAGGATGGAAGGATATTTTCACAAGGAGCATTACATGGGTGCTGACAAGATCCAGATATTGGTGGCGATGGGCTCATACCTGCTGTTTACGATAGGCATCGGGTTGTGGTATTCAAAGAAAAGCAGTACGAACGCCGAGGCGTACTTCCTCGGGGGACGCGGACTTGGCCCCTGGGTCGCCGCGATGAGCGCCGAGGCCTCCGATATGTCCGGCTGGCTCCTGCTCGGACTTCCCGGCGTCGCCTACTTTACAGGCGCCGGCGAGGCGGCATGGACCGCGATCGGTCTCGCGATCGGGACCTGGATCAACTGGCTCGTGGTCGCGAAGCGCCTTCGCTCCTATTCGCAGGTCGCCGACAATTCGATCACCCTGCCCGCCTTCTTCAGTAACCGTTTCCATGACAAGAAGCACGTCCTGTCGACGATCTCGGCCATCATGTTGATCCTCTTCTTTTCCATATATGTCGGTTCGCAGTTCGTTACCTTCGGCAAACTCTTCGGCTATGTCTTCGGGATGGAGACCATGTATGCCCGGATGGTTATCTTCGGGGCCCTCTTCGTCCTGATCTACACCTTTATCGGGGGCTTCCTCGCCGAGACCATGTCCGACTTCATCCAGGGGACCCTGATGTTCTGCGTGCTCGTCCTCGTGCTTACCATCGGGACTATCAAGGCCGGTGGGGTCGGCGAGGTCATCGCGAACCTCCGGAACATCCCCAGCTTCATGGACTTCTTCGGCATCGCCGTCCCGGTCGACGAGGCAGGGGCCGCGGTTTCCTCCGCCGTCGGTAACGTTCAGGCGGTAGTTGGCGGCAAGGGGGTCTTCGGCCCGGGCGCCCGTTACGGGTTCCTCAGTATCCTGTCCTGCCTCGCCTGGGGTCTCGGCTACTTCGGCATGCCCCAGGTCCTGCTCCGCTTTATGGCGATCGAGAAGAGCTCGAAGATCCCGCTCGCCCGGAACGTCGCGGTCATCTGGTGCTTCATCTCCCTCTTCGCCGCGGTCGCGATCGGCATGATCGGCCGGGCCCTGATGCCCGGACTCCTCGTCACCGCGAGCGGCTCGGAGACGATCTTCATCCACCTCGCCGTCGATTTCTTCCCGCCCCTTCTCGCGGGCTTCGTGCTCTCGGGCATCCTCGCGGCCTCCATCAGCTCCTCCGACTCCTATATGCTGATAGCCTCGTCCTCGCTCGCGAACGACCTGGTCCAGAACATGAGCAAGAAGGACCTCAACGACCGGCTCGTCATGTGGCTCGCCCGCCTGACCCAGGTCGTGGTTACCTGTTTCGGCATCTGGGTCGCCCTTTCCGGGAATACCTCGATCTTCCGGGTCGTTTCCTACGCGTGGGCGGGGCTCGGGGCCTGCTTTGGCCCGCTGATGCTCTTCTCCCTGTTCTGGAAGCGCACGACCTTCCAGGGCGCGGTCGCGGGGCTTCTGACCGGCGGGGCTACGGTATTCATCTGGAAGAACCTGGTATCAAGGCTTGGCGGCATCTTCGGCGTCTATGAGCTCCTGCCGGCCTTTATCCTCTCATGCCTGGTGATTTTCGTGGTGAGCCTGTTGACACCGAAACCGTCTGATGCAATTATCAAGGAATTCGAAACGGCGGAGACCGCGAACTTCTGATCGGGGTTCCGGGCCGACTCGGGCGGGGGACGCGATGCAGATCTTGAAAGACAGGATCCGGAGGGACGGCAAGGTCCTTCCGGGGGATATTCTGAAGGTGGGGAGCTTTCTCAACCACCAGATGGATATAGCCCTGTTCAACGAGATCGGCCGCGAGTTCGCCCGCCGCTTCGAGGGAACGCCCGTTACCCGAATACTCACCATCGAGGCCTCGGGGATCGGCATTGCCTGCGTCGCCGCGCAGTACTTCGGCAACGTGCCGGTCGTATTCGCGAAAAAGTCAAAAACGGGAAACGTCTCGGGCGACGTATACGTCTCTTCGGTTCGTTCGTATACCCACAACGCCACCTACGACGTGCTTGTCACGAAGGATTATCTAGATCCCGGCGATTCCATCCTGCTGATCGACGATTTCCTTGCCAACGGATGCGCCCTCGAGGGCCTGGCCGATATCGTGCGCCAGGCGGGTGCGAATCTCGCGGGCGCCGGTATCGTCATCGAGAAGGGCTTTCAGCCAGGGGGCGCCCGCCTGAGGGCCTCCGGCGTCAGGGTCGAGTCCCTCGCCATCGTCGACGGGATGAGCCCCGACGGGGGTATTACCTTCAGGGAATGATTTTTTACTTTCTAAAGCGCGGGATGCCGGCCAAAGCGGCGTCCTCCGAAACCGGCCGTCAATCCCGACGGCCGGATATGTTTTTTTATCCAAAGAGGAGAGACGGATGAAAAAGGTTTGCATGGTTTTATTGATGGCCGCGGCCGTTCTGTGCGCGGTTAGCGCCGGCGGCGCCAAGGAAGCCCCGGCTTCCGGCGGGAAGCTGACCAAGGACAACATCATGGTCGGTTTCGTGTACATCGGCACGATCGACGACGAGGGCTATACCCAGGCCCACGACCAGGGGCGCCTCGCGCTCAACTCGATGGGGATCAAGACCGCGTACATCGAGCGAGTCGCCGAGAACGCCGACTGCGAGAAGGCGATCCGCGACCTCATCGACCAGGGCTGCAACGTGATCTACACGACCAGCTTCGGCTTCATGGACTGGACCCTCAAGGTCGCCGCGGACCATCCCGAGGTGTACTTCGGCCATTGCTCCGGCTACAAGAAGGCCGCGAACGTCTCCACCTATTTCGGCAAGATTTACCAGGCCCGCTACCTTTCCGGCATCGCCGCCGGCAAGAAGACCAAGGCCAACAAGATCGGCTACGTCGCCGCGATGCCGATCCCCGAGGTTATCCGGGGCATCAACGCCTTTACCCTCGGCGTGCAGTCCGTCAACCCCAAGGCGACCGTCGAGGTCATCTGGACGAACACCTGGTTTGACCCGGCCGTCGAGAAGCAGGCCGCCCTCGAGCTCCTCAACAAGGGCTGCGACGTGATGGCCCAGCACCAGGACACCACCGCTCCCCAGATCGCGGCCCAGGAAAAGGGCGCGTTCGCCGTCGGCTACAACTCGCCCACCGCGAGCGCGGCCCCCAAGGCCTACATGACCGCCCCCCTCTTCAAGTGGGCGACTTTCTATACCGACGACGTGAACAAGATCCTCGCCGGCACCTGGTCAAGCCGCGCGTACTGGGAAGGGTTTGACAAGGGCATGGTCGCCCTCGACGCCCTCACCGCGGTTTGCGCCCCTGGCACCGCCGACGCGATCGAGTCCGTCAAGGCCAAGCTCATTGACAAGTCCTTCGAGCCCTTCACCGGGCCCATCGCCGACCAGAGCGGCTCCGTCCGCGTCGCGAAGGGAGTCAAGATGACCGACGACGAGATCTGGAACATGGGCTGGTTCGTCAAGGGCGTTATCGGAAACGTCCCCAACTGACCCTTCGGGCCGGAGGGCCCCGGGCGCCTTGCCCGGGCCTCCGGCCTTTTTGTCCCTCAAGGAGCGGTACCCGCCAGATGGCATACATTGAGTTACGCAACATCACCAAATCGTTCGGAACCGTCGCCGCGAACAGGGGCGTGTGCCTGAACGTCAACCGGGGGGAGATACTCGCCCTTCTCGGCGAGAACGGCTCGGGAAAGAGTACCCTGGTCAACATGCTTTCCGGCATCTACGCCCCCGATTCGGGGACGATATCCGTTGGCGGGCGCGAATGCGTGTTCGCCTCCCCCGAGGACGCGATACGCGCCGGCATCGGGATGGTCCATCAGCACTTCAAGCTCGTGTCCGTCATGACGGCGCGCGAGAACATCAGCCTCGGTGAGCGGGGCGGCCTTTTCGTCGACCAGAACGCGGTCGACGAGCGAATCTATCAAGTTGAAAAGAGATTCGCTCTCGTGACGAACCCGGAGAAAAAGATATACAGCATGTCCGTCGGCGAGAAGCAGACGGTCGAGATACTCAAGGTCCTGTACCGGGGAGCGAACGTCCTTATCCTGGACGAGCCGACGGCCGTCCTTACCCCGCAGGAAACGGTCCGCCTCTTCGACATCCTCCGGAAGATGAAGGAGGAAGGTTGCGCGATCGTCATCATCACCCACAAGCTTAACGAGGTGATGGAGATAAGCGACCGCGTCACCGTCCTGCGCAAGGGCGAGAGCGTCGGTACGGTTCGCACCTCCGAAACGACGCCCCGGGCCCTCACCGAGATGATGGTCGGCGGCCCCGTATCCCTCGAGATCAAGCGCGAGCGGATCGCGCATTCCGACAAGCCGCTTCTGTCCGTTCGGCTCTTACGCAAGGTAAGCGACGACGGGATCGCGCTCCTCGATGGGGTATCGTTCGACCTCTTTGAAGGCGAGATACTCGGCGTCGCGGGCATCGCGGGCTCTGGCCAGCGTGAGCTTTGCGAGACCCTGGCCGGGCTCATGAAGGCCTCCGAGGGCTCCGTGCGCTTCGAGGGCGACGAGATCCTGGGGCTGTCGCCCGGGGCCGTCATCCACAGGGGGATCAGCATGAGCTTCATTCCCGAGGACAGGCTCGGCATGGGCCTCGTCGCAGGCATGGACATCGCCGACAACATCATGCTCAAGGCGTACAACCGGAATCCTGGTCCTTTCGTCGACCGGGCCGAGGGCCGCGCCCAGGCCGAACGGATCGTCAAGGCTTACGATATATCGACCCCCTCGATCAATCACATCGTCAGGAAACTTTCGGGCGGCAATATACAGAAGGTCCTTCTCGGCCGAGAGATCGAGATGAACCCGCGACTCCTTATCACGGCCTATCCCGTGCGGGGCCTCGACATCGGGGCCTCCAGCACCATCTATGAAATGCTGAACGCGCAGAAGCGAAAGGGCGTCGGCATCCTGTTCATCGGCGAGGACCTCGACGTGCTCCGCGAGCTCTGCGACCGGATCATGGTGATCCACAATGGCGCGGTGATGGGGATCGTGGACCCGGAAAAGGCCACGAAAGAGGACATCGGCCTCCTGATGATGGGCCAGCAACCGGAGATGAGCGCATGATACGAATCGTAACGAAACCCGAGCCTTCCCTGCTGAGGGAGAACCTGCTCAGGATAGGGGCCGTCGCCTGCGCCCTCGCGGCCTCGGCCCTGATCATGGTCCTGATCGGGTATAGCCCGCTCCTCGTGTACACCAAGATACTGGAAGGCTCGCTCAAGAGCGCGTACCGCTTCAGGGAAACCGTCAACAAGGCGATCCCGCTCGTCGTGCTTTCCCTCGGGATTGGGACTGCGTTCCGGATGAAGTTCTGGAACATCGGGGCCGAGGGGCAGTTCTACCTCGGGGCCTTCGGGGCCTCCCTCGTCGCCTTCGGCCTTCCGCCGTCGCCCGCCCTCCTGCCCCTGATGTTCCTCGCGGGCTTCGCGTTCGGCGGGCTGTGGGCCCTCGTCCCGGCCGTGCTCAAGGCGCGCTTCGCCGCGAGCGAAACCCTCGTTACCCTCATGCTCAACTACGTCGCCCTCAAATGGATAGCCTTCCTGCAGTACGGCCCATGGAAGGATCCCGCCGCGAGCGGCTTTCCCAAGATAGCGCCCTTCCCCAAGGAGGGCGTGTTGCCGTCCCTCTTCGGGATACACGTCGGCTGGCTCATCGCGCTCGCGCTCACGGCCGTCATGTACGTCGTGATCCGCAAGACGAAGCTCGGCTACGAGATCGACGTGCTCGGCGAGAGCGAGGCGACCGCCCGCTACGCCGGGATCGGCGTTACTCGCGTGACGATCGTCGCCATCATGCTTTCTGGCGGCCTGTGCGGGATCGCCGGGATGATGCAGGCCTCGGCCATCGAGCATTCGCTCTCGGAGCAGCTCTCGGGCGGCCTCGGCTTCACGGCCGTCATCACCACCTGGCTCGCGCGGCTCAGCCCGCCCGTCATCGTGATCGTATCGTTCCTGTTCTCGATCCTGATCCAGGGTGGAGCCTTCCTGCAGAGCTCGCTCAAGATCCCGGCGTCCGTCGCCTTGATCCTCCAGGGGATTATCCTGTTCTTCGTGCTCGGCAGCGAGTTCTTCGTCCGCTACCGCTTCGTGCGCACGCCCGCGCGGCATGCCGCTGCGTCCGCAGACAAGGAGGCTTCGAAATGAATCCCTTTATCGACGCCCTCGCTCTCTTCCTGCAGACCGCGACCCAGATGGGCACGCACATACTCTTCGCCATCCTCGGCGGTATCCTTTGCGAGAAGGCGGGGAACCTGAATCTCGGCATCGAGGGGATGATGCTTCTCGGCGCCTCCGTCGGCTTCTCGGCCGCCCTTTCAACGGGGAACCCCGTCGCCGCCGTGCTCGCCGCCGGGGCCGCTGGCGCAGTGGGCGCGGCGATCTACGCCGTCATCACGGTAACCCTTCGGGGGAACCAGACCGTCACCGGCCTCGCCCTGACGATATTCGGCACCGGTGTCTCGGGCTTCCTCGGCAAGGGCCTCTCCGGCAAGTCCCTGCCCGAGCCCGTCAGCGATGCCTTCGCCCCGCTCACGATCCCGGTCCTGGGCGATATCCCGGTGCTCGGCAAGATGGTTTTTTCGCAGAGCCCGTACGTGTATCTCTCCCTCGTCGTGGCCGTAATCCTGTTCGTGTACTTCCGCCGCACGCGGCCGGGGCTCAACCTTCGCGCCGTCGGCGAGAATCCAGCGGCGGCCGACGCCTCCGGTATCAACGTCTCGAGGTATAAATACGTTCATATCGTGTCGGGCGGTTTTCTCTGCGGCGTCGGCGGGGCCTATCTCTCGCTCGTCTTCGTCCCCCGCTGGCAGGAGAACATCACGGCGGGCGCGGGCTGGATAGCCGTCGCCCTCATCATCTTCAGCACCTGGAACCCGCTCAAGGCGGTTCTCGCCGCCTGGGCCTTCGGCGCCCTCAAGGGGATCGGCTTCAAGTTCCAGAACATCGACTTCCAAATCCTCGGGCACAAGGTCGTCTTCTCGCCCCAGCTCCTGGATATGATCCCGTATCTCGCGACCGTCCTGGTCCTCGTGCTCATTACGCGCCGGAAGAAGAAGGAACAGCAGGGCCCCGCCGGCCTGAGCGTCCCCTATTTCCGCGAGGAGCGGTAGGGACTGCTGTCAAAATTGTGTAAAAAAAAAGCCCGGACGAGCGTCCGGGCTTTTTACGTTCTAATAGCAGTCTTACTTCACCGTCATCCTGAATACCCCGTCCCAGTCCTTGGGCGGCGGGTTATGGATAAAGTGTTCGACTCTCTCGATGAACACCGCAGAGGGCGCGTCCCCGTAGAGCTCGACGTTTTTCTTGAAGGGTACCAGGGCCTTTTCCCAGTGGCCGGCGCGATATTCGGTGAGGCCCTTCTCGAAGAGCTTCTTGATCTCCATCAGCTTTGGTTGCGCCTGTGGAATCTCCTGCAGTATCTCGTAGATCCTGACGGGATCATTCTTGCCCTTTACCGCGATGAAGTCGAGCTCCCTGCAGAGGAAGTTCTCCTTGACGCGCTCGTGGACGACCTCGGTGATGATCGACTTCGAGCCGTACGCCTTGTTCGCGCCCTCAAGGCGGGCCGCGAGGTTTACAGTGTCGCCGATCGAGGTAAAGTCCATGCGGTCGCGCGCGCCGACGGAGCCGAAAACGACGTCCCCCGAGTTGATACCGATGCCGATGGAAACGACCGGCTGGCCGTCCTTCTCTCGGCGTTCCTTCTCTTCCATCATCGCGTGCCGTATCTGCATCGCGGCGCGGCAGGCGTTTACTTCCTTGAGGGGGCCCTCGAAAAAGGCCATCATCTCGTCGCCGACGAACTTGTCGACGTCGCCGTGGTTGTTCAGGATGATCTCGGTCTCGAGATCGAGATAGCTGTTGAGAACCCCGACGACCTCTTCCGGCTGCATGCCCTCGCAGAGTGTGGTGAAGCCTCGGATGTCGGTGAAGAGGAAGCTCAGCTCCTTCCTCGTCGTGGAAGTGGCGCCCTTCTCGGCCTGCTTGAGGGTGGACGCCGAGATGTACGGGACGATACCGCGGATGACCGTGACCATGTCGTTGATCTCGGTTGAAAGCGATTTTAACTCGTCATGGCTCGTGACGCAGTCGTTGTAGACGAGGGTTGTCGACGAGACGCGCGACTGTCCCCGGATCATGGTCGTGAGGATGTCGGATATCTTGCGGACGTTCATTCGGAGGAAGAGCAGCGGGTTGACGATGTAGTTTCCGACGAGATAGGTCAGGATGACGGCTATGTAGAGGAAGAACAGGGTACAGACGACCACGGTTACCCTCGTGCGGAAATAAGGCCTGAGGATTACGGACTCGTTGAATGTCATGACGGACAGCCCGAGCAGGCGCTCGCGCTTGATCCGCTCCTCGCCCTTCTTTACGGTATCGACCTTGATGATCGGGCTGATATAGGCGATGGTCCCCGCGGCGCCGTCGCGGACGGTGAACACGGAACGGTTCTCGCCGTAGAGCCCGGCGTACTCGCGGACGGTCTCGGCGGGAAGGCCGGGAAGGCTCGGGTACTGTTCCCCGGGGAGAAGGGTAGAATACTCCGCGCGGAACTCCGGGGTTTCCGCGGCGATATCGTCGAGGTAGACCTCGGTCGTCCTGCTCGTGAACAGGGTCATGGTCTCGTAGGAGAACTCTGCCTTGGCGTTCAGCTCCCCCTGCCTGTTGAGGTACTCGAACATGGCGATGTTGTCGCCCAGGTTGATGCGATAGTTGGCGCTCGCCTGCTCGACCTGGCCGCGCGCGGCGTCGCCGACGGCGTCAAGGATCGTGACGCGGTAGCTCCTGAGGAGCAGGGTGCTGAGGACGATGAGGATGATCGAGATGATGCCGATGAAGGCGACGAAAAGCTTGGTCCGGATGCGGAAGAGCACTTCGAGCGCCGCCGCGCCCTTCTTCGTCTTGCCGTCCGCGACGGTCAACCGGTGCGAGTCCTTGAAGTCGCGGTACTCGCGGTACACCGGGTTGCGGTTGTTTATAAGGCGGGCGAAGACCGTGATCGAGACGATATGCACCAGAACCGCGAGGCCGAGGGAGACGAAGGATACGATGGGTACGGAGAGGAACCAGGCCCGGGAGTCCGCGAAATTAAGAGCCGGCAACACGAAGGCGTAGACCGCGACGATCGTTACCAGGATCCGTCCGAGGGAAAGGAAGAATCCCCCCGGCTCCGCGAGTTGCCCCAGCTTGTCGTAGAAGAAAAGCGAGACAAACCGGTAGAGTCCCAAAAGGGGCGCGAGAAACGTGAGAAAAAGCAGCGTGCCGGACAGGGAGGAACCGCCGGCAGCCGCGTATGTAAAGGGCATGGAATAGGGCTTGAACAGAACCGTCTCCGCCCCGGCAGCCACCGGTCCCGGCGCGACGGGCAGGAAAAACCATACGATGAAAAACAACGCGGCGATCGCATCAAACACCCGCGAAACGATGATCTTTTTTTCCATAGTCGAGGCTCCATAGTATTTAGGATCAGCGAGTCGCTCTCAAAAACCGATAGCTTCTGAAAGTGCCTCAGTTTGCGCCGGAAAGGGCTTTCAGCTTTCCGTTCGTGCGGTCCAGGTACGCCTGGGCCTGCTCGTAATCCGGCTTGATCTTGGCCACCACGGTAAACTTGTCCCGGGCCAGCTCGTAGTCTTCCTCATTGTACGCGGCTATGCCGTCGTTGTACATGGGCTTGAGCGCTTCCACGATCGCGTCCCGCTTCGCCTCGAGCTGGTCCTTGTTCGCCTTTTTCTTCATGAGGGCGACGTTCGCGTCTACTTGCCCCCACGCCTTGACGAGCTCGCCCTGGGCGATCAGGGAATCGATTTCCCCGAGGACGTCCTGGATATCCGCGTCGTAATCCTGGACAGTCGCGGCTGTGGCCTTGTTGATCTTCGCCTTCAGGCTGACCGCCTCGGTCGTCCTGCTGATGCTCAGGGCCTTGGCCGCCTTCTGGTCGGCCAGGCTGAATTTATTGAGCCCGTAGAGGGCGTTGCCCCACCGCAGGTACAGTTGGTACTTGAGCGCCTTGATCTCGCCGTCGGTTCCGGGATCGAAACCGGAGACGATACCGTCGGCGCGAACGATGGCGGCTTCGGCGTCGCCGTATTTCCGGTTCTCGAGGCTTTCGCGCGCGGCGTCGATATCCTTCTGCGCGAGCGCCGTTATGTGACCGCCGATGGCGGCCTGGGCCTTTTTCACGTCACCGTTGCCGGGATCGACCGCCTCGATCTCGGACATGAGGGAGCCGGCGCCCGGCACGAGTTTCGAAAGGGTCTTCGGATTGCTTTGGGCCAGGATCTTGGTCTGGGCATCGGATATCTTCGCGACCCTTCCCTGGATTATCTCCTTGCGGACGCTCGCCGTGTCGGACTTGAGCTTCGCGAGTTCCTTGTCGGACGACTTGATATCCCCGGCCTTCTTGACCGCGAGGACCATCTCGTAATCCTCGGCCTTGGTGCGCTTTCCCTTGGCAAGGAGTTTCTGCGCGGCTTCGATATAGCCCGCGTACCGCTTGCTACCGAACGCGTCCACCTTCTCGATCCAGGACTGGGCCTGGGGATGGAGGGGGTCGGCCAGGAGGGCGTTCTCGAAGAACTTCCTGACCCTGGGGATCGACTTGAGATCGTTCTTGTCCATGAGCAGGTCTTCATATTGGGCCACGCCCTGCTTGAACAGGAAATCGGCCTTGTCGACCGCCGAAACCTCTTTGGCTATGAACATGTCCGGACCCGAGGCGCAGGACGCCAGAACGAGGGCCGCAAGGAATATGACGTACATTCGTGATCGATTATTCGACTTCATATAATTATCCTCCGCGGGAAAATACTTACCTAAAGTGTACTTCAATTCTCCACGTGTATCAAATACCGTGGGGGCAAATTGATTGCCGGAAGAAGAAAGTTTTCCGTGAATTCCGCGTGTACACGCGCGTTCCCGACCCCGGAATTGAACCCGGCCTGCCTTGAAAATTCGCGTGAATCCGGCTAGAATGCGCCATTCGAGAGGTAATTACCATGAAAATGTCCTGTATGTTCATGCCGACCCTGCGGGAAGTGCCCGCGGAGGCAGTCGTCGCGAGTCACCGGCTTTTGTTGAGGGCCGGAATGATCAGAAAGCTCTCAAACGGACTTTTCACCTACCTCCCGCTCGGGCTCAGGGCCTTCCGCAAGGTCGAGGGCATCATCCGCGAGGAGATGGACGCGACCGGCGCCCTGGAGTTCAAGCCCTCCGTCGTCGTTCCCGGGGAGATTTGGCACGAGTCCGGCCGGTGGGAAACCATGGGCCCCGGGATGCTCCGCGTCAAGAACCGCGTCGACCTCGAGCTCGTCGTGAGCCCGACCGCCGAAGAGGCCTTTACCGCGCTGTTACGAAGCGAGGTTTCCTCGTATAAACAACTTCCGCTCTCGGTATACCAGATCAACACCAAATACCGCGACGAGATCCGCCCCCGGTACGGCCTCATGCGCGCCCGGGAATTCACGATGAAGGACGCCTATTCCTACCACGCGGACGACGCGAGCCTCGACGAGACCTACCAGGCGATGGGCAAGGCCTATCGCCGCGTCTTCAAGCGTTGCGGCCTTTCGGTAATCCCTGTCCGCGCCGACTCCGGCGCGATGGGCGGAACCGGAAGCGAGGAGTTCATGGTCGAGTCCGAGGTCGGGGACAACAACCTGATCCTGTGCCCCTCGTGCGGCTACGCGGCCAACGACGAGAAGGCGGCCTGCGCGGCCGATCCCGTCGTCTCCGGGCCGGGGAGCGCGAAGACCGACAAGGCCCATAGCCCGATCGAGACCCCGAACGTCAAGACGATCGACGAGCTGTGCGCCTTCCTCAAGACGAGCCCGAAGGCCTTTATCAAGACCCTCATATACAAAGCGATAAACTGCGAGCTTGACCTGACCGGCGGCTCGGGCGTCCCCGCGCCCGGCTGCGGCGACCTCAAGCGCGTCGTTCCCGAGGCCTCGAACGCCTACTACCCCGTCGCCTTCTTCGCCGTCTGCGTGCGCGGCGACCTCGACGTCAACGAGGTTAAGCTCGCCGCCGCCCTTAAGTCGAGCGAGGTCGAGCTCGCCTCCGACTCCGACGTGGAGCGGCTTACCGGCGCGCCCGTCGGCTTCGCGGGCCCCGTCGGCTTCCATACCGCGCCCGTCGTCGCCGACGAGTCCGTCATGGCCATGCACGACTCGGTGACCGGCGCCCTCAAGGTCGACCTCCACTTCGAGCACGTCGAGCCCGGCCGGGACTTTACCCCTTACATCGTCGCCGACGTGCGCACGGTCAAGGCCGGCGACAAGTGCGTCAACTGCGGAACCGAGTATTACACGAAGAAGGGCAACGAGCTCGGGCATATCTTCAAGCTCGGCTATAAATACACCAAGAGCATGGGTATGCTCTACCTTGACGAAAACGGCAAACAGCAGATCCCGACCATGGGCTGCTACGGCATCGGCGTCGACCGCACGCTCGCCTCGATCATCGAGGAGCATAACGACGACGACGGCATCGTGTGGCCGATGAGCGTCGCGCCCTTCCACGTCGCGATCGTCCCGATCAAGTACGAGGGCGCGATGAAAGAGGCCGCCGACAAACTGTACGCCGAGCTCTCGTCGGCCGGGGTCGAGGCCCTGCTCGACGACCGGAGCGAGAGGCCCGGGGTCAAGTTCAAGGACATGGACCTCATCGGCGTCCCGGTCCGCATAGTGGTCGGCGACAAGAACCTGCCCAACGTCGAGGTGAAGGCGAGGGACGCGAAGGACGCGGTCCTCGTCCCCGCGGCCGAGGCCGCAGCCAAGGTCGCGGCGATGGTTCGCGGCGAGCTCGCGAAACTGCTCGCCTAGGGCGCGCGATCGGCGCGCGTCGGCGCGGAGGAGAATTCCGGTGTATACTGCGAGAATGAAAAAACGCGCTCTTTTCCCCTGCCTGATCGCTCTTGCGGCCGCCTGCCTGTGCGCCGAACCGTCAGCGGCCTCAGACGCCTTTTCGCGGTACCAGGCGCCCGCGCCCGGGGAATACGCCGTGTATCGGGATTATTCATGGAAGCAGCCCACCTGGGTCGGCCTCCTTATGTACGATGAATCCACCTACGGGGCCCTTCTCGTCACGCCCGCCTCGGGGACCAGGGTTTCCATCCTGTTTCGCGTCGAGGCGTCGGTCGACCGGATGATCCTGGTCGGCCAGAAGAACCTCCTCAAGCCGCGGCAGGAAGACGTTCCCGCTGTGAACTATCTTATGGGGCTATTGCCCGACATGTACGCATGGCGACAGGCCGCCCGGGGCGCCGCGAAACCTGCCGCCGCGAAAGCGAATACCGCAATCGCGAGGCGCGACCCTTCGGCCCTCCTGCCGCCCGCGGTCTCGATCGATCTCGATATCGCCTCGTTCGGCGGGGCGGTGACCCTGACCTGGGCCCCCGAGGCGACGGTGTTCAACCTTCACTCGATCCGGCAAGCCGGCGGGTCCCCGATGCTCGCCCTCGCCCGTACGGGGAGGATAGCCCCCGACGGGGACCACGAGTTCTTCTCGTTCGCCCCTCCCCAGTCCCCTTCCGCCGGCGTTACCCTGGCGGTCCCGGCTTCCCGCGCGCGGGAATCGAAAACCGTGGACGGGGTTCGGCTCAATCTCGACGACCAATGGACCATGATAGCCGACAACACCTTTTTTCTCGGGAACGCGGCCTTGCTGGTCGTCGACACCCTGGACCTCCGCCTCCTCGGGATCGCCCCCGACGGGCTTCCGCTCTCCCTGGTCCGCCGCTTCTCGGCCTCGAGCGGCTCTGTCTGGGCCGATCCGGCCGAATTCTCGATCACCGGCGAGGCCGGGCGCTTCCGCATCGACGGCCTGTTCCGCGACGTCGAAAGCGGGCGCGAGAACCGCGACGTCAAACTTTGCATCCCGTCTCCCGATGGCCGCCGCTGCGTCGTGGTGAGCCTTTCCGTCTCGGAGACCGCCTACCGGGCGAACCGGGCCTATTTCGATTCACTGTTTTAGGGATTGGTCATGAATAACAGTATAAAAACTCTGATTAAAAAAAAACTGTTGGTAATCGTATTCGCCTCGCTCGCGTCTGCGGCCTTCGCCGACGAATCGTCGGTTACCTGGTCGGCCGGAAGTATCGGGGGAGGCGCGACCTTTGGGGCCTCGGAACGGGAAAGCCTCTTTATCGGAAGCCTTTTTGACGTATACCTGGTCAACGGCCCGTCGAAGATCGGCATCAAGCTTTCGCCCTTCGGTTTTACGGCCCAATCGAACGACGAATTCCGCATCAGTATCGTAAACGTCGAGGTCTTTTATCGGGCCGTCGGATTCGGCGATCACAGCTTCCTGGGCCCGTTCGCCTCGCTCAAATGGCTCAATTTCCGGGATAATGAGGAAGTGTTTTCGGCCGGGGTAAAACTGCTCTTCCGGAACGAGGTCGATTTTCGCTATATCAAGGGGTTTACGGGATATCACGACCCTTTTTTATTCAAGTATCTCGAGTTTGACGCCGGCATGCGCCTGTACAAGGGCGAGGCCTCGGCCTATCTCTCGGCGTCGATCGACGCGTCCCTCCTCGTACCCGTCCTTTTGGTGATATTCAAGGATCAAACCTACCTGAACGCCCAAAAGGTATCGGGTGGAAAATGAACTGCTGATAAAATTGTGTGAATTCAGGATTAACAGGAAGAGGCACAAGGATCCACGAGGGGCGTAGCGCAACCTTTGGTTGCGCCTAGTCCTTCTTCGGAGCCCCCTCAGGCGAACGAATCACGATTGGCGAATTCTTTTCTGTAAATGGACTTTTTGGCGTTGTAAAAACAGGCAATTTCGGCTATTTTTAGACTGTTGCGCCCATCCCGTTTGCGCCATCCCCTCGACTCCGACGGAGGTTTTATGTTCCTTTCAGCAATCGCCATCTGCTTCAAACTTCTGGGAGCCCTTGCCCTTTTCATGTTCGGTATGCACCTGAGTTCCGACGGCTTTCAAAGGGCGGCCGGTGACAGGCTTCAGGGCGCGCTCAATTTCATGACCAAAAACCGGTTTATCGCGGTCGTTACCGGCGCCGTGGTCACGGTCCTGATCCAGTCCTCGTCCGCGACGACCGTGATGGCCGTAACCTTCGCGAACGCCGGGCTCCTGAGCCTGGTGCAGACCATCGGGGTTATCATGGGCGCCAATATCGGCACCACGGTAACCGGCTGGATCATCGCCGCCGTCGGCATCCAGACCTTTTCGATCTCCCTTCTGGCCGTTCCCCTCTTCGGGATCGGCTTTTTTATGTCCATCGCGAAGAAACGGGGCGACGCCTTCGTCAGCTACGGCCAGGCGCTTATGGGCTTCGCCCTCATCTTCTTCGGTCTTGAGTACCTTTCGAAGGCGATTCCCGAGCCGTCGCCCGACGCCCTCCTGTTCCTGCACGATTTCGCCAACAGGGGATGGCTCGCCGTCATCGTCTGCGTCCTCGCGGGAACCGCCTTCACGATGCTGATCCACGCGTCGAGCGCGACGATCGCCATCGTCATCGGCCTGGTCGCCAAGGGCGTCATCAGCTTCGAGATGGCCGCCGCGATTACCCTCGGCTCCAACATCGGCACGACGATCGACTCCTTCCTCGTCTCCCTCAACTCCAACGTCAACGGCCGACGCGCCGCCTGGGCGCACATCTGCTTCAACGTATTCGGGACCTTCCTCGTCCTCGCTGTCTGGCGGCCCTTCCTCCTGTTGGTCGATTTCGTCACGCCCGGGGCAATCACCGTCGCCTCGGCGGGCGCACATATCGCCATGTTCCACACGATGTTCAACGTCGTGAACACGATCGTCCTCCTGCCCCTGGTCTCCCAGTACGCGAGATTGCTGACCAGGTTCGTCAAGCCGCGCCCCGGCGAGGAAGCCTGCGGAAGGCTCTGCTATCGCGCGGCGCCCCTGCTCGCGACCCCTGAGCTCAACGTGACGACGGCACGCCACGATATCGGGGAGCTCGCCGGGGTATCCGAGCGGATGTTCGAGAGACTGCGCGCCAACTTGATGGGAAATGAGCCCCGCGAGGAAGAGACCCTCGCGTCCTTCACCCAGATGCGCGAGTACGCGGTCTCCATGCAGGAGGGTATCTCGAAGTTCCTGCTCAAGATTACGCGGCAGGATATAAACGATAAAACCCGCGAGAACATCGGTGTCATGCTCAGGATGGCGCAGGATTTCGAGAGCGTGGCGATCAGTTGCGAGAACATGGCTATCGTCCAGGAAAAGGCCCTTCGCAAGAAGCAGGCCTTCGCCAAGGAGGAGATTGAGCAGCTCGAGCCCTTCACCGCCCTCGTGCGCGACTTCCTCGCGTTCGTGCGGACCAGGCTCGATCATGCCCTCAGCGAGGAGGAGCTCGCGCAGGCGACCAACTTCGAGAATCAGGTCGACGCCATCCGCGCGGACTTGAAAAAGATGGCCCGCAAGCGGATCAAGGCCGGCAACGACGTAAAGACCGAGCTGACCTTCATCGACCTGATCCGGCATATCGAGAAGATCGGGGACCACGCATATTCCATCGCGATCGACCTCAGCGAGCTGAAATAAGGCTAGTAGCTGAGCCTGAAGCTGAAGTCGACCTCGTAGGCCTTGTCGCCGTTGATGCGGTCGTCCGGCCTGAGGTCGTACGCGAAGCCGAGCTTGATCGGCAGGTTTTTCATCGCGTCGAACAGGGCCAAGATTTCAAGACCGGCCCCAAGACCCCAATCGTGCGTGCGTTCCCCGTCGTCGGGCGTGTAGGCGTACGCGGCGTCGAGGCAGGGAACGACGTGAAACTCCACCCCGGAAACCCTGAACAGCAGGACCTGCACCGAGGTGTTGAGAAAGGCCCCCGCGTTTCCTTTCAGTTCCCCGTTGCGTATACCCCGAATGTCCGACGCCGCGTTAAGGACCGGGAGTCCGCCGTTGACGAAGGCGTAGATCCTGGCCTGGGGATTGACCCGGGTGCCGAGGATGGCGTAGCCGGCGGCCTCGACTCTCCCCATCAGGTCGGACCTGGGGGAAGCGTACGCAGGCCTGAGATGGCTCCACTCGCCGACGATCTTGGCTTGCCAGCCCTCCCTGAAATTCCCCTTCCAGCGGAAATCCTTGAATGAAAGCTCGTTCTCGACGGACCAGGCCGACTCGATCGGGCCGTAGGCGAGCAGATCCGGGTCGTCGCAATACTCGATCGACTCCGTCGGGCTTCCCGCCAGGCGGAATTTCAGCGTGTCCGAGACCAGGCCGGAAAGGGGAAGGGTGAGGCCGATTGATCCCTGGAACGTCAGGCTGCCGTATCTCATCAGCTCGAGGCCGCGGTCCTCGACCTTCCTTGTTATCTTCGAGGCCATCAAGGTGAGGGCGAGGGAAAGGGGCTCGAGCCTGATCCCGGACCACGTGCCGAGCGCGACGAAGTTGGGATCTGCCCACTGGAGGTCGTCGTCTCCGTCCGGGGCCGCGTTGTACATCCCCATCAGCATCACGTCCTCAAGGCTTCCGCCGACGTTCGGCGCGTTCGCGATCAGCCCGCCCATAAATCCCTCGTTGCTGTTGTAAAACCCGAACGGGAAGACGATGAAGGGACTGCCGTCCGTGACGGACACCTCGATTCGCACCGGTATGATCGTCTCCCCCCCGTCGGTCGCCTTCGGCTCGCCGAGGATGGTCCTGACCGATTGGGAGCGGAAGGTGCGCAGGCTTTCAAGTTTATGCCCTCGGGCGCTGATGAAGGCTTGGAGTTCCTCGAAGCTCCGGAAGGAAAGTCCTTCCGGGTTTCCCAGAATCGCGGAAAGGGATTCGGCCTTGGTCCTTCCGTCGACGAGGAAGGACTCTCCCTCGATCCGGTACGTGGACTGCGCCGAGGCCTGTCCGGCGAACGCGACAAGGGCGGCGAGCGCGATCAGTATATATACGTTTTTTATGCTGTCCGTTTTTCTGCGCATGCTTGAACCAAGATACTTGAAATTTTGGGGAAAAGCGATTCCTTCATGGGCATAAACGCGGTTTTTTCTGATACTATGTACGCATGAGCGCGAAAAAGAAAACCGGCACGACCGCCTTCCGCTGTTCGGGGTGCGGCTATACCCAACCCCGCTGGCTCGGGCGATGCCCCGACTGCGGCGAATGGAACACCCTCGAGGAGGTCGTCCTTCAGGACTCGGGCGGGCCAAGGACCGGGGGCGGCGCCTCGGGCATTCAGGCTCGTCCGGTGCCCCTTGCGTCCGTCGATGCCAGCGACGGCATTCGCCTCCAGACCGGGATCCCGGAGCTGGACCGCGTGCTCGGCGGGGCCGCGATGAAGCGGTCCGCCATCCTGGTCGGCGGGGAGCCCGGGATTGGAAAGTCGACCCTGCTCCTGCAGGCGGCAGCCTCCGCGGTGACGAACGGGCGCATCCTCTACGTTTCCGGCGAGGAATCCGCCGCCCAGATAAAATCGAGGGCCGACCGGCTAGGCCTCGACGTCGGCCGCATCGAGATCCTCTGCACCGGCCGGCTCGAGGACATCTGTCGGGCCCTCGACGAGACGAATCCCGTCTTCGTCATCATCGACTCGATCCAGACCGTGTACTCCCCGGAGGCCGGCGCCGTTCCCGGAACGGTCAACCAGCTCAAGTACTGTTCCCACGACCTGGTCAGCTGGGTCAAGGAGCGGGACTCGGTCCTCTTCCTGGTGGCGCACGTAACCAAGGACGGGACCATCGCGGGCCCCAAGGCCCTCGAGCATCTCGTCGACACGGTCATCTCGTTCGAGCGCAACGACGAGGACATCCGCTTCCTCCGCGCCCTCAAGAACCGTTTCGGCTCCGTCGACGAGCTCGGCATCTTCCAGATGACCGCGAAGGGGCTTACGACCGTCGAGGACCCGTCGGGGCTCTTCATCGTGCGAAGGTCGGGCGAACTGCCCTCGGGCGTCGCGATCGTCCCCGTGTTCGAGGGGAGCAGGGTCTTCGTGGTGGAGATCCAGGCCCTCACCGTGCCCGCCAAGGGCGCGATGACCCGCGTCTTCTCCGACCGCGTCGACGCGGCAAGGGTCAGCCGGGTCGCGGCCGTCCTCGAGAAGCGATGCGGACTCAGGTTCTCCGACCAGGACATCTACGTCAACGTCGCGGGCGGCGTTCGCCTCGGCGAGAGCGCGATAGACCTCGCCCTCGCCGCGGCCCTCTATTCCGCGAGGACCGACGTCCCGTCCCCACCCGCCACCGTCCTCATCGGCGAGCTCAGCCTCGCGGGCGAGGTACGGCCGGTCAGCCGCCTCAAGCCCCGCGTGCGCGCCGCCCGCGGCCTCGGCTTCGAAACCGTACTTGCCCCCGAATCCTCCGCCGACGCCAAGACTCTCCTCGTCACCGACGTGAAGGGGATGATCTCGGCGTTATACGGAAAGAAGGGGTAGGCACGACCGCGCGTACCGTCGGGGCTGGTTCCGTCAATGCGCCACGAACCACGCGATGGCGGCGTCAAGCTGATCGTCGACCCCGTCCTGCAGGCGGTCGAGTGAGTTGTCGATATCCAGGTCTACCGGGAGCATGTCTCCGTCGACGATGGTGTCGCGTATCATCAGGTTGTTTACCGTCCCGAGTCGAAGCGCCCATCCGTTGACCAGCTCCCTCGGCACGTTGTTCCCGACCAGCTCCGCGCGCGAGGGCTTTCCGATCGTGAAGGCCGCGGTGAATTCCTGAAAGCCCGCGATGACCATGTCGGTCGTGCTCGAGCTTCCCTCGTTAATCAGGATCACGATCGAGTGATTGCGCGGCGCTCCCTTCGCGGGATGAACCCACAGATCGCGCTTGACGGGGGGATCGTCCGGGCCGACCGGAAGGATGTCCCTGCCGTAGAGGACGGATTCCGCGATAAACTGCGCGAGGAGATCCTCGCCGTTGCTCGAGTTGCCGCCACCGTTGTTACGCAAGTCAACGATCAGCTTGTCGCTTGCCGATAGACGGTCAAGCTCGGACGAGAAGTTTCCCGACCATCCGCTTCCGGAAAACGCCGACACCCACATGTACGCGATGCCGCCTTCGAGAAACCCCGTGTACATGTACCCCGACCCGTCCGGGCGCCCGTCCGTAAGGTACTTGTCCCGTATAACCGTAAAATCGAAGGGTATCAGGTTGTAGTCGGGGATCACCGACAGTTCCTTCTCGCCCGCGAAGAGGATCATGTGGCCGTCGTTCAGCCTCGTAATGATGTCGCCGAACGCGAGAAGAAGCGTTTCCTCCCTGGGATTCTGGAGCACGGTCTCGCGGTGCTGAAGCCTTAGCGCCTCCCAATCCTCTTCGGTCTTCGTGTAGAAACCCGCGTAGTCCCGGTTCAGGACAGACCAAAAGGAATCGTATACCGACAGGGGATCGTCGTCCGGATCATCCCCAAGGACCAGCGAGCAGGAACCGAGGGTAACCGATGCCATGATCGCGGCGCACAGACACAACGCAATCTTTTTCATTTCGCGCCCCCGAAGTCCATTTCAACGCCAAGTCCCAGATAGTTATGATATTTCCTTGAGACGAACGGCTCCTCGTATCGCTGTACGACGCAGGAATACAGCAAGAGTCCCTCGATGCGGTCGGTTATCCTGAGCCCCGCCGAGACCTTCCCCTCAAGGAAGAGGGCATCCGATATCGCGTTCCATCTCCCCTCGGTCTCCCCTCCCGAATTGTTGACCCACGAGGGTCCCCAGGAGTAGAGGGCAAGGGGCATGGAAAGACGCAGGCGGAACGTCCAGCGGTCGAGGGCTTTGTTTTCGATCAGGACGGCCGGGCTCGCCCCGATGAAGAGTGCGTTATACAGATCCTGTTCGTAGGCGTATAGGCCTTCCGTGAATATCCCGCCGCCTTCAAGCGAAACCCCGAGGGCGAATACGGTGGAAAACGGCCGCGCCGGCAAGAGGCCGAAGACCCCGGTCTTGCAGCTCACTGTCTGCGTGTCTATCTCGTATTCTCCCCCTCGGGAACTTGAGACCGTCCCGGCCGAATAGGCTATCTGCCCATCCCAGAGAAGATACCGTCCCCGTATCGCCCATCCGCCCTCGAGGCGGAACGCGGGGCCGGTCTGCGTCAGCGGCGAGTACTGCTCGTTCTTTTCGCACGCAAGACCGCCGCCTACCCCGAGCCAAACCATAATCGGTCGCTCCGGCCCCGGGCCCGGCTCGGTCACCAGTTCGGTCTCCGAAGCAAAAGCCGGGAAAGAGGACATGAAGATCATGAGCAGGGTAATCAGTAAAGCGGGGAACCGATTTGAAAGCGGCCGATGCTTGTCGATAAGGCCGCATGGGCGTGCGTGAAAGTACATGGTTGTATCATCCTTCGATTGGCGTATATTTGCGTGTGCCGGCAGCGTTGCCTATCATGGCAATATCGTTGCACTTAAAACGAGAATCCAAGAAGCCAATAAAGCCCGGCAAGACATAAGATGATAACGGGAAGTATGGTCAGTAGTCTCTTCTTTCCACTTGAAAGAGGGGCTTTGGATTTTTTTACCTTTGCCTTTCCGGCGTGGGGAGATTGCGGCTCTTTTACGTTGGTTGATTGTATTGATTCTCTCGTCTTTGCGCCGGCTTTCTCAAGTATATCAATTACTTCTTTTTTGCTGTCGCTTGCCGAATGCGCGTAATTGATTCTTATCGTATCAAGCGCCGTCCTTCCCGCGTTGTTTCTTGTCTCCGTTGACGCGCCGTGGGCAAGAAGAAGCTTCACGAGCTCGACGTTTGCCTTCGCGGCCGCCCATATGAGAGGCGTCATTCCGTCGTCATGTTCCTTGATATTGGGGTTGGCGCCTGCCTCAAGAAGAAGTTTCGCGCACTCTACATTACCCCTGCCCGAGCATATTACATGGAGCGGTGTAAAAAAAGATTCATTCTGGGCGTTTACATCAGCCTTCCGCGATATGAGCTCCCTGACGACGTCCGGTTTATTCTGGTCGCAGGCAAAGTGAATAGGAAGCGTCCCTTTCGGGCAGGAGGGGTTCGCGCCTAACTGTTCATAGGTGGTTATTGCATCATTGATCTCTTCAGGACTCATTTTTTCCGACATTTTATACTCCTGTGTTTTCTGTTTTTTAAAGAAATGGCGCCGATCCGCTTTTTAGCATAAATCCGGCCTGCATTTACTGTCAACTTGTATCTTGGACAATTCGACGGGAAGCTCCGTCCCGAGCGACGCCTTCAAATGTACCCGACACTACCGGGCAGGAAAAGTCGGGCAGGGGCTTGGCGCGATCGGATACACTCGGTACAGGAGGAAGAAAGAATGAAACAACAATATTCGTACCAGGTGATGGAAGGCGACGCACGGAGCGTCGGGCGCGAGGAGGCGAGGGCGATCAAGAGGGGCGCGCCCGGCGCGATACCCTTCTTCACGAATCCGCTCGGCGGCGACGCGTCCCGGCTCGCGGAAGCGGAGGCCCTGCTCAGGATGACCGATGAGTGGTGCCCGGGCCTCGTCCCGGAGATCGAGGGCTTCGCGAAGGAATTGGGAGCGAAACCGGAGTCCATCGTGTGGTACACGGCGACAATCCCCCATACCGGGCATTGCAGCCAATTCGCGATCCTGCCGGACCGGTCCGCTTCGGGGAGCGTGATATGCGGGCGGAGCTACGAATGGAGCCTCGAGGACGAGTTTACCCTTCGCACGGTCCGAATCAGGGGTCATTACGGCCATACCGGCTTCGGCGTGTTCTGCTTCGGGCGGTACGACGGCCTCAACGAAAAAGGACTGTGGGTCTCGATGAGCGCGGGCAATCCGAGGCCCGACCTTCCCCTTCCGTCGAACAGGGGTTTCCGCTTTTGGGCCCTGCTCCGCACGATACTCGACCGAGCCGCGAACGTCGACGAGGCCATCGAGATCGCCTCGTCCTTTCCCCTCGCGTTCGACCTCAACATGATCGTCGCGGACCGGCTCGGGCACGCGGCCCTCATCGAGAAGGGCCCCGAGACCCAGGCCGTCAAGCGCGCGAGCGAAGGCGTGCTCTTCTCGACGAATCATTATACCTTGCCCGGGCCGCGCGATGCCCAGCCCGAGTACTTCAAGCATTCCGATCTGCGCTACCGCTACCTCGCCTCTTCCCTCGCCGAGGGCAAACTCTCGGCCGATGACGCGAAGCGCATCCTTTCGTCGGGCATCCCCGACGGACTGGTCGCGCATTACTACAAGGAATGCTTCGGCACCCTCTGGTCCGCGTACGCCGACCTGTCGACGGGATGCTTCAATGTGTGCTTCGGCCCGCCCGACGTCTCGTCGAACGGCTTCCGCTCCTTCAGGCCTGACGACCCCGCGGGGATACGGGTGTTTGAGGCCGAACTGCCCGACGAGGCCGCCCCCGAGGGAAACTGGGTCCGCGTCCCGCGATAACTGCTGACATGATTGCGTAAAATCAAGGAGGAGGCGAGGGCTCAACGGGATTGACGAGCCCTCGCCGGCGTCAGCGTTACCGCTCTCCGCCGGCGAGTTAATTTCCCGCCGGCGTCCTCATCTCTTTTTACTTCCTGCGTCTCCGCGCGAAGCCAACGACCGCCGCGGCGATCACGACGACCGCGAGAATAAGTCCCGCGATCAGCGCGGTGGAACCCTTCCCCGCGCGCTTCAGGCCGGCCTCCGGGTTATACTGCTCGTCGAGATACGAGGTGACCCATGCGAGGGGAGCGTTCCAGTTGATGCAGACCTCGTTCGTCGAATACGAGCGGATGTCGTCCGCGTAGCGCTTGGAGCGCGCGACCTTCTGCACCATGAATGAGGTCGCCTCGTCGTTCGCCTTCTCGTTCGGACCGCCCGAAAGCGCGCCCGGAGGCGGAGGCGGGAAGCCGCCGTCCTCGTCGTCCGCCCAGAAGCGGTGATGCGGATAGTGCACCGGGTTTTCCCCGTAGCCCGCGACGAAACTCTTGCACAGGGCGTTCCGCCCGAGGAGATAGTCGACAGAGGTCGCTATCGCGTCGAGGTACGGCTTCTTTCCCGTCATATCGTGGGCGTAGGCCATCAGGATCAGCTTGTTGAGCACGGCGGAATTCGAGCCCCACTCGTACTCGAACATCGGCATGAGGTAGCCCTCGTCCTTGATCTGCGCGACGTAGCGGTCAGCCCCGGCGAGCACGAGCGAGGAGACCTTCGCGACCGTCGCCTTGTCGACCGTGTCACGGTTGAGCATGAGCGAGAGGTGGGCGAGGGTCGCGACCCCGCCCCAGTACATCGGCCCGTTGGCCCCGCTCGAGGCCGCTATGATCTTGTCGCTCGAAAGCGCCTTCGCTATCTCGTCCTTGAACTCGGCCCTCCCCGTCGTGATGAAGAGCTCGGCCGCCGCCCAGTAGTACTCGTCCTCGAGATAGAAATCGTCGTAGTTCCCGCCCCCGTTCCCCGGAATCCTCCCGTACTTGAACTCGGGGTTTTCCCGCGCGGCCTTCCATGCCCGCTCCGCCGCGGCGAGGCATCGCGCCGAATAATCCGCGTCGTAGGGCTCGACGAGCCTGGCCATCTGCGCCGCGCTCGCCGCGAGGTTGAGCGTCGCGGCGGTTGACGGCACGAAGGCGAAGCGGTCGTTCACCCGCTCGGAGGGCTTGAAGGGCATCGGCGACCAGACCGGCTCGTGGAGCTTGTGATGTACCATCCCCGCCTGATCGTGCCCCTCGGGCACCTGCATCCCGAGCATGAAGTCCATCTCCCAGCGCGCCTCGTCGAGCACGTCCGGAACCTTGTTCCCCGCCTCCGGGATGGCGAGCGATCCGTCCGCGAACTGCGCCGGGTTCCGCTCGTAGAGATTAAGGAGCGTCCAGACCGAGATCCCGCCGTTGACCACGTACTTCCCGTAGTCGCCCGCGTCGAACCAGCCCTTGCCCGCGTTCAGGGTATAATCGCGCTTCGGCCAAACCACGCCGAAGGAATCGGGCCCCGAGAAGGGCTCGACGGAATCGTCAGAGGCGTACCAGGGCCCGTGAGCCCAAGGCCCCGCGAGCGCCTCGTCAAGCGCAAGCCCCGCGCGGTTCAGATAGAAATAGCGCATCGCGTCTTTTGAAAGCCCGTGATACAAATCCCGTTTGATGTCGAAGGGGAAGCTTTCCTTGTCGCCCACCTTCAGCACAAAGCCCTCGCCCTCTTTATTGAACGACGTAAAATCGACGTGATGCACAAAATCGCGCGAACTCAAATCCTCGCCGAGCGGGATCGTCTTTCCCTTCGCGACCGCCTTCCCCGAGGCGTCGACGAGCTCCCAGTCGAGCGGTTCCGCCGCGTCGCTCACGACCGCCGCCCGCTTCACCGCCTTCGGCAAATACCCCGCCTGATTCACCCGAACCGCCGGCAACTTGTCGAGCGCGAGATTCTTTCGCGCGATCACCTTCGGCAAATTCTTCCGCGAGGGCTCCGGTACGTCCGCGCTCCCGAGCTTGAAGAACACCCCGGTCCCGAAGAGCCTCGGGTTTTTCCAGGAATTGTCCCCCGTGTCGTAGATGGACCAGATCAACTTCGAGTCGCGGTCCTTCACCGTCGCCCCGTTCGCCTGGAACTGCATCCCGACGGTAAAGCCGTGATACGGCACGATATTGTTGTCGAGCTTCACCGCGAGCTCCACGCCCCAGCCCCCCTCGACCTTGAAGGCGTAGCCCGAAACGTCGTAGCCCTCTTCCATAAAACGCACGCCGGTCAGGGAAAGCCCCGTCGGGTCGTCCTTCCCGATATTCGTCGCGTTCACGTTCGCCTGCACGATCCCGGGCCCGTAGGCCGTCGCGTCGAGATTCCCGGAGAGGTTAAAATAAAACTCGACCGAATCCTCGTTCCAGAAATTCTGACCGTGCCTGCCCGCGATGATCCTCTTGTCGGGCATCTCCATCCTGATATAGATATTCCGCATGTCCGCGCAAATCGCCCAGGTAAACTGCCCGTTATCGGCCGGGTCGCCCGAAACGTAGGGCCCCGCCGTCACCTTGTACGCGGGCACCCCGGCCCAATCGTCCGTCTTCCCGTCCACCGTAATCCGCACCGGATACGGGATATACGCAAGCTCTCCCGCCTTCCCTGCGGGCACGCCCGTCACGGACCCGCCCGTCACGGACCCGCTCGCCCCGACGCTCGCCTGATCCGCCTCGGAGCCGAAGGCCCCCGCCTGAAACGCCAGGACCGCGCACAACGCGAGCGCCATCGTCCTCATTATTCCTCTATACATACACCCCTCCTCGAACGGGAAAAAGTTTCCGACACCAATCAACTCAGAGTACCCCGGTTTTACCGATTTGGAAAGCGGAAAGTACTGCTACCAATATTGTTGGAAAAACAAGGATGAGGCAGGAGGTTTAACGCCCGTCGACCTTCCTCGCGCGGAGCCGCCGCGGGAGTGGGCGCAACGGGGGTCGAGGGCCCCGCTTGGCAAGAAGCGTATCAAAGTGTGTCCCCCATCAGGTCTTGCTCAGCGTACTACGGTTAACCGGTCCCGGGTGACCGAGATAAAAAAATCGGCGGACCAAAGATCGACCGCGCGCGAGTCGCGTATAAGGGAAAGGTCAGTCAATGACGAACCTCCTTTTCGAGCCAGCTGGCAAACAGGGCGAGGGATTTCCGGCCGTAGAGGGGGGCCAGGAAACGAACGAGGTCAATGTCCAGGGAGCGAAGGTCGTCCCTCTCGATACGCCAGTTATCGGTGAGGAGGATCTCGACATCCCCTTCGCGCGCGATTGTGCCTGCCTTGTATAGTGCGTCGCAGAGGGCTTTCTCTTTTAACGCGATAAGGTAATGGTAGCCGGCCTCCTCTTCCAGGGCGAGTCCATGGGGATAGGTGGCGACCGGAAGATAGAGGTATCGATACTCGCCGAGCGGGGTGCGGTACCGCTTGTCGCGGTTTTTCCCGTAGCTTGCGGAATCTATGGTTTGTGCGCGCTCCGGTATAAGACCATACCGCGCAAGGGCGGTCTGAAAGGAGATATAGGACGGGCCGTAGATAACCGGGGCCAGGGCCATGCGCGGCATCGCCGGGTCGTCGACGTAGAGCCCGCGCCTGATCCGTATAAGCTCTCCGCCCGAAACCATGCGAGTGAGCTTTGCCTTGGGAGAGCCGTATTCAGCGAGTCGTTCCATGACCATCTGGTGGGTTTGAATCATTTTTACCTCCAGCAAGTATCATTATAGTGTACTTTCTGGTGGTAATCAAGGAATATCCCGCCTCTCCCTAAAACAACAACGCCAGCTTGAGGCCGGGGAAGCGCTGAAAGTCACGGTCGCCCGTGGCGAGGGTGGCGTTGTACTCGAGCGCGAGGGCGGCCAGGTGCGCGTCGGTGACGAGGTTGGCGCCCGTGCCGAGCATGAGCAGGAGGTGCCGCAGTATCCCGCGATGCGCGTCCCCGGGATTGAGCATGCGGACCGACGGATGCGATTCGAGCGACTCAAGCCACCCGCTCGCGGCTTCGACGGTCAGGGGGCGGCTGAAGACCCTGGGGTTCGTCGTCAGGCGCAAAAAACCAAGGTGCGCGACCCAGGGTATCCCGACGGCTTCCTTCCCCGAGTTGACGGCCTCCTCAAGCCATGAGGCGGCCTCGGGGTTGCGGGGCGACGATGAATCCAGCGCGTACAGGAGCACGTTCAAGTCGGGGATTATCATTTGCGCGCGTCCATCTTGTCGGCCACCGCGGAGGCTTCCAGTTCGTTGACCCGCTCCCAGGCCTTGGTATAGTCAAACCCGCCGCCCATATCAAAACTCGCGCAGGTCCAGCGCACCGCCCTTGCCTCATTGCGGCCCAGGCCCCGATTCAGGGCTTCCGACACGACTTCGGTGAGGGTGCGCGATTGCCGGGCGGCCAGTTCCTTGAGGGTAATCATGGTCTCGTCGTCGAGAATCAGGGTTGTACGCATATTTACATAGTAGTATATGAACGGAGGTATGTCAAAACATATGCCCGGGTTTTTTACCGTCGCCACTGGGGTATTTCCGGTATGACCGGGAGGCGAGTTCGCCCCGCGAGGACTTTCGGTTGAGGGGGCTCCGAAGGTGGACGATCGCCCCTCGTTGCGCCCCCTGCCTCGATGTATAAAACCTCCCGGCTTTTACGAGTCTTTTACATCTTTTGACGAACCCCTGACAACTCGATTTTCCTTCTGGCCTACCCTTGGCTTATCAAGGAACTCAGGAGGTTCTTCATGAAAACGACAAATATGGTACGGCGGTTCGCGATCGCGTTGTGTTTTGCCGCGCTTGCGGGAGGCTGGTCGTTCGCGCGATCGACCGACAACAGGCCGCTCATTCAGATCGCGCTTTTGCTCGACACCTCGAACAGTATGGACGGGCTTATCAATCAGGCGAAGAGCCAGCTGTGGAAGATCGTGTCGGAGTCGGGCAGGATGACGAGGGGAGGGGAGCGGGCCCGGCTCGAGGTCGCCCTCTACGAGTACGGAAACGACTCCAACTCCGTTCTCTCGGGATACGTACGGCAGGTCGTGCCCTTCACCGATGACCTGGATTGCCTTTCCGCCCGCCTGTTCGAGCTCGACACCTACGGCGGAAGCGAGTACTGCGGGACCGTGATCAAGAAAAGCCTCAAGGAGCTTGACTGGTCCGCCCGCGAGTCCGATCTGAGGATCGTGTACATCGCGGGGAACGAGCCGTTCACGCAGGGTCTCGTCGACTATCGCGCCGCGGGGAAGAAGGCCTCGCGGATGGGCGTCGTGGTGAACAGCATATACTGCGGAGACCGCGAGGAAGGCATCCAGACCAATTGGGCCGACGGGGCCAGGATCACGGGGGGCGAGTACCTCACCATCGAGGGCGACTTTCAGTACCAGTACGTTCCGTGCCCGCAGGACGATCGGCTCAGCGAGCTCAACTCGCGCCTGAACGACACCTACCTCGCCTTTGGCGACGAGGGCGAGGCGCGCAAGGAGATGCAGAGCACCCAGGACTCCCTGGCCGAGGGCCTCAACAAGGCGGGGTTCTACGAGCGGGCGAAGGTCAAGTCCTCGGCAAGCTATTCCAACTCGAGCTGGGATCTGGTTGATGCCACGTCGACGGGTGCCGTCTCCCTCGACAAGGTAAAGGACGACGACCTTCCGTCCGAGCTTCGCGCCATCCCGGCAGCAGAGAGGAAGGCCTTCGTCGACGGGAAGCTGGATGAACGGAAGAAGGTACAAGCCGAGATCGCGGCCCTGTCGGCGGAACGCGAGGCTTATCTTGAGGCCAACACCTCCTCCGCTCCGGCGAACGAGGCCCTCGACACGGCCATCCTCGCCCCGCTGTCGGCTCTCGCGAAGGATAAAGGATTTGTGCCCGCGGAATAAACCTGCTACAATGGGCGGCATGAAAGGCCCCGGCGCGCGTATCGCCCTCGTCCTCGCCATGCCGCTCCTCATCGTCCCGCTCGCGGCCTTAACCTGGCTCGCGGCCCGGGGCGTCGACCAGCAGGAAAGCAGTATGCGCTCCCGCCTCCGCGAATCCCTGCTCCTTGAGGTGGGCCAGACGAACGGGCGCATCCGCGCCTGGTTCGACGACCTGCCCGACTATCTCGGCGAGGGCGCCCCCGGGCGGGATTCCGGGCGAAGGCCCCGGCCCGCGGAGCTTGCGGCCTGGAAGGAGAGCGAACCCCTGGTCGGCATCCCCTTCCTTCTGGACTCAGGGGGCTCGATCGTCTATCCCGAAGTGGCGAAAGCCGGGCAGGCAGACGATGAAACGCGCCGCTTCTACTGGCGGTACCTCAACGTTTTCGGAAATCAGGAACCAATCCCGGTATACCGCAATATCGCCGAGGAGTATGAATCCTCGATCGTCGGCCGCGCCGCGCCTGTGGAGGAGACCCCCGCATGGACGGATGAGACGCCCGCGTCGGCTGATACGATGTCCGCGCCCGCCGAACCGGCCGCGGCTGAATCCGTGATGGCCGAATCGGCAGTGGCCAAGGACGCCCCGGCGAACATGGCGATCGAGCCGATACTGGATGCCGCCGGGTCAGTAGCTGAACTCGCCGTGCCTGCAGCGCCCGCGCCTGCGGCGCCTGCACCTGCGGCTCCCGCCGCCATGCGTTCCTCCGCCAGGCGGGAAGAGCGGGCCGTTCAATCCAAGGCGGCGCAGAGTCTCTTCGAGTCCGACGTGGAAGTCCAGCGGCAGGTATACGACCTCGCCGCCGAGGAAGGAAAGGAAACCCTCAAGCGCAAGGTCAATCCCCGGATCGACGCCTCCAACACCCGCGAGTCCGCCGCGCCCCGCTCGGTCTATATCGAGTCGAGCCGGTACTTCAGGGACATCGTCGAGCGGGCGGAACGGGGTCTCGTCCCGCGCATCTTCGATAACTCCTTCGTGCTCATCTATTGGGAACGGCGCGGAGACTGGATCGTCGGCTGCGAGCTCGACATGGACGCGGTCCGGGGCGCCGTCGCCTCCCGATCCGGAAATCCCTCCGACGGGGTGCGGAGCCTCGCCATCCTCGACCAGGTGGGGGTTCCCGTCGTCCCCGTCGCGGGCGTCGACCTTACGGCCTGGCGCACGCCCCTCGTATCGGGCGAGATCAGCGAATACCTCCCCTACTGGGAGACGGCCATTATCCTCTCGGACGCCTCCGCCTTCGAGAGCCGCGTGCGCGCCTCCCGTTACGCGCTGTCGGCCCTGGTGCTCGCCCTTGCCCTGTCGGTGTCGCTCGGGGCGGTCTTCCTGTGGAGGTATTCCGCCGCCCAGCTTCTCGAGGCCAGGCGAAGGACGGGCTTCGTGACGACCGTGTCGCACGAGCTCAAGACGCCCCTCACCTCGATCAGGATGTACTCCGAGATGCTCGCCGAGGGGGCGGACGACGATCCCGGCAAGCGTAAAAAATACCTCGAGCGCATCGTCGGCGAATGCGAGCGGCTCACCCGGCTCATCAACGACGTCCTCGACGTCGCGAAGCTCGAGCGGGGCAACCGGAAGCTGAATCCGGCGCCGATGGACCTCGCCGCCGTCGCGCGCGAGGCCTTTGACGGGATCGCCGACCGGCTCGGGGCAGAGGGCTTTTCGGCCGCCTTCGACGCGCCCGACGGTCCCGTCGGAACCTTCGCCGACCGGGAGGCGGTGATCCGGATCCTGCTCAACCTTCTTTCCAACGCGGAAAAATACTCGGCCGCGACCCGCGAGATCGAGGTGCGGGTTTCCGTCGACGCGGAAAGGGCCCTGTGCCTCGTTTCCGTCGCCGACCGGGGGATCGGCGTCCCGCGCGCCCATCGGTCGCGGATCTTCCGGGAATTCCACCGCGTCGACTCGAGCCTCACATCGGAACGGGGGGGAACGGGGCTCGGGCTTTCGATCGCCCGCTCGCTCGCGCGCGCCATGGGCGGGGATGTCGTCTACGAGCCGAGGGAGCGTTTCGACGGGCTGGGTGGCAGCGTGTTTACCCTGAGCCTGCCCGAGCGCGCGGAAAAGGGGGCGTCATCATGAAGCGCATACTGGTCGCCGAGGACGAGCTCGCGATCCGCGAGGGACTCGTCGACCTTCTCGAGTCCGAGGGCTACGCCGTCACGGCCGTCGCGGACGGCGAGTCCGCGGTGGCGGCCTGGAAGGCGGGCGGCGTCGACCTCGCCCTTCTGGACATCATGATGCCGCGCCTGAGCGGCTACGACGTTTGCCGCGAGATCAGGAAGCGGGACGCTGGCGTCCCGGTCGTTTTCTTGAGCGCCCGCGAGGAGGAGATCGACAAGGTCCTCGGTCTTGAGCTCGGCGCCGACGACTACGTAGTCAAGCCCTTCGGCGTCCGTGAGCTCGTCGCGCGGGTCAAGGCCGCGTTGCGGCGCGCCGGCGGGACCGCGCCGGACTCCGCCGGGGCGACGAGGCCGTTCTCGTTCGGCGACTGCCTGGTAGATTCCGCCCGCTTCACCGTCGAGGTGAGTCGCGAGGGCACGGTTAAAAACCACGAACTCACGGCTCGCGAGGTTGACCTGCTCCGGTGGTTTTACGAGAACCCCGAGACCGTGCATTCGCGCGACTCCCTCCTCGAGCGTTTCTGGGGAGTCTCCTACGGCGGCACCACGCGCACCCTCGATCAGCACATCGCCAAGCTCAGGCAGAAGATAGAGCGCGACACCGCCCGACCCCGCCACATCCTGACCGTCCACGGAACGGGCTACCGCTTCAGGCCGTGAGAATCGGCGGATGCGAAGGGGGTCGATCGTAGACGACGCCGGTTTCCCGGCCGTCGCCCGCGAAGGGTCAGAACCTCCGCTCGAATGACCATGAAACGGGTTTGAAGCGCGAGGTCCAGAAGGCGCGCGCCTCGGGGTTGTGCGTCTCGCAGTCGACGGACACGAGCGAGTAGCCGCGTCGCCCGCCCGCGGAGACGAGGGCGCGCAGCAGATTCTCCCCGATGCCCCTGCCGCGCGCCGAAGGGTCGACGTAGAGCCCGCAGATAGCGAGCGTCGACTCCCCGTGCACGAACCAGCTCACGTCGAAGTGCGGAGGGTCGGCCTTGATAAAGCCGACGGGCCTCCCCTCGGTTTCCGCGACGAAGGTAAGGGCGTCGGGCCCCGCGATCCATTCCTTCCATTCTTCAATCGTGGAACCGTGCGTCCCCGGCATGAGAACCGGGGGCGAGCCGATGTGCGCGGCGAGCCGCGCGTCGAGATCCGCAAGGTCCTTCGCGTCGGATGCTTCCGCTCGGCGCACGCTGAAGCCTTCAGGCTCCGCGCACGGAAGGGCGAGAAGATCCTCCGTTGGCCGCGCCGCGTCGAGCACGATCCGCCCGTACCCCAGCAGGGAGAACTCCTCGATAAAGGCCTCGCTCGTGGAGGGGACGCTTATCGCGTGGATCGGGATGCCCTCGCCCTTCAGGTCGTTCATGAGTCGCCTGACGAGCGGACTCATGAGGCGCGAGACCTCGCGCCCGGTACCGGAGACGCTGGCGACGCTGGCGACGCCGAAGCACCAGTCCGGTGTGAAGGATCCGACACCGAGATTTCGGAAATCGTCGATTTTGAACCAGCCGAGAAACGCGCGGAGGGTATCGCCGTCCTCAAGGGCATAGACGCGGCCCTCGCGGGCCATCCACTCGACGCGCGGGATAAACTCGCCGACCTTCTTCTCCGGCAGCCAGGGATACCGATCCCTGAGCAGGCTATGGTTTGTATACGCTATTGACGAGACCTCCGCGATGAGCGCGGCGTCGCGTACGAGAATTACTTTCACGGACAACTCCTATGGTTGACCGTTCCTTGATTGAGAATGGGTGATTGATTGTGGTGGCGTGTCGGAGGCGGGTCTCGAGTCGGGAACGGTCAGTCGACCTGACGCGGCTCTCCGTGCCCCATGATGGTAAATACTAACTGCATGTCTACCTCGCTTGTCGTTCCGTGATAGGTAAGATGATACATCCGTTTGAGGGAGAGCGCAAGCGCCTCGTCGGGGGCGTGCCGCCACTCGTCGCCCGGAGTTTCAGCTGGTATATGTGCGGCGATCGGGCGATAATGGAAGCATGAAAGCCGTAATTCGACGAATCCTTGCGCTCGCGCTCATTCCGGCTCTGTTATCGCCCATACTTGCCGGTTGCGCGTTTTCCGGTGGTGAGTACGCGCCGCCGGAACCCCTGTTCGCGGGGACGCGCCCGGAAGGCATGACGGTCGGCATGACGAGGCCCCGCAACATCGTCGTGATGATAGCCGACGGGGCAGGATACAACCAGTTCAAGGCCGCGTCGTATTATAGGGTGGGCGCATGGCCCGATTCCGCGCTGATGGGCGCTTCTCTGAGCCTCGCGTGCTCGACCTTCCCCGAGGGCGGATCATATGATCCGGTACGGGCATGGTCGGATTTCTCGTATCCTCCCCTGGGCGCGACCGACTCGGCCGCCGCCGCGACGGCGATCGCGACCGGGAACAAAACGGTTAACGGCCGCATTTCCACCGATGCCTCGGGGAGTCCGCTCGAGACGATCCTTGAGACCGCGGAACGGGCGGGAAAGATGACGGGTATCGTCACGTCGGTCCCGCTCAGTCACGCGACGCCCGCGGCGTTTGGCGCGCATGCCGCGTCGCGCGCCAGCACCGGCGAGATCGCGAGCTCGCTGTTCTTCGATTCGCGGCTCGACGTGATCATGGGATGCGGAAACCCGGAACGGGACGAGGACGGAAACCCGCGAGCCGACGGCGCGCTTTATGACTGGATATCGAGGGAAACCTGGGATGCCCTCGTTGCCGGAACGGCGGCGAATGACCGGGACGGCGACGGCGATCCGAATGCGTGGGTCCTGTCGGTCGATCGGGCGGAGATAGCCGCGCTCGCGACGGTCCAGGACTTCGCGCACGTCGCGGCGATACCCCTCGTCCACTCGACGCTCCAGCAAAAGCGAAGCGGGAACGCGCACGCGGGCGCGTACGAAGTCCCCTTCAATGACCAGGTCCCGACGCTCGCCGAGATGGCGCTCGGGGCGCTCAATCTCCTGTCGAAGGGCGCGAACGGGTTCGCGGTCATGATCGAGGGAGGCGCCATCGATTGGGCCGGCCACGCGAACCAGGGCGGCAGGATGATCGAGGAAACAAGCGGGTTTCTTGACGCGGTCGGTTCGGTCCTCGCCTGGCTCGAGTCCTCGGGATTGCGGGACGACACGATCGTCATCGTCGTCGCGGATCATGAAACCGGCTACCTGCTCGGCGAGGGGTCAGGACTATGGTGCGGGATGATCGAAAATCGCGGAGCGGGCCGGATGCCGGACATGGAATGGCGCATCGCGCGCCACACGAACAGCCTGGTCCCCTTCTTCGCCTGGGGCGTCAACGCCGCGCATTTCGCCAACGACATAGACGGTTTCGACTCGAGGCGGGGTTGGTTTATCGATAATACGGACATCGGAAGGCGTATCGGCTCGATGCTTGAATAGTAAAAACCGCGGGCGGATTCATCAAGGCGAAGGGAATGGCGAGTTCGACCCTGCGACGTCCCTCTCGGACTGTATCCCCCTTAACAGCAGTTTGCATCGGAATCGCAGGAGCACTCCCCCGTTTTTCCCCTATATCGGTTGATGATGGCTGCAGCGCAACCGACCCCGCGCGACACCGTAATCGCGCCTGACGGGCAGTTCAGGGCGCAGGCCCCGCATTCCATGCAGGAGGGGCGGCGGACGATACGCGCTGACCCGTCATGGATATCGAACACCCCGTGCGGGCACACGTCCAGGCACCGCGCGCATGCGACGCATTTCTCTGTATCGACGGCCAGGCTGGCCCCGTTTCCCGGATAGGTCTGGTTCATCGGATGCCTCCCGCGAGCAACAGGTTTCGGATCACGAGGACGGCCGAGGCGAGGAGTCCCGCGGCGACGGATCCGATCATGATCGGGACGCTTTTTTTTACCTCGCGCTCCACCCCGCGTTGACTGGTAAAGGTGGATGATCCGGTAAAGTTGAGCGCGAGATACGACGTTACCCCGCCCGAGAGCAGGAAGAGGGGGACGGCGAACGGGGCGAGGCCGGCAATGCCGTGCAGGGCAATGCCTTGCGCATCAATGTCTTGCTTCGTTATGGCGAAGAACGCGGCGCTCCAGACGCCGTGGAGAACCACCCCCCTGACCGAGAAAAGGCGGCCGGGCAGGATCGGCAACAACAGGGGAAAGCCCGCAATCGCGACGAGGAGGGAGCCTTCCAGATAGGCCGCGGTCAGCGCCGCCCGCGAAAGAAAACCGGGGCCTGAGGGAAGGGCCACGAGAGCGGAGAGGAGCAGGGCCGCGAGGTAAAGAAGTCCGGAGTGCATGAGTTCTACCGGGACCAGGGCCAGGCGCTCGCCCGCCGTAAAGCGCACGGCCCGCATCGACTCGTCCTTCCGCAAGCCCGATTCCAGGAAGCGGGGAAGGTCGCGCGCGTATACCGGACCGAAGACGACGCGGCGGCCGGTATCCCCGGCAAGGGCGTGGGCGTCGACCCCGCTCGCCGAAAGCTGTGGTAACACGAGGGGGGCCGACGGGGCCAGGCGGTCAAGGTCGGATCGCGAGACGTAAGAGACCACGCCCCTGGCGTTGAAGGACCCCTTCCCGGCGGCGCACCAGACGTTAATCCCCCCGGTGTCGATGACCAAAACCCAGGCACAGACGCGCCCAAGTTCGCGACGCAGGGCGTCGACCGTGAGTCGATAGTTCGCGGTTACCAGGACCGGGCTTTCAGGGCCGGGATTCCCGGTATAATAGAGTCCCGGCGACACCACCGCCCTGTCCCGCCCGATCCCGAGGCGAAGCGCAAGGGCGCCCAGGCGGTCGCGGGGTAGCAGTCGGGTTTCGAGGCGTATCGCGGCCGGCGCGTCGCGTCTGGTCAGGCCTGCGTGGATCGTGGTTTTTACCGCGCGGAGCATGTTTGCGCCCCCGTAACCCGCTTATCCCGCATGGCCGCCGCGAGAAGGGCTATGCCCTCCATGACGGTCGCGCGCCTGTCCTTCGGGATACGCGCGAACACCTCCTTGTATTGGCCGTTGCAGAGGGTATTGATATACGCGCACTTGTCCCTGCCCGGTCCGGTCAGGCTCAGCGAAACCTTTCGCCGGTTATCCGCGTCGGGATGCCGCTCGACGAGCCCCTCGCGGACGAGGGAATCGACGGTTCGGCTCAGGGTACTCTTGTCGAGCGACAGGGAATCGGCGATCTCCTGCAGGCTCGACGGCCCGAGCGCCTCCATCTCGAGGAGGAGGTGGCACTGCGCGACGGTTACCGAACAGCACGAGGTTTCGCCGGAGAGGAGGATGCCCGATTCCCGCTCCAGCGTCCGCATGTCTCTCCGGAAGGAGATGATTTCGAGTTGGTTCATGAAACTGTTGTATAACACAACTATTAATCTGTCAACCGCCGCAGTCCCGCTATCTGGCGTCGGGAAGGGTAACCCGGTACAGTTCCCCCGAGTCCCAGCAGGTTCCGTAGAGAACGCGCGAGCCCCCGTTCCGCACGATGACCGAGGTCTCGATCCCGTTCGAACTGCGCCGTATTCCGGAGACGTCGTACCTGATCCGGGCCGAAGGGGAACCCTCCTTGCGAATATCGAAGACGATCCACGAGTCGGATTGGGGACCATTCACGTAAAGCTCATCGTCCTCGACGTGCATATACTCGGGCGATATCGGGAGCTTGATCTCCCGCGTCTTTTTCTTCCCGAGGGTATCGACGACGAGAAGCCTGCCCTGATCGCCGTCGCAGGCATACAGAAACCGCCCGCTCGGGGAGACCTCGACGCCGACCGCGCCCGGCATGGCCTCGATCAGACGGCTTTCCTTCCGGTCGGGCGAAAGCGCATAAATCCCGCGCCCGTTAACCGCGTAGTACGCGTTTCCCCTCGCGTCCGAGGAAACCCCGCAGACGCCGTACAGACCGTCGAACAAACCGTCCAGAAGTCCCGTTACCGCGCCGTTACTCGCGAGGGTGAACAGCGTGTCCTTTGCCGCCGCCATAAACGAACCGTCCTGAAGACGGTGGATATCGAAAAGATACGTTTGCCGCTTGCCATGCGAATACGTGCCGTCCGCCCCGGGAATCGACATAAAGACTCTCGTCTCGCCGGAAGGACTCATGGCGATAATCGAATTCCCCCTCCGCCCGATATAGAGCGTCCCGTCCGTCGGGTTCGCGGCGATACCGTGGAGGGAGCCGCCCATATACTGGACCGGCTCGGCGACGAGGGAGGTCGTCGGAACGGCGGAATCTTTTTGGGAACAACCCGCGAGGGCGAGCAAAGAGAGCGCGAAGAGCGCGAAGAGCGCGACACAGCGGTGCGTATCAGTATGATTCATAATGTCATGAGTGTATTTTTAGGGATTGGCGCTGTCAAGCGGATATTGGAGATGTCTCGGGGCGACCTACGAGCAACATAAAGAATCCGAATACTCGGAAATGGGTTTTGAAGAAAGCTATTTTGCGTATGTACCCTGATCAGGTTCGTCGCGCGGTTCGGTTACGCGATACGGGCCGGGATCCCCACGGCCGTCGCTCCCGGCGGGACGTTGGCGAGCACGACGCTTCCCGCGCCGATCCTCGCCCCGTCACCGATTGATACCGGGCCAAGAACCTTCGCGCCGGCGCCGATCATCACGTTGTCGCCCACGAGCGGGTGCCGCCTGCAAGGGCGCGAGTCGACCCCGCCGAGCGTGACCCCGTGGTAGATCAGGACGTTCGAGCCGACGATGGCCGTCTCCCCTATCACCACGCCCATGCCGTGGTCGATGAACGCCCCCGGCCCAATCCTCGCCCCCGGATGGATCTCGATTCCCGTTAACAGCCGCGCGGCCTGGCTCAGGAGGCGCGGGACGAAGGGAAGCCGTAGCGCGAAGAGGAAATGCGCGAGGCGATAGAGAGCGAGCGCCCAAAACGAGGCGTAGAGGACGATCTCGGTGAATCCGAGGGCCCTCGTCCGGATCGCCGGATCGCGCGCGATGGCGCGGACATCCGCCGCGAGATACGCAATTTCGCGAAAGGCCTTCGCCGCGCCCCTCGTATAAGCGGCAAGCGCGTTGTCGCCCCGCTCAGATTCCGGATCGCAATAGACCCTGCAGCAATCGCACGTAACGTTCATAATGATGCTTCCTCACAGTTCGAGCAGGTCGAGAACGTACGTCTCGACCGCGCGATTCTTTCCCTCGTGGGGGAAGTCGTGGATATGCAGGGCGGGATTGAAGTTGAGCTCGATGACCCCGTAGTTCGTCCCGTCGGGCTCCATGCCGACGTCGCCTACCATCATGTCGACCCCGCAAATCCTCGCGCCGACCGCGGCCGCCGCCGCGGAGGCAATGTCCTTGTAACCCGGGTGCATGGCGTCGGTATAGTCGACGCTGTCCCCACCGGTCGAGATATTCGAATTCTTCCTGAGGTACACCGTCTCCCCGAGCTCTGGCACCGACGAAAAGTCGCGCCCCTGAGCGCGGAGAAATCGCTCCTCCTCCGCGTCCTTCTTGAGCTTCTCGAGCGGACTCCGGTATCCCTCCCCGCGCCTCGGGTCCAGGTTTTTCAGGTCCATGAGCTCCCCGATCGTCGATCTCCCGTCGCCCGTCACGTTCGCGCTCACGCGGTGAAGCACAGCGCGGACGATCCCGTCGATCACCAGAAAGCGGTATTCCTTCCCGGGGATGAACTCCTCAGCGAGGACGCACCCGTCCTCGGCGAAGGCCGCTTTCCCCGCCTTGAGGAAATCCTCGCGCGAGAACGGCGCCTCGAGGATAGAGACCGCTATCCCGAAGTTGGTCGAGTTCGGCTTGACCACGACCCCGAGCGCGCCGATACCGTCCGCTTGCGTGCCTGCACCGTCCGCTTGCGCGCCGATACCGTCCGCTTGCGCGCCTGCACCGTCCGCTTGCGCGTCACCCCGGAATTCCCGGTCAGCCTCCATCTCGGCAAGGGATGCGTAATCGCGCCCCTCGGGAACCCTGATCCCCGCCTCGGCCAGGATCAGCTTGGTGACCTTCTTGTTCTCCATGATGAGGGGCGCGATGTAACTGTCCGCCGAGGTGCGCGTCGCCTGCCTCAGGTACTCGACCTTACCGTTGCCGGTTATGCGAATAAAGTTCGCCGCCCGGTCGAGCGCCTCGACGGCGTGACCCCGCCTCAGCGCCTCGCGTATCACCAGCTGCGTCGAAAGCTCGAGGTCCTCGTACCCCGGAACGGTCCATTCACGCGCTGAAGCCATATCCCTCTCCTTGGATTTTCATCGGCGCGCCCTGTGCGCCGTATCGGTTCCACTCAAGCCCTCTTTCGAGAAATCCCAGCGCGAGAGCTGCGGACGGGGAGCCGCCCGTGCGGGCGAATCGTTCGCGGTAGGCCTCGAGCGCCCTCTCGTACGCCGCTCCCGCCTCCCGCGCGATCGGCTCGAGCGAATCGAGCCTCCGAAGGAGAGAGGCAAGATGGACGTTTCCGGACTCGCTCATGAATGGATCGCTCAGCGCGGCCTCGTCCGCCCTTCTCAGGCTTTTCGCTATCGCCTCGCGGCCCCGTGCCGTCGAAACCCTGGCAAGCCCGTCGAGGATGAACAGATGCGCGAGATCCAGGGCGTCTTCGGTAATCCCCGCAGGGGCGAAGGGATCGACATCGAAAAAGCGCAACTCGATATATTCAACGCCCCGCCTCTCTATCGCCCTGAGCGCCGACTCCCCGCGCAGGGGCGTCCGCTTGAACCTGATCGGCGCGTAAAACTCCTTTTCCTTCTGGAAGAATCGGCCGTTCAACTGCACCGGCCTACCGTCCCGTATCAACCCCAGCTTCCCGAAGACGGCCGACTCGGTATTCATCCCGCGCCTGATACCCGCGATATGGTTCGCGATCGAGTCGAGATCGAGAAAGGGCCGGTACTCGGTCCGGGCATAGCCTCGTGGACTGTTGCGCACCGAGTACGCGAAACCGGACTCGCCCGGGACACGAATCCTCAAACCGCTCGCGTCCCTCGCGCTCGCGTCAAACGGCGTCGCGCCGAAGAGCATAACGAGAGAGGGCAAATCGTCGAAAAGATTTCGGACGAGCCTGAGATAGTACGCGTCGCGCAAAGCGCGCACATCGCGCTCGCCACCAGCGAACGACGCACCCGTTTCGGAACCCTTGCCACCAGCGAACGCTTCTTTCACCCCGGATGTCTCTTCCTCCGCGAGCGGGGAGCGAACCCGCAAATCCTCGAGGAGCCCGTCGCCGAACGAGACATTCACGTGCACCCCGCAGATCAACTGCCGCGCGGCCCCGTAGCGCGCCGACAATCCCGCGCGGTACCGCTCGGCGAGACGCGCCCCCTCGCCCGAGCCCATGCGCGCCGTCCGTATCGCTTCCCCGTCCGCGAGCAGGGGAGGCATGCTGAACGGCCACAAAAGCTCGTCCCCGATCGCGCCACGCGCCGCCTTCGTCAACTCCTCGAGCTCCCCGACCGCTTCCGCGATCGAACCTCGGGGCCCCGTGACGAGCTCGAGCTGACTCTCCGCGAAATCCTTCGTAAACTCGGGTGCCTTCAGGCTCACCGGATGCGGAGTGGGGCTCAGACTCCCGTTCGGCAGGACCCGGTGGGTCTCCCGCTCTATCCCCCACCGAAAATCGTGCGAGCGCTCCGGACGTAAGCTCATCTCGTGCCTTCCCAATAGGTTTTACAAGTATAGAACAATCGAACAATAGCCCCAAAAAAAATCACAGGAATTCCTTCGCCTTCGCGAGCAGATCCTCGTTGACCTTGCACTGCATCGCCTGCCCCTGGCGCTCGCACACGATAAGCCCCGCGTTCTCGAGCTCCTTGAAATGGTGCGACAGCGTCGACCTCGAAACGTCGATCTTCTTGCACATACGGGTAAACGCCTTGAGCACCCCGTCGCAGCAATCGTCGATGCCCTCCCACTCGCGGAGCGTCTCGATGATCTTGATCCGTTGCGCGCATCCCAGAGCCTTGAAAATCTTGGCCGCTTCATCCGCTTTCATAGTTCGATAATAATCGAATAGTTTGCTGCCGTCAAGGGAATTTATAGAGAATGAGGCAGGGGGCGCCACGTGGGTCGAGCTTCCTCTCGCGGAGCCGCCGCGACAGGGAGACTCACCAGGGGCGAGGGCGAGGGGCTCCGGCGCGACGCGTCGTCGCCCGGAGCCGTACAGCGACCTTACTTCTTTGCGAGACTGTTCGAGAAAATCCAGCCTGTCTCGCCCGTCTCGAGCTTAACCTCAACCCAACAGCCCTCGACGCCGTCGATTGCGGTGATCTCGGGATCTACCGACACAATCTCCACGCGATCGCCGCCGGAAAGGACCTTCATGGTCTTCGCCTTCGTAGACGAGCGGGGCCTGAGATTCGTCGAGCCCGCGACGAGGGTGTAGCGGCCATCGGACTGTACCCGATCGTAAAAATAGATCCGGGCCAGATCGGCTTTCAGGCTCTCGACGACGTACCCGGCGATGGTCCGCGAGATATCGTACGTGAAGTACGAGAACGCTTTTTTCTCCTGCAGGATCTTCTCGAACCGCGCGCCGGACTTGTTGTCGATCAACTGAATATAGAGCGAAGTCGACACGAAGTCGGAGTACTCGTAGCACAGCGAATCGAGAACCAGGGAATAATCCGCCTTCGACGGATCGTCGATGACGAGAAAGTGGCGGTTCGCGAGTTCCTTCTTGACGAAGCTCGTAAGCTGTTGATTGATCGCGGAAATGCCGTAGTCGATCTCTTTCGTCTCGACGACCTTCCCGTTCTGATACTTCGTCTCCTTCACGACGACGTGATTGTCCAAAACGACATTGACCGTTTTCTGCTGGGCGACGGCCCCTGCGGCGACGAGCGCAAGCAGGCAAACCGCGATGAGAATCCTCTTCATGTAAAGCTCCTTGAGTATGTAATATACTGACAGTGTATCACGAAATTTACTAATGTCACTTAAAGGAGGCAGGGGGCGTCACGAAGGGCGAGCGTCCTCGCGCGGAGCCGCCGCGAGCGCGAGTCTCACCAGGGACGTGGGTGGGACCTCGGTACTATTATTGTTTATTTCGGATATACACTAAGTAAAGCAGTAAAAATCCAAAAACTTCTTGTATGAACGAAGAAAAAGGACGATATCGAAGCGCCTTTCCGGTAAGCGTGGACAAGGTGCTCTCGATTGGGGTCTGACCCTCTGTATGTGAAATTGAAAGTAAGATAGAAAAAGCCCCGCGACGCGGGGCTTTTGTGGTTGTCCGATAGACAAACAACGTTAAGCGTCAGTTTGTGTGTACATCAAAACACAGCGGGTTTATTACACCAGCTTTCACAGTGCCTGGTTCATAAGTTCGCATCATGATAGAAGTTCCGGCGGGCTGAAAAGTCTTGGTGAATAGCTGATAGTAAGTACGGGACTCAAGAAAACTATCTTCTTCTTTGGGATAGGAGTTAGGGTCACCAATGAAAGTACGTGTAGCGGGCTGGGCGTAATAGTCCCCGAGCTCTATCGGGTTACCGTAGGTAACAAATGAAATGAGCGACCCGTCAGACCGTTTGTGTTCGGCTTTCTGGTAGAAACCGCTTGCGGCAAGCGTGCGAGTTTCGGAATCGGCAAGCACTCCGTCCATGTAATGGTCGAACTTAACGGGAATACGCGTACCAGCGTCATAACTCATGAGTACCTTGTGATTATTGGATTGATCTCCAACGTATGTCCACTTCTCATCCAGATAAACAAACCATGAGCTTTCTGTTCCTTTCATATCACCGTTCTCATAAAAGTACCGTGCGTTGTATGTAGAGGTTTCTCCATCCCGTATCCACTTAAGCTCGGTTATTGCCGTGTTATCGGCGTTGTACGTAGCGGTTATCGTGTACCCACCAGAACCAGCAATTGGAGTATACTTTACGGAGGTTTCATTTCCTGATCCATCATGGGTGATTGCTATATTTGATGTAGCGGTACCAGTTGCGTCATACACGATCCCGCTGCTTCTTGTTTGATCATCACTGAACTGAAAAACAACATAAGAATTAAAAGTATACTTTTTGGGAGTTACGGTTTCGTCTCTTATATAATAATCAACTCGGGAAACGATCCCGTTTGTATTGTAGGTAACAAAACTGTTCTGGTAGTAATCCTTCACGCCTTTCAAACGTTGTCTTGTAACCGAGGAGGGATCTCCAGGGAATGTGACATTAACGTCGAGGTTGCCGACGACGGGAGTGAGGGTTATCGAGACACTGGCAGTTTCCCCGGCTTTCACAACCGCGGTCGCGGAGCCGGTAAAAACCAGCTTGTTCGCATCAGCAAGATCGTCATCGTAAGCGTTGACGGAAATATCATACGAACCGGGGACGAGAGTGCTGACTGTCATGTTCTGTCCCGGAGTACCGCTGAATTCCTTGTTGTAGTTGAGCGGTGTCGAGGTAACGACAACCGTGAAACGGTCAACATCGTCCGCAGAAACGGCCCTGGGAGTACCGGGGAGCTGTATTAAAATGTTTCCCGTTGTACCGGTCGGATCATCGTCAGCAGAGTCGCCGGAGCCGCCCGATGAGCAGGAAAAGGTAAAAACGAGCGCGGCACAAACCGTAAGGAATACGAATACTTTTGATTTCATATTCTTCTCCATTTTGAATGTAATGGTGGGACCAGTCATATCAGGATTGGGGGGTGCGTTAAAATTCGGTTGCTTACTCCGAACTATGGCTTTCCCTTGCCCGGACAACCGAACCGAACAGAAATTTCGGCAACGCCGACAGAAAGAATCATAGTCCCTGTCTGTTTCTGCTGTCAATCCTCAATGTATGCGAATGTTACAAAGCCTAAGGGGATAACTTCACCAAAAAGACGTATCAGCAACGATTGACGTAATATCCGGATACCCATGTCCGATTTCGACACGGGATAGTACAATAGGGACTTCCTTGGCATCGACCTCGCCCATCACGAAGCCCTGAGCCATGCGATACCATTGCCTAACGATAACAAACCGTTTGACACCCCCCTGTTCCGGGTCAATACTGGACGCAAGGAGCACATCCATGACCAAGTTATCCGATGCCCGTTCGAAAAACTCCGCGCGAAAAACTCTCGTCCCGATCGTGCTCATCTCGGGATTCATCGCCTGCTTCGCAATCAGCATTGCGGTATGCCTCGCGGCATGCAATATCGGCAACGGATCTTCGGCCGAAGATACGGTTCCCCCGGTATCGATTGAGGATTACCATGCCTCGGATATTCCTTCCGACCCCGACGCCCTGCCGGCGGTAAAAACAGAACTTGCATTGCTCGCCTCCCTCTCCAACGGAGAGCGGGACGGAGTCATCTGCGGACAAAACCTCGGCCACGGCGACCAGATCCTGGATCCCCCGGGCGGCCTCCTGGGTTACGAATCCCTCGCGGCCGAACTGGAACGCGAAACCGGCGAAGTGCCGGGGCTCCTCGGCCTCGATTTCGAACATGACCTGATCTTCAGCGAAGCCCAATTGCACGCGGCGATCCAGCCCCTGATAGAACACGCCGGCAAGGGCGGCATGGTCACCGTCAACTGGTCGCCCCATAGCCCCTGGCTCAACGACGAAACGGATATAGAGGGCAACCCCGGAGTATGGAGCGACACGAGAACCACCGACGGCAAAGCCGACAACGTCGACTTGCGGCAGCTCGTCGACCCCGCGTCTCCCATGTACACGATTTGGCGCCGCAAACTCGACCGCGTCGCCGTGGCCCTCGCGGAGATGCAGCAAGCGGGCGTAGTCGTCCTCTGGCGGCCAATGCAGGAGATGGACGGCGACTGGTTCTGGTGGGGAATCGGCAGTCATCGCGACACCCCCGACCCCTATATCAACCTCTGGCGCGACATGTACGCGTACTTCACCGAAACGAAAGGCCTTCATAATCTCCTGTGGGTGTTTTCCCCGTCAATGCAGGAAACCAATCCCCTCAATTGGCTCTACCCCGGCGATGCGTACGTCGATATCGTGGCGGGCACCACCTATCATGATCAGTTGATCGTCCGAAATTTCGCCGACTTGCAGCAGTTCAACAAGGTAGTCGGTATGGCCGAATTCGGCACGCAGATCTGGCGCGGGGCGAACGGCAACGGAATGCTTAGTGTGGAAGGCAATCTCGATACTACCTTCTTCGCGCATCGACTCCTGGACACCTATCCCGGCGCGGCATATTGGGTCTCCTGGCATAACTGGTCCAACGGCGACGGCACATTCGAATATCAAGCCATCGTATCGAACCGTAAAGCCGCGAAGTTGCTGCAGAACTCCCGAATCCTGACCTTGAGCAGACTGCGCCAGTAAAGGAGCACATCCATGACCAAGTTATCCGATGCCCTTTCAAGAAACCCCGCGCGGATCTCCCTCGTACCGATCGTGCCGATCTTGGTGTTCGCCGCCTGCTTCGCGGTATGCCTCGCGGCGTGTAAAACAAGCAAAGAAGTCCCCCTTGTCGATTCGGTTCCCCCGGTGCCGCTGACGGGCTACCATGCCTCGAAAACTCCCTCTGACCCTAAAGCCCTGCCCGCGACGAAAAAAGAACTTGCTTTCCTCGCCTCCCTCTCCAACGATACAAGGGAAGGAGTCATCTCGGGACAAAACGTGGGCCACGGCGACCAGATCCTCAATCCCTCCGGCTTTTTCGGGTATCAACCTCTCGTAGCGGAACTGGAGCGCCAAACCGGCGAGGTGCCGGGAATGATCGGCCTTGATTTCGAACATGACCAGATCTTCAGCCAAGAGCAATTGCATGCGGCGATCCAGCCCCTGATAGAACACGCCCGCAAGGGCGGCATGGTCACCATTAACTGGGCGCCCCATAGCCCCTGGCTCAATGACGAATCGGATATACAGAACCACCCCGGGGTATGGACCGACACCAGAACCCTTGGCGACAACGGCAAAAAAGTGAACATGCGCCAGCTCGTCGACCCTGCCTCTCCCATGTTCCCCATCTGGCGCCGCAAGCTCGACCGCATCGCGACGGCCCTGACGGAATTGCAGGAGGCGGGCGTAGTCGTCCTCTGGCGGCCCCTGCAGGAGATGAACGGCGACTGGTTCTGGTGGGGCGTCAGTAGCCACAGGTACAGCGGCGATCCGTACATCAATCTCTGGCGAGACATGTACGCGTACTTCACCGAAACGAAAGGTCTCCATAACCTCCTGTGGGTGTTTTCACCGGCGATGGAACAAGACTATCTCTTCAGCTGGCTCTACCCGGGCGATGCCTATGTCGATATCGTGGCGGGCACCAAGTATAACGACCGGCTGATCGTCCCGGGGTATGCCGAGCTGCAGCGGTTCAACAAAGTTATCGGGATGGCCGAGTTCGGCACGCAGACCTGGCGCCTGGGGGACGGCAGCGGAAAGCTCAGTTTGAGCGGCGAGTCCGATACGACCCTCTTCGCGCATCGACTGTTGAACACCTATCCCAGCGCGGCCTATTGGGTCTCCTGGCACAACTGGCCCAACGACGACGGCACCAGCGAACATCAAGCCCTCGTTTCGAACCGTAACGCCGCGCAGCTCCTGCAGGACCGCCGAGTCCTGACCTTGAGCAGATTGAGGAAGTAGAGAAGTAAGAGAAAGATTGAGGCAGGGGGGCGTCACGAGGGGAGAGGGAGAAGAGCAAGAATGAGGCAGAAGGCGCAACGTAGCGCGAACTTCTTCGCGCGGAGCCGCCGCGAGAGAAGGTCGTCGGGGGGCGAGCGTTGTTCAAAGGCGCTGCTAGCGCAAGCTTCGGCAGACCCGGAAGCCGAGGTAGTGGTAGCTGCATGACGGATCTACGAAGTCTCGGTAGGACACTACGCAGCTGCACGCGTAGTAGCTCCAGGCGCCGCCCCGGGAGACGCGGTTTCGTCCCGATTCGTTACCACGGGGATCGGTGACCATCTCGTCGGAGGAGATGTCGCCCCATATGTCCCAGCACCATTCCCACACGTTTCCGGACATATCGTACAGTCCTAGCGAGTTCGGCAGCTTGAGTCCTGTTTCATGCGTTTTGCGCGTGGTCTTGTCACTGTTGCTGTTGTAGTAGTACCAGCCTGCCATCGCCAGGTTCGTGTCCACCAGGTTCTCGGCATCGTCATGTATTTTTTTGCCGCCAGCGGACGCTTTCCCGGCGAAAGCATCGTTCCATGCCGCTGCTTTCGGGTCTCCGCCACGTGCTGCGAATTCCCATTCGGCTTCCGTTGGCAGGCGGTACCCTTTCTTTTTCATGTTCATTTTCACGTCCGCGCTTGTGATGTGCTTGGTGGCGGGATCACGCACAATGTTTCCGATTGCGTACACGCAGTCGGATTTCGACATGGCGACCTGAGTTAGCGCGTTGCAAAAATACACCGCGTCGTACCACGTCACAGTCTCCACCGGACGCTTTTCCTGGTTTTCCCCGACGGGCGGGTTATCCGCAAAGGCGCTCGGGCCGTTGTTCGACTCCGCGTCGCCGGCAAGCACCGCCGCGTATAGTTCCTGCGTCACTTCGTACTGACTCATCACGAACGGGTTAAGCGTTACCGCGCGGCCGGTCAGGAACGCCCCCTTGAAGCAATCCCATTTTCCGCTGTAGAAGGTGTTCCAGTGCGTGTCATCGGTCATTGAAACGAGCGTTTGCGTGCCCTGCGGGACTATCACGATTTCTTTTGCGTATTCGTTCGCGCCTATTCGTATTGAGCCGTTAACCGCGCCTTGTGGTTGCGGAGGATTCTTCGCCGAGCCGCATCCGGTCATCATGATTACTACGCACAGGAAGGATGCCGTCCCGGCAAGGAGTGCCACCGACAGCCGCCGTATTGTTTTGCTTTTCATCCCATACCTCATATTTTTCATGCTACTCACTATTCAATCAGCACACACAGTATATACGTTTTTCCGATTACGTAATTAAAAAAAACAATGGAAATTTGATTATCCACAGTATTTTGAATGCATAGGATACATACAACCTAGAATAAAGGGGGAAGGATTGACAGACCGTTCACCAGCGGGCGTGCCGATAATCCTCCCTGATTGCCCGGTCCATGGACAGGAGCGGTGCGTTATGGATACTCGCCTGCGCCACGATCAGGCGGTCAAACGGATTACGCGTCCAGGAGGCGTCAACGCTCGCCTCGACTACGGCAGCGAAGGAGGCGTCGTCTTCCTTGAGTCGGATGGCGCGGCCCAACCACGAAAGGATCGTCCGCCCGCGCTCGGTTATTCGACCGATCCCGTAAAGGTACTCGAGCTCGAGGGCCACGGCGGGCGAGACGTGGAGGTCGTCGCTCTCAAGTAACTGCAACGCGAGGTCGGAGAAGCGTTCTTTGTCCTTTTGATAGAGCCAGACGACGGCGGAATGTATAGTTTACGGGGCGAGTCCGACACGTCCCTCTTCGCGCATTGGCTCCTGAACACCTATCCCAGCGCGGCCTATTGGGTCTCCTGGCACGACTGGCCCAACGACGACGGCACCAGCGAACATCAAGCCCTCGTTTCGAACCGTAACGCCGCGCAGCTCTTGCAGGACCGCCGAGTCCTGACCCCTTGAGCAGATTGAGGAAGTAGAGGAATAAGAGAAAGATTGAGGCAGGGGGCGCGACGAGGGGAGAGGGAGAAGAGCAAGAATGAGGCAGAAGGCGCAACGGAGCGCGAACTTCTTCGCGCGGAGCCGCCGCGAGCGAGGGTCGTCGAGGGGGCGAGGGAGGGATCTCGGCGCGCCTTGTTTAGTGTCTCATTTATCGGGTTGGGATAAAGGAATGAGTTTATTTCGTGTGCGTAATTGGTATCTACATGTGAAAGAGAGAAAGAATGAATAGAATTTACAGAGAAAAATGTTTGGTTGTGGAGAAAATGGTGATATACTCAGCAATATCTACCTACTACTTATAAGGCATAATGGGAAAAAAAACCGGAGGCCTTAATGTCTACTATCAATTCAAAGGTTATTGATCGGATTAAATCGAATCTCGTACCTTTTCAGAAAATCTTGGAGCAAGCGAAATCACGTGATATCAATGAGGCTGATACGGTTGTCATTGTTGCGGATATTCTGGGCGGATTGTTTGGTTACGAAAAGTATTCCGATGTGACCCGAGAGTATGCCGTTAAAGGACAGTTCTGCGACTTGGCGGTTAAAGTAGACAATGCCCTGAAATTCCTTATAGAAGTAAAGGCTATCGGGGTAACCCTGGCAGAGAAGCATTATCAGCAAGCGTTGAATTATGGCGCGAACAGCGAGACCGAGTGGTTCATTCTTACCAATGGAGTCGTCTGGAAGGTATACAAGGTTCGTTTCGAGAAACCCCTGAAAACTGATTTTATCTGTGAATTCAACCTGCTGGAAATAAAGGCTAAGAACGAGCAGGATTTGGAAAAGCTGTACATTCTGTGTAAAGAGGGCATCAAGAAAAACGCAATAGATGATTTCACAGTACATAAAATGGTCGTAAACAAATACTTGATTTCTAAAATACTCACTTCCGACATTGTGATAGATGTCGTTAAAAAGGAACTGAGAAAAGTGAATGCCTCTGTGAAGCCGGATAGCGATGAAATCCTTACCGTTATGATGAATGATATTCTCAAACGGGATGTTATCGATTCAATGGATTCTCATGAAACGGTTGATCAATACAAGAAGATTAACAAGAAGATTGACAGAGAGAAGCAGAAACAAAATGGAAAAAAGGAAGAGAAAGGAATCGTTTCAAATTGTGAAGAATCAGGGGAATTTGAAGTACATCCCGGTGAGGGAACGGGAATAAAACAGATCTTGTAGAAATAATAATAGGAGTGACTATTATGAATGATTTGGAGTTAAATCAAGTAAATGCTGAATGGGCTAATCGCATGCGTTCCGAAGATGAAGACTTTCAAAAAGATTTTTTTTCCTGGGGTCCGTTATCCAATGATTATTGGAAACAAGATATACGAATCCTATTGTGTAATGAGGAGTCATATGATAGTGGCATTAGTGGTGATACTAAAATTGATATTTCAATAATAAAAAGATGGATGGATAACAAAAATCAAACAATAAAATATTCATCTGTTTTTATACAAAGCCTTTTAGAAGCAATTAATACGGGAATTATCCCTGAAACAAATGCAATGAGAAGATACTATAAAATGAATAGTGAACTACTTCAATCAATGCGTACAATAGCATATGCCAATTATAGAAAAGACAATAATGAACATAGAAAACATGACACAGAATACATTAATGATTTTTTAAATCCATCATGTTTTCGACTTGAGAATAATAAGAACTCTGATAATTCCCAATTATTCAAAGAATTTGTTGAAGCGCTTAATCCGAATATTTTTATCTTCTCTTCTGAAATAGGGGCGGATATTGTTAAGCGGATATTCACGAATGTAGATTCTATCTTGTATAATTGCATTACAAAGAAGGATAATTGTATATACGTATCAATATACCATCCTTGTTCGAGTAAATTTAACTATGCATATATGCAAAGAACAATAAAATCAATAATTGACCTATTATGACATTGATACATCAAACAATCTTTGTTGTAAATAATGAACAAGCTGTTCCTGTATTTTTAATAAAATATCATGTAGTATGAATTCTGTGTCAGGTTTTGACACGCAATGATAATATGATAGCAATATGAATAAGGGAAATATAGGCCTTGACTTCTGCGCGATCGACTTCGAGACGGCCTGTTACCAGCAGGCGAGCGCCTGCGCGGTCGGCATCGTGCGCGTGCGGGGCGGCGCCATCGGCGAAACCTTTTATTCCCTGATCAAGCCGCCGGAAGGCATGGAAATACTGCCCTGGTTTACCCGCATCCACGGGATCAAGCAGAAGGACGTGCGAACGGCTCCGGACTTCGGCGAGCTCTGGCCCCGCTTCAGGGAATTCATCGGCGACGACCTCCTCGTCGCACACAACTCGAGCTTTGACCGGACCGTGCTGAGCCGCTGTCTCGAATACTACGGCATCGCCTTCCCCGTGCCTCGATTTGAATGCACCGTTCAATGCTCGCGCAAGAAATGGCCCGACCTCGAGAACCATCAGCTCGATACCGTGAGCGACTTCCTCGGCATTGACCTTACCCATCACGAGGCCCTGAGCGACGCCCTTGCCTGCGCCAGGATCTACATCGAGGCGAAGAGATGATGTACCATCAGGTAATCCAGCTCTTGACCGGTGCCCGGCTTATAGCCCGGCCGCAGGGCGCAAGTATCAAGGAACTTATGGAACACCTGGAGGTAAGTCGGAAGACGGTATACCGGCTTTTCGAGGCACTTGAAGAGCTCGGGTACATGCTCTACCCCGACATGGACGGAAAGGAAGCGAGATATTACCTCAACAAGGAGCTCGACAAGATGCGGTACTGGCAGCCCCTGCCAACCTTGTCGTTTGATATCGAAGACCATGTCCTTCTCGATTATATATTCAGAAAGATAAGTGAGAATCCTGTGATTGCAAAACAAGCGGGATCGCTCAGGAATAAACTCGCGATGGCTATCGCTGACTACGGCTATTCGATTGCGGTGAAGGAACACGGACCGGGCAAAACAGTTGCTCCAAAACCGGCCATTATCACTGACGTACCTCTGATTAAGAAAGCTGGAAGCAACCAGGATCAGATTTTCCATAACATACTGATGGCTATCAGAGAGAAACGAGTTTGTGCTGTGTCGTATGAATCATTTTCCTCGGGGACTGTACGGACGTACCAAATTCATCCGCTAACTGTGTTTGAGCATAATGGGGGCTTCTACGCTTTTGTATTTCAACCCTATTATCAAAAGGTGATCATCCTTGCCCTTGAACGTATCAAGACAATCAAGACTATGGAGGAACTCTTCGCGATCCCTGAGGGTTACGACGCTGAGAAACGGCTCTCGGATCCATTCGGAATTGTTTTAAACAATGAGCCGTTCATTGCACGCATTCAGTTTGATAACGATCAGGCACCGTACATCAAGGAAAGGGAGTGGCCGGAGGGAACGGAGATAGATGATCTTGATGATGGCTCGATCATTCTCAATGTCGAGACTGCAGGTGGATACGAATTAAAGAAATGGATTATGGGATTTGGCCATGCGGCAGAGTTGCTTGAACCTGTCTGGCTACGGGATGAATTGATGGACGATCTTGAACAGCTCGCCAATCGCTATTCGATATAGGAAATCTTTACTACATACATCCGTAGGGATGCATCAAATTATTGGAGGAACAGTATGGCAATTTCAGATGTTTCGCTCAAAGGACATTGGTACCAGGTATTTGATGAGTCCGGGAAAAAGATTAGCGAGTTGGCTTCTACCGGAAACGAAGTGCAGGGTGTCGCCTCAGATTTTTTTGTCGTATTACACGGGCATTGGATTCAAACGTATGATGCGAAATGTAAAAAAATCGCAGATATGGCTGCAGCCGGTAATGTTGTTCGGGGTGCTTCTGGTTCGACGTTTACGGTCCAGCACGGGCACTGGATCCAGACCTATGATAAGAACTGCAAAAAAATCAGCGAAAGAGCCGGCTGATACCATCATGCCCGGAAGGGTATTACAAAGAAAATGGATACAGGTATCCTTATTTGATATTGTAGGAGAACTGTATCTCTTTCTTCTAAATAATAAATATAACAATGTATCCTATTTCAAAACATTTCCCAAAGATTGTTGTTACTTCGCAACTTTTTTCGCAGCCCTGGTTCTGGAACGTCTTGGTTACGATTGTATCTATTGGGTATTTGGATATCGTGGATCAACAGGATCGCATATTTGGTGTGAATGTAATGGTTTTATCATCGACCTCACTTCGGGACAATATACCGACAGTTCCAGAGAATATCTGATATACAAAGAAGATATGTGTTCAAATACCTTTCATTCTTCTTTTGAGGTAGTCGAGAAGGGATTATTTGATGATCGATTCAGGCACGATTCCGTCTATTCGGATTTTATAACAATGGTAGATGACTTTATAGCTACGTTAGATGAGGTATCATTATAGGATACAAAGTAGATTACTCATTGTTTTCTTTTTTATCATCTGCTGGGTCCGTTTTTGGGTTGAAAATGGTTAAGCCCTTCTTTAGGGATGCTCTATCAGGATATGAGATATCCAACGTTTTCTTCGGATATATCACACTGAAAAAACAGTAGTCGCACAATTCCTGAACTGTTTTCGGGATTGTATATGATCCATGTCGTCCCCCGGGATAGGCGATAAGACGAGTTTTATCTTTATTGAAAAGGACCCCGTCGATATCGCAAAGGTATCGATTATGCTTGTCAACGTTGAATCGCTGAAGGTTATTGATTATGGTTACGGATTTCCCGTCAATTCTTGATACCGAAGCCGGGATTTGTATCTCCTCCAGAGTATTGCAGGCGTAAAAGGCATAATCCCCGATTTCCTCCGTGTCCGGCTGTATTATGAATGTTTTGTTTTGATACCCCGGAGGAACCCTGACGAGAGACTTGTTCCTTGCGTCATAGATTGCCCCGTCGACTGTCCGGAATCGCTGGCCGGGCGAATCGGGTATGGATACCGTCTCAAGGGATGGGCACTCGTAAAACAGTGATGTTCCAAGGTCTTCGATGCTCGCGGGCAGTTCCAGTTCCCCGAGGCTCGAACAGAACGAGAAGGCCCCCGGCCCGATCGATTCGACCCCTGCTTGGAATTCGATGTTCCGCAGTTTCGGGCAATGGAAAAACGCGGCCAGTCCGATGGTCCTCACGTTCTTCCCGAGGGTAATCCGTTCAAGACCGTTCGCGAAATCAAATGCCGAGCGTTCGATATGGATGACTGAGTCCGGAACCACATACTCGGTCGAGTGGCAATCGGGGAAGGTGATGAGTCGTGTGCCGTCTTTCGAGAATAATACGCCGTCGATGTCCCGAAACGTCGTGTTATCCGGAGATACCGTAATTCGCTCAAGGCTTGAATACTCGCTGAACGGCTCGGGATTCCCGTCGTACGACCGAAGTGAAGACAAGAATTTCCCGATAATGACGGTTTTGATCGTTTGGCAGATCTTCCTGTTGGAATCCCTGATGGGTCTGTTGAGGACATCCGTATCGAAAAACTCCCTGTCATCCGGAATGATGAGCGTTGCCCCGTCGATTATCATGCCTGACCTCCCGAAACAAGGGTAGGGGAGTGGTGTGTCGGAAATGGATACAGCAGATGAAGAAATGAATTTAAAAAAAGACTTGTCTGTGGAGAGAATGGTGGTAGAATAAAGGTGATAAGAAGTATCAGTTTATATTATGATCTACTAAAGCTACGTGTTCGGAAGATGTTTTTGTGTAACCTGTATCTCTGTTTAGAACATTAGGAGTAATCATTATGAGTCAACAAGAAATTGATCATGTTAACAATGAACGAAAACAGTACTTGTTATCAAAGGGCATTAATAACTTCCTACTGTACACACCTTTTTCTGATTCTTATTGGAAACAAGATATAAGAATACTGATGTGTAATCTTGAGCCCTATGATATAAAAAATGATAATATCGGGCAGACCATATTAACCAGTAAGTATTATGAAGATACCATATTATCAACACAAACAGGAAAGAAAACGGCCATTTTTTTGACAAGTTTAATTAGGATACTAATTGATAATGCAGATAAGCTACCTTCATACGGATCTCTTCAATCTCTATTTAAAGTAAATGATGCTAATTGGAATGATTGGATTTGGACCCATGATACTGTCTCAATAATGAATGCAAGGAATGATTTCAGTGAACATGTTGACGCTGATGAAGATTCGATAAAAAAGAATTGCAATGATGAAAACTATCTAAAATATATGAGAGATTATTTCAAGGCGATAGAAGCCGATGTAATTATAATTACAAGCGAACTAGGAAGTATGGTATTAAATCATATATATCAAGACCTTGATATAAAATTTGACGAAGAGAAAATATTTAATGGTAAAGTATTTGTATCTATGCATCATCCAAGTAGAGCCGCATATGAATATCTGGTAAAAAAAATTGAAGCAATAGTTAATATCGTAAAAAAGATCTAGAACAACTGCTTCAACCTCATATGATGCGACCTCTGTCAATATAAAAAAATAGGGACAGAGATGGTAGATCTTAACGGCTTGACCATTCCCATATACGTGATTGGATACCACAGGTCAATGGTCCGTCTGAAAAGTCCGTCCACTCTGAGTATATTTAAACAATAAGAAGTAAATGGTACGAATATCTATATTATTATTAATGAGAGGAGAAATATGAAAAGACGATTTATACTAAGTGTGCTTTCTTGTTTCTTCATATTTGCTTTGCATTCACAAGATTCAAATTTGATGGAAGAATTGAGACTTGCAGGTGCAATTAGTGATACTGGTTTAAGACTGTTTACATATGACGCAATTTTAGAGTCTTATGGACTCAGGGAAAAGAGAAAAGAAAATGATGTAGGTAAGTGGCAGACAAGTACACAGATTGATCCGATTGATGATTCACAAATTATCTATTTTTCATTAACTGCTGATTCTGGTGTTAGTGTATATGGAGGAATGATAAAAATAGAGTCAACGGGAGTAGGTAGATTGGTTTATCCTGTCGGGAGAGTGCCGACAGAGGAAGGCTAGAGTTCGTCATTTTTAATGGTCCGTCGAGACCGGTTAGGAGATTGAAGAGCTTTGGCCGCATCATTCCATGGCCCAAGAGGCCGAATAGGAGAATGGATCCAATGTACCGAATAGACCTTTGTCGGAAAGGGAGTAGCGGTATGACTATCAATGCGGGAGTAGATCTTCACAAGACGCAGTTCACTGTGTTCGTGAAGCAAAGCGGAAATCAGTTTGAACAGTATTCAACGGACGAGGAAGGATACAAGCGCTTTCTCGGGAGAATACAACGATGGAAAAAGAACGGGATGACCGTGCGGATTGGCGTTGAATCGACCGGGAATACGAGGTACTTCAAAAACCGGATGGAACAGGCGGGAGCGGAGGTTGTAGTGATCAACACGCTGAAGTTCAAGGTGGTCAATGAATCGGTCAAGAAAACCGACCGTCATGACGCCGCGACGATTGCCGAGTTCCTTGAAAAAGACATGCTTCCGGAATCGCGTTTGTGTTCGGAAGAAAGCGAACAAATCAGGCGATTACTGAAAGTCAGAACGACGTTGGTTCGAACCATGGTAACGGTAAAAAACCAGATTCATGCGTTGCTGACCGGCCTTGGTATGAAGGATTCCAGGGCGACGCTACAAAGCAAGAGAGGGCGCCAGAAAATTCTGGACACCCTCAGAAAAGCGGATAACGAACTCGTAGTTCAACCGCTTTTTGAAACGATAGAACAGCTTGAAAAAAGCGTCAAGAGCATTGAGGCGGAACTTGAGAAATTGACCGAAGATGATCGAACGGTTGAATTGTTAATGACGATTCCCGGATGCGGAAAGATCGGCGCCTGGACGATTCGGGCATTTACGGATGATATCAGCCGATTCACATCGGCAAAGAAGTATTCGGCGTATGCAGGACTTGTTCCATGGGTACAGAACTCGAACGAGACGATACACCATGGGAAAATTACCAAGCGAGGCCCGGAAGAATTGCGGACTGCCTTGGTTCAAGTAGTAATGGGAATGAGACGCTGCCGAGCAACAACCTCATGGCGGCTTATGGAACAATATACGGAACTGAAACGGAATAAAGGGAGCGGAAAATCCATCATTGCGACGGCTAGGAAACTGTCGAAGATCATTTGGTGCATGCTGAGTGCGAACGAGGAGTTTAATCCCGCGCTGATGATCGACAAGAGACTGGTTAGGAAGGCTGAATCTATGCGAAATACCGCAGGAAAGAGCGCATAACTATGACGTTGTCGTAGTGAAATAAGGAATTGGTCAACCTCCCGGTTGACTTTTTATAGGAGAACCAATTGAGCTTATAGTAAGACACAGTAATAACGGAAATGAATTGTATATACTTTGGTATAGTTACATGGGGAGTGATGCCTATGTAACTATGAGGATTGGTACCGATGTCGCGGAATACGAGAAGTGGAACATGTCAACAGACAATAAAGCAACCTTTTATCCAGGGAATACAACTGAGTTGCTTAATAGATTAATAATCTCTGATCGATTTGTTGTTAAGAGTATACCCTATTCGGAAAACCCAATTACGGCAATTTTCGATATTAGGGGGCTAAAAAGTATTGCAGAACCATATAAAGACACTCTGAAGTGGCTTGAGTAAGTCATCTGCCGAAATTGATCAATTCATGGTATAATAATGGATATTTAGCCGGCTAATTCTATCAAAAATTGGAGATTTTCATGGCAAAATCCAAAGAAACTACACCCAAAGAAGAACCCATCGAGAAACAGCTTTGGAAATCAGCCGACAAACTCAGAAAAAACATCGATGCCGCAGAGTATAAGCATGTCGTACTTGGCATCATCTTCCTCAAATACATCTCTGATGCTTTCGAGGAGCTCCATTCCAAACTGATAAGCGGTACCGGCGAATACGCCGGCGCTGATCCGGAAGACAAGGATGAATACAAGGCCGAGAATGTTTTCTTCGTGCCCGAAATAGCCCGCTGGTCATACCTTCAATCCAAGGCAAAGCTTCCTACAATTGGAAAGGAAGTCGACAATGCCATGGATTCCATCGAAAAGGACAATCCTTCCCTCAAGGATGTTCTACCCAAGGTCTATGCCCGAGGCAATCTTGATCCCACAAGCCTTGGCGGACTCATCGACCTTATAGCCAATATCGCTCTCGGGGACGCGAAAGCCCGGAGTGCTGATATTCTCGGTCATGTATTCGAGTACTTCCTTGGCGAGTTCGCCCTTGCCGAAGGCAAGCAGGGCGGACAGTTCTATACGCCGCGCAGTATCGTTGAACTCCTTGTCGAGATACTGAAACCCTACAAGGGTCGCGTGTTCGACCCCTGCTGCGGCTCGGGCGGTATGTTCGTTCAGTCGGAGAAATTCGTAGGAAACCATCAGGGAAAGGTGAATGATATATCGATATTCGGGCAGGAAAGCAACCAGACCACCTGGCGCCTGTGCAAGATGAACCTTGCTATCCGCGGAATCGACAGTTCTCAGGTCAAATGGAACAACGAGGGGTCGTTCCTGAACGACGCGCACAAGGATCTCAAGGCGGACTTCATCATAGCGAATCCTCCCTTTAATGTGAGCGACTGGTCCGGCGAGCTCTTGCGCAAGGATGGCCGCTGGAAGTTCGGCGTCCCGCCGGCGGGGAACGCGAACTACGCCTGGATTCAACATTTTCTTTATCACTTGAGCCCCTCGGGGAGCGCGGGCTTTGTTCTCGCGAAGGGTTCGCTTACCTCCAAGAGTTCAGGCGAAGGGGATATCCGCAAGGCGCTTATAGAGGCGCGGCTCGTGGACTGTATCGTCAATCTTCCGGCAAAGCTCTTTTTAAACACGCAGATTCCGGCGTCGCTCTGGTTTCTTTCCCGCAACAAGGCGAACGGCGGCTACCGGAACCGCACGGACGAGATTCTTTTTATCGATGCCCGGAACGAGGGCGTGCTCATCAACCGCCGCACGAAGGAGCTTCGAAGCGAGGATATCCAAAAGATCGCCAGCACCTATCACGAGTGGCGCAAAGTGGACGGGAAATATGAGGATGTAAAGGGTTTCTGCAATTCCGCGAGTATAGAGCGGGTCAAGGATCTCGACTATGTCCTCACCCCCGGCCGCTATGTCGGTCTCGCCGACGACGAGGACGACTTCGACTTCAACGAACGCTTCACCGCCCTCAAGGCTGAATTCGAGGAACAGCTTAAGGAGGAAGCCGAACTCAACAAGGCGATCCTTGAGAACCTGAAGAAGGTAAAGCTCGTATGAGAGGAGATAAAAGAAATTTTAAAGGGGGAAGTCTCCCCCTTGAGGAAAGCCGCGGGCCATTCGGCCCGGGTCTTTCCTCCACCCCCTCTGCGGGGGACACCCCCGCAACGCCCCCGGACAATTCCCTTGCGGAGGTGCAGCGATGAGCGATTGGAGGGAGACGATTTATGGAAATTGCCCTATTCACTGGGATATTAAAGAGCTAATCGATATTTCAAAGTTGATAACAGATGGGTCACACTTCTCTCCAAAACCACAAGCTTTTGGTAAAATGATGTGCTCTGTTAAGGATATGCGGTACAACAAATTTGATTTTTCTGATGTAAAGTATATCAATCAAAATGATTATGAAAAATTGGTAGATCAAGGTTGTAAACCTCTGCTGAATGATTTACTTATTTCCAAAGATGGCGCTAATTGTTTAGATATACTATTTATTAATAAGCAAAGAGAAGATTTCGTTTTGTTATCTTCAATTGCAATTGTGCGATTACAAGATACAGTGTTTCCAGAATATATTATGTATTTTCTTCTCTCTCCTCAAGTTCAATATATCCTAAGAACGAATTTCATATCAGGGTCCGCAATTCCTAGAGTTGTACTTAAGGATTTTAAAAAAGTTAATATTCTCCTCCCCCCGCTCCTCGAACAACGAGCTATTGCCTCTGTCCTTTCCAGCCTCGATGACAAGATCGACCTATTGCACCGCCAGAATAAGACACTTGAAGCCATGGCTGAAACCCTGTTCCGTCAGTGGTTCGTGGAAGAGGCGGATGAGGGGTGGGAGGAAGTTGCCCTGAGTTCAGTAATTAATACAACATCAGGAGGTACACCATCACGTGATGATATGAGTTTTTATCAGAATGGTGAAATTCCATGGGTGAAATCTAAAGAATTGAATGGTACTTTTATTGTAGAAACTGAAGAGAATATTACAACTGATGCATTAAAAAAATCGGCAGCAAAAAAACTTCCGGTTAAATCTATACTGATTGCTATGTATGGCGCAACTGTGGGAGAGTATGGGATTATTGCGAAGGAAATGACCTGTAATCAGGCTATCTGTGCGTTAATACCAAACGAACAATACCCATTTACTTTTCTATTTCATTTAGTAAAATCGAACAAAGATGAATTGATTAATATGGCTATTGGATCTGCACAGCAAAATATCAGCCAGCTATTGATAAAGCAGATGCTTGTCCCAACGTGTATTGATAAGATTAATCGTTTTCATTTATTTGTAGAACCGTTTTTTGTTAAAATAGAATCGAATATCTTTCAGATCCGCACGCTCGAGAAACTTCGCGATACGCTTCTACCTAAGCTGATGTCGGGCGAAGTGAGGGTTGATGCATGAAGAAGGAAGGTGTTGAGAACTGTTTGAAGTATGATGATGTACTACAGGCGATTCGTGATACCGAGAATCATTTGCTAGTTGGAAATGGCTTTAATCGAGGCCTTGCCGTAGATACGAGCTATAAGAACATCTTCCAGAAGATGCTTGATTCCGATTACAGCGTGTATGCCGACGTCCGCGAATTGGTAGAAAAATGCCATTACGATCTTGAGGTCTTTATCGGTGAAGTATGTAAAACTATTTCTGAGAGCGATGTTTTCTTGCCTAAATATATAAACAACAAAATCAAGCTGGATTTCATGCGAGCGGCGCAGGAGATTGTGAAATCCGAAGTGCGCAAAGTATATACTAAAGAGAAGGAAGGCGTATTCCTGCTTCTTAAAAACTTCACAAATTACTTCACGTTAAACTACGACTCGTTGCTGTACTTGTTGTTGATGAAATATAATCCCGCAAATGAAAGAGTCATAGCATTTCAACCGACTTTGGACTTCATAAAAGAAGAACTGAATGTCCAGCATGACAACATATACGATGAAATTAAAACGGCAAGGGACAATGGAATCCTGAATCTTCAGTTTGGGATAAAAGGTGAAACAGTAAGCGAACCACTCAGGACAACGACAAAAACGCATTTTATTATGGAAGTCAAAGAATATGTAAAACGATATAACAAGGGATGGACATATAAAGATATCGAGCGGACGGTTGCGCTAATACTCGAAGAGGAAAAAAACGAAGACAGAATTGATTCCGCTGATGACGGTTTTCGACTTCGTTCCTTATTTGAGGATAACGAATATGAATATGATGCGACAAATTTGACTCAGAATCTGTTTTTCCTTCACGGAGCCTTTCATATATACAAAGACGGGCAAATAATCAAGAAAATAACCAAAGAAACTGACAAGGCATTGTATGATCGTCTGGAAGATGTACTTAACGACAACAAAAAAGAATTGGTTTGTGTGTTCAAGACTGATAATAAACAGGACGACATCAATAAGAATGTATACCTAAAGCAAGGGCTTGATAAACTATCTTCATTATCGGGAAGTATGGTCATAATTGGATGCGCTTTTTCTGATAATGATCGGCATGTCTTTACCCAGATAAATCGTTCCAATATAGATACCCTGTATATCTCTGGAATGGGAAAAGATATCGATTGCATATATGCTAGCGCAAAGGAGTATTTTCCGGACAAGAAAATTGCAATGTTTGATACCGGAACGATTTCTTATGCAGTGAGTGAATAAGGGGGAGAACAATGACTGAAATAACGCATAACCTCTTTATTGGGGATGATTCAGACTGTGTTTCTGGGATTTTTACCCATATTGTCCATGCCTGTAAAACCTGTCATCAAAGTGCTCTGGGGTATAGTGGCAGTTTGCAAAACACACACTCTAATTATCTGATATATGAACATGGAACTGATTTATTCTTGAATATGGTAGACATGGAAAGGGAATTATTGCCGCGATACACCAACCCGATAATGTTTACAGCAATGCGGTTTATTGAGGATCACATACAAGAAAACAAAATTCTGGTTCACTGTAATCAAGGTTTCTCAAGATCACCCTCAATAGCGCTCCTCTATTGTGCTAGAAAAAAAGTAATTCCTTCAGCTTCATATCAGAAAGCTGTGAGCAAGTTTATTGAAGTATACCCTATGTACAGCCCGGGACGGGGTATAGCTCTATATTTGGAGCATAACTTTTCTAACCTTGTAGGAAATCTCAATGACGCCAAATAAACACCCCGAAAAACTAAACAATTTCGTCCTTTTCAAGACCGCAGATTGTAAGGTCAATATTGATGTGTACTTTCATGATGATACCTTGTGGCTTACGCAGAAAATCATTTCCGAACTGTATCAGAAAGACAGGAGCGTTATAACTAGCCACTTGGAAAAAATCTTTGAAGAAGGTGAGTCGGATGAGCGGGTGGTTAGTGCAAAATTAGCACAAACCACTCAGCACGGCGCTATACAAGGAAAAGCCACCGCCGAGATAGTGTATACTGAAGAAGTAAAAATCAAAGCCGAGATTGTATACAATAGATTACGTGTGACACAAGATAAGTGGTATATATCGGATTTCAGTGAGGAAATAAAAAAATTGATAGATATCAATAGAGGTAATAAATTCGAAGTGAGGGTAGAGACATGACGATTACCTCCCTTGAAGATCTTGCGGTTCTCATCGAGACGACCGATGTCGAGTGCAAAGCTGCGCAGGGGAAATCGGGGAAAGGGGAAATACCTGACTCGATATGGGAAACGTATTCGGCTATGGCAAATACGAATGGCGGGCATATTTACCTTGGCATTGAAGAGACAAAGGATCATGAGTTTATCCTTCGCGGCATACAGAAACCCGAGCAACTCCTGAAAGCATTTTGGGACACGGTACACAACAAAAAGAAAACCAGTAGGGATATCCTACAAGACCAGAATGCCCAAATCATCACAATTGACGGAAAACAAATAATTGAACTGACAATACCCCGTGCTGATCGTCATCTCAAACCGATCTACCTTGGAGACAATCCCCTTACCGAAACCTATATACGCCGACACGAAGGTGACTACCGCGCGAATGAAGAAACCGTTCGGCGAATGATGGCCGAGGCAGTCGAGGACTCGCGTGACGATCGCATTCTAGACGGTTTTGGCCCGGAAGACCTCGATATCAACACCGTCAATGCATACCGTAACCGCTTTTCCGCCAACAAACCGGAAAACCCCTTGAATGAATTACCCCAAGAAGCGTTTTTACTTAGAATAGGCGCCATGCGAAAAGATCGCACTACTGGGATAAACGGATTAACCCTTGCCGGTCTTCTCATGTTCGGCCGCTATGATACCATAACCGAAGTACTTCCAAATTATATGGTCGATTATCAGGAACGACCTGAACCGAAAAAAGAAGCAAGGTGGATCGATAGAGTGGTTCCCGACGGGACATGGTCGGGAAACCTTTATGACTTCTATCAGAAAGTAATCCGTAAATTGACCGCTGATCTCAAGATTCCGTTTACACTTAAGGGCGAAACGAGGATTGACGACACTCCAATACATCAGGCGCTTCGCGAAGCTCTTACCAATACGCTTATACACGCCGATTATACGGGCCGGGTATCAGTTCTTGTGGTAAAACGCCCCGATATGTTCGGCTTCAGAAATCCGGGGCTCATGCGGGTCAGCATCGATCAAGCCTTTCAAGGCGGCATAAGCGACTGCCGAAACCATCGCATTCAGGATATGTTCAGGTATATTGGGCTGGGAGATCATGCGGGATCGGGTTTGCCCAGCATACTCAAGTCCTGGAATAACCAGCATTGGCGCACGCCCTTACTCTACGAGAACCGCGAATATGAACAGACGCTTCTTGAACTCCGAACTATCAGTCTCTATCCCGATGAAAGTATAGCTCATCTACGAGAATTGTTCGGCGAACGATTTACCGCGCTGAGCGAATTGGGCAGGACTATACTCGCTACTGCTGAAACGGAAGATATCGTTACCCATACCCGTATCAAGGTTCTTACGACCGAGCATCCCAAGGACATTACCGCAGAGTTCATGCGTTTGGTTCGAGAGGGAATGCTAGTTAAGCACGGAGAAACCCGTGGTGCCGAGTATACATTGCCCGGAAAAACATATAGGACTTTTACGGAATCTGTTGAAGCCATTCCTGATCCTGGTAACTCCCCGGATTTGACGTCGAACTCCCCGGATTTGACGTCGAACTCCCCGGATTTAACGGCAGCACTGGATGCAAAGCTTTCTGAATGGGGTATGTCGAAAATGCCCCGAAAACTTGATGCAAGCAAGATGGAAGAGTTGATCCTGGATCTTTGTCGTTTGGGATGGATCGGAAGTACTGAATTGGCGAAATTTTTGGATAGAGACAATAAAACCTTACAGGAACAGTATTTAACGCCGATGTTGTCCTCAGGAAAAATCCAGTTAAAATACCCTGAAACTCCAAATCATCCTAAACAGGCTTACAAAGTGCCCGATTAAGGAATAAAATGAAAAAAATAATCGAGTCTTCAGTAGAAAACTTCGCGATCGACCTTCTTGAAAAAAAGGGCTACCGGTACATCTACGGCCCGACCATCGCGCCGGATAGCGATACACCTACACGATCTTCCTTCGAGGATGTGTTACTGCTTGATCACCTCCGTACTGCCATTGCCCGGATAAATCCTGCGGTCTCTGTCGATGTTCGGGAAGATGCGATCAAACAGCTCCTGCGAATTTCATCGCCTGAACTTATCGTGAACAACGAAACCTTCCACTGCATGCTTACCGAAGGAATCAATGTTACGTACCAGAAGAACGGGCATGAACGGGGCGACCTTGTCTGGCTTGTCGACTTTCAGAATCCCGAGAATAATGAATACCTCGTCGTCAACCAGTACGCCATCATAGAAAACCATGTGAACAAACGGCCCGATGTCATACTCTTCGTCAATGGCATACCGCTGGTGGTGATAGAACTGAAAAATCCGGTGGATGAGAACGCAACGATTCATTCCGCGTTCAAACAACTGGAAACCTATAAACAGGCAATCACGTCTCTCTTTACCTATAACGGCTTTCTTGTTATTTCTGACGGCCTGGAAGCAAAGGCAGGAACCATATCATCCGGATTCAGCCGCTTCATGACATGGAAAACAGCCGACGGAAAAGTGGAAGCCTCGAATCTGGTGAGCCAACTGGAAACGCTCATTCATGGCATGCTCAACAAAAAGACCCTGTTGGATCTCGTCCGGCATTTTATCGTGTTTGAAAGCTCAAAAAAAGAAGACAAAGACACCGGCATCATAACGATACAGACGATCAAGAAAATCGCGGCCTATCATCAATACCACGCGGTAAATCGCGCGGTGGAATCGACCCTGCGCGCGTCCGGGTATGTTTCAACCATACAGGCGGAATCAGCGGCTATGCCGCCTGCCGAATACGGCCTCTCTGATGTAAAGAAACAGCCCGTCGGGGACCGGAAGGGCGGTGTGGTCTGGCATACCCAAGGGTCCGGCAAGTCCCTCTCCATGGTCTTCTATACCGGCAAAATCGTTCTAGCCATGGACAACCCCACCGTGCTCGTCATTAGCGACCGGAACGACCTGGACGATCAGCTCTTTGATACCTTTGCCGCGTCCAAACAGCTCCTGCGCCAGGAACCGGTTCAGGCGTCAAACCGGGATGAACTCAAGGACCTCCTCAAGGTTGCTTCCGGCGGTGTCATATTCACCACCATCCAGAAATTCCAGCCCGAAGAGGGCAACGTCTATGAAACCCTTTCAGAGCGTACAAATATTATTGTCATTGCCGACGAAGCCCACCGCACACAGTACGGTTTCAAACCGAAGACAATCGATGACAAGGATGAAGCGGGAAACGTCATCGGAAAGAAGATTGTGTACGGCTTTGCCAAATACATGCGCGACGCTCTTCCCCATGCCACCTATCTCGGATTTACCGGTACCCCTATAGAAAGCACCGATGTGAACACGCCGGCCGTATTCGGTAACTACGTCGATGTGTACGATGTTGCCCAGGCCGTCGAGGACGGCGCTACGGTACGCATCTACTATGAAAGCCGACTTGCCAAAATCACCTTGAGCGAAGAAGGGAAGAAACTCGTCCGGGAACTCGATACTACCCTCGATCAGGGCGAACTCTCCGAAACGCAAAAAGTTAAGAACAAGTGGACCCAACTCGAAGCCCTTATCGGAAGCGAACAGCGTATCAAGCAGGTAGCAAGCGATATCGTCGCCCACTTCGAACTGCGGCAATCAGTACAGGACGGCAAGGCCATGATCGTTACCATGAGCCGCCGTATTGCCGCCGAACTCTACAAGGAAATCATCGCCCTGCGTCCCGAATGGCATTCAGATGATAAAACGAAAGGTGTTATCAAGGTTGTGATGACATCAGCTTCCTCGGACGGCCCTGATATCTCGAAGCACCATACCACCAAGGACGAACGCCGGGCCCTTGCGGAACGCATGAGAAATCCTGACGACGAACTCAAGCTCGTCATTGTCCGCGACATGTGGCTCACCGGCTTTGACGTTCCCTCGCTCCACACGCTTTACATCGACAAACCCATGCAGGGCCACAACCTCATGCAGGCGATCGCCCGGGTCAACCGGGTCTACAAGGACAAGACAGGCGGTCTCATCGTCGACTATCTTGGCATCGCCTCCGATCTCAAGAAAGCCCTAGCTTTCTACGCCGATGCGGGCGGTAAGGGAGATCCGGCCAATACGCAGGAACAGGCCGTACGGCTCATGCTTGAAAAACTCGAAGTCGTCTCCCAGATGTTTCACGGCTTCCCGTACGAAACCTACTTTGAATCCGATACCGGTAGAAAACTATCCCTCATTCTCGCGGCAGAGGAACACATCCTTTCACAGGACAACGGCAAGAAACGCTATATCGACGAAGTATCCGCGCTCTCGCAGGCATTCTCCATTGCAATACCCCATGGTCAGGCCATGGACGCAAAGGATGAAGTCGCCTTCTTCCAGGCAGTCAAGGCGCGACTCGTCAAGTTCGACTGCATCGGATCAGGCTATAGTAACGAAGAAATGGAGACGACCATCCGGCAGGTTATCGACAAAGCCCTCGTCACCGAAAAAGTAATCGACATATTCGACGCTGCCGGAATCAAGAAACCGGACATCTCCATCCTCTCGGAAGAGTTCCTCCTTGAAGTCAAAAACATGGAACATAAAAACGTCGCCCTCGAAGTCCTCAAGAAAATTCTGAACGACGAGATACACGGCAGAACCAAAACCAACCTCGTCCAGAGCCAAACCCTCATGGAAATGCTCGAGAACTCCATCAAGAAATACCACAGCAAAATCCTGACCGCCGCCGAAGTAATCGAGGAACTCATCAACCTCTCGAAAGAAATCCACGCAATGGACAAAGAGCCGCAAGAGATGGGATTGTCCGAATATGAGTATGCCTTCTATACGGCAATAGCAAATAACGACAGCGCCCGTGAACTCATGGAAAAAGACAAGCTCCGTGAACTCGCCGTTGTTCTTTATCAGAAAGTCAAGGAAAATGCCGCGATAGATTGGACGATTAAGGAAAGCGTCAAGGCAAAGCTCAAGGTAATAGTAAAGCGGATCCTTCGACAATACGGATACCCGCCGGACATGCAGATGCTCGCTACGGAAACTGTGTTGAAACAGGCTGAATTGATCGCGGAGGAATTAACGCAAGGGAAGTAAGAGAATTCAAGTGAAGTGCTTTATGGGACATTCGCCTGCGTGAAGCCTTCTGCCTCTATCTTGAATTTTGCGATAGTTTTCGTGCCTATAACTTGAGGAGATGAAAATGAGCGATCTCGGAAAATCGAATTTTCTCATGTATACCACGGATGACGGAAAGGCCTCAGTACGTATCCTGATAGACGGCGACACGTGCTGGATGAGTTAGTAAACCATGGGAGATCTGTTCGAAACAAGCGTCGCGAACGTCAATCAGCAAATTATTCATATCCTCGAAGAGGGAGAACTCGATGCCAATTCAGTTATTAAGGAATATATAATAACTGCCGCTGACGGAAAGCCATATAGAACCAAGTATTATCGGATCGAAATAACCTCGCAAATTGCTAAATGTTAAAACGCGCGTATCGCTCGTACTTTTAGTTCATTGCCTCTATATTCACTATTTATGTATGGCGCTTTTAATATTTTCGAATATAACGGATTGCTCGATACAGATGAGGACCAATATAACTCACTAATATCAGTTAAAGATCTAATATTCTCATACATGAGGTAGAGTTCATCAGAACTTGGAAGAAACCAATCATCATATCCGTCAAACACAAGTTCATCACAAAGTGTTGCAGCTTTGCCGGTTTCACATGATAGACTTAATTGGTTTAAAATAATGATAGTATTACTCTTACCAAAACCGATACTTGTTCTGGTTCCTTCGACTTCCTGTTTGTTTAATCCCCATGAAGCTATAAACTCAGTCTCTAATGGCGCAGCTTCTAAATAACGCCAACCATTAGAAAATATGCCTTTATCATAAAAGACACGTCCACCGGCGGGACCAAAATCTCCGATTTTATACACTTTATCTGTAGTACCGGTCACTTCGTATTCTATTTTTTTTGCGAGGTCATTGGCTAATTTAGGCATAACACTGCGTATTGTTTCCGATCTTTTAACTCCAGTTCCTGCGGTTGAGACTACTAATCCGCTTTCAACATTAACAATGCGTACATCAATGTTGTATTCCCCTTTTGCCATAGAGGTGGCGACATCTTCTAATGTTCTTTCTGTGATGATAAAATTGACAATACCAATCAAGACATACTTTACACCCAAGATCTTTCCAACCTGAGCTATTTGATCGGTTGTAGTATTTACTTTTTGAAATCCCTGTTCTTGGAAGGTTTTATCTATTTGAGTGCGTTCAATAATTAAGAACTGTCGTGTATCAAATAACGATGAAATTAACATTTCTGATATACCATCAACAGTGGATTCGCTAACCCCAACGCCTGGTTTGAAATCCATGACTGCTATTTTAATTTTATCCTGAGAGAAACTAGATAGAGAATAAAACAAAACCAATACTAAAGCAGTTAATAACCTTCTCATTTTAAACTCCATGTTTTCGTTCGTTATACTTTACTCAGTGATCATTTATATAAAATGATTCGATATTTTTTCTACGATGCATAGAACGTATACAGTAAAATTATGTGTTTTGATATGGATTTATTCATTATTCAGAAATCATAGATTGCACCTCTTGATACCTATTCGCAGCAAAAAATGCTCGATGTCCAAAGCACTTAATGTAAAAGTTACAAACTAAGGAGCTATATAACCACACAAACTCCCTTATTCTATACCTACTATCTGAAATTGTAAAATAGAGAATTTCTTTAATAAAAAACCAAGAGCTCAACAACATCATTATCACACTCGGCGGAAGACACCGCCTTGCCCTGAACAGAATAAACCTCCTAGCCTTCCAGGCAAATATAGACTACGGCGAAGAGATCCTGGTCATCAGCCGTTACCGCATAGACAAAGAGTTGCCCTGACGATTCTTGTTATCAACATTTGATAATACGTTTTGCAATTTCATGCTATACTCATTATACCATGCTAACCGAAACGGCGATACGTCTGGCTGTTTTCGAGTGGCTTAAGAGCCGCGAGCCCTGGAATAACGGAATCTTCCCCGGTCGTGAACTTAACGAGGGGATACAAATCGAGGGGCGAAGAATCACGCTCAAGGGACAGACCGGGATTTGGTTTCCGGCCGGGTTCTCGGTTCCCCTTTCCATTACCACGTCCAACAAAGGTCCCTACAAGCTTGACGAAATCGGCGACGACGGCCTTTTGACCTATGCGTACCGGGGGACCGATCCGGATCATCGAGATAATCGGGGACTCCGGGAGGCGATGCGCTCGCGCACACCGTTTATCTACTTCAAGGAACTTGAGGGTCACAAGTATCAAGCCATCTGGCCGGTGATTATCATTGATGATATATCCTCCCGGCTTTGCGTTAGGGCGGCGATAGATCCGGCGTATCGGGACCTGCGGCCCGACGTGGAGTTTACGAACATCACCGAGTCCCCGTTGGACGTTCGCCGCTATGCCTGGAGCCAGACCCGACAGCGGCTCCATCAAAGCGCTTTCAGGGAAATGGTGATTACCGCGTACGACAGCCGTTGCTCAATCTGCCGCCTGAACCATCCGGAGCTCCTTGATGCAGCCCACATCATTCCGGATACGGACGAGCGGGGAACCCCCGTCATACCGAACGGCCTTTCCCTGTGCAAGATTCATCATGCCGCCTATGACAAAAACATCCTTGGGATTGACGCGGACTATCGCGTTCACATTCGCGAGGATATCCTTCTGGAACGCGACGGCCCGATGCTGCGCCACGGACTGCAGGAACTGGACGGTTCCTCAATAAACCTGCCGCACAAAACCGGCGATCGCCCCGACCCTGACCGCCTTGATGAGCGGTACAGAATCTTCATCTCGGCGTAATTGCATATTCAATGCATGCATTTTCCCACAGTATGAATTGTCTGGTTTCAGGAATTTCAAAAATTACAACGCGCCAGTCATACAAGATCCGGGGTTGATTGCGAAAAGGAGAGTACCGAGTTCGCCCCTGCAAGGACTCCCGCCTGAGGGGGCTCCGAACGATGACCAAGCGCAACCAAAGGTTGCGCCCGACCCTCGTTGCGCCCTCTGCCTCATTCTTATTCTTGACACCATAGAAAGCTGATTATAGTCTGTTCGTATACCCGGGAGAGGAGGAACCCCATGGCCTGCGATTCAAAAGCCGAATGTACCTGTACGTATCCGTGCTCGCGGCATGGTAAATGCTGTGAGTGTGTTGCCTATCACAAGAGGAGCGGTGAGGTTCCCGGATGCTTGTTTTCGAAGGAAGGGGAAAAATCCTATGATCGCTCGGTAGAAAACCTGTGGCGGGATCGTTCGCGCCCTGGATCGGCGTAATAAACTGATTGACAGTATACAAGACCGGGATTATCCTCGGGTTATCGGCGTTGCCGGAAAAACGATATGTCAGAATGTTTCAGTTTATGCGCGGTGAAGGTTAAAAAAAATGAGAATGATCAAAATGTGCGCTCTCCTGTGCGCGGCGATGGCCGTTTTGTCCTGTGGAAGTGGCGGTTCCGATGATTCCGGCGATGAAAATAAATTGGTCATTTCTGGACGCTTTCAAAAGATAGTGGAGGGCCAGAATATCTGGATTGAAACGGAGAACGGAACGGTCGCCGAGATACCGCGGGATGTCAAGTTTGTCCCCGAAGACTTGGAACAAACCGAAGAAGACATGTATTGCGTTACGGACGACGAAGGGAATTTTGAGGTCTCTCTGACCAAGGGGCTGACGTATAATGTCCTGGTTTTTTACGCTACAAATCAGTCTGTGGAAGGGATGATTAAATTCAATGAAACCGACGGTAACGAGATAACCGTACCGGCGGACGCTCCGGACAGTTTTGACCTGGGAATACTGCATGCAACCAGGGCAATACCATACGGACAGGGAGCGTCAAACGCGTATGTCATGGAAAACCCTCTGCCCTGGCTCACCGAAACGATCGATGTCAAGGGAAATACCGATCCGGTGATAACAGCCGTGGATGATTTGGTATTGCAAGAATTTCCCCCGTATGATGATCTGTACGGTTACGGTAAGTACTCTGTTACCGCCGAGGCTTCGGATGCCGACGGCGATGCCGTGAGCTACAGCTGGTTTCTCTCGACTCTCGACGACAGTGCATCGGTGGATTTTGACGATCTATACACCCGGAGGGGCGGCGACAGCGTTGAGGTTTTCGTAAACTCCGCCAACAGCCACGGCACCCTCACCCTTATCGTAACTGATGCCCGCGGAGGAAGCGCGAAGGCCGTAAAAACGTTCTGACCGCGACGCCATGACGCATTCGGCGTCAGCTCCGCGCGGGACGGTCAGCTGGACGGTGTCGCGGTCAAACGCGGGGAACATGCGCGGTGTAATCCATGGACGTCATTGTACCGGGTTTGCCCCTTACTCCTTCACGTTCCCGATAACGTTACCCGCCTCATCGGTCGCGAGTTTTCCGCTAGAAAAATCCAGGATCGGCAGGGGGTTTCCCCAGGGGTCGTGGAGCAGGGCGTACTTTCCTACCCGTATCGGGATGGGGCCGAAAACGAGGGTTCCGCCTTTTTCGGTGATTGAACGGATAGCCTCATCTACTTCGTCAACGAGAATGCAGGTTTCAAAGGGGCGGTCGTCGGTGTGCAGGACCAACTCGTCGTCCGAGTCCGGCAGCGAGAGCCCGGCGGAATGGTTCCCGTCCCGCCAGAGGAGGGCGTGCCCGAGACTTGCATAAAACGCAATGCCCTTGTCGAGATCATCAACGGGAATACTGTAACAGTCGATTTTTCTGAATACCGGTTTTATCATTACGTCATGCTCCGTATGATGATACTATAACGCAAAACCGTGATACGATAATAGCGGGGAATCTAAAATGATCAATCAGAAAAAACTGGTATCCATATTCGGAATCGCATGTATGTTCCTGGTCTTGTCATGGATGACCGGCTGCGATGGCGATTCGGCTATCGCCAATATCTCCTATATCGAAAGCCATGACACGTATCGGACGACGATCGACGGGATTGAGTATAAACTTGAATACCTGTTGGTGCGGCCCGATGACTCCTTGCCGCATCCGCTTGTCATCATGACGCATGGTCGCGATGGGCCGCATCCGCAAAGATTTTACAATGAAGCTACGAAATATAGTTTTTTGTGTACAGCCCTGGCGGAACAGGGGTACGCCGCCATGCTGCTCGTTCGGCGCGGATACGGCAATTCGGACGGACCTGATTCCGAGCTGAAGGATACGCCGTATGAAAGCGGCCTGGAAGCGGCGAAGGACATTGAGAGCGCCGTCCGGTTCATGAAAACGAAGTCATACGTCGATCCAGAAAAGATCGTCGTGATGGGCCATTCGCAGGGCGGGTGGGCGGCCATCGCGTTCTCCACTTTGAAGGTGGACGGGGTGCTTGGTACGGTCAACATTTCCGGCGGCGTGAATTATACCGACATCGATTCCGATTCCTATTCCACCAGGAATTCGAAGTGGATAGCGGACTGCGGGGAATACGGTATGATTAACCTGATCCCGACCCTCTGGATCTACTCGCCGAACGATCAATCCATTCCGGGGGATATTTCCCCGCAGATGTTCCAAAGCTTCAAGGACAATGGGGGGGAAGGGACGTTTATCATGAAACCGAGCTATCCCAACAACGGCCACTGGTTTCTTGGCGAACCTGACTTCTACATGAGCGACCTTATAAAATTCTATGATTCGATCGGAATGACCACACCTGAATGAAATCCATCTTCCGGCGCTTGCTATCCTGGTAGGCGGAGAAGCCGGCCGTACGGGATTATTCCCCGGTTGACGGGAAGACGGCGGTGACAATGGCTGATTCAGCTTTACATGTAGTTGTGTCGGCGCCTTGTACCCTGAAGGCATTTTCCGGAAGGCCCGTTACGGTCCACCCATAGAGCGGACTTATGTGGATTGTTACGGTATATACGGTATTCGGTGCAAAGGTTAAATCGGGATTCGGGGATGGATCCCATGTAATCCAATAATAATACTGTTCGGCATAATACGTTTTGTATACTGCTTTCATTCCAGACACCGGCGCCTGAATACCGGTGATATCCAATTGGGTAATGGTATTTTGAACAAATTCAGTCGCTGGAAAGTGAACCTCTACCTTATTGGAGTTTACGTCATTGCTGGCCGATCCTCCGGTTACCGTGAAGAAGTTATCCGGCAAACCCACAAACGTCCAACCGTCCTTCGCGGTTAATACAATATTCGCGTAAAACACGGTTTCGCTTTTGAAGATATCCATGGCAGGCGACCAGGAAATCGTTCCGGTGAACTGCTCTGTATCTATCAGGGGAGTCGTTTGGGCTTCTCCGGTAACCGGTATCGGTATTCCGGGGATTTCGGAAATGGTAACGGTAGCGGTATTTGAAAACAGGGCGGTTACCACGCCGGAATTCACTTTGTTGGTAACGACTGCGCCGTTCATGCTAAAGAAGTTCTCCTGGATACCCCATGTTGTCCATCCGTCTTTTCCGGTTATGGTAATTATCGCGTTGTATTCGGTATCTTCGGCAAACACGGCATCATCCGGCGTCCAGGAAATCGTTCCGGTAAACTGCTCCGTTTCGGGTATTGCCTTTGGCGGAACGGCGCCAACGGAGAAATTGATTGCGGGTATCTTCGATAGTGTCATGGTACTGGGGGTTTTCGGAAACACGGCCTTTATTTCGCCGGAATCCGCCTTGTTGGTGGTAATGGCCCCGGGCACGACAAAGCTGTTTGCCTCAACTCCCTGGAGCCGCCAGCCTTCTTTGTCCAGCAAGGAAATACGCGCCGTATAAACAGTATCGGTGTAAAAACGGTAATCATTCGGACTCCAGGAAATAGTTCCGTTATATTGTTCCGTATCAATCGATGTATCCGAAATGATTGCGCCCGGTATCGGCAATTGTATACCCGGAATGGTCAGATGTGAAATCGGCAGGTCGGTCGTTTCTCCGGTTGCCGGGAATACCGCCGTTATCGTTCCCGAGTTTTTCGCATTGGTGGCTACTGCCCCGGGAACGATAAAACTGTTTTCCTTTACTCCAGCAAAGGTCAAACCTTGTTTCGCAATCAGAACAATTCTGGCCGTATAGACCGTTTCCGCAAAAAATCTTGGGGTGTCGGGTGTCCAATATACCAAGCCGGTGTATTCCTCTGTTTTCGTGATGGCGGTGACCGGCGTACCCCGATACACGGGTGCCGATATCGCCGGTAGTACAAGTTGGGTAACGACTGTACCATTCCCCGGTAACTCCTCCAGCTCTACTACCTGACATCCGTTTCCGGCAAAAACCAGAATGAAAAGCGGTACAAGCAGACAGATGTTTTTCACGATTCCCCCATTATTTAACATCGGTAACCGGATAACGATCCATTTGTATCCTGCATTATTACAGATCTTTGATGGTAACCGGAATTTCTTCTGTTTCAAAATACGCTTTCGCAACGGTAACATATGCCTTGCTTTCTCCAAAGAGGCCGTGCTCGTCGTATATTACTTCTTCTTGTATATATATCGGTTTCGTTGTGTTAAAAACAATCGTTTCAGGAACCGTTTCCCCTTCATTCAATGTAAAGGAAAAAGCGCTGCTATTGTAATTACTCTCGTCAGCAGAAAATATTTCCGGATCAGGAGAGATAATCCAGTCCACTACATGAAAGGACTCCGTGTCTTCGTAATTCGCGGATAACCCATCATCCAAACTTTCAGCATCTTCTCTGCTAAACACATAGTGAACGGTAAACTCGTTGGAAGAATAATCTACGCTTGTAATGACAATCCGGTACGCCACCATATCTTCTTCCGGAACGTTATCGGGCGGGAGTTTGCAACCGGATAAAACCAACAAGGAAAGGAGCAACAATATAACGGCGTATTTGTTCATTTGGACCTCTTCCCGGCAAACAGTATACCATGACTATGGCCCTATGGATGTATAATCATGATCAACAACGATGAAGGCGAAAGGTTTCGCGCTGGGCATCGCGTGCGTTTCGTTCTTGACAGATTCGAGAAACCACGGCTAAGCTGGCATTTAAGATGCGTATCTACAAATAATTCGCGTATATAAAATGTGCGGGGCGGGGTCAGACCCTGACCGCCTTGATGAGAGAAAACGGAGGATGGAGATGATGAACAAGCTATATCGGATAGTATTGTGCCTGATGTGCGGTTTTATCATTTTTTCGTGCGATGGGTCGCTTCTTCTTTCCCTGTATACCAGCGACATGATCGCCGCCTCAAAGCAGGGAGAGCCCGTTTTGTATACAAACGCGACTATCATTGCCTCGGGACTGCAGGAGGAAAAGGATATCGAGTTTTTGCGGAATAACCTGAATTCGTTCAGTAATGAACGGATAGTCAAGCAGGATTACAGCGAGGCTCTTTCCTTTACCATAAAGGTTCCCCTGGTTAACGGGGATTACCAGGGGACGTTCGATTCATCAAAGGATTTACTCTTTATGTACGCGCAGGATACGCCGACGCAGATTGATTTCTATTGTATGTACAATAACGACGTGCTTACCCGAATCTCCGACTATCTGCAAAACGAGCATTTTCAAACCTTCGACTGGAATGATCTCGCCCTGTCCATAAAGCTGGAAAACGATATGCAGGAACCCGTTTCCGTCCTTGCGTACAGTTCTTTCATAAACGGGGAACCCTATCCGTTTACCGCGTCCCTCAATTTGAAGCGGCGCGATCAGATCGAGATCGAATTCAGCAACGTTCTCAAGAACTCGATCGTGAAGGGGAACAAGCAGCTCGTGGTATCGATAAAGAAGTAAGTGTACGCCCGATGAAAACGACGCAGGTATAGCGGAAGACGAGTTCGACCCTTGTGGAGAATATTGAAATATTCTCAAAAAAAGACATTCATGCGCGATACGGAGAAATGGGCTACAGTAGGCGGCATGAATAAAATACGCATTGCTTTCGCGCTTGTCATGGCCGCCTGTTTCGCGCTGACAACCTGCGACCAGGGCTCGACGTCAAAAACCGACGAGACGGACAAAACCGACGATCCCCCGCCCTCGTCGCCGACGCTCACGCTCGACTTTATATACGGCGAGGACGGGACATCCTCGTACGGCAATATCTACGTCGCGTGGATTGAGGACATGAAAGGGACGGTGATCCAGAATCTGTATATTTGCGGGAAATTGCTCGACGATATGGCGCCGCCGAGCACTGTTCTCACGAATACGGCCCTTCCCTATTGGAATAAATTCAAATATGATCCGTCGCAAATCGACGGGGTGTCGGGCGCGACGATAGCCAAGCAGGATTTCAGCGTGACGAGAACGCTGAAGGACCCGTCCGTCACGAAGTTCAAGGTATGCTTCGAGACGGATCGTTCGTTCGACAAGAACGACTGGTTCGGCGATCAGCCGGCGCTTCTGTATTCGGCCGTCGTCGACCTTGAGAATCCGCAACCGTCGTATGGCCTGACGCTCGAGGCGTGGACGCCGAACGAGGGAACGCGCGAAACGCTCAAACAATACATCGGCGCGCTCGATTCCGGTTCGCCGCAGGGTGAAACGCGCTTTATCACGCATACAAAAGCCGCGTCGACGCCGCCCGATTACGCGTTCGGCGCGGAAGACGGGGATCAAAGCTCGACCTGCTTCGTAAAGGGCATCACGCTGAAGGTGGAATAGGGGGAAGGATAAACGGAGAGTACGGCTATATTCCGTCCCTGATTACGTTCTCCGATGACGAAACTGAGACGCCACGAGGAACTGAGTCGTGGGACGGAGGATCGCACGCAAAGGTCGGGCCGGGATTTGGTTTCCGTTCTTTTGACCCATGCCGTGCCATCTTCATTTTTTTCTGCTCTCCAGATTATGCAACGCGTCCTTGTACTTGCCGTTCTCCGGATTCAACTGGATCGCCTTTTGTATATCCGCGACCGCGAGATCGTATCCATCCGAGTACGAGGAATGCTGTATTCCTCGGGCATAATAAGCTTCGTCGCATTCGGGATCGATGGAGATCGCCGTCGTAAAATCGTTAAGCGCATTGGCGCCATTATCCGCCGAGGCCATATAACGCTTGAAGTTGGCAACGCCCCTCGAAAAGTAGGCTTGAGCGTAATCGGGCTTGAGCTGGATTGCTTGAGTCAGGTCCGCGATGGCAAGATCGATTTGCCCTTTCTCTGTGTAAGCTTCCCCGCGTATCTTGTAGGCGAAATATGAATCAGGGGAGAAGTTGATCGCCACTGAGTAATCGTAGATCGCTTCATCAAGTATATTGATAGCTTTATAGCACAAACCGCGCAAGCAATGGGATTGTGAAAATCCTCGCGACCCTGACGACACGATACAGGTCTTCATATCCTCGGTAAAGAAGGTTATCGCCGAGGAATAGGCGCCCAGCGCCATGTTGGCCAATCCCTTATAGAAATCATTCCGACCAACTATGTTGTCCGTGAAATACTCAATCGCCTCCATTACCTTTTTTTTGTCGGATACGTCGAGTTCGGAATGGTAATTGAAGTTCGGCCAAAAACCGTTGAAGTCCGGGTCTATCTCCGAGGCGCCGCATGCGTCCGCCAACAATGCCATGCCATAATAGGGAAAATATTCCCAGGAGTACCAGACGTCGAGATGTATTGCCTTTTTAAAATTCTCCGCAGCCAACGAAAACTGCCGTTGCACGGCTAATTCTTTCGCCATAGTCACATATTCACCTTCGCTGAGGGGCGGTTCCTGTTGAACGTCCGTCGACACAATGTCTTTTTCGCCCAGAAGCGCCGTTCCCGTAAAATTCGTGTACATGTAGGGAATCTGCTCCCCGTTGCTCGCATTGCCGACTCCGGCCATGGTTCGCTTGAAGACCTGGTCGATATCAAGGTCGCGCAGGCTAAGGTTTTTCAGCAATTCCGAGGTGAACAAGCCGTTGCGCCCTCCGGGATTGTCGCTCGCTTCCTTGTTCGTCCCGGTGGCGTACATGACGATCGATTGCGGGCAATTGATGGACATGACGGCCAGGCCCCTCTCGCTCCCGCGGCTCCAATTGCCGGGATAATTGCGGCACGCGTCCAGGACGAAAATGTTGAGGGAGCCGTCGCATTCCCCGATCGTGTCCATGACCCATTGCGCGTTCACAGCCGCGTACGAAAGATCCTTCGGCCCCTTGATATCCGCGCTGACCGGGATGAGGAAGTTTTCCCCCTGGTACTGTATGCCGTGCCCGGCGTAGAATATAAAGGAAACGGCCCCGGGGGAAGTCCTGACCAGATTCGCGAACAGCTCGACGCCGTCCATCATCGCCCTGCGGTCGCTGTCGGTCAGAAGGATTACCTTGAAACCGAGATCCGAAAGCACTGCCTTCATGTCATTCGCGTCGTTGATTGGGTTCCCCAGGCGTCCGATCGATTCTCCATACGTGGCGTTGCCGATTACCAGGGCATACTTCGAATCCTCTTGCGCCCAGGATTCTAATGTGGCCAACACCATGAATGCCAGTACGATACAGGGTTTTATCCGCATTTTACTGAACTCCTATTTGTGCCGGATAGTAAGCAACAGGCCGAAGACCGACTCGGCGTCGAGGCCCGTCGCGCTGAATTTCATGGCCTCGGCCTCGAAACGGGCGAGGCTCGGGCGAACGTAGCCCTGTCCCACGGCGGATGCCACGCGATCGGGGAATGATCCCGTGGATCGGTCCCAACGCGACAGTATCGAGCCGATATCGAGCGGACGCTTGGAATACAGCACGATGAGGTAATCGTTGCCCGGTACCGAGTCCAGGCGTATCCAATCCTTGCGATCTCCCGTTTCCGGCGGAAACGCGATCTCGTTCGTCGCGTAATCCAGGACGGGCGAGGTATTGTCCCTGGGGAATATCATGACCGCCGGGGCCCGTGAATCGTCGGCGGCGAAAGCGTACACATAGGCCGACGCGCTGTTGGTCATGCGGTAGCGGAAGCAGGTCCCGGCCCCGTATGAACCGCTCGTGACGTAGGAACCGTCCCCCGCATACGCTACCGCCATTACCAGGTTGGAGCCCCTGAGCTCGATATCCACCGATCCGGACTGCTCCGACTCGCCGGGAGCGTCGGCAAGATCCCCGATCATCTCGTAACTTTCGTAGGCGAACGAGGCGAAGACGGTATACGGAATCCAGATGTATCCGTTATTTCCCCAATCCTCTCCCCAACTGTTCAGGATTTCGAACGCGCCCCCGTATTGGGTGTCGTCATAGCCAACGACCACCATGGCGTGTCCGGAATAGCTGCCGTCCGGGGATTCTGGCGGATACCACACGCCCTTCGCCGCATGAAATGAATCCGGGCAGAGCATGCCGATGACCACCGGCTTTCGTTCCGCGATGCTCTTCTTGACCGCCTGGACGCGAAAGTCGATATCGGCGGAGTACTGATACAGAACCGCATAGTCGGAGATCGGGTACCTTTTACTTCCGCGATACCATGATAACATCGTGTCCTTGACGCCCACGAGCCTCTCCCGGTCCAGCATCTTTACGGCTCCCTGACCCTTGATCCAGTCAAGCGCCGAGCCGATGAACAGGCCATTCACGCACAGGACGTCTTCCGGGGCGACATTCTTGTACAGAAAGGCAGGGGAGAAGGCGTTCGCGGTGGAGAGCGGGGATGTCCGATGGTTTTGGGCCAGGGATTCTACGATCGTCCGCGCCCCGTACGCGGTCGACCAGGCGGTGCAGGTTCCGTACGAACCCTGGTCTCCGGGCACGGGGGCGTATTCCTTGAGCGATACCGCTTCCGGCAAATTCTGATACGCGCGGGCAACTTGCCGGGCTTTTTTCGGCAGACTGTCATAGAGCGCCTGGTCAAGTATCGCGCCCTTGCCGTGTCCCTCCGCCGAAACCCGCATCGGGCTTATGGCCAGACAGACCACGACGAGCATGGCCGGTATAGTTAGTCTTCCTGGATGTAAGAGCCACGTCATTGGTACACCTAGTTTATTAATGATTATTTCACATTTTATACCCTGTCCCCATAAAAGTAAAACGGAGATATTCCGTTGACTAATGTGGAAAAAAATCCAACCCCAACATCGAGGCGAATGGTTCGGCGGGTGATTTATCCCTTAGTTTTTAATATTGTACTGAATCCTGTAATTACGAACATCAATTCGCCTTATGGCCTCTCTCCGGCACTATGTCAACTATCCCCACTTTTTTAAAGCCAAATTTCTGATATCAATCATACAGATAACATGGAAATAAGCGTCAGGAAAGGCTTGAGTTATTGGCAGGTTGTAATATTCCGGTATTGCACAATACCGATATATGGAGTATAGTGAATGAGTAGAAGCATGGGCGTTCAACTTTTTCTTTCACGGCTTAAACCGCTTATGGAAGCAGGGAAACTTGTTTTCCAGCCCAGAAACTGGCGGAAGACCCGGGAATTCATGCTAACAGAAGATCTGACAGCCGAGGATGCCTTCGAGATCATCAAGAAACTTACTTGTAAGCATCACCTCGGCGGCCCGGAAGATGATCATGATGGCACGCCCGGCGCTGTGTGTATCTTTATGTACCCGTATAAAGACACGCGGCTCTATATAAAAATCAAGATAGTTGTCGACAAAGCCGGTGACTCCGGAGCGGTGTTATCGTTTCATGACGAGGGTAATTATGACTGAGAGAAGAATGTGTTGTACTTGCGAGAGGGAATGCGACGCTGAATTGGTTGAGCGGAAAGAAATCGTAACCATCAAAGGCGTTGAAGTAGAATTTACAGCAGTGCTCTATAGATGCACTGTATGCGGCGATGAGTTTGAAACAGCCGAGCAGATGGATACCAACCTCGAAGCGGCCCGCGAGGCGTATGCTCAACGCGCTGAAACCCTTACGACGAAAGAACTCGTCGCGCTCCGGGGGATCTATAATGCCAGTCAAAAGGCCTTTGGCCTGCTGCTCGGGTTTGGCGAACTCACCATGAACTCTTACGAGAAAGGAGGTGTTCCCTCGTCGACCAACCGACTTCTTCTCAACCTTGCAAGCGACCCATACTGCTTTTGTAAGATGTACGAACGGAACAAGCACCGCATAGGAGAAACCCAGCGAAGCCGGATAGAATCTTCTTCCGGTTTTCAACAAGGACGGCATTGTAAACAGAAGGAATGCGCCGACGCACTCTGCGTTAGCGAGACACAGAATTGAGGTTATTGATGAATACCCTTGAACGCTTACGAACAGATAAAACGGGTAACGAAAACGGGCGGGAATGCCTGAGGGAATTATTCAATAGAGGTGCTGGATTTTAATCTCGAAAGCCCTATTCTGAGAGTTATTGTCGTATTCAATATCCGACAATAAGCGGTTATCAACCGAGAATACTGTCCAGTTTATTTATTATTTTATCTTTCTCGTTGCTACCATTTGTAGTAAGACGTAGAAATGGAATATTATATAATTGAAGAATATGATCTTTCTTCTGATCACGTATAGCCTGGGTTGTTCCTTTTTTGTGGTATTGGTAACCATCAACTTCAATGGCAAGAATAGTTTTTTTTGAAACCTGATCGTATATCAGGAAATCAAGATGAGTGGCACAATTCTTGGCATAACTTTGCTCTTCAATATCAAGAAGTGTATAATCACGAATTACCATATTCAAAGGATGGTGACAAAGTACTTGTAAACCAGTAAATTTGTCATCTTGTAGTACCTCGGTGATCAGTAGGTACATCAAGTTCTCAGAGTCATACTCGGATATCTTTTTTGTAGATTTTAATAGTTCAATGCGACGCTTTGTGTATTGTGTGTACAAGAAATCGAAGATGGAATGTATAGAGCTTTGCTCGATTGAAAAATTATTATAATCGATATAATCGATTAAATCCTGGATGATTCCATCCTTCTGCTGGTCATTCCCTGAAACTATCAGCTGTAAACTTTTTTTTGCCCTTGATACTGCTACATTCAACAGATTTGGATCATCAATAAATGCTGTATGGAAGGCTATCAATCCCGAGGTGAAGATCGCGTTCAAGGACGGGGTCGCCCAGCACGCGCTTGCCTTTCCTCGGCCCGGGGACTTTTAATCCCGAAGGGATTTGGGGCAGGTCGCTCTCCCATCGTGAGTCCCTCGCCTGAGGGGGCTCCGAACGAGGACAAGGCGCAACCAAAGGTTGCGCCCGCCCCTTGTTGATCCTGCTGCCTCAGTCCTGTTTGCTTATTTCGATTCCCATGGATTGATAACCCTCACGTCGACATTCGCGTAATCGGCGACGTTGCGGGTGACGAGGGCGCAGCCGCCCTGAAGGGCGGTCGCCGCGATCATGGAGTCGATGACGTGTAGCGAGTGTCCCGCTTTTTCCGCCCGGGCGGTCATCTCGCACCAGGTCATTGCGCAGTCCGCGTCAAAGTCGATAAAGCGCGCGCTGTAGGCCGTACAGAGGCGGGCCAGCCACAGGAACAAATCGTGTTTCTTCTTTCCGGAGGGAAGGCGCTCGATTCCTTTGCGGAGTTCGCCGAGAGTGAGCGCGCTCACGAAGAGACTTGACTCCTGTTGGGAGGTAAGCCAGTTGACCAGGCCCTCGTCCGGTTTCGGCTTTATCGTCTCCGAGAGGACGCAGGTGTCGAGCAGGAAGTTCACAGGTCGACCGTGCGTCCGTAGTCGCGCGCGCGGGAGACGTCAAGGTCCGCCCTGGGGGCCGAGAATAAAAACGAGATGAATGACGATCCCTCGCCCTTGAGCTTTCGGTACTCTTCTTCCGGGAGGAGCACGATGGTATCCTTTCCCCTCCGGCTTACGTATTGCGCGCCGGAACTGAGAACCTCGGAGAAGAGTTCGCTAAAGCGGGCTTTCGCGTCCTGCAACTGCCATCTCTGCGCCATGGGTACGCCTCCGTTACAAGTATAATCTGACCAGACTGACCAGTCAGGGATGTAACGGGGTCTGACCCCTCGGCGGCCCAAACCGTTGACGCCTGCTAAAAATAGTCTTATACTGGTCATATGGAGACCATTTCCGTTTCACAGTTAAAGACTCATTTAAGCGCCGAGTTGAAGCGCATCGAGGGCGGGCTTGTCCTGACCGTGGTTGACCATAAACGCCCCGTAGCCACTCTTGCGCCCATTATTGGGGATGTCATGCTCGTTCGTGAACCGGTATGCCGGTATGAGTATCAGCCACTTTCGGCGTTGATCGGCGAAGATCCCGTCGCGATGTTGGACGAAGAGCGGAAGGAATCGTGGTAGCCTATCTCGATTCGTCGGTCGTTCTCCGCTATATCTTGCAGGGGGATTCGGCAATACGGCACGCACTTGAGTGCGAAACCGCTCTTTCCAGCGAACTCCTCGAGATTGAGTGCAAGAGGGTGCTTCAGCGCTGTCGCCTGACGGGAGGTCTTTCCGATTCAACGTATCTGATTGCCATCAAGCGTCTCGACGCCCTCCTGGCGGGGATCGGTCTTGTGTCTTTATCGTCCCCGATAAAGACACGGGCGATGGATGCGTTTCCCGTGGTAATAAAAACCCTTGACGCGCTTCACCTGGCAACGGCGATAGTGCTGTCCCAAAGAAAAGCCGCCGACTCAATCCTGATCTTTTCGTACGACGAAGCCATGAACCGCTGCGCGGCGGTTCTCGGGTTCGCGACCCCGCTCGCGCAATAATTGAACTTTCAATACTCGATGATCTCCTGCTCGACGCCTCGGCCGGTGGCGAGGATGCGCGCGAGGAGGCCGTTGATGCCGGGGATGGCGCGCGTGGCGTCCCGGATCATGATCACGCGTGAAAGCGCCGTCTTCTCGAGTTCGCGGGAGTGGGGAAGACAGGCGTCGAAGGTGGCCGCGTCCATCTTGAGCGGGGTGACGGGCATCCCGGCCGCGTCCATGACCTCCTGCAGGATGAGGATGCCCTCCGGATCGAGGTCTCCCGCGTGCTTGATGGCAAAGCCCGATCGGGCGAAGGCGGCGAGAAGGCGCTGGACGGCGCGGTTCGGGTGGCCGCCCGCGTAGAGGAATGCGTCGGCGATGTGGCCGTCGCCGGTCGCCAGGGCGTAAAAGGTTTCGAGGTTTTCAACCGAGACGAGCAGGGGCCTCGCGTTTGCCCGGCGGGTATCCGGCGCGATGGATTGAACACGCGTAATTTTCGCCGCGGTGACGAGCGGGATCCCGATGACGCACCCGGTTGCGTTAGCAATGTCCGCGTTCGCGTTCGCGCCGGTATAGGCGTCGCCGTCATCGAGGGAGAATGAGAGCGGGCCCGCGACGAGGGTCTCGGGGAAGTTTCGCTCGACGGCGGATGTGTCCGGAACCGGGACGTCGGCTCGACGGGCGCGCGAGATGAGCGGGGCAAGTTCGGCGAGGAGGGTCTCTATCCGTTTGGAATCCGAGAAGAGTGTGACGGAAAGGGCGCGCGGGGTGATGCCCGAAAGGAATCCGTCTTTCGCGCTCGACGCGAGGGCGTCGGCAAGGCGGGCGAAATCCCTGATTGCGAGGGAGAGATCGATTTCCCGTTCGTCGACCGACGCGTCGCGCGGCCGTACGCCTTCGGCGAGCCAGGCGAAGAAGGCGCGCGACGCTCCGTCGTCCGGTCGTTCCGCCTCGACGCGGGCGGCCTCGACTCGCGCGGTATCCCGTGCCCGTCCCGCCTCGTCTGACGGGAGAGGGCGGCCAAGGCGAGCGAAAAGGGCCTCGGCGTCGCGGAGGATAATAGTAGCGAGTTCCTCGCCCTTGCGGAATCGCTTCCATGCGAGGGAGATGATGCCGTCCGTTTCCAGTCGCTCGCCCGCTTCCAGGAAGGACTCGTATGCGTCGGGCCCGGCCGTGAGAACGTCGGCGAAGGATTTCTCCGGGGTGAGGCGGAGTGGGGCGCCGCCTTCGGCGTGGGCCGATCGGGCAAAGCGCTCGGCGAGGGTTTCAAGGATGCGAAGCTCGCTTTGCGTCATTCTTACTTTTCCTCGGGGAGGCGGAACTCGCGTATGCGCGCGTCCTGACCGACCCTGCTCACGATGTGAACGTGATCCATAAGCGGGGCGATAGCCTCGATCTTGCCGGGCGGAACCGCCATAAGTATCTGGATTCCCATGGAGGAGTAGAATCCGATTACCTTGCGGATTCTCTCGTCATCGAGCTTGTCGAAGGCCTCGTCAAAGAGGACGAAGCGGACCGTCGAATCCGGCCTTTCCTTGAAAAAGCGATAAAAGCTCGCGGCTATCGCGACGTAGTAGGGGGTTTGCGATTCGCCTCCGGATTTCTCGCGAAGCACGCGGGAAAGCGAAAGCTCTACCGGCTTCCCCGTGGCGGGGTCGAGCGCCTTTGCGTCGCGAATGCGGATGTCGTAGGTGAAATAGGTGCGGTAGTCGCAAATGCTCCGCATCTCGGCCGAGTCGAGGTCCGCGCGGATTATCCCCTCGAAGAGGTCCTCGGTGGCCTTGCGCTCCTCGGGGTCGACGATTTGCTCGAAGAGTCCCCCTTCATAGCCTGTGATCTCGGCGGCCTTCTGGACTATCCTGATTTGGCCCCGGCGGTCCGCGCGCTCCTCCAGGGTAAAGCTGTAGTGGTCCTGCCCGAAGGCGAGGTCCTTGAGCGTCGCGTTGATTTCCTTGAAGCTCTCCCTCGCCTCGATGATGTACTCGTTGAGCTTGGCGATGAAATGCTCGCGGAATTCCCGTTCCGCGTCCTCGCGGGCGAGGATGATACGGTCGCGGTACAGGGGGAGTTCCGAGCGCTCGAGCCGCTCGAGGGCCTCAAGCAGGATAGGGAAGTCCTCCATCTCCACCGAAACGATCGCGCTCGACTGATTTGCGTATTCGCCGACTTTTTTCCGGTACTGCGCAAGGGCCTTCTCCGATCGCGTCTCTATGCCCTTTCTCGCCGAGTCGTACTCGGCGGCGATTTCGGCGGGGCTTGCCCTCTTGAGCCTGTCGTTCGCGTACTCCTCGAAGGCTGAAAGCTCGCTCTCGCGTTCCGCGCAGAAGGATTCGAAGTAGCGACTTCGGTCCGCCAGTTCCTGGCTGAGCGTTTTTCCCTCGCGCTCGAGGGCCTCGAGCCGCGTCTTGACGCGGGCGTTATCCGCCGTCAGTTCGTCCCGCGCATCGCCGAGATCGGCGAGGAGGCGCGTCAATTCCAGGCGTTTTTGCTCCAGGGCGACCGATGCCGAGATGTCTATCCGGGAAAGGTCTTCCGCCAGATCGGCGATTTGCCTCGCGAGACGGTCTGCGCGGCCGGCGGAGTCGGCGAGGGGCCGCGCGTCCGCGAGCGACCTGATCGCCTGCCCGTAGGCGCGAAGGCGCTGGTCAAGACCGTCGCGGTCCGCGCATCGTACTTTCTTGGCGCCTTGCAGGCGCGCAAGCTCTTCCCGCAAATACGCGAGCCGTTGCTCGCGGGCGCGCTTCCCGAGCCAGTGGTTCTTCCAAACCTCTTCCTTGATGCGGGTCGCGGTATGGCTTGAGTAGCTCATGCATTCGCGTGTAATCGCCTTGTCGTAGTTCTTGACCGTCGATATGTCCGCTGTCATGACGTTTCCGAGGATAGCGTTAAGGTAGATCGTGGCCCAGGTGTTTTCGCTCGAGACGAGGGAGGCGAGGGAGCCCTTGCGCACCTCTTCGGCGCGGGTGCGCAACCTCGCTATGTTGGGAAGGGCGACTCCCCCGACGCTTTTCGGTTGGGCGTCGTATATCTCGAGGGCTGTCTGGAAGGAATCCGGATCGACGATGACTGCGAACCTGAGGGTGTTGAGCCATCCTTCGATGGCGTTGGCCCAATCGGGGTCGACGATCTCCGTGAGGTCGGAAAGAATCCAGGACTCGATTCCCTTGTCCCCGAGCGCGTGAACGAGGGCTGTGGAGGAATCGGGATATTTCCGTATTCCGCGCTCAAGGTCCCGAAGTTCCTCCGCGCATTCCCGCAGGGCCGTCTCGATGTCGGCGATCTCGCTGATCGCGTCATAGCGCTTCTGTTCGGTTCCCGAGCGCGCGGATTCCAGGATATCGGCATAGAGGTCGATCGTCTCCCTGGTATCCCCGCCTTGGGGCGACTGTCCGCGGTCGAGGGGCGATAATTGCGATGCCTTGATGAGGGCCTCGCATTGACCGACGATGGCGTCGCACCGCTCGGCCTCATCGCGGGCCGAGTGGCGATCGCGTTCGAGCGCGGCGATTTCGCCCTTGAGCCTGAGATACAGGGAGTGTGCGTCGTCCCTGGCAAGGGCGACGTTAACCTCGCGGAGCGAGGCTTCCGTCCGTTCGCGCTCGCGGCCGTTGTCCTCTATCCTGGACGAGAGCTGGTCCGATTTGATGGAAAGTTCAAGGGACTCCTGCGCGTTCCGTTCCGCCTTCCCGGCCGCAAGGGCTTTATCGATGAGGATCTTGAGGTAATCCTGCCTGGCGAGGTTTGCCTGGAGGCGCCGGTATTCCTCGGCGAGCGCCTTGATTTCGGCGAGCGATTCTATCTTCCGTATCGTGGCGTTCGCCTGCCGCTCGGCCTCCTTGTAGCATTCAAGGTTGTCCTTCATCGTCTTGATGTTCACGAGGCGCTCTTCGAGGATGTAGTCGCACACGAAGCGGTCAACCGAGACGAGCGGGGTGAAGCTTACCGAGCGGGTGAAGGCCTCGAGATAGGGGTTGTATTCGGCGTTTCTCCGGAATACCCCAAGACGGTCGGTGAGATTTCTGAGGTACTCCCGTTTGGACTCGTAGAACTCGACGCCGTCTCCCGCAAGCTGGTCGCGGAATTGACGCCAGGCGAGCGGAATCCCCTTCTCGCCGCGAACGGCGATGTCCGCGACAGGCATCTTCGCTCCGATCCAGAAGCGCTCGGCGGTCCTGCCGTCGGAGAAGGCCTCGACGCAGACGCCAGCCGTAAAACCGCCGTCCTCGCGCGCGAAGGCGAGAATGACGTGGGCGACGGCGTCTCCCCTTAGGTACTCGGTGCTGTCGCTTCCGATCTTGCACCGCACGTATCCCTGAAGGTCTCGGCCGCCACGCCGGTCGCCCGCGGCGAGGTTGAAACGGGCTTTTCTGAGGTCCGCGGCCATTGCGTACTGGATCGCGTCGACGATCGTCGATTTGCCCATCGCGTTGTTCCCCGAGATCAGGGTGCGCTCCCCTATCTTGAAGGTCTCGTCGCGGAAGTAGTGCCAATTGACTATCCGGACTTCCCGAAGCGCGATCATTCTTCGTCTCCTTCCGGCTCAGCCGGGACCTCGTCCGGTTCGCCGTCGACCGTCGCCTCCGCGATCCCGGTACGCCCTTTTTCTCGTACCGCCCCGAGAATCTCGTCGATCCCGGCCTGGTCGAGCGTCATTGCGATTGACGGGAACAGGACGAGGGCTGTTTCCGGGTCGTCAAGCTCGCCATGGGCCTCGATAAGCCGCCATCTCGAGAAGGACCTGAGAATTTCCATGAGGCGCGTTTTTTTCAGGGCGACGCCGATAACCGCCCGGTATCGCTGGGCGAGATCGAAAACGCGGACGGACGGGAACCGCGACAGGGTAAGCTCGGCACGTTTTTCCTCGAAGAGCAGGCGCGCGACGAGGAGTGCGCAGGTCTCTTCCTTGCCGAGCCTCGCGCGCATCGAGGGGGCAGGGCGGAGGGCGATGACCCCGAGGGTCTCGTCCCGCTTGAGCGAGATGCCGGCGCAGGAGAGCCAGGCTTCGAGAAGGCGGACGTTCCGTATGGAGAAATCCCAGAGAGTGTCTCCCTGTTCCGTGCCGCGAACGATAAAGCTTTTCGAGAGGAGGGTCTGCGCCGCGAGAGTGAACATATCCGCTTCTCCCTCGGTGAGGTCGCCCAGGAGGGCAAGGTCTTTGTACTCGGTAGTCATGCGTTTCTCCTCAGGGTCATGTCCGGGATCGTCCATCCCGATTCTGTCTCCACGTCGCCCATATCGGCCTTCTCCTCCACATGGTACGCGAAGGAATCGCCCTGACTGTCCGCGAAGAGGACGGCGTACAGAAGGCGGACGAAGCCCTCCTGGGTGTCGGCGAGATCCTTCGCCCGCAAGGGGCGACTCTCTCCGCCCCTTTCGTCGAGCCACCGCGAAATTTTATCGGGATTGAGCTGTCGGCCGATCTGGAGGGCAAACTCGGCCTCGATGCGCTCGAATTCGGCCGTGTCCGCCCGCGGCGGCTCAAGGTACTCAAGGGAGATGGTCTCCTTGAGCCAGCGTCGGTAACGGGATTCCGGGGTTAACGCGGAAACGCGATACAGGTGGTGGGGAAACCGGGCGTAGAGGCCCGGGGTCTCCATTAGCGCCCGGGAGGCGCGGAGTATCTTTCCCGATATGGTCGATTCGGGCTCGAGCAGGGTCTTGACCCGCTCAACGCTCGACTTCGCGTAGAGCATGTTCCGCCGGTCGATTTCCTCAAGGAGGGGATCGACCGCCTTGAGGACGTCCCGGATTTCCTCGAGCATGGCCGTGAGTTTGTCGCGAGCCGCGGCGATGGGGATTGAGGCCGTGCGCGAGTACTTGAGCGCGCTCTCGTCGAGCCAGGCTTTGTCAAGGAGGAAGTCGCGCACTTGGGCGAGTATCCTCGGGCGGTACCGGGAAAGGTTATCCGAGGTCTTGAGCCGCTTGTACGCCCCGTCGAGCACGTCGAGGGCGTAGGCGTCATAGTGGAGGGAAAGGATTCCCGCGACGTCGAGCCCTTCCGATTCCTCCATAAGGCGCTCGTAGTGTTCGCGTATACTCTGGGAAAGTACCTTGAGGGAGTCGATGAGCGCGATGGTCTGGGCGTGGGCGTTGAGTACGAGGTAGTGGCCGTTCTCGCGGGCCGCGTCCCCGCAGAGGAGCGAATAGACGGAAACGACGTGGCTTTCGTATTCCACCGAAAGTCCCTCGTCGATCCGGGCGATTGACTCGAGGAAGGGACGCGCGTGGCTCGTCATGTTGATTACCCGGGTGTAGTCGGGGAGGGTTTCCTCGCCCATCCAGCCCGCGCCGACGAAGATTCGGACGCACCTCGCCGCGAGATACCGGGAGGTATCGGCCGCCGTCTCCTCGTCCGGCGCGAAGTCGTCGTCTTCGCTTTGTTCCTCCGCCTCGAACTGCTCCCGATGCGCGTCGAAATACTCGGCAAAACGGCCGATGAGCGTCTTTCGCTCTATGCCGTGCGGCGATTCCTGGAAGAGACGGTAATACAGAACCAGGAGGGCCGCGTAGTGCGTCCGGTTCGGGCTCGCGAGGGGAGAGAAGAATGTCTGCGGGAGGGTCGAGAAGATCCCGGCAGGACGTATTCCCATGCCTTATTATAGTACGGAAAACGCGATGGTGGCTATGAGTTAATAAATGCGAAGCTATTACAATTCCGAGTTCGCCCCTCGTGTTTCCCTCGCCTGAGGGGGCTCCGAACGAGGACCAGGCGCAACCACAGGTTGCGCCCGACTTGGGATGATCCACCTGCCTCGGTTTTCAAAAAAACGTGCTATCATAATACGTGTTGCGTGGTATGCCGCGCGACGATGATACAATGTAAAAGGACAGAATGTATGAAAAACGGGAACTTGTTTCGCATGGCGCTGTCGGTCGTACTCCTTTCAGTTATGGCGATGACGATCGCGTTCGCGCAGGATGATCCCTCCGGGAGGCCGGACATGGGGGAGTTGAACCGTCAGGGGGAAGCGGCGGCGGAGTCCCTGCGGTCACTCGAGGCTTTTTTGGAGGGCGAGGGCCAAAAGATGGACCTTCGGATCGCCCTCGTAGAGGCGGTCAAGAAGGACGACCTCGCCGCGTTCCGGGCGGCGGAGGCGAAGGGCGCCGACATCAAGTACGTTCAACCGGAAACGGGCGAGACTATTTTGATGATCGCCTCGTATTGGGGCGCGCTTGATTGCGTCAAATATCTGATCAAGGAGGGGCTCGACCCGAGGAGGAAGTCGGTGACCGGGGAGACGAGTATCCATTGCGCTTGCATGCTCGACCGTCCGCATGTCGGGAGCGAGTACGCCCCGCTTCGCAAGAAGAAGGCGGCGGTGATCCGCTACTATATGTCGGCCGGCTACAATAAGCCGGGCGATCTTTCCTGGCTGGTGGTCTGGAACGTCGCGCATCTCGCGGCGGGCTCGGATAATCCCGAGGCCCTCGAGGCGCTCAAGGCCTCGGACGTCGACATCGACGCCCCGATGGGACCGCTCCAGATCAGGCCGCTCGCGTACGCCGCGGAGCGCGCGCGGCTCGAGACGGTGAAGACGCTCGTCAAGCTCGGCTCGCGTGTCTCGGCCGAGACGGGTTACGGGATGACCGCGCTCGATGAGGCGATCAACGGGGAGAATGAGCCGGTCGTCGAGTACCTGACGTCTATCGGGGCAAAGCGCGGGGCCTTCGCGGCCCTGATCGCGGAGGCGACCGAGGAGGGGGAGCGTGAGGCTCGCGAGGCGCAGGCGGAGTACGACGCGCAGGTGGGGCTCCCGCTCATTCAGGCGTGCTGGGATGGGGATCTCGCGCGGATAAAGGAATTGATCGCCGGGGGGATGGACCCGAATGTCATTGCCATGGGGACGACGCCGCTTATCGCGTCGATCGGGCCGGATCTATCGCCCGACCAGGTACGCTTCCTTCTTTCGAAGGGGGCTAAACCGAATCTCGCCACCGAGGAGGGCAAGACGGCCCTTGTCATGGCGAGCATATTGGCGAATCCGACCTTAGTGAAGATTCTTCTCGCCGCGGGCGCGGACCCGAATCTCGGAATGGGAGGGCTGCCCCCGATCGAGTTCGCCCGGATGTCGGAGAGTCCCGAGGTCGAGGCTCTCCTGAAAAAGGCCGGCGCGAGGGATTAGGACGTCGAGGGGCGATAATTAGCGGCGTCAGGCTATGACGCTTGCGCGCGATTGTTGGTGGCGTCAGGCTTTGACGCTTGTGAGCGCCCGGCCATTGCGGTCCGGGCGCCAATCTCACTCGCCGAAGAGTTCGAGCTGTTCTTTCGCCTTGTCTCCCTCGCGGGAGTTAAGGTTAAGGCGATCGTTGATCTCCACGGCGGCCTTCCAGTGGCTCGTAGCCGTCTCGAGGTTGCCCCGTGATTTCTCGATCTCGCCGAGGTTGTAGTGGGCGTTGCACATGTAGCCTTCTATCTCGGCCTGCCCCGAACAGCGGTCGCGCACGTATTCAAAGTCGGCGATGGCGACCTCGCGTTTTTTGAAGGATGAGGGGAGGTTGATGTAGAAATTCGCGCGCATGTACCGCACGAACCATTCGCGCTCTTGTCCCCGGGCGAGATCTGCCGCCCTGTCGAATATCGCGATTCCCTTTTTCACCATCTTCATCTTCCTGAAGGGGTTTCCCGAGTCCCTGCTTACGAGGGAACAGCCGAGGCCGTAATAGGTCATGGCGATGGGGTTGTTCTTTTCCCGCTTCTCGAACAGCTCGCTGTATTCCACCGTCTTCTCCGACGCTCCCTTCTCCGGGTTGTCCATGGGGGAAGAGAGGGCCGAGTTGAGGATGGCGAGCGCGAGATACGAGTGGTAGTCATCCGGGTTTCGCGAGATTCGCCCTTCGTACTCCGCTATCATGTCGTGAGTCTCCGATGGTGATTTGTTGAAATAGTCGTTCAGGCGGAAGCATTCGTCCAAATCCGTCCCGAAGGCGGTCGACGCGAACGCGATGGCGAACGCGAGGATCAATGTCGTCTTTTTCATGGTCGCTCCTTATATATCGACGTTACCGATTCGCGAGCTGATCCCCGGGGGCTTCACGCTCGCATGTAGCCTAAATCCAGAGTTCAACCGATATCCCGCAACTCCAGTCCTCTCCGTACAGGGAGTATTCGGTATACCTGCCGCCGAGATATCCCGTGAAGTACGCCTTTAGGGTCAGGTTGTCGAGGCCTGAATAGCCAAGGGTCGGCATGACGACGATTCCGAAATCCTGAAGGTTCGCCAACGCGGCGATGGAGATTTCGTGATCGTCGGTTGAGGGGTTCGAGACGCGCATCATGAGGTAGTGGCGGCCGTTCAACCCCTCGTTGCGCGAATGGGCCGCAAGGGCGAGGCCTGCGGCGTACAGGTTCATCGGGTTCGACATATCCGCCCGCGCGAGGTCCGCGTATCGGTCGGAGACGGCGTCCCAGCGGGACGAGTCGTAGCCCGCCTGGTTACCGTAGTATTCCGCGATGACGGAGACGTGCGAGAGGTTCACGGCGACGCCGAGTACGCCCTCAAAGGTGTTCCGTATACCGCGCGAAACGATCGGGGGGGGATATCCCGCGTCGTCCGGATTGCCAAGTTCGATCCTCTCCTTGCGTTCGTCGAAGACCAGTTCCGCGTGAACCTCGGCGTGGCTCCCCAGTGACCGGGAGGCCTGGGCCCCGATCCGCCAGCGTTCGTCCCTGGAAACGGCGACGCCAAGGGCGTATTCGCCCGCGGTCGCGTCGTACCTTGCGAGAAACTGGCTGTCCTGCGACGGGGATACGTAACGCGCAATGTCGCCGCCGGAATCGATCCGGGGCATGTACGACAGCCCGAACACGCCGAGGTCGGTGAACCATTCCAGGTTGATCATGGCGCGCCCGTCGGAATAGCGAAGCTCGTAGCCGGTGTAGCCGTCCAGGACGAAGTTGATCGGGGCCCTGAAGTAGCTCATGGATTGGCAGATTCGCTTTTTCCCGACGTCAAGGAAGGCGGTTCCCTCTTTCGCGGTCACGAAGAGCTCGCCGACGCGGTTCATGCCGTCCGTTCCGTCGGCGAACGAGAGGGTTCCGTAGTCGTTGAAGGCAAGCGAGAAGCGCTCGCCCGAGAAGGCGTATCCGAGGGTAAATCGCGCCTCGTCGATGTAGCCCTCATCGACGTCGAAGGCGTTCCCGGGATTGAGCGGGCTGTCCGTCGAGACGAAGTCGTGGCCCGACTCGAGGCTCGCGCTGAGCCTCCCGCCGGCGAGCGGGATCTCGCCAAACGCCGGCGGGGCGATGAGCGCCCGGGCGAGCAGGACGATGGATATTCCGATAAATTCGCGCGATATCATGTTCATTCCGCGTCCGCCCCGCTTACATTCGCGAAAGGAATTCTTTGGTGAAGAAGGCGTCGGGGATATCCGCCTCGGCCATGTCCAGGAAATCGATGACGGTGCAGGTATCACGGGAAACCTTGTCGTGAAGCGTCGCTCTCGTCACGATTTTTTTGCCTTCGAATTCCCGTATTCTGGAGTATTCGGCGGTCTTGAGCAATTTTCCGCTCGCGGCGAAGCACTCAGCCTTGACGGGAAAGTATTCTTTCCTGTCCACCCAAAGGGTCATCGCGCCGTAGGCGGCACTCGAGCGTTTCGCGGTCAGTTCGACTATCAGGCAAGGCACGGGCCCGCCCTCCGTTTCGACTGTCTCATCCCCGGCGATTCTCGGGAGGTAGTCCGACTGGAACCTGACATTCATGACGTCGCTGTTAGAGGCCTGCCCCATGAGGCGTTGGGACGCGGTGAGCCTGACGGGCCGCTTGGTCTTCGGTACGAAAAAAAAGGTTTCGCCATCGATCATCAGGAGTTTTTTACCTCGCATGTTAGCGGGCTCCTCGTACTGAACGAGGGTCCTGTCCATCCCCTTCACGTTTCCGGTCATCGTCGCGCTCTGGACGAGCAAGCCCTTTTCATAGTCGTCGATCTTGATTTGAAAGCGGAACGACGGCGCAACCGCCCTTCGCGCGTCCACTTTGGCCAAAATATCGTCCGCGTCAAGGGCGTGCGCGCCGTTCGCGAGGACGGCGAGAAAGGCCAAAACTATTGCGATTCTTCTCATGCGATGTCTCCTTTGGGACTATATCCAGCGTAAGGCGTCCGAGATCGGGATTGTTATCGCCTTGCGCGCGGGAACGAGCGAGGCCGCCAGGGCGACCAGGACGAAGAGGCAGGAATAGAGAGCAGCGTCTCCAAGTTCAATGAAGATGAGCCCTCGGTATGCTCGCGTGTTCCCGGGAGGAGGGGGAAGGGGAATGCCGCCTGCTGCGTTGATAGCGGTGGCGAGCGCGAACGCCAGGGCGGCTCCGGCAAGGCATCCGAAGACGCCGAGCAACAGGCTCTCGGCGCTCGTCATGAGAAGCGTCTGCGTGGCGTTCATGCCGATCGAACGCATCGTTCCCAGCTCGCGTATCCGGGCGTACATGGCCATGAGCATGGTGTTGACGATCGAGAAGACGACGATGGAAAGGATGACGATGAGCGCGACGTTCATGGCCGACGAGTAAAAAGCGCTCGCTCCCCCGTAATACGGGACGATCTCGTTCCATGCGCGGAATTCGAGGCCGTATTTCGCGCATAGTTCCCGTATGGGGATCTCCGCGTCGTCCTGTGCGTCCGTGTCGGTGAGCATGACGATCAGGGTGTCGATCGACCCGGGGACGCAAAGCAGCGCTTGCGCGGTTTCGAGCGGAATAGCGGCGAAGGAGTTTTCCATTTCCTCAAGCTGGGTCGCGACGAGGCCCGTTATGGTAAAATCCATGGCATTGACGGATCCCGAGGGCGTGGCTGCCGACAGGACGCACTCATCCCCGACGGCGAGGTCCGCGAGGCCGGCGACGCCGCTCCCGATCAGCATTCCGTCAACGTTCCCGCAGGGATCGCGGTTCGTGGTGGACGATCCGCGTTCGACGGTGGAGAACGACATGAGTCGTTCCTCCTCTTTTGCCATTCCCCCGTACCCGACGACGATAGCCGAGCTTTCGCGGCCCGCGAGGAGGCCCGTGAAGGAGAGGCGGGGCGCGACGAACTGTACGCCGGGTATCAGGGAGAAATCGCGCAGCGCCGGGCGGTAGTCCCGGATCAGGCACGCGTCGTCATCCGTCCGATCCCCGTAACCCGCCTTGTGAATCTGATAGTGACCAACGCCCCCGTTGATGATCGACTCCCGAAGGCCCCACAGGCAGTAGTTCGCGTATCCCTTCGAAAGGAGGAGGCACGCGAAGCCCAGCGAGATCGTCAGAATGGTGAGGATTGTCTTTCGTTTATGCTTGATCAGGTTCCTGATCCCGAGGGTAAGGTAGGTCATGGCAATCTCCTTTCAGTTCCAGCGCAGGGAATCCGCGATGGATACCCGCAACGAGCAAAGCGATATAACGATCGAGCCGGCGAGGGAGACGCACACGAAAAGGCCATAATAGAAGGCGATCGCCGCGGGTTCCGGCTTGATAAGGGTGTTGAACGGCTCCTCGTTGAACACCGACGCCGGATGATGGATTCCGCCGAGGGCGTTTACCGCGAACGATATGGCCGTCGCGACGGCGACGCCGATGGTGCAGCCGATGGCCGCGAGGACGGCGCTCTCGCTCATGACGATGAGGCAAACCTGGGCCTTCGTGGTTCCCATCGCCCTCATGGTGCCGATTTCCCTGACGCGTTCCATGTACGACATGTACAGGGTGTTGACGATTATAAAAACCGATATGACGAGGATTATCGCCGTCAGTATCCTCTCGTTCATCGCGAACACCTCGCGGGACCTTGCGTAGAAGACCGCGAGCTCGTCCCATCTGCGGTATTCAAGACCGTGTCCCGCGCAAAACCCGGCGATCGCGCGCTCTGCCTCCCGTTCCCGGCGGGAATCCTTGAGGTGGACGATGACGGTGTCGACGGCGTCTCCCGCCCCGAGGAGTTCCTGGACGCCCCGTAAGTCCGCGACCATGAGCATGCCGTTCAGGACGTCGCCTTGCCCGAAGCCCCTTTTGGTCCCCGTTATGCGGAAGTCGCCGGCGGTCGCGCCGCCGTCCTTCATCTTCGCGAGGACGGTGACGCTTTCTCCGATCGAGGCGCCGGTTTTCCCGAGGGCGTTCTCCCCCAAGACGGCGCAAGCTCCCTCTTCATTCGCGAAAAAGGACCCTTCCGAAACAAGGCCGTACTCCATCCGCGCTTCCGCTTCCGCGCGGCCGCCGAATCCCTTGACGACGGAGCTTCGCCCGTCGCTCGCGGCGATTCCGGAGAACGAGAGCCGGGGTGCGAGGTAGTCGATATACTCATCGCGCAGGAGTTCTTCCTCTATTTGGGAATAGTCCTCGATCAAGTAGCCGTATGGCGACTTTTTTCCGTGTTCCAGGAAGCCCTTCGCGTACAGCTGGAAGTGTCCGTATTGGTCGCTGATTACCCCGTCCCTGAATTGGCGGAACATTTGGGCGTTCGATCCCCCATAGATATAAAGAGCGACGATCCCGAACGAGATCATGAGCGCTGTCAGCGCGTTCTTCCGGAGGTTTTTCGCGATATTACGAAATCCGATCGCGCAATACAGCATCGGGCGCCCCCTGGTTATCGAGGATTTCACCGTCGAGTATGTGGATGGTTCGCTTCGCGAACCGCGAAAGCGATTCGTTATGGGTTGAAAAGATGAACGTTGTCTTCAAGTTCTCGTTAAGGCGCGTGAGAAGGTCGACGATCACGCCTCCCGTCTTCGAGTCGAGGTTCGCGGTAGGCTCGTCCGCGATAATTATGTCCGGTTCCCCGACGAGGGCTCGCGCGATGGCGACCCTCTGGCGTTGTCCACCCGAAAGCTCGTCGGGCCTGTGCTTCATGAAGTCTGAAAGCCCGACGGACTCGATGACGGATTCCACGCGTCCCCGGTCGAATCGCTCGCCGCGTATCACAAGCGGAAATTCGACGTTCTCCCGCACGTTCAGCACCGATATGAGGTTAAAGCTCTGGAAGATGAACCCGATGTGCCTGTTGCGAAAGCGCGACAGGGCTCCGTCGTTCATCGTCTTCGTGTTCTCCCCGTTTATCATGACTTCGCCCGAGGAGGGATTCTCGATGCATCCCATGACGTGCAACAGCGTTGATTTCCCCGAACCGCTGGGCCCCATGAGACAGACGAAGTCGCCCTTTCCGATGTCGAGGCTCACGTTTTTCAGGGCCGTAATCCGTATCTTGTCGAGCATATAGTCTTTGCGTACGTTATCGAGCCGTATCAGCATGGCCCCTCCCTCGGGCAAGCCTTCCCTATCCGGCTTACCTGTCATGGAGTGTATCCGACCGTCCGTGTCCGGTCGCGCATCTCATGACAAGAGGTCGAATTCCCGGTGTGAGGCGGCATTATGGGCATGAATACCGGATTAACGGGGCGTTGTGAGGAAAGACAGTGTGGGTGGGGGATGGTCGCGGCCCGACGTGATAGCCGGGTTCGCTGTGGGTTGGAATGGCCGCGGCGCCTGATTGGGACGCTGCGGCGCGCCGCTTAGAACGTATACGTCATTGAAAGCGAGGCGTAGTCGTTGTCGCCGAAGTGGCCGATCTCTCCCTCGTCGTCGCCGCCGAAGATGCCCCCCGCGAGTTCGACTTCCACGTCTCCCTTGGTCCAGACAATCGAGGGAAGGATGAGGAAGTCCATGTCCTCTATCCCGTACAATCCCGCAAGGTTGATTTCGATTTCGTCCTTGAGGAATTTCCTCGAGAGTTTCATGGTGAGAGTCGTGTGCGTCAGGTCCTCGCCGGCTTCGGTGTCGGACACGCTGTCGGCGACTTCGCCGTCCATGAGTCTGACTGATCCGCCCGCCTGGGCATTGAGGTTGATCGCGGCGAAGACGTCGCGGTCAAAGCCGAGCGACCAGGCGATGGAGGGGTTGTAGACTTCGCCGTCGTCGCCGGAGAGGTCCTCGGTGACGTTCGCCGCTAGCTCCGCGCGCACGTTGAACGCGCCGATGACGGAGGCGTAGTCGGCGCCGATCTGATGGAATCGATTGTAGTCGATATGGACCGCGGAGAGGGGCTCGCCGCCGACGGAAGCGGCCGCGAGCATCGCGTCGACGTCGATCGAGATCGCGGGCTTCGGGAGGTAGCCGTACCAGTACTGCACGCCGATGTCCGATGAGCCGACGGTCGTCGTGAAGCGGAGGCCTCCCTGCGAGTATTTGAGCGAGGAGGTGTCGACCGAGGCGATCGATTCGAGGTCCGCGTTCGCGAGTTCGCCGGTAAGGGCGTCGCGAAGCGCCATGGCCTGGGCGAGGCTGATGGTCCCCGACATGACGAGGGCCGTGATCTTGCCCTGGGCCTCGGCGGCGATGGCGCCGGGAAGGGCGGTTATCTGTCTCGGCGTCCACATCCCCTCGAAGGCGAGGTCGTGGCCGGCGAACGACGGCTGGAATATCGCCTCGACGCTGGTAAAGTCGCCGATGGCGTACGAGGCCCGGAGGATCGGGCGAGCCATCTTCCGGTCGAGGGAGTCGGTGACGGTAAGGTCGGTAAGGTCAAGCGGGTTGACGACGTCGAGGGGGCCCGAGCTGTCGGCCTTGCCCCAGGTTACCTTGCGGAGTCCGGCCTCGAGGTCGAGTTTCCCGAAGTAGGCGCGGACGTAGGCTTCGTCGAACGAGACCTCGGCCGTGCCGTCGCTTTCCGCCGAGAAGTCGATGGCGGCGAAGGCGTCGGCGTTGCTTCCTGACGCGGATACGTTAAGCGCCCCCGAGGCGAGGGCCCCGGCCTCAAAGGACTTTATCGACGAGGATGAGTCGGCGTCGTCGGCGAATACGGTGACCGATGGCCCGATCTCGCCGGAAAGATTGACGGCGATGGGAGATGAGTCCGCTGGCGCGATGGATTCAGTCGCGCCGCTTTCGGTCCCGTCGCCGAAGCCGAAGGCCTCGTCGGCGAAGAGGGGAGACGAGATCGCGAAGAGCGCGAAAGCCGCCGTGAGCGCGAACGCCGTTCGCGCGTATCGATCAAGCCTGTTCATTTGACCCTCCCGGTAGAAAGATAGTTTACCGTGAAGACCCCGTCCGGGATCTTCTCGTTATACTTGATGATGTCGATATAGATCGTCGTGGATGTTTTATCCTCGATCGTGCTCATCTTGGTGATCATCGGCGTCAGGTTGCCCTGGACGGTTTCGGCCTTGAGTATCTCGAGCACCTTTACGATTTTGCCCTTGCGGTCGTAGGCCTCGATCTTCCAGACCATCTTGGTGTCCTTCACGATCCACTGGACGGCCTTCGAGTATTGATACGAGGCGTCCTTCGGGACCGACTCGATAACCCAGCAATCCTTTCCGTCCAGAGCCTCTTCCCTCAGTACGCGGTGATCGTCCTTGCCCGCGTCGCGGTCGAGGGTCGACATGTCGTCATACGAAAAGTCGGTGCCGACGAAGCTGCCCGAGCCTTCGCTGGAGGCGACGCGGCGAACCTTGCCGAGGGCCGGGAGGAATATCCAGCGGTCCTCGACGCCGTCGGCCTTGTCGACGGTGAGGAACCTGGTGCCGGCGACGCTCGCGGGCTTCTGGAACGCGATGATCGCGCGGTCGGGGATTTTCTTCCCGGATGAGTCGACGCTCGAGGAGTACTCGTCTACGACGCGCTCGGAGGTGGAGCCGTCCTTGGCGGTAATCACCATGCGCGCGCGGGTCGACATCGTGTCGACGGAAATTCTGTCGCGGGCGGATTGAACGATCTCGGCCGCTGTTTGCGCCTGCAGGGCAAGCGACGCGACAAGCGCGAGGGTCAACGCACAAAGTATCTTTTTCATTTTATATCTCCTTATCCAAAAACGCGGGTTTGAGCCAGCCCAACAGGACCGGCAGGACGGTGAGGGCGATGAGCGAGCTCGAGAACATGGTAAACGCGATCAGGAGCCCGAACTGGGCCAGGATGTTGAACTGCGACAGGATCAGCACGGCAAAGCCGGCGCCGACCGAGCAGGCGTTGATGATGATCGCCTTGCCGGACGACTTGAAGGTCTCCCCGAGGAATCCTCCCTTCTTGCCGAGCCGCCTGCGCTCGCGGTAATAGGCCTCGAGGTAGTGGATCGTGTAGTCGACGCCGATACCGACCGAGACGCTCGCGACGAGGGCGGTCGCGATATTGAGCTTGATCCCGATGAATCCCATGATCGCGAAGTTGAGGAGTATCGAGATAGAAAGGGGCACGATGCCTATGAGGCCGGCGACGATCGATCGGTAGGATACCGCGATGATGATGAAGACCATCAGGAGCGATATGAATACGGACGTCAGCTGGGACCAGATGACGAGGTCGTTCAGGGCTCCCTCGATCTTGACCTGGCCGCCGACGGTTACCTTCACGGTGTCGGGGAAATTCGCGTCGACGTATTCCTGTATGCGGGCGAGGGCCCTGTCTGTATCGGTCTGGCCGATGGTCCTCAGCTGGACGTTCATGCGGATCGCGGTTGGCTCGAGCGGGTCGTTTGCCCAGGTGTCGATGTCCCCGGAAAGGAGGACCATGTAATTCGATACGATCTCCTTGAGCTCTCCCTTGGTCTTCTTTCCGTATTTCGCGGGATTGACCGGAATCTCGTAATACGAGGCCCCTTCATGGTTGACCGCCTTGCGGAGGCCGCTCACGAGGGCGTTCGCGTCGAGTGAGTAATTGTCGCCGGAAACGATCGCGGCGTCGAGGGCGCGGACCATCGACGCCGCGTCGAGGGCCGGTCCCGCCGTATCCGGGGTTGAGGCGTCCGTGGGCGCAGTCTCTTCCGCCGTGGCGCCGGCGGACTCGAACGAGCCAAAGTCCCCGAAGCCAAAGGAACCGAGTTCGTCTGACGACTCGCTCGCCGGGGCCGACTGCGCCGGGGCCGACGAAGCCGGCTTGATTCCCGATGGATCCTCGTCGGCGTTATATACCTGATTGATCCTTTTTACGATGTCCGTGAACGAGGAGACCTTGCCGACCTCCGGGACGCTTTCGTTGAGCCAGGTCTCGAGGCCGTCCATCGCCGCGAGTACGTCGGGGTCGAGCACGCCGCCCTTATCCTTCGATTCGACGATGACGCTCGCGAGTTTCGAGCCGCCGAACCTCTCCCTGACGAACTCGTCGGAGCGGACGGTGTCGGTATTCGGCCTGAAGTACTCGACGTACCTGTTGTCGACGACGAGCCTGCCGAGCCCGATGCATGACACTGCGGCGACCAATACGGTCGCGAGAAGCACCATGCGCCTTTTCTTCGCGATTGCCGTAAGTCCTTCGGAAAGCGCGTCGCTTAAGGGATCCGTGGAAGGTTCGTCCGAGAATGTTTTGCCGGAGAGTATCTTCGCGCCGAGGGGCTTGGGACCGCGAATCAGGAAGACCGCGGGTATGAGGGTCATCGAGACGGCGAAGGAGGCGATAACCCCCCAGCTCGAGAAGTACCCGAACTCGCGGATCGGCAGTACGGAGGTAAAGCAGAATGACACGAAGCCGACGAAGGTCGTCAGCGCGGCGAGGAATACCGGCTTGCCGATCTTCCGCACGAGGGCGAATACGAGCTCTCGGTGCTCCGTCTCGGATATGGGCCCCTTCAATTCGCGGTCGTCGATGTAATGCGTGACGACGTGTATGCCGTACGCGCTCCCGACCGCGACGAGTATGACCGGCAAGACCGTTGAAAGGATCGACAGCTTGACACCGAAGAGGGGCATGGCCCCGACCGACCAGAGGGTCGCGATAAGGACGGTCATTATCGGGAGCGCGATCGCGAGTCCTCGCCGGAACGAGAGGAAGAGGACGGCGAGAACCACGAGCACGACGATCGGGATGAGGGAGCGCAGGTCCTTAAGGACGGCCTCGTTGATGTTCGCGCTCAGCACGGGCAGGCCGGCGATGTAGATATCGGTGTCTTTCGGGTCGAAGGACGCCTTCGCCAAGTCCTTGATCGCGCCGCAGGTTTTGAGGACAAGGTCGCTACCCGCCTCGGAGGACTCGAAATCGAGGGCTACGACGACCTGCGTCGCCTTGAGGTCGCGCGAGACGATCGAGTTCTCGTAGAGGTCCCAGGAAAGCACGCGGCGCTTGAGCTTCTCGATCTCCTCGTCGGTGCCGGCGAAGGAGCCGTCGATCAGCGGCTCGGCGATTATCGATCCGCCCTCGCCGGTGATGTAGTCCGTGGTTACGAGCGACTGCACGGACTCGATTTGCTCGTTGCTCTCGAGGGCTGCGGTAAATGCGCGCAGGCGGGCGATGAACTCGGCCTCGAATACCGTGTCGTATTTTCTGTCGATGCCGACGAGCACCAGTATCTGGTTGCCGAAGGTATCCTCGATATGGTCCAGGGTGAGGCGGGCCGGGTTGTTCTCCGGTATGAACCGGTAGTTGTTGTTGTCCAGCTCGATGCGGGGCAGCTGGAACGCGAAGAAGACCGTGATCGCGGCGACGATGCCGACGATCAGCCAAGGGCGCTTGAAGAACTTTTCCATGTGTATTTTCTCCTGTTATTCCATCTCGGGCAGGACAAGCATCGAGCGGTCGCACCGCTGTGACGCCAGTCCGCGGAGCACGATCTCGAAGGTCCGTTTCATCTCGGCTTGCATCGCGCGCACGTCGCGTTTCCCGATGGGCAGTCGCGAGGCGCAGTCTATAATTCCGCCGGAGATCATGAGCACGATGCGCGCGGTTTTCTCCGGGTCTATCGAGGGGTCGAGCGTGCCGTCGGCGACGCCCCGGGCGAGCACGTCCCTTATGAGGCCGACCATGGCGCCGAACGGCTTCGTTCCGTCGCGGGGCACGAGGTCGCTTACCATAGGATAACCGGGGGCAACGACGTTCTTGATCCCGAACATCATCATGGTGTCGCTCGCGCTCCCGAACACCTTCAGGTAGCAGATCCAGAGGGTCCTGATCGCCTCGATGCCGGATTCCTTATCGCGCAGCTGTTCGCGGGCGTACGCGAGGAAATTGGTCGAGGTTTCGGTGAGTATCTCCAGTAAAATGGCTTCCTTGCTCGGGAAGGAAAGATACAGGGCTGCCTTGCTCAAGCCCGCCTTTTTCGCGATGTCGAGCATGGAAACGCCTTCCACGCCGCGTTCGATGATCAGTTCGCGGGTTACGGCAAGGAGTTCCGTTTTTCGATCGAGCCGCTTTTGGGCCAGGCGATTGTGTATAAGCATCGACATACTCCTGTATTTTCTGACCGTTGGTCAGATTTATGACCAACGGTCAGAATTTACCGATGTCGAGGGTCATAGTCAAGTAGGGGAACTTGTTTCCGGCATGTTTATCCGTAATGCCCATCCGCGAGGCGATAATAAGGCCCTCATGCCGTTTGGCATGAGGGCCCCGTTCGCGCAAGCGAGCTTGCGCGCGTTTCGTTCCGCTTACTTTCCCGCGGCCGCGTTCTTTCCGGCGATTCGCCCGAAGACCGTGATGTCCGCGAGGGCGTTGCCGCCGAGGCGGTTCGTTCCGTGAATTCCGCCGGTTACCTCGCCCGCGGCGTAGAGGCCGGGGACGATCTTTCCGTTCGCGTCGATGACGTGGGTGTCAACGTCGATCTTGATTCCGCCCATCGTGTGGTGAACGGTCGGGATGCGCGCGCCCGCGTAGAAGGGGCCCTTGTCCAGGGGTACCGAATAGAGGGTTCGGCCGAAGGCGTCGGGCTTCTTCGAGGCTACGTGCTTGTTGAAATCCGCCACCGCGGCGACGAGATTCTCCGGGGGCACGCCGATCTTCGTCGCGAGCTCCTCGAGGGTTTCGCCCTTGAAGGCGCGGCCCGCGGCGACGAGGTCGTCGATCGACTCGTTGAAATTGTTCTTCACGCTTCCGTCGGTATAGGAATGGGAATCGACGATAATCCACAGCTTCGTCTGCGGTTGCTTGAAGAGCGCAAGGGTCATGGTGTCGCGGCGCGCGCCCTCGTCGACGAACCGCTTGCCCTCGTTGTTCACGAAGATGCGCTTCTCGACGTCAAGCTCGATGTTGCCGCTCAGGCTGCCGGTCTCTGGATCTCCCAGGGGCAGGAGCTGGATATACTCCATCTGGACGAGGGCGGCGTTAACGTCCTTGGCCATCGCGATTCCGTCACCGGTCGCGCCGGGATGGTTCGTGCTCTTGACGCTCGCGTCGAGGGTCGGCCAGAGTTTATTGTATTCCTGCCGCATGGCCACGTTCTGGCCGAAGCCGCCGGTCGCCATCACGACGCCCTTCTTCGCCTTGACGGTAATCTTGTTCCCGGTCTTGCCCTTGGCGATTACCCCGGTAACCTTCCCGTTCTCGACGATGAGCTTTTCGGCCTTCGTGTTGAGCCGGACCTCGATGCCCTTGTTTGCCTCTATGTAGGCGTTGTAGGTCTTGAAGAAACCGGTGCCGACGGGATCCACGGGCTTGTGCGCGCGGGGCCACAGGCCTCCGGTAACGGTGAAGGGCTCAGGTTTGAACTTCATGCCCATGGACTGAAGCCATTCCACGGCTGACCAGGCGTTCTCGACCAGGGTCTTCACGAGCGCCTCGTCTCCCTTTTTATCCCCGCCCTCGAAGGTCTGCTTATAGTGAAGGGCGACCGAGTCTTTGTTCTTGATCGCGGTCTCGCTTCCCTCGTCGACGGCGTTCATGGCCCCGCCGGCGGAGATGGTGTTCCCCCCGACCTTCGGCATCTTCTCGAGTATGATGACGGTGGCGCCGTTCTGGTTGGCGGAAACCCCCGCCGCCATTCCCGCGCCGCCCGCGCCGATGACCACGACGTCGGCGGTAAGCGTTTCATCCTTTTCGGGCTTTACCGAGCTTCCGGGCACCATCAGTTTGTCGATGTCGCCGCCGGCTTCCTTCAGGGCCGCGGTTACCGCGTCGATAACCCCCTTGCTCGAGAAGCTCGCGCCGGACACGGTGTCGACCGCGAGGCTCTGGCTGGCCACGATGGCCTTCGGGATCCCGGTAATCGCGAGATCGCTGATTCCGGGGGTTTCCCCGTGCTCAACCACGCGTACCCCGACGATCTTGCTCTTTGATACCTTGACGGCGACCTTGATGTCTCCGTGATAGCCCTTCGCGGTGGCCGTGTAGGTTCCCGGTGTATATGTCTGCCCGGTAGCCGTTGAGCTTCCGCACGAGATGATCAAGGCAAGCACGCAGGCTGCCGCGATAACGCGGATGGCGAGCGAAAAACGTAATTGTGTTTTCATGGCAACTCCTTATCAATACTGTAGGTAATCCAAAAATAATAATCAATCTCAAATCGATAAAAATAGCACGAATTCTGCTAAATAACCGAAATCTTGATTATTAATCGTTTTTCTCGGCCTCGGGCTCCCCGGGATTCCAGGCGTCCCCGCTCTGGTCGCCCGGACGAAGGGATGTCAGGCCTCGGTCTTGAATCGCGCCATCTCCTCGTCAAGCTTGCGTATGGTCTCGGCGTTTTCGCTCGAAAGATCGTGAAGCTTGAGGATGGTTTTGTTGATCTCCGAAATGCCCACGCCCGTTTCCTGTATTCCGTTGGCGTTCTCGACGGCAATGCCGGATATCTGCTTGAAGGACTCGAGCAACTTGCCGGTCCCATCCTGAATGTCCTTGCTCGCGCCGGTGATGTCGGCCGTAAGCGCGTTCAGAGTCCCGAGGGCATCGATGATCTGGGCGTTACCGGTGGAGATTTCCTTCAGTCCGGACAGGGTTTCCGTCATGCCCTGCTCGACCTCCGTTATGCCGTTTCCCACGTCGATTATCACCGCGTTGGATTCCTTCGCGAGCTCGGTCGCCGCGTCGATCTTCGAGACGATGTCGTTCAGGGATTTTCCTATCGACTTGGCGTTCGCCGTCGTTTGCTCGGCGAGCGTCCGGATCTCGTCGGCGACGACGGAGAATCCGCGGCCCGCCGCGCCCGCATGGGAGGCCTCGATGGCGGCGTTCATCGCGAGGAGGTTCGTGCGGCTCGCGACGTCGTTGATCACCTTGATCATGTCGGAGATGATCTCGGTTCCCTTCGCGATATCAACCATGGCGTTGTTGTTTTTCTTGATGCTCTCGCCGGCCTTCCGCGAAAGAACGGAAAGATTCCGCGTGACCGCGAGTTTGTTCGCCGTGGACGACTCGATGCTTGAAACGTTCGAGATCATCTGGGTCGTCGCCGAGCCGGATTGATTGATGCCCCGCGATTGATCCTCGATCAACTTTACGATGTTGTCCATCAGGGCGCTGATCCTCTCGACCGTTTTGACCGACGCGATAACCTCGGAGCTCAGATACTCGGTCCTTTCCTGCATGGATTTGACGGCCGCCTCGATCTCCTGGGAGGTCGACGACGCTTCCTGGGAGTTGTTCGCGAGTTTGTTCCCGATCTCCCGCGAGGCGGCCCCGATACTCTTCATTTCCATGACGAGCAGGCGGAGCTTTTCGATGAAGCTGTTGAAGTACCCCGACAGCAATCCGATTTCGTCTTTCGTCCGTACCTGAATGCGGGAGGTGAGGTTGCCCTCTCCCTCGGATATGTCCCGTATTATCCCGGTCAGCGCGAGTACCGGCGAGACGACGATGCCTGCGAGCAAGGACACGACGAGTCCGGTGACGAGGAAGGCGACCACGAAAAGGATGCCGAATTGCGCCCTGTCCCTGAACAGATCATCCTTAAAGTGCCGATCGGTGAACGAGATGCGCGCGAACCCGATGACCTCGCCCGAATTCAGGATCTCCCCTTCCTTGGTGATCGCCGCCAGGGAAGGGTCGGTATCGTCAACCGCGCTCATGATGTTCATCTGCGTGTCGAGTATCTCGATGCGCACGACCTCGCGATCTTTGAGAAATGAGTCCAGGCTCGTCCTGAGCCCCGACGTGTCCATGTTCCAGACATACGCGGCGTTCGAGGTCGCGATATACTCTGTCATCGAATCGACCTTCAGGGAATAATCCGCCTTCATCCTTTTGGTCTGCTGCAGATCGACGAACATATACGCGCCTACAAAACTCACGAGCAATGAGCCCAGAATGGGTATAAGAAATTTATAACGGAGCTTCATACTCAGGGCTGCCAATCGATGTATCGCGCAGCACCCTCGTTATATGCCGACATTAACTTGTCATACGTGCCGTTGGCCTTGATCTTCGCCATGCCGTCGGTCAGCATCTTGTCGACCGGACCGCCGCCCTGGCCCTTCTGTATCATGAACTTCATCTGAAAGGTATCGTAATACGATCTTGCGACGTTCTTCAGCCCGAGCCGCTTCAGGGCCCCATCGACCGAGGGCTGGGCGAAGATGAATCCGTCTATCATTCCGCCGTCAACCTTCTTGATGCTTGCCTCGAAGCTCGATGAACCCATGATGTCGAAGGAGAAGTGATCTACATGCGCGTTGTCGGTCTCTATCTTGAACCCCTTGACGTTCCCGCTTTTCAGGTCCTCGACTTTAACCGGTTTGTTTTTATTATAGTAGAGCACGAACACGATCTTCCCGACCTCGGCGGTCGAGTAGTCGTATTTCAGGTTGCTGATCTTGACCTTGTCGGTGATCGGGACAATCATGGACTCGACGTCAGCGGCCTTCGTTTCCATCATGTAGATGCACCTTGCAAAAGGCAAGGTTTGAATGACGGCGGTATTTCCGCCGGCCTCGATTACGGCCTTCGCGACGTCCGTATACACCTTGATTGTCGCGGGGGAGAGCTGGGGCACGACAACCTTGTATTCCTCGGCGAAGACAGCCGAGGCCAAAAGACCCATGAACGAAACCACGAATACGATACGCTTTGCGTGAATCATACGGACTCCTTCAGGTATAGGTTCTTTCGAGCGAGGATACGCCTCCAAAAGTACGATAAGCCCGATGCGCGTATTTGTCAAACTTTCGGGCAATTTGGGGGAAATGCCGACAATTATCTCCAATCGGGAGCGACAGAAAGAGGCAGGGGGCGCCACGGGGGTCGGGCGCAACCTTTGGTTGCGCTTGGTCTCTCTTCGGAGCCCCCTCAAGAGGGCGAATAACGATCGGCGCGCTATCAGCCCGTCACGGACGACGACCGCCTGGCTTGACCGTTGGATTGTTCCATGGTTACCCCTCCCCGTAATCGATGACGAGCTTGCCCCTCGCGTGCCCCTTGAGCGCGTAGTCCATCGCCTCGGGTATCTCGCCGAAACGGTATACCCGCTCGATCGAGGGCACTATCGCCTTTCGCTCCGCGAGGTCCAGAAGATACGCGATATCTTCCACGCTTGATCGCGCTGCGAGCGCCAGGTGTTTCTTGCGTCCCAGGGAAACGATCGGGCCGAGGAAGAGGGCCGCGAAGACCTGCCGTAGGTCGCCGCCGACCATGACGCAGATTCCGCGGCTCTTGAGGAGGCGCGAGTAGGCCCTGATCGGCTCGCGGCCGCTCACCGCGATTATGAGGTCAAAGCGATCGCCGACGAGGGTAAAGTCTTCCCGCGTATAGTCGATAACCCTTTGCGCGCCCAGAGCGGCGACCGTTTGCGCGTTCTTCCCGCTGGTGACCGCGGTCACCCTCCCTCCCATGAAGGAGGCGATCTGGACGGCAAAGGAGCCGACTCCGCCTGAAGCCCCGACGACGAGAACGTCCTGCCCGTCCTTGAGCGAGCCCTTGTCGCGAATGGCCTGCAGGGCCGTCACGCCGGCGAGCGGTACGGCGCTCGCTGCGACGAAGTCGAGTCCCTTAGGCTTGCGCGCGAAGGCCTTCTCCGTCGCGCAGACGTACTCCGCGAATCCGCCGAAACCGAGGTTTGAAAGATCCGCGACGACCTCGTCGCCTTCCTTCCGGTGTTCCGTTCCCGGGCCGACCGCGTCCACGACCCCGCTTATGTCCGCGCCGAATATCCGTGATCGCGGGATGATCCCCATCTTCAGGCATCTCCAGTCCGCCGCGTTTATCGAGGCCGCCTTGACGCGGACGCGAATCTCGCCGTCCTTCGGGACGGGTAGGGTAATGTCCCGCTCGACCAGGCGGAAAGGCTCCGCCTTTTTATCGAAAATTATCGCCTTCATCGAGTTGCTCCTTTGTCGGATTTGCCGACTTCATCGGACTCGCCGGACTTCGCCGATTCGCCGCTCTCTGCTGATCCGCCGGCGTCGGCCGTGCCTTCGCTCTCGTCCCAGGTGAATACCTCCTCAACTCCCGCGCCGAAAGCGCGCGCGATCCTGAAGGCGAGCTCGAGGGACGGGTTGTACTTGCCGCTTTCGATGGAGATGATGGCCTGGCGCGTGACGCCCGCCTTGTCGGCGAGTTCCTGTTGCGTCATCTCGTTCGCCTCGAAACGATGCCTCCGTATCGTATTGAGTATCTTTTCCTTTCCCACGCTCAGTACCCCCTGCGGTAATGCATCAGGCTCGCGGCGTCCCCGATCAACCCGGATATGATCATGCCGACCACCAGGATAGTGAAAAGCCAATGGATGGGCAGGGCGAAGGCTTGGGTCGCGACGGCGGCGAGGAAGAAGACCATGAAAACCCCGCTTGTGAGGGAGGTGGACTTGAGGTCGATGGACTTGTCGAGTTCATCCTCGCGGTCGACCGCTTCCGGTTCTCCCGTCGCCGCGTTGTACCCTGCGAGGACGATCATGCATAGAATGCGGAATATGATCTGGACGGGCACGTAGATTAGGATGGCCCGGGCCCACCAAACCGGGTTGTCAGGATTCCATAGGGGATTCTGGGCGATCCGGGACGCGAAAACCGCGAGATACATCGCGCTAACCGCGATATTCCCGACGAGGAAGATAATGCACCTCTTAATCTGTGTGGTCATGAATGCCTCCTTGTAAAGATTACAAGACTATAGGTAATCTGTACAGAGCAAATAGTAATGTGAAGATTACATTGCTGTCAAGGGTTTTCTATACCTACCGGTAGGTAAGTTGCCCGCCAGTATACCTACCGGTAGGTATAGAAGCAGGTTGTTACCAGATATACCTACCGGTAGGTATACTCAACTTTCCCCAACGCTTTTCCTTTTCCTGCCGTATTATCAGTATATGAGCGTGGAGCTTCCGGATTTTCCGACATTCCAGAAAACCTACTACCGGCGACTGTACGTCTATGCGTCGGTTCTCGGAGTCCGTTCGGAGGCTGACCGCGAGGATCTTGCCCACGATGCCCTGGTTCGCGCGTATCTTTCGTTCGGGACCTACGACCGCTCCAGACCGCTTACTCCCTGGGTGTACGCCATTGCCCGGAACTCGATTATTGATTTTCTGCGCGCGGGGAAGGGGGTTCCCGTTCCGGCCGGGGAGGTCGGTGAACAGGTGTCCGGCGATGATCCGGCGGCAACGGCGGAGACTCGTGACCGCGTGTCGCGCGCTCGGCGGGAGATCGGGAGGATGCCCGAGAGGGATCGAGAGATCGCGATGCTCGTTTTCTTTGAGTCGTTGAGCGCCGCCGAGACGGGCCGTCTTCTGGGGATGCCATCGGCCACCGTGCGCTGGCGGCTGGCCGAGATTCGCAGGCGCCTGCGGCGCGCTTGCGGGGAGGATACATGAAGTTCAATGTCGACGTGATTGCCCGTGAGGCCTTTACCCGGATGGTCGCGGAAGCGGGGGAGACTCGTTCTGTCGCTGTTCCCCCAGAGCCGCCATCCTTCTATATACATGCATCGCACACTACTGTTCGAAGGCCGCGTGTCCCCCTCGCTCTTGTGCTGACGGTTGCGGCCTTTTGCGCCCTCGCGGTGATCCCGCCCATAGCGGCGCGGGGGCGCCCAAGCTTTGCGGAGGCAGCGGCGCTCTTGCCCTCGAATCCTCAATTGGAACGATACGCGGAGCTCCTCGCGGACTCCCGATCGCTGTTGCGCAATCGATAAAGGAGAATATCATGCTGAAAAAACTCGTCGTACCGTTCGCGCTCAACTGCGCCTTCATCGTCTTCGTCGTTTTTCTCGCCGGCGGCGGAGTGGGCGGCCTTACGTATCTCGTCGACGTGCCGAGCCTCATCATCGCCCTCGTCGCCCCCTTTCTCGCCGCCCTCGCGACGCATGGTCCAGCTCGCGCGTTCCGCTCCTTCTCGTGTCCCTTCGAGCCCGACTGCGCAAGTGACGAACTCGCGAAGTCCCGCGCCTTCCTGCTCTGCTTTCTCCGGTACCTGGCCGCCTTTACCGCGTTCGCCGTTGTTACGGGAACCATCATGCTCCTCGGGTATCTCGCGGAGGATAATCTTGCCATGATCGGCCGGAATCTCGCGGTCGCCCTCCTCGCCATCTTTTACGGATCCGTCGGCGCTATCCTATTTATCCTGCCCTTCCTCTCGGAGATAGACCGGCGCCTGGCCGCCTGACGGCCTTCGTCGCGCCGACAACGGTGATTTCCTGCGGGCGGCGCGATTACGGTTTGCGCATTGGCCATGATGTTGTAAAATGTGATTCTATGTCAGTAGATACCAGCGAGATACGGAATTCCGACCGTGATCCTGACGCTCATGGCGTCCTTTCAGGCGGCGCGATGAACGCGCCGGTACGTACAGGTAACCGGGTGCGGAGGGCGGCGCGTGAGTCGAGTCCCACGATTCACCGATTGCTCCGCCATGCGCGGGATCGGGGGATTGATTGGGTTCCGGAGCCGATCTCCCTCGACGATGAATGGGAGGTCGTCTCCTTCATCGAGGGAGACGTGCCGCACGAGATGCCCGAGTGGGTATGGTCGGAGGAGACTCTCCTCGAGGTGGCGCGGCGCATGAGGCGATGGCACGACGCGACCGCGGACTTTCCGCTCGAGGGCGCTGTCTGGGGCTTTTCGACGGGGGAGGAGGCTGATGTTATCTGCCACAATGATTTCGCCCCGTATAATTGCGTGTTTCGCGGCCGGTCTTTCTCGGGTCTGATAGACTTTGATCTTTGCGCACCGGGTTCGCGGCTCTGGGATCTTTCCTATACGGCCTATCGGTTCATCCCGGTCATGCCGAAAGAACCCGAGGGTCCGGGGCCCTTGAGTGAGGCTCCCGAGCGCTCCCCGTTTACCCTCCCCGAGACCTTCAGAAGGATGGATGCCTTCCTCTCGGCGTATTCGGGCGGATCTTCCCGGTTTGCGTATACCCGCGGTGACTTGTTGAAAAAGATCGCAGTCAGGCTCGGGGCGATCGCCGACTGGACGAGGGATTTTGCGGAACGGACTGGGAACGAGGCCCTGAGGGCGAATGCCGTGATGTATCGTGCCCACGGGGAGTGGATTCGAAATCTCCCGTCCTGACGGATACGCGGGAATTCAGCTTGAATTATGCACCATACGCATCTATAATATTGAATAATATGAAATTCCCAAAAGCCGTTTCTACCGTCGTTTTTCTCCTCATGGCGGCCGTTCTCCTTGCCGAGACCCCCTATGCTACCGTTGTATACGCCGAGGGAAAGCAATTCTCGGTGATTCGCGCCGGAAAGCCGGTTTCCTACGCCGCGGAGAGTCCCGAGGCCATCGGCCTCGCCATTGCGCGCGGGGATATCCTGCAAACGTCCCCGGGCACCTATATTGAAATCCTGATACATCCGATATCGGCCTCGGTCCAGCTCGCGGAGAACACCTCGTTCAAGTGCGACGCGGACGAATCCGGCACTCAGTCGAAGGGTGAACTCTACTACGGCCGGGTTCGCGCGAAGGTAGCCAAGCTCACCGGCTCGTCGACCTACAAGATCACCTCTCCCTCGCTCGTCGCCGGCGTGCGGGGAACCGACTTCGGCTGCGATCACATCTATGTCCGGCCTTCGGCCCCCGGTACCGCGATCGACGCGACGGCGGGCGCCGCGACCAGCGCTTCAGCGTCCTCGGTGATGAACCGCGTGTTCTGCTTCGAGGGGAGCGTACTCGTCGTCCCCGCCGTGAATCCCGAGCAGCAAACCGTCATGATAGGCAAGGGCGAGATGGTCGAGAGCGCGGCACCGACCGTCGTCGCCGGCATTGAGAAGCCTCTGACGCTCGTGAAGGCCCCCGTCGCCGTCGAGGTTAACGATTTCTGGAAGAACCGCGAGTTCCGCTCGGTTCCCGAAGCGTCCGGCGCCGGGGATTCCTCGGGGGCGTTCTCGGGCCCGACGGTCGAAGAACAGATATTGACCGAGGAAGAGAAGCAGGTAATCGTGCAGGAGATAAAGCGCGAGCGTAATCACAAGGTCAGGCTGGCCGGATCGGCTGCCCTTCTCCTCGCGGGAGCCCTCGTCGCTGGCGCTGCCTATCCCGAATACGAGAACGATGGCATGACATCCAGCGTCATGGTGAACGCCTCCTACGGCGGCGTCCTTGTCGGCTCTTCCCTCATTCTGCTTGTATACGACTTGATCATGCATTGACCGGGATCGCGCCGTCGCCGATCGAGGTTACTCAGTTGCGCCATTTCACCGGGCTGGCGAGGGCGTCCGCTCGCTTGACGTATTTCATTATATCGCCAATGTTCGAATAAAGGGGTCAGGTATGAATTTCAACGTGAAAATACGCGGGGGATGGACCCTCGCGTTTGTCGCAATCTTTAGCGTATTTCTTGCGACCGCCTGTTTTGGGGCCCCCACAAGGGATTCGGCCGCAGGTTCCAGCTCCGGCGAATCGCCCGTCCCCGCGGACGCGGCCTATCGCAGGGCCGACCTTCCCGTGGCGGAGCGCGTCGAGGACCTTCTTGCGCGCATGACCCTCAAGGAAAAAATCGGGCAGATGACCCAGATCGCGAAGGAATACGCGAGCGAGGGCGAGGTTAGTTCCCTCCTCTTGGGAAGCGTGTTGAGCGGCGGTGGCGGAACCCCGGGTAATAACGACCCTCAGGGATGGATCGCGATGGTTAATGGTTTCCAGGACGGCGCCCTCTCGACCCGCCTGGGCATTCCGATCATCTACGGGATCGACTCCGTTCACGGCCACAATAACCTGAAGGGCGCGACCGTTTTCCCGCACAATATCGGTCAGGGCGCGACGGGCGACGCCGATCTCGTGGCCCGCATCGGCGAGGCGGTGGCGATCGAGACCCTGGCGACCGGCATCCCGTGGAATTTCGGGCCCTGCGTCGCGGTCGCGCGCGATCCCCGCTGGGGGCGGACGTACGAATCCTACGGCCAGGATACGGATCTCGTTACGAAGCTCGGAACGGCCTATATACGGGGGTATCAGGGCTTCGATACCGGCGCGAGCGGGGTCAAGCCCGCGGCGACGGCCAAGCATTTTCTCGGGGACGGCGGTACCGTCTGGGGTTCGTCGACTACCGGGGATTACAAGCTTGATCAGGGAGACACCCGGGGCGACGACGCGTACCTTCGGGAGGTCTTGCTTCCTCCCTATTCCGAGGCGGTCAAGAACGGGGTCCGGACCGTCATGGTTTCATTTTCCAGCTGGAACGGCGTAAAGATGCACGCGAGAAAGGACCTTGTCACCGGGCTTCTCAAGGGCGAGCTCGGCTTTACCGGCTTCGTGGTCTCCGATTGGGCCGGCATGGACCAGATCGACGCTGACTATTACAAGGCCATGGTCGCCGGGATTAACGCCGGCGTTGACATGAACATGGTGCCCTACGACGCCCGCAAGTTTATCGGAACGGTAGAGAAGGCGGTCGAGGCGAAGGATATCCCGATGGAACGGATCGACGACGCCGTTCGCCGTATCCTGCGCGTCAAATTCGAGATGGGGCTTTTTGAGCGGCCCAAGGCCGACGCAAGCCTCGTTTCACGCGTGCGCTCTCCCGCGCATCTCGCGCTTGCCCGCGAGGCCGTCGCGAAAAGCCAGGTGATCTTGCGGAATGACGGTACGCTCCCATTGGCCAAGGACTCGAAGGTCTATGTGGCGGGCCGCGCGGCGAACGATATCGGAATGCAATGCGGCGGGTGGACGATTACCTGGCAGGGCAAGACCGGGGCCATAACCCCGGGAACAACTATCCTTGCGGGGTTGAAGGAAAAGTTTGGGGGCAAGGGCGTGGTATATTCGCCGACGGGGGAATTCGCCGGCGATCTGCGATCGTCTGTGTGTCTGGTGGTCGCGGGCGAGACGCCATACGCCGAGGGGATGGGCGACAGCGCTTCCCTATCCCTGAGCGAGGCGGATCGGGCCATTCTTGATCGGGCGACGGGGCTGTTCGACCGGGTCGTTCTCGTGATCGTAAGCGGCCGTCCCCTTGTTCTGGGCGGGGCAGAAACGAAGGTTTCCGCCGTCGTCGCCTCATGGCTCCCGGGTACCGAGGGCGGGGGAGTCGCCGACGTTCTCGTGGGCGACGTCAAGCCGACCGGCAAGCTTTCCTTTGACTGGCCCGTATCGGTGGATCAACTGCCCCTTGGCCGCTTTATCTCCGGGGCCGAGCGTCCGCTCTGGCCCGTCGGGTACGGTCTGAACTACTGAATGAACCGCCGATACATAGGTCATTTCACCAGGCTGGCGACGAGCGACGGCACGGCGATGAAGTTGCCGATCGCCCCGCCGAGGCTTGAGAGGAAGAAGATCAGAAGGACGTGGGAGATGCGGTTCCGGTAAAAACCCCGCACCGAGGTTACGTCCGACGACAGCCGTTCCATGTCGCGAACCTGCGGCTTGCGAACCCAAGCCTGGACGAGTCCCGAAAAAAGCCCGACCCCGATAAAGGGATTGATGGTCGCCACCGGCGCCCCGAAGAACGCGGTGAGGACCGCGAAGGGATGGCCCAGCGCGATAACGGTCCCGAGCGCGGCGAGCGATCCGTTCCAGAGGAGCCAGCGGCCGAGCATCCCGAGCGAGGTGATCGCTCCCCCGGTGAAGAAGCCGGCCGCGATCAGCGCCACGATCAGGGCCGGGATGATCCAGCCAGCCAATTTTCCCGAAAGTCCCCTCTCCGGTACCGATTCTATGTCCGAGGTGTCGGCGGTCCTCGTTCCCGAGGCAAGCTCGCGAATGATCGCCTCCGTCCCCGGAAGGTGACCGGCCCCGAGGATGGCGACGACCTTCTTTCCCGGCGAGGTCCAGATATGGCTCGCGAGGTAGCGGTCCCTCTCGTCTATCAATACCTCTTTAACTGCGGGCAGATGCTTGGCGAGCTCGGCCATCATGCTGTCCATCTCTCCCTGGTCTTTCAGCTTCTCAACGTCCTCGGCCGTCAGCTCCTCGGTGGAAAAGGCGCTCGACACGAGGGTCGCGAGGAGTTTCGATTTTCCCCACATGCTGTTTTTAGCCCAGGCCCGCCGGAGGGTGACGTGGATCGGCCTGTCGACCATGCTCGTCTCGATCCCCTCTTCCTTGGCGACCTCGAGGGCCTTTCTCATCTCGTCGCCGGGTTTGGAGCCGGTATCCTGGCCTATGCGTTTCTGGAATGACGAGAGGACGAGGTTCGCGAGGAGCAAAAAGCCCCTGCCCTCGCGCAAGACCTTGGTGATGTCGAGTTCCTGCCATCCCTTCTCGTTCTGGAGCGACTGGAGCCGTCCCGAGTCGAGCTCGACGCACACGCGGTCGGGTCTTTCCTCCCGGATCGCGCGGGCGACGTCCTCAACGCTTTCCAACGATACGTGGGCCGTCCCGACAAGGACGATTTCGCGGCCATCGGCCTCAATCCGCCTGAGATTCTGTTTCATCTGTACTCCTGTATGCGCGTATCTCGCCGACGGCCCGCTCGAGGAGGACCCCCGCTCCCGGGTAATCCCCCGGGCGAATGACGCCTCCCGCCATGTGCGCGTGTCCCCCGCCCGTCCCGATGCCCGCAAGCATCCTGCGGACTATGAATCCCGCGTCGATCTCCCGATCCCGCGACCGGGCCGAGAGGAGATATTCGTCTCCCTTGACCTCGATGACGATGACGAAGGATATCTCGCGCAATCGTAGCAGAAAGTCGGCCAGCACGGAAAGCAGTTCGCTCGAGTAATCGCCTGAAACCTCGGTTACCAGCACGTTCCCGTCCCGGAGGAAGGAACTGAAGGCCCTGCCTATGTCGGCGAGCTGGTCGACGCTGAGGGAGGTTCTGACGACCTCGCGCGCGAGTTCGTGGCTGCCGAGGTAAAAAAGCTCGTAATGGGCCTTTAGGTCGAGGGGGCTCACCCCGCGCGAGAGGAAATCCGTGTCGAGTTGGATCCCCGCGAGGAGGGCCGTCGCTGCGGCCCGGTCGGGGACTTCCCCGGCCTCTGCCCAGTAGCTCCAGATTATCGCGGAGCAGGAGCCGGCGTCCGTGCGGACGTCCATGAAGGGGCAGGCGATTTTCCTTCTCGCGGGGTGATGGTCGATGACGCCGGTCAGGGCGCCGGCGACCGTCTTGATCGTTCCCCCGGCCGAGGAGCCGTCCACCAGGATGGTTTGCCTCTTCGCGTCCGCGCAGGCAGATCCGAAGGGCTCCAGGGGGATGTCGAGCTCGCGTATCATGGCGGTCAGCGATATGCTCTGGATCTGGCCCCCGGCGGTCAGGGCGCAGTCGAAGCCCGCGCGCGCGAGGAGTTTGCCGAGGGCATAGGCGGATGCGATCGCGTCATGGTCGGGAAAGTCGTGGGCCTGAACCAGGACCGGACGGGACCGGTCCAGGACCCCGAGCAGGGTTCTCCAGGGCTCGTTCATCAGCTCCGGGGCGACCCGGCGTCTTTTTGCAGGGCGTTCCCGCCAGTCTTGTCTTCTTTGTCCGCGAGGGCCCATTTCGACAGGCGGTACTCGAAGAACGTCGGCGCGGGAACCGACAGTATCTCGATGAAGTATTTCTGGGCGATCGTCTCGCTCACGAAGAGGTCGTAGTACATGGCGGAGTAGAAGAGCATCCTGTTTCGCGTGTTGATGTTCTTCTCTTTCGTGATGCGGTTGAGCACGTCCGCGTCGCCCGACTTGTCGACGAAGAGCCTGCAGAGGAAGTACTCCGTGCTATCGCGCTCGAGGGTAGTGATATACTTGGCCATGAACTCCTTCGCGGCCTGATCCTTTCCCTCGCGGTAGCGGCACAGGGTGTACATCAGGGCGTAGGATACGTTCTTCGGGTTATAGTTGAGGGCGTTCAGGAAGGCCTCCGCGCTTCTTTCGTAGTCGCCCTTTCCCCAGAGCAGGATGCCGAGGCCCTCGAACGCGTAGAAGTACCTCGGGAAGAGGCGGGTTATCGCGGAGTAATCGGAGATGGCGGTGTCCATGTCGCCGAGGTCGTCGCTGAGGCCGGCCCTGTAGACGTACGCGAGATACTGGTCAGGCTCGAGGCGGATCGCCTCGCCAAAGGCCGTCCGCGCCTCTTCCCGTTTCCCCCCGGTCATGAGGTATGAGCCGTAGTCTATCCAGTGACTGTAGACGTCGGGGTCGAGTTCGGTCGCCTTCCGGATGTCCGTTACCGCGCCGCTCATGTCGTTCGACTCGGAACGCACGCGGGCCCGCTCGGCCCACAGGACGCTGTAGGTCGGCTCCTGCTCGATGGCGAGGTTGAGGGCGTCCAGGGCGCGGGGGAGCTCTTCCTGCATATAGTAGGTTCGGGCGAGTCCCAGGAGGGCCTCGGTGTCTTTCGGGTTTTCGGCGAGCGATTTAACGAGCCAGTTCTTGGCCTGGGAGTAGTTCTTCGCCGCGAGGCAGTCGAGCCCGAGGGCCGTCATCGCCTCGCTGTGCCGGGGATTCGCCTGGAGTACCCGCTTGAGGTACTTGTCCCGGCCCTTCAGGTCCTTGCGCACGCCGGCCAGGATCGCCTGCGTGTACAGGATGTCGGGATCGGCGGGATAGGCCGCCTCAAGCTGGTCTCCCAGGGCCTTCGCGGCGTCCGTCTTCCCCGCCGAGATGAGGATCGCGAGTTTGAGTCTGAGTATCGAAAGGTCTGATGCGTCCGGCTCGGGGACGGTGTCGAACAGCGCGAGGGCCTTATCGTAATCCCCAGAGGCGATGAGTCTGTTGAGCTCTTCCCCGAAGGCGACCCGTGTGTAGCGGTATTCCTCTTCCTTGTCCGCCTTCTCCGGCGCCGCGCCCTGCTCGCGCACGACGGCGGGCGGCGTTGATTTGCAGGCGAAAAGGAGGAAGGCGGAAAGGGCGATTGCCCCGGCCCGGCTTGTTTTCACTGATAATCGCATGGTATCCCCTCAAAGAAGTTGATTTTGTCGCGAGCATTAGTTACACTCGTGCAAATGATGAAATATCTATCCCGCAGGATCATGTTGCTGACTGCGTTATACGTTTGTATTATTTTCGGCATATTCGCCCTTCAGTTTACACGCGGAAATTCGTTTTCCCTCTCCATAGGCCCGCTCATGGTTTCCGGATCGACCGAGAAGACCGACGCCGGTTTCGATCGTCCGGCCCTGCCCCTGCACGTCGGCGCGTACGGCCTCGACTTTTTCCTCGACGACAGGAACCCTCTGATGGCCTACGCCTCGGCGAACCATGGCGAGCCCCTCAAGGTTACCTCGTTCCTGCCCGAGGCGAACCGCTTTACCGTCGCCTTTACCGAGGGCGTAAAGGTTTCCTTCGAGACCGAAAAGAGGGGAGACGTCGATATCGTCGCCGTCTCGGCCGTCATCCCGAAGCGCTTTCAGAGGATCGCCTTCCCCTACAAGCTCGCGCGGAGCGCCCGGCTCGAGAAAAAGGGCTCGCTGAATCTCGTGAGCGTCGGAAAGAAGCTGTACTCCTTCCCGGCTCTGCCCCTTCAGCCCGTCGCCGTCTCCGCCGCGCGATCCCTGCCCATCATGGGCTCCTCGCCGGTAGTCTACTATCAAACGTGGCTTCCTGCAAAGGGGCTGTCGATAGACGAGTTGGCCGGACTTCCCGGCGCGTCCGGCGCGGCCTACGAGCGCGCCGTCGAGCAATTCGCCGCGGCCGCCCTGGTATCCTTCAGGGATACGGTCGCCTCCGGCGCCCTTACCGAGCCCGTCGTCGCGGCTTACGTCGCCGAGATGGGCCGGATCGGGATGTACCGCGCCGCGCTTGAGTCGATCCCGGAACTCTACCGTAATGGCCCGAACAGGACCTGGAGAACCAATACCTTTTTCAACAATCTCGAAAAAACCTGGGTCGGCATGATGACGAAGGAACGGGAGGAACGCACCATCCTTTCGCGCAGGCTTACCGAGGGCAATCCGGCGATCCTGGAATTTCCCGGTCTCGTTTCCTATCTCGTGGACAGGGGCTCGGGGGTCCTTATGGACGACGTGATCCGCGTCGCCTCGGGATTCGAGATCTCCGGCATTACGCCCCTGCAGGCCGCGGGGATACTCGAGATGATCATGGACATGAGCCGCCTCGACGCGGACCGCGCGGCGGCCCTCGTCCCCCTGGCGGAATCCTGCGAACGGACCCTCGTTACCGCCATGGTTCGCGTGCAGGACAAGCTGTATATATCCCGCGACGGGAAGACCGTTGAAACCCTCTCGTCCCTCAGGATCGCCTCTATCCTCATTCGGTACGGCTCGGAATCCCCGGCCCGCGCCCAATGGCGTCCCGTGGGCAACCTGATCGTGTCGTCCCTTCTCGAGTTCTCGGGGGATTCAGCCTCCCTGCCGGCCCGATTCCTCTTTTCCGGGTCGGCCGAATCCGGCAGGACGGGCGTCGTGGCCCAGGCCGATCAGGTTCTCTCGCCGGCGGACCTCTATCCGGCGGTTTTGTACGACGAACCCTGGTATCCCCATGTCCTGTCGCTCGCGAGGGAAGTGGGACACGGCGTTTGGGCCTGGACAAGCGCGCAGGGCGTGCAGATCTCGGCCCCCGCCGAGGGCGTCATGAAAATCACAGTTACGTTCCCCCAGGGGGAGACTCACTACATGGTGCTGCGGGGGATCAAGCCGTTTTATCGGATACAGATTTACGGGATGGACTTCCGCACCGATCCCCGATTCGAGAGCTATAACTCCTCGGGATATCGCTACAACGAGCAAACAGAGACTCTCTTCCTGAAGATGCGCCATAAGACCGAGAACGAGGACGTCGTCGTCTATTTCGGAGACCCGGGGGAGGGATCGGGCGGCGAGGGCTCCGGGACCCCGATCGATGTGCAGAACGGGGTGGGCCCTGAACAGGGATCCATTGGCAACGCGGATTCGGCCGACCCGATGGCCTCACCGCAGACCGACGCGCCAACTCCGTAGGAAAACACCAACAATATTGAGAGCATTCATTACATCAAGCCTGTCCCGTCGTCTCCATGATCTGGTCGAGTTCCTCGGGCGTGTCGCAGACGAGGCTCGCCGCCAGATAGAGGGCGATCGCCGTCTCCGTCGTCAGGCTCCCCATGGGGAGCGCGCCCTCGCGCCACATCCTCCTCGAGGTTGAATACCCCGAAAAATCGACGATATCCTCCTGCTGCGAGGTGCAGTAAAAGCGGCAATTCCGTTTCCTGCCCTGGATGAGGAGCTGTTTGAGGGAGTAGGGTCCCTCTTTCATGCTGGCCGTGCCCTTTTCGTAGAGTTCGAGGAAGAAGTACGAGACCCCTTCCTCGGCGAGGGAGAGGAGCCTGTCGGCCCTGAGCCCGGGATAGACCCTGCACAGGTGCATTCGGTCCGCCGCCTCTGAGAGGATGCGCCCCATGACGTAGCGGTCCGTTTCCCCGTAATCGGAAAAAAGCCCGGGCCCGGTGAAAACCGGCTCGCCGATGTTCCAGTTCGTGAATCCCGCCGTCGTCGAACGGGCGTACTTCAGGTTGATCGGGGAGAGAACCCTCGCGCCGAACGCGACGTAGACGCCCCGCTCCTTTTCCCGCGCGAGATGGAGCGCCTTCGCGAAATTCGATCTCGCCTCGTCGGTCTGGTCGCCGGATTTCCCGGGAGCCGCGTTCGAGGCGGTCAGGACGATCGGTACCGGCGCGTCCGCGAAGAGCCAATAGAGCAGGGGTGCCGTGTACGCGAGCGTGTCCGTCCCGTGGGTGATGACGATCCCGTTCGCCGTTCCGGAGGCGATCTTCTCGGAGACGGCCTGTATCAACGCGGCCCAGTCCGCGGGCTGGATCTCCTCGCTGAGGAGCCGCTCGGACGTGACGCTCTCGACGCTTATGTGCTGGTCGGCGAGATCCTCCGGGATCATGGCCTTCAGTATCCGATCGTCGCCGGCCGTGATCTCCTCGCCGTCGTAATTCCCGGAGATGGTCCCGCCCATGGCGAGCACGTAGATGACGCTGATATGGAGCTCTTCCTTCAGGAGTTCCTTCACCGCTATCGGGTCGGCGAGGCCGCGGGTCTTCTTCATGATGATCCCGGTAAGGAATTCGAGCGGGGCCATGTCTCCCTTGCGCAGGCGCTCCGCCTCGGCCCCGTTCTCCTGTATCACCTTCTCCGCGAGGAGACGAAGCTGGTCGGTGTCCGTTATCAGGTTCCAGTTACGCTCCGCGAGCAGGGCGTCCGGGTCCTTGTCCGTCTCGACGACGGCCTGGAGGAGCTGTTTCGCGATGCGGCTGTTGATGGTCCTCGCGTTGTAGAGGGCAAGGATCGCCGCGAAGCGCCGGGGCGAAAGCGGCGATTCCTGGATTGACTTGCCCGACTTGCGGAGGATGCCGGTCACGTCGGACATGAGCCAGTGGGCGGTCTCCATGGCAGGCGACCCCGCCGCGATGGTCTGCTCGAAGAAGTCCGCGCGCGCCTTCTCGTCGCAGATGAACTCGGCCCGCGTCCTCGATATTCCCCAAGTCGAGATGAGCCGGTTTTGCCGCTCGGAGGGGTGCTCGATGGCCGAGGCCCTCAGCTCGGCGAGCAGGGCGGGGGAGCAGCGAAAGTCCGGCGTCCCCGCGATCGGGAGGGTTTCGAGGGCCGAAACCGACTCCCTGTTCTGGAAGAATTCCGTCCGGTTCTGCCGCTCGTTCCACAGGCGGCTTTCCGAGGCGACGGTTCCGCCCGAGGTAAGGATCTCCTCCTGTCGGTGGAGCTCGGCGTTGATAGCCTTGCGGACGAAGTTGAAGGAATTGAGGTTGCGAAGCTTGACGAAATAGTCGGGCTCGTCCGGGTAGCGGGCGAGGGAAACGTAGGCGTTGCAGCGGATCACGGTCTCGACCGGGATGTTCTTGAGGATGCCCATGTACTGGATTCGCCTGCAGAGCTCGGTCAGGAAGACCTCGGCCTCCTCGCCGAGCTCGAAATCGCTGCCGGTCCGGATGCGGATGTTCGGCGCGCCCGCCTGAGAGTAATCGATGCGGGTTTCCCCGTTGATATGGGTGAGCCGGCCGGTGTATTCCTCGAACCGCATCTCGCGTATGGAAACGCGTTTTTTGCGCCGGTGAAACTCGATGTCCATGAAGCCGCCCGAGCCGATTCGGACGGACGCGCCCGAGAGCTTGTATTCCGGCGGGAGCGAGGGGCTGCCCTTCGGCCGCTCGTAGGGGGCGGTCTCGACGAGACCGCAGTCAAGCGCGTGGGCGAGGGTATAGGCGCGGCGGATGGCCTGGAGGTTGATGGCCGGGACGGCCCCTTCCTCCCTTCTGCATACCGGGCAACTTCCGGCCGTATCCCCTATATCGCAGGGGCAAAAGGCCTTTTCCTTCGTCGACACGAGAATGCGCACCTCAAGAAACACTCGGGACTGATACATCTCCCCTCCCTGGCGGTTTTTGCCTTGAAAGTATATAATTTTGCGGGGAAATATGATATACTTGAAAGTTGACGCGGCTATATAAAAAGGCCTTGATAAGGAGAGAGCGTGAACAAGCGAGATTTCCCCAAAGTTCATTTCTACGACCAGGACTTTGTCGATATATATGACCGGAGCTGGGCTTGGATCCAGGATTACTGGGTTACCCCCGAAATAAAAGGCTTGTCCCCGGAAGGCTATTTCGTCTATCCCGAGGGCGGCGAATCGATTCTCAATCAGTTTGAGACCATTTTCTCGTCCTTTTTTTTCGTTTACTCGAACAGGAACTATCACGCTAACCAGAGCCTTGATTTTTTCTACGAGCATCAGGAGGAGAACGGCGCTATCCGCTGGAAGTACAACCTCGAGACCGGGGATCCCGTACTTCCCAAGGACAACCCGGAGGGCATCGGCATGCCACTGTTCGCCTGGGCCGAATTCAACCTTTTCCACAAGTCGGCGAACAAGAAGCGGATCAAGGACGTCATGCCCGTGCTCCAGCGCTACATGACCTGGATGGAGACGACCTTCAAGAAGGATAACGGGCTCTATAAGGTTCCGCTCGCAGCGACGACCATGATCAACTCCCCCCGGAAAAAGGCGACCTACCTCGTCGACTTCAATACCGCCCTCGCGATCAACGCCCTGTACATGTCGGCCCTCGGCGACATCCTGAACGACAAGGACCTGAGCTTCCAGTACAAGCGCATGTACTTCTCCCTCAAAACGCGGATCAACTCCCTGATGTGGAACCCCGAAACCGGGTTTTACCACGACATAGACGATCACGAGGTGAAACTCCCCCAGAAGACCATCGCGGGTTTTTGGCCCCTTCTCGCCGAAATCCCCAACGAGGACAAGGCCGAGAAGCTCATCGCACACCTCCAGAACCCCAAGACCTTTGGGGTCGACCACCCCTTTCCCTCGCTTTCCGCGGACGACCCGGAGTACGACGAGCGGGGTATGGGCTATCGGGGGAGCGTGTTCGCGCCCTTCACCTTCATGGTCGTAAAGGGCCTAGAGAAGTACAACCGCTGGGACCTCGCGCGCGAATGCGCCATACGGCACCTCTACTACGTGCTCGACGCCCTCTCGCCGAACGGGGAGCACAATAAGGGGAGCCTCTGGGAGGCGTACATGCCCCAGAAGGAAGGCCCGGCGCAGTGGCCCGGGAAGGAAGGCTTCCCGCGCAGGCAGTTCCTGCCGTACACCGGCCTCTCGACGATAGCCCTCATGATCGAGAATATCATCGGGCTCTCGATCAGCCTCCCGCGCAAGACCGTGGACTGGATCATCCCGAACCTCGAGGTCATGGGGATCGAAAACCTGAGCCTCAAGCGGAATCTCATCACGATCCTCTCCAACAAGAGCCTGCGCGGTTGGGAGATCCACATGGAAAGCGAGAAGTTGTACTACTTCACGATCAACATTCTCGGGCAGAAGAAAAAGACCCTGCCGATACCCTCCGGCAAATGCTCCATGCTCATCGACAAGCTGTAATGGGTGCATGACGCCATGCAGGAGGCCTCCGTCATGAACAAGAAGACACAGCCCCGGCTGGAGGCCGTCATCGAGATCGGCGCGACGGGTATCCGCCTTCTGGTCGCCGAGATATCGGGCGACGGTTCCTGGTCCGTCGTCGACCGCGCCGAGCGGGCCCTCGCCCTCGGCCGGGACGTCTTCACCTCCGGGGTCATCTCTCGCGAGTCCCTCCTTCAGTGCCTGGCCATCCTCAACCGCTACCGCGAGATGCTGACGAGTTGGGACATTCCCGATTCTCAGGTGACGGTCGTGGCCACGAGCGCGATCCGCGAGGCCCGCAACCGCGACTCCATCCTCGACCGCGTCGCCGTCAAGACCGGCTTCGGCGTGAGGGTCATCGACGGGATCGAGGAAAACCGGCTCATGTACCTCGTGGTCGAGTATGCCCTCCATTCCGTTCCCGGCAAGCCCTTCAAGGCGAACTCCATCATCCTGGACGTCGGCGGCGGCTCCACGGAGGTCATGCTCCTCCAGAAGGGCAAGATGGTCGCCGCGCATAGCTTCCGCATGGGGACCGTCATCATCGAGCAGCAGATCAAGGCCATGATGGGCTCCAGCAAGGACATGCGCCGGTTCCTGGCCGAGTACATCCGCACCACATCGGACACCCTGAACAACGAACTCAGGCTCGACCTCGTCAAGCAGTTCATCGCCATCGGGAGCGACGCGCGCCTCGTCGCGCGGAGCGTCGGCGTGCAGGTGACCGACCTCGTCGCCTCCATCGACCGGAGGGACTTCATCGCCTTCGTCAACCGGATTTCCGGGTACACGACGGAGGAGATCATCCACCACTTCCGTATCGGCTACGGCGACGCCGAGTCCCTCCTGCCGGGCCTTCTCGCCTACCAGTTTTTCCTCGAGATGACCTCGGCCGAGACCGTGTTGGTCCCCTACCTCTCGATCCGCGAGGGCGTGATCATCTCCCGCCTCGCCGGTCCCGATCACCTCGTCCGCGAGGAATTCTACACGCAGGTCGTCGCGTCCTCCCTCAACCTCGGGAAGAAATACCATTTCGACGAGGACCATTCCCGGTACGTCACCCGGATCGCGCTCAAGCTCTTCGACGGACTCGAGGGCGAGCTCGGCCTCGACAGGCACGCGCGGCTCCTTCTCGAGTCCGCCGCCATCCTGCACGACGTCGGCGGCTTTATCCGCACGAGCGACCACCATATCCACAGCCAGTACATCGTCGCCCACTCGGATATCTTCGGGCTGAACAAGGACGACATGAATATCCTCTCGAACGTCGTGCGTTACCATCGAGCCGAGCTCCCGAGCCCCGCGCACCCCGGCTACGTCTCCCTGCCGCGCGCGGACAGGACCATGGTCCTCAAGCTCTCGGCCCTCCTCCGGATCGCCGACGCCCTGGACCGGGGGCATTCCCAGCATATCCAGGATTTCGACGTCGAGCTTACCGTAGACACCCTCTTCCTGCGCGCCAAGGGCACGCACGACGTAACCCTCGAGCGCCTCGCTCTCGAGGAGAAGGCCGATCTCTTCGAGGATATTTTCGGCTATAAATTGATAATGGTCTGAGGCGGAATATCATGGAAAAAACTGAAAACAGTTATTTTAGCCGGGAGCTTTCCTGGGTCGAGTTCAACGCCCGCGTCCTCGACGAGGCGCGGCAGGAGTCCGTGCCGCTTCTCGAGCGGCTCAGGTTCCTCACCATCGTCTCCTCCAACTTCGACGAGTTCTTCATGGTCCGCGTCGCGGCGCTCAAGGCCCAGTGCAGGCAGAACCCGGAGTGGAAGGACAGCTCCCGCCTGTCGGCGAGGGAACAGCTGGAGCTGCTTTCAGCCCGCGTCCATGAACTGGTTCGCATACAGTACGAGAGCCTTCTCGGCGACATCCTTCCAGGCCTCGCGGCCGAGCGCGTCAGGTACGCGAGTCCCTCCGAGTATTCGCCCGCGCAGGTGCACTTTCTCGATTCCTTTTTCATGAACGAGGTCTTTCCCCTCCTGACGCCGCTTCGCACCGCCTCGGGCGGCGCGCTCCCGAGCATCGGGAACCTTCGCCTCCACGCGGCCTTCCTCCTGCAAACCTCAATCGCTGTCCCATCGGGCCCGCTCGCGAGTTTTCTCGAGACCGCCGGGGCCGTCAACGGTCAGGAGGGCATGATCGAGCCGGACGGGATGCATTCGCCCATCGCGATCGTTCAGATCCCGACCAGCATACGGCGCGTGGTCTGGCTCCCGGACGAGGATGGCGAGCGGAGGTTCACCCTCCTCGACGACGTCGTCCGGACCTTCGGCCAGAGCCTCTTTCCCGGCTTCACGATCGAGGAAAGCCTCCTCTTCAAGGTTACCCGCGACGCCGACCGCCCTGTCGACGAGGCGCGCGACGAGGACTTCATCGCGGCCATCCAGGAGGTTCTCGTCTCGCGCATGTCGTCCGTTCCCGTCCGCCTCCTGTGCACGAGCGAAAGCCCGAGGATACTCGCCTTTCTCAAGGAGCGGATGTCCCTCGAGGACCTCGACGTTTACCAGGTGCCGTGCCCGATCGACCTCTCGACCCTGCTGGAGCTCGTCGGGATCGACGGGCTCGATCACCTGCGCAATCCCGCCTGGAAGAACTTCTGGCCGGTCGACTTCCCGGCCGACGCCCCGCTCTGGGACACCCTGAAGAGGACAGACCTCTTCCTTCACGTGCCCTATCATTCCTACGAGCCGGTGATCCGGTTCCTCGACGACGCGGCGGACGATCCCGGGGTTCTCGCGATCAAGATGACCCTCTACCGCACGAGCGGCGACTCCCCCGTCATCCGGGCCCTCGAGCGGGCCGCGCGCGCGGGGAAGCACGTAACCGTCTTCGTCGAGCTCAAGGCGAGGTTCGACGAGGAGCGGAACATCACCTGGGCGCACAGGCTCGAGGAGGTCGGGATCATCGTCGTGTACGGGATCGCCCAGCTCAAGGTTCACGCCAAGATCCTGCTCGTGGTCCGGCGCGAGACCGACGGCATCAGGCGCTACGTCCACCTTTCCACCGGCAACTACAACGACCGGACGGCGCGCTTTTACGCCGACATGTCGATATTCACCTCGAACTCCGAGATCGCGGGCGACGCGACGCTCTTCTTCAACATGATATCGGGCTACTCCGCCATCGTGAGGACCAAGCGCCTGGTCATGGCCCCTATCGAGATGAAGCCGCGGCTCATCACCCTTATCGACCGGGAGATCGAGCGTTCGTCACCCGAGAACCCCGGGCTCATCATGGCCAAGATGAACAGCCTCGCGGACCCCGAGATTATCGACGCCCTCTACCGCGCGAGCAGGGCGGGAGTGCGCGTGCTGCTGAACGTGCGAGGCCTGTGTACCCTCGTGCCCGGCGTGAAGGGCATGAGCGAGGGGATCACGGTCGTCAGCGTGATCGACCGCTACCTGGAGCACGCGCGCGTTTTCTGGTTCCAGAATTCCGGCTCGGACGAACTCTACCTGTCCAGCGCGGACTGGATGCCGAGAAACCTCGACCGACGGGTCGAGCTGATGTTCCCGATCTTGCAGGAAAGCATCCGGAAGGAGATTTGCAGGATACTCAGGATGTACTTCGACGACAACGCGAAGGCCCATTACCTCCGGGGCGACGGCGCCTGGAAGCGCAGGACGCCCGAACTCGGGGAAACGGTCGCGCGCACGCAGGAGACGCTCTACCTCGCCGAGAAGAAACGCACGGAACTTTTCGAGAAGGAACCCCGCCGGGAATTCACGGTGCGTCGGGGCTGACCGCGGCCATATCGACGGCCCGGGGCGAACGCCGCGTGAGGCGTGCGCCCATGCGGCGAGAAGTTTTTATTCTTACTGACCGACCGAGTTGAACAACTCGTAGATGCGGTCGAGGTCGTCCCTCGAGAAAAACGATATCTCTATCGTCCCGCGCTCGAGGCTTCCCTTGACGGAAACCTTCGTGCCGAGGACGTCTATGAATCTCTGTTCCAGGTTCCGCATCTCGATGTCCTTGACGGGATCCTTCCCCTTTTTCGCCGCTTCCTTGCCGGTCCCGGCCGAGGCGCGGCTCCCGCCGTTCAGCTCGGCGGCCATGCGCTCCGCGTCGCGCACGGAAAGCCCGTTGCCCACGATCCTGCCGAAGAGGATACGCTGGTCGGACGGGTTCAGCACCGCCAGGATCGCGCGCGCGTGTCCCGGGGTGATCTGTCCCGACGAGAGCGAGGAAAGGATGTCCTCGGGGAGCTTCAGGAGTCGCAGGGCGTTCGCGACGGTCGAGCGGTTCTTCCCGACTCGCGTCGCCGCCTCTTCCTGGCTCAGGTTGCCGACGGTCATGAGTTGGTGGTAGGCCTGGGCCTCTTCCACCGGGTTGAGGTTCTCGCGCTGGATGTTCTCTATCAGCGCGACCTCGAGTTTGCGTTCCTCGGAGAATTTCTTGATGATGACGGGCACGGTCGGCAAGCCCGCCAGCCTCGCCGCCCGGGTGCGCCGCTCGCCTGCGATGATAAAGTAAGTCCCGTCGCCCGCGTCCTCGACGATAATCGGCTGGATGATCCCGTGTTCCCGTATCGAGTCGGCGAGCTCGCGCAGCGCCGTCTCGTCGAATTCCTGCCGGGGCTGATGGGGGTTCGGCTTCAGGAGCGTCGGGCTGATCATGAGCTCCGTGCCGGCGCCGCCCTTGGCCAGGTCCTTGCGCTCCGCGTCCGCTTCTTCGCGGAGGGAGCCCGATTCCTCGAGAAGGGCGTCGAGCCCGCGGCCGAGACCTGAGAATTTAGCCACGTTCAAGCACCTCTTTTGAGAGTTTTTCGTAACTTCGCGCGCCGACGCAGGCCGCGTCGTACTTGCAAATCGGCAATCCGTGTGATGGCGCCTCGGAAAGGCGGACGTTGCGCGGGATGATGGTCCGGAATACCCGATCCTTGAAATACGAGGTAACCTGCTGGACCACGTCTTGCGCGAGTCGCGTCCTCGAATCGTACATGGTAAAGAAGATGCCGCCGATCGTCAGGTCGGGATTCAGGGTCTTTTGCACCCGCTTGACCGTCTGGAGGAGGAGGGTGAGCCCTTCCAGGGCGAAGTACTCGCACTGGAGCGGGATGAGCACCTCGTCGGCCGCCACGAGGCCGTTAAGGGTCAGGAGACCGAGGGACGGGGGGCAGTCGACCAGGATAAAGTCGAAGGAGGACTTGATGGGGGAAAGGGCGTTCTTGAGGAAATACTCGCGTTTTTCCTGGTCGACCAGCTCGATGGCCGCGCCCGAAAGGTCTATGGAGGCCGGGATGACGGAAAGCCCGGGGATGGCGGTCTCGCGGATTACGGCCTCGGGGGCGGCGTTCCCCGAGAGAAGATCGTAGACCGTCGGCTTGTCGCGGTCCACGCCCACGCCCGAGGTCATGTTGCCCTGCGAGTCGAAGTCGACCAGCAGGGTTTTTTTGCCCCCGAGCGCCAGATAGGCCCCGATGTTGATCGCGGACGTAGTTTTGCCGACCCCGCCTTTCTGGTTCACAAAAACAAAGGTTTTCCCCATAGAAGATCCAGTATAGCTGATATTTCGTCTTTGTGAAAGGCGGAAATCACCTGCCGCCGAACGGAAGGGGGGAATAGCTGACATCCCTGTCAAAGGCGTCGAGGCCCTCTCCCTTCTTGATGAAGCCCACGGCCCGATAGGTAAGGGGCGTAAAGCACGCCTCTATGACCGTCTTAAACAGGTAATTGGACGCGGCCATCGTCACCAAAACCCCCGTCGGGTAGAGACCCGCGAAGGCGATACCGACGAAAAGGGCCGAATCGAGCGCCTGCCCGACCAGGGTGGAGCCGATCGTCCTCATCCAGAGCCATCGTCCGCCCGTCGCGACCTTGAGCCGGGAAAGCACGACCGAATTGGACCATTCCCCGACGAGATAGCCCGCGACGCTCGCCAGGACGATGCGCGGCATCTGCAGGAGGATATTGTCGAAATCCCCCTGGAATTTCCAGCCGGCCTCGGCCGGAAGCGCGCCGATGAGCCAGACGTTCAGGGCCATCAGGAGGAGCATGACGAAGCCCGTCCAGATAACCTTGCGCGATTCCCGGTATCCGTATACCTCGACGAGGACGTCCCCGAAGATATAGGAAAGCGGGAAGAGAAGGGTTCCCCCGTCAAAGACGAAAGGCCCGAGCTGGACCATCTTCGACGCAAGGACGTTGGAAAGGATCAGAACCCCGACAAAGAGTCCGGTAAGCACCGGCAAGAATCGGGTTCCGGCGGGAGCGGTTTCTTCCGGCCGATGGGAGGGCGAGCCCCCCGAAGAAGCGTGTTGTGTTTTCATGGGGCGATTCTAGCTTTTCGGCCGGTTATCGGCAAGCCGAACGAACTGCTGACAATACTGAGTAAAAAAACCCCACCGCCGGGATTCATTCCCGGCGGTGGCTTCGGACTCTTCAGGCCCTTACGCGCTCTTGATCAGGATCTGGCGGGGCTGGCGCTCGGCCCGGCGCGGGATGGTCACGTTCAGAACCCCGTTCCTGAAGACGGCCTCGACGTTTTCCGCGTCGATATCCTCGGGAAGGGTAAAGCGACGGGTAAAGGCCGTCGAGCGGCGCTCGCGGATCAGGTACTCAACCTCGTCTTCCTTCTCGTTTGTCTCCTTCTTGGTCTCCTGGATCGAGGAGATCGTCAGAACCCTGTCTTTCAGGCTGATCTCGACGTCCTTCTCGGAAAGGCCGGGAAGGTCCATGTCCATGACGTAGGCCCCGTCGTTAACCTTTACGTCTACTCTCGGTGTGGTGAGGCAGGTCGAGGAAACGGGGGTGAAAAGCCCGAGGCCGCGATCAAAGGCGTCGAAGACGTCGTTCGCAAAGGTCGGATTGAAAAGGCTTAATGAGTTCATGGTATACCTCCATGGTATTGAAAATAGGTTTTGCCTCCCTACGGGAGGTCGTCCTTCGCTCTGCGCGTTGGACACTATGTATAATGCAAAATCTGTGCCAATTTGAGGTCGAATCATAATATGAAGGATTAAGTATATACCATATAAAGAAATATCATAGAAATATCCATGTTCCTTGCGGGATTTATCCGATGGTATACTGTCGGATATTGGTTCACTTTGCCTGATCTGTATCAATTTATCTATGTCATCTGTGTCAAATGGACACAATTTGGGCGGGTTCAGCCGCATCATCCGGGTCTTCCATAATGACCCGTACTGGTAACTTTTACAAAAAATGTTATAGTACGAATGATGAAGGAACACGTGGAAGACAAACTCATACAATTCCTGCAGTCCTGCCTGGAGCCGTTCAGTGTTTCGTCCGCATTGCAATATCTCGGCGAGCCCGTTACGGCCAGGACCATCGACGAGCTGTCCGATTATCTGTTGTACAACCAGTTTGCCTTCGTAAATCCCTTTCCAGGGGGCGAGGAGGGGGAACTGTGGCTGTCGCGCGCGGGGCTTTTTACCGGTAAGCAATTGGTTATCCGGCTGACGCAACGGGAGATTTCCTCCGGTATCATGATTCCGGGATCCCGCTTCGTCCCCTTCGCGAATCCCGCCCTCCTTCCCCACGAGCTTTCATTCACCTTTAATGGACAGCCTCTTTCCCGCGTCCTGAGCGGGACGAATCCCGAGGAGATATATCCCCTGTATCAGCTTTTCGGCGAGGAGTACGTTCCCCAGTATCTTTCCCTCGACAACGAGGAGAACGGGGAGCTCTTTTCGCCGTCGGATTACGACGATCCCGAGGAATTCATGGTCTCGGCCGTCGACATGAAGGATATCTACTGGTCCTCATCCTTCAAGCCCGGCGATCTCCTGCTGGCTCGCCTTACCGACTGGGCGGGCGGGGTTTTCGAGCTGTCGGTTCTCGACTCCTCACGGGTCGACCCGGAGCGGCGGAACAAATGGATGCGCGACTTCGAGGACTGCCTGGTACATACCTTCGAGATTTCCGGTCCGGGCGCGAGCATCGACGAACAGCTCGCCTTCGCCTGGTTCGTCGGTCAGGATTCCCTTTTTTCCCCCGACGGGGTGCCGATGCAGGACTTCCTGCGCTGGTCCGGGCGGGTGGGGCTTGAGCCATACGGGGTTGAAACCCGCCTGTGGTACCGGGGCGAGCAGATACCGGCCCAGGGCAGTTGGAATATGTCGGTCGTCTCGGCGCCGGCTACCCTCGCGGAGGAATCCTTCATGCATCTGGGCTTGCCGGTTTCCATGGGCATCCTGGACGCCTGCGTTCTCGACGCCCTTTTCCGCAAGGAGACCTCCTCCCGCCAGATGGTCGCGAGACTCGTCCCGGTAAGCGGCTCCATCGCGGCCTTTTGCCTCCCGGTCATCGAGCGAGCCGCGAACGGGCGGTTCAACCGACTTACCGCCGAGTATAACTGGTTCGCGGACCACGAGCACGGCGTGTTGAGAAACCGGTTCGTCATCCTCTACCACGCGCTCGTCGGCCTGGTCCTTCAGCTTCAGCAGTCGGGAATCCCGCCCGATCGGATACCGGACCAGGGCGCCGTCGTGCTCGGGCAGATCATGGCCCATACGATCAGCGCACTCGAATCGATGTGCGCGCCCGCCCAGCCGGGCGCCGAGGACGTCGAGGCCCTGTGGGCCTCCGTCGAGGGCATGGAGGACAGTTTCTTCGAGGCGAAGACCGGGATACAGGAGGCCTTACCCGATTTACTGAAGGGCCGCTTTTCCATTATAAACAAGAAGGGGATTCCCGATGAATGACGGCGATCAGATTATCACGATGATCCGTTCCGGGGGCGTCTTTTACAACATCTCGGGCGGTAAACCCGAGGAGGTTTTCGCGGACGCCGTCTCGCAGGTCGCCCTCCCACCGGGGGTCGATCGCGAGAGTCTCCTTACAGGTCTGTGCGAGCGGGAGAAGCTCATGACCACCTCGATCGGGCACGGTATCGCCATCCCCCATCCCCGGACGCCGATGGTGGCCGACGAGGGGCACGAGCGCATCTACGTCTGCTACCTCGACAGGGCGATCAACTTCGACGCCATGGACGGGAAGCCCGTGTATGTCCTTTTCCTGATCCTGGCGGCGAATTCCCAAAGCCATCTCAGGGTGCTTTCCCGGCTTTCCTGGCTTTTACAGCAGGAATCCTTCAGGACCCTCCTGAGGAAAAAGCCCGATACCGACGAACTGACCGGGATTATCAAACAGTATTACGCATAAGGAGTAGCAATAATGAATAAGGAACTTGACGCCGTCGCCCTTTCCGTCCGAAGCCTTTCGATGGACGCGATCCAGAAGGCGAACTCTGGCCATCCGGGCCTGCCCCTCGGCGCCGCCGAACTCGCGGCCGTGCTGTACGGGAAGATACTCAGGCATAATCCCGCGAATCCCTCATGGAAGGACCGCGACCGGTTCGTGCTTTCAGCGGGCCACGGATCGATGTTTTTGTACTCGATTCTCCACCTGTCGGGATATAACGTAACCCTCGATGACGTGCGCAACTTCCGCCAGATCGGCTCGCGCTGTCCCGGGCATCCCGAATACGGATACACGGACGGGGTCGAGACGACCACCGGCCCGCTTGGCCAGGGAGTCTCGACCGCGGTCGGTATGGCGATCGCCGAGTCGATGCTCGCGGCGAAGTTCAATACCCCCGATTTCAAGGTCGTGGACCACTATACCTATTCGCTCGTCGGCGAGGGATGCCTCATGGAGGGCGTTTCCTCCGAGGCCTCGAGTCTCGCGGGCCACCTTAAGCTCGGGAAGCTCATCGTGTTCTACGACGAGAACAACATCACCATCGACGGCTCGACCGGCATGGCCTTTACCGAGGACGTGGCCAAGCGGTACGAGGCGTACGGCTGGCAGGTCCTGCGCGGCGACATGTACGACTACGACGGCGTCGAGGCCCTCGTCGCGAAGGCCAAGGCCGACGGCCGTCCCTCGCTCATCATGCTCAAGTCGATTATCGGAAAGGGCGCGCCCACCGTGGCCGGCAGTTCCAAGGCTCACGGCTCCCCGCTCGGCGCCGAGGGAGTCGCCGCCGCGAAGGCCACGCTCGGGCTCGATCCCGGGAAGACCTTCCAGATAGCGCCGCTCGCCCTCGAGTATTTCGCGTCCCGCCGCCCGGACTTCGCGAAAAGCGAATCGGCCTGGAACGACCTTTTCGCGGCCTGGTCGAAAAAATACCCCGAGAAGAGGGCCGAGTGGGACGCGGCGTTCGCCCCCGGCGGAGTCGACGCCCGGGCGCTCGAGTCCACCGTCCTTCCCGCCTTCAAGGAAGGCGATAGCCAGGCGACGCGCACCGCTTCCGGCGCCGCCCTGAACGCCTTCGCCAAGGCACTCCCCAACCTGGTGGGCGGTTCCGCCGACCTGCAGGGACCCAACGCGGTCGCGATCAAGGACGCGAAGGCTTATGGCCCCGAATCCCGCGAGGGCCGCTACATCCACTATGGGGTGCGCGAGTTCGCCATGGCCGCGATCACGAACGGCATCCAGGTCCACGGCGGCTTCCGCGCCTTCTGCGCGACCTTCCTCGTGTTCGCCGACTATCTGCGCCCGGCCCTCAGGCTTTCCGCCCTCATGAAGCTTCCCGCGATTTACGTGCTCACGCACGACTCGGTGTACCTCGGCGAGGACGGCCCCACCCACCAGCCGGTGGAGACCATCGCCTCGCTCAGGGCGATTCCGAACGTCCGCGTGCTTCGCCCCGCCGATCCCGAGGAAACCGTTCAGGCATGGAAGATGGCCCTCGAGCGGAACGACGGCCCGACGTGCCTCGCCCTGTCCCGACAGAATCTGTCCGTCTTCTCCAAGGACGATCCCGACTGGAAGAACACGATCAAGTGCGGCGCCTACGTCGTGCGAAAGGGGAGCGACGAGCCTGACGTGACGGTTCTCGCCACCGGTTCCGAGGTCGCCCTCGCGCTGTCCGCCGCCGCCCAGGTAAGCGGTAAGAAGGTTCGCGTCGTTTCCGTCGCGTCGAAGGAGCTCTTCGAGGCGCAGCCCGATGTGGTGAGGAACGCGATCATCGGCAAGACCGGTCGCGACGTGCGGGTCGTAACCGTCGAGGCTGGCGTCCGCTCCGGCTGGGAATGCTGGACGAAATGCGCGAGCGACAGCCTCTCGATCGACCGCTTCGGCGAGTCCGGCCCGGCCGACAAGGTCGCGGCCCATCTCGGCCTCACGGTCGAGGCCCTCGCCGCCATCATCGGCAGGTAGAGGGATATGACGCCGCGCGGCGTCGGCGCTAGAGGTTTTCGGCGCTGATTCTCAGTTCGTTGATTTTAAAGAGGACCTCGCGTTTCGCGAGGTCTTTTTTTTCGGAGTAATCGTCCTCGGCGAAGTCAAGGACGCGATAGAGGGAATCGCGGATTTGGTCGAGTTTGTCGTTAAAGTCGCTCATCAAGTGGGTTCTGTTCTTCGTCATGGCTAGCTCCCGTATTTCCGGTGGCGGTACGCCCTGACGCAGAGGAAGATCGTGCCGCCGACGATCATCAGGAGGCAGAGTATCTGGCCCGTCGAGATGTTCAGAAGCGACTCGTTGAGGTAGGTCGGCGACGGCTCTCCGCCGGCCGTAATCCGGTAGCCGATGTCGGCGTCCGGCTCGCGGAAATACTCGATGACGAAGCGGAAGACGCCGTAGCCGATCGTGTAGACCGCCGTGAGGATGCCGTTGAACGGCCGCCGCTTGCGGAAGCCGAACCAGATGATCGCCCAGAGCACCAGGCCCTCGAAAAGCGCCTCATAGAGCTGGCTCGGGTGGCGCGGAAGGTTGATCATCACGGCGCCCTCGGGGATCGCGAGCCCGATCCGCTCGGCGATCGCCCGGACCCAGGGTTCGCCGAGGGGAAAGCGCTCGGCGCCCGGGAAGATCATCCCGAGCGGGCCCGTCGTAATCCTCCCGTACAGCTCCCCGTTGAGGAAGTTGCCGAGGCGCCCGAAGGTGTAGCCGAGCGGGATTGACGCGGCCATCGTGTCGCACCAGGCGAAGAAAGGCTTTTTATACCTGATAGACCAGACGATGAGGCCGAGACAGCCGCCGATGAATCCCCCGTGATACGACATTCCCTGTAGCCCGGTCCAGCCTCCGCTTTCGCCGAAGGGCCAGAATATCAGCCAGGGCTTGCGCCAGTAAAGGCCGGAGGTATCGTAGACGAGGGTCGCGAAGACGCGGGCCCCGACGAGGAGCCCGAATATCCCCCAGGTAAAAAAGCTGACGACCTCGTCATCCGTTACCGCCGCCCCGCCCTGGGCGCCGGAGAGTTCGCCCCGACGCACCTGATGGCGGAACAGGAGATACGCGACGCTGAATGCCACGATGTACATCAGTCCATACCAGCGGAGAAGGGGAAAACCCGGGAATATCTCGGGCCTGATCCATGACGGATAGGGTATGCTTAGAAACATGGCTACTCCTGGTTTTTATCGGTGTCCTGGATGGGGTTGCAGGTAATCTGCCCCGTCTTCTGGTCGAATATGAAGATGACGTGGTTCTGCCGTTCCCTGACCTCGTAGTATCGTCCGTGACTCTCGAGCACGACCCCGGGGTAGACGGTGTTCTCGACCCGGACGTGGGAGATGATGTGGGTCTCGTACTGTTCCTTGAGCGTGAAGATGCGGACGGTGAGTTTGTCGTTCCGCTTGAGAAGCTCGAGTTTTTTCTGCCGGTATTCGTGGATGCGGGGGTTCGTGTTCGAGGTCTTGGCCATCGCGACGTCGATCTTCTCGACGGTCTCCTTGATCCGCAGAACCTCCTTCTCGCAAACCTCGATCTGGTCGCTGATGAGGTAGTTCTGCCCGAACGAGATGCTCGTTCGCAGGGGGCGCTCGGAGCCGAGCTCGAAAACCTCGACTCCCCTCGAGGCGCGTACGTTGCCCCCCATCAGGACGCCCGGATTTCCGTTCATGATGAGCATCCCGTTCGTCTTGACCGTGCACTGGAAGCAATACCTGTCGACGAAGATATCCCCTCCCGCAAGTATGCGCGCGTTCTCGGCGAAGGTCAGGCGGATCGTCTGCTTCGCCCATACGGTCCCCTGTCCCGAGCCCTTGATTCCCCCGTTCATCGTGACCGAAACGTCCGAATAGACGAGAGATGCGTCCGCGGAGCCGTTTATGGTCAGCGTTCCTCCCGCCCGCACGGTTCGCCCCTTGTCGACGCTGCCGGTGAGCGTGAGGTTTGCCGGGAAGAAGACGTCGCCCGTCGCCGCGTCGACGTTCGCGATCATCTCCTTAGCGTCGGATATCGAGTACTTGCCGTTCGCGAATCTCAGTTCTCCGGCGACCTTGGCGACGAGGGCCAATTCCCCTTCGAGGGCCTCGGAGCCGATCGTGTCGTCGTGCTCGGGTTCAGGCTCGGGTTTTGCCGTGCACGACTTGATCTCGGTGCCGAAGACGTCGCGTCCGTCGGCGCCGGCGGGAAGTTTTTTGATGGTCAGGATGCGGTCTCCCGCCAGGACGTTGCCGTCGCCGTCCTTGCCCGTCGGGGCGATGAAGCGGATGATCCTCGCGGTGCCGGGTAGGACCGCGGTCTCCCCGCGCAGGGCGACGATCTCCACCTTTGCCCTCGAGGATTTAGCCTCCGCGATGCCTTCCCCGATTCGTTCCTTGTCTATCTGCCCCTTGATGCCCTTGTCCGCGAGGGCCTTGAGGGCCAGTTCCATGGTGAGCGGCTCTCCCGAGCCCTCCCCGTCTTCCAGGACAAGCGAGGCCGTCATGTTGTCCCCGGAGACGACTACCGTCGCCGAGGCGTCCTTGCTGTTGATGATCCGGAGGCGGATGCCCCCGCTGACCTCCGAGGCTATGAGGATGCCCGGGATATCGGCCCTGAACCCGTAGGGGCCAAGGGAAACGCCGTCGATAATCTGAACGTAGGGGTCGTTGCCGGGCAGCCCGGGGATGGCTTTTCCGTATACGTCGATCCCGGCCTGCCCGGTTTCCGCGGGGGACAACTCGTACAGGAGCTGACCCCGCTCGACCCGGGCCAGCAGCGTCGCCTCGGCGACGGGGAAGGCCTTGTCGGAGTTCGTTGGCCGGGTGGTTAGCGAAGTCGCGATGAGCCGGTCCCTGAGGGCGACGGCCTCGGTCTCGGGGAGCCACTCGACGACCTTCGTCAGCTGTCGATCTTTGCCCCGTCCCGGGGGGACTCCCTCGGCTATGGTAAAATCGCTGAGCTCCATCGCCTGCGACGCGCGAAAGGCGTTGATCGTATCGCTGATTTTCTTGGGATCGAGTCCCTTGAGTCGCCCGTTATTGATCACGGTCGAGATAAGCTTCATGTCCATCGTGCGATGGCGATCGGAGGTTTTTCGTATATAGAGGCTGGCCTTCGTCTTGTCCTGCGAGACGATCAGCCTGACGTCGAAGGTCGGCTCTATCGCGATAGGGAAGGTAAACTCCTCGCCGGGCATCGCGAGGGCCTTCTTGAGGCCTTTTTCGAGGTTCTCTTCCGCCAGCAGGATGTTCTGGTCTATTCCCCGCGCGGAAGCCCGCGCGCGAATGGTCTCGATCGACGGGTACGCCTCGGCCTCCAGTCCTTCGGGGATGGCCAGGTACCAGCGTCGGTTTTTCGGATTTTCCTCAAGCTCCCAGGTTTTCTTCGCCATTCTTCATGCCCCGCCCGTCAGAGTTTGAATCCCTGCACCAGGGCTTGCCCCATTTTATTTTTCAATAACGCGTTTTCTTTTTTCAATATCGAAATCTCGTACTGCTGGGACTTGATCGTCTCCCCGAGATCGCCCATCGAAAGGGCTCCGCTGCCGACGAGTTCTTCCACGTAGTTCATCCGGGACTCGAAGTCTATCGAGGCCTCCATCTCGGCCGTCTGAAAGCTCTCGTCGTCGTACTCCGCGAAGCTTCCGGCCGACTCGGCCTCTTCCTGCAGGATCTTGTCCGCGATGCGGTAAATGGCCTGCGAAAGGATCGACTGGGGTTTGTACGAGAGTATCGGAAGCCGCGATGCCAAGGCGGTGTCCTGGATCGAGTCGCGGTAGATCACCCCGAGATGCTCGAGGTCGAGGTTGAGGTATTCCTTGCAGGATCTGCGGATCTTGAGGGCCTTGTCGGCGTCCTTGGGGTCGTCGATCATGTTCATGACGAGGCGGGGATGGAACAGGGCGCTTCTCTGCCTGAATTTCTCCGCGCTCGCGGGATCTACCTTCGCGATCTCCTCGATGAGCTTCGGGATGTACATCCTCTGGAGGGACGCGCTGTTGTCCCTCAATCCCTGGAGCCAGGCGCTCGCCGGGGAGCTTTTCTTGAAGCACCCGTGCATGAGACGGAAGACGGAGTTTTTCAGGAAGAGGTATGCGTTAAGCGTGGCCGTCACCGACGGGGCCGTCACGATGATCCCCCGGGGGGACATCAGGAAGAAATCGAGGATGCCCGTATGGGTTCCCGCCCCGAGGTCGAGCACCAGGTAATCGGCGTCGGTCTTAAGCAGGTTTTTCGTAAGGGAAGATCGCTGCGGAGCGCGGAGCGCGGTAAGCCCCGGGATCTCCGAATCGCCGGCGATGAAGGATACGCCGTCCCATCTCGTCTCCTGTACCGCGTCGTCGAAGGACGTCGATCCGGTGAGAAAGGTCCCGAGACCCGCCTTCGGCGACTGCATCCCGAGTACGAGGTGAAGGTTGGATGCCCCGAGATCCATATCGACGAGAAGAACCTTCTTCCCTGCCTGCCCCAACGCGATCGCGAGGTTTGCCGAGAGAAGGCTTTTACCGACGCCGCCCTTGCCGCTCGCTATGGGGATTATTTGCATAGAATCCTGTTTCTCCCGAAACAAAATATCCCGACGGCAAGATCCCCGAAGACGAAGAAAGCCGAGGATACGAGCGTCGCGAGCAGGGCATGATCCCCGGCGGCCCCGAATTCGAGGGCTGTCGGCGCGGTTCGTACGGCAAAGGCGATAAGGGAGGGTATCCCGAGGGCCTTGAGAAGGCAGATTAGCGGTAACCAGTGAGAAAAGGCTCTCTCGGAGAGCGACAGCATGAGGAACAGCACGGGCACCGCGCATAGAAGGGGTACCGCCGCGTACCAGCTGAGCGGCAAAAGATCCGTACCCGTTCCATCCTTCATCAGGAAAAACAGCCGCGTGAGCTCATACAGGATGAAAACTGGGTAAACAGCGGATCGAAAACGCATTATACCCAAGTCTACGCAACAAGACCGGTCCGGTCAAGTGGCTTCCTTCAGCTTGACAAAGGTCGTCGCTTCACCTGACAATGATTTCATGAACTCCAAAAGAATATGGCTGGGCTCGATCGTATTTTCGGGCGCGTTGCTCGCGTTTACCCTGTGTTCGCCGGCGATTTTCGCCCGCGATACCGACGAGAAATCCGCGTCAACGGACCGGTATCTTCAAATATTCCAGTATGTTTTCGGCTTCGTCCAGGACAACTACGTTGACGAGGTCGACCCCCGTGTCCTGTACGAGGGAGCCATGAAGGGGATGCTCGATTCCCTGGGCGATCCCTATACGACCTATATCGACACCGAGAGCATCCTCGGGCTTAACCTGAAGGATACGACCACGGGCGCCTTCGGCGGCGTCGGGCTGTCCATTACCAAGCCCCTCGTCTCGTCGCCGGAAAAGCCGGCCTTCGTCGAGGTTGCCTCGCCCATCGAGGATACGCCCGGTTGGAAGGCCGGGATTCAGCCCGGCGACTTGATCCTGGATATCGGCGGGACCGCGACCCCGGATATAACTATGGAAGAGGTTCTCGCGCTTCTTCGGGGGCCGGTCGGCTCCAACGTGACCGTCAAGATCCGCCGCGGCAAGCTCATGGAGTTTCCGGTTACCCTGACGCGGGCCCTCATCGAGGTTCCCACCGTCAAGTTCGAGATGATGGACAAGGGCATCGGGTATCTCCGCATCATCGAGTTTACCCCCCTGACCGCGGGGAGGGTCCAGGACGCCCTGGATTCCTTCGAGAAGGCCGGGTATACCTCCCTCCTCGTCGATCTCCGGAATAATCCCGGCGGGCTCATCACGAGCGTCGTGGACGTCGCGGACAAATTCATCGACTCGGGCGTCATCGTTTCCACCAAGTCCCGCATCTCGTACGAGAACCGCGAGTTCAAGGCGAGCCCCGGGGCGACGACATTCCGCAAGGACATACCGATCGTCGCGCTTATCAACAAGGGATCCGCGAGCGCCGCCGAGATCCTGGCCGGAGCCTTCAAGGATTATCGCCTGGCCTACCTCGTGGGCGAAACCTCCTACGGGAAGGGGTCCGTCCAGCAGGTCATGGATCTCCTTAACCAGGACGCGATGAAGATAACGATGGCGCGGTACTACACCCCGAGCGACGCCAACATCGACAAGCTCGGTATCCCGCCGGACCGCGAGATACTGCTTCCCGAGCTCTCCGAGGACGAGGAAAAGGCCCTCAGCGAGCTTTTCCAGACGACGAAGCTCGCGGATCTCGTCGGCGGCCGGGACAAACTGAGTGGGGCCGAGGCCGAGACGCTCGCGAAGGAACTCGCGAAGTCCTACAAGGTGAATCTGAGGGTTCTCAAGAAGCTCGTCGTCCAGGAATTTTATCGAACCCACATAAGCCCCCTGTACGATCTGGAGTACGATAATCAGCTGAAGGCCGCCGTCGACATCCTGCTCAAGGAAGACATGAAAGCCCTTCTCAAGACGACCAAGACGGTGCGCGAGCTTCAGTCGGCCACCGAGCAGACGGTGGCGGCAACGACGCCCAAGCCATGAGACAGTTTGTCCTTCCCTCGTTTCCGGAATCCGGGGGGTCGGTGACCCTTTCGGACCGGGATTTCCGGTACCTCGTGCAGGTTTTGCGGAAAGAAACGGGGGATATCATCGAGGCGAGACTGCCGGACGGGAGGCTTTGTTCCTTCCGCGTCTCGTCGATCGACCGCCGGGCGAAACGGCTTTCCCTCTCTCCTGCTGACGGCGCCATGGGCGCGTATCCGGTTTCGGGCATGCCCACCGACGAAAACGGCCCGGCGTTTCCCTCGTCCCCACTTCCCGGCTCGTCCATGCCGGCGCCCGCGAGCGTCCCCGCGGGTTTTCCGCGCATCGTGCTCTTTCAGTGGATACTCAAGGGTCCCCGAATGGATCAGGTGATCAGGCAGGCGACCGAGACCGGCGTCGAGGCGATAGTCCCGGTCGCGGGCGAACGCTGCGTCGCCGACGAATCGGGTATGGGCCGCCTGTCCCGTTGGGGGCGGATCGTTCGCGAGGCCCGTCAGCAAAGCGGTTCCCCGGTTGATACCCGGATTCTTCCCGCCCTGGCCCCCGCCGATATACCTGAATCCTGGACCGAACTGTCGGGCGGCGAAAGGTCCTCGGCCATCGTTTTTACGGAGGCCCCACTTGCGCGAAAGGCCCTCCATGGGTATCTTTGTGGCAATCCCGGGGTGGTTGCCCTGGCTGTCGGCCCCGAGGGCGGAATGAGCGCCCGGGAGCTGGATATCCTGTCCGGCGCGGGCTTTGAATACGTTCATTTTAAAACCAATGTTCTCAGGGCAGAAACCTGCGCGCTCTACGGAATCGCCGCGGTTCAGAATGCCCTAACGGAGTTTGAATCGTGGCAGTCGAAAGAATAGATTTCCTGAAAGTCCCGCTCGACATCGTTTCCGAGGAGGATCTGGAGCCGACGATCCTCGAGCTTCTTTCCCGCGACGGACCCCAGCATATCCTGATGGTTTCGCTGTGGGACGTACTGCGGGCGAGGCATCGCGGCGAGTATCGCGCCCTCGTCGAAAAGGCCGCCCTGGTGCTTCCGACGTCCAAGGCCCTCGTTCGCGGGGCACGATTCCTTAAAAAGAAAGTACCCGTGCGATATCAGCCTTTTTCCTTTATCATCTCGACGCTTGACGTCCTTGAGCGGTATTTCAAGTCGCTCTACCTTCTCGGCGGCCATAGCCGGAGTCTCATGCAGGCCGAACGCAACCTGCGCAGTACCTTCCCGAAACTGAGCATCGTCGGCCGGTTCGCCGGGTATTATCACCATTCCATGGAACGCGATATCCTGACGGCGATCACCAAGGCGCATCCGTCCCTCGTCATCGTGGGCAACGGGATTCCCGGCGGGCAAAAATGGATATACAGGAACCGGAGCCGGCTGCATAGCGGTCTGTTCATCTGGAATTCCGAGGTAATAGACATATTCTCGGAGCGGAAGCGCCGCGTTTCCGAAAAGACATTCAACCGGGGACTCGAGTATTTACCCCTTGTTGCCAGAAATCCTTTTCGCTGTTTCAGGTTTTTTCAATACATGTGGTATAATATCCTCTTATTGTATTACCGGTTGTTTCGGATCTCCGCCTGATAACCGTACTCCCGACAGTCCGTCTGCGACCGGGAAGGTTTACCGTTGCGAAAAACGCTGTATATTACCTCGTGGACGGATGATGTCGCCCTTCTCGCGCGTCAGTCGGAGGGGTTTTGGGAAGTGTCTTCTCTCGGGGATATCGCCGACGCGCCGGGCGAGATAGCCAGCGGGCGGTATGACTTTCTGCTTTTCGATATTGATCTGACGGGCGCGTACTGCTTCGAGTTGCTGGCGTCAATCTGTTCCATGCCCGGTCATCCTCCGGTAGTTATCCTGAGCAGGGAGTATTGCCTTATCTTCCTGAAAGCGGCCATAAGCCTCGGGGTACGCTGCTATTTTACCATCCCCTATGATTTCAGCCGTGTCCGGGAACGAATTGAGCGCTTTCTTGACGAAGGGTCCGCGGTATCCTCGCCCGGGGTGTGCGGCGTCGGGGATTCCGGGGTCATTCCCCTTTCGGGCGAGGTGGCGAGATCCTTTATCGGCACCAGTCGCGTATCGTCGCGGATTCGCTCCGAGATTGCCGCCGTGTGCGCCTGTCCCGACCCCGTGCTGATTACGGGCGAGACCGGATCGGGCAAGGAGCTCGTGGCCCGCATCATCCACGACAATTCCCTGGTCTTCAATGGTCCCTACAAGGCGGAGAACGTCAGCTGCATCCCGCCGACCCTCGCGGAAAGCATCCTCTTCGGTTCGGTCCGGGGCGGGTATACCGACGCCCGCGATTCCGTCGGGCTGATCGAGGCCTCAAACGGCGGTTCCCTGTTCCTGGACGAGATAGGGGAGCTCGACCTCGCGCTTCAACCGATGCTCCTGAGGGTCCTGGAAGACGGAAGGGTTAAACCGGTCGGTTCCGCCGTCAAACGACCCGTCAGTTTCCGGCTCATCTGTGCCACGAACCGGGACCTGGCAGCCCTCGTCGCCAACGGAAAATTCCGTCAGGATTTGTTCTTTCGCCTCGACGTGCTCAGGATCGAGATTCCCCCGCTTCGGGAACGCCCGGAGGATATACCGCTTCTGGCCGCGTACCGCCTTGCCGGATGCCGCAAACGGCTTTCCCCCGACGCCCTGGACAAGTTAACCCTCTATCGATGGCCGGGAAACGTCCGCCAGCTTTTCAACTGCCTGAGCCGGGCCGCGCGGTCAAGCCGCACTGACGTCATTTATCCGGAACAGATCCGTTTTTAATCCAGGCCATGCGGTGAAACAGCTCCTCGAGCCGCTTCGCCTCGCTTTCCGAGAAGGCCGTCCGCGCGATGATCTCCGAAAGAAAACGCACGTTGTCTTCCCTTCCGACGCGCTTGAACAGACCGATGCGGTCGATGTCCCCGTCGATAGACTCAACCATCGAGCGAATGCGGGCCTGGTCGATCGGCCGGTATCCCCGCTTTTTTCCGTCAAAGGCGGTAAACAGGGTATAGGTCATGATTTGAACGGCATGCGACAGGTTGAGCGAGGGGAATGCCGGATTTGAGGGGATGTTGACCGCGAGAGAACAGCGATCGAGTTCCTCGTCGGTAAGCCCCGTCCTCTCGTTTCCGAAAACGACGGCGGCGAGTCCCGAAGGCGACTCTTTCAGGTGCCTGGCAAACTGTTCCGGGGTCATCCCCCAGGATTTTCTCCATTGTCCCATTCTCCGGGTCGTGCCCGCAACGATGGAGCAATCCTCGGTCGCGGCCGTCAGCCCTCCCGTATCGGGGTCGAAAAAACGGGCCCTGTCCCACACCTCGCCGGCATGTACGGCGAGCATCCTGACCTGCTTCTCGTCGTAATCGTCCTTCCGGCCGACGATTCTCAGGTCCATGCAGTTCATGGTCATCATGGCGCGGCACACGGAACCGATGTTTCTGCTGTCTTCCGGGCGGCTCAGGATAATGGCGCAGGGTATGGGATTCATCCGGCAATAGTCATTGATCAAGCTTGTTATGTCAATATTCGTAGAGTATTATGGAGATATGGAAAGGGTATTCGAGGGTAAAAGGGCGCTTGTCGTCGGCGGAACCGGGGGCATCGGCAAGGAGATTTCCGTCCGGTTGATGGCCCTTGGAGCCGATGTGACCGTCCTGGGAAGGCATCCCCTTGAGGGCGCCGTTTTTTTGGATATTAACCTTGATTGCCGTGAAAATTGGGGTATAATTTCAGAAAGGGCTTCCCAAACGGACATAGTATGCTGCGCCAGGGGTCCCTTCCTTCAAAAGAGCCTGGAGGATACGACCGCGGTCGAATGGGATACCGTCGTCGGCGCGAATCTGGTCTTTCCCGGTATGCTTGTTTCCGCGGCTTTGCCGCGCATGATGGCTTCCGGTTGGGGGCGTATCGCGTTTCTTGGGGGGACGAGAACGGATATCGTCCGTGGCTTCAAGACGAATGCCGTGTATGGGGCGGCGAAGATCGGTCTTTCGTCCCTTGTTCGTTCGGTTGGCGAAAACTATGGCCACTACGGGATTACGTGCAATGCCGTGTGTCCGGGGTTTGTCGACACTGAATATTCGGGGGAACAAGAGAAAAAAGTGCTTGCCGCGAAAAATCCGGACGGGAAGCTCATATCTGCGGGCGATGTTGCAGAATCTTTGCTTTTCTTGATGAAAAACCCGATATATAATGGGGTAGTATTACAAGTCGATAAGGGCTGGCATCCCGGGTTCTGTTGACCATTTTTTTTATTGTGTTTATAGTTTATGATATTAGAGAAAATGCCGATATTCAAGGCGGTAGGAGCTATATGAATAATAACAGCATTATTCCAGGGTTTGATGAAGAAAAAGATGACAGTTTAAAAATCCGCCTTGAAAAAATTGATGACATCGAAGGTTGTATAGTATTATTCCTCAATGGCTATATCGACACGTATAATTCAAGTTTCTTTCAAAAGCGCGTGTCAAAAATCGTGGAGGCGGGGTATATCCGTCTCATTTTCAGCTGTGGCGCCCTCAATTACGTTTCGTCGACGGGTATTGGTTCGTTCACCGCGTTTCTGAAGACGGTCAAGCCGAAGGGCGGCGATGTCGTTCTTCTCGAGATCCAGCCCAAGGTATACGAGGTTTTCCAGTTACTCGGTTTTTCCCAGTTTTTCAACATCAAGGATTCCCTCACGGATTCCATCGATTTCTTCAAGACAAGTGGCGTAGAGATCAAATCCGAGGTTTTCCCGAAGATCTTTGCCTGCCCGATCTGCTCGAAGAAGCTCAAGGCGACGAAGGCTGGCCGTTTCCGCTGTTCCGAGTGTAAAACGATCCTCGCGATCGACAATAACGGACAGGTTTTCCTCGGGTAAAATACCCCTCCAATTACCAAGTATTCATACCGGAAGGAGATCCTTCCGGTTTTTTTTTGTGTTGTGCACAGATTGTGGATAATTCCCGTGACTTTATAGTCCCAAGAAACATGTTTACCGGTTTTCCTCCTTGACTGAGCATGACATAATTGGGGTCTTTTGTTAAATCTATATAATATAATGATTTAATTTACTGTAAAGAAAAGTAGACAGTTTAACTCGGTCAAACTCGAAATTCTTGTGCAGTATAGAAATGCAAAAAACAGGGGTAAATACGTCGGTATTTTCTGTGGATAACTTGTTCACTTCTATAGGAATTCATTGTGCCATAAAGAAAAGTTGCTTGAAATAGCAATATGTCCATGATAAGCTGTCCCAGGATGAAAAACACCTTGATGATACCATTGGTATTCCTCATGAATCTTGTGGCTTGGGGATGTTGTATCCCGTTTATTTCGGTGTTTTCCTCGGCTGATGGCCTTTCCATGCTTATTTCCGGGCATAGTTCTCTCTTTTTCAGCGAGGTTCTTCGCCAATCCGTTTATTTCCTGCCCGTTTCGATAATGGTTTCTCTCCTGGCCGTTTTCGTGTTTCTCATGCGGCATAAATCAGTCCAGTATCTTTCATTCGTCATGATAGTTGCCCTGCTGTTTTGTTCCACCGTAATCTTGATTCCCGCCATAAACAAACTCGCGGGGCCCATGATGGCCGATTGGCCGGGGAGAGGGACGGGACCCGAATTAAACAAGACCGTCATCTTCACGCCCGGCCTGATACGTCCGGAGGCGGGCTCATCCCGCGTCGTATGGCTCGAAAACTTCGTGAATGGCACGCGCGTCGGTCCCGTTATCATCTCCGACTCAAGGGCCCCCTCGGGACCCGGATCCCTTACCGTTTTTCCCGAGGGGGAATTTTCGCGGGAGGATGGGCGACTTCGCGTCGGCGCCCGGGTCATTATGTCCCGGGCAAGCGGGCTTGATCCCCTGCTCGAGGGATGGTTCACCGTTCCGGCTCCCGCCAGACCGCTTCTCTCGTCGGTCTCCGCCGTCATGGACGGCTTTCAGCGGGCTATCGACGAAGGTTTCGTGCCGTATCTCGTTACCTCGCTTTCGTATTTCATGGCCGTTTTCGCCCTGTGGCTTTTCTGCTTTTCGACGGGATGGAGGCTTTTAAACATCCTGTTGATGTACAGCGCCTTTTTCGCCCTCTTCCTCGGCTATCCCCTGACGTCGACGGGCTCGGCGTTCGAGGCGGTTCGCGGGTTTATCCCCGGGAGCTTGTCCGCCTCCGCGGTTTCCGCCCTTTTTTACCTTGCTTTCGTGGCGCTCATGCTCGCGTGCGGCGCGGGCGTCTTTATAAAGAGGAAGATGAACGATAATTCCCTGGGGAAGATATATGCATGAGTTTAAACGGGTCTTCCCGATCGTCCTGCTGCATTATATAGCCGGCTTGGCGATATGCCTCGTCTATACCTTCCTTCAACCCCTTTCAGTGTCCCTGATCCCGCCGTTTATCCTTTCCTGGCGCCTTCGCTCCGCGATCCTGCTCTTCATAACCTATATGCCCGCCCTGCAAATCAGCGGCATTCTCGTGGGGTACGCCATCGCCTTCAGCCATCAGGCGGAGCAGAGCGTCGACCGCTGGTCGTCCCAGTTGTTCTCGAGCCTCAAGGAGGCCTTCAAGCTTTCCCTCATCCTGCTTTCGGTATATATCGTGCTGGCCGAGGGCGTCGGGCCCGTGATGCAGACGCGCAAGGATTCGGCGGTAACGAGGACCGAGGATTTCCATGATTACCTGACGGTTTCCCGCGCGCTATTGGCCGACGGCAAGCCGGCCGAGGCCGAGTTTCGGCTTCGTTCCGCCCTGGATATCTGGAAGGGGAGCCCCGAGGCGCAGAAGCTGATCGAGGATAGTCGCCTCAAGCTCGCCGAACTTTCCGGCGGCAAGCCGAAGGCCGACGAGACCAAGCTTCCCGATCCCCTCGTTCCCCGGGACCCCGTCGGGTTGACCGTCCTTGGCGCCCTCGATCTCGCCGCCGAGGCCGAGAAGGGCCTCGACTTTTACAATGCCCATTATTACGCGATGCTTGCGTACCGACTCGCCGCCAGGGACGACCCGAACCGCGACGCCGCGCTCAGGATGGCCGCCTCGGCATGGAACCGGATTACGGGCGGCACCGATACGCTACGCACGAGGGGCGACACGGAGCTATACGGGACGAAGCGGAAGGGATACGACGCCATCCAGAACGGCGATTATTTGACCGCCTACTATATCTTCCTTGACCTGTTCAACGCCGACCGCGATAAGGGCGACGGGCAGCGCGATCCCGACGTCGAGCGCTTTCTGGAGGTGTCGAGGAAGGGCGTTCTCGAGTCCTTCTTCTTCGCCGACGAAACGGCGTCCCTTCGCCTCTTCGAGTCGGCTCGGGACATCTTCTTCCTGGTAAGGGGGGCGAACGGGATGACGGACGCCGTCTCTATCCGCGGGGTCACCTACACGAGGGCTTCGGGAAGGGACGTCGCCTATCTGCGCGATTTCGAGATCGCCCGATTCGACCAGAACGACGCGCTCCTGTACCGGATGTACGCTCCCCAGGCCAAGATGTTCTCCTACTCCGCCGACGGCAAGAACTTCCGCCCGGAGATACTGCTCCACGCGGTCGACCGCGCCGGGTCGGGCGGCGACATCGTTCCCCTGGTGCTCGATGGCGAGGCGCCCGACCAGGATCTGAGCATCCTGCTCCTCGATATGCCATATCGCGATTTTAACATGATCGTCTCCGCGAACCGGGGGCCCATGTCGATGATAATGACCGATCTCATGCGTTTCGCCGGAAGGGCCGAGTCGTACGGGTTCGATCCCGCCGTATACATGCGCGAGGCCCTCCACCGTCTTTCCGACCCCTTCCTTATCCTGATCATATCCATACTGGCGCTTGTGGCCGGATGGAGATTCCATCTTGGCAAGGATGTCCTGTTCAAGGCCTGGTGGATGCTCGTCGTGCCCCTCTTCTCGGTCCTCTCCCTGCTGATCATCGGGATTATGAGATACCTCGCGGGGCTCTGGATCGTTGCCTTCGTCGCTATCGTACCGGCCTACGCGACGGTCCTTACCCTGTCCCTGCAGGCCGTATTATTCGCCGCCGCCTCGTTCTTCTTCTTCTCCCAGCGCTCCGACTAAAGCTCAGTTCGATACGCGCTTGATGCGCGCGCCGAGCGAGCCGAGTCGGTCGATGAGATTCTCGTACCCGCGCTCGATCTGGTATACGTTGCTTATGACGCTCTCCCCCCGCGCGCAGAGGGCCGCGATGACCATGGCCATGCCTGCCCGCACGTCGGGCGACACGAGTTCCGACCCGTGCAGGACGCTCGGCCCCGAAACCACGGCCCGGTGCGGGTCGCAGAGCGTTATACGCGCGCCCATGCCTATCAGTTTGTCGACGAAGAACATCCTCGACTCGAACATCTTCTCGTGAATGAGCACCGTGCCCTCGACCTGCGTGGCCACGACCGTCATGATGCTGGTCAGGTCGGGCGGGAATCCCGGCCAGGGGGCGTCGTCGATCTTCGGTATCATCCCGCCGAGGTCGCAGTTGACCTGAAGCGCCTGCTGGGTGGGCACCGTGAGGGTCTCCCCCTCGATATCCCAGCGGATGCCAAGCTTCCCGAAGGCCAGGCGCACGGGCCTGAGGTCGCGGCTCTCGACTCCGGTGATCGTGATGCTTCCGTGGGTTACGGCCGCGAGGCCGATGAACGAGCCGATCTCCATGTAGTCGGGCCCGATCCGGTAATCGGCGCCCCGAAGTCGCGGGGTGCCCTCGATGGTAAGGATGTTCGAGCCGATGCCCGAAATCCCGGCGCCCATCAAGTTCAGCATCTTGCACAGGTCCTGGACATGGGGCTCGCTGGCCGCGTTGGTGATGACGGTCGTGCCCTCGGCGAGGACGGCGGCCATTACCGCGTTCTCGGTCGCCGTTACCGAGGCCTCGTCGAGGAAGATATCCTGGCCCTTGAGCTTGTTCGCGGTAAAGGTAAACTGCCCGTCGATCTCGACCCTGGCGCCGAGCTCGGCGAGGGCGAGGAAATGGGTATCGAGCCGCCTTCGGCCGATGACGTCTCCGCCGGGGGGGGGAAGCACGGCCTTCCCGGCGCGGGCGAGGAGGGGTCCCGCGAAGAGGATGGAGGCGCGGATTTTCTTCGAGAGGGCAAGGGGTATGTCGGTGCGCCCGACCTTCCGCATCTCGAGCTTCCAATCGTTGGGGCCAAGCGGCGACACGGAACCGCCCAGGGCCGCGAAGATCTCCAGCATTACCTGTACGTCCTCGATATCGGGCAGGTTGCGCAGCACGACGGGTTCCTCGGTCAAGAGGGCCGCCGCGATGCAGGGCAGGGCCGCGTTTTTGTTGCCGCTCGCGCGGATCGTTCCCTTGATGGGAAAACCGCCTTCAATATGATACTCGTCCATCTATTCCCCCCAAACTTGCGCAAGCTCGATAAGAGTCGTAACCATGGACGTCATCTGGGTAAGGGATGCCCATTCGGTCCTGGAGTGATAATTGTGGCCGCCGGTGAAGATATTCGGGGTCGGAATCCCCAGCTCGGTCAGGCGGGAGCCGTCCGTCCCCCCCCTTATCGGCTTGAGGTAGGTCTTGACCCCCGCGCGCCGGGCCGCGACCTGGAGCCGCTCGAGGACATCCGGGGCGGCGAGGAGCTTTTCCCTCATGTTGAGATATTGGCACGTCCGCTTGATCTCCACGGCGCCGCCGGGAAACTGGGCGCGGACCGCCTCCGCCAGCGCGTCAATCCTGGCGAGCCTTCCTTCCATCCCGGCGCGTTCGAAATCGCGGACATAAATGGTCAGAGAGGCCTTTTCGCAGGTTGCGCTGGACTCGAGGGGGCAAAAGTAGCCCTCGTAGCCCTCGGTCGTCTCGGGGCTCTCGCGGGCTGGCAGGGACGAGACGAAGGCCGCGGCCATCGAGACCGCGTTCACCATGCGGCCCTTGGCCGTCCCGAGGTGAGTGGCGACGCCCGCGAAGGAGACGTCGCATCTCCAGGCGTTAAAGCATTCGGTTTCAAGTTCGCCGACCTGTCCGCCGTCGACGGTGTAATAGACGGGGGCCCTGATGCGGTCGAGGGGTACATGGTCCATGCCGTGCCCGGTTTCCTCGTCGGGACTGAACAGGAGCTCGATCGGGCCGTGGCGAAGGGACGGGTTTCGCGTGAGGTGAAAGGCCGCGGTCACGATCCCGGCCACCCCGGCCTTGTCGTCCGCGCCAAGAAGCGTCGTGCCGTCGGAGGTTATGATCGTGTCGCCCTGACATCCGGCGAGGTCGCCGTCCCGGGCCGGGTCGAGGATGAAGCCCTCCTTCAGGGCTATGGGCTCCCCGTTCCAGGCCTCATGGACGACGGGATGAACGTTATCCCCCGGGGCGTCCGTAGCGGTGTCCATGTGCGCGCACAGCCCGAACGCCGGCTTGCCCTCCAGGCCGGGACTCGCGGGAATTCGCGCGAGGATGTAGCCGTGCTCGTCGAGGACGGCGTCCGGAATGCCGCCGGATTGAAGCTCCCCGACGAGGCGCCTGGCGAACAGCATCTGGCTTTCCGTCGAGGGCTGGAGTCCCGAATCGGCCCGCTCCAGATTGCTCTGGGTGCCGATGGCGGCGTATCGCAGGAAACGCTCAAGGAGTTCTTCGCGGAAAGACGGCTCAATCATGAATGCAGAGTACGATATTTGTTTTCGGCAGTCAATCTTGTTTGTAGGGGCCAAGCTTGACCGCTGGGGGGCGAAAACGATACCTTTATGGAATGAATTCAGTCCCCGCATATCCGGACTTTGCGCCCCTGTCCCTCGAGATGGCCCGCGAGATGTCCCCCTTTCTCGTAAAGCTTCCCGACGGCATCTCGGAGTACAGCTTTGCCGGGTTTTATCTCTTTCGCGAGAGGTACCAGTACAGAGCGACGATCATCAACGGGCTTTTGGCCATCTCGGGTACCCGCAGGGGCAAGCGGTTTTTCATTACCCCTTGTTGCGGAACCGGCCGGAAAACGATCGACGAGCTCTTCCGCTCCCATGACTTCTGGAAGCTCATCTCTCCGGCCTTTCTCCGCCAAAACCGCGAATGGATGGCCGAAGCGGGCTACGAACCCCAGGAAGACCGGGATAACTACGACTATCTCTACCTCCGGACGGAGCTCGCGACCCTCTCCGGGAAGAAATTCCATAAAAAGAAGAATCACGTAAACGCCTTCGAGCTCTCGTATCCGGACCATAGTCTCAAACCGCTCAACCTCGAAACGCGCGCCGATGCCCTCGCCGTCCTTGAGTCCTGGGTTTCCCATGAGGAGAATCCCGACGATACCGATTACCTGGCCGCGAAGGAGGCCCTCGCGCTTCTCGACCAGTTCGAGATGACCGGGCAGGTCCTCTACGTCGACGGGACTCCGGTCGCATGGACCCTCGCGGAAACCGTCGCCGACGGGCGGATCGCGGCGGTGCATTTCGAAAAGGCGAAGGTTGAGTATCGCGGCGTATATCAATACATCAATTACGCCTTCGCCAATTCGCTTCCGGAGTCGGTCGAGTTCGTCAACCGGGAACAGGATCTCGGGGACGAGGGGATGCGGCAGGCGAAGATGACCTACCGGCCCGCGGGTTTCGTCGAGAAATACCGCATGGAGCGCCCCTGATTCCCAATATCCACCCCTTGTGGCATAATCCCGCCCGATGATGCTATACTTGCACGGGAGACCAGGGAGGTTTTCATGGAATTGATCAGCACCCGCGACAGCCGCCGCATTGTCAGTTTCCGCGAGGCCGTGCTGGACTGCATCCCGAAGGATGGGGGCCTGTACGTACCCGCCCGGGAAGAGGACCTTCGTCCCTGGATCATGTACATGGACGAGACGACCTCGTTCGCCTCGATCGCGGGTACCCTGACCTCGGCCCTGCTGCGCGAGGAATTCAGCCCCGTCGTTTGCGAGCGCATCGCGGCGTCCGCCTTTACCGGCTTCAGCCCGGAACTTCGCCAGCTCGACGACCGTTTCTTCTCGCTCGAGCTGTTTCACGGGCCCACGGGCTGTCACAAGGATTTCGGTTTTTTGTGGTTTGCCTCCGCCCTTGAGCATCTTCTCGTCATGGAAGACCGGCATGCAGTCGTCCTCGCCGCCACGACCGGCGTAACGGGCCGGAGCCTCGCGGCCGCCTTCGCGGGGAAGAAGCGGCTCAAGCTTGTTCTGGTATACCCGAGCGGCACCCTTGCCGGCCTCGAGGAGAAAAACCTCGCGTGGAACGGCGGGAACATCCTCCCCGTCGAGGTCGAGGGAGACCTGACGACGGCCCTGAACCTCGTGCGCTCGATGTATTCCGATCCGGCCCTCGTGTCGCGCTACAGCCTTACCCTCGCGAACACCATGAACATCGGCAGGCTCTTGCCCCAGGTGTTCTTTTACATGTACGCCTTTACCCGCCTGCGCAAAAAGGTGCGGGGCGATATTTTCTACGCCGTGCCGTCGGGGAATTACGGCAACCTCGTCGCGGGCCTCTACGCCTGGAAATTCTCGCTTCCCGTCAACGGCTTCATCACGGACGCCACCGCGGCCCTCTCCTGCGACCCCACTGGCCAATGCCGCTGCACGGATTCCATCGTTCCCCTCGGGGAACGGGGCGCGGCCGATCTCGCGAGCCCGTCGAACATCGAGCGCCTCGAACAGGTTTTCGCCGTGAATCCCATGATCCTCAGGGGCCTCGTGTTCCCGGCCGAAGTCCCGAAGTCATCGGTTCCCGAACTCATGTACTCCTGTTTCCGCAAGTACGGCGTCATGCTGGATTCCGCCGCCGCGTCGGCCTATGGGGCCATCGACTCGGCGAAGGACCGCATTAACTCCGACGAGGGGACGGCCGTGCTCGTCTCGAAGGACCATCCGGCGTTCGAGTCCGACCTTCTCAGGAAGGCATGCGGCTCGGCCCCGTCGATGCCCGACATCCTGCGCTCGGCCCACGCTCCCGTATCCGGCGCGAAGACGATCAAACCCGACCGTAAGGAACTCGAGAAGGTGCTTGAGGGCTTTTCATGATGGCGCCTCGCCGTGAAACTGATTCTTGCGTCAATGGAAAAAAAATACTATACTGGCTGTGCGAGGGGGACTTATGGCTTATAAACTTGATGGGGCGAAGTTCGATACGCTTGATGAATTGGTAGAAGCTTTGTATCCCCTCTATTCCGACAAGATGTCGGTCGAGGAATTCAAAAAGTACGCAGAGGAAAATGCCCAGAAAAGCTGATCGATCGGGTGCTTGATACGAAAGAACGCGCAGGTTCCAACCGGGACCTGCGCCTTTTTTTTGCGCGACGGGTAATGCGAAGGAAGAGGCAGGGGGCGCCACGAAGGTCGATTGTCCCGCTTCGGAGCCCCCTCAAGCGAACGAATCACGATCGGGGCGTCGGCGAAATCCCGCGTCGCCCGGTACCTTATCGTTTCTTGTCGGTCTTGTTGCCCTTGCCCGGCCTGAGCGCGGATGTATCCGCCTTCAGGCCCTTGCCGCCGGATTTTCCTTGATGCTTGCCCGGGACGGCGGCTTCGGCCTTGTCGGCGCCATCCATGCGCAGGAGAGCGATAAGCGCCTCGTACCGGTATCCCGAGGAGGTAACGACATCCCGCGCCCAGTCCCTTGCCCCGGCGATCGAGGAAACGTCCTCCGGCATTCTCTCTTTCTTCCCCGCGCGCCATACCGGCGCGAAGACAAGGGCGCAGAGCGCCGCCGCGTCTATGAGGCTCTCCGCCCGTTCCTTGACGAACCAGAGGACCCCGTCCCACTCGTGCGTTCCCGTCTCTCTCCTGACCGCCTCCGTCTCCGCGAGGCGAAGCATCGCCGCGGCCAGTTCGCCGGCCGGCCCGTTTTTTGCCGCGTCCGGCGGATTTGCCTGCGTATCGACGAGGCCGAGGAGGCTGGAAATGCCGCTACTCATGGCCGAGAAGGCTGTCGCCGGCGGCAGGTCGCCGACAGACCCGTAATCCCCGAAAAGGTCGGCGATTTTCCGGTCAAGGCTCCATCCGTCCACGAGAGCGCGGAAAGACCCGGTATCCATCCCGGGCGAAGCGAGATCTCTCATGGCGTACAGGATCGCGGCGGCCGCGAAGGCCTGTGGCGCGGCGGGAGAATTTCCCGCGAAGACGGAGATATCATGGAGGAACGATCCCTTCGGGTCCTTGCCGGCCTTCTTCCCGCCGAGCTCGGCGATATCGACGAGCCGTCCCAGGAACGCGAGAAAGGATGCCGTGGCCCTGTCGGGATCTATCCCTGGTTCCCGCGTCTTCTTCGCGATGGCGATTGCGTCTCCCGGAATATTTTTCGCGGGGCCGGGACTGTCTTCCCTTTCCGTCTTTTTTTCCGCGCGCGCGTCCGAATCGCGTTTCATGAATATCGCGCACTGACCGTAGAAATCCCTGGCCGGCTCCTCGAGGGATTTGAGCCACTGTGCGCCCTCAAGGCGGTTCTCGCTCGCGGCGGCGCCCTTATTGCCCTTCGACGGGGCTTTCCCCTCCGCTTTCTCCGACGCGGATGTATCCTGCGCTGGCCTCGTCGACGCGAAAACCCCGTCGACCTTCGCGAAGAACTCGCGGGTGGCGAGGCGCTCGAGGGCCTCATAGAGGCCTTTCAGCCTGATTCCCTGAAGCCCCATGTGGATGTCGCGGATGCCGCCGCCGTTCAGGGATTCATACAGCTTCCTGTAATGACCCTCGGCGTCGTCCTCGATCTCGTGAATATTAAGGAAGACCTGCGTCTGGAATCCGTCAAGGGACGCGAACAGCCCGTTCTCGCATATCTCGCGCGTGGTCCTGAGGTACCAGAGCCCGGAACGCTGTTCCTGCATCGCGCAGAAGATATCGTCCCTGTCAGTCAGCTCAAGACCCTCGGCGACGCTTCGTTGCGCGAGGACCTTCTCCCCGTCGGTTCGCTTGACCGCGAAGGCCGCGGAGGCCTTTACCCAGCCGGCCGCCCTCGCGTACGCGTTATTGAAGAAGATGAGGGCCCTTTCCTGCCCGGCGCGGTTTGACCACACGAAGACGTTCTCGTTGACCCGTCCGCCTTCCCAGAAGTCGTACAGCAAAAAGTGCTCGACCCCTGCGAAGAGATACCGTTTTTTCATGAGGGGGAATATCTCGCGGCGGTGGCGCCCGACGAGCTCGCCGTCGGGGCTCTCGTCCCTGTACGCGCGTCGGTACTCCATCCCGTATTTTTCCTCGAAGCCCTCGACCTGCCCGTGGCCGAACATCGGCAAGCCCGGCATCGCGACCATCATGGTGCAGACGCCGAAGTATTTGTCGCCCTTCCCGAACTGCGCCACGGCCGTTTCCTCGTCCGGGTTGTTCATGAAGTTCACGTACCGCTTGAGAATCTCGGGGTCGAACTCGATGGTGTTCTTGATCGAGGTCCGGTATTTTTCGTTGTCCTCGCGCTTGAGCATGTTCATGAAGGCCGAGTTGTATACCCGGTGCATCCCGAGCGTGCGGACGAAGTAGCCTTCCATCATCCAGAAGGCCTCCGCGAGGAGGAGCGTATCCGGTATCTCCCTCGCGCAGCGGTCCACTACCTCGCGCCAGAATTCCTCCGGTATCCTCCGCTCGAACTCGTCCCGCGCGAGGGCGTAGCGCGAGCGGCTCGCGATATCGCCGCCCCTTCCGGGCTCCGGGTACCAGAGCCGCTGGATGTGCTTCTTCGCGAGGACCATCGCGGCGTCGAAGCGGATGATCGGGAAGTTCCGCGCGACGTGCAGGATCTTCTGGATCACCTCCTCCCGCGCCTCGGGATTGAGGAAGTCGATCTGCGCGGTGTCGTTCCAGGGCATGCCCGTCCCGTCGTTCCCGTGGTAGATGTATCGGGTGTCGCCCGTGTGCCGGTCGACGCGCTTGAACACGACGGCGCAGTCGCTCTTGGAGTAGTAGTGGTTCTCGAGGAAGATCCCGACGCGCGAATCATGCGAAAGGTCCTCGCCGTTAAAGTCGTAGCCCGGGAAGGGAGGCTCGCGTGTTTGCACGAACAGGTCAGGCTTGTTGACGACCCACAGCGAGTCCATTCCCGTGTGGTTCGGCACCATGTCCGAGGCCATGCGGATACCGCGCTTCCACGCGCGGGTGCGGAGGTTGTCCATGGCGTCCCAGCCCCCGAGCTCCCCCGCTATCTCGTAATCGTCAAGGCTGTACGCGCTCGCCGCGGCCTCGGGGTTGCCGCATATCTGCTTGATGCGCGCGCTCGCCGGTGAGCGTTCCCACAGGCCGATGAGCCAGAGGCCGGTGAATCCGGCGCGCCCGAGGTCGTCAAGTTCCTCGTCCGGTATCTGATCGAGCCTGGTGATCGGCCTTTGGTATTTCCGGCTGAGCTGGCTGAGCCAGACCAGCACGCTCTTCGCCATGAGGACCACGTTCGGCATCCAGTCCTGGTCGGGGCTGTACCGCTCGTACTCCTTGCTGATGTCGGAGTAATCGAAGGCGTCCATGTCGGGACCGCCGCCGCCGATGCCGCCGACCCATCCAGGCTTGTTTTCCTCCGCGATAAGGTCGAGCCCGGCGAGCAGGCGCGCGAGCCATTCACCGAGGAGTTTTCCCCAGCGAGTCCGGATGTACTCGAGTTGGCCCTTGAGGTCGTAGGGCGAGTACTCGACCGGGGCCTTGAGCATCGATATAAGGTCGCGGCCCTCGGGGCCGAAGGGCGGGTTTTTGGCAGACCACGCGCGCAGGGAGTCCCAGACGGCGGGCCATGACGGATCCTTCCTCAGCTTGACGTCGTCGAACAGGGGAAAGAAGGGCTCGAAGGCCGGGTTTTCGTTGGCAAGGCGGAGCATCATCAGCTCCTCCAGGGCGGCGAGGCGGTTCGGCGTTCCGTCGTCGCCTGCGAGCGTGAGCCAGGTTTCCGGATCGGTCGTTCCGAGATTCACGGCCTTCGGGGGAAATTCCCTCGTGAACGCGAGGAGTACCCGGTCGAGGGCGTCGGCGCCCGCCGACTCCGCGACTGCGAGGGCCGCCTTTTCGAAGAAATCCTTTTTCACCTTCTGTCGGTACATCCGGCAGACGAAATGGAATATCTCGTCGATCAGGGCCATCGCGTTCAGCTGGCCGGCCTTGAGATACCGTTCGGGATGGTTCTTCCCGTCCACGAAGGCGTTGTACCTTTGCGTAAAGAGGTGAACCGCGTCCAGGTTCGCGAATACGACGTTCCCCGAGGACGAGAAGAGGTCGTCCTTGAGGCCGCACCGCTTTCTCGTTTCGCCGTTGACGTGAAATTCCATCGCCTGCCTGTCGAAACAGGGTTCGGCTCCGATCGGGAGCAGTGCCATGGTTGCGTGAGCCTTCATTTGCCCTCTCCTTGGGAATGCTTTGTCCGTGAGCGTGACTTCGCTACCTCGGAGATAGCCAGGATCAGCGCGCGGTTTTTTTTCAGGTTCTCTATCCGGTCAGGGAGGCGCCAAGTCCAGTTGAAGCCGGTGACGCTTCCCGGCACGTTGATCCGCTCGTCGTCGATCGTGGCCCCCCGCGTTTCCTCCGAGAGGGCGAGAAAGTCCTGGATGGGGATGGACAGGATCTTCGATCCCGAACGGGCGAGGTTTTTCAAAACATACAGGACGACGTCCGGGGTGCATGCCTTGCGGAACTCGTCGGACGCGCCGTCGGGATAGCCCTGACGCTCGGGCGGATACGCGGAAAGGAATACCCCTGCGCCGCCCTCCCGTTCCCACCATCCGCGAAGGGACGATGAGTCGTGAACGGAACTCGCGGCGACCGAGAGCTCCGGGTAGGCGAGAAGGTCGCGGAGCGGCTGGCCCGGCTCGTTCCATCTGCGTTCCCATCTCATCACCTTGAGCCCCAGGATGCCCAGGCCCGAAAGGACCTCGGGAACGCAGTCGGGTATGCTTCCCAGGTCCTCGGCGCAGGCGAGCATGTCGACGCCGCGCGTAAGGACCCCGAGTATCTCGTTCGCCTGTTCCCGCCACAGCCGTTCGTTGGCCGTCTTCTTCTCGCCGAACAGGGCCTCGAGAGAGGACTTCTCCCCGTCCGAGAGGGATTTCCATGCGGTCGCGTCGCGGTAATTCCATATCGGCGCGTACAGGGGCATGCCCTTGTCGTCGCGTCCCGTTTCCTGCAGGAGGCGGTCGCGCCAGGCATGCACGAGAACCTCGCGCACGGGGTCCGGAAGGGACGCGTCGACGATGTCCCGTTCCCCCTTGATCTCCTGACGGAACAGCCAGAGTTCCTCGTTGCCGATCCGGTCCATCAACTTGCCCATGAGTCCGTGGGTGCCGAGATAATCGTGGCCGTTTACCGCCTCGACGAGACGGGTCGGCACGTGCGGCTCTGTAAGCCAGCGAAGCCTGTCGCCGGAGAAGCCGCGGGAGAAGAGCTCCTGCGTGGTAATGGGCACGTGCGGATTCGTCCAGCCGAGATAGCCGGTACGGTTCCCGGAGGGAATCGACCAGATCCGGAAAAAGCCGAGTATGTGATCGATGCGGTAGGCGTTGTAGTATCGCGAGCACAGGGCAAGGCGGCGCCGCCACCAATCGAAATCGGCCTCGCGGAGATTGTCCCAGTTATAGATCGGAAAGCCCCAGTTCTGCCCGAGGGGGTTCATGTCGTCCGGCGGGTTGCCCGCCCGGAGATCGTCCCTGAAGAACTCGGGATTCGCCCACGCGTCGCAGGAATCCTCGTTCATCAGGATGGGGATATCGCCCTTGATGGCGATGCCCTGTTTTGCGCATTCCTTGACCGCCGAGGAAAACTGCTCGTCGAGGCGCATTTGCACCCAGGCGTAAAAGAGGTGGGACGATTTTCTCGCGGGACTGTTCCATCGGTCCTGAATCTCCCGGTGGGTCGTGGTCCGCATCTTGCTCCACTGCTTCCAGGAGGCCTCGTTGTTGCGATGCTTCAGGTTCATGAAAACGGCGTACTCCACGATCCAGGGATTTTTCGCGATCCACTGCGCGAGCGAGCGATCGGCCATGATCGTCCCTTCACGCACGTCGAAGATCCGGCGAAGGACTGCCAGTTTGGCGTTCCGTACCTCGCGGTAATCGAAACGCGGAAGGTCCTCGAGCCGCGACTTGATCTCGTTGATCTCCTTCATGAATCCGTCCGCTTCCGGTAATTCCGCGAGGCTGATGTATACGGGGTGAAGGGCGAAAGCCGAAAGGGCGCTGTAGGGCGAGCTTTCCGTTCCCGTATCGTTGACGGGTAAAAGCTGCACAAGGCCGATTCCGGCCTTTTTGCACAATTCGGCGAAGGGCACGAGGTCGGAGAATTCACCGATCCCGCAACTGCGCGCGGTCTTGAGCGCACCGATAGGGATAACGGTGCCGGTAACCGGATGGGACGTCGGGGGAAACTGCATCCCTCAATTATAAGGCACGGAAGGTAAAAAGGAAAGCTGAAAGCCCTGCCCTATTTTTCGGCGTCGTAAAAGCCGGTTTTCCAGTGCCAGAGCGGTTTTGCCAGGGCTGACGAGAACGGCTGCTTCCTCGCGAAATCAGGGAGCCATTCTGTGTCCTCGACCAACTCCTGATAAAACCCGTCGTCTATCCCCAACTCCTCGAGAAGGGCCGTCAGACGGCCGTACTCATCCCGGCTGATCGGGCGGTTTTCGAATTCCCCGAGTTCCCTCGAGTAGGGGCTTTTCTCGACGGGGGTGTATTGGGTCATGAGGGAGAGAAGCGCGCGGTCGGCGAGGTGTTCCGCGTACCAGCGGAGCACGGCCTCGGTGTCCGATAATCGGCCGGGGAGCGCCAGGTGCCGGACGATTACCCCGGAGAGAATCTTTCGCGGGGAGCCTGAACCAGATACCTTTACCTTCGGGGAAATTTCCGCCATGCGGCGGATGGCGCGCTTGGCTGTTTGGGGATAGTCGGCGGCACGGAAGACGGCCGAGGAGAGCCCTGAATTGAGGGTTTTCAGGTCGGGAAGCCAAACATCGACGAGTCCTTCAAGGAGGGACAGGGCCTCGACGCTCTCGTAGGCCGAGGAATTCCAGAGGATGGGGATGGACAGTCCCGCCGCCTTCGCGTCCCCGAGACCCCTCGCGATAGCCGGTATCGCGTGGCTTCCGGTAACGATGTTAATGTTCTCGGCCCCCGAGGCCTCGAGATCGAGGCATATACGGACGAACTCGGCTCTTTCGACCGCGCGACCCATTCCGTCCCTCGAGATCTGGAAGTTCTGGCAGAATTTACATCCAAGGTTGCAGCCGGTGACGAAGATCGTACCCGACCCGCCCTTGCCCGTTATGGGCGGCTCCTCGCCGAAATGCAGGCCCGCCCAGGAGAGTCTAAGCTCCGAGGTTTCCCCGCACAAGCCGATTTGGCCCGAATTCCGGTCGATGCCGCAATCGCGGGGACACAGCCGGCAGGATGCGTATTCCAGTTCCATGGTGGGGTCGAGTATACCAGTCGAGGATAAAAAAACAAGCCGGTCTATCACCGGCTTGTATGGGCCTTATACTCCGCAATGGGAGTCGTTTCCGCAAGGAAACCTTGGCCATTCGCGTATACCTGCCCTAGGGTCGTAGCAGGTTGAACTTCATAGCGGGCAGCCGGTTTCTCTCCGGCGCTCTGCTTCAGGTGGATTGTCCATGCAGGGCCTCCTCGATGATAGCCGTCGGTTGCGTGGGCGGAGCGCCTCGCGCGGTCCCTCTCCGTCACCCTGATATCCTGACAGTCATACTGACGTCTTGCAAACTAAATATCAGCCATTGGTTTCGCGTTGTCAAGGAAAACCGGACGATTTCCACGGGATTTCTCCCGTCGAATTCCTGCGGTCTGGCGAGCATGCTCTCGAGCGTCAGGCCTTTCCCCGCTCGACGATCACGCTGAGGATAGAGGTCACGAGATCCATGTCGAGGGATTCCGCCTCCGCGGAAACGGTATCCCGTATCTCCTCCCAGTCATCGTCGGCGAAATCCTTGTCCCGGGGGAAGTCCCCGTAGAAAAGCGAGAGGAGGGCGCCGAACCACTCGACCGCGGCGGCCTTGCCGGCTTCGGTATCCAGGGTGTCGGCGTAACGTCCCAGCCAGTATCCGGAGAGGGCCGACGCGATCGGCTCGAAGTCCCGGCTCCAGGAGCGGAACAGCTGTACGAGCGCCTTCGCGAATTCATCTTTCGGGCGATTCACGCCCCTGGACGCGAGGCGGTCCGCGTCCGAGTAATATTTGTCGAGGTTTGTCATCGGCTTATTATACCAAAAATCCTTGACTTTTCCCATGAAGGAACGTAAACTGAACCCATGAACCTGAAAACTGTATTGACGACGGATACCGTCAATCTTCACCTTAAGGGAACCTCCAAAGAGGCCATCATTGACGAGTTGCTCGATATTCTCGTGAAGGCCGGCAAGGTAAAAGACAAAACCGCCGCCAGGGCGTGCGTTCTCGACAGGGAGCGCAAGATGTCTACCGGCATGAAGCATGGTATCGCCATTCCTCACGGCAAAACCGATTCCGTTGATGACCTTGTCGCGTGCATGGGCATTTCCGACACCCCGGTCGATTTCGATTCTCTCGACCAGGAACCCTGCCGCATCTTTATCATGACCCTTTCTCCGGTCGATAAAACCGGTCCGCATCTTCAGTTCCTGGCCGAGGTCAGTCTCCTCTTCAAGAGCGCCGAAAAACGCCAGGAGATTCTCAAGACGTCCGATAAGTCCGAGGTGATCCGGATACTGACGGAATAGTCGGTCCGAGGGCGCCCGTTGAACCAGTTTGGATAAAAGGACCCTGTCGGGTCCTTTTTTTTTACCCGGCGCGGGTCATGACCCTGCCTTATGGGTCACGCGGATAAAAAAAACAAGGGGAGAAGCGATGAAAGCGGATGCTCGATTCACGGTTGACGGGATTCACATCAGGGACAGCGAGGGCCGCGTCGTCATCCTTCGCGGCTGTAATCTCGGCGGGGACAGCAAGGCCCCCCGGAGGCCCGAGGGGAATCCCCTCTCCTTCGACGTTTCCTTCGTCGGCCGACCCTTTCCCGAGGAGGATGCCGACGGGCATTTCGCCCGCCTCGCGGGCTGGGGCTTTACCTTTTTGCGCCTCGTCATCACCTGGGAGGCCGTCGAGCACTCGGGGCCCGGGATCTACGACGAGGAATACCTCGCGTATCTGCACGCGATCCTGAAAAAGGCCGAGGCCCACGGGATTTCGGTATTCGTCGATCCCCATCAGGACGTCTGGAGCCGCTGGACCGGCGGCGACGGCGCCCCGGGCTGGACCCTCGAGGCCGTCGGCTTCGACCTTTCCAAGATCGATGCGTCCGGATCGGCCATTACCATGCAGGGGATGGGCTCCTCCTATAAGCCGATGAGCTGGGGCCTCAACTACATCCGGTACGCGGCCGCTACCATGAACACCCTGTTCTTCGGGGGGAACGCCTTCGCCCCGGGCATGATGGTCGATGCCGTCCCCGTCCAAGATTGGCTCCAGGATCACTTTATCGCGGCGATGAGCCATACCGCGCGGCGCCTCAAGGATTGCGCCTCGGTCGTCGGCTTCGGCATCTTCAACGAGCCTCACTATGGCTATATTGGCCTTCCCGACCTGCGGGGTCACGGGCGAATTACCGCGCCGACGGGTTCGGCCCCTTCCGCCTTTCAGACCATGGCCGCCGCCTCGGGCTACCCGCAAAAGGCGAGGCGCTTCACCCTCGTCGGGATGATTCCCCTGCCGGGGACGGAGCTCGTCAATCCGACGGGCGTTCGTCTTTTCCGCCAGGGGCGTGATTGTCCCTGGAAATCGGCCGGGGTGTGGTCGGAGGAGGGCGGTCTGCCCGTGTTGCGCAAACCGGGGTATTTTTCCGCCTTCCCGGCGGGACATCCCCGTCAGGGACAGGCTCTTTCCTTTTCCAACGATTTCCTCAAGCCGTTTCAGCGAAGGTTCATGGAGGAGCTGTCGCGCAAACATGCGCATTACGTCTTTTTCGCCGAGGGCGTTCCCATGGGAGAGCGCGTCGACTGGTCCGCGGAGGATCGCGCGCGTCCCGCCGGGGGCGCCTTCAACGTCGTCGACGGCCTTCACTGGTATGAGGGGCTTTCCCTTTTGACGAAAAAGTGGCGGCCCTGGATTATAGCCGACTCCGAGACCAGCGCGCCGATCTTCGGGCGGCACGCGGCAAGGGCGAGTATCCGGGAACAGCTTTCAAGGCTCGCCTCGCGGCCCCGCGCCGAGGGGATACCGGCCTTTCTCGGGGAATTCGGGATACCCTTCGACTTGGAAGGCGGCCGCTCCCTCAAAACCGGGGATTATTCCGCCCAGGAGGATGCCCTTGGGGCTTTCTACGACGGGATCGACGCGGCCCTGGTCCATTCCACTATCTGGAACTACGCCGCGGGCAATACGCACCGGGACGGGGACGGATGGTGCACGGAGGATCTTTCGGTATATTGCGCGGAGGATGGGGGAGGGCGAGCCGTTCGGGGATTCTGCCGGCCCTACGCGATGGCGATAGCGGGTTTGCCCGAGGCGATGGCCTTTGATACAAGATCGGCCGAGTTTACCCTTGTGTGGGACGCCTCGCTCGGCACGACGGAGGTTTTCGTGCCCTCGGTCTGGTACCCGGAAGGCTGGACAGCGGAGGTCGTTGGGGTTGGCGGGAAGGGGTATGGCGCGGATGGCCGCGTGGCCGCCGCCGAACTCGACGAGCGGCCCGATGCCCAGAGGCTTTTCGTGTCGACCGTCGTTCCCTGCCGCCTTCGCCTGACGGTCAGGCCCGGGCGGTAAGCGGGATAGGGCTTAGCGATCAGCGTCTGTTAACGGTCTCGATACGGCCTTTTTTGTCGATCTGGTAACGGGAAGCGACCTGCTGGGTGAAGAGTTTTTCAAGGCCCTCACGGTAATTGAGGATCCTCGACACGTAGTCGAGGGTTCGTTTCGGCGTGTTGTTGTTCGTCACGCGGGTCGTTCCCGCGTTATACATCGCCAGCGCGGCGATCTCGTTTCCCGAAAGGTCTATGCAGTAGCTGAGGTGGGCGAGCCCGTGAAGGGCGTTTGTCGTCGGGTTGAAGAAATCCTTTTCGTTCAGTTTGGGGAAGGCCTTGTTATTGAGCTGGAAGAGCCCGCGGTCTACCGAGGTCGCGTTCTTGTTGACTGCCCTGGGCTGATAGCGGCTTTCCTCCCAGGCGAGGGCGAAGGCGAGGGAGGGCGCGATGTTATTCTTGCTGGCGCCGTCCAGGATGATCCTGGTGATCTCCTCGTTGCCCGTGATGTGCGTGTAAAACCAGAGTACGTCCGCCCTGGAAGCCTCGGAGCGGTAGAGGACGAGGCCCGGTTCCTGTTTCTTTCCCGTTTCGATCGCTTGCTGATGGAAGAACTCCGGGGCGACGACCGAAGCCTTGTCTATACCCTCTCCAAAATCCGAGAAGCTCATTGAAATGGAATCGAATTGCGTAAAGATGATCTTACCGGCAAGAAGGACGAGGGCGAAGATAAAAACGGCCAAAAGTATCTTCTTTGGATACGAATACTTGTTTGCGGCAATATAGGTCATATGCGGAATAATCCATCCTTTTCTATTGTTTTACATGCAGAATATACCGGCTGAGTGGATTATATGCAAGGTTGAGAAGTCCCGGGAAACAGAAATAACTCAAATTTATCAAAAAAAAAGGGTAAAAAAGCCCGAATTTCGGCTTTTTTACCCCTCATGCGATCAACCGTGCCCGACTCTATCGTCCGGCCCGACCTGTCTCATACTGACGTTGTCCCCGGTTTTCAGTCCTCTTCGTTGACCGCGACCGGGCAGCTTACGCCGCCTTCTATCACCCTGACGCAGATTACCCCGTCGATCTCCTTGAGGTTCGCAAGGACGTTCGCGTTAACCTTATCCTCGACGTCGATCAGGTTGTAGGCCACGTCGGCCCTGTTCTGGTTGGTCATCGAGGAGATGTTGAGTTTCGCTCCCGCGAGGATGCTCGTGATCTGGCCGATCATGTTAGGCACGTTCCGGTTCGAGATGCACAGGCGAGCTCCCTTCCCGGGGATGCAGCCGTCGATCTTGCATTTGGGGAAGTTCACCGAGTTCACTATGTTCCCGTTCTCGAGGAAGTCGATGAGCTGGTTGACCGCCATGAACGCGCAGTTATCCTCCGCTTCCGGCGTGGAGGCGCCGAGGTGCGGCAGGCAGATAACCCCATCGGTCGCGAGGAAGGCCTCGTCGGAGAAGTCTGTAATGTGACAGGCGACCTTCCCTTCCTTGATTGCCTCGATCATGTCCGCGTTGTTGACCAGTCCGCCGCGCGCGAAGTTCAGGATGCGAACCCCCTTCTTCATGATGCGAAGCTTGTCCGCGTTGATGAAGCCCTTGGTGTCGTTGGTCTGCGGGATATGGATGGAGATGTAATCCGCCTTCGCGAGGAGGGCGTCGAGGCTCTCCGCCTTGTGAACTGCCCTGGAAAGGGACCAGGCGGCGTCGACCGAGATAAAGGGGTCGTAGCCGATGACGTTCATCCCGAGGGTGACCGCGTCGTTCGCGACCATCGCGCCGATCGCGCCGAGGCCGATTACCCCGAGGGTCTTTCCCTTGATTTCGGGCCCGACGAACTGGCTCTTGCCCTTTTCGGCCAGGTCCGGGATCTCGTCTCCCTTGCCCGCGAGTCCCTTTGCCCAGTCCGCGGCCTTATGGACGGGGCGGCTCGAGAAGATGAGGGCGCCGAGCACGAGCTCCTTGACGGCGTTCGCGTTCGCGCCGGGGGTGTTGAAAACGACGATACCCGCGTCCGTGCACTTGGCGACGGGGATATTGTTGACGCCCGCCCCGGCCCGCGCGATCGCCTTGACCGTCGCGGGTATCTCGATCGCGGTCATGTCCGCCGATCGGACGAGGACAGCGTCGGGATTGAGTATCTCGCTCGCGATCTCGTAGGATTCGCGGGGGAAGAGGGCGAGTCCCTCGGGAGCTATCTTGTTGAGTGTCTGGATCTTGTACATTTAGGCGTTCTCCTTATCGTGGAGTTCGCCGGTTGGTCCGGCGAACTCCCGCGCTTGCGAAATATTAGCGGTTATCTTTCTCGAACTTCTTCATGAACTCGACGAGGGCCTTGACCCCCTCGACCGGCATCGCGTTATAGATCGAGGCCCGCATGCCGCCGACGAGGCGGTGTCCCGCGAGGTTCACGAATCCGGCGGCCGCCGCCTCGGAGACGAACTTCTTGTTGACCGCGTCGGCCTTTTCCTTGTCCGCGATCGTCGTGACGAAGGGAACGTTCATGATGGAGCGGTCTTCCTTCGCGGTGGTCGCCTTGAAGAATGCGCTGCCATCAAGGAAGTCGTAGAGGACCGCGGCCTTCTCGCGGTTCAGCTTGGCCATCGCCTCGACGCCTCCCATCTTTTTCACGTGCTCGAGCACGAGGCCCATGATGTAGATGGAGTAGCAGGGCGGGGTGTTGAACATCGAATCCTCGGCCGCGTGGGTGTCGTAGCGGAGCATGGTCGGGACGTCGGCGGGAAGGTCGCCGTCTTTGTGCTCCGGCCCGCGGATCAGGTCCTCGCGGACGATGACCACGGTTACCCCTGCGGGCGCGAGGTTCTTCTGGGCCCCGGCGTAGACGATGCCGAACTTCGAGACGTCCATCGGCTCGGAGAGGATGTTCGACGAGGCGTCGCAGACGAGCGGGATGCTCCCGGTTTCGGGGAACTTGTCCATCTTGGTCCCGAAGATGGTGTTGTTCGAGGTGACGTGAACGTAGTCGTAGTCGCCCTCGACCTTGGCTACCTTCGGCACGTAGGAGTAGTTCTTGTCCTTGGAAGAGGCGACCACGTCGACCGTGAGCCAGCGCTTGGCCTCCTTGAGGGCCTTGCCGGACCAGACGCCGGTGTCGATATACGCGGCCTTGCCCTTCTTTTTGAGGTTGAGGGGAATCATCGCGAACTGGAGGCTCGCCCCGCCCTGAAGGAAGAGGACCTTATAGTTCGCCGGGATGCCCATGAGCTCCCTAAGCAGGGCCTCGCAGTTGGCGATGATCGGCTCGAACGCCTTGGAGCGGTGGCTCATTTCCATCACCGACTGGCCGGTGCCGTTGCAATCTAGCATCTCGGCGGCGGCGCGCTCGAGGACTGCCTGGGGAAGCATCGAGGGTCCCGCGGAAAAGTTGTACACTCGTTTCATTTCTTGCTCCTTGTTGTTTTGTCGGCGGGTTGTCCCGCCTGACTGTCTTTCTTGGCGGCGAGCCGGGCGGCGCATGCGCCGAGCGCGTCGATTATCGATACGTGTTCAACCTCGATCCCCTGCGGGACCGGGAGTATGGCCGTGGTGAAATTGACTATCCCCGTCACCCCGCATTCGATGAGCCGTTCCGCCGTCGCGATCGCCTGGTCGGGCGGCACGCAAAGGATGGCGTACTTGATGCAGAGCCTCGGGATAACCTCCTTCATCTTGAAGGTCGGGTACAGCGGGAAGTCGGCCTTGAGGATCTCCAGCCGGTTAACGTTCGAGTCGAAACCGGCCACCAGGGAAAAGGGACTGCCCTGAAAGCCCGAATACTCGAGAAAGGCCGACCCGAGCCGGCCGAGGCCGACGATACAGCAGTTTTGGGGCTCTTCGCGGAAACCGAGGGCCGCGCGAATCGCCTCCGCGAGCGTTACGGGATCGTAGCCGGAGGTCGTCGAGATCTCGGGCGTGTTCGGAAGGGCCGAGATATCCTTGCGGATCGTATGGCTGGGCCAGCCCGTCAGGTGCTCGAGTTCCGCCGAGGAGACCGGGGTGCCAAGCTTTCCGCGCTGTTCCAGAAGGTGAGCAAGCCGGGAAAGCCGTTCGGCTGTCGGTTTGGAAATCCCCACGGTCTCCTCCTTGTGAATAATTTCACAGTCAGTATAGCAGGGCTCTCGGGGGCCTGTCAACAGAAAAGTCTTCCAGCTTGGGAAATATTTCACAACCCGAACTGCTGTCAATCGTGCGTAAAAATGATCGGCGCGCTCCGTTTCCGCCGCGCGTCAGGGCGCGCACCGGTTGCGGTTATATCTGAAGAGTGTTTTATTGACAGGTGCATTTTTTTGGCCCATAGTAGAACTATGCCTGATTTTACCGGGAATATATTCGAAAAGGTACTGAGAGTCTTTTTTTCTTCTTCCGATCCCGAGGTTGAAAAACGCCGCCAACTCAAGGCGATCGCCAAGGAATTGTCGAAAGGTCGGTACAAGTGGTACCGACCCGGTTCGGAGGAAGCGCTTCCCGGCCTCGCAAAATTCTTTTACGAGATCTACAAGGTAATAGGCGCCGCCCAGGTTATCCTGGCGAACGCGAATTCCTCGATGGTTTTGAAAAACGTGTTGGTGGAGATGTCCCTTTCGGAAAACCAGATCAAGCTGAAGGAACGGTTTTCCGAGGAATCGATCAAGGAGCGGGCGAAGACCGTCGCGCCCAAGGAACTCGCCCAACAGGCGAAGGATGACCTTGCGGCATTCATGGCCGAATTCGATTCCGAGAAGATCCGGCAGATCGACGCCTTATATAGCCAGCTTGAGCTCATGGTAAACTTCGTCTCGTTCGATTACTTCTTCCTGCTCAAGAAATTCGACTCCGGGATTCCCGAGCGGACCTTCAACTATACCCCGAAATTCGAGAGTATCCGGGGGGAATACGTCCTTGAGGACCTGAAGGATTTCGTGACGATAGCCTACGCGATGCCCTTCGAGGCCGATTGGCCCAGGATATTCGCCGTGGTCAAGGCCTACCGCGACGTCGATCCGGTGGCCATCGGACCGTGGAACAAGCTGATGAACGTCCTTTCGGAAGTCAAGCGCTCGGGCGTCATCGAGCAGATCATCCGCCATCTGGACAAGGATCCCGGCTATGGCGCCGTGGTCGAGACGATCTCCGCCCGGATCGTGGATAACTACCTGATGAAGCTGAAGACGCAAACCGAGATTACGATCCAGCAGATACAGCAGGAAAAGCGCAACAGCAAGGCCGCCGAGCTTTTAAAGCAGATATTCGGGACGGATTCCATCGTACGGCTGAAGAACTACGCCGAGCGGGCGAACGCGGCCTACGAGAAGAAAATGCTCGGGGGATATCTGTACGTCGAAGAGCTGAATTTCATGAAGGCCTTCCTGATAGACTATTTCAAGCGCGATATCCGTTCCCTCACCGACCTGTTCCTGGTCAGGGGCAAGTGGATCGTACCCACCGTCTCCGCCGGCTATTCCGGCAGTTTTCACGACCTGCTTGAGCTTTCGGACCAGATTACCGCCTTCGACGAATCGCTCGCGGACGACGGGGAGGTCGGTTCCAAGCTGAGGGGAATGCTGACCCGGGCCGAGCGCGACAAGGAAGTCGTCAAACAGCTCCGGACGAACCTGAAGGACGTGAACGACAAGGCCCTCAAGTATCTCTCCGAGGGCACCCAGCACTTTATCGTCATAGCGAGGAGCCTCAAGAGCATCCTCGAGGATCACGGGAAGAGCCCCCATACCCTTATCTCGAACTGGAAGGAACTCGAGCTGAACGCGGAACAGCCGATCAAGGATTGGATCGTCGCGGTCTACAAGCAAATTTACGCGTTCGTCATGCTGATGCAGTTATACCTGAAAAGCGAGTAGAGTCGCCTCGAGGCCGTATTGCCGATTCGTCCCCGAGTCGGTATAGTGGCGGGCGTGAGTATCAGTTCCTTTCATACGCATACCCGGCTTTGCAAGCACGCGTCCGGCGAGCCGGTCGATTACGTCCGCCGGGCGGCCGCCGACGGCTGTTCGGCCCTCGGCATCTCCGATCATGGACCCTATCCCGACAACGCGGTGTGGCCGAACAGCCGGATGTCGGTTTCTGACATACCGCGATACCTCGAGATGATACGGCTGGCCCGATCCGAGGCCCCGTTTCCCCTCTATTGGGGCTTCGAGTGCGAATGGCATCCCTCGTTCGATTCCTGGTACCGCGATTATCTCCGTGCCGAGGTCGGGGCGGAGTATCTCGTATACGGCTCCCACTGGATCGACGATAACGGCGAATTCTGGTACATACCCGAGGTTCCCGAAAAGAGGCTTCTGCGCAGGTACGTCGACCTGACGGTCGCAGGGCTGCAGAGCGGCCTTTTCGACCTGTTCGCGCATCCCGACATCTTTCTCGCCGGCTTTACCGGGAAGGACCCGGACGTCAGGGACGCCTGCGTCGAGATCATCGACGCGGCCATCGCGGTCGATTTACCGATGGAGATCAACGGGCTCGGGCTTCAGAAGCCGAAGGTCATGGGCGCCACGGCCGTACGCTCCCCGTATCCCGTTCGCGAATTCTGGGAGATGGCCGCGGAACGCGGCGCCAGGATCGTGTGCAACTCGGACGCTCACCGCCCGCAGGACGTGATCGACTCGACCAGGAACGCCATGGCCTTCGCCGCCGAAATCGGCATCAAGCCGATCGATACCGCGAAGGCGCTCGGGTTCCCGGACGTCAGCGCTGCTTCTCGTGCGGAAAGTCCCTCGCTTCCTGATCGATGAGCCGGATCTCGCGGTCGAGGAAGAAGGACAGGACGGTTCGGAGCACCACGATCCCGCCGAGGATCGCGAGCTCCTGGGTTCCCGGCTCGATGATGGTCTTGATGATGTCCGACGCGATCAGGAGCTCGAGCCCGAACAGAAGGTAGGTCCCGAGGTCGGCGCGCAGGACGCGAAGCTCATGGACCGTGTAGTGACCGCGCGCTCGCAGGAATTCGTTCTGGATGAATTTGAAAAACGCGATGACCGCCCCGTAGATTACCACGCAGACGCTGATGATACTGATGAAAACCGAGATGTTCTCGAGCTGTCCCAGGATCGCTTCTACAAGAATCATGATATCCCCCTGTGCGGCGCTTTAGCCCGCATTCGTATCCGGCTCAAGGCCGGGAACGACGAATTCCGGCGGTATCTTCGACGGCCGTCCCGATGAGTCGACGCAACCCCAGGAAACCTCGGCCTCCGCGCAGACTTCGCCCCTCTGGTTCGTTATAAGCTGATGGAAGGTTCCCGACAGCTTGCCCAGTTTGACCGGGGTTACCTCTATGGAAAGCTCGTCGAAGAGGTGGGCGGACGCCCGGTAGCGGATGTCGACGTGGGACACGAAGAGAAAATATCCCGCCTTGAAGAGGGCGGGGTAATCAAAGCCGATCGAGCGGAGGAATTCCATGCGTCCGTATTCGAGGTATTGAAGGTAAACGGCGTTGTTTACGTGGTTGTAGGAGTCGAGCTCGTGGCTCCGAACCGTCAGCTTCGCGGTGAATTTCATCGGCAAAGGATACCATGCCGGGGGAAGTTTTGACAATCTTTACTTTTAAGGCATATACTGTCGGTAATGATCGAAGTAGCCGCCGCCGTGATAGAGAACCGCGAGGGACGCATCCTCATCGCACGCCGCAAGGCCGAGATTTCCCTCGGCGGCTATTGGGAATTCCCGGGCGGGAAGATCGAGAACGGCGAGTCCCCGGCGGTTTGCGCGGCCCGCGAGCTTCGCGAGGAGATGGACGTACGCATCGAGACGGGCGACGTCATCGCCGAGACCGAGTATGATTACGGGGACAAAGTCGTGCGCCTGATCGCGGTGCGCGCGATTCTCCTCGACGGCCATATCAGGCTCCACGATCACGACGAGATCCGCTGGGTTACCGTCCCCGAGATGGAGGATTTCCTGTTCGCGCCCGCCGACGAGGCGATCGTCGAGAAGCTCGTAGAGGAGCATTCCCGCCGCCCGCGCCCAAAGCGGGCCTAGTCGCGACCGGGTTGCAGGCCGATCCCGCCGTACGCGGCCCCCGGTCCCGCCCTGCCCGGGACGCCCGATCCCCCGTCGCGCCCTCGCTTGAGGGGGCTCCGAACGGGGACCCTCGCCCCTCGATAGATTTTCTGCCTCGCTTGATTTCCCCATTCGATTGAATTCCCGTTCGATCGCACGATTGACCTCCCCCGTTCTCGCGGGGATAATGTGCGCATGAAACCGATCAGCCTCATGAACGACGACGCGGCCGCGGGCGTCAGGTGGGTTCTCACCGACGTCGATGACACCATGACCAGGGACGGCGTCCTCGTACCCGCAGCTTACGCCGCGCTGTGCGCGCTCAAGGCCTCGGGGCTTCGCGTCATCGCGGTGACCGGCCGCTCGGCGGGGTGGGGGCAGGTGCACCTTTTCGAATGGCCGCTCGACGCCGTGATCGCGGAGAACGGGGCAGTGACCTATTTCAGGGACGGAAGGGGTCAGGGCGAACTCGCGTTCCCCTCGGCCGCGAGGAACACCGATCCCGACCTCGTCGACGCCGCGCGCCGGGCCCTTGCCGAGGTTAAGCGCGCGAGGCCCGCATCCGACAACAATCTCAGGCTGTACGATCTGGCCATCGATCACGCGGAGCGCGTGTCGCCTCCCCTGTCCGCGGGCGAGGTTGCGAGGATCGTCGGGATCTTCGCCGAGGCGGGGTGCGAGGCGAGGCCAAGTTCCATCCACGTCAATTGCTGGAAGGGCGCGTTCGACAAGCGTTCCGCCGCTGTCGCGTATCTCTCGGCCCGCGAGGGCTACGACGACGGCCGGGACAGGGACGCCGTGCTGTACGTCGGGGACGCGCTCAATGACGAGGTTATGTTCGCCCATTTTCCCAACGCGTGCGCGGTCGCGAATATCGCCGCGTGGCTCGACAGTCTCGAGCACCTGCCCGCCTGGGTTTCGCGGGCGTCGTACGGGGAGGGTTTCGCGGAGATCGCGGAGAGGATTCTTTCGGCGCGGGGGATGTGAGTCGCGCGCCGCGCTGGTTATTTCAGGACTGAATTGACGAGGTCGCGGAATTCGGGGTCTATCTCGTTGGTCTCCGGCGGTATTTCCGTCGACGAGATCATGAAGATGCCGTCGCGGTTGATGATCGAGCCCGCGTCCTCGGGGAGGTCATCGATGTCGATCAGGTCAAACGGTTCTTCCTCGCCGATCACCTCGAGGTAGTCTTGCACGGCCCGCTCGCCGTATGCCGCGCCCCGGATCGGGATTTGGTTGAAGATGTACGATGCGATGTACGTTACCTCCGGTATCTCCTCGCCATCCGATTCGCCTGAGTCCGGTTCTTCCGGACTCGATTCGTCGAGCGAGGTAAAGTCGAGGCCGGTAATCGTGTAGGGCGTCTCTGTGAGGTCGACGCCGTTTTCCGGCGAGGGCCTTGTTCCCCGATCCAGGCCGGGCGATTCCTCGAAGTTATAGATCAGTATGTTGTCGGGAACGTTCGCGCTGATGAGCTCCGCGAGTTCTTGTTCCGTCGCGATCTCGAGCAGTTCCGGCTCCCATTCGCCGTCGAGATATTCGACCTCTTCCGGTTCGGCGGGCGCGAAGGCATGGTCGGTCTCGAAAATCTCTCCGACCTTTTTCGCGAGCTCTTCGACCTCGGTAAGTTCTTCCGGCTCTTCCGCGAACTCCTCGACCTCGGTGAGTTCTTCCGGCTCTTCCGCGAGCTCTTCGACCTCGTCGAGTTCTTCCGGCTCTTCCGCGAGTTCCTCTACCTCGGTGAGTTCTTCCGGCTCTTCCGCGAGTTCCTCGACCTCGTCGAGTTCTTCCGGCTCTTCCGCGAGCTCCTCTACCTCGTCGAGTTCTTCGGGCTCTTCCGCGAGCTCCTCGATTTCTTCAAGGTCTTCGGCTGAAGTGGCTGGCGCCGCGGGCGTCGGAAGTGGCTCGCTCTTGACCGGAGACTTTGCAGCGGGCGCGGGAGATTTCGGCGCGGCTGTCTGTACGCCGCTGAGATTCAGGGAGATCGCGTTGTTTTGCAGGACCTGCTCGAGCATGAGGCGGATCTCGTCGGTGTTGATGCGGCTCTTGCTCTCGAAACGACCCAGGGCCGAGAGGATCTCTTCCCAGCTTTTATCGAGGAGACCGTCGATTTCCTTTCCGTGCTTTCGGTTAATGCGCCGGCCGAAGCCTTTTTTCAATTCGGCGTTGATGTCGTTTTTACGCCAGACGAGGTTCTTGCGCATCTCTTCCCAATGCTGATCGTCGCCGGTTTCCATCAACTCCTCGAGCAGGTGTATCTGGAATCTGCGGACGCGGTTCCTGATGATGGTCATCTCGTCCTGCTTAAGGTTGAACAGGAAGAATACGATCAGGAATATCGTGAAAAAGCTGACGGCCAGGAAGAGTATCCGGACCGGTTTGGGGAACGTGAAGAAACCCTCGTCGATGAGCTGGCCGATCGTCCCGAATTGACCGGTTTCCCTCGAAATGAGAACCCAACCCGAGTTTTCCGTGGATACGATACGGTCCGTTTTCAGGTCATCCCTGGCCCAGCGGTCTAGGATGACGTTGGTTAAAAGATCCCGGCCGGCCCTGGGCATGCCGAGAACGGCTCCAGTCGTTGTCTGGTCCGGCGTACCGACGAGAACCAGCTCGTCGCTCAGGCGGAGCAGGGACAAGCCCACGAGATTCTGGACGGCCGACCGCGCGGTGACGTAAAAGGCGGCTGATCCCCGCCAGGTCCCGTAGGCGTCGTAAAAGGGCATGGAATAGACGAAACGGTCCCGACCGGTTTCCGTCATCAGGTGGACGCCCCCCCCGTCGGCGACGGAGAGGAGGTTGAACGGTATATCGTCGGGATTTCTCCCGTATTGCTGGTACGAGACGAGAAAATCCTCTTTTTTGAGGATATCCCCGGGAAAGGTGCTGAAGTGTATTCGTCGCAAGCCCTTATCCTCGGCCGCCGTTGAGTCTCCCGCGTCGATGATCCGGATTCCCTCCAGACCGGGGTTGTCGGCTATCAGGCTTCCCGCCAGGTTCGTTCTGTCAAAGATGTCCTGGGCGCTTTGATTGGGGAGGAGACTGCGCCGTACGGGTTCCGCCTCGGTAAACGCGCGGAACTTCGCTATGTTGGCCTCGTGCCAGGCGTCGAGGGCCGTTCCGGTCAGTTCAAGCTGGCCGTCGAGCGCATTCAGGATTGAGGGCTGATAGAAACGAGTTTCCAATATATTGAACAGGCCTGCATAGGCGGCTGTCGCCAGGCCGGAAAAGAGTAGAAGGGAAATGAGTAAACTAAGCGCAACCTTTGGTGCAGTACGCACGAAGCCTCCGAAAAACGAAAAGAGTCCATTACTATATCGGATACTATCGAATAAATCATGAGGCGAATACGGTACTTCCGGGGGGACTTCTGTTCTTTTCCATGGCTCTGGGGTATAGTGTCACAATGATAGAAATCGAACATGAGCGGCTCAAACCCGTGAAGGCTATTCTCGTGGGACGGACGCTCAATTCGGCCGTCTCCGACCGGGACGCGGTACGTGAGTTGGCAGGTCTCGCCGAAACGGCGGGATTGGAGGTCGCCGCGTCGATCGTGCTTCGGCGGGACGAGCCTTCGCCCCGGTACGGCATGGGTTCGGGCAAGGCCGAGGAGATACACGCTCTCGCCCGGGAACATGGCGCGGACCAGATCGTTTTTGACTTCGAGATTTCGCCCACCCAGCAGAGAAACTGGGAAAAACTGACCGACCTTACCTGCCTTGACCGCCAGGAGATCATTATCCGCATATTCGCCAATCGCGCCATGACGCGCGAGGCCGTGCTCCAGGTGGAGCTGGCGAAGCTCGAGTACTCGCTACCGAGGCTCGCGCATACCTATTCGGCCCTCTCCCGGCAGAGGGGCGGCCGTTACGGCACGAAGGGCGCGGGCGAAACCCAGCTTGAGCTCGACAAACGCTCGGTCATGACCCAAATCGCCCGCATCAAGAAGGAATTGACCCAGGTGCGTCAGGACCGGGCGACCCAACGCAAGCGCCGGGACCGCGTCCCCCTGTCTTCATGCGCGATCGTGGGCTACACGAACGTGGGAAAGTCCACGCTCCTGAACGCGCTTACCGGGGCCGGGGTCCTGTCCGAGGACAAGCTGTTCGCCACGCTGGATCCGACGACCCGGCGCTTTACCCTGCCGACCGGCAGGACCGTCCTCCTGACCGACACCGTCGGCTTTATCCGTAACCTCCCGCACGGTCTGATCGACGCTTTCCACGCGACCCTCGAGGAGGCCGCGTTCGCCTCTGCGGTCGTCATTTTGCTCGACGCCTCCGACCCCCAGATGGATATGCAGTACGCGACGACCAGGTCCGTCCTTTCCGAGGTGGGCGCGGCCTCCCGTCCAGCCCTTCTCGTCCTCAACAAGATTGACCTCTGCGACGAGTTTACCCTCGCCCGGCTTTCCTCCGAATACCCCGATGCCGTGAGGGTAAGCGCCTCCCGGGGCGACGGCCTTGAGGATTTCGCCAGCCGCGTCGACGGGTTGCTCGCGGGCGACGCTCGCCGGTACCGTCTGCCGGCGTCCCGATCCGACCTGCTCGCCCGCATTCACCGGGAGGGTTCCGTTCTGGAGATAGAGTACGAGGACGAGTTCATCCTCGTGAGCGCCTGTACCGACGGAAGGCTCGCCGCCGCCCTGGAGGAATTCGAGGATCATGCGAAATCGTTATGACCTTCTTACCGTCGCCCTGATGTCGGTCTCAGCCCTGCTTTTGTTCGCCATCCTCGGCGGCACGATATGGGCCTTCGCATCCGGCAGGGCGAATCCCGGCGGAAGTTGGGCGGGAGCGGCCGTCGGCTCGACCAGCCTGTTGCAGGGCGGCGTTGAAAACCCCTCGCCGGCTGAGGTGCTCGCCTCGGACGCGTCCGGGAAAACCCTGGTATTCGGGGATATCGGCGTCCTTCGCGCCCCGACGGCCGACAGGGATCCCGTCACCGTCGTCGTGTCCCCGTATTTCCCGTATCCCTCCGGCGATATAGCGTTCAGGGAGGAGATCGTCGGCAAGACCCGGGCGATCCGGGCCGCGATTCGCGACTGGTTCGCCGGTAAAACCCTTCGGGAGATAACCGGGATGGGGGAGGAGGCGGTCAAGGCCACCCTGATCGGGGAGATCAACGCCCTCTTCGTGCTTGGAAAAATCGATACCCTGTACTTCTCCGACTATCTCGCCCTGGAGTGAGGGTTCTCTATCAAAAAAAACGCAACCCGATCGGGCTTTCAGTGTCTGTATTCGGGTAGGAGGTTTTGGCTATGACAGGATCAGGTGCTGCACAGGCGGTACCAGCCGCGCAGGTGATCGTGACGATCATCCCGATCGTCGGGATCGTGATGGGCGCGGTTGTGATATTCTTCTATTTGTTTTGGCGTCATCGGCAGGTTATCGAGCAGATCAAGGCCGGGGTATACAAGAAGCCCTCCTTCGATCTGTATGTCTTTTCGCTTTTGTCCGGCTTTCTGCTTGCGGGAACGGGGCTTATGTTGACCCTTTTATTCCTGGCCGTCGGGGGTATCGGATATCCCCTCCTCGGTGGGCTGATCCCCTTTGGTTTGGGATCGAGCCTCATAGGCTTTTACTTCATAGCTACCCCGGGCAAAAAAAAGATTGAACGGGAAAGCTGACCTCCAGTCTGATTCGCAACAGGAGGATTCCTTCCTTTGCGCGCAGATACTCGCGGGAAACACGAACGCCTTCACGCGCCTCGCCGGGAAATACCGGAAACGCGTCTTGAGCCTCGGGTACAGTTTTTTCAGGAATACCGACGACGCGGAGGATTTCCTCCAGGACGTCCTGGTCAAGGTGTACGTGTCCCTTGCCTCGTTCCGGGGAGAATCGAGGTTTTCAACCTGGCTGATGCGGGTCGCCTATAATACCGCGATCAATTCGGTCAAGCGGAGGCGGGAATACGTCTCCCTGGCTGAGGATTTCGACATACCCGATACCTCGGACAATCCCGAGGAGGAGCATCTGCGAAGGTGTTCCCTCAAGGCGATCAGGTCCGCCGTCGAGATCCTTCCCGAGCGGTTTCGCGTTTGCGTGGATCTTTTCTTTTTTTACGATATGCCCTACGCGGACATAAGCGACGTTACCGGATTGCCGGTAAACACCATCAAGTCGCACGTTTTCAGGGCAAAGAAGCTGTTGAAGGACCGTCTGGTCGAAGGAGACGAGGTATGAAGTGCGACAAGGCGTTCGATCGCTATCTTTCACTCGACAAAAACGAACGAGTGCCCCTCGCGGTCACCATGCATCTTCTCGTTTGCCCGGTGTGCCGGACCTGCGTGCGGAAGATGACCGAGGCCGAACGGCGTCTTGCCGCGCCCCTCGCGATCGCGCCGTCCGGGCCGGGCATCCCGACCGATCCCATTCTCGCCGCGGCCCTTGAGCGCATCTCATCCTCGGGATTCGCGTACGCCAAGCTCGAGCCCGGGGATCATTCCGTATCCTTCATGAAATGGTCCATCGCCGGATTCGCCCTTGCGGCCGGATTCGCCATACTCCCGTTCAGTTTTATGGGACACTGGTCGCACGATATCTTCGGAACCGCCTTCTCCGTCCCTTTATACCTGCTTTGCGGCATAGCGGTAACGGCTTATTGCGGGATGTTTATCGGGACCAATATCGATTTTTTCGTGAAGAAATTCGGGCTTGAAGCCGCGCCAACCCGCTGAACTCTAGTTCCAGAGGGACGCGGGGTTTATCGTCGACCTGTTCTTGTACACCGTAAAATGAAGATGCGGCCCGGTGCTCTGCCCGGTGTTGCCGACGTTGCCGATCCGGGTGTTCGTCGTGACGCGCTTTCCCCTCTCGACGAGAATCTTCGAGAGGTGGGCGTACATCGTCTGGTATCCGGAATGATGGGCGATCACCACGAAATTCCCGAAGGTAACGTCATAGCCCGTCTGGATCACGGTACCGTCGAGGGCCGCGTACACGGCCGTTCCCTGCGAGGTCGCCATGTCCACGCCGTTATGGAAGGTCCTTCTGCCGACGAAGGGATTGTTGCGCCAACCGTAGCGGGACGATATGTAGTACCCCCGGCGGAGCGGCTTCAGGAACAGGTCGCCGTTGATCTCCTGGAGCGTTACCCAATCCAGTTTGGCGTCCGGGAGGAAGATGACCGACCCGGGCGTAAGGACGTTGTCGGTCATGTTGTTGACGAGCGCGACCTTTTCCAGGGAAACGCGGTACTTGTCCGCGACTGACTCGGGCGTGTCGCCCTTTTTCGCCGTGTAGAGGATGCCGGTCATGGACGGTATCTTGAGAAGCATGCCTATCTGAAGGGTTCTCGTGTTGCGGAGTTTGTTGAGGCTGATGATCGAATCCTGGCTGACGCCGTGGGATTCGGCGATCTTGCCCACCATGTCCCCTTTCTGAACCCGATACACCGTGTAGAAGAGCTCCGGCCTTGCCATCTCCTCGCCGTCGGAAAGACCCGGCCGCTCGGACGGGAGGCCCGAATCGGAACCGCCCATGCCGGTAAAGTCCGCGCCTTCCATCTTCTCGCCCAGGGCGGGTTCAGCCTCGTCGGGCGCGCTCGCGCCCTTCCCGGGGCCGCAGGAAGATACAAGGATCAGGAGTACTGCCAGCGCAAAGGGCAGGATCGCGAATGGTTCAGCCAGGCGTTTCATGGTCGCTCCAGTATAGCATCGGTATGCGGACTTGTGTTTAATTTTCGACAGCTATCGCGCCAAAACTGACTGTTTTCGCTCCCGTCAGCCGGGTTTTTTCCCGAGACCGATGAGGTAGGTCTCGAAGCTTTCGGCGCGGCAGGCCACGGGCTTGAAGCCGCGGGCCGAGGAAAACAGGCGCCTGAGGGCAGTGAGGTGCTGTTGCTCTCCCCCTCCCTGAAATACCTTGACGACGAAGTTTCCTCCCGGCGAAAGCATCTGTTCCGCGTAGAAGATGGCAAGCTCGACAAGCCCGCTTGAGCGGGCCGTGTCGACGGTTCTGTTTCCCGTGGTCGCCGGGGCGGCGTCGCAGATGACCAGGTTGTAGGGCCCCCGTTTGATTGCCTCGGCCCGTATCGCGTCGCTGTAGAGATCGCCCTGGAAGAACGCGAGATTATCGGCTTTCACGTCCTTCGAGAGGGGTGAAAGGTCGATGGCGGTTACCGTCCCCGTTTCGCCGAGGGCCCTGAGCACGTAGGTCGTCCAGCTTCCCGGGGCGGCCCCGAGGTCGAGAACCCGGTACCCCTTTTTGATGAGCGAGAATTTCTCGTCCATCTCTTTCAGCTTGTAGACTGACCTGGCCGGGTAACCCTCGGAGAAGGCTTTTTTACTCCAGAAGTCCGGTTTTTCGTAGCTGTTGGACGGCATGGATTCCCCTTGCAAGAAAGCGAATATAGGATACAATGACCCGATGAATATAGAGTATACGAGGCGTCTTGAGAAGATCGAGAAGCTCCTGGACGCGAATCTTCCCGCTTCCATCGGCCCCGACTGGATGGCCCTCGCCTTCTCGGGACTTCCCGACGCCGTGCGTCCCGCCCATATTTCCAACCTTTCGGAGCCATGCCGCGACCTTATGCTTCGCGGCGGGAAACGCTGGAGGCCTCTTCTCATGGTACTCGCCTGCGAGCTCGCCGGCGGCGACGACCGGGCGTATGCCCTTACCCCGATAGTCGAGTATTCCCATACCGCCAGCCTTATCCATGACGACATCGAGGATCGCGCCGACGAGAGGCGGGGGAAGAAGGCCGTTCACCTCATCTACGGGGAGGACACCGCGATCAACTGCGGCTCCTGGCTCTATTTCCTCGCCCAATCGATCATCGATTCCTTTCCGTCGTCGGACGCCCTGAAGCTCGTCCTGTACCGGGCCGTCTCCCGGGAGCTGAGGCGCCTGCACCTGGGTCAGGCGATGGATATCTCCTGGCACCGGGACCCGGCCTTCTTGCCCGTGCGCTCGGAATACGAGGCCATGGTAACCCTTAAAACCGGGACCCTTTCCCGCATGGCCGGGGAGCTCGGAATGCTCGCCGCCGGGGTTGATCTGGCGACCGCCTCCGCCTTCGGCGACCTTTCTGCCCGCATCGGGGTCGGATTCCAGATTCTGGACGACGTGCGCAACCTGACCACGGGAAATCCGGGAAAAAAGAGGGGCGATGACGTCGTCGAGGGCAAAAAAAGCCTGCCCGTGATCATGCATTTGGAGAAAAAACACGGAGACCTGGCCTTTATCTCGGACGCCTTCGCCAGGGCGAGGACTGAGGGGATCGATTCCCCCGCCGTCGAGGCCGCGATCGGTCGCTTAACCGAGTCCGGGGCCGTTGAGGCCGCCCGGCTGTACGGAAGCCAGCTGATTGACCGTTCTTGCCTCTCGCTTCGGGGCCGATATCCCGGAAACGGGGTAGCCGAGCTCATCGCGGGGCTTTTCGAGTCCATGCTGGAAGGGTTGTGAACCGATGCCCTGTACCTTTTAACGCGATTTTATATAATGGCGTTTCTTGTTTTCCGTGTCTGCGTGTAGTACGCTTATGGTATGAAGACGGCAAGGTTTTTACCTGCTCAAATCTGGACTATTACCCAGGCGGACGCGGGAAACGCGGTGTATATTCGCCCCGAGGGGACCGACAAGGTCCTTCCCGTGTACGTGGCCGAGGCCGATATCCAGGTGCTTTTGGTAGAGTTGACCCATATTCTGGCGCCTCGCCCGATGGTTCACGAACTCTTGCTGTCCGCGATCGATTCCCTTCACGGGAAGATGAGCCGCGTGGAGATCTACGGGATCAAGGGCGGTTCCTACCTCTGCAGGGTCGTTCTGTCCCAGGGCGGGAAGGAAATCCGGCTGGAATCCCGTCCCTCCGACATCCTGTGCCTCTCGGCCAGGGTGGATTGCCCGATTTTCGTCGATGACGGCGTCCTTGTCCAGAACGGGATACCCATCGAGCAGGTCAACGCCGTTTCGGGGCCGGAGAGCGCCGTTTCGGATCCTCCTTCCGTGCTTGCCTTCCTTCAGCACGAGCTGAAGCTTGCCCTTGATCATGAAGAATACGAACGCGCCGCGCTTTTGCGGGATCGCCTGGCGGAGATGTCCCGCATACTGTAGGTACCGGACGCCAAGGCCGGCTCCGCCGTCGGGAGGAATCGCCATGGAAGAAACGTCTGCCTGGCTGAATGACAGCGCCATTGGATTCGCGCAGGAAGGACATCACCGGGAGGCAGTAGCCTGTCTCCAGAGGGGTCTCCGCCTTGATCCCAAGAACCCCGCGCTCTGGTTTAATCTCTCGCTCAGTTACCGGGCCCTCGGCAACCGCGACGAGGCTCGAAACGCCCTGTTGCAGGCCGCCCGGCTGAATCCCCTCGACGTTGATATCCTTGATACCCTGGGCGTAGTCCTGCATGAATTGGGCGAGGACGTCTCGGCCGAGAGCTATTACAAGGTCGCCCTCGAGCTTTCCCCCGGCAACGGCCGCGTGTGGAACAACTACGGAGTCCTGCAGTTCAGTCAGTCCCGTTACGACGAGGCGCGCAAATCGTTCGAAAAATCCGTGGCCCTGGTTCCCGATTTCGACGATGCCCTGTATAATCTGCGCGACACCTACGAGGAATTGGGTAAAACGGCGGAAATGGATAAATGCTCGGCGATGCTTGCCCGAAAGGGAATAGGCCGACAGTGATTATCCTTCCGCCCGGACCGACTCGATACGGACAGACGGGGGAGCGTAATTGGGCATCAGGATTCTGTACATCAGCGAGATCGTCGGCAAGGCCGGAATCTGGTGCGTGAAGAGCGCCCTTCCGGCACTTAAAGCGACCGAGAAGCCCGATGTCGTCATCGCCAACGGTGACGGGACGACGGGCTCTTTCGGCCTTGGCCGGCAGCACGCCGGGTACCTGAGAAAACTCGGCATCGACATGATTACCGGCGGCGACTGTATCTTCTATAAAAAGGACCTCGTCGAGGGGATCGATAGCCTTTCATACGTCATCAGGCCCGCGAACTATCCCGCCGAAAGCCCCGGGCGCGGATGGAGATTCGCGTACGCGGGAAAAACTAAGATCGCGGTCATCTCCCTTCTCGGGCGGGTAGGCTTCAGCAGGGTTCACAGCGAGAATCCCTTTATCGCCCTGTCGGCCCTCGCGGAACGGCTTCGCCAGGAAACGCCCTATATCGTGGTTGACTTTCATTCGGGGGCTACGGCGGAGAAACAGGCGTTATTTTTCCACGCCGACGGCAAGGTCTCGGCCGTGATCGGGTCCCACGCTCGCGTGCAGACCTCTGACGAGACCGTGCTGGGCGGGGGGCTGGGCATCATTACCGACGCGGGTAGGACGGGCAGTCTCGATTCGGTCGGGGGGATGAACCCGGCGGCCAAGATCCGGGAATACATAACCGGGGTGCCGGACTGGTCCCACGACGCGTGGCAGCGGCCCGTCCTGCAAGGCGTGGTGATCGATCTCGACCCGTCGGGCCGTACGTCGGCGATCCGGAGATTCAGCGTGGACTGCGGCGAGCCGCCCTCGGCGAGTCTTGCCAACGGAGGACAGGATGCAGGAAAAAGCGAAGGTAGTGAGGATTGAGCGGGACCGCGTTACGGTAATTCCCCTTGATATAGACGCGTGCATCGGATGCGGCAACGCGGAGTGCAAAAAAAACGGAAACACCTTTACCGCCGTTAACCCGAGGGGCTTCGACCTGTCGGTCGGAAGCGAGATCCGCGTCGGGGCTCCCGCGAAAAGCCAATTGAGGCAGGGGCTTCTCGCCATCGGGCTTCCCGTGCTGCTTGCGGTTATCGCGTATCTCCTGACGCCCCGGGCGTTTCCCGGTTCCGGCGAGGGCCTTCGCGCGGGATTGGCCCTTGCGGCCCTTCTGCTCGGGGCCATTTTCGGCTACAGCCTTTCCCTGCGTATCGGCGTCGACCTGCCGCAGGTTACCGAGATTCTCGAGTAGGGTTTATCGGGCGAATTCCTTTCCGTACCGGTTGATCGTATCGGCCATATCCTGGAGCGAAACCTGCTCCATTACGCCGCCAATTTCCCAGGCGACTCGGGGCATCCCGTACACGACGCTCGACGCCTCGTCCTGGCCGATCGTCCGCGAGCCTTCCCGATAGAGTTCGGCGAGTTTCGCCGCGCCGTCGCGGCCCATACCGGTCATGATGATACCGAGGGCCCTGTTCTGAAATTCATGGGAGACGGACTCGAAGAGCACGTCCGCCGAGGGACGGTGCCCGTTCTGCGGCGGCGCGGAACTCAGGTGAGCCACGGTCGCGAGCGGACGGCGTTCCACCGCCAGGTGCTGGTCCCCGGGCGCTATCAGAATGCGTCCCGGCTTTATCAGGTCGCCCTCCGCGGCTTCCTTGACCTCGAGTGGGCAGATCTTGTTGAGGCTGTTCGCGAATTCCTCCGTGAAGCCCGCGGGCATGTGCTGCACGACCACGATCGGCTGGGGCAGGTCCGGCGAAAGCCGCGCGAATATCTCCCGGAGGGCGTTCGGTCCCCCGGTCGAGATTCCGATCGCGATGATCTCGATGGGGCCGGGTTCCCTGACCGGGATGGGCTTTTGCGCCGCGACCCGCTCGGTTCCCCCCATCTCCCCCCTTACGGGCGGTATCCTTGCGCGCACGACGGCGGCCGGGGTCACCGGCGCGACGGGCACAGTCCGATCCCTGGCGAAGGCGTCCGCGCTCGATGTCGAGCGGCCGTGTTCGGAGGAACCCGTCTCCCACTGGCGGAGCTGTTCGAGGGGAAGTTTTTTTGCCGTGCCCGAGAGCTTCTTGAGGCGGTATTGGTTTCCGTACCCCGATAGCAGTTCGACGAGCTGTTTCGCCACGGAATGAAGATCTGCCGACTCCGAGCCGGAGGGCTTGGTCACGAAGTCGCTCGCCCCGAGTTCCAGGCATTCCATCGTTATCCTGGCGCCTTCCTTGGCGATGCTGGAAAGGATGATAACCGGTATGTCGATGCCGAGACGCCGCCTCTCGCGAAGGAAATCGAGCCCGTTCATGTCGGGCATCTCGATGTCGAGCACGATGACGTCGGGTTGGGCGCGGGACAGCTTCTGAAGGGCAAACCGCCCGTTCATGGCCTTATCGGCGACCGCAAGCCCGGGAGTGGCCTCCACTATCTTGCCTATCAAGCTTCTCATCAGGGCGGAGTCGTCAACTATCAATACGGATATGGCGTCCATGTGGGTTCCTGTCAGGAGTTTTTCTGGTACAAACAAGCCCAGTCTGTTTTCAAGAATTCGAATTTCGTCTTCATACCGAAAAGCGATTCGGAATGACCAATAAAAAGGTAGGACTTCGACGACATGGCGTCCCAAAACCGGTCGATGACGGCCTTTTGCGCCGCCTCGTCAAAGTAGATCAGGACGTTTCTGCAGAAAAGGATATCGATATTCCTCAGGCCGGAATCGTTCTTGAGGTTATGATAGTCGAATCTGATCATCTTCATGAGATCATCCTTGACCTGATAGCCGTTGTTCTTATGCTCGAAAAAGCGCGCAAGGTAGGGATCGGGTATCCCGGTTATGCGAGACTCCGGGTAGAAGCCCGACTTTCCCACCATGAGGGATTTAAGCGAGATATCCGAGGCGACGATCTCGGCCGTGAAGGGCGCGGGGAGCCTGTCCTTCAGGATCATGGCGAGGGTGTAGGGTTCTTCCCCCGTCGAGCATCCCGCGCTCCAAACGCGGACCTTCGTATCCCCTTTATCCTTCTTGTGCTTGAGAGTCTCGGGAATGATGTAGTTTTCCAGGGCGTCAAAATGCGGCTGATTGCGGAAGAACCGGGTAAGGTTCGTCGTGACGGAGTCGAGCATCAGCTTGAGCTCTTCCTTGTCCCGAAGAAGCGTCTCGTAATAATCGCTTACCTTGAGTATCTGTTTTTCCCGAAGGCGCTCGCGCAATCGGCTTTCCAGGATCGAACGGTTCGTGGACGAGAATGTGATTCCGCTTTCGTCGTAAATCAGCTTACGGTACTGGTCGAAATCGGCATCGCTCAGAAAAGAAACCATAAAGACTCCTGTAAAGTACCTTAAGCACCCGAAAGCACCCTTTGTGAAGTCTAAAACCTCTTCATGACGCTGTCAATGAGAGCCTTTCGTTTTGACGAAACCCCCGAATACCGATATAGTGGTTACATGCGCCTTATGCGGTTCGCCGCGGTCCCGATTTCGACGATACTCATGTTCGCCTCCTGCTCGTTCAACTATACGGAGGGGGAAGGGGAGGGGAAAACCCTTCCCGAGATGGTAATCTCGCGCGCGCAGGCGACCCGTTACGAGGATGCCCGGATTACCATGGTTTTTTCGGCGGACATGCTCGAGGTGTACGACGGCGATCGCGTTTGGGCCGGCGAGGACGTTTCATTCGTCGAATACGATTCGGGGGATGCGGCCTCCATCGCGGTCGAGGGCTCCGCGGGCGTCATGCTTATCGACGACAAGAACGAGATTTACTCGCTTGGCGACAGCGCAACCTTTTACATGAAGAAGGACGACATCAGGCTTTCGGCGCCCGATATCAAGTGGACGAAAAAGCTCAACCGCATCGCGGGAAGCGAGTTGGGCATCGTCGAGATTCGCGAAGAGGACGGATCTACCATCCAGGGCGCGGGCTTCACCGCCGATACCCTCAAGCGGGAGTTTCTGTTTTCCCGCGACGTTTCCGGCTCGATGGTTCTCGGCTCCGGAACGGCGGAGGGGGATTCCGCCGGGGGGGATGGCCCCGTTGATGGCGAGCCTTCCGGGTCAGGCATAATCCCGCCGGGGGAGACGCCGTAACATGAAAATGAACTCCCCCTGCGCGATTGCCCTCATGACTCTCCTGTCCCTTACCCTGACGGGGCTTTGCGCCGGGGAGAAAAAGATATCCTTCAACGCGGAGCGCATGAGCGGGACCTCGGGAAAGAAGGACAGCGTTACCACGCTCGAGGGAAACGCGAGCGTGACGGTCGGCTCTCTCACGATAGAGGGCGACCGCATCGTGCTTTCCGGCAAGGATTTCCGCTTCGTTAAGGCCGAGGGAAACGTGAAGGGCAAGGACGACGAGAAGGAGTTTTCCTTCACGGCAGACCAGCTCAGCTACGACCGCGAGAGCGAGATCGCGGCCTTTCAGGGCAACGCCGTTCTCCTTGACTCGAAGAACGAGGTGGAATCGTCCGCCGGGCTTATCTCGTATAACCAGCAAACCGAGGTCGCGTTTTTCCAGGTCGACGTAAAGCTGAAGCGGCGAAATATCGAATGCAGTTCGGGCTTCGCCCTGTATCGCCGCGAGCTCTCGACGCTTGACCTGACCGGCAGTCCCACCGTCATCAGGAGCGGCGACGAGTTCAGCGCGGACCGCATTTCGGTAAACCTGGACACCGAGTATATCTCCCTGGACGGTTCTGTGAGCGGCAAGCTGAAGGACACCCAGGAGAAAAAGGACGAGCCGGCCGATGGCAAGAAAACCGCGGCCGAGAGCGGGGACGTTGGGAAGGAGAAACCCGAGTGAGTTACACCCTGCGCGTAGACGGGCTCAACAAGTATTTCGGCAAGAAGCACGCGGTTTGCGACGTTTCCTTCTCGATGCAGTCCGGCGAGATCCTCGGCCTTTTGGGGCCAAACGGGGCCGGCAAGACGACTACCTTTTATATGGTCGTCGGCTTTTATAAACCGAATAGCGGGAATATCTTCCTGAACGACCTTTGCATTACCAAGCTGCCGATGTACAAGCGGGCGAGGGAAGGCCTTTCATACCTTCCGCAGGAGGCCTCGGTTTTCCGTAAACTGACCGTCGAGGAGAATATCTGGGCCATACTCGAAACGAGGAACGACCTGACCGAGAAGGAAAAGAACGAGAAGCTCGATTTTCTCGTGGACGAGTTCGGCGTCTCCGCAAACCGGAAACAGCCTGCCTATACGCTTTCGGGAGGCGAGCGCCGCCGTACCGAGATAGCGCGGTCCCTGGCCATAGAGCCGAAATTCCTCCTTCTGGACGAGCCGTTCGCCGGTATTGACCCGATCGCGGTTCACGACATCAAGGAGATCATCCTGCTTCTCGCCTCGCAGGGAATCGGCATCCTCATAACGGACCACAACGTGCGCGATACCCTCGAGATTACGGACCGGGCATGCATCATTAATAAGGGCGAGATCGTCGAGGAGGGCGGAAAGGACCGTATCCTCGAATCGGAGATCGCGCGACAGGTATACCTTGGAGAGGAATTCCGGATGTAGGGAAAGAACCCGCCGGGATCAGTTTCGCGGGGGTTGGGTTGGCCTTTTGCCGAGATTGATCACCGAATCGGCCTCGCCAAAGAAATCAGTTAAGGTAATTGTCGTATCCGGCTTGAGGAATTCCGCGCGCCCGTTCTCTACCTTAATATCAGCGATGCGTATCAGGGCATTCGGGTTGCTTAGGTCGCCATCTGCGTCTTCTTCCGTAAAGCGTTTCGGGCCATAGGATTTGAGGCTGTAGTTCGACTCAAGCGTGACGTACGCGTTGATCGGGGCGTTGTCGTTGAGCTCAAACGCGTTCACCGCGACCACGTAATACCCGTCCGCCGCGCCGATAAGCGAAAAATGCTCCGGACCGAAGCCCGTCTGGTTGTCTATATCGAGGTTGACTACCTCATCGCCATCGTCCGTCGGCACGTTTTCATAAAACCAGTAGTTATGCCAGATGGTGTCCTCGGGGCTTGTGCTATTCTCGTCGTTAAAGTACCAGGTATGCAGGTCAAGGTCGCCGAGATTGTCCCAGGTCAGGGTGAAGAGGAAATTCTCCTTGCCGGCCGCGAGATCCGTCCTGCTCACGATAGTTCTTTTGTCCGATACCGTAAGTCCCGTCGAGTTGACGACGAACAGGCGGATCTCGTTGGTTCCAAGATTAAGGGAGATATCCCTATCCTGAATATTGCTGTATCGCGACTGGAGGTCGTCGTCGGCGATCTCGACGATGCGGTATTGGATATTGTCGTATTGATCCTTTATCCCGAGATAGACGAGGTTCCAGTCCATCTCGTCGATCTGTGCGTCAAAGGTGGTGACGGGATCGGTGGTTGCCGTTCCATCGAGATTGAACCAGAGTATCTCGGCCGGATCGTCCGCCGCCCCGCTTGACGACCTGACCGCGGGCGTGAACTGCGGCCCCTCTTTCTCTTCCTGCGAGATATAGCCGTCGTTGTCCATGTCTATCGCGTTGAGATCGAGGCCATCGTCTTCGGAAATTACGGTCATGAGATAGCCTGCGTATACGACGGGGTTCTCTCCGACGTAGAGCCGGGACATACAGGTGATCACGACGACGCCGGAAAAATCGACCGTGACCGACAGCGGAACCCGGATAATCGTATTCTCGTCGTTAAGGCTGATATCCTCGCTCGGGATCGTATAGGCCTTGTCGCCGACGGTAATGAGGACGTCTCCGGTAAGGTCTTCGATTTGGTGTTCCGGGGTTGGGGTAATGGAAAGCCCCTGCGGGACGGGCATGAGCAGAGAGCCGGATATCGGGATTTCTTCATCATTGCCGTCAGGATCGACCGCGTATTCCTCCCCGATCGTACAGCCCGCGATGAACAGGCACGAGAGAATCATGACCATGTAAAGAAAATACTTCGTCATGTTTCTTCCCATACAATCCCCCATTCGCCATTTTATGCGATTTCTGTCGAACTATCAATCTGTTTTTTCTATAGAGGACCATAAATTGTATTTTCCGGTGAAGTATGATTTACTGTGGCGTATGAAAATCACAGTAGTATCGGGCGGATTGAGTCCGGAACGCGACGTTTCCCTCTCTTCCGGTAGCTTGATAGCGAACGCGTTGATGGCCTCGGGCCATTCCGTCGCCTTTCTTGACGTCTATGAGGGCGTATCCCTGCCTTCCGGAGGCATTGACGCCTTGTTTCACGTAGCCGGCGACGGCACGCGGTTTTCCTGTACGATCCCGTCAACCGAACCGGATTTGGACGCGATCAGGCGAAGAAATGGCAACCGCCGCGAACTCGTTGGTCCGAACGTTCTTGAGGCATGCCGTTCCGCCGATGTCGTTTTTATCGCGCTTCATGGCGATATGGGCGAAAACGGGCAGCTTCAGGCCTTTTTCGACGTGTATGGTATCCCCTATACCGGTTCGGGCTTCGCCGGATGTCTGCTGGCGATGGATAAGGATGTTTCCAAGCGACTGCTTGTCCGGGATGGTATCCGTACGGCCGAGTGGGTCCTGCTAAAACTGTCCGAAGGAGGGGCACCGGGCGCCGATCTGAGGAAATTTGTTCTCGATCAAGTCGGTATTCCCTGCGTAGTAAAACCCTGCAGTTGCGGCTCAAGCGTCGGCGTCTCGATGGTGGAAAGTTCCGGGGATCTTGACCGATCGCTCGAGGAGGCAGGCGCCTGGGAATCTTCCGTTATCGTCGAAAAGAAGATCGTTGGACGCGAATTCTCCGTCGGCATCCTTGCCGGGCGGGCTCTTCCTCCCATCGAGATCGTCCCTAAAAAGGGTTTTTACGATTACAAGAACAAGTATCAGTCCGGGATGACCACCGAAATCTGCCCCGCTCCGCTCGATTCGGCCGAAACGGCGACCTTGCAGAAGCTTGCGCTCGCCGTTCATGGGTGTCTCAGGCTGGGAAGCTATTCGCGCATCGATTTTATCCGGGACGAAGCCGGCGATTTCTGGTGTCTTGAGGCCAATACCCTTCCCGGAATGACGCCTGTCAGTCTCCTTCCCCAGGAAGCGGCCGCGGTCGGTATTTCGTACGAGACACTCTGCGATACTATCGCCCGTTTACCGGTAAAGAGCTGTTAGAAAGGGGATGGGAGGGTTTATATACCTACCGGTAGGTATATTGGATGTCACTATACCTACCGGTACGTATAGTAGGTTGCAGGTTACCTACCGGTAGGTATACAGGTCGCGAACTCTCGTCCCTGTAAAGTTTTTCTTGACATCCCCGGCCATCCCCTATAATATAGAGGCTGACAGCATCTACAACGGAAGGAGCTTGCATATGACTATACTGTATGTGGCCCTGCCTGCTGCCGGTTTATTTCTTGGATGGACTATTCGCTGGCTATACGCCAGATTTCAACTATCTGCATCTGAACAGAGAGCGGAACGTGTAAAACAGGATGCTATAAAAGAAGCAGAAGCTCAAAAGAAGGAAATTCTTCTAGAAGCAAAAGAACAGCTTATTCGGGAAAGAAACCAGCAGGAGCGGGAAAATCGTGAACGCCGGAGTGAACTCCAGCGGTATGAACGACGACTTACACTGAAAGAAGAGGCCCTCGACAAGCGCAACGAGTCGATGGATAAGCAGGAAGAGCACTTTGTCGAGCAGGAAAAGGCGCTTACAGAGCGCGATAAATTCCTTCTCGGGGAAGAGGAACGCTACCGCCAGGAACTTGAGCGGATTTCCGGGCTGACTCCTGACGAGGCCAAGAGTCTTATCATCAAGGATCTGGAAAACGAGGCCAAACACGACGCACAGGCCCTTCTCAACAAGATTGAGCAGGAAGCCCAGATTGCGTCCGACAAGAAAGCAAGGGATATCCTCGTAACTACCATTCAGCGCATCGCGACCGAAACGACGGGGGATATAACCGTTGCGACGGTAAGCCTGCCGAGCGACGAGATGAAGGGCCGGATTATCGGGCGCGAGGGTCGGAATATCCGTACCCTTGAAACCCTGACGGGAGTCGACGTTATCATCGACGACACCCCGGAAGCGGTGGTCATTTCCTGCTTCGATCCCGTCCGGAAGGAGATCGCGAAGGTCTCTCTCGAGCGGCTGATCCTGGACGGGCGTATTCATCCGGCGCGGATCGAAGAGATCGTGCAGAAGGTAACCAGGGAGATTTCCCAGAAGATTTACGAGGAGGGCGAAAAAGTCCTCTTCGACCTCGGTATTCACAATATGAGCCAGGAAGGGGTGCGTGCCCTCGGTCGCCTGTATTTCCGCACGAGTTATGGGCAGAACGTCCTGTATCACTCGAAGGAAGTGGCGATGATCGCCGGGATGCTCGCCGCCGAGATCGGCGCCAACAGGGAACTCGCCAAGCGCAGCGCCCTCTTGCACGATATCGGAAAGGGCGCCGAGAACGATTCGGACCAGAACCACGCCGAGGTCGGTATGGATCTGGCTCGCAAGATGAACGAGGATCCCCGGGTCATCAACGCGATCGGGTCGCATCATAACGATATCGAGCCTTCGTGCATCGAGTCCGTCCTGGTTCAGATTGCCGACGCCATCTCGGCGGCGCGCCCCGGAGCCCGTCGCGAGACGATCGATAACTACGTCAAGCGACTTGAAAACCTTGAGGCTATTGCCGAAAGCTTTCCCGGAGTCGAGAAGGCATACGCCATCCAGGCTGGCCGCGAACTCCGCGTTCTCGTCAACAACGAGAAGATCGCCGATCCCGACGTCAAGGAACTTGGCCGCGAGATCGCGAAGAAGATCGAGAACGACCTACGGTATCCGGGCCGCATCCGCGTAACCCTGATCCGCGAGACAAGAATCGTGGAGTACGCGCGCTAAAGCGCGCGTACTCTCGAAGAATCCGATCGAAGATCGGATTCTTCATGGAGTACGCTCGATAGAAAGCGTGACAAAAACAAGAGCCCGCATCGGAATGATGCGGGCTCTTGTTTTTAAAGAGTAATGCGCGAAGGGTGACCGTCAAGCCTCTCCTCGGGCGCGGTGAATATCCGGCCCTCAGAGCTTGAAGCGCTGAACCTTGGACGCGAGGGATTCGACGCTCTGGCCGTTTCTCCGGGATATCTCGCCGACGCGCCGGATCGCGACGGATATCTGCTCCATCCCGGCTGCCATTTCCACGGTGCTGTTGGTCACCTGTACCGTGATGTCGTCAAGTTTACTGCTTTCCTGAAGGATAGACCGTCCGCCCTCGAGCATCTGGGAGGAGGCGTCCTTGACTTTGGACGTTATCTCGTTCAGGTGGCTGACCGACTCGAGTATCTCCTTGCTTCCGGAGCTTTGCTCGTCCATTGCGTCCTTGATTCCCTGTTCCCGGTCGGATACGGCGCGGATACTGCCGTTGATGGCCCCGAACTTGTTGAGTACCGCGTCCGTGGAGACCGATATGGAGTTCATGGCCTCCCGGATCATCTTGAGCGACGCAGAGATAGTCTTTGACTGGGTTGCGGAGGTTTCAGCCAGCTTTCGTATCTCGTCCGCGACGACGGCGAACCCGCGACCGGCGTCGCCGGCGTGAGCCGCCTCAATCGCGGCGTTCATCGACAGAAGGTTGGTCTGGCTCGCGATCTGCTCGATAACCTTGCTAATCTCGAGGAGTCCCTCGGATTCCCGCGCTATCTCGCGGATGCTGTTCGAGACGTCCTCGAGGCTGGATCGCCCCTCGTCCGATGCCCTGGCGAGCTGGTTGACGTTGTCAGCGTTGCTCGCGAGCGTGGTCGTGACTGACGCGATGTTCGCGAGCAATTCCTCGATTGCCGCGGAGGATTCGGTGACTCCGGCCGCCTGCTCGTCGATGTGCGAGTTGAGCGTGCCTATGTTCTCGTTGATCCGGCCCATCGCGGCGTTCGTGGCGGAAACGCTCTCGGTCTGCAATCCCGCCCGTTCGCGAACCTCCTCGATTTTCTCGCTGATGCCGGACACGGCGCCCGTGGTTTCGTCCATGCTGGTGGAAAGCTCCACGCCGATGTCCGAGAGCGCGTGCGTCTGATCCCGTATGGCGAGCACGAGGTCCCTGAGCCTGTCCATCGTCAGGTTCAGGTATCGACCCAATTCGCCGATCTCGTCCTGGCTCCAGATCGATACCCGTTTTGAAAGGTCCCCTTCCCCCTCCGAGATGTCGCGCAGGACGGAAACCGTCTGCTTTATCGGGGAGGAAATCTGCGAGATGAGCAGGCCGAAGTTGAGGCACGCGATCGCGAGCGAGACGAGAAGCACCGTGATGTTCCGTCCGACGAGAAGCGCGACGTCGACCTCTTCATCAAAGCTGCTGCCGACCACGATATTGAACATGAAAAGGAGGACGACGGCGCCGAAGATGGTAAACAGGGAGCCTATGGCGATCTTCGTCTTGAGGGACATGACCATCTTGCCGGGATGCCATCCTCGGGCGCTGATGTACATCTCCATCCGGTTCGTCGTCAGGATGATATGGGGAACCGTGAAAAGGAAGATAATCGGCAGGCAAAAGAGATTGGAGAAGAGTACCTGGAAGGGGATCAGGTCTTCAATGCCCCAAAGGCCGACGTTCGGGACGAGCGCGCAGTATGCGATGAGCGAGCCGATATAGAATCTCGGGGTGCGGACGCTCCGTTCCGGCGTTTTCATGTAGAAGAGCAGGATAAGGGAGAGGATGGTAAGCAATACCGTTCCAAGTACGTACTGCCCCGGATTGGTAAGTACCGCGAGGTATTGTTTTCCCTCGAAAATTCGCCCATAGCCAATGAAAAAATTCCACACGAAGGGCGGCACGAGATAGCCGCTCAAATACAGGACAAGGAGTTTTGTTTTCATTGTTTTATCCTTTTAGCCTTTTGCGCACATTAACGACCGGTTGCCAGTATATCACGCCTATTCCGGAATTGATAAGACAAATTCCCGCACGAGACCGTCGAGTACGGAGGATGCCCGTTCGTTGTCCAGCTCGGCCGTTATGATGATCATCAGGTCATTGTCCGGGAAGACGTAGACCGTCTGTCCCTTGTATCCGCGCGCCGCGAAGCCGCCAAAACCCGGAATCCACCAATGGTAGCCGTACGATCCGCCATCCCAGGGAGTGCGTGTGTGGGATGCCGTCGAGTCCCGCATCCATTTTTCCGAAACGAGGCGTTCCCCTTCCCATACGCCGCCCTTGAGGCAAAACCGCCCGAAACGGGCGAGATGGCGCGGTTTGAGGAAAAGGCCCCAGCCGCCGTAGTTGGTTCCCCCCCGGTCGGCCTTCCACGTGTACCCGCTAATCCCGAGCGGGCCGAACAGGCGCTCGTCCGCGTATTGCCTCGGCGTTTTGCCCGTGGCCCTCCTGAGTATCTCCGCGAGTATCTGGGAATTGCCGCTGCTGTACCGCCAGTCCTGGCCGGGCTTGCCGACGACGGGTCGGCTGAGGATACTCCGCGCCGAGTTGGGCGGCTTGAAGAAGAGCTGGTCGTCCGGGCCTTCGGCCCAGGAGAGGCCGCTTCTCATGGTGAGCAGGTCCCCGATGGTCATCCCGGCTTTCGCGGCGTCGATATTGTTGATCTCGCCCTCGGTGAACCAGTCCATCACGCGGGAGTCCACGCCGGGTATCTTTCCGTCCTCAATCGCCATGCCGATCAATACCGAGGTGACGCTTTTGGTTACCGAATGAAGCTCATGGGCGTCCTCGGGGCCGATCACGGTGTCGAAGGCGCGGTTTTTGCCGTACGCGTCCATGACGGTCTTTCCGTTCTTCACGATCATGAGGCTGTGAATCTCGTAGCGCTGCTTGTCTATTTCGGAGAGCATGGCGTCGAGGCGTTTCGGGTCCAGACCCTCCCGGCGTGGAGTCGAGGAGGGGAAAAAGCCGTCGGCGTCTTCCGTTTGGGAAAGGTCCCTGAGGATATGCCCGTCTTTCCTTTCTCGCGAGGGATTACAGGAAAGGACCGTCACCGCCAAGAGGGCGAGGCAGACCGCGCTAATCGTTTTTTTCATATTGTCCTCGGGATTGTTCCGTATAGCGCCGCCCGTTTTCCGGCGGGCTTATCCAAAGTGTATGCCAAAATTCCGGTCATGGCAAAGAAAAACCGTACTTGCCCTTTTCCCCTTGTCCGGCTAGTATGATCCCATCAAGGGGTGCGGGATATCGCGGCCGCGAAGCGGTCACACTCCCAGCTGAGAACATACCCTGTAGCGCAGCGTTACTGCGATGGAGTCCTGAAACGGCTCCATGCGGATCCCGGGGCTCCGTACGTAGCCCGAGGATTCGCCCAACCTGATCCGGGTAATACCGGCGGAGGAATGATGAGGACACGTCTTTTTTCATTCAGCGTTTTTTTATTTCTGATGTCGATGATCCCGGCCAGACTCATGGCCGCCGGCGGGCATGAAGCCCCCGTCAAGGGGCGCGAGCTCGTGGCGTATGCCTACGACTCCTTTATCGCGGAATGGGGTCCTGGTCCCGAGTTGGCCAGGCGCTTCGAGGCCGGGACTGGATATCACGTCACGCTGATCTCCTGCGGGGACGCGGCGCAGGTACTGTCGCGGGCCGCTCTGGAGAAGGGCTCGCCCTCGGCGGACGTGCTGGTCGGCCTCGACAATAACCTCGTCGACGCGGCCCGGAGGGAGGGCGTGCTAGTTCCCTACAAGAGCGCCGACGCCGAACGGGTTGTCCCTCCCGAATTGCGGCTGGGCGACGACTGGCTTCTGACTCCCTATGATTGGGGGTACTTCGCCATGATCTTCGACACGGCCTCGACCCTCAAGCCTCCCGAAAGCCTCGAGGATCTGACGCTTCCGGAATACTCGAAAAAGATCATCCTGATGGATCCCCGGACCAGTACCCCGGGCGTCGGGTTCCTCGCCTGGACCATGGCCGCGTACGGCGACGGGTATCGGGAGTATTGGAAGCGGCTCAAGGGGAACATCCTGACGATGGCCCCCGGTTGGGACAGCGGATACGGTCTTTTTACCTCGGGCGAGGCCCCGCTCGTGATCAGCTACACGACCAGCCCGGCCTACCATCTTGAATTTGAGGGAACCGAGCGGTATCGAGCCCTGATTTTCGCCCAGGGCCACCCGCTTCAGGTTGAGGGACTCGGTCTCGTCAAAGGCGCGAAAAACCCTGAGGGCGCGCGGGCCTTCATAGACTTTATGCTGAGCGACGAGGCCCAATCGGTCCTGCCCCTGACGCAATGGATGTACCCGGTTTCGTCGACCGTCACCCTTCCCGAATCTTACCGGGCGGCTCCGCGAGCGGGCAAGACCCTGTCGGTTCCGTCCTCCGGGATCGGCGCGGCGGTCGACGCGGTGATCTCCATATTGGCCCGCTGATGTCCGGTCGTTCGACGCGGTTAGCCCAGCGCGCGACGGCGGCCTGCTGTCTTCTCGTGCTCGCCGGCGTCGTGGTATCCTTCCTCCTCCCGTCCCTCGCCGCTCTCTCGTCGGCGTTCGGCCTCCCGTTCGGGGAATCGGATTCCGGCGGTATTCCCTCGGCGGGGACGGCCGGTTCGGCGGTTTCGCGGGCGCTGGATCTTCTGCGCGGTCCGCGCGGGGTGCGGCTCGTATCCGCCCTCGGCTTCACCCTGACGGAGGCCCTGTTCTCGTCGGCCCTTGCCGTTCTCCTCGGTGTCCCCGCGGCCTTTCTTGCCGGCCGCCGAAGCTTTCCCGGACGGCGCTTTCTTCTTTCCCTGTCCGGCGTGCCGCTCTGCGTTCCACCGGTCATCGTCGCCCTTGCCTTCGTCCTCTTCTACGGCAGACAGGGCTATCTCAACTCTTTTTTGATGTCCCTTACCGGCGCCAAAGAGCCTCCGGTTACCTTTCTCTACTCGCTTACCGGCGTGGTCGTCGCGCATGGCTTTTACAACTTCCCCGTCGTCCTCAGGACCGTATCCCGGGTCTGGGAGCGGCTTCCCCCGGAGGAGGAAGAGGCCGCCCGTCTCCTCGGCGCGGGCCCGTTCCGCGTCTTTCGGACGGTTACCCTGCCTCATCTCGCCGGCGCCATCCTTTCCTCGGGGGCCCTGGTGTTTCTGTACTGTTTTTTCAGCTTCGTGATCGTCCTTTTATTCGGCGGTATAGGGGGGACGACCCTCGAGGTCGAGCTCTATCAGGCGGCGCGCTCGTCCCTGGATTTCCGCCTTGCCGGCACGATCGCCTGCCTGGAGACCGCCGTTGCCCTGGGCATCGTCGCGCTCTATCTCGGTTTCGAACGCAGGATGTCCGCCGGGGCCGCCGGGCTTGGCCCGGTTCGTCCCCGCCCCGGGCTTCGCGGCTTCGGCGAGACCACGGCTTCCGTGGCCTACCTCGGTTTCCTCCTCGTGTTTTTCGTCGGGCCGCTCGTCTCGGTACTGATCCGGTCCTGTACCGCCGCCGGGACCGGTCCGTATTCCGGAACCTACGTTTTCAGCCTGCGTTCATGGTCGAGTCTCTTCGGTAGGGCCTCCTTCGCGCCCGCCGTGTTGAATACCGTTTCCGCCTCCGCTATGGCCGCCTTGCTCGCGACCGTCACCGGCTTGACCTTTGCCCTCGCTTCGGGCCGCTCCGGACATCCCGCCTCCAGGCTGTTGCCCCTGGCCCCCCTTGCCGTGTCTTCTGTGATGCTCGGGTTTGGGTGGAACATGATCCTTGACCGGGGGAACTGGGCGATTTTGGTTCTCGCGCAGGCCTCTACGGCCTGGCCCTTCGCGTGGACCCAGATACGCGCTTCCCTCGACAGGATTCCCCCGTCGGTTGACGAGGCCGCGGCCCTTCTTTCTCCCCGCGCGCTCGACCGGCAGTTCCGCGTGCGCCTCCCCCTGGCCCTTCGGGGCGTATTGTCCGGGGCGGGCCTGTCCTTCGCCATCTGCGCGGGAGACGCCACCTTGCCCATCGTCCTTTCCCTCGGGCGCTTCGAGAATCTTTCATTGACGCTGTACCGGCTCGTCGGCTCGTACCGCTTTCCCGAGGCGTGCGCCTGCGCGGTGGTTCTCGCCGCGCTCAGCGGCTTCGTCTTTTTTGCGCAGGACGGCGAGATTGGAGGAAAAGCATGAATAGCGAGCGGAGCCCAGCTCCGGGGCTTGAGGTCCGGGGTCTGCGGAAGGTCTGGCCGATGAAGGATATTTCCCTTTCCTTTACGCTGGAAGCGGGGGCATCCCTCGCCCTCCTCGGGCCGTCCGGATGCGGCAAGTCCTCCGTGCTCAGGATGATAGCGGGCCTTCTCGAGAGCGACTCGGGCAGCGTATTCCTCGACGGGACCGATCTCTCGGGCATCCCCCCCGGCCGACGCGGGATTGGCATGATCTTCCAGGACCCGGCCCTCTTTTCTCATCTTTCCGTCGAGGACAACATCGGGTACGGTCCCTCCTGCGCCGGAATGGGCAGGAGGGAAAGCCGCGCCCTGGCGGCCGTTTGGCTTGAGCGGTTCGGGCTTTCGGGTTTCGCCCGCAGAAGGGTAGAGTCCCTATCGGGCGGGGAACGGCAGCGCGTCGCCCTTGCCCGAACCCTCGCCGTCGAGCCGCGCCTGGTCCTCTTCGACGAGCCCCTCTCGGCCCTCGACGCCGCCCTCAGGGTCAGGCTGGGAGAAGAACTCCGCTCGCGCCAAAGGGACCTCGGCTACATGGCGGTGTACGTTACCCACGACGAGGAGGAGGCCGCCCGGCTCGCCGACCGCGTTCTCCGCATGGAATCATAGACAGCGGCGGGGCCTCTTGGGTATACTCGCGCCTATGGGTTTTCGCTTTACTGACTATGACGTGATCGTGATCGGCGGCGGCCATGCCGGCATAGAGGCCGCCCTCGCCCCCGCCCGGATGGGCCTGAAAACCCTTCTTGTCACCCAGTCTCTCGACACGATCGGCAAGCTTTCGTGCAATCCCTCGATAGGCGGCATCTCCAAGGGGAACATCGTCCGGGAGATCGACGCCCTGGGCGGCGAGATGGGGCGTCTCGCCGACGCGACCATGATCCAGTATCGCCTGCTCAACAGGAGCAGGGGGCCGGCCGTCCAGTCTCCCCGCGTGCAGGCGGACAAGGACCGGTATCACCTCCTCGCCAAACATACCCTCGAGCTCGAGCCGAATCTTCACCTCTATCAGGATACGATCGTCGACTTCGTCGCCTCGGGTTCCGACGCGAACGGTCATGTCGACTTGGGGGCGATACGGGCGGTCGTCACCTCGCGCGGTCGACAAATCTCGGCCAAGGCGGTGGTACTGACTACCGGTACCTTCCTCGAGGGCAAGATATTCATCGGGGAGTACGTGACCTCGTCGGGCCGGCTCGGCGAGCAGGCGGCCGTCGGCCTCGGCACCGCGCTCAGGCGTATGGGCTTCGCCGTGGGCAGGCTGAAAACGGGCACGCCGCCGCGCGTCCTCAGAAAGAGCGTTGAATTTTCCGGCCTCGAGCGACAGGACGGGGACGCCGACATCAATCCCTTTTCATTCGCGGCCGATTCCATTCACAGGGAACAGATAGCCTGCTGGCTTACCTATACGAACGGGGAAACGCACCGGATCATCAGGGACAACATCGGTCGCTCTCCCTTGTATTCCGGGAAGATCGAGGGGATTGGCCCGCGCTATTGCCCGTCCATCGAGGACAAGGTCGTCCGCTTCGCCGAGCGCGAGCGCCATCAGCTCTTCCTCGAGCCCGAGGGTCTGGACACCGACGAGATTTACATCAACGGCCTTTCCTCCTCCCTTCCGGAGGAGGTTCAGGACGAGTTCATGCGCACGATTCGCGGTCTTGAATCCGCCGTGGTTACCCGGCCGTCCTACGCCGTGGAGTACGACTACATCAATCCCACCCAGCTTACGGCGACCCTCGAGACCAAGCGCGTTCGCGGGCTTTTTACCGCCGGGCAGATCAACGGCACCTCGGGCTATGAGGAGGCCGGCGGTCAAGGTCTCGTCGCGGGCATCAACGCGGCCCTGTACGTCCGCGCCCTCGCCTCGGGTTCCAACGAGGATTGCGCCGGGACTCCCGTGCCCGCCGCCGGCTCCTTCGCGCCCTTTATCCTGGGCAGGGCCGACGCCTATATCGGGGTGCTTATCGACGACCTCGTCACCCTCGGGACGAAAGAGCCGTACCGGATGTTCACGGCGAGGGCCGAGTATCGTCTCCGGCTTCGCCATGACACCGCCGACGAGCGGCTTACCGCGCGCGCCCGCGAGATCGGGCTTCAGGGAGGGGAGGCGATGGCCAGGTTGGAGCGAAAGCTCGGTCTCAGGGATGCCCTCTCGGCTCTCTGGCAGGATCGCCGAGTCAGGACCTCCGACGCCCAGGCCTTTCCGTCGCTCGAGAAGCACGTCGGGAAGACCTGCGCCGACGCCCTTCGCGATCCCCTGGTCCCGCTCGCCGATATCCAGGCCCTCGAGGCCCCGTTCCGCGAATTCCCGCCCGCCATCTGCACGGCGGCCGAGCTCGAGATACGCTATTCGCATTATATCGACGCCCAGGACAGGAGAGTCGACCGGATGAAGCGGATGGACGGGGCCCTGATACCGCCGGATTTCGATTACGACGCCATCCCGGGCCTGTCGATGGAATCGAGGCAAAAGCTGAAGGAGATCAGGCCCGCGACCATCGGTCAGGCTTCGCGTATCTCGGGCTTGAGGAATTCGGACGTGATGTTGTTGGTTGTGTACGTACGGTAGGGAATCAGACTCCCTCGTTGACGAGGGTCTCTGCGTCGGCCTCGGTTATAAGGCCCTTTGAGTACAGGTCGTATATCTGCTCGCTGACCGTCCGGCCGAAGAAGAGAAGGTCGTCCGTGCCGACGGAGATACGGACTCCCGCGTCCATCATCTTCTTGATGGGATGGGCCTCAAGCGAGGAAACGGCCCCGAGCATGACATTGCTTTCCGGGCAGACGTTACAGCGAACCTTGCGGTCGGCCAGGAAGCGAAGGACGCTGTCGTCCGATGCCGCCCCGATGCCGTGCTGTACCTCGTCCAGGTCAAAGAATTCGACAAAATGACGAACTGATTTGGCGTCGGAGAATTCGCCCACGTGAGCCTTTTTCTTGATGCCGAGTCGCCCCGCCTGCTCGAAAATTCCCCTGAAATCCTCTATTCCGTCCTCTATCTCGGGTCCATAGAGGTCTATACTCTTGAATATGCCGCTCCCGACCAGAAGGGGAGCCCATTTCTCTATCTTGCCTTTGTCGAAGGTTTTTCCCATGCCAAGTTCAGGCCGAATCTCGATCGAATCCTTATATTTCGAGACGAAACCCGTAATCATCTGAAGGAAAGTTTCCATATCCTTCTTGAAATGTATCATGAAGCTGATGTCGACCGAACCTTCGAGGATAGTGACGCCGTCGGCGATTGCGTCCTTGATCGACATGTCGATGAGGCTGGTAACGTCTTCCGAGTTTTTAATCCGTGGGCGCGTGTATTTATTGATGATATCGTGCATATCATCGAGACCATCCATTTTCCGGGGAAAATTGGGAATTGTTATGCCGGACCAGAGCTTATATGAGGCGTATTGCATGCCAAGATTGAGATGATTGTGCGCATCTATCTTGGGGTGCGAGATGTAGTACTGCAAGTCCTTCATGAAATATCCTTCTGCTAGAGCACTATTTTGTAGAACTGTAGCACGTAATGCCCTTTTTTTAAAGGAAAAGGCCTGCGTGGCATTTTCCCTATATAAATATCGGCAAAATGCGATAAAAACTTGAATTCGCCGGCCCTATTCAACCGGTACGGCCTTGCCGGTCCGGAGGTAAAAAAGCCAGCTTTTGACGGTTTTTTTGCGTAAATCCCCCAGGGCCTTGCGGTAAACCGCGAGCTGGCCTGCGTGGAGGGCTGGCTCCTCCCGGCGGTCCGTCTTGTAGTCGACGACATGGACGATCCCGTCGGCCTCGAAGGCCAGGTCTATCTGGCCCGTGACCGTCAGGGCCCGTCCCTCCATCGGGTAGCGGGTAATAAACCCGTATTCCGTCTTTCTCCATTCGGCCGTCTTCGCGAGTGTACCCAGGCTGGAGGAGAAGAAACCGTCCACCATGCCTGAAAGGGCCGGTTTCAGGGAATCCGGGGCGGATATCTCCCGGCCTTCAAAACGGGCCTCGATGGCTTGATGTACCAGGGTACCGAAATCCGTCGCCGAAAGGTTTTCGGCGGACAGCAGGCGATCAAGGGCGGTCTCCGCTACGGAGGCCCCGCTCGTCGGTTCTTTGCCCGGGGCCTGTCCTCCCGGTATCTCCCCGTCGCGAGCTTCCTCCGAGGGGAGGGATGTCGCCGAGTAGCGGGTTCGGGTCGAGGGGAGATAGGTCGCGACCGGGATATCGTCCGGGTAGTTCTCCAGGCCGTAAAAGCCCGTGGACTTCCCGCCCTTTCGGGAGGATGCCTTCCCCGTGATCGAGGCATGTTTCGCGGTTCCTTCGCCCATCCTTTCCATGACCTCGGCCCGCGTCATGGGGGGGATCACCGTCAGGCGGAACCTGTCCGACTCAAGCGTCGATAGCGGTTCGAGAAGAAGGTCGAGGAAGGATCGTATCGAGACCTCTTTCCGGTTCTTCTCCGCCGTTTCTTGTTTCTTTACGAGGGCGGCGACAAGAATCTCCCGAGCGTCGTTAGCGGGCCCTGAAGTCCCCTGATCACGGGACTCTCCCGCGGCGCCGTCGTCCTGATCGCCACGCTTGTCGTCGATTACGGCCGAGACGATCAGTTTCGTCTCCGCCCTCGTCATCGCGACGTAGAGGAGGCGCCGCAATTCCGCTTCTTCCTTTTTGCGTTCCTCTTCCTTGCATGCCTCGTAGAACCAGTTCGATTTCGCGTCTTCGGCGTCGTCAGGTCCCCCGGTGTTGACCGAGAGTCCCGCGTCGCCCGAGAAGAATACGGGGTCGGGATTGGGGTTTGACCTTCCGGTGCTTCCCGCGTCGGCGAGGAAGACGACCGGGAATTCGAGTCCCTTGCTTTTATGGACCGTCATCAGATGGACGCCGCCGCTTCGCTCCACCGGGATGTCGAGGCCCTCTATCTTCTCGTCGGAATCCATCAGCGCGGCCATTCTGTCCAGGAAAGAGGCGAGGGTTTCTCCCCTGCCGTCCGCTTGCCGGGCGAGTTCGAAGAAGTAGTCGTAGAGGCTCGCGTACCGCTCAAGGGCGGGTTCGGTTAAAAGCGAATACCGGTAACCGGCCCCGTACCAGACCCGGGAGACGAGTTCCGCGATCGGGACCCTGTCCGCGTCCTTCTGAATGTCGAGATAGAGGGCCCTTCCCCGTGCAAACTGGGCCCGATCGGCCTCCGACATCCCCTCTTCGGCCGACTCGTCGAAGGGCCCTGTCCCGGCTTCTCCCTCCGCCGTTCGCGCGAGCAACGCGCGCGCGAAGCCCTCGTCCCCGATACCTACGAGGGGCGAGCGAAGCAGCATGGCATACGCCGTGCTGTCCGCGGGGAAGACGGCGAGGCGGAGGAGGGCGTAGATGTCGTTGACGGGCGCGTCGGCGAACAGGCCCCTGAGGTTTTCCGTCTGGTACGCTATCCCGAACTCGCGGAGATAATACTCGAAAAGGTGTTGATGTCCCCCCGAGCGGAACAGGATGGCGATATCGTCGGCCTCGACCGGGCGCGCGAGCTCATCGCCGCGTACGGGATACCCGCTCGCGATCAATTCGGCGATGCGCGAGGCAACCTCGGCGGCCTCGGTCTCCGCCGGGGAAAGCGCTTCTTCCCCCTCGTCCCCGGACCGCGACTTCGCGACGAGGACGGCGTCAAGCGAGGGATCGAGGGCGGCAGTGTCCCTGCTCGTCCCGATCGGGGAAAAGCCCGCCTCGTAGGGCGGGAGCCGCGAGTCCGGGAAGCCGTTCGGGTCCCTGAATACCCGGGGGAAGATCAGGTTGAAGAGATCCAGAAGCGGGGTCTCGGTGCGGTAGTTCGTGCCGAGGACGGGCATCTTCGCCGCGCCCAGATCGCCCGAGAGCGAACGGAAAACCGCCACGTCCGCCCCCCGGAAACGGTATATCGATTGTTTTTCGTCGCCGACGAAAAAGAGTTTGTCCGGGCACAGGTCTTCGGGTCCGGGAACCGTGGGCTCCCGGCGATCGGGCCGTTCCGCTATCAGGAACAGAAGGTCCCGTTGCAGGGCGTTGTCGTCCTGGAATTCATCGATCATGATCGCGCTGACGGAATCCTTGTACCCGGCCCTGAGGTCTGGATCGTCCCTGAGGGCGTCGACGGCCATGCGGGAAACGTCGGTAAAGGTCAGTATGCCCCGCTCGCGCTTGCTCGCGTTGAAGAGATCCCGAAACTCCGCGAGGAGGGAAAAGGTCTCCTTGACGATATCCTCGTTCAGGATGAAGTTCGCGAGCGAGAGGAGTTTCGGGTGAAGGGTATCCCGGTAAGCGCGGATCTGTTCCTTGGCCTCGTTGACGTTGTCCTTCTTCGTGTTTCCCGCGAGCGAGACCCCGGCAAGGCGCGCGCCGAAGGCCAGGATGTCCGTAATCCCTTTCCGGTCGTTTCGTTCCGGGCGTTCCGGCAAATGTACCAGAATCTCCCTGATCGTCTCGAGCATCTTGGCCCCGTCGCCACAGTTACCGAGCGCCGCCGCGGTCCGGTACAGCTCGTCGAGCGCTGAGTCGAACAGACGCGAGGTCTCGGCCCGCTGAAGATCGAACCATGCGGCGAAGTCGGGCGGCGAGGAGATGGGCGAATGGCGGACCATCGTGTCGGCGAACAGTCGCCCGGGAAGCTCCGCCAGGGAATAGCGTTTCATCAACTGCCTGATGGCGGGACTCGCGCGACGCTCGATGAAGAAGGGCAGGGCCATTTGTTCCGCGAGGTCGCGGGCCCGATCGTTGTCGATCTCGAAGTCGGGGGCTATCCCGTATTTCCTGCACGCGGAGCGGGCGACCGAATTGCAGAAGGCGTCGATGGTGTCGATCCTGGCGAGATGGAAATTCTCGACGGCCTCCCGCGCGTTCGGGTGGTCGGTGTCCCGAAGGGTCGCGTTGATGCGGGCGTACATCTCTGCCGCTGCCTTGCGGGTAAAGGTGAGGGCCAGTATCTCGTCGACGGGCATGCCCCTCTCGACGACGAGATGGACGTACCTCGCCGCGAGGACTCGCGTCTTTCCCGAGCCGGCCCCCGCCGCGATTACCGCGTTCGTCCCGATCCGCGCCGCGTCGCGCTGGCTGTCGTCGAGCTCGCCGATTATCTCCTCGAAGGTTTTCAACGTCGGCCTCCCACTGCGTAGAGATAGCGGCAAACCTTCAGGAAGTCGCATCCCGCGCATTCCCCGCGGGGGAGTCCCGCTGGTCGCGTGAAGTCCATCAGGCGCATGGCCGACGCGAAGGTCTCCGCCATCAGGTTCAGGGCCTTCATGGACGGCTCGAAGTCGTCCCTTGCCATCGTCTTCGCGCGGGGAAAATTGATGCGTTCCTTGTCGTTGACGATCGGCCGGTACCGGCGCTCGCGGATCGAGGAAAACCAGGCCTCCTCGATTTTCTTGCCAAGGTACGGGCTCTCGGGCGATCTCTCCGCGAGAAGGAGGTACATCGGTATCTGGAAATCGGCCATCTGGGCCGACAGCTCTCCGTCGTCGCCGAACTCCGCCCGGTAATCCCCGATGTCGGGGCATGAGCCGCTTTTATAGTCGATGAGCGCGAGCGTCCCGTCCGCCGGGTTTCGGGAGACGCGGTCTATCATGCCGTTGTACTCGATCCCGTCGCTGACGAACGAGATCCTCTTTTCGAGAAATTCCGGGGCATAGCCCGCGAGCCTTTCGGAGTCCATGTCGATGACGCCCGATATCCCGTCGACGATCCTGTTGACGAGGGTCGAGATGAGCGGCGCGGCGAGCGGCCCCCTGAACTCTGCGTGTTCGGACGCGGCTCCCCGCGCGAACTCCTCCGCCCAGGCGCGATAATCTTCCGCGTGATCCGGGACGAAGGTCCCGTCGCGCTCGGCTATCCTGGCATAGAGGTCCCTGAGGATGGAATGGTACAGGATACCGAGGTTTCTCTCGTCGATGAGCTCCGCGTCCCTCGCGAGCGGCTTGAGCTCGAGGGCCCGGGAAAGGAACCAGCGCGCGTTGCACACCGAGAAATCGCGGAGATCTGTCGCGCTGACCCTGACGTTATCCCCGTTCGTCTGCCTGTCCAGAATCCGCCGCGAAAGCGTCGGGACGCGCGCGCCATAGGGCTCCGAGAGGTATGAATGGCCCGGGGGAACGTTCCGCTCGAGCCAGCTCGAATAGCCCGCGGCCTGTACGGGGTAGATGCGGTCTGGCCGGGCTCCGTCGTCGTCCCGTTCCCCGCGCGCCGAGAAGAGCGCCTTCTCTGCTGCGAAGGGGTCGTCCAGCGCCGGGTCGGGCGGCGGCCCCTCGCGGAAATAGCCATGGGGCGTACCGTAGCCGGCGAAGCTCCGAAGGGAAACCGAAAAGCTCGCGCCGCAGAGGCGGTATATCCCGAAGAAGGACGCGGATGCGTCCGTGTCCCCGAGGTTTCGGCGCAGGCGCTTGTCCTGCCTGAGGAAGGAGAGCTGGCGGTACACGACCGTGGCCCGGTCCTGGCTCGCGTCGATGACGAAATGCCGGGGAAACGGGGTGCCCGCCGCGACCCGGTACGGGAAGACGCTGACGCCGCCCGTGCCCCCCTGCGCCACGTAGAGGACGTCGGAGAGGGTCGACGCGAAGAACGCCCAGGGCCGCTCCGGTATGAGGGCCGGCAGTTCCCGCTCCACCGCGATCAGGCTTCCGAGTTCCTCGATACAGCGGGCCAGTACGGCGTCGTCCTCGGGGGACAATTGCCCCATGTCGAGGAACTGCTCGCGGAACGCGAAATAGCGGCTCCTGATGGCGGAGAAATCCCCGGCCCCGGTCATCCGCTCAAGGGACTGGCGAAGGGAGCGGTACCAATCGCGGAGCCGCCAGTCGGGCGTCTCGCTGCGCACCGGCGTCCGGAACGCCTCCTCCCACGCGTCGAGCCTCGTGCCGTCCTCGGTCCATCCCGTAACGCAGTGGTTCCGTATCCCGAATTCGATCAGGCCTTCGGCCATGTCGCGGTGCTTCCAGGGAATGAGGCGGTCGAGGAGCAGGGCCTTAAGCGACGAAAAGGAGAAGCCCGTCCCGACGCAGTCGCCGATCAGGGTAAAGAGCCTTCCCGCCGGCAGGGCGCCGAGGGCCGCTCCCGCCCTGAGGTTATAGGGTATGCCCCTGATCTCGAATTCGCGCCTCAGGTAGGGGGCGACTGTGTCGAGGTCGGGCACGCTGACCGCGATATCCACGGGCTCGGTCCCGGCCCGGAGGAGGCCCTCGATCCCGAGGGCGAGCGAGCGGAGTTCCTCCCTCGTCGTGCCGTACACCGGGACGGTCGGCTCTCCCTCGGGGGAGTCGCCCAGGAAATCCGCGCAGTAGAGGGGGGTCACGAAATCGGAGCCCGAGATCAGGGACGCGTATTCGTCGTAGTCCTCGATAGCCTCGGGGAAGAAGACGTAATACCGAAGGCCGGTATCCGCGAGGGGAGGGCGCTGCCATGCCGGCTCGAAAAGACGCTCGCGGTCGAGGAAGCCGGCGTAATCGGCCTTCAACGCGGCAAGGTCGCGGTCTTCCTCATCGAGGGCGGCTTTACCGAGCGGGGCGGTTTTCTTTTCCCACAGCTGAAGGGACGGCAGGAGCCTCGCCATCCAGGGCGAGAACACGGCCCCGGTATCGGCGTAGTCCGGAGGGATCAAACTGGTAAAGAATCCGCTCTCGCGGTTGCGGCGGGCCAGGTCCATGGCGTAGAGGCGACGGATAACCGATGAAACCGGCCGCTTGTCGCGAAGCCCGGCCTTGACCGCCTGCTCCTTGAAACGGTCCCATGCGATGAACCGGGAGGCTTCGACCGTATCGTCGCCGAGTATCCCGAGAGAGGCCTCCAGCCAGAGCCTCGCGGCTATCTCGGAGGGAAACACGAATACCGAAGACGCGTCGCGGCCTTTTTCCCTGATCGTTCGCTCGACGGGATTCACGGTTTTCTACACGTCCGACGACTTGATCTGGTCAAGCTCTTTCTTGACGCGGTTGAATTCGTTTCTGATCTGGACGGTCTGGTTCGACTGTCTCGCGAGCCGTTGGGCAAGGAGCCGGGACAGGAAGATGCCGTAGTGGGGGTGTTGGCGTATCAGGCTTATGAATTCCATCTTGGGTATCTTGACGAGCGAGCCGTTCCCGACGGACATGATCGTCGCGGACCTGCGGTCGTTGAGCAGGAAGGACATCTCCCCGATGAAGATATCGTTCGGGGTCAATACGGTTACCAGCTTGCGCTGGATATAGACGGCGTACTTGCCGGAGCGGATGTAGAAGAGGTCGTTCGAGACCTCGTCCTCGCGGCAGACGAGCTGGCGGTCCTCGAAGGTCAGGACCTGCTGTTCCTGCATGATCACCGGTATCAGGTTCGTGGAGTCCCTCTGATTGGCAATCTCGAACGAGGCCTCGTTGCCCTTGGCGTTGTAGGAAACCGACGATACGAAGGACTCGGCGAGCTTTATGCCCATGCCGTGAAGGCCCGCGGTCAGCTCCCCCGCGAGGCGCTTTCTCCAGTCGAAGCCCTCGCCATCGTCACGTACCGAGATGCGAGTCCTCATGTTGGAGATATCGTACGATATGTAGACCTTCTTGTTCGCGGCCTGGGGTTCCTTGCTTTTCGTCGCTATCAGGTCAAGCATGTTCTTTCCCTCGGAAAGCCAGGCCGTTTTCTCGTCGTAGCCGATCTTGCAGTTGCCGTGCTCCACCGCGTTCAGGAGCAGTTCCATCAGGGCGCCCTGTACCCCGGACCTTCCCTCGTCGTCGATGCGGTTGGTGTTGTAGAGGTAGCTCGTGATGAGGTTGCAATAGAACAGGATGTCCATGGGATCGTTGTCGCTCGTGAATGATCCCGTTTCGTTCGTGTTCATCTGCTGCTGCATCCCGCGGTTGAACAGGAACTGCTGGTTTTGCGTCAGGATGCGGAGGATGCGGTCGGCGTTCGCCTCGAAGTCGGGCCGCCTGAGGACGAGGAGGATGTTCGGGTCGCGTTCCTTCTCGAGGGTCGTTTTCTGCTGATGGTTGTTGACGATGGCGATAATGCCGCCGAAAAGAAGCCAGGGATCTTCGTGGATGACCTTCATGAGCTGCGTCGCGTTAACGCCCTCGTCGCCGAAGTCTATAATCTTGATCTCGGGAAGCTCGTAATTGAAATACGAGATGGTCTCTTCGCTCTGTTCGAGGATAATCGGGAAGAATTCTTCACCGGAATTGGCGCAGGCATTTTTAAAGGCGGAGACGGTGCTCCGCTTTTTACTCACTATGGGGATACTTTTCATGAATGCTCCACCCCTCCATTCTAGCATAAAATCGCGTTACGGACTATACTTTCCGGGAATATATGGAAAATGTCAAATTCTTGCCGGGCAAGCCGCTGCCCTTCGGGGCGACCGTCATGGAGGGCGGGGTTAATTTCAGCGTGTTTACCCGTAACGGAACATCCATAATCCTCGAATTGTTCCGTGAAGCGGACGCCGCCGAGCCGTCGTGTTCGTACACGCTTGATCCCCAATTGAACAGGACCGGTGACGTCTGGCACGTGTTCGTCGCGGGACTGGGAAGGGACGCGCTCTACCTCTACCGCGTTGACGGTCCGTTCCGCCCGAGCGAGGGCTTACGCTTCAACGTCCATAAATACCTTCTTGATCCCTACGCCAAGGCCCTGACCCCGTGCTCCATCTTCCGGAACATCGCCGCGGCGGCGCAAAAGCCTCCCCATATAGACGCGGACCTCGCGTATAACAGTACCCACACCGCCCTCGGCTTCCCGAAGTGCATCGTCGTCGACAGCGACGAATTCGACTGGGAGGGCGACCGCCCTCTCAATTATCCCTTACGGTACAGCGTTCTCTACGAAGCCCACGTCAAGGGACTCAGCGTGCATCCCTCTTCTCACGCCGCCCATCCCGGTACCTATCGGGGGGTTATCGAGTCCATCCCGTACCTCAAGGACCTCGGGATATCCAGCATAGAATTCCTGCCTATCCAGGAATTCGACGAGTTCGAGAACCCCTACGCGAATCCGAGAACCGGCGAGCGGCTGACGAACTACTGGGGATACAGCACCATCTCGTTCTTCGCCCCGAAGTCGGCCTATTCCTCCGATCGTTCGGGTTCCGGGCCCGTCCGCGAGTTCAAGGAGATGGTCAAGGCCCTCCACAGGGCAGGGATCGAGGTTATCCTCGACATCGTCTTTAACCATACGGCCGAGGGAAACGAGCGCGGGATTACCATGAGCTTCAGGGGTTTCGACAATCCCGTGTACTATATGCTCGAGGACAACAGGCGTTACTACCGTAACTACTCCGGCTGCGGCAATACCGTCAACTGCAACCATCCCGTCGTCCGCGGCTTTATCCTCGATTGCCTGCGCTATTGGGTCACCGAGATGCACGTCGACGGTTTCCGTTTCGATCTCGGCTCCATCCTGGGCCGCGACCAGAAGGGAAGGCTGCTCGAGAACCCGCCGATGCTCGAGCGGATCGCGGAGGATCCCGTCCTCCGCCAGACCAAGATCATAGCCGAGGCATGGGACGCCGGCGGCGCCTATCAGGTCGGCTGGTTTCCCGGCGGGCGCTGGGCCGAATGGAACGACAGGTTTCGCGACGACCTGCGGGTCTTTTGGCGCGGCGACGTGGGTACCGTGCACAACTTCGCGACCCGCATCACCGGCTCGTCCGACCTGTACCTCCGCGACGGGAGGAAGCCCTTCCACTCGATCAACTTCCTCACCAGCCACGACGGCTTTACCCTCAACGATCTGGTTTCCTACAACGGCAAGCATAACGAGGAGAACGGGGAAGCGAACCGGGACGGGAGCGACCACAACGCGAGCTACAACTACGGCTTCGAGGGGCCCGTCGACAATCCCGCCGTCGAGGCCGTGCGCAACAGGCAGGTAAAGAATTACCTGCTCTCTCTCCTGGTTTCCCTCGGCACTCCCATGATCCTGATGGGCGACGAGATCCGCCGCACCCAACAGGGCAACAATAACGCGTACTGCCAGGACAACGAGATCTCCTGGATGGACTGGGCCCTCCGCAAACGGCACGACGACGTGTTCCGCTTCGCGCGCGAGGTAATCCGTTTTCGCCGGAGCCATCCGGCCTTCCTTCGCCCGGAATTCCTCACGGGGAAGGACAGCTCGTCCCATTCGGCCCCCGATATCACCTGGTTCGACGAGCGGGCCAAAAACCCGGATTGGTCGAAGCTCGACCGGTTCATCGCGTACCGCCTCATGGGCACGCGGGCCGAGATCCAGGCCGATCGCGACGACAACGATTTCTATATCATGTTCAACGCCTCTCCCCGGGATATCACGGTGACCGTCTGTCCTCCCCCCCCGGGAAAGACCTGGCTTCGGGTTATCGATACCTCCCGTGATCCCCCCGACGATATCCTTGAAGCGGGTAAGGAAGAACCTCTCCCCGGAAAGGACAAATACGTCATTCTGGCCCGCAGCAGTGTTGTACTCATTTCCAGAATCGTGTAATCTGACCTTATAAACCGGTTTACTTGAAGGAGACGCATCCATGGAGTTTGACAAGGAAAAATTCAAGGCCTCGATCCGGACGAGGCTCAAGCGCCATTACGGAAAGAATCTCGAAGAGGCCAACAAGCACGATATCTACGACGCCGTTTCGACCGCGATCATGGATCACATACAGACCAACTGGATGGCCACCAGGAAACAATACGAGGAGGGCCAGGTCCGCCAGATGTACTATCTCTCGGCGGAATTCCTCATGGGCCGCGCCCTCGGCAACAACCTCATCAACTTCGGGATCATGGACGAGGTTCGCGAGGCCCTGGACGAGCTCAATTTCGACTATAACCTGATAGAGGACGAGGAGCCCGACGCCGGACTCGGAAACGGCGGTCTCGGCCGCCTTGCCGCCTGTTTTCTCGATTCCCTCGCGACCCTCGATTACCCGGGGCAGGGATACGGCATCCGGTACCAGTACGGGATGTTCGAGCAGCGCCTCAAGGACGGATACCAGGTCGAATACCCCGATAACTGGCTCAAGCACCGCGATCCCTGGGAGGTCAAGCGCTCTGACCTTGCCGTCAATGTGTGCTTCGGCGGTAAACCCGTCACCGAGAAGGACGCGAAGGGGCGCATCAACTTCAAGCTCGTCGGCGCCGAGGAGGTCACGGCAACCCCCTACGACACGCCGATTCTGGGATATCATACCCGAACCGTGAACCGCCTCCGCCTCTGGGAGGCGAGCTCCGAAAACGGCTTCGACCTCCAACTTTTCAACGAGATGCACTACATGCGGGCGGTCGAGCGCCAAAACAGCGCCGAGAACATCTCGCGCGTCCTGTACCCGAACGACTCCGGCCCGTCGGGTAAGGCCCTCAGGCTCAAGCAGCAATACTTCTTCGTCTCCGCGAGTCTCCAGGACCTGGTATGCAAGTTCAAGCGCGACCACGGCACGGACTTCAACCTCTTCCCGAAATTCAACGTGATACAGCTCAACGACACCCATCCGGTCGTCGCGATCCCGGAGTTGATGCGCCTCCTGATGGACGAAAACGGGATGGGTTGGGACGAGGCCTGGGAGATCGTGACCCGGACCTTCGCCTATACCAACCACACCATCCTGGCGGAGGCCCTGGAAAAATGGCCGATCGATATCTTCCAGGGACTCATCCCCCGGGTCTACCAGATCGTCGAGGAGATCAACCGGCGCTTCCTCGCCGTCCTTCGCGAGAAATTCCCCGGCGACTGGAAGCGGCAGAACCGCATGACCATCATCGGCGACGGGATGATCCGCATGGCCTGGCTCGCCCTCGTCGGCTGTTTCTCGGTCAACGGCGTCGCCGCCCTGCATACCGAGATCCTCAAGAAGTCGGCCCTTTCGGACTGGTTCAGCCTCTATCCCGAGAAGTTCAACAACAAGACCAATGGCGTGACCCAGCGGCGCTGGCTCCTTTCGGCGAATCCCCGGCTTGCGGCCTTCATCACCTCGAAGATAGGCCATGGTTGGGAGAAGGACCTTTCCCAGCTCAGGAAACTCGAGCCCTTCGCGGACGATCCCGCCTGCCTGGACGAATTCATGGAGATAAAGCGGCAAAACAAGGTAACCCTGGCGAAGTACCTCAAGGACACGCAGAACATCTTCATCGATCCGGACTCGATCTTCGACGTCCAGGTCAAGCGCCTGCATGAATACAAGCGGCAGCTGCTGAACGTCCTCCACGTCATGTATCTCTACAACCGGATCGTCGAGGAGCCGGATTTCGCCCTGATCCCGCATACCTTCATCTTCGGGGCCAAAGCCGCCTCGGGGTACCGCCGCGCGAAGAGCGTCATCAAGCTCATCAACTCGGTCGCTGACCGGATCAACAACGACCACCGGGTCAAGGGACGCCTGCGCGTCGTCTTCGTCGAGAACTACCGGGTATCACTCGCCGAGAAACTCTTCCCCGCCTCCGATATCTCGGAGCAGATTTCGACCGCGGGCAAAGAGGCCTCCGGTACCGGCAACATGAAATTCATGATTAACGGCGCGCTCACCATCGGCACGATGGACGGCGCGAACATCGAGATAGTCGAGGAGGCCGGGAAGGAGAACGCCTTCATTTTCGGGCTGTCAGCGGAGGCCGTGCAGAGGATAGACACCGACCATACCTACAACCCGCAGGACTTCCTCGCGGGGAACCCCCGCCTCGCCGCCGTGCTTAACCAACTCATCGACGGCACCTTCAACTCCGGCGCCGAGAGCCTGTTCCGCGAGCTCTACGACTCCCTCGTGTACGGGGTGGAGGGACAGCGCCCGGACGTCTACTACGTGCTGGCCGACTTCGATTCCTACGTCAAGGCCCACGAGGAGATCGCGGCGGCCTACGCGGACCGCCGCCGATGGGCGCGCATGGCCCTTCTCAACGTCGCGCGCTCGGGAAAATTCAGCTCGGATCGCACCATCGAGGATTACGTGCGGGATATATGGAAAATCGACCGGGTCGTGGTAGAATAACGCCATAAAGGGGATTTGACATGAAAAGAACGTTAGCCGTTTTGGCCGCCATCTGCCTCGTCGCCGTTTCGCTCGCGGCCCAGGCCGCGCCCAAGAAAGTCCTGTCCGGAAAGGACATAGAGGCCTTCATCGCGAACTTTGACGGTATTGAAAGAGATATGGACGCCCTCGGCGAGAAGTATGACGAGTACTTTGAGGCGGAGGATCAGGACGGGACGGCGTCTCCCTCCATGATCATTGCCCAGATGAGGGCCAGGAAGGTTCCCGAGGAGGTCAAAGCCATCCTCAAGAAGCACGGGCTTGGGGATAACGGCTTCGAGAAGATAATCGTGATCAGCGCCGGTTTCGGCGCCCTCGAGATGGACTCGTCCATCGCGGCCCAAGAACAGGAGTATGCCGACTATCCCGAGATGGCGGGATACCTCGATCAGGCCAAGCAGCAGACCTCGGAATTGAAAGCTTCCATCCATAAGGATGATCTTTCGCTGATTTCCACGCGCTCGAACGAGCTCCGAACCCTGTTTAACGAAGAAAGCGAAGAGTAAAATTTACGATGAAAGCCGGCTGAACGCCGGTTTTTTATGCACCATTGCTGTATTTTTATACAGAGAAATTCAAAATTTCCGCGTTTTTCCTGCATAATCTGTATACAATTACCCCTCCTAGATGATAATCTGTCTTATCCAGGGCCTTTTTTACCAAAAAGTGGTATATGAGACCGCGCAAACGCGGTCTTTTTTTAGGCCTCATGAGGAGTAAAGTTATGGCTAACGCGTACATTACTGACGTTCTTGCCCAGGTGAGGGCCCGGAACGCCAACGAGCCGGAATTCCTGCAGGCGGTCGCCGAGGTTCTTGAAACCCTCGAGCCGGCCGTAAACCAAATGCCGGAATTACAGAAGAACGCTATCCTTGAGCGGATCGTCGAGCCCGAGCGGACGATCATCTTCCGCGTCCCGTGGGTTAACGACGCGGGCAAGGTCTGCGTGAACCGCGGTTTCCGCGTTCAGTTCAACAGCGCCATCGGCCCCTACAAGGGCGGCCTCCGCTTCCATCCCTCGGTCAATCTTTCAATCCTCAAGTTTCTCGGTTTCGAGCAGGTTTTCAAGAACAGCCTGACCACCCTCCCCATGGGCGGCGGAAAGGGCGGTTGCGACTTTGATCCCCACGGAAAGTCCGACGCAGAGGTTATGCGCTTCTGCCAGAGCTTCATGACCGAGCTCTATCGCCACATCGGCGCGGATACCGACGTCCCCGCGGGCGACATCGGCGTCGGCGGACGCGAGATCGGCTATATGTTCGGCCAGTACAAGCGCCTTTCCAACGAGTTCACCGGCGTCCTTACCGGCAAGGGTCTTGCCTACGGCGGATCCCTCGTTCGCCCCGAGGCGACCGGGTACGGATGCGTCTATTTCGCCGAGAATATGCTCGCCGTCAAGGGCGACGGCTTCAAGGGCAAGGTGTGCGCCGTTTCCGGTTCCGGCAACGTCGCCCAGTACTGCGTCGAGAAGCTTAACCAGCTTGGCGCCAAGGCCGTTACCCTCTCCGACTCCGACGGCTTCATCTACGACGCCGACGGGATCGACGCCGAGAAGCTCGCCTTCGTCATGGACCTCAAGAACGTCAAACGCGGCCGCATCAGCGAGTACGTCAAGAAATTCCCGAAGGCCGTGTACACCGCCGGCAAGCGCCCTTGGGGCACCAAGGTCGATTGCGCCTTCCCCTGCGCCACCCAGAACGAGGTCTCCGCGGATGAAGCCGCTACCCTCGTGAAAAACGGCTGTATCCTCGTCGCTGAAGGCGCCAATATGCCCTCTACCCCCGAGGCCGTCGAGATCTTCCAGAAGAACAAGGTTCTGTTCGCCCCCGGCAAGGCATCGAACGCGGGCGGCGTCGCCACCAGCGGTCTCGAGATGAGCCAGAACTCCATGCGCCTTTCCTGGTCCCGCGACGAGGTTGACTCCAAGCTCAAGGGCATCATGAAGAGCATCCACGACAACGCCTACTCCGCCTCGAAGCAGTTCGGGGGAGAGGGCAACTACATCATGGGCGCGAACATCGCCGGCTTCCTCAAGGTCGCCAACGCAATGCTCGCCCACGGCGTCGTCTGATAATCGCGCCGTAAAGCTCCAATACCTTTACGGATCGGTTTCAAAAAGGGCTTTCTTCCGCGAATCGCGGGGGAAAGCCTTTTTTTACGCCCGGGTCCATGATAGAATCCGGTTGTATGGGAAGCGCGAGAAAATACGACGTCGTCTTTCTTGACGCCGACGGAACCCTGTTTGATTTCGAGCGGGCGCAGGCGGACGCGGTGCGGGGCCTGTTCGCGGACCGCGACATCGCACAGCTTGACGGCCTTGACGAGGCCTACGCAGAAATCAACGCCAGCCTCTGGAAAGATTATGAGAAGGGTCTCGTAACCCATGAATTCCTCGCCGTCGAGCGATTCAGGCGGCTGTTCTCGCGGTTCGGCATCGGCGTCGATCCGACGGAGGTTGGCCGGGCCTATCCGTCGTACCTCGCGAACAGCTCCGTTCTCTTCCCCGGCGCGGAGGAGATTTGCGCCTGGCTATCGGAGCGGTACACCCTGGCGATCATCACCAACGGCATGACGGCCGTCCAGCGGGGAAGGATCGCGAGAAGCCCGATCGCCAGGTACATCGCGGAGCTCGTCATCTCCGAGGAGGTCGGGTGCAAAAAGCCCGACGCGGCCATCTTCGAGATCGCGGCCGGGAGGGTTCACTGCGGCGACAAGTCCAGGATGCTGATCGTCGGCGATTCGCTTTCGTCCGACATCCTCGGCGGCAAGAATTTCGGGATCGATACCTGTTGGCTCAACGCGTCCGGGGCGCCTAAACCCGCCGATATACTTCCGACCTTCGAGATAGTCAACCTGCCCGCTCTGAGGGCCTTTCTGTAAATAGCGCTAACAGGGGAGGGACGTGTATGTTCGAGATTAAGCTCCTGAGCATCTGCGATTTTGACGAGGTCGTCGAGCTGTATAAGCAGATGGTCCTCGAGAACAAACTGTTCGACCGGAGGCTCGCCGGAGTCGAGGTCGATGACCGCACGATACGCAACATCCTCCAGTTCAGCTTCGACATCGAGAACGACCTGCTGTACGTCGCCTTTTTTCACAACAAGCCCGTCGGGTTCATCGACAGCACGCGCCTCGTCGCCGAGGGCAAGGATGACGAATGGTATATCAAATCGGTGTACCTCGACACCGAATACCGCGACCCTTCGTATTTTGAGCAGCTCGTCCAGAAAGTGGAGCGCGAGGTCCGCCAACGGGGGATCAAGGTAATCTTCTCGAACGCCTTGATCGACAACCGGGAAATAAATACACTGTGGGAAGGCATTGGCTATACCCTCAGGGACGGCCGAAGGGAAAAGGAACTGTAGACGGTGAAAAGGCGTTGCGCCTGGGTTGATGAAAACGACGAACTCTACGCGAAATACCACGACGAGGAATGGGGCGTACCCGTCCATGACGACCGGCATCTCTTCGAGATGCTGATCCTCGAGGGCGCCCAGGCGGGCCTGAGCTGGAGGACCGTGCTGAAAAAGCGGGAAGCCTACCGCGCGGCCTTCGACCGCTTCGATCCCGCGAAAGTAGCGCGCTACGGCGACGAGCGGACGGCGTCCCTGATGGCGAATCCCGGGATCGTGAGGAACCGTCTCAAGATTCTCTCCGCTGTGAAAAACGCCCGCGCCTTTCTTGCCATCCAGAAAGAATTCGGGAGCTTCGACCGATACATCTGGAACTTTGTCGATGGAAAGCCCCTCGACTGCAAATATACAAGCCTTGGGGACTTTACGACGACGACTTCCCTCTCTGACGAGGTTTCCAAAGACCTGAAAAAGCGAGGGATGACCTTCGTCGGGTCGACGATCATCTACGCGTATTTGCAGGCGATAGGGATCGTTAACGCGCACACGATCGATTGCTTCCGGCACTTGGAGCTTCGGTAGACGATATCACGATATCATTAATCAGGAAGGACCCATGAGAAAAATTCCCGCATTCATCACGACGGCAGCCAAGGGCTTGGTAGTCGGCTCGTCCATGCTCGTTCCCGGCGTCAGCGGCGGAACTACCGCGATCATCCTCGGGATCTACGATAAACTGATCCACGCGGTGAGCGCAATCTTCGAGGATTTCAGGAAACACCTGACCTTTCTCTGCGTATTCTGCGTCGGCGCCGGCGCCGGTCTCCTGCTTTTCTCGCGCTTCATGCTCTGGGCCGTCGAGACCTGGGAGCTCCCCATGATGTTCCTGTTTCTCGGGGCCATAATCGGTAGCGTCCCGATGCTGTATCGCCAGGCGAAGGTCGAGCGCTTCAATCCGGTTTATATACTCTTCGCCGTGATCGGGGTCGCCATCGTCCTCTCCCTTGGGTACCTGCCCAAGCCCGAAGGCGACTTCTCGGGTTCCATGGTCGCCCACATGGGCATGCTGTTCGCGACGGGCGTGATCATCGCGGTGGCCATCGTCCTTCCCGGGATCAGCACCTCGCACATGCTGTTGATCCTCGGGATGTACAACACGACCCTCGAGGCGATCAAGACGATGAACCTTCCCTTCCTCGTGCCGATAGCGCTCGGCGGCCTTGCCGGGATTTTCCTGACGACGAGCCTTCTGGAAAAGGCCCTGACGAGATTTCCCCGCGTTTCCTACTTCATGATCATAGGCTTCGTCCTCGGCTCCATCATCGACGTCTTTCCCGGATTCCCCATCGGCGCGGGAATCCCCGTGTGCGCCGCGACCTTTATCGCGGGCTTTGCCCTGATAACCCTCATCACGAGGCAGGCGAAGGAGTAGCGCGATGGTCAGTCCGATCGAGCTCGCGACGGAACGTCTCATCGTGCGCGATCACCTTGAGAGCGACCTTCCGGGCCTCGCCAGTCTCCTGACGCGGACGGACGACATGTACTACCTTCCCGAACTCTTCGCTCCCGACCTTGACGCGGCCCGAAGAAACCTTGAGGAAGCCCTGCGCGAGCGAGACCGTCCCGAACGGCGAAAGTATTTCTTCGCGCTTGTGGACCGCGCGAGCGGGGAGTACGTCGGGGAGATGGGCTTTACGCTCGAGGATGAGTCCCCTTCCGGGTCCCGGGTATCAAATAGATACCTTGCCGACCTCGGCTATTTCATCAAGCATGAGTTTTGGGGAAAGGGAATCGCGACCGAGGCGGGAAGGAAGGTCATTGAGTTCGGCTTCGCGCGAGCCGGTGTGTGGAAATACAAGACCGGTTGCCTCGCGGAAAACGCGCCCTCCGAGCGCGTCATGGTAAAGCTCGGCTTCAGGAAAGAGGGCGAACTCAGGCGGCACCAATGGCACGAAGGCGAGTGGAAGGACCGCCTTGTCTACGGACTCCTGCGCGAGGATCTCGGCGCGGGAGGTTATCCTTCATAAACCCGTTTATCTCGGATAGGTCGAGAGGTTGATCTCGGCCCTGCTCCAGAGCGCCTTCGAGCCGTCGTCCTTCTTTCCGCTTTCGGCGAATTCCGAGTCGATCGCGCGCGTGAACGAGGCCCGCTCGGCCGCGGCGAAGTCGAGCCCGCCCTTAAGATCGCGGACCCGGCGCGCGAAATCCCGGTGGAGGGCGCTTTCATTGGTCGAGGCTATCGCCTCGACGCGGTCATCGCCGAAGGGCTCCCCCACGACGAGCCTGAACGAGGGGTCGTCAGGCGGTGGAATCAGGAGGACCTCTCCCTTTTTCACGAAGCACTCGGGATGAAAGCGGTTCGGGAAAAGAAGGACGGTAGCGCCGTTGCTCTGGTGATCGAGGATCAACAGGTAGGAATCGCGTTCAGCCTGGAATTTAAATGAAACAGGCTCTCCCGCCCTGAACTGTGTTCGCCCGTCCGCCGTCGAGAACGACAGGCCGAACTGAACCGGAATCTTTTCCTCCCTGGCCTTCAGCTCCTTGATGGTCGTGACCGAGGCGTTCCAGCGCTCAAGCATCCTCTCCTTTTCCTTTTGGGGATACTTCACGAGAAGCCATGCGCGCCAATATTTTCCAGTCTTATCGGTCGCGGTTCCCGAGACCTCGCAGTTGACGAGGGCAAACTCGGGCGAAACCTCGAGACCAGCCGACTCGAGCGCCGGGGCTATGCCGATGCGCTCCATGATCAGGGTCTTTGCGGAACGCACCGCCTTCCGGACAGCGTCCTGCTCGCTTGTCCCGTCCGTCGACGATCCCCGCTCGTACATGAATTCGTCGTCGTCCTTGTGGGGGCTTTCCCACCAATAGGGCTGCTCCGCGAAGGAGAGGCCGGAGAGGAACAGGATCAGGGCGATTAGCGCGGTTTTGACTTTCATTCGGGGATCTCCCCGGCGCGCGACGCGGAGCGGGCGACGCGGAATCCCCTTGAGCCGTTCGCGTTGCCGCCGTCGTCATCCTCCCGACACCAGGGATACATCTCCTTTTTCCCGTCGTCCCAACTGCCGCCCCTGAGTATGTGGTTGGAGCCGTCAAACGGTCCCCGCGGATCAACCTGATCTTCCCTCGTGTAGTCTTCCTCGAAGTCCCAGCACCATTCCTCGACGTTTCCGCTCATGTCGTACAGCCCGAACACGTTCGCCTTCTTTTTGCGTACCGGCTGGGTGCTGTCGAGGGCGTTACTCTCGTACCAACCGGCCTCCGAGGGATCGTCGCTTCCCGCGTAGGTAAGGCTTTCCCCGGTCAGGCCGCCCTTCGCCGCGTATTCCCACTCGGCCTCCGTTGGCAGGCGGTATCCGTTGGCGGACCAATCGCATCGGACGTCGAATTTCTCTTCATTCAATTTCGAGTACAGGGTGTTTCCGAGCTCCTCGAGAAAATTGGAGGGCATGTGTTTTTTCATTTCCCGATAATCCGGGTCTTCATACTTGCCGAGCGCGTAAACCGGGGTGAGGCCCTCCCGTTCGCTGAGCGCGTTGCAGTACAGTATCGCTTCGTACCAGGTAACGCATTCTACGGGCCGTGAGGGATCCCTGAAGGCGCTCGGGTTGTTCCCGACGACGGACTCGTACTCTGCCTGGGTAACCTCGGTCACGCCGATAAGGTACGGGCTGAGGGTAACCTTGTGGTGCCGAGCCCGGCCGATATAGAAGGTGCCTCCATCGACCGAGACCATCGCGGGACTCAGGTGGGCCTTGGCGGGGGGAGCGGCTTTCGTTACGAAGTTCGCCGCCTCTCCGCTATCGGCGGCCTTGACCGCTTCCCTCGGGGGATTTGCTTCCGCTCCCGCAGGCCGTTCCGTCGGTATCCCGGCGAGGTAAATTGGCTCGAAGGTTTGGTTGTATTCGCCGGGAATCTGCGCCCCGCCCGTTTTCTCGGAGACCTGCTTGCGGACTTCCATCAGGATCTCCTGGAAGCTCTTGCCCTCCTGGCGGATCGCCGCGCAGAGCGCCGGGGTAAAGAGCCCATCCTGGGCGATGTTGCCGGCCTCGGCCGAGTATACCAGGATAGAGTTCCGCGGGCGTACCGCCATGACGGAAAGCCCCCGTCCCGTGCCTCGGCCCGTCGCGGCCGGCAGGGGATTGTTCCGGCACGCGTCAAGCACGACGACGTTGGCGCTCGTTCCCGCGGCATCCAGACTGGCCATGATCTCGTCCAGCGCGACTGATCTCGTCTCGACCCGGCGTTCGTCCGGGATTTCGGCGTTCGACGGAATGAGATAATTCTTCCCGTTGACCTGGATCCCGTGCCCGCCGTAATGGAAGAAGGCGATTCCTCCCTGCCTCTTGAGCGTCTCCTCGAAATCCAAAATCGCGTCCATCATGCCTTCCCTGCTCGCGTCCTCAAGGAGGGTCACCGAGAATCCGATGTCCCGCAGGGCGTCGCGGAGTCCCCTTGCCTCGGCGATCGGCGTCGCGAGGCTCGCGAAGTTCGCGTATCGCGCGTTGGCTATGAGCAGGGCGTTTTTCTGCTGCGCGTTCGCCAAGGGCGCCGCGAACATCATGAGGCATACGGCGACGGCCGCGATGGCGCGCGTTCGCGAACGTTTGGTCGATACGATGGAATAAGGCTCTTTAATCATGGAGGATCCCCGTTGAATCATTTGGTACGATATTATGTATAGAGTATAACATTTCTTGGGGATAATCATGTCCCCGATGAACGGTTTTCGGGGTTTATCGCTTTGTGCGAGTGTTCGCCGCCACTCGCGTCACTTCTCCGAAGTATCGGCTTCAAGTCCGGCAATCCGCGCTCTGATCGCCTCCAGTTCGCCCGCAAGATACGATTCCCGCACGCTCAGGAGTTCGCGCTCATTGGTGGGCGCGACCGGGGCCCGACATCCGTTTCCGCTCGTTCTCCCGAATCCCCGGGCTCCGCATCCTCGGCCAAAAAAGCGACCGAAGCCGCCTCGTCCGGTCATTGGACCTTGCCCCATGGGGCCTCTTCCATTTCCTCTTGGCATATCATACCTCCTGTGGTTGATCTGCCGGTATTAAGCATAAAACGTGCCATCCATCGGAGAAATCGCGGGACGCTATGTCTTGCAAGGATTTGCGGTGGATATTTGATGAATTCAAAAAGGATGAGTAATGTACTTATTTCAGTAATGCAATTACAGATTGCATCATTGCACTCATGCAACTACTACTGGTTCAATGTAGCAGATGAATCTCCGTAATAATCGGCAGTATACGCCGATTTACCCGTTGGCACGGTATTTGCAATAGATACCAGGGGGCAACACATGAAAATAGCAATAACGGCAGCGGGCAACACGCTCGAGTCTAATCTTGACCAGCGCTTCGGGCGTGCGGCCACGTTTATCGTCTATGATACGGATACGGACGGGTTCGAGGTAATCGACAATACTCAAAACCTCGAGGCGGCGCAGGGAGCGGGGATTCAGTCTGCCCAGCACGTCGTAAACGCGGGCGCTCAGGCTTGCATTACCGGACATACCGGTCCGAAGGCTTTCGCGGTTCTTTCGGCCGCAAAAATTCCCGTATACCTTGCTGGTCCGGGGTCCGTTCGCGACGCCATAGAGGCATGGCGAAGCGGCTCGCTCAAACAGATATCGGGTGCCGACGTCGAGGGCCATTGGGTATGAAAATCGCCGTAGCCTCGGGAAAGGGCGGTACGGGCAAGACGACGATATCGGTATCCCTCGCGCTTTCAGCGTCCGGTCCGACGCTGCTCCTGGACTGCGACGTGGAAGAGCCGAATGCCGGGCTTTTTCTCGCCCAGGAAAATATCCGTGAAATTCCCGTGACAGTCCCCGTTCCCGTCCTTGACGAGGGTACGTGCGTCAAGTGCGGCGCCTGCGCGCAGTTCTGCGAATTCAACGCGATCGTCCACATGGGGCCGATCGTGATGATCTTCCCCGAGCTTTGCCACTCATGCGGCGGTTGCGCCCTTGTATGTCCCGTCAACGCGATTCATGAAGAGGCCTCCCGGGTGGGACGATTACCGAAAGCACGGTTTCTCGAATCGATGCCTCGGGGAAGGGGGCTTCTGCCCTTACCTTCATGCAAGGGTTGCTTACAATCGGAAACACCATGTCCCCTCCCGTGATTCGGGCCGTGAAGGATAGGGCAGAACGTTCTCTTGCGGACGGTGATGCCCGGGACGAATCGTTTGTCGTAATAGATGCGCCTCCGGGCACCTCCTGCCCGATGTGCACGACGGTGACCGGGGTGGATTACGTTATCCTGGTAACCGAACCTACACCCTTCGGCTTGCACGATCTTGATCTCGCGGTCAAGACGGTGCGGAAGATGGGATTGCCGTTCGGCGTGGTAATCAACCGATGCGATTCGGGTGACGATCGCGTCATCGCGTATTGCGCGAGGGAAGGAATCCTCCTGCTTATGCAGATTCCCGAGGACAGGAGGATAGCCGTGGGATATTCCGAAGGAAAACCGCTCGTGGATTCGGCGCCGGAATACCGGACAAAATTCGCGGCCCTGGCGGATCTCCTTTCCGACGAGATCCGGGCCAAAAGGAATGCAGGATGAAGGAAATCGTCGTTATAAGCGGGAAGGGCGGTACGGGAAAGACGAGCCTGACGGCGGCGTTTGCCTCGATAGCGTCAAAGGAAGGAAAGGCCGTCTTCGCGGATTGCGACGTTGACGCGGCAGACCTTCATCTCGTGTTTGCCCCTGAAATTCGGGAAAGACATGAATTCATCAGCGGACACGTCGCCCGTATCGACCCGGGTACGTGTATCGCCGCGGTAAAACCGGAAGGCTGCCGAAGATGCATGGAGCTGTGCAGGTTTGACGCCGTCGTTCCCAGTCCGGATGGAAGCGTTCGCATTGACGAGGGTTCCTGCGAGGGCTGTGGCGTGTGCGTCCGTTTTTGTCCGGTACAGGCGATCGCTTTCCCGGAAAGGCGGTGCGGGGAATGGTACGTGTCGGAAACGCGTTTTGGCGCGTTTGTTCACGCGGCGCTCGACACGAGGGCCGAGAATTCGGGAAAGCTCGTGACTACGGTGCGGAAAGAGGCGAAGCGCATCGCTGTGGAACGGGGCTCGGACTGGATTATCGTCGACGGCTCTCCCGGAACGGGATGTCCCGTCATCGCCTCCATCACGGGCGCGGATACCGTCGTTGTCGTCACCGAGCCGACCTTGTCCGGGCAACATGACCTTGAAAGGGTCGCAAGCCTCACGCGCCATTTTGACATCCCGTTATGCGTATGCGTCAACAAGGCCGACATCAATCCCGCGCAGGCGGAGGAAACGTCCCGCTGGTGTGAGCGAAATTCCATCCCCTTTCTTGGGATGATACCCTATGACCGCGACGTGACCCGGGCCCAGATCAGGGGCGAAAGCGTCATTGAATACCAGGAGGCGAATCCCGGGAATGACGCCGAAGGGGCCATCGTTTCCCGGGTCATTACGGGAATTTGGGATGCGGTGCGGAAAATGAATTCTTGAGGACCGGGGCGGGTAGCCGCCCCGTGTTTCTTTGTTGCAAGTAATCATATTGCATCTGTGCAATATATGTCGTACCTTAACGGTATGAGCGAAGACAGCTTCACCTCCAACATTCTCGAAAGTATCTCTGACGGAGTGTTTACGGTTGACGGGAATTGGAAGATAACCTCGTTCAACCGCGCCGCCGAGCGCATCACCGGGGTTTCGCGGAAAAACGCGCTGGGACAAAACTGTTTCGAGGTATTCAAGTCGAACATGTGCGAGTCGGCGTGCCCCCTGAAGCGAACCATGAAAACAGGAAAGTCGCTTATCGACCGCGCCGGGTTTTGCGTGACGAAAAAGGGAAAGAGAATACCGATAAGCGTTTCGACGGCACTGCTCCTCGACGGAAAGGGAAGGGTTCTTGGCGGGGCGGAGACCTTTCGCGACCTGAGCGAGCTCGAGGAACTCAAGAAAGAGCTTGAGTCGCGGGGACCAAATCCGGTATTCCGGAGTAAAAGCAAGTCGATGGAACAACTGTTGGCGATGCTTCCCGCCGTCTCGGATTCCACGAGTTCCGTGTTGATACAGGGCGAGACGGGCACGGGCAAGGAAGTCCTGGCTCGAACCATCCATGCACTGAGCCCCCGCAAGAATGGGCCGTTCGTCGCCGTAAACTGCGGCGCGTTGCCGGAAAGTCTCCTTGAGTCCGAGTTGTTCGGTTACAAGAAGGGCGCGTTTACAGGGGCCGACAGGGACAAGCCCGGACGTTTCGCGCTCGCCGAGGGCGGAACCCTCTTTCTCGACGAGATTGGGGATATAACGAAATCTCTGCAGGTCAAGTTGCTTCGGGTTCTCCAGGAACATGAATATGAGCCGCTTGGCGGTACCAAGCCGGTTAAGTCCGATATCCGCCTTGTATCGGCGACGAACAAGGATCTGTCGGCGCTTATCGCCGATGGCAGTTTCAGGCGCGATCTTCTGTATCGCGTAAACGTCATCAACCTTATCTTGCCGCCGCTCAAGGAAAGGACCGAGGATATCCCCGACCTTGCCTCCGGATTCTTGCTGTCGTGCTCGACCCGGATGAACAAGAGGATCGACGGCTTTTCCCCCGAGGTATATTCCCGTTTTTTCGCGTATGGATGGCCCGGGAACATCCGGGAGCTCGAGAACGTCATCGAGCGTATGGTCGTGCTGGCGACCTCGCCCATTATCGGGAAAGAACTGCTTCCGCCCGAGCTGGCTTCGGCGTCGGTCGTCGTAAAGGACGCGATGAAGAGCGGAAGTCGCGACAAGATAGAGCATGTACGAAACGAGGCGGAGCGGGAATGTATCGTTCAGGCGCTCGACGCCCATGAGTGGCGGCGGTCGGAGACCGCTGCGGCTCTCGGAATGGACAAGGCGACGCTCTGGCGCAAGATGAAACGGCTGGGGATTGTGGAAGCTGCGACTTGACTTTCTCTTAATGTTATACTAGGTTAACTATGGTTCCCGGGAACCGCATCGCACAAGCCGGGGACACAGAGGAATCCAATGAATCAGTCTCTCGTAAATCTGGAGCCCGGGCAGACCGGGTTGGTGAGGAAATTGGACGGAGGCCGGGCCCTGATCGCCCGTCTCGCGGCGCTCGGGTTTACCATCGGGGCTCCGGTCAAGGTGGTCAGGAAGAGCTCCGGGGGCCCGCTCCTCGTGTGCATCCGCGGTACCCAGATTGCGCTTGGCCGCGGAGAGGCCGCGAAGATCGGGGTTGCCCCCGCGAACGAGGAGATACCGTGCGCGTTGAAGCAGAACGCCGCCTTTACCATAGCCCTCGCCGGTCAGCCGAACGTCGGGAAATCGACCGTGTTCAACCTGCTCACGGGCCTTAACCAGCATGTCGGCAACTGGACGGGCAAGACGGTCGAGCGGAAGGCCGGGGTGTACGAATACATGCGCAAGTCGTACTCCATCGTGGATCTTCCCGGTACGTATTCGCTCTCGGCGAACTCCGAGGAGGAGTTGATCTCCCGCGAATTCATACTCCGCGACAAACCCGATCTCGTCGTGGCCGTCGTGGACGCCGCCTCCCTCGAGCGAAACCTGTATCTCGTCGCCGAACTCCTCCTGCTTCCGTCCCCGGTGTTGCTCGCGCTCAACATGATGGACGTCGCGCACAGCGAGGGAATAAAGATAGAGCCCAAGGTTCTCGAGTCCGCGCTCGGGATTCCGGTCGTTCCCATGGCCGCATCGCACGGGCAGGGAATCGCCGAACTGCAGGAGGCGATAGCCCACATGCTCGAGGACAAGAGCGAGTACCACCCCTGCCTTCCCACGATCCTTCCCGCGCACCAGCCGGTTCTGGACTCGGTCGAGAATCTAATACGCGCCTACGTGCCTGAAACCTACCCGGTCGATTGGGCCGCCCTCAAGCTTCTCGAGGGCGATGAGCAGCTTTCCGCCCTGATGAAGGCCGCGATGCCGGAATCCGAATGGAAGGCCGTCGACGCGCTTCTCTACCAGCACGAGGACGCCGTCCTCGACATAGCCGGCGCGCGGTACCAATGGATCGGCCGCATGGTGCGCGTCGCCGTGTTCCAGCCGCCCGTCTCGAAGATGGGCCTGACGGCGAGGCTCGACCGCTGGTTTACCCATCCATTCTTCGGCTCCGTGGTATTGCTCTCGCTTTTGGCCGGGGTTTTCGCGTTGACCTTTTCCATTGGGGGACCCCTGCAAGGGCTCCTCGGCGGCGGTATCCAGTCTCTCGGCGACTCCCTTCGCTCGGCGATGGCTGCGTATCCCCGGTGGATCCCCGAGCTTCTCGCAGGCGGTATCCTTAACGGCCTCGGGATGGTCCTGACCTTCCTGCCGATCCTGGCTATCTTCTACTTCTCCCTCGGGCTGCTCGAGGATACCGGCTATATGGCCCGCGCGGCGTATCTCGCCGACCGGGTGATGCATATGATGGGCCTCCATGGAAAGAGTTTCATGCCGATCCTGCTCGGATTCGGGTGCAACGTTCCCGCAGTTCTCGGGACCCGGATCATCGAGTCGAAGAATGCCCGTATCCAAACGGCCCTCATGGTTCCGTTCGTTCCCTGCTCGGCGCGACTCGCGGTGCTTGCCGTACTCGCCCCGATATTCTTCGGGAACGCCGCCTTCGTCGTTACCGTCGGCCTGGTCGGCGCGAATATCCTGATACTCTGCGCCCTCGGGCTCGCGCTTCACACCGTGGCCTTCGAGGACGAGCACGTCGCCTTTATCATGGAACTCCCCCTGTATCACCTGCCGAATCCGAAGACGATCGGCCTCTATGTCTGGAACAATCTCGTCGACTTTCTCAGGAAAGCCGGAACGATAATATTGATAGCGTCGCTTGCCGTATGGGTCGTCTCGTACTTTCCCTCCGGAAACATCGAGACGAGCTGGCTCGGGGCCTTCGGCAAGTGGCTTGAGCCCGTAAGCCGCCTCATCGGCCTGCCCTGGCAGGTGTTCATCGCCTTGCTGACGAGTTTCGCCGCGAAGGAGAACACGATCGCCACGCTCGCCGTACTCTACGGCGATATCGCCACTGCCCTGCCGCAGGCGGTAAGCGTCGCGGCCGGCGTCGGCCTCATGGCCTTCCAGCTGTTGTTCGTTCCCTGCGTAGGAACGATTGCCGCGATCAAGCAGGAAACGGGCTCGCTCAAGTGGACCGCGTTCAGCGTCGTCCTGATGACGGTTCTCGCATTCGGCGCGAGTTTTCTCATCTATCAATTGGGGAGTTTGCTCTGATGTTGCGAAAATTGTTGGGCCTGATCGCGGGCGGGGACGCGTTCAGCGTCGAGGACGCGTCCCGGATACTCGGGACGAGCGCGGACGCCGTCGGCGGGATGATTGCGCAGTTGGTGTCCCTCGGGTATCTTGAGGAGGCGCCCTCGGGTTGCGCCTCGCTCTCCTGTGGCTCGTCGAAGGGCCCTTTGTGCGCTGGATGCCCGTCCGCCGGAAGCTGTCATGGCGGTTTTTTCAAGGATGCGCGGGGAACCGTGCGCCTGGTGACCCCGAAGGGCTTTGCCGCCGTCCGGGAGTCGCAGTAGTATCCGGTCTCAGGCGCGCCCCTTAGTCCCGAGCCTGGCCGCAATCTCGGCCGCCTCGCTGACGAAATGCGCGCAGGGCCGTTTGGCGTAGTATTCCGCGTTCCTCACCGATGGGTCGGGCTTGGGCAGGCATCCCGCCTTGAGCAGGAGTTCCCTGCAGCAGACGGTCCCGAATTTTTCCTTGAACTCCGCTATCCCCGCACGGACCCTCGTGTATAATTCCGTCTTCGCGGCGTTGTCGTGCGGATCATACGGACCGTAGAGGAGGCCGAGCGCGTAAACCATGCCGGTCACCGCGCCGCAGGTTTCCCTCGATCCGCCTATCCCGCCGCCGAAACCCGCCATCGTGACGAGCGTCAATTCCGGATCGACGCCCGCTTCCTCCGCGAAGGCCGCCGCCGTGGATTGGGCGCAGTTATACCCCTTGCTAAAAAAATCGACCGCTTGTTCCCCGTTATTCATTCTGTCCATTCTCCTGTTGTCAGTGCAAAATAGCGCGCGGCAGGATTCCGTGCAAGGGGTGATGGGCTCTCGCGGAACGTGGTTGTGGTACTGGAATTGCAGTGATGCAATATACTCGCAATGAGTTGCATGAATGCAATACAGAAGCGTGCAAAAAGGCCGATATCGGCTTGTTTGCTTCCTGGCACGGTAATTGCAAATGGATATAGCATGAAGCTTGCCATATCGGCCTGGAACGGTCGCGTCGCGCCGGTCTTCGACGTATCGCGAAGGTGTCTGATACTCTCCGGCGAAGAAATCCTCAGCCTTCCCGATTGCGTCGACTTCCCGGGAGACGGAGCCCCCGAGAAGGCGAGGTTCCTCCGGGAACGCGGCGTAGAACTGCTTGTCTGCGGGGCGATATCGGGCGAGTATGAGGAACAGCTACTCGAGAGCGGTATCTCGACGGTATCCTTCATAGCGGGAGAGCTTCGAGAGGTGTATGAGGCCTGGAGATCGGGGTCTCTTGAAGGCAAGCGTTTTTCCATGCCCGGATGCGGCTGTCCCCGGCGAAGATGCCGGGGAAGGCACGGAAGGGGATGTTCCGGTAATTTGAGTCTGTAGGAGAAAGCATGTCAATTGAAACGGTAAAGATGGATGGTGTGGCGAGGAAATATATCGTCATGTCGGGTAAGGGCGGGGTCGGTAAAAGTACCGTCGCGGTAAACCTCGCGACGAGCCTTGCCCTGCAGGGAAAACGGGTTGGACTCCTGGACGTGGATATTCATGGGCCGAGCGTGCCGACGATGCTTGGTATCGCCGGCCACAAGCTCATGACAGATGGCGAGAAGATCCAGCCCCTGCACATACCCGAACTCGGGAATCTCAAGGTGATGTCGATCGGGTTTATGCTCGAGGCGGAGGATGCCCCGGTGATCTGGCGGGGACCCATGAAGAACGGCGTGATAAAACAGTTCCTCGAGGACGTCGACTGGGGCGAGCTTGATTGCCTGATAGTGGACTGTCCCCCCGGAACCGGCGACGAGCCTCTCTCCGTTATCCAGCTGCTCGGCGACGCCGACGGGGCAATCGTCGTTACGACTCCCCAGAACGTCGCCGCGGTCGACGTGAGCAAATCGATCAATTTTTGCCGCCAGCTCGAACTCAAGGTGACGGGCGTCGTCGAGAACATGAGCGGCTTTGTCTGTCCCGAGTGCAAGAAGATTACCTACGTATTCAAGGAAGGCGGCGGCAAGCGCCTTGCGGAGAAATACGGGATTCCGTTCCTCGGATCGATTCTCCTTGATCCGGCCATAGGCGAAGCGGGCGATTCCGGCAAGCCGTACGTGGCTCAATTCAAGGATTCGCCGGTGAGCGAGATATATGCCAAGATCACAAGGAGCCTGATATGATGAAGATTGTTGTACCTGTTGCCGACGGAAAGCTGACACAGCATTTCGGTCATTGCGCCGGATTCGATTCCTTCGAAATAGCTGATGACGGCAAGACCGTCGTAAAGAAGGGCTATATCGAGGCCCCACCCCATGAACCCGGCCTTCTTCCCAAATTCCTCGGCGAGATGGGCGTGACGCACATTGTCGCCGGCGGCATGGGATCCCGTGCCCGCGATCTCTTTACCGAGCGAGGCATAACGGTATGCGTCGGCGCGCCCGCCGAGGCCTCGGACAAGATCGTCGAGAGTTATCTTGCCGGAACCCTGGTTACCGGTGTGAACGGCTGCGACCACTGATTACCATGAATACCGTCGAATCGTTGGATATCACGATTCTCGCCGATAATGCCGCATCCCTGCCGTATCTGGCGGAGCATGGCTTTTCGGCGTTCCTGGAGCTCCGAGGAACGGGGAATGCGGAAAGCGGATCGGGGGATACCCGCGTCGTCCTTTTCGATACCGGGATGGGGGCGATCTTCGCGAACGCCGCCTCCGCCGGAGTGGACCTTTCGCGGGTTACAGATATCGTTTTGAGTCATGGCCACTATGACCATACCGATGCCCTCTCGTCGGTCCTCGCGCGGTACCCCGGCGTCAGGGTTCACTCCTCTGCCGGCATCTTCCGGGACCATTACAGCATGAAGACCGGTGTGTGTCGCAAGATATCCCTCTCGGAGGAAAACCGGAGCGTTCTCGCGGCCCTGCCCGAAGGTCGCTTTGCGCCGTTCAGCGGGAACACGACGATCGCGGGAGACCTCGTGGGACTCGCCGAGGGGATTCCGCTCAAAGACCCGCTCGAACTGCCGAGCCCGCTTCTCTTCGCCGATTCCCGGTGCCGGGTTCCCGACTCGATCCCGGACGAGCTCGTTCTCTGGGCGGAAACCGATCGGGGTCTCGTGATCCTGACGGGCTGCTGCCACGCGGGCTTCGTGAATACCTGCGAATGCGTGCGCGCCCTTGCGCCCGACAAGCCGATCCTGGCCGTCATCGGCGGCTTCCACCTCGCGGGCGTTCCGGAAGATCGGCTTGCGTCAACCGCGGACTATATCCTCTCGCGGGACATCGAGCGGGTCATACCTTGCCATTGCACCGGAGACGCCGAGATCGACTGGCTTGCCAAGCGGCTGGGCCCCTGCGTGACGAAGGGCTCATGCGGTATGAGAATCCGATTGTAGATCGCCCCTGGTGATTCGCTCTCTTGAGGGGGCTCCGAAGAGGGACCAAGCGCAACCAAAGGTTGCGCCCGACTCCCGTTGAACCTTCAGCCTCGGCAATCAAACATAACCTTGTGGGTTATGTTTGATTGCTTTACAAATCCTTGCAGGATTTGTTTCGAACGAGGAAGGCCCCTAAAAGCTGAAGTTTTTAGGGGCCCCGTCTATTGCCATCGTGGTTTACACAATTTTGTCAGCAGTTCCGATTGATACAATCGCCGTTTATGGTGTATATTCTCATCGTGATGATCCATTAGCTCAGTTGGATAGAGCGGCTGCCTCCTAAGCAGCAGGTCGGACGTTCGACTCGTCTATGGGTCAAGAGGCTGAAATTCCACCGGATTTCAGCCTTTTTTTTAACCTAAGGAAGGCACTGGTTATGGAAGAACTCAAGCTCGATTTGACGAACCTCTCGAAGTCGTTTCCCGATTCCTTCACAGAAGAAGAGAAGGCGAAGGCCCAAACCCTGTTTCTGAAGCGCCTTTCGCTTGAGGGCCACAGGTTTTACAAGGGCAAGATCCAGATTCTGCCCAAGGCCGGCGTCTATGGCTTCAACTGGTTCAACGCCTGGTACACCCCCGGGGTCTCGAAGATATCGACGACGATCCGCGACGACAACGACGCATCCTTCGACCTGACCTGCCGGGGCAACATGGTCGCCGTCGTGTCCGACTCTACCCGCGTTCTCGGCGACGGGGATTGTACCCCTCCCGGCGGCATGGGCGTCATGGAGGGCAAGGCCTTCCTGATGAAGTACCTCGGCGGCGTCGACTGCGTTCCCCTGTGCATGGATTCGCGCGACGCGAACGGCAAGCACGACGCCCAAAAGATCATCGATTTCGTGAAGATGGCCCAGCCCTCGTTCGGCGCCATCAACCTCGAGGATATCTCCCAGCCGAATTGCTTCAAGGTTCTCGACGAGCTCCGCGACGCCTGCGACATCCCGGTGTGGCACGACGACGCGCAGGGGACGGCCTGCGTAACCCTCGCCGGCACGATCAACGCCCTCAAGCTTGTCGGGAAGAAAATCGGCGACGTGCGCATCGTCATGCTCGGCGCGGGCGCCGCGATGACGACCATCGCCCGGCTTCTCGTGGCCGACGGCGCCGATCCCGCCAAGCTCTGTCTCTTCGACTCGAAGGGCTCGCTGCACGCGGGCCGCGAGGACATCAAGGCCGACAAGCGATTTTACCGGAAGTGGGAGCTTTGCGAGACGACGAACCCCGAGCGTTTTGCCGACGAGGCCGCCGCCCTCAAGGGCGCCGACGTCCTGCTGGCGGCCTCGACCCCGGGCCCCGATACCGTGAAGAGCGAGTGGATACGCGGGATGGCGAGCAAGGCTATCGTCTTTGCCTGCGCGAACCCCGTGCCCGAGATTTATCCCTACGCCGCCAAGGCCGCCGGCGCGTACATCGTCGGCACCGGCCGAGGGGACTTTCCGAATCAGGTAAATAATTCCGTCTGCTTTCCCGGATTGCTGAAGGGGGCACTCCTCGTGCGCGCGCGGAAGATCACCGACGGGATGGCGATTCGCGCCGCCCATTCCCTCGCGGATTTCGCCGAGAAGAAGCCGGGCTTCGACGCCGAGCACGTCATGCCCACGATGGACGACTCGGCCGTCTTCGCCGAGGAGGCCGCCGACGTCGCGATGCAGGCGATCGATGAGGGCGTCGCGCGCGTCAAGATGACCCGCAAGGAAGTGCTCGATATCGCGACCGCCGACATCAGGCAGTCGCGCGAGCTTTTTCAGCTCGCGATGGACAGGGAGTTTATCAGGAAACCGCCGGAGGGGATGCTGAAGGACGCGCTCGCCTGGGCCGTCGACGAGGCAAGGAAGTAAGCAATGAACGCGGCGGTCCGGCAAATTGCGCGGGCCGCCGTTTTTTTTTAATCGATATCGAAGTCGACCTTGACCGAACCGAGGCCGGTGTTGAGTTCCAGGCGGTTCGGGGCGTCGCTCTTGCCAAGGCTCCCGTTGCCCGCGCCGGTAAAGCTTCGGTCGCCTATCGCGACCGTGCCGATACCCCGCTGGTATTCGATAAAGTAATCGCCTTCCTTTCCCTCGAGATCGAGCTCTACCGAGCCGGCTCCCGTCGAGACGACGCTCCTTCCCGTCAGTCGGCCCTCAAACTCCATCTTTCCCGCACCGGTCTCGATCCTCGCGTCGTTGAGGCTGGAATCCGATATCCGGATCTTTCCCGCCCCGGTCTTAATCTCCGTTTCGCCGCTGACGACCGAGTCGACGGTGACGGTTCCGGCCCCGCTCTCTATCCGCATCCGGCCGGTATCAAGGTTCTCGACCGTCATATTCCCGGCGCCGAGGGAGACCTCGAGATCGTCGAGCTCTGTCCCCTCGGGCAGGGTCAGTTCGAGCGTGGGCCCCGGATTTTCCCTGGCGAAGCGGAGGGCGTCATGCCAGTCCCGCTCGGTGAAGGTAAGGGAATCGCCGGAGCTGACGATCTCGATCCCGTTATCCTCGAAATCGGAGGCGCTGTATCCCGCCGTCCCCCCTTTTTTGATATCGAGGTTTCCGGCTTTCAGGTCTATGCGCAGGCGCCTGACGCCGCTCGGGATCTCGCCCCGGTTTTCCGCGATATCGGTGATGACCGACTCCCCGGCGGGGCGGTTTTTTTTGCCTTCCCAGAAACGCCAGCGGATGGTTTCGGGCCGTCCGCCGAGGCTGAGGCCGAACGCGATAAGGACTATGCCTATGCAGATAAGGGCGAAGCCCCGCCCGAGCCCCCTGAAAGAACCGTTATTTGCCATACATTCCCCCCTTCGGTTGGCCGAAGAGCCACGACACTATCTGACCGAGCAGGGAAAAGACCGCCCCGATGATCGCGAACACGATCTTGCCCAGACCCCACAGTAAAAAGGCCGCGCCGAAGAGAATCAGGGCCGTCGCGGGCGTCGCGAAGAGGCCGATGAAACCGCCGGCGAACAGGGCCACGCCCCCGACGACGAGACCGACGGCCCCGACGCCCACGGCGAATATCGTCGCCAGGATCGCGATCATTATACCGATGGCCGCGAAGAGGACAGGCAGGGCGAAGGGCGCCGCGCAAACCGCCAGGATGACGAACCAGATGGCGTCCAGGCCCTTTTTGGGATTATGCGGCGACTGGCGGGCCTCCTTGACGGCATGGTCCGCCAATATCCTCGAGGCCACGCTCGCGGGACTGCCGAGTTCCCTGATAACGTCCTGTTCCCGATCGGGTCCCGCCTCGTCGAAGTATTCCTCGTAGTACGCTATCGCGCTGTCCCGTTCCTCTTTCGGCAGGCGGTCAAGCCTGGCCGTAAGTTCCTGCATGTATTCTTTTCGCGTCATATTGTGCGCTACCCCCTGAAAATCTCTTCGATCCGCTTGCGGTATTCCTTCCACTCCTCGAGGTGAATCGAATGTTGGGAAAGGCCCTCTTCCGTTATGTGATAATAGCGGCGGTTTCGCCCCTGAAAACTCTGGTCATAGGTATCCAGCCACCCGTTTTTTTGCAGCCGGCGCAGGACGGGGTACAGGGTCGACTCGGAAATCGCCATCACCTGCTTTACCCCCTGCGTGAGTCGGTAGCCATACTCGTCCCCGCGCGACAGGATGGCGAGGACGCAGGCGTCAAGAAGTCCGGAATTGATCGAGAAGAGCATGGGTATCCGTTTCCTCCTTGATTTGATTCATTGTAAGCTGTTTATATTATATAGAGTATAATATTAAAGTGTCAATAATAATCGATGTTTTTTATCGTGGCGTAATTGTCGATTAATTGCCGCCGGAGGTGGCGGATTCCAGGCGATATACAAGTTCGATCTGTCTTGCCCAGGGCAGTCCCGGTGCGAGGGGCGCGGGGAAAAGTGATTGCGCGAGATCCAGGGCCGCCCTGTCCAGAAGCCCGTGGCCCGAACCCCGGATCAGGGCGGCTGTGCCCGTTTGACCGTCCGCGCTCGCCCTGAGTTCGATGAGTACGGAACCTTCAAGTCCTCGTCTTTGTGCCCTCTCGGGATAGAGGAGGCGGGTCTTGATTGCCCCGTCGATCCAGAGCGAAAACGCCCCGCCTTCCGGGGCCGAATTCCCCGACGGGCCGGATTGTCCGACGATTCCGGAGAGGCCTGCGGAACTGGCGAGTTCGGTCGAATCCGCGAACCTGTCGCTCTTGCCCGTCGGCGTCGGGATTCCAGGCGCGGCGCCGGTAAGGGGGGCCGTCTCCGTCGGCCGGCCATCGGAGCGGGGACTCAAGTCGAAAGCAGGCTCCCGGAATGCGGAATCCGCGGGTGAGTTGGCCGGGGATGACGGAATCGACGGGCCCCCGGATGCCGCGAGGGTCAGTCTGAGCGCGGGATACCCCTTCTCCCCGGGGACGCCGCGGTCGGCCCGTTCGCGCGCGTACCCCGCGTCCGTGGCGAACCGGGGCAGGAGGGCCGCGACGGCGCCGAGGGCAAGGTACAGGAGCAGGGTAAGGCCCGACGCCCGAAGGAGGCGGCGGGTATCGCGGTCAGTACCGATAAGCGACATTGAGGGTAAAGGACCTTCCGGGGGCCGGATAGTGGAGGCCCCAGTAGACCAGGGGGGCGTACGACGCGTCGAGGATATTGTCCGCCCGGGCGTTGAAAGAAAGCTTTTTCCCGAGAGCGGGCGGGGTAAAGCCGAGCCGGGCCCCGAGGAGGAAGAAGGAGTCGATCGTCCCGTACGAGTCGGGATAGTCGAGGTAGCCGGGATCCTTCGATTCCCCGGTCCAGGAGCCGTCCATTCCCAGAACGAGGCCATGCGGGAGGAATACGGTCGCCCCGGCGTTCGCCGTCAACGCGGGGACGAGCGGGATCAGGTCTCCCTCGTGAGACCCGTTGTCGAAGGTCGCGTACACGTAGCCTGCCCCCGCGTCGAGCGAGATGAAGCGCGCGGGGCGGAACGAGGCGTCGACCGTCCCCCCGATCCGGCGAGTGCGGTCGAGGTTCTCGTTCCGCATGGTATTCATGTTGTACGCTATTTCGCCATCCATAAGCAGGTGATAGACGACGGCCTGGACCGAGAGGGCCTCGGAGGGAAGGTATTTGATCCCGACCTCGGCGTTCCATCCCGTCTCGCACTCGAGGCCGTCGAGGAAGGTCCCGTAGGTCAGGACCTCGTCGATAAAGGGTATCCGGTAGACGGTGTTGACCTTCGCGTGGAGCGAAAGCCCCTCGGCCGGACGCCATGAAAGGGCTGTGTCCCAGGCGAAGGCCCCGTCCGTCTTGTCCCAGTCTTCATCGGCCAGGTCGTCGGAGGCCTCGAGCAGGTTGTACTGGTACCGGATACCCGCCTCGGCTGCCGCGTCGAAGGGCAGCGAGACTCGCGCCGTCAGCCAGGGGGAAAGCGAGGTCTGGAAGAAATCGTACTCGGAGGTCTTCGCCTCCCGCTCCTCGCCCGCGTATTGCGTGGCCTCGTAGATCGAGCCCTCGTAGTCGCATCCGGCCATAAGGCGCAGGGGAAGGCCCGCGACGCCCGTGTCGAGCCGGGCCTTCGGGCGCGCGGCGAACTGGCGCTGTTCGTACGCGTAATAATTCGTTCCCCAGGATGTGGAGATGTCGGCCTTTCGTTCCAGGTTTTGAAAATCGACGGGGAGATCCAGGGTAAACCACGAATCGTAATCGAAGGCCGCGAGGAGGGAGGCTCCCCATCCCGTTTCCCTGCCGCCGTCGTCCTCGTATGCCGCCGCCTCGGGATCGTCGTCGAATTTGGCCTCCGACAATCCCCCGGGAAGCTTGAAGGCGACGTCGGTCCAGGTCAGTCCCGGTTTCAGCGTAAGCCGGTCGCCAACGTCGAAAAAGCCGTTGAGCGAGACGTTGGTCGCGTCCATGCCGCTTCGGTCGCGCTCCCCGTCCGTCTTGAGGATATCGGCGGAAAGGAGAAAGCCCGCGCGTTCGGCGCCGTAGCCTGCGCTGACGAGGGCTCGCTTCGAGTTGAAACTCCCATACGAAAGATCCGCCCCGGCGCTGACTCCCTTTGGGGCGTCCTTCGTGACGATGTTGACGACTCCGCCGATCGCGCCGTCTCCGTGGGTGACGCCCGCGGGCCCGTCGAGTATCTCGATCCTTTCTATAGAGGACACCGGTATGGATAGCCAGTTGATCCCGGCCATGTCCGGATTATTGAGGCTCTTCCCGTCCACGAGGACGGCGACGCGGCCGAAGGAGTTATCCCCGAATCCCCTGAGGGATATCTGTGCCCTCGCGTCGGTCGAGTACGAGCGGAAGGTCACTCCCGCGCAGTCTTCCAGAATCCCCGTCAGGCTCGTTTTGCCGCTCGCGGAGATATCCCCCGCCGTAACGACCTGGATTACGGCCGGGACGTCGAGGATCTCCTCGCTTTCGCGCGAGGCCGTGACGACATAGGTTTGCGGCGATTCCGCGCCAAGGGAAAGCAGGGCGCACAGCGATACTGTACAAAGGAAAATAATACGTCTAGTCAGCATGATACCTCCTCGGGAAATGCCGACGTCCGCTCGCGGACGTAATGAGTAGATTCGGCCTCCGGGATCGTCTCCTGGCTCGCAGATTGTCTTACCGGCACTGCCTTCTCGGGGTCTCCCCCAATGGCTAGAGCTATTGCGATACTTTTTTCGCAATTGCTACCTGTGCTTTCATCCCTGCTTACAGTGGCGGGACCGCCGCGGAATCTCACCGCGTTCCGTTTTCCCGTAGGCCGTATGGTTCGGCCATGATACCCGCGTCCCTTTCCCGGAGTCAAGACAATCGGTTCTCCCTTGACATCCATCCGTCCGGACGTTATATTTGGCTTATGACACCCCCCCGGGGTGTGGTATCAGGAGGTATCTGATGAAAATTCGTTCCAAATTCGATATTGAGGGGATGACCTGCTCCGGCTGTTCCTCGCGTCTGGAGAGAAAGATCTCCGGCCTGCGGGGAATGGAGAAGGCCGAGGTAAATCTTCTTGCCAAGACGATGCATGTGGAGTACGACGAGGATGTCCTCGGAGAGGGGGCAATCGTCGAGGCCGTGGAGGCCATGGGTTTTTCTGCGGCCCGGCGTACAGGGCAAAAGACTGATGTACGCACGAAATACCTGACTTCGGGGCCAACGCCGGATTCGGGAGCCGGGCTTCGAAAGATGCGCTCTCGCCTGGCCGTTTCGTTCGCCTTTTCCATCCCGCTCGTCTATCTCGCGATGGCCCATATGGTTGGACTTCCGCTGCCGAAGGTCTTTCACGAAAACTTCTTCGTATTCTCCTTCACGCAGATTCTCCTCGTCATGCCCGTCGCCGTCGTGAACTGGGTCTATTTCACCAGGGGCCTCAAGAATCTCTTTGACAGGGAACCGTCGATGGACTCCCTCGTAGCGATTGGGGCCGCCTCGGCGATCGCCTACAGTATTTACGTCATGTTCGCCGCGAGTATTGCCTCGGCCAGCGGGATGGCTGGGGACATCGATCCAATGTCCATGGATCTCTATTTTGAGTCCGCGGCCATGATCCTGAGCCTGATAACCCTCGGGAAGTACCTGGAGGAACGGGCGAAGGACCATACCTCTGACGCCATCACCAAGCTGATCCGCTTGAGGCCCGACACCGCGACGGTATTGAGGGACGGGGTTGAAGAGCTCGTCCCGGTCGAATCCATCGTCCCCGGCGACATCGTGGTCATCAAGCCCGGCCAGAGCATTCCCGTCGACGGGATTATCGTCGAGGGGAGGTCTACCATCGACGTCTCGGCGATAACGGGAGAAAGCATCCCGGTGGACAAACAGGCGGGAGACCACGTCTGGAGCGCGACGATAAACCAACACGGCTACTTCCGCTTCAGGGCGGAGCGCGTCGGCGACGACACGACCCTGGCGCGGATCATCGCCCTGGTCGAGGAGGCTTCGGCCTCGAAGGCCCCCATTTCGCGCCTTGCCGACAAGTTGAGCGCGATCTTCGTGCCGGCCGTCATGCTGATCGCGGCCGCTACCTTCGTCGTTTGGCTCCTTGTCGGCCAGGACATCGGGTTCGCCCTCTCGATGGCGATTACCGTGCTCGTCATCTCCTGTCCCTGCGCCCTCGGGCTCGCGACCCCGACTGCCATCATGGTCGGCATGGGAAAGGGCGCCCAGAACGGCATTCTGTTCAAATCCGCCGAGGCCCTCGAGATCTCGCATGACGTCGACACGGTCGTGCTCGACAAGACGGGCACCGTCACCGAGGGAAAGCCCGTCGTGACGGACATTATCCCGTTGTGCGACATGGACGACAACGAATTCCTGACGCTCGCGGCCTCCCTGGAAAACATGTCCGAGCATCCCCTTAGCTTCGCCATCAAGGCCGAGGCCGAGAAATCGGGGTTGAGGCTCCTCCCTGTCGAGGACTTCAGGGCCCTTCCCGGAAAGGGTATCGAGGGCACGATTCAGGGGAAGCGCTATTTCGCCGGGGGCCCGATCCTGCTCCGGGAAAACGGGATAGACCCGACGCCTCTCGTCGAATCCATCCAGCGACTGGGGATGCAAGGGAAGATACCCTTCAACTTCGGCGGGGACGGCAAAGTCCTCGGCATTATCGGGGTGGCGGACACCGTCAAGAGGGGAAGCCATGAGGCCGTCGCCGATCTCAAGTCCATGGGCCTGGACGTAATCCTCCTCACGGGAGACAACCGCTTTACCGCGGAGGGTATCCGGATGGCGGTCGGGATCGACCGCGTTATCCCGGAGATGCTCCCCGAGGGAAAATCCGACGTCATCAAGATGCTGAAGGCGGAAGGAAGGAAGATCGTCATGATAGGGGACGGCATCAACGACGCCCCCGCCCTCGTCGCGGCCGATATCGGGGTCGCCATCGGGGCCGGGACAGATATCGCGATAGAGTCGGCCGACGTCGTCCTTATGCACAGCGACCTCCAGGACGCGGTAACGGCCCTGAAGCTCGGAAAGGCCGTGATACGGAACATCAAGGAGAATCTCTTTTGGGCGCTCATCTACAATACCCTCGGTATTCCAATCGCGGCCGGCGTCTTCTTCGCGGCCTTTGGGCTTCGCCTGAATCCGATGATAGCGGCGGCGGCGATGAGCCTCAGCTCGATCTCGGTCGTGATGAACGCGCTCCGTCTCAACGGGTTCAAGCGGGAGAAATGAGATGAAAGCCGATAAAGCGAAAGTGTCCCGCCTGCTGAAAACCGCGAGGGGCCAATTGGACGGGATACTGAAGATGATCGACGACGACCGCTACTGCGTGGATATATCCCACCAACTCCAGGCGACCGTTTCGATCATAAAAAAGGCCAATACGGAGGTGCTGAGGGCCCACCTTCGCAATTGCGTTCATGACTCCCTCGAGAACGGCACGGAGGCGGAACGCATGGAAAAAATCGAGGAAATGCTTTCTATTATCGATAAAAACGCCTGATTTCACTCGACAAGCCGGGATACCGGGAATATAATCTTCTAAAAGTTTGTATTCGGAAGGTTTTGCAATGACACAACAGGAATCTGACTCGTTGCGGGAGTGCGTCCTCGGGCTTGTCGCCCGGGACGCAAACGTGCTGAAGGCCAATGTGTCCCTTGAACCGTTTTCCTTTTCCGGATTGCTCGAGACGTTTGTGCATCTTGATTTTACCGAAGATGAGGCAATCCTTCACTGGAAGCGAATTCTGGAGAACGTAGGGGTCCTTGAGGGTAAGCTGGGACGGAAGGTCGGTATCCATCTGGCCATGGTGGACTATTTTACCGGAGTCGACCACATTATGGATTCTCCGATGCTCGTCGAGCTTCGGGTGTTCCGTCAAACCGAGCGTCTTGCCATGATCGACGGGCTTACCGGCATCTTCAACCGCAGGTACATGGACATCATCCTCAAGAAGGAATTCAACCGGTGCGATCGGTACGGGAAGTCCCTTTCGGTCTGCATTATCGATATCGATAATTTCAAGAACGTCAACGACACGAAGGGCCATCTTTTCGGCGACACGGTCCTTCGCGAGATCGCCGAGCTGATCAAGGTTTCCATGCGGGAGGAAGACATCGTCTGCCGTTACGGCGGCGAGGAATTCCTCGCGATATTGCCGGAAACCAACGCCCTCGGCGCGCATACCCTGGCGGAGCGCATCCGCGCGGCGCTGAAGAAGGATCCATTTTTCGTGGAACACGGGATTACCTTCTCGGCGGGAACCGCGACCTATCCCGTATCCGCGGTCGATATGGTGGGTCTCGTGCAGTCAGCCGACCGTGCCCTCTACCAGGCTAAATTCTCCGGAAAGGACCGCGTCGTCAGCGCCGCCCCCGAGCGGAGAAAATTCGGGCGCTACCAGCATTCCTGGGGTCTGGACATCTATCCCGAAAACGAAACGAGGCCCATCCGGGGCGTCACCACCCAGAACGTTTCCCTCGGCGGCATCCAGTTCGACTGTCCGACCAAGTATCCAGTCGACGCGTGCCTGAACCTCATCTTTACCAATCTCGAGCCCGAGGCCACCGGACAATCCAGGGTTAAGGCCCTGGCGCGCATTACCTGGATCAAGCGCCACACCGGCGGCTACTCGTACGGTGTCAGTTTTCTCGATCCTCCCGAAACCCTCGAGGCGAAACTCAAGGTACCCGATACCGTCGGATACCTGGCCTGACGCCCACGATCGTCAATCGTCGCGACGGACTAAAAAAAAGACCCTGGAAGCCGAGGCTCCAGGGTCTTTTTCTTCCGCTAAACCTTCTTACCAGTTTTCCGCAAGACGCTCGAAATAGGCCTGGGGATGCGCGCAGGCCGGGCAGGCCTTCGGGGCTTCCTTGCCGACGTAGATAAACCCGCAGTTGAGGCATCTCCAGGTAGTCGGGGATTCCTGCACCCACATGTCGCCGTCCTCGATGTGCTTGGCGAGGGCTTCATAGCGCTTCGCGTGCTGCTTCTCAGCTACCGCGATGTTCTCCATGACGGTCGCGACGACGTCAAAGCCCTCCGAGCGGGCGACCTTGGCGAAATCGGGATACATGTGCTGCCACTCATAGTTCTCGCCGTGAGCCGCCTGCCTGAGGTTCTCGGCCGTCGTCCCGATCACCCCTGCGTCGCCGCCGGCCTGAATCGTGAGCTCGCCGCCCTCGAGGAATTTGAAAAGGCGTTTCGCGTGCTCTTTCTCCTGATCGGCCGTCTCGAGGAATACCAGCTGGGCCTGAATGTAACCCTCGTCCTTGGCCTTGCTGGCCCAGAACGTGTACCTGTTCCGCGCCTGGGACTCGCCCATAAACGCCGCAAGGATGTTCTTCTCCGTCTGCGTTCCCTTGACTGATTTCAAAATGTACCTCCATAGACAGGACGGACTCGCCGCCCGGGGAAATTGCGTCAGGCCCAACGGACCGTCGTGTTACCGGCTCCCCTTGCGGCAAGCCGGGCAAATACCGAAAAAAATAAGCTGATGCGACGAGACCTCGTAGCCGCTCGCCTTCGCCGCCTCGCGATCCCAATTCTCGCCGTCGGGAAGGTCGAGATCCCGTACCCTGTCGCAGGCCTCGCAGACGATGTGCCCGTGGGAGGAGGCGATCGCGTCAAAATGCTCGGCGTCCCCGCGCGAGCGGATAATCTGCAGGTTTCCCTGCATGGCCAGTACGGAAAGATTCCGGTACACCGTGGCGAGGCTCAAGCCGGGTATCTCGCCCGCGAGCCGCTCATGCAGCCAGGCCGCCGTCGGGTGCGACTTCGTCGAGCGAAGAAGTTCGAGCAGGGCGGTTCTCTGTTTCGTATTGCGATGCGGTTGTTTTTCCATAACAGGAATCATTCTTGATAAGAATGATAGACCCCCTTCCCGCGTTTGTCAATCTTACTCGAAGTATAAATCCATACGCGGCTAAAAGACAGTGTTGCCCGGAGCGCGCGAAATGGATTACACTCGAGCCATGCGAAGCTACAGCATCATCGGAACCGGGGCTATCGGCGGATACTACGGCGGCCGGCTCGCGGAATCCGGGCGGACCGTTTCCTTCCTGGCCCGAAGCGACTATGAATACCTTCTCAAAAACGGGCTTACTGTCGATTCCTGCGCGGGGGATTTCACCCTTCCCGTCGTCGACGTGCATAACCGCGCCTCCGACCTTCCGGAGCGGGACGTCGTCGTGATATCCCTCAAGACGACATCGAACGGGGGCCTGCGCGAACTGCTTGCGCCGGTCGTGCGGGATGGTACCGTCCTCCTCGTGCTCCAGAACGGGCTCGGGATGGAGGATGAGATCGCCTCCTGGTTTCCCCGGGCCGATGTCATCGGCGGGATGTGCTTCATTTGCAGCCAAAAGAGGAACCCCGGCCACATCAGCCACCTGGACTACGGCTCCCTGACCCTTGCCGCGCTTGACGCTTCCTCGCCCCGCGCACGGGCCGCCCTTGAGGAGATCAAGACCGATTTCGGCGACTCGAAGATATCGGTGACCGTCTCTCCCTCGCTCGGCGAGGCCCGCTGGCGCAAACTCCTCTGGAATATCCCCTACAACGGCTGTTCGGTCGTCCTGGATTGCGATACGAAGGTCCTGATGGATACCCCCTCTTCCCGCCGGATCGTGCGCTCGTTGATGGAAGAGGTCGTTCTCGGCGCAGGGGCTTGCGGCTACCGGTTCGAGGAGGGGGCCGTCGACCGGATGCTCGAATTTACCGACCGCATGACCCCGTACGAGCCGAGCATGAAGCTTGACTGGGACTTTAAACGGCCGATGGAGATAGCCTATATGTACCGGAACCCGCTTGAGGCCGCGCGGCGCGCCGGGGTGGATCTTCCCCGCATAGCGCTGTTGATGGAGGAGTTGCTCTTCCTGGAAGAACGCCGGAATCCCCGAAAGCGCCGGTGAAAAAGGGCGGTCCTTCCCGATAACGGCATCCCCCGGCTCCCCTGCTCACCCGCGACGCAACCTTTTTTCCCCGAAATCGCTCTGATCTCATAATGGAAGATTGACCCGACTGGGTCATTTCTGTATTCTGGGATGACATTGTGACATAACATGTCAAAAGGATTAAAAGCGTGGTACATCCAAAGATCATTCAGGGCGGGATGGGCGTCGGGGTCTCCGACTGGCGGCTCGCGAAGACGGTATCGTCAATGGGAGCCCTTGGCGTCGTTTCGGGCACTGCCCTCGACGTGGTCCTGGCGAGACGGCTTGAGCAGGGAGACAGGGACGGGGACATGCACAGGGCCCTTGCCGCGTTTCCGGACCAGGATGTGGCCGCCCGGATCATCGAAGAACATTTCAGAAGCGACGGGACGGATGAAACCCACGATTTTCGTCCCCATCCGATGTGGAACGCGGACAGCCCCCACGGAGCCATAGAGGAACTGATCGTAGCCGCCAACTTCGTCGAGGTCTTCCTCGCGAAGGAAGGGCATTCAGGCCTTGTCGGCGTTAACTATCTCGAGAAGATCGCCGTCGCGAACCCCGCCGCCATTTACGGGGCCATGCTCGCCGGCGTCGACTATATACTGATGGGAGCCGGCATCCCGGTCGAGATTCCCGGCCTCCTCGACCGCTTCGCGCGAGGCGAAGGCGCCGAGGTAAAGATCGTCGTGGAGGGGGAGGCGAGGGACGCTCCCTTCGTGCTGCGCTTCGAGCCTTCCTCCGTGATCTCCAACCCGCCAGCTTCCATGAAACGCCCGGCCTTTTTGGCCATCGTCTCCTCGTACGTCCTCGCGATGACGATGGCGACGCGGGCGACCGGCAGGGTAGACGGGATCGTCGTCGAAAACCACCTGGCCGGCGGCCATAACGCGCCCCCCCGCGGGGTCCTTTCGCTCGACGAAAAGGGCGAGCCGATCTACGGCCCGAAGGATACCGTCGATTACGCGAAGATGGTCGCCCTCAACGTGCCCTTCTGGATCGGCGGCGCGTGCAGCATGCCCGAGTCCCTCGAGGAATCGCGCGCCTCCGGGGCAATGGGTATACAGGTCGGAACCCTCTTCGCCTTCTGCGCCGAATCGGGTCTGTTGCCCGAACTGAAGCGCCGGTTTCTCGAGACGGTAAGGGCGGGGACCGCGCGGGTTTTCACCCACCCGTCGGCGTCTCCCACTGGCTATCCCTTCAAGTTCGCCATTCTTGGGGAAACCCTCTCCGAGGGAATCGAATGCCTCCGCCGCAGGCGCGTATGCAACGTGGGAATGCTTCGCGAGCTGTTTAAAACCCCGGAGGGGAAGATCGGCTATCGCTGCCCCGCGGAAAGCGAGGAGGTCTTCGCGAAAAAGGGAGGAGACCCCGCGCAGGCCGGCGAAAAGAGGTGCCTGTGCAACGCCCTGCTCGCGAATATCGGACTCGGCATGAAATACGCGAACGGCTACCTTGAGCGGCCCCTGCTGACCGTCGGGAATCATCTTGAATCGCTCCATCTGCTCATCGAGCGATTCGGCATAACCTATACGGCCCGCGACGTCATCAGGTTTTTGGAGTCCGGCATGGCAAGGAAGGCGCGATCATGAGCGCCGCCGAGGTCGTCGTAACCGGGATGGGGGTCGTTTCCGCCCTCGGCTCGACCGTCGATGAATTCTGGCTTAACTGCCTCAAGGGCGTCTCGGGAGCCGCCCGAATAAGCGCCTTCGACGCATCGGGCCATCACAGCGCGATCGCGTGCGAGATTCGGGGCTTTAACCCCGACGAGAGGATGTCGAACAAGCAGTCGCGTCGCCTGGCCAGGTTTTCCCAGCTCGCCGTCTACGCGGCGATCGAGGCCGTCGCCCAGGCCGGTCTCGACATACCGAACATGGACCCCTCGCGGATCGGCTGCCTCGTCGGTTCCGCGGCGGGCGGGTACGACGTGCTTGACGAGCAGTTTTCCTCGTTTATCAGCAAGGGCCCGAAGAAGGGGAATCCCTTCGCCGTACCGAAGACGATCGCCAACATGGCCTCCTGCGCGATCGCGATTAACCTGGGGATCGTCGGGCCCAACTTCGCAATCCTGAGCGCGTGCGCGACCGGGGCCCATAACCTGGCCATCGCGAAGATGATGATACAGTCGGGTTACGCCGACGTCGTCGTCGCCGGCGGCACGGAGGCCGCGATCACGCCTCTGGTCGTGGACGCGTACGGGTGCATGGGCGTGCTCTCGCGTCGCAACGATGACCCCTCCAGCGCGAGCAGGCCCTTTGACCGGGATCGCGACGGCTTCGTGATAGGCGAGGGCGCCGGCATCATGGTCCTTGAAAGCCGCGATCACGCGGCGCGGCGCGGCGCGAACATCATCGGCCGGTTCCTCGGTTTCGGAATGACCTGCGACGCCCAGAGCATCGCCGTGCCTGACCCCGAGGGAAAGGAAGCCGCGCGCGCCATGACACTGGCGATGCGCGACGGTGAAATATCGATTGATTCGGTTGATTACGTCAACGCGCATGGAACCTCGACGCACGCGAATGACGCCGTCGAAACCCTCGCGATACGCAAGGCCTTCGGCTCGCGCGCGGACTCTCTTTCCGTCAGCTCCACAAAATCGATGATCGGCCATACCCTTGGCGCCGCGGGCGCGATCGAGGCGATCGTGTCCGTCCTTTCGCTCCGCGACGGCGTCGTGTCTCCGACGATCAATCTCGAGACCCCCGACCCGGCGTGCGACCTCGACTATACCCCGGGAACGGCGCGCGAGAGGAAACTGAAGGCGGCCCTGTCAAATTCGTTCGGGTTCGGCGGGCAAAACTGTTCGTTGCTCTTCGGGGCGGTATAAACTCAGCACCCGTTTTTTACCACTGCGCGGGGTAGTACGCGTCGACGTTGTCCCGCTTGATCAGGCCCATCGGCAAGTAGCGGATCGGCTCGATCGGTATGCCGTTGAACCAGTCGATCGCCATCTCCATCGCGAGGGCTCCGTCGCCCTCCGCGGACTGGAATGTGATCGCCTTGATCTGGCCGCTCTTGACGAGGTCCTGGGTCACGCGGCTGTTGCCCGACGAGACGACGACGATGTCGTCCCTTCCGGCTTCCCTGACCGCCTTGCACAGGCCGAGCGCGCTGACCCCGGGGTCCGAGCAACACAGTCCCTTCAGGGTCGTTCCGTATTTCTTCAGCCACGTCGATACGAGCTCGCGGGTTTCGTCTTCCTTCAGCGCGCTTTCCATCGCGAGGCATTCCATGTCGGGGGCGATCTTCCTCAGCTCCGTCAGGATGGAGTGGGTCCTCGAGAAGTAATTCGAGTTTCCCTTCGCATGGCGGACGATCGCGAAGGCGCCAGCCTTATCCATGAAGTCGGCGAACTCCCGCGCGAGGAGCCTGAATTGGCCCCAGTCGTCGGGCCCGGTCCATCCCAGGATATACTTGAAGCCCTCGTCGTTCGGCGTCGTGTTGCTCCCGATCACCGGGATGCCACGCTCGTTGATCTTCCTGAACCAGTCGGTGCTTTCCTTAACGCTCGTCGGCGTGAGGATAATCAGGTCCGGCTTGCGCCTGATCGCCTCGTCGACCTGCCTCGCCTGGAGCTCGGGCGAGTAGTTCGCGTTGAGCGTCTCGAGGCGTACCCCGAAGGACGCGGCGAGCTTGGCGCAACCCGCCTTGTACGCCCCGTGGTAGGGATGGTCGCAGGACTCGAGAAGGAGCACGCGCTTGCCCTCGGCCCCGTCTGCCGGCGATTCGGGGATGTTGACCTTATCCGTATGCCACCCGGCGTACTCGAGGTCGTACCAGTGCGCGGCCTCGTGCTCGGGAAGCGAGCGCGGCTTGTCGGGCCTCGGCGGTATCTCCTTTTTCTTCTTGTTCCATTGGATCAGGTCCTGACCGTCGCCGGACTTGAGGGTCGCGGTATCGATGATCTTGAACCTCGATACCTCCTGGTCGACGATCGAGATATTGTCGGCGTTCTCGGCGCCAGCGCGCGAGATGTAGCCGGTCGACGCCTTGATCTCCTCGATCTTGCCGGTGAAGGCCTCCATGGATTGCATCGATTCGCCGGATATTCCGATGACCTTGCCCATCACCCCGTCTATCTCGTCCGACTTGGTGCCGATCACGCGGGAGTTATCCTTGACCTCCTCGGTGATCCCCACGAGCTGGGTGAGCGCGTTGGTGATCTCGGTGGTGCCGCCCGACATCTCGGAAAGCCCCCTGATAATCTCGGTAAGGCTGTCCGACATATCCTTGATCCCGTCGATCAGCTGCCGTATCGAACGGTCGGTTTTCTCCGTCAGTTCCTGCGAGGACTCTATGCCCTTGAGCATGGAGGACAGGTTAGCGTTGATCTCGTCGGCGTTCTTCGCCGTCTCCTCGGCCAGGGCGCGAATCTCGTCGGCGACGACGGAAAAACCGCGCCCGTGCTCGCCCGCGTGGGCCGCCTCGATAGCGGCGTTCATTGCGAGCATGTTCGTCTTTTCGGCGACGTCGTTGATGACCGTGATGAGATCCTGCACGAGATCGACCGACGAGGCGACCTCCTTCATCGCGGAGAGCGTCTCGCGCATGTCGTCGCCGCCCTCGTTCGCGAGGGCGTTCAGCGTCGTTATCAGCTCGTTCTTCGACTGCGATATCCGGTTGATGCTCTGGATGGAGGCGATGGTCTCCTCGACTGCGGCGGACGACTGGTCGACGCTTGCCGCCTGAGACTCGATTTGCTCAACGATCTTCAAGATGGCGGTTCGAATCTCGCCGACGTGCTCGCGGGAGGTGGTGATGCGGCCGTTAAGATCCCTTTCCCTCTGCGCGATGGAGCGGGCGTCGGTGGCGATCGACTCGAGCGAGAGCGCGACGTCCTGCGCCTTGTCGGCCAACTCGCGTCCGATCGTATTGCTTCGCTTGACGATATTCTTCAGCTTGAACACTATCTGGTGAATCTGCGAGGTGAAGACGTTATGGCTACGCGCGATGACCGCGATCTCGTCCCTGCCCGCGACCGGCATGCGTTGCGTAAGGTCTCCCTCGCTCCGCTCGGCCCCGCCGAGGAAGTCGGAAAGGGCCTGTATCCCGCGGAACACGAAACGGCACGCGAGCGCAAAGCCCCCCGAGGCGGAAAGGATGAGGAGCAGGACCGCCAGGGGAACCGCGCCGACGGCCCCGGCAAGGGGCGCGTACGCCCCGAAGAAGGCCGGCGCCGCGAGAATAAGGGGCGGCAGGAAAAAGGCCACCACCAACTTGAAGAAAATCGAATGCCTGCTCACCATGGTATGCCCCTCCGTACCATGATAGTATCGCCCGAATTTGGCCGTTTCTCCACAGAAAAAACGGCCCGGGAGCGTTTTTAGACTTGGGCGAGCCTCAGTTGCCGGAACCCTCGTAGCGGCTCAGCCCCGCGTAAAAAACCTTTCGCGCGACGAAGATAAGCCACGTCGCGACGAGGGGAGAAAGCCAGGCGAACGCGCCCCACCATGCCTTGTCGAAGAGCCAGACGGCCGGCAGATAGCTGATGAAGGCGTACGGGATAATGAAGACCACGAAAAACTCGATCGCCTTGCCGAAAATCGAGGAGGGGTACTTCGCGAAGTCGGCGAGCTGATAGACCATCAGGGGAAACGCGTTCGAGAACGTCTTGATCCAGAAGGCCGAACAGTTCGCGGCGAAGGAAACGGCCGTGCGGATGGCGCAGGCGGATATGATGAACACCGGCATGAACAGGACGTGCAGGGGATCCCAGGCGATCGATACCCGCCCCAGCGAGATCGACAGAAGGACGATCCCCATGATCATGTTGCCGATCCCGTGAATCCCCATCGTGAAGGTGAGAATCTGCAGGATGGGCGAGACCGGCCTGAGGAGGATGCGGTCCATCTCGCCCATGTTCACGAGGAAGGCCATCTGCCAGGCGCCCTCGAAGGCGAACGAGACCAGGCCCTCCGAGATGAAGATCATGGAGAGCATCATGATGATCTCCCATTGCGTCCAACCCTGTATGGAGGGAACGTTCAGGAAAAGCACGGAGAGGAAGAGAAAGCCGAGCGTCTGCATCGCGGCGCCGGAAATAAAGAGGATGAGCGAATCCACCTTGTACTCGAGCTTGATCTTGGTGTTCTGCGCGAGAAAGCGGAAGAAAAGCCTGATTGCCCGTATCATCGATCAACCTCCCTGAATGGTTACCCTGAACATCGCGCGCGACCAGACCAGCTTCCCGAGAAACCAGAGCGCGACGACCCAGACAAAGCCCGTCGCCAACGTGCGCGCGAGATCCGCCCCGGCGAGACGGCCGGTGAAGGCGCTCGCGGGAACCCATACGATCGAGCGGAACGGCATGTAGTCCGCCACGTTCCTGAGCCAGAGCGGGAAAAGACCGAGCGGGATAAGCGCACCCGAGAAGAAATCGGTTACGCTCTTCCTGAGCCAACTGATCCCCATCATGCTCGTCGTCCAGAAACAGAAGAGCCCGAACACGTAAATGAGAAGGAACTTCGTCGCGAAAGCGATAATCACCGCCGCGAGAAAGCCGACCCACGCGAGCGCGTCCGGAGGGCTAACCCCCTTCCCCGAAAAGATCGCGAAGAGCAGGCACGCCAGACTGACCAACACCCCCTCGCTCAGACTGTTCCCCAGCGTGATCGCGAGACTCGCCTTCTGGTAGTCCACCGGTCGTAAAAGCTCCACGGCGATATTCCCGCTTCGTATCTGCCTCGAGATGCGGTACTCGCTCGAGCCGGAAACGAGGGCGCTCATGAAAAGCGAAACAATAAGGTACGTCTTCATCTCGGCCCAGACGTAGCCGCCGACGCTCTCGCGCCCGGAATAGACCGCCGCCCAGATAAGGAAAATCACCAGATACGTGATGACCGTCGAGGACATATTAACGAGATACGAAACGCGGTAGGCGATCGTTTCCTGGATCGCGAGCGCCGCGTGCCTCCAGTACTTTTTCATGACGGCACCCGTTCCCCCGAGAGCGAAAGATCGAGCTTGCCCTCGTACACATTCTTGATCACCCGCTCGATATCGGGCTCGTCGATCCGGAAGTCCACCACCTCGCCCGCGCTTATCGCGAGACTTATCACGTCCCTCGCCGAAAGCGCGAACCGGTCGAACTCGATGGTGAGTTCCCGCTCGTCCCGCGAGATGATCTCGATGTGCCGCGTCGCGCCCAACACCTTCTCGAGCTTCGCCCCGTCAGACCCGACCCTCAAGTGCATGGTCCGGGATTTGACGCACCGGTCCAGGAGCTCCTCGAGCTTCCCGTCGTAAATGATGGTTCCCTTGTCGATGATAACGAGCCTCTTGCACACGTCCTTGATGTCGTCGAGATCGTGGGAGGTCAGCATGACCGTGACGCCCCTGTCCCGGTTGACCGTCTTGAGGAATTCCCTGATGCGCTCGCGTACCGCGATATCGAGCCCTATAGTCGGCTCGTCGAGGAACACCACCTTGGGATCGTGCAGGAACGAAACCGCGAGATCCGCCCGCATCCGCTGGCCCAGGGAAAGCTTTCGCGCCGACATATTCATGAACTCCGAAAGCCCCAACACCTCGGTAAGGTACGCGAGATTGTCCGCGTATCGCTTCGCTGACACCCCGTAGATGTCCCGTATCAGCGTGAAGGACTCGACCACCGGAATGTCCCACCAGAGCTGGGTCCGCTGCCCGAACACGACCCCCATCTGCCTGGTGTTCTCCATACGCGACCGGTACGGATCCAGCCCGTTGATACTGATGCTCCCTGCGCTCGGCATGAGAATCCCGGTGAGCATCTTGATAGTCGTCGACTTACCCGCCCCGTTCGGCCCGACATAGGCGACAGTCTCCCCGCACTCAATCTTGAGATTCACGTCGCTGACCGCCCGAATCTCCCGATACACCGGCTTGAACAGATGCTTGACCGCTCCGCCAAGCCCGCTTTCCTTCACCGCGCTCTGATAGGTTTTGCAGAGACCTTCTGCTACGATTATTGACATGGCCCGAGTATATGGAAAACGTTCACCTTATGGAAGTGATAGTTGCCCAGTTTTTACATAAATATACAAAAAAAGCCGTTAATTATAGCATATTTATACATTTGTAAACCCGGGTTGTCATAATATGAACTGCTGACAAAATTGTGTACAAATCATTTCAAGGATGAGGCAGAGGGTCCTACGGGGTGCGAACGTCCTCCTTCGGAGCCCCCTCAAGCGAAGGAATCACGACGTACCTCGCCTCCGAAAATACCTTTGCTTGACCGCCTCCCCCCTGATCGGCTATATTGAGTCCTGCAGAACCTTCCCGTTTATGTGTAAAATCTGGGGCCTATAGCTCAGTTGGTTAGAGCTGCGGACTCATAATCCGTCGGTCCCTGGTTCAAGTCCAGGTGGGCCCAAAAAACCGCCTTACCCCTCCGGGGTGAGGCGGTTTTTTATTAGGGTATACGTAGGGTCAGACCCCAAGACAATTCCTGCGATGGGTTGGGACTGCGAGGGTGAGCCAATAGGGCGGAGGGCCGATGATGTTGTCGGGGCAAAAGCGGTGGTAGTAGAGCCCGCCCCATTGCCATGAATCCGGGCGATCGATGAGACAGGCGCGAACAGGATTTGCATCGATATATTCGATCGTCCGGACAAAATCGCCTAGACCGTTGATGGGGCGCGAGAAATAGCGGCCGCCCCATACTGATCCCCAAGTTTTGAATACCCGGTTGTAATTCATAGTATATACGCCCAGGAGCCATTTCATGCAGACACTCAGACTTGACTCGTTGAGCGGTTGAAGCACCAGATGAATATGGTTGTTCATCACCATGAAGTCGAGGATTCTGCAATCATGTTTCTCCCGCATACGTGCCAACTCTTCGATGAAAAGATCCTTCGCGACAGCTGACTGTAGATACTGCTCCTTGTGATTTGCCCGAGAGGTAATATGATACATTGCCCCCGGAACAATGAATCGCGTTGTTCTCATACCAATCTCTTCGACAAGACAAACGCCTTTGCCCGAAAAAGGAGTAAAAAAAGTGGGGTCTGACCCTCTGGGTTTGTCATTTTATGGCTTGTTTTATCCGTATTAATAGTCTATATTTGTAGCAAACCTACAAATAGAGGCCTTTTATGATACTTGAGATACGGTTGGAGAACTTTTTCTCGATTAAAGACGAGTTACTCATCGATTTCCGGGCCGGTAAAATCAATTCTGCGGTATCCCGAGAGTTGGGCGCAAATGTCATAGACTGGAACGGCGAGAAAATTCTCAAGACGATCGGGCTGTTCGGCCCGAATGCTTCGGGTAAATCAAATATTCTCAAGGCGATAAACTTTTGCTGTCATATGGTGCTTGAATCACATCAGCATAATGAAGGTACTATTTTCAATTTATTCCCCTTCAAGTTTGACGGCTATGAAGAAAAGCCGAGCAGGTTTTCGATTGATTTTGTGTACGAGAATATCGAGTACGAATACACCTTTACGCTTACGCGAACAAGGATACTCACAGAGAGCCTACATTATTACCCCAATGGCAGGAGGGCAAAGGTATTCACGAGAGACGAAGGAGCCGGAGTCACAAAACCACAGAAATTCTCTTTTGCCGATGGCGTTATATCGAGGCCTTTGGATGTTGCGGAGAATACGAGTGCGCAATCGCTCTATGTCAGCCGGGCTAGCCAAATGGACCGGGATATATGCAAGAAAATATATCGGTTCTTCATGGAGCAATTCCTTTTGGGATTATTACCGCTTTCAAGTCTCTCGGCCGAGAAACTGTTTACCCAAAACAAGGACTTGATAATTCTTGCGCTCCAGACGTGTGATAGTGATATCACGGATATCACCGCAGTGAAAGAAAAAATAAAAATTCCATCGCTACCGCTGCCGGGAATACCGCAGCAGCCCGGTTCTCTTCCCCAAGAGATTGAAACAATTCGATTTGAGACGGTGCATCGCCATTCATCGTTTGTTCATTTCAATTTGCTGCTGGAAGAGTCTGCCGGCACGGCGAAGTTCTTTAATATTCTCCTTTTGCTGCTCGCGGTGGTGCGTGAGGGTAAGGCTTTTATGCTTGATGAGTTTGATTCGAGCTTGCACGCAAAACTGGCAGATTTTATTATTGATCTATTCCACGCGAGCTCAAATGCCCAGTTCCTTTACACGACGCATAACACGAATCTGATAGACGTAAAGCGCCTTCGCCGGGATCAGGTACTGTTCGTGAACAAGAAAGACGATGGTTCGACGGAGGTTTATTCTTTGTATGATTACAAGGATTTCCGGGAAAATATGGATGCAGAGAAAGGGTATCTACAGGGTAGGTTCGACGCAGTTCCGCAAATCGATACTTCGCTCGTCACTCTGAAAAAACTGCTCGGAAAGTAGGAGTATAACGATGGCACGAACACGGGCGGAACGTCCTGAAAGGAGAATGAAGCCGGTCTATATCGTGTTTTGCGAAGGCGAGACGGAAGAGAACTATGTAACCGTGCTTCGCGTGAGCTATCGCGTGCCGGTAAAGGTGGTCTCAAAAATCACTGGGCAGAAAATATCGCAAACATTGATTGAACGGCATGAGAGGGCTGAACGCATTACCAAGGATGATAACATAACTTCATTCGTCATGTATGATCTTGATGTTCCGAATGTTTCTGTACAGCTGGCAAAATGTAATGCAACTTTGATAACGAGTAATCCGTGTATTGAGCTTTGGTTCTTTCTGCATGAAAGCGATCATCGGGCGGAAATCGCGACCGATGCTTGCGTGAAGAAATTGAAACAGGTTTCACCGGACTGGTCGACTTATGAGAAGGGGTATTTATCCGAACGGCAGAAAAAGGCTTTGTGCGAAAAACTGCCGATCGCTTGCGAGCGAGCCATACGCCTTTCTGACCCGGACAATCCTTCAACTACTGTGTACCGCCTGATCGATAAGCTGGATGAGGCGCGAAAGTATGCTCGGCTTGTTTAAGTAATGCATATAGGACTTGCAAAACAGGATTGTCAAGGTTGCCAGCAGTACCGGCGTGTCCGTTCCCTATGTCTATGACGCGCAGAATCATCGGGTTAAGCGCATGGGAAAAGACGGAATGACGGTCTATGCGTACGGGCGAAACGGCGCGCTTGCCTATCAGAAAAACTTGACAACAGGCTTTGAACGAAGCTGTACCTATCTTACGTATCAGAATCCGGAATGGCTTGATGCGGTAGCTGGTACTATGGGGTCCTCAGGCAGATTCTTTTGGACCAATGCATTCACGTACTCTTCATCAGCACGGATGACCAAGATGCAGTATTCCAACGGAATAGTGACCACCTATGAATATGACACTGCCGGACGATTGAATGGTATTGGAGATGCCAATAATACAAAGCAATGGTATGATATCAAATATAACAAGGCTGACAGCGTTACAAATAAAAACAAGAATGTGTATGAGTATAACGAATTACGCCGCCTTACCAAAGTAACCGAGGAAAATGCAATAACACAAAACAAACCCGTACGAGCAGAGACGGTAGTGTCTGACTATGACGGTCAGCGAACGCTTACCCTTGCTGCAAAAGATACGGAAATCGCCCTTGACGCGGGCGGTGCAAGCTTGGGGAAGAGTTTCCCGGGAAAAGTGGAGTTGCTTGGATGTATAGTCGTTCCGCTTCTCAAAACACACCGCGTTGACGATGGTAATTTGGTGGTATACCTACGTGATGGATCCACCTGGAAGCGTTGCGCGCCGGAAGAGTATGAATTGAGTCTTAGTGCGGACTCGGGAGCAATCGAGATTGCTTTCAAAACCAAGCGTACTACATCGGGTATTATGGTCCATTGCCTCTGGGACGAGCGAAACCTTGATTATACCGTCAACGAGTCGCATTCGAACTTCAAGAACCGTTCCGACCGGATCCTGACCTTGCATTACATCGATACGAACCGGGTAATAACCTACACCTATGATGCTGAAGGTAACCGTACGGCGGAAACCCTCTCCGACAGTGTCGCCGGAAACACGACCAAGACCTATACCTACTGGGCGAATACCAACTGGCTCAAAACCGACGGAACAAACGAGTATGTGTATGATAAACTGGGGAAACTTATTGAAAAGGGAACGAATTACACAATCTCTGCAAATACCGTTTCCTGGTCTGCAACTTCGGGTATATACTGGAAGTATGACTATGACCTCTGGGGTCATCTGATCCAGGTGCAAAAAGGGGATAAAGGCACGAACAGCGCGGCGACGATCATGAGTGCGACATACGACGCGGGAGGCATTCTCAGGACCAAGACGAAGGGTTCGCGGACCTGGCGGTACTGGTATGGAACAGACGGGAACATGGTCCATCAAACGATGAAGGACAGCTCCAACGCATCCCTGTCATGGGAGAAGGGCTTCGTGTACATAGCCGGGAAGCTCGCCGGATACTCCGAGACGCGATCCGGCGTGACGAAACGGTATTGGGTGCAGACCGATCAGCTCGGCACGGTCGTCAGAGAAACCGACGAGACGGGAAAGGTCGTAGCCGCCCAGGAGTACGCCACCTTCGGGACGAATCCCGGCTCGGTAGCTTCCGGCACCCACGAGATGCTGCAGTGGTATACCGGTAAGGAGTGGGACGGCGATGTGGGTCTTTACTACTTCAATGCCCGCTGGTACGACCCGGATATCGGCCGGTTCATCACGGAAGACCCCGCGCGTGACGACAGCAACTGGTATGTGTACTGCCTGAATAGCCCGGAGACGTGGGTGGATCCGAGCGGATTAACATCAAATCCAATCAGCGGAGCTCCGGGTGCTGATGGCCGTACTGAAGTAACGTTTAGCGACGGTACCAAACAGAGCTTGCAAGGCACAGGCTTTCCAAGCCCGAATGATCCATCGTCGAGATCGTCAGTACCGGATACGCCGGTTGCAAATCTATCAATCAATAATGATGGTTCTATCTCGATTGCCGGTAAAGACGGTTCAAAGGCGACGTATGCAGGTCGTCGCGGTACTCTGGCAAATGGTCAGACAAAAAGTATTACTAGCCCCGAGCAGGGAACAGTACCGGCACCTACGATTAATGTAGGTTACGAAGATCCAATGAAACCAAGTATGGAAAAGATTAGCCTGATGGATCCGTTAGGATTGAAGTTCTTTGATAAAGCTGATTTCGAAGGTAGACCAGAAACCTCATTATCACAAGAAAAAAAAGTTGAACCCCGGTATTTTCAACAAAGAATGTTTTCGATAAGATTTGGTATATACTTTGGCGAGCATGCATGTGCAGCTACTTCATTATTAAATGAACTATCCGAGTTATATACAGAGAAAACGAATAAGCAGTTGAACTTTCCTCAGGCAACTAAAGCAATACAGGCAGCGATCGATGCCGAAGGAATACGTGGTTTTGATGCTTATATTAACAATTGGCAGGATGCACTAACTGCAATGTTCAAAACATTTGGTCTTCCTAGTAAAGTGACCTATGATGAACGTGGAGATCACCTAATTTATGCAAGTGATAATGATATGGATGGGGAAGTTGATCATTTTACCAATTCTTTTGGGAATGATGAGTTTCACAATCCATGGAATGGCAAAATTGGCGATGTAGATGATCTCCAGTTACAAAGGGATAGACCAACGAGAGGTTTTTCTTACTCACAATAACTAAAGTACTTAAGAGGAGTGAAATGGAATGAGAAGATTACTGTTGTGTGGATTTTCAGTATTATTTATCTATTCAATGTATTGCCAAGATAACAGATCTTTACTGCTTGATGATCTTTATTCGTGTTTGATAGATGATGATATTATACTCTGGGGCGAAATACCGGATACACTGTCCGTATTTGAAAAAGATGCATACTTAGGCGGCAAATATATACTTCGTATTATGCTTAAAAATGATCAAGAGATTAAAGATACACAACCTAATCTATTATCAGAACCAATAAGAAGACTGATGAAGACTAACCAAGAAATTACTGGCGAATCATTGCTTTCTTTGTTTACTGAAAATAAAGCATTTGTATTGCTTAACTACTCACCTATGTCAACAGTCGGTATTTCATATAGACAAATACTATTGAATGACAATCTTGTTGGGGAAGAATGTTTCCGTGTGTCACAAGATGGGCTTCTTGCGCCAACTGGATATAGTTTTAGGGCTTCTTTAATTACTGATGATGGTCTCATAGACTTTAGCTTAATGTATTACGATCCAGAGACTTTTTCTGTAGCAAAATCCATGAATAAATATTTCATTATGAAAGAGAACAATTTATTTTGGAGAAGCCATGAATCAATAGAATTGTTTTATAATGACATTGTAAGTAACAGCAATGACATTCATCCTTCAGTTAATAAACTGTATAAAATGTGGCGAGACTTGATTCAATCATTGAAGGAAATAAAATAAGGTCCTGACAAACCCAGAGGGTCAGACCTCAATCGGATGGTGAATTCACGCACGAAGGGGTGCCGGAAAACCTTTGAGTTTGAAGTATTGATTTTGCTTTTCACAATTATATTGTTGCAGTACTTGCGGTGTAATCCTCAAACTCGAAGATTTGTAGGTAGTGGAAGCCGCGTGACTACTAATGGGATCAACCCAGCCGTACCTACTCCAAGAAGCATAGATGATCCATTAAATGCACATTGGGTATATGTACCATTGAAAAGTCAGTTATAGGAGGTGTAGAGAATGAGTAGAAAAATTGGCATGTTAATATGTTTAATTTGTTTATGTTCAAAGATAAGTTCTACTTCCATTGTTATAGTTGGAATAAATGGGAGCGAAGAGATTGTCGAGGTGGATGATAATGAATCTATTTTAATGTTGTCACAAACAATACCAATAATTAAAACGATACATGGTCTAGAAGATCTTCGTAATTTGAAACACCTAATAATTACATTTTCTGATATGAGTAAAGCTGATGACAGCGTTTGGGAATCTATGAAACAGATTGAAGTACTACAACTGAAATTCATTACACTCAAGGATTTTCATTTCTTAACATACCTTCCTAATCTTGTTGCCTTTTCATTGCAGGAAGGAATTGAAGTCCATAATTCAAGCCCAATAAATCTCACAAAAAATACAAAAATTGAATATTTTGAAATACATGGTCTAAGGATTACATTTTTTCCATCCTTTCTGGGTTATCCAAATTCACTAAAAACAATAAGTTTTTATGGTACTGAGATAGAACAACTAGTAAAAGATGATATCTTCAAAGGGTATCACAATGGGCAAACCCTTATTTTAAATGATAAGGATATTTATAATATTGGCTATGTAGATGGTGTGAGACTGGGGACGAAAGATATGTTATTAGATATATGGGAAAAATATGATATTGAGTAAGTGATAGATAATGAGAGATTGAAGGAATGCTACTCAATGTAGGGAATTCTAGTTAAGTGTTGTGCTATACACTGTGCAATGGCAGCACATGGATGTTATTGATACAACCTGATTCCAATTGACTTAATGATTCTATAGTACTAGTATGAACAAAGTATCCCAAAGTATTGGTTTTCTCTTTTCTCATAATCCGTCGGTCCCAGGTTCAAGTCCTGGTGGGCCCAAAAAGAAGAGCCGTCCTCATCGAGGACGGCTCTTCTTTTTGGGCGTATATACTAGAAAGCGCGAAGCGATTTTACCATTCACCTGGACTTGATCAGAGGAGACCGCCGACCGAAGGGAGGAAGAGGTGCCATGGATGCCCAGTTCGCCGAAGGCGAACACGTTCAATGAATTTCCTTTAGGCAAACGGAGCGAAGCGACGTATGGCACCGTAAGGTCTCCGACGCGGCCCGTAATGAGCGCGCACGACGCGCGCGAATGGAGGGCAAGTCCAGGTGGGCCCATAAAATCGGCACTTCGCCCCGTAGGGATGGGTTGACTTTCCTGGGCATCATAGGCAACCTATACGCTGGCCCGAACCACGCGGACAGCTTTTGCGACGCGCCCGTCATGTGCGACACGAAAAAAAAACTCTTTCGAGGCGCTATAATCGTACTGCTACATCAGACAGTTTATTCGGCTGGGCGCGAAACGCATGCTACTTTCCGTGTATGCCGATCGGATAGAGGGCGCGGCTTTCGCCAAACCGGACGGGGCAAGATCGCAGACCTTCTGAATCGATCTGGCGCGACACAGTCATTCACTTTTTGAGAGAACGACAAAACGTGCGAACTTGAGCTGACGGGCTCATTCGATTATAACCGTCAGTTGGTAACGATCCTTTAAAGAGGCTATGCATGAACACAACACTAACGGGTTTTGCCCTTTTGCTCGCAGCGACCATGACCGTCACGGTCGGCTGCATACCCAGGGCAGAGAGCATTACGGACAAGTCATTTCTTAAGGCCGTCGGCAAGGACTTGCACAACGACCACGGAAAGGGAAAGTCTGTCAAGCTTCACGGCACGAACGCCGGCGGCTACCTCTTGCAGGAACTATGGATGACGCCGACGCTGAGTACGGTCAACGTCAAGGACGAGACATCCATACAATCGCATCTGGAAAGCCGCTTCGGCAAGGAAAAGGCGCGCGAGCTCGAGGCTGCGTATCGCGACTCCTTCTGGACGGCGCAGGATTTTGACAACGTGCGCGAGCTCGGGGCGAACTGCATTCGCCTGCCGTTCTGGTACCGCACCCTCACTGATGAAAACGGCGAGCTCCGTACGGACGCGTTCGCGCGGATCGACTGGTTCGTGAGCGAGGCTGGCAAGCGTGGCATCTACGTCATTCTGGACATGCACGGCGCGCCCGGTTCGCAGAACGGAAGCGACCATTCGGGCGTCGACGGCGAGCGGGACAAAAAAGGCGCCTCGGGATTTTTCTTCGGGGAAAACGCCGAACGGAACCAGCAGCGATTTCTCGAATTGTGGAAAGCGATCGCCGCCCGCTATAAGGGGAATCCGACCGTCGCGGGCTACGACCTTTTGAACGAGCCCTACTGCACTTATCGCTACAATTCCGGGCTTCCTGACGGCGAGCTGCATTCGCTGCTATGGGGCGTCTACGATGCCGCCTATCGCATAATCCGCGAGGCCGACCCCGATCACGTCATCATCATGGAAGCTGTCTGGGATCCGGTCGACTTGCCTGACCCGGCGCAATACGGCTGGGAGAACGTGATGTACGAGTACCACAACTATCTGTACGGCGATTACGACAACGCGCAGGGCAAGCAGATCGACAACATGGAAAAAAAGCTCGGCTTGATAGCCAGGGCCGATTATCCCGTCCCCTCGTTGATGGGCGAGTTCAACTACTTCAATAATTACGACGCCTGGGACAAGGGCCTCGCGCTTTTAAACAAAGCCGACATACACTGGACGACGTGGACGTATAAAACGATGGCTGACTGCGGAAACTGGGGCATCTACCATCACGCGGGCAAAACCGGGAAGATCAACCTGGAACAGACCGCGTTCGAGTCGATCAAGGATTTTTGGGGCGCAATGGATGACGTAACGGCGAACGCCGATCTGATCCGTGTCCTCAAAAAGCATATGTGAAATGGCAAAGAGAAAAAGCGCAAGGAAAACCGTCAGCATTGCTTTCATAGGCATGCTTCCTTTTTCACGATCGCCGGGAGAGAGGCACGTTGTTTTTGTTTTCTTTCGAGAGAAAACTTAGGAAGCGGAGGGAGAGAAATGCAGAAAGAGGAACCTTTCAGAAGTGAGCGAGGAGGGATTGTTGTCTTCCTGATTCAGAAATACCGGCCAATGCTGCGGGTAAGTGGGAGAGCATTCAGCAAAACATTCAGCAGATTTTGACATGGCCATACAACCAGAAATAAACGCAAAGAAGCAGATTGTTAGTTTTGGCGTTATCGCTTATTCTCATATGTAAATGTTAGGTAGACCCTTCGGGCCGAGGAAAATGATGAAAACTAGAAAAATTATAGTAGTGTTTAGCATGTCATTCTTTATGTGGTCATGCACATCAATTAAATCAATTAGTAAACAAAATTATCCTAATTCAATTTCAGAATTAGCTGTGATTACACTAGGAAATGAAAAGCAATATGTTTTGATTCGAAGTGAGAATATAAATAACCCAATAATATTGCTTGTACATGGTGGTCCTGGAAACTCAGAAATGCCTATTATGCGTATAGCAACTGAAAAACTTGAAAAAAACTACACCATTGTAATATGGGATCAACGAGGAAGCGGGAAATCCTATTCTCTATTAAAAGATAGACAATCCGTTACTAAAGAAAATATCGAAGCTGATTGTATAGAACTTATTGATTATCTTTGTAATCGTTTCAACAAAGAAAAAATATATTTTATTGGACATTCATGGGGGACAGTTGTTGGTATTGATACAATCCTTAAAAAACCGGAAAGAATTGCTGGTTATATCGGAATAGGTCAAATTGTAAATGTAAAATCTGAAGAAGAAATTTCGTATGATTATACATTGAAAAAAGCAATAGAAAAAAATAATAGGTCTGATATTAAGGAACTTGAGAAAATAGGACGACCAGTTAATGGACTCTACAAAGATAGAGTGAAAGACCTTTATACACAAAGAATGCTATTACTAAAATATGGTGGCTCATTATATGGTAAGTCAAGCTATTCGCAAGTATATCCAATTTTATTGAAATTTGAAGAATATAGTTTTCAAGATTTGATTAACTATTTCTCGGGTAATACATTGTCACTCGAAAATATATGGAATTCTGATTTCGCGAAAATTAATTATTTCGAACAAGCTCCTAGATTAGAAGTTCCAATCTGTTTTTTTGTTGGGCGAAATGATTATCAGACTTCTTTTGATTTAGTTGAATCGTATTTTAACTTTGTAGCTGCACCGGAAAAAAAGATAATTTGGTTTGAACGAAGTGCGCATTCTCCATTATATGAGGAAGTTGATAAATTTGTTGAAGAAGTAAATTACTGGTTTAAATAATCAGATACCTAACAACTGCTTAAACCTGGAAATAGCTGTTATCATGGAAATTGTGTGCTCGCTTCGCTCAGTTCACGAAATTTTCACGCCAATCCTTCGCTCCGCTAACGCTTCGCTACCGACGCAATTTCAGGTTAAGCAAATGGTAGAAGTACCATTCAGGGGTAGAAGAAAATAGGTTTATATTGGTATTTTATAGCTAAGGAGATTCACGATGGATATTCACTATGCGAAGCGGATGTCGGTTTTAAAAGCATCTGAGATACGGGAAATCTTAAAAGTAACAGAAAGACCAGAGGTTATTTCTTTTGCTGGAGGTTTGCCTGCACCAGAACTTTTCCCTGTTAAGGAGATAATTAACGTACATCAAATTGTGCTTGAAAACAAAGGTAGTAACGCATTGCAATATACAACAACGGAAGGGTATGAACCTTTGCGAAAGTGGATTGCGACTCGAATGAATGCAAAGCTTGGCACATCCTTTGACTGTGATAATGTATTAATTACACATGGTTCTCAACAAGCCCTTGATCTGACAGGTAAAGTTTTTTTGGATGAAGATGATATTGTTTTGTGCGAAAGTCCTACTTATCTTGCAGCGATAAGTGCTTTTAGGGCATATGGATGTAGTTTTATTGAAATACCGACTGATAAAGACGGAATGCTCATTGAAGAACTTGAAGAAATACTGAAAAGTACTCAAAAGGTAAAGCTTATTTATATTATTCCTGATTTTCAAAATCCAACTGGAAGAACATGGAGCAAGCAACGAAGAGAGCAATTAGCGAAAGTATCAACGAAATATAAAGTAATCGTAATTGAAGACAATCCTTATAGTGAATTGCGGTATGAGGGTGAGCCATTGCCTTCAGTCAGATATTTTGACAAAGATGGTTATATACTCTGCACGGGAAGTTTTTCAAAAATATTGTGTCCTGGTTTTCGAATAGGCTGGATTGCGGGAGATAAAGAAATAATAAAAAAGTATGTACTTGTAAAACAAGGCGCTGATTTACAATGTAATACTTTGGCACAAATGGTAATCGCTACGTATTTAGAATTGTATGATATTGATAAGCATATTGATACAATGCTTGAGACATATAAGTTAAGAAGAGACGTTGCGGTTAGTACAATAAAAAAATCATTTCCAAAGGAAGTAAAATTTACTATTCCACAAGGGGGTCTGAACCGCCCCGGGATTGCCGGAGACCGCAAAGTTTGAGAGGATACGGTCATGGGCAAAGAAACACGGTTTTCACCAGAGGTGAAAGAACGGGCGGTCAGGTTG